>ERZ827168.4-NODE-4-length-483575-cov-6.570735_pt1 | contig 483575 bp, 400 predicted proteins | sample MGYA00519868_ERZ827168 | MGnify/ENA primary metagenome ERZ827168 (study PRJEB31778, sample SAMEA3449271) | human gut metagenome | biome: human gut; feature: human-associated habitat; material: faeces | place: United Kingdom | collected 2010/2012 ... | reverse complement strand
CCCGGTTCTGTTTTGACCGATTACCGAATACTGAAGAATTACGCCAAAACCCTGAAAGGAGCTGCCGCATGAATACCCAATATTTACAGTATGTCCGCGAGCAACTCATTGTGGCTACCGCTGATTTGAGCGGAGCAACGAAAGGCCAGCTTGAAGCCTGGCTGGAGCATGCACAATTTGATACTGGTACATACAAACGAAAGAAGCGACGCATTCTGGATGAGGTAACTGGCAAGATTATTATGCTGGATAATCCGCCGATTTCCGGTAAACAGTCGTACGCAAAAGGTTCATCTGTCGCCCTGATCAGTCCGGTCGAGTTTTCAACCTCTTCATGGCGCCGCGCTGTTCTGTCTCTCGATGAGCATCAGAAAGCATGGTTGCTGTGGAGTTACAGTGAAAATATTCGCTGGGAGCATCAGGTTGCCATAACGCAGTGGGCATGGAGCGAGTTTAAGACTCTGTTGGGTACCAGAAAAATTGCAGGTAAGACACTGGAACGCCTGAAGAAGTTGATCTGGCTGGCGGCACAGGATGTGAAGAGCGAACTGGCAGGGCGTGAGGCTTATGAATACCAGGAACTGGCGTCACTGGTGGGAGTGACATCAAAAAACTGGTCTGAGACATTCACTGAACGCTGGGTTGCAATGAAGCACATTTTTCTACAGCTTGATAGCGAAGCTTTATTGCTTCTAACGAGAACACGTTCAAAACAAAAGGCGACATTTTCACAGCAAAATATTGCAAAACTGGATTAAAAAGCATATATTTCATATAAATCTGATATTTTGCCAATGTTGTACGCACTGGCAGTAATCCAAATTCAAGCTCGAGGTTTAAAGCCTTGGGCTTTTCTGTTTCTGGGCGGTGAGTATCCTTTCAACGTACCCCAGCCAGGGTGTCTTCAGCTGTTGAGTTGATATTGCTTAACCCTCTGTTGCCAGCTACATGCTGGCTTTTTTATTCCAGGCTTGCGGGGAGCATCAACTCCGTGCTTTGTCGTTAAATTACCCCGTGAGTCTGATTTCTGACATTTAACGTCCCGGCCTTTTGTCGGCGGCGAAACATTGGCTATTCATATGCACGAAAAAGAGAGCCTTGCCGGAGCGTTCTGGCTCGTTTTGCTGATCATCGCAGGTTGGGGCGGTCTGGTCCGCTACCTGATAGATGTGAAGCAGAGTAAAGCAACGTGGAGTTGGATAAATGCTCTGGCTCAGATAGTGGTATCAGGATTCACCGGTGTTATTGGTGGCCTGATCAGCATCGAAAGTGGATTCAGTATTTACATGATTCTCGCGACAGCGGGGATTAGTGGTGCGATGGGTTCGGTTGCACTGACGTACTTCTGGGAACGACTGACAGGGGTGAAAAATGCAAAATCTTAATCCTCAGCGTAAAGCTTTCCTCGATATGGTGGCATGGTCAGAAGGAACGGATAACGGACGGCAGAAAACCAGAAATCATGGTTATGACGTCATTGTAGGCGGAGAGCTATTTACTGATTACTCCGATCACCCTCGCAAACTTGTCACGCTAAACCCAAAACTCAAATCAACAGCCGCCGGACGTTACCAGCTTCTTTCCCGTTGGTGGGATGCCTACCGTAAGCAGCTTGGCCTGAAAGACTTCTCTCCAAAAAGCCAGGACGCTGTGGCATTGCAGCAGATTAAGGAGCGTGGCGCTTTACCGATGATTGATCGCGGTGATATCCGTCAGGCTATCGATCGTTGCAGCAATATCTGGGCGTCGTTACCTGGTGCAGGTTACGGTCAGTATGAACATAAAATCGGTGACCTGATTTCCCGGTTTAAAGAGGCTGGTGGGGTGGTAAATGAAGTTGAGCTATAAGCTGGTTATCGCTGCATTCTTCTTTACTGTCATCGGTTCTTTCATCTGGTCTGCCAACCACTACTACAGCAAATATCAGCACGAAAAGAAACGTGCTGATGAGGCTGTACAAAATGTTGAATCTGCAACAGCCATTACCCGTAACGTCCTGCAATCACTGCAAATCGTCAATACAGTTATAGAGGTTAACCAGCATGCAAAACAGCAGATCGCACTGGAGTCACAGAGAACCCAGGAAGATATCAAAGTGGCTGTTGCGGATGATGATTGTGCTTCACGTCCTGTGCCTGCTGCCGCTGCTGACCGGTTGCGGAAATTCGCGAACGGTTTACGTGAGCGCTCCGGTGGCACCACTGCCAGCCAGCCTGACTTCTGATACTCCTGTACCGTTTATACCCAATCCGCTGACGTATGGTACCAGTCTGGAGTTGAATGTTGCTCTATTGTCAGCCTTGGGACAATGTAATTTTGATAAAACTGGAATCAGAAAGATTGAATCACGGCGCGCTATTTTGCATTCGAAAGACAAATAGCTCGAGTTATATTTTTCATTATCAGTGCGAATGCGCCTAATAAAGCTGTGTATTATGATAATTTTATAAAACTTATGGGCTTAAATTCAGACGCCAGCGTTTTTATAGTGTAATGTAGCAGCTTACATAAAATATGCATCGTGATTAACTATTAGTCCAACCTTTTGGACCAATATGAAAGTGGAAGTTTGTACAAATCGTTTGTAGATGATTAAACATGTGTCTAGTAGAGCTAGTCATGAACAGGTTTATTACGTATCATTTTGTTTAGATTATCGAGAGTACAACTAGTAGAGCAGCTAATCTTTAGATAGTGCCAGTGATGTTCACTTACGATAAACTAACCTTTTCATTCAGTGGAGGTTATGATGTGGCATACATTACTTAACTGGCCTTGGGGAACTGTGTGGTCAGCTGTATCGGCTTTAGGTTCAATTGTAACTGTTACATTAGGTTTTTGGGCAATGAATGTTTGGCGGCGACAGGAGGCTCTGAAGGCCAAAATGGCTCTGAAAATGGCAGTGGCTGATTATTCAAATGCATTATCACAGCTACCTTTATCTCTTAGTCGTAATGTTCGTATTGAAAAAAGGGCCGAGCTACGAGAGTTAAGCCATAAATTAAATGCTATTAATAATGCTTTTTTGATATGCGAACATATGTTGGAAAAATACCCACGTGTAAACAGCGGTTGTCGTTCTTTATCTGTTGCCCACAAAGAATATATTAGAATGAGAGATAATAGTATTCAGGCGAAATATATTTGTCATAATATTCTTTCAGAACAGTTTGTATTCAAATGAAAATGAACGATTGGTATTTACTTGCCGTTTATTCATTGGATTGAAAAGTCTATTTAGCAAACCGTGTTAAAGCGGTTTCTGATTGCAGTTATGGTTAGATATTTAACGAAAACTACAGGGATAATAGATGCCTCCACGAACCCCAAAAGCCTGCCGCGTTCGCGGCTGCCGCCATACCACGACTGACCCATCAGGCTACTGCGAAAGCCACAAAAGCGAAGGCTGGAAGCAATACAAGTCTGGCCAGTCCCGTCATCAGCGCGGTTATGGTTCGAAGTGGGACGTTATCCGCGCGCGTGTGCTGAAGCGTGACAAAGGCCTGTGCCAGTTGTGCCTGCGTGCCGGTGTGGTGCGCGAGGCGAAAACCGTTGACCACATCATCCCTAAAGCGCATGGCGGCACCGATGCAGACAGTAACCTACAGAGTCTGTGCTGGCCGTGTCATAAGGCGAAGACGGCCCGTGAACGGATTAAGTAAGAACCAGTTCCCACTGCCAGAGGGGAGGGGCGGGTCAAATCCCTGTGACCTGACGTCTTCCGGACTGCCCGCCCCATCGTTTTTTTATACCCGCGAAAAATGAAATTTAACCAGGAGTGCCGCATATGGCTGGAACGGCGGGGCTTTCCGGGCGTCGCCCCAAGCCAACGGCGCGCAAGGCGCTGGCCGGAAACCCCGGCAAGCGAGCCCTGAATAAAGATGAACCTGTTTTTACGCCCATCAAAGGTGTTGAGCCACCGGAGTGGTTCGCTGAAGAAGATCTCCCTCTCGCCACGATCATGTGGCAACTGACAACCAAAGAACTCTGCGGTCAGGGCCTGCTGTGCGTGACTGACCTCGCGGTGCTTGAGCGGTGGTGCGTGGCCTACGAGTTCTGGCGGCGTGCCGTGAAAAATATTGCCAGACAGGGCAACACCATCACCGGTGCAATGGGTGGCATGGTCAAAAATCCGGAGCTGACCGCCAAGAAAGAACAGGAGTCCGAGATGAGCAGCACGGGGGCAATGCTCGGACTCGACCCCAGCAGCCGCCAGCGTCTGATTGGCCTGGCGGGGCAGAAGAAAGCCACTAACCCGTTTCTGAAAATCATCGAATCATGAGCCGGAAATCTTACCCCAACGTAAATGCTGCCAATCAGTATGCCCGTGATGTCGTGCGCGGAAAGATTGTGGCCTGCCAGTTTGTGATTCAGGCCTGCCAGCGCCATCTTGATGACCTGATGGCGGAAAAAAGTAAGTCGTTTCGTTACCGCTTCGACAAGGACCTGGCTGAACGGGCCGCGAAATTTATTCAGCTGTTGCCACACACCAAGGGGGAGTGGGCATTCAAGAGGATGCCCATCACGCTGGAACCGTGGCAGCTCTTTGTGATCTGCTGTGCGTTTGGCTGGGTCAATAAAGGCTCCCGGCTGCGCCGCTTCAGGGAGGTGTATACCGAAATCCCCCGTAAGAACGGCAAATCGGCAATCTCTGCCGGTGTTGCCCTGTATTGTTTTGCCTGTGATAACGAGTTTGGCGCGGAAGTGTATTCCGGTGCCACGACAGAGAAACAGGCGTGGGAAGTCTTTCGCCCGGCGCGACTGATGTGTAAACGCACACCCATGCTGACGGAAGCGTTCGGGATTGAGGTTAACGCCTCAAACATGAACCGTCCGGAGGATGGCGCGCGGTTTGAACCGCTGATCGGTAACCCCGGTGATGGTTCATCACCCCACTGTGCCGTGGTGGATGAATATCACGAGCACGCCACCGATGCGCTTTATACCACGATGCTTACCGGGATGGGCGCGCGACGTCAGCCACTGATGTGGGCCATCACCACCGCCGGGTACAACATTGAGGGGCCGTGCTACGACAAGCGGCGGGAAGTTATCGAGATGCTCAACGGTTCGGTACCCAACGATGAACTGTTCGGGATCATCTATACCGTTGACGAAGGCGATGACTGGACCGACCCGCAGGTGCTGGAAAAAGCTAACCCGAATATTGGCGTGTCGGTTTATCGCGAATTTTTGTTAAGTCAGCAGCAGCGTGCGAAAAATAACGCCCGTCTGGCAAACGTCTTTAAAACAAAACACCTCAATATCTGGGTGTCGGCGCGTTCGGCGTATTTCAACCTGGTGAGCTGGCAGAGCTGCGAGGATAAATCACTGACCCTTGAGCAGTTCGAGGGGCAACCGTGCATTCTGGCCTTTGACCTGGCGCGTAAGCTGGATATGAACAGCATGGCGCGACTTTATACCCGCGAGATTGACGGTAAAACGCATTACTACAGTGTGGCTCCGCGCTTCTGGGTACCGTATGACACGGTGTACAGCGTCGAGAAAAATGAAGATCGCCGGACAGCCGAACGCTTTCAGAAATGGGTGGAAATGGGCGTTCTGACCGTTACCGATGGTGCGGAGGTGGATTATCGCTACATCCTCGAGGAGGCCAAAGCGGCGAACAAAATCAGCCCGGTCAGTGAGTCACCCATCGACCCCTTCGGGGCGACCGGGTTGTCACATGACCTTGCTGATGAAGACCTGAATCCCGTCACTATCATTCAGAACTACACCAACATGTCCGACCCGATGAAAGAGCTGGAAGCGGCAATTGAATCGGGGCGCTTTCATCATGATGGCAATCCCATCATGACCTGGTGTATCGGCAATGTGGTCGGCAAAACCATTCCGGGTAACGATGATGTGGTGAAACCCGTCAAAGAGCAGGCGGAAAACAAAATTGACGGTGCAGTTGCGCTGATTATGGCGGTTGGCAGAGCCATGCTGTACGAGAAAGAAGACACGCTGTCTGACCACATTGAGTCCTATGGGATCCGCTCGCTTTAACTGAGGTAATTATGATCATGCTGATTCTCGCGCCTCTGGTGGGCGTGCTGGGGGCGCTTTTGCTGGCGTATGGTGCCTGGCTGATTTATCCCCCGGCGGGGTTTGTTGTTGCCGGGTCGTTGTGCCTGTTCTGGTCGTGGCTGGTAGCGCGATATCTCGACCGTACACAGCTGTCTGTTGGTGGAGGTAAATAGTGTTCTTTTCGGGATTATTTCAACGAAAAAGTGACGCACCGGTGACCACGCCAGCAGAGCTGGCGGATGCCATCGGGTTGTCCTACGACACCTATACCGGAAAGCAGATCAGCAGTCAGCGGGCCATGCGACTGACGGCGGTTTTTTCCTGCGTCAGAGTGCTGGCAGAGTCGGTCGGGATGTTGCCCTGCAATCTGTATCACCTGAACGGCAGCCTGAAGCAGAGAGCCACCGGCGAACGTCTGCATAAACTGATCTCCACGCATCCCAATGGCTATATGACGCCGCAGGAGTTCTGGGAGCTGGTGGTCACCTGTCTGTGCCTGCGGGGAAACTTTTACGCCTACAAAGTGAAAGCATTTGGCGAAGTGGCTGAACTGCTGCCCGTCGATCCCGGCTGTGTGGTACCGAAGCTTAACAGTAGCTGGGAGCCGATCTATCAGGTCACATTCCCGGATGGCTCCACGGATGTACTGAGCCAGGAGGATATCTGGCATGTGCGCACGCTGACGCTGGACGGACTGGTGGGGCTGAATCCCATCGCCTATGCCCGCGAGGCAATATCGCTGGCAGCTGCGACCGAAGAGCACGGGGCCAGACTGTTCAGCAATGGCGCGGTGACGTCGGGTGTGTTGCGTACAGAGCAGACGCTGTCAGATCAGGCTTATGAGCGCCTGAAGAAAGATTTTGAGGAGCGTCACACCGGGCTTGGCAATGCTCACCGCCCGATGATCCTTGAGATGGGGCTGGACTGGAAGTCGATGGCGCTGAACGCCGAGGACAGCCAGTTCCTGGAAACCCGCAAGTTTCAGCTTGAAGAAATCTGTCGTCTGTTCCGGGTGCCGTTGCACATGGTGCAGAACACCGATCGCGCCACCTTCAACAATATCGAAGAGCTGGGGCTGGGATTTATCAACTATTCACTGGTGCCGTATCTGACCCGCATCGAACAGCGGATCAACACCGGACTGGTACGAAAAAGTAAGCAGGGCGTTTATTACGCCAAATTTAACGCCGGGGCGTTACTGCGCGGGGATATGAAGTCCCGTTTTGAAGCCTACGCCACCGGGATCAACTGGGGAATTTACTCTCCCAATGACTGCCGCGACCTGGAAGATATGAATCCGCGTCCCGGTGGTGATGTCTATCTCACACCGATGAACATGACCACGAAACCCTCCGATGGCAGTAAAGCCGGTAAGCAGAAGGATAACGCCAATGCAGACGAAACAACGTCTTGATGTACCGCTGAGTCTGAAATCTGTCAGTGACTCCGGTGAGTTTGAAGGGTATGGCTCCGTCTTTGGTGTAAAGGACAGCCACGATGATGTGGTGATGTCCGGGGCATTTGCTGCTTCCCTGCGGGCGTGGAGTGACAGAAAAGCGTTACCTGCGCTGCTCTGGCAGCACCGCATGGATGAGCCCATCGGAGTTTACACCGAAATGAAGGAAGACGATGTCGGGCTTTACGTCAGGGGGCGGTTGCTCATTGATGATGATCCCCTGGCAAAACGCGCACATGCACACATGAAGGCCGGTTCGTTAACCGGCCTTTCTATTGGGTACGTCCTGAAAGACTGGGAATACGACCGGACGAAAGAAGCCTTTTTGCTGAAAGAAATCGACCTCTGGGAAGTCAGTCTGGTGACGTTTCCGTCTAACGACGAGGCGCGGATCAGCGACGTCAAGAACGCGCTGGCCCGCGGGAAAATCCCTGAACAGAAAAAAATCGAAAGAGTCCTGCGTGATGTCGGACTCTCCCGTACCCAGGCCAAAGCATTCATGGCCGGGGGCTATGGCGCACTGTCCCTGCGCGACGCTGAGGATGTGGGCTCTGCACTGAATGCACTGAAAAATCTGAACTTCTAATCAGGAGAAATACGATGGCAGTTGATATTAAAGATGTCGAACAGGTCGCGCAGGAGCTGCAGCAGAAGTTTGACGACTTCAAGGCAAAGAACGACAAGCGCGTGGATGCGATTGAGCAGGAAAAAGGCAAACTTGCCGGGCAGGTGGAAACCCTGAACGGGAAACTCAGCGAGCTGGAAAACCTCAAAAGCGATCTTGAAAAAGAGCTGCTTGAGCTGAAACGTCCGGCAGGTGGTGCGCAAAATAAACTGGCCACCGAGCATAAAGAAGCGTTTGTGGGCTTCCTGCGTAAAGGCCGTGAAGATGGTCTGCGCGATCTGGAGCGCAAGGCATTACAGGTGGGCACCGATGAAGACGGTGGCTATGCCGTGCCGGAAGCGCTGGATCGCAACATTCTGACCTTGCTGAAAGATGAAGTGGTGATGCGCCAGGAAGCCACGGTGATCACCGTTGGCGGTTCCGACTACAAAAAACTGGTGAATCTGGGCGGCACGGCTTCCGGATGGGTTGGCGAGACTGACGCGCGCTCCCAGACTGCCACCTCCAGACTGGGGCTGATTGAACCTTTCATGGGGGAAATCTACGGTAACCCGCAGGCCACCCAGAAAATGCTGGATGATGCCTTTTTCAACGTGGAGGCCTGGATCAACAGCGAGCTGGCAACCGAATTTGCCGAACAGGAAGAAATTGCCTTTACCACCGGCGATGGTACCAAGAAGCCGAAAGGGTTCCTGGCGTATGAATCCACGGATGAAACCGATAAGGTCCGGGCGTTCGGCAAACTTCAGCATATTGTATCCGGCGACGCGACTGCGGTGACCGCAGACGCCATTATCAAACTGATTTACACGCTGCGAAAGGCACACCGCACCGGCGCGAAGTTCATGATGAACAACAACAGCCTGTTTGCCATCCGTTTGCTGAAAGACACCGAGGGTAACTATCTGTGGCGTCCGGGGCTGGAACTGGGGCAGCCGTCCTCTCTGGCGGGTTACGGTATCGCTGAAAACGAACAGATGCCGGATATCGCCGCTGATGCGAAAGCCATTGCATTTGGTAACTTCAAACGGGGTTACACCATCGTTGACCGTATCGGCACCCGCATTCTGCGTGACCCGTACACCAATAAACCGTTTGTCGGTTTTTATACAACCAAGCGCACCGGCGGGATGCTGGTCGATTCGCAGGCCATCAAACTGCTGAAGATTGCTGCGGCGTAATCATTCAGGGGCGCGGAACCGCGCCCCCTGTTCTGACGGGTGAAGAATCATGATCCTGAAACAAGATCTGAAATGGTCACCGGACGGTATGCGTGTTGAGGTCATTCGGGCCGGTGAGTATGACGACGGGGCGCTTCCTGCCCGGGTGCAGGAGATTGCACTTCAGGCCGGGTTAGCAGAGCGCGGAACCAGTGCAAAAAGCAGTAAAGCGGCAAAAGAGAAAAAAGCCACGACCAGTAAAGAGGGCTGAGTATGCTTCTGACAATGGAAGAGATTAAAGCCCAACTCCGGCTGGATGAGGATTACGATGCTGATGACCGCCATCTGCAACTGCTGGCCTGTGCGGCGCAAAAGCGGACGGAAACGTATCTGAACCGGAAGCTCTATGCACCGGATGAAACCATTCCGGACAGCGATCCGGACGGGCTGCACCTGCCGGATGATATTCGTCTGGGGATGCTGATGCTTATCAGCCATTTTTACGAAAACCGCTCGTCGGTTACGGAAGTGGAGAAACTCGACATGCCGCAGAGTTTTGGCTGGCTTGTCGGCCCGTACAGGTACTTTCCGCAATGAAAATTCGTCAGGCGCAGACCAGCGCAACCTACATTCTGCCGGACCCCGGTGAACTGAATAAACGCGTCCTGATCCGCCAGCGGGTGGATATGCCCGTGGATAACTTTGGCGTGGAGTCTCAATACCCGGTTACGTTCCGGACATGGGCGAAGGTTATCCAGACCAGTGCCACCACCTGGCAGGAAACCGCGCAGACCGGGGACGCCATCACCCATTACATCACCATTCGCTACCGCCGGGGGATCACCGCTGATTATGAGGTGGTCTGCGGTGACAGTGTGTACCGGGTGAAACGTCAGCGCGATCTGAACGGGGCGCGGCGCTTTCTGCTGCTGGAGTGTACGGAACTGGGCGAATTTACGCAGAGTCACGGAGGCAGCAATGGCGACTCCCTTTTTTCACGTTGATGTTCAGCAGCCCGCGGAGATGCGCTTTAACCGCGCCCGTGTCCGGCGGGCGTTTGTCACGATTGGTCAGCGTCATATGCGTGATGCCCGTCGGCTGGTGATGCGCCGTGCGCGGTCGGCACCGGGTGAAAACCCCGGTTATCAGACCGGACGCCTGGCACGTTCGATTGGTTACATGGTACCCAGAGCCAGTAAACATCGCCCTGGTTTTATGGCACGTATAGCCCCTAACCAGCGTAATGGAGAGGGAAACCGCCGTATCACCGGTGATTTTTATCCGGCTTTTTTGTTCTATGGCGTGAGGCGAGGGGCAAAGCGTCGTCGCAGCCATCATCGTGGTGCATCCGGTGGCAGCGGCTGGCGACTGGCTCCACGTAATAACTTCATGGTGGAAACGCTTGAAAAGAACCGCAGCTGGACACGCTATTTTCTGGCGCGGGAATTGCGTAAATCACTGAAGCCGGAGCGACGACGCAGATGAAACTGACGCCTGTTATTGCTGCGCTGCGTGCCCGCTGCCCGTATTTTGAAAACCGGGTGGCAGGCGCGGCACAGTTCAAAAATCTGCCGGAGGTCGGAAAGTTGAGACTCCCGGCGGCGTATGTGGTACCGGGTGATGACTCTCCGGGAGAAAACAAAAGCCAGACCGACTACTGGCAGGAGCTGAAAGAGGGCTTCTCCGTGGTTGTCATACTGAGTAACGGGCGTGATGAGCGCGGTCAGTTTGCCTCGTATGATGTGGTGGACGATGTCCGGCAGATGCTCTTTAAGGTCCTGCTGGGCTGGAACCCGGAAGCGTGCGGTAACCCGATTACCTATGACGGCGGCACGCTGCTGGATCTGAATCGTCATGAGCTGATTTATCAGTTCGATTTTTCGGTCATCAGCGAGCTGACCGAAGACGATACCCGCCAGCAGGATGAGCTGAACAGTCTGGATGAACTGCGAACGCTGGCGATTGATGTTGATTATCTCGATCCCGGTAACGGGCCTGACGGCGATATCGAACATCACACCGAAATAACCCTTCCTTCCTGAGAATCTTCATGTTTGTGAAACCTGTTAAAGGGCGGTCAGTGCCTGACCCTGCCCGCGGTGACCTTTTGCCCACCGAAGGGCGAAATGTTGACGAGAACAACTACTGGCTGCGCCGTGAAGCAGCGGGTGATATCCGGCGCGTGAATAAAAAGGTGAACACCGATGACGATAAGCTTTAACACCATTCCGTCGAATACGCTGGTTCCGCTGTTTTATGCGGAAATGGATAACCAGGCGGCGAATACTGCACAGGACAGCGGGGCATCGTTGCTGATTGGTCACGCCAATAACGGTGCAGAGATTGTTGCCAACAGTCTGGTGCTGATGCCGTCGGCAGACTATGCACGCCAGATTTGTGGTGCGGGAAGTCAGCTGGCGCGTATGGTCGAGGCTTATCGCCAGACCGACCCGTTTGGCGAGCTGTATGTGATTGCCGTTCCGGAAGCCACAGGCGCGTCGGCAACGGTTACGCTGACGGTGACCGGAGCAGCAACCGAAACCGGCACGGTGAATGTGTATGTGGGACGTACCCGCGTGCAGGCGCCGGTGACCAACGGCGATAACGTCACGACGATTGCCAGCAGTATCAAAGATGCCATCAATGCCGTTCCGGCCCTGCCGTTTACGGCCTCATCTTCGGCAGGCGTGGTCACACTGACCGCGCGTCATAAGGGGCTTTGCGGGAATGAAATTCCTGTCAGCCTCAATTACTACGGCTTTGGTGGGGGCGAAGTGCTGCCAGCGGGTGTACAGATTGCCGTGGCGACGGGGACCGCCGGAACGGGCGCTCCGGTTCTCACCGGTGCGGTGGCTGCAATGGCGGATGAGCCGTTTGATTATATCGGTCTGCCGTTCAACGACACGGCCTCCGTTAACACGCTGGTGACCGAGATGAACGATACCAGCGGTCGCTGGAGCTATGCGCGTCAGCTGTATGGTCATGTGTATACGGCAAAGATCGGCACGCTGTCAGAACTGGTGACCGCAGGTGACCAGTTTAACCAGCAGCACATCACCCTGGCGGGGTACGAAAAAGAGACCCAGACGCCTGCCGACGAGCTGGCGGCAAGCCGTACCGCCCGCGCAGCGGTGTTTATCCGCAACGATCCGGCACGTCCCACGCAGACCGGTGAGCTGGTGGGTATGCTGCCTGCGCCGAAGGGGAAACGGTTCACGATGACCGAGCAGCAGACCCTGCTGTCTCATGGCGTGGCAACGGCGTATGTCGAAAGCGGGGTGCTGCGCATTCAGCGTGATGTCACCACGTACAGGAAAAATGCTTACGGGGTTGCGGATAACAGCTACCTCGACAGCGAGACGCTGCATACCAGTGCGTATGTACTGCGCAAACTGAAATCCGTCATTACCAGTAAGTACGGGCGTCACAAGCTTGCCTGTGACGGTACCCGCTTTGGTCCCGGTCAGGCGATTGTCACCCCGGCGGTGATCAAAGGGGAACTGCTGGCAACCTACCGTCAGCTCGAGCGTGCGGGGATCGTGGAAAACTACGAACTGTTCAAGCAGTACCTGGTTGTGGAGCGTGATGCCAGCGATCCGAACCGCCTGAACACGCTGTTCCCGCCTGACTATGTTAACCAGTTGCGTGTCTTTGCCGTGGTTAACCAGTTCCGTCTTCAGTATTCAGAGGAGTCTGCATAATGGCCCGTATCGGGGGAACCTGTTATTTCAAAATTGACGGTCAGCAGCTATCGCTGACCGGCGGCATTGAGGTGCCCATGAACAGGACGGTCAATGATGACATCATCGGCCTGGACGGTTCAGTGGACCGCAAGGAAACTCACCGTGCGCCTTATGTCAAAGGGACCTTCAAGGTGCCGAAGAATTTTCCGGTGAGCAAAATCACCTCGTCTGATGAGATGACCATCACTGCCGAGCTGGCGAACGGTCAGGTCTATGTACTGTCGTCTGCCTGGCTGCACGGCGAAGCGAACCATAATGCCGAAGAAGGCACGGTCGATCTTGAGTTCCACGGTGAAGAAGGGGATTACCAGTAATGAAAGAGCTTGAGTTAAAGAAACCGATTACCGCTCATGGCGAGACACTCTCCGTACTGGAGTTTGATGAGCCCACCGGGAAAGATGTCCGCGAGCTGGGGTATCCCTACCAGATGAATCAGGATGAGTCCGTCAGACTTCTGGCGCATGTGGTATCGAAATATATTGTGCGGCTGGCGAAAGTGCCGCAAAGCTCTGTCGACCAGATGTCTCCGGCAGACCTGAATGCAGCGGCGTGGCTTGTGGCTGGTTTTTTCCTCCAGGCCTGACGGCTGAATACCTTACTGATCGCTTCTTTGATTGCGCCAGCTACTGGCGCATTAATCCCTTCGAATTGCTGAATATGCCGATCAGTGAAATTCCCTTGCTGGTCAGTCAGGCAAACAGGATAGAGCAGGAGAAACGCACACATGGCTGAATTTGAGCTTAAGGCGTTGATCACCGGTGTCGACAGGCTTTCTCCCGCGCTGTCGAAAATGCAAAAGAAAATCCGGGGATTTAAACGCCAGGCGGAAGAAGCGTCACAGGGTGGGCTGGCGCTTGGTGGCGGACTGGCAGCGGGTCTGACGCTTTCCCTGAAATCTTATGCCGATCAGGAAAACGCCGCCACCGGGCTGAAAGTCGCCATGATGGATGCGAATGGCGAGGTTGGAAAGAGCTTTCAGGACATCAATAAACTGGCTATTGGCCTGGGTAACCAGCTACCCGGTACAACGGCTGATTTCCAGAACATGATGCAGATGCTGGTGCGTCAGGGGATCCCGGCAGAAAACATTCTTGGCGGTGTGGGTAAAGCGACAGCTTATCTTGCGGTACAACTGAAAAAAACACCGGAAGCGGCTGCTGAGTTTGCTGCAAAGATGCAGGATGCTACCGGAACGGCGTCAGAAGACATGATGGGGCTGTTCGACACTATCCAGAAGGCGTTTTATCTGGGCGTTGACGATACCAACATGTTGTCCTTCTTCACTAAAACCAGTTCTGTTCTGAAGATGGTGAACAAGGACGGTCTTCAGGCTGCACAGAGCCTTGCCCCCATCAGCGTCATGATGGATCAGATGGGGATGAACGGGGAGTCGGCAGGTAATGCCCTGCGAAAAGTTATCCAGTCCGGATTAAGCGTTAAGAAAATCAGGGACGTCAATAAAATCATGGCCCGCCAGAAACTCGGGGTACAGCTCGATTTTACTGACGGCAAAGGAAGTTTTGGCGGTCTTGATAACATGTTCAGGCAACTGGCAAAGCTGCGAAAACTGACCGACGTTAAGCGAACAGGTGTACTTAAGGCAATATTTGGTGATGATGCCGAAACCCTTCAGGTGGTCAATGCACTAATCGATAAAGGAAAGGATGGCTACGATCAGATCCAGCAGAAGATGAATAAACAGGCCAGCCTGAATAAACGTGTTCAGGCCCAGCTTGGTACGCTGTCCAACCTGTGGGAGGCAATGACGGGGACCGCAACTAACGGCCTTGCGGCTATTGGCGGCGCATTTTCTGGTGACGCCAAAAATATCACGCAATGGCTGGGGGAGTTGGGGGAGAAATTCACGAAGTTTGCGGATGAAAATCCCCGGGTTATTCGCGGCGTCGTCGGGCTTGCTGCCGGTCTTGCGATTCTGAAACTGGGATTGATGGGCGTGGGCAGTGCCATCAGTATCGTCAGCAGGATCATGTCGATGACGCCGATTGGCATGATTGCGACGGCGATTGCCCTGGCTGCGGGATTAATTATCACTAACTGGGATGTTGTCGGACCTTATTTTAAGAAACTCTGGGAAACCATTAGTCCTTATTTTGAGGCTGGCTGGGAACTTCTGAAGAAGGTTTTTGCCTGGTCGCCGCTGGGGATGGTGATCAATAACTGGGGACCGGTTGTTAAGTGGTTTCAGGATATGTGGGATAAGCTGAAGCCGATTATTGAATGGTTTACCGACAGTTCCGGTGACACGGTCGATGCCATTAACTCGGCGCAGTGGGGCGCGGGTGCTTATGATGCTTATGGGACGGGAATACCGGCACGGGGATACACTCCTTATCCGGCGGTGGATCCGGCTCAGGCAAACAACGCCTCCGATGCCACAGGCTCGAATCCCTTCATGATTAATAAAGCTACCGCGCCAAAAGTTGATGGTGAGATCAAGGTATCATTTATAAATATGCCACCAGATATGCGGGTTACGGAAACACGCTCCAGTGGCATTGATATAAATCACGATGTTGGCTATACCCGATTTTGGTAGCCAGGATTCCCCTCACAGGTATTGCTGGTTGTAAGTCATAAATAGAGTGATAGAATTAATGCACATTTAGAAAAATGTTAATAGGCGAAAAATGAAAGGCTATATCACAGCAAGTGTAATTCTTGGAGCAGCGGCTATTTTTTCATCTCTCATAATCTCTGGCAACATCTCCTTTAAAGATGAACATATTATTCAGTTATCTGGAGGAGCCATAAAACTTGGTGATGTTTATAAAGAAAATAAATTGATAAGTGCAAAGATTATTTTTCCAGATAATCAGGGTGAACAGATTCTTGTTGTCGACGGCAATCCTGAAAACTTTAAGGAGGATTTTCAGGAGAAATTAAATAAAGTAATAAAAACTTTAAATGCGTCAAAGAAAAAAGATGAAGAGAAAGTTAGCCTGGATAATTTAAGTGTTATTGAAGAGTCTAAACTAGAGCTCGTTTCTGCGGTGCGTTACTCTGCTCAGTATGTTCCTATGTTTACTCTGACGCTGGACAAAAAAGAAATTACCATGCCTAAAAATACGGTAATATTTCCATTTGCCAGCGATGAAACAGCTAAGTATTTAAATGAACAACAGCAAAAGTATAAAGATTCGTTGTTTCTGACTCGCTAATTAATAAAATTCATTACAAGGCCACCTTCTAATAGGTGGCTTTTTTATTTTCGGAGTGTATATGACGTGGAAAGACAGGCTTCAGGATGCGTCATTTCGAGGTGTGCCGTTTAAGGTTGAAGAAGAAAGTGCGGGAACCGGCCGTCGTGTGGAAACACACGAATATCCGAACCGCGACAAACCCTATACCGAAGATCTGGGAAAAGTCACTTTCCGCCCGTCCATCACAGCTTATGTGGTGGGAGATGACTGCTTTGACCAGCGCGATCGCCTGATTGAAGCGCTGAATAAACCCGGTCCCGGCACGCTTGTCCACCCGACATATGGTGAGCTGAAAGTCTGTGTTGACGGGGAAGTTCGGGTCAGCACATCGAAAAGTGAAGGGCGTATTGTCCGCTTTGACCTGAAGTTTGTCGAAGCGGGAGAACTCTCTTACCCCACATCAGGTGCGGCGACGGCGCAGACGCTGATGTCATCCTGTTCTGCACTGGATGACTGCATCAGTGACAGTTTCAGTGGTTTCAGTATCGATGGTGTGGCGGATTTCGTGCAGAACGACGTTATCGGTAATGCCAGCATAATACTGGGGTATGTTTCTGATGCGATGAAAGTGGTGGATTCTGCCGTATCGGATGCCGCCAGGCTGTTGCAGGGGGATATCTCGGTACTTCTGCCGCCGCCATCGTCAGGCAAAAATTTCGTTGAGCAGGTGCAGAAAATGTGGCGTACCGGGAAACGCCTTTATGGTAACGCCAGCGACCTGGTCACCATGATCAAAACGCTTTCCGGTGTCAGCCTCGGCAGCGATCTGCAACCGCGCGGCGTCTGGAAAACGGACAGTAAAACCACCGCCACGGCGACGCAGCAGCGTAACGTGGTTGCCAGCACCCTTCGTACGACCGCAATCAGCGAAGCGGCGTATGCCGTCACCCGATTGCCTGCGCCAACAACTTCCGCGGTGATGCAGAATTCCGCAGTGGGGCAGGCAACAACACCCGCGCAGAGCACTGGCTGGCCTTCCGTCACGCATCCGGCACTGAACAATGCACCGGCGGTGAAAAACACGGTTGACCTGCCGACGTGGGAAGAACTGACTGACATTCGCGACACACTGAATACGGCAATTGATAAGGAGTTGTCCCGTACAACCAGCGATGCGCTGTTTCTGGCGCTGCGCCGGGTGAAAGCAGATCTGAATGCGGATATCAACACGCGCCTTGAACAGTCTGCACGGATCATTCAGCGCACACCGGATGAGGTTTTACCCGCGCTGGTGCTGGCAGCGACCTGGTTTGATAACGCGGCGCGTGACGCGGACATTATCCGGCGTAATGCCATTACGCATCCCGGCTTTGTGCCGGTGATCCCTCTGAAGGTGCCAGTGCAATGAACGACAATGTCACGCTACGGGTAAATGGCCGGGAGTGGAATGGCTGGACATCGGTGCGCATCGGTGCCGGTATTGAACGGCTGGCGCGGGATTTCAGTGTGGAGATCACCCGCCAGTGGCCGGGAGATGAGGGTATTACCACGCTTCAGCCGCGCATTAAAAACGGTTCAAAAGTGGAGGTGCTGATTGGTGATGAGCGGGTGATCACCGGCTGGGTGGAGGCGACGCCCGTTCGTTACGATGCCCGTTCGGTCAGCACCGGTATTGCCGGACGCAGTCTGACCGCTGACCTGATTGACTGTGCAGCCGAACCGACACAGTTTAACGGACGATCGCTGGTACAGATTGCGCAGGCGCTTGCTGCGCCTTTCGGCATTGAGGTGGTGAACAACGGTGCGCCGTCGGGTGTTATTCCTGATGTCCAGCCTGATCACGGTGAAACGGTGATTGAGGTAATCAACAAAATACTCGGTCAGCAGCAGGCACTGGCTTACGACGACCCGCACGGCAGGCTGGTGATTGGCGGTATTGGCTCAACGCGGGCACATACTGCGCTGGTACTCGGGGAAAACATCCTTTCCTGCGATACGGAGAAGAGTATCCGGGAGCGGTTTTCTGTTTACCAGGTGGCGGGGCAGCGTGCCGGAAACGACGATGATTTCGGTGAGGCCACCACCACCGCGCTGCGGGCCCGCACAGAGGACGCATTTATTGCCCGTTACCGTCCGATGCATATCAGGCAGACAGGGCAGGCTACGGGGGCAGGCTGTATTGCCCGTGCGGACTTTGAAGCCCGACAACGGGCGGCGCGGACGGATGAAACCACCTATGTGGTGCAGGGCTGGCGACAGGGTAACGGTACGCTGTGGCAGCCCAACCAGCGGGTGATTGTCTTTGATCCGGTCTGTGGTTTCGACAATACCGAACTGCTTGTTTCGGAAGTCACGTTTACTCAGGACCAGAACGGCACCCTGACGGAAATCCGTGTCGGCCCACCTGATGCTTATCTGCCTGAACCCGAAGTCCCCGGCGCGCGGAAAAAGAAAAAAGCCAGAGTACAGGAGGACCCGTTCTGATGAGGACGATTGAAGCCATGCAGCGACAACTCCTCGGCCTGATTGGGCGGGCCGTGGTGAAAAGCATCAGTGCCGCCACGAAATGTCAGACCGTGGATGTGTCCCTGATTGCCGGTGAACCCAAAGCAGGGGTTGAACATCTTGAACCCTACGGTTTTACCTCAAGGGCAAACAGCGGTGCGGAAGCGGTGGTGTTGTTTCCGGATGGCGACCGTTCTCATGCGGTGGTTGTTACGGTGTCGGACCGGCGCTACCGCCTGAAAGGGCTGCAGACGGGTGAGGTGGCTGTCTATGACGATCAGGGGCAGTCCGTGACGCTGACCCGGGAGGGGATCGTGGTGGACGGTGCAGGTAAAACGATCACGTTTCGCAATTCACCTAAAGCACGTTTTGAAATGGACCTGGAAGTGACAGGACAGGTGAAAGACCTGTGCGACTCCGGCGGCACCACCATGTCAGCGATGCGGCTTGCCTATAACGGGCATCGTCACAGAGAGAACGGTCAGGGCAGTAACACCGACAAACCTGATAAAGCGATGGAGGCATGATGGAACTGTGGCTGACGGTGAACGGTAAACGCACCTGCGCCAGCGCACCGCTGGATCCGCTGACCCGCGCTGTGGTGATTTCCCTGTTTACCTGGCGGCGGGCGGAGCCTGATGACAACGCCGACGTCCCGATGGGATGGTGGGGGGATACCTGGCCTGCGGTACAGAATGACCGTTACGGCTCCCGACTGTGGCTGCTTCAGCGCAGCAAACTGACCAATCAGCTGGTGCAGACGGTAAGGGGGTATATCCGCGAATGCCTGCAATGGATGATTGATGACGGCGTGGTGTCCCGTATTGATCTGGATATCCGCCGCACCGGGATTAATGAACTGGGTAACAGTATCACTCTCTGGCGTCGTGACGGACCGGTAATGATTTCTTTTGATGATCTGTGGAGTGCGATAACGCATGGCGGACAGTGAATTTCAGCGCCCGACGCTGGCAGAAAACATCAGTATGCTCCGTAACGATTTATTCGCCAGGCTGGACGTCAGCGACACGCTCCGGCGCATGGATGAAGACGTGCGGGCAAAGGTGTATGCGGCGGCGCTGCATACGGTTTACGGGTACATCGATTATCTGGCAATGAATATGCTGCCTGACCTGTGCGATGAGTCCTGGCTGGCGCGACATGCTGCGATGAAACGGTGTCCGCGCAAGGGGGCCACGGCTGCCAGCGGGTATATGTGCTGGGAAGGTGTCAGCGATGGCCTGAAGGTGACTGCCGGGAGCGTGATTCAGCGCGATGACCTGGTTCAGTACACGGCAACTGCCGATGCAACCAGCTCCGGTGGTGTCCTACGTGTGCCGATCACTTGCTCAACTACAGGCGCGGTCGGTAACGCTGACGACGGTACGTCATTAATCCTGGTCACGCCGGTGAATGGTCTGCCGTCTTCCGGTGTTGCAGATACCCTGACTGGCGGATTCGATACTGAAGATCTGGAAACGTGGCGCGCCCGCGTCATTGAGCGGTATTACTGGACGCCGCAGGGCGGGGCTGACGGGGACTATGTCGTCTGGGCTAAAGAAGTGCCCGGCATTACCCGCGCATGGACATACCGTCACTGGATGGGAACGGGAACTGTCGGTGTGATGATTGCCAGCAGTGACCTGATTAATCCCATTCCGGAAGAATCAACGGAAACGGCGGCAAGACAACATATCGAGCCACTGGCCCCGGTGGCAGGCTCTGATTTGTATGTGTTCAGGCCGGTGGCACATACGGTGGATTTTCATATCCGCGTGACGCCGGACACACCGGAAATACGGGCTGCCATCACCGCGGAGTTGCGTTCGTTCCTGCTGCGTGATGGTTATCCGCAGGGAGAACTGAAGGTATCGCGTATCAGTGAGGCGATTTCCGGTGCGAACGGGGAATACAGCCATCAGTTGCTTGCACCGGCAGACAATATCTCCATTGCAAAAAATGAACTGGCGGTTCTGGGGACGATTTCATGGACGTGACAAACGATGATTACATCCGTCTGTTGTCGGCACTGTTGCCCCCCGGTCCGGCGTGGTCAGCCAGTGATCCGGCGATTGCCGGTGCGGCACCGTCATTAACCCGTGTTCATCAGCGTGCGGATGCCCTGATGCGGGAGCTGGATCCGCGCACCACCACTGAACTGATAAACCGCTGGGAGCGTCTGTGCGGTCTGCCGGATGAATGTATTCCCGCAGGGACACAGACCCTTCGTCAGCGTCAGCAACGGCTGGATGCGAAGGTTAACCTGGCGGGCAGCATCAACGAGAATTTTTATCTTGCACAGCTTGCTGCCCTGGGCAGACCAGATGCCAACATCACGCGATACGACAAAAGCACGTTCACCTGCTCATCGGTCTGTACTGACGCGGTGAATGCGCCGGAATGGCGGTATTACTGGCAGGTCAACATGCCAGCTGCCACCAACACCACCTGGATGACATGTGGCGATCCCTGTGATTCCGCACTGCGTATCTGGGGCGACACCGTTGTCGAGTGTGTGCTTAACAAACTCTGCCCGTCGCATACCTACGTAATTTTTAAATATCCGGAGTAATTCATGCATCGTATAGACACGAAAACCGCGCAGAAGGATAAGTTCGGCGCGGGTAAGAACGGTTTTACCCGTGGTAACCCCCAGACCGGCACACCTGCCACCGATCTGGATGATGACTACTTTGACATGTTGCAGGAAGAACTTTGTAGCGTGGTAGAGGCCTCCGGTGCCAGCCTGGAGAAAGGGCGGCATGACCAGCTGCTTACCGCACTTCGTGCGCTGCTGTTAAGCCGCAAGAATCCGTTTGGCGATATCAAATCGGATGGCACTGTGCAAACGGCTCTCGAAAACCTTGGTTTGGGAGAAGGCTCTGCATTACCTGTTGGTGTCCCTGTTCCGTGGCCTTCAGCCACTCCGCCAACAGGCTGGCTGAAATGCAATGGTGCAGCTTTTTCTGCTGAAGAATACCCGGAACTGGCAAAAGTTTACCCGACAAATAAATTGCCTGATTTACGTGGTGAGTTTATTCGTGGCTGGGATGACGGGCGGGGGATTGATACAGGTCGCTCTATTTTAAGTATTCAGGGATATGCAACGGAGGATCATGCTCATGGATTACCGTCAAGATCCACGATTGTGACTGATGCAACTATTAATTTCTATTTTGATGAAAGCTGGGTAAATAGTGGCACTGATATTATCAAAAGAGGAAACACAAACGATGCCGGATTACCAGCACCGGATTATGGAACCTTTAAAACATATAAACAATCAGTGGCTGGTTTAGGTGCCGCAGCCTCAGAAACGCGTCCGCGTAATATTGCATTTAACTATATCGTGAGGGCAGCCTGATGCATAAAGCAATATTAAATAGTGAGCTCATTGCAACAAAGGCAGGGGATGTTACCGTTTATAACTATGATGGTGAAACACGGGAATATATTTCCACTTCAAATGAATATCTTGCCGTTGGTGTCGGCATTCCGGCATGTTCCTGTTTAGATGCCCCCGGCACACATAAGGCTGGTTATGCAATCTGCCGTTCTGCAGATTTTAACTCATGGGAATATGTGCCAGATCATCGCGGTGAAATTGTCTATAGCACCGAAACAGGAGAATCAAAAGAAATCACCGCTCCGGGTGATTACCCTGAAAATACAACCACTATCGCCCTATTAACGCCATATGATAAATGGGATGGTGAGAAATGGGTGACGGATATCGAGGCACAGCATAGCGCCGCAGTAGATGCAGCAGAAGCACAGCGCCAGTCGCTGATTGATACTGCAATGGCTTCCATTAGTCTGATTCAACTGAAATTGCAGGCCGGGAGGAAGCTGACGCAGACAGAAACCACCCGACTAAACGCTGTGCTGGATTACATTGACGCGGTGACGGCAACGGATACCAGCACCGCGCCGGATGTCATCTGGCCTGAACTGCCGGAGGCGTAGGCCATTCAATATCTGTAGCACTGGAGGTAATCAGATGGGTTGGTGCGATGGTACTAACAACTATAATATAAGCTTCAGTGTCGCCGTTCGTCCTTGGGGTTATCGCCATGAAAACATTGATACATGGTTTAGCCGTTACTTTTATAAAAATGCCAACAGTGCCTTAACCAGTGCCGGTGGTCGCACCAGCAATAACACCGTTTCGGGACAAGAGGCAACATACTCACCGTTTTACGGCATTACTTCTCGTGCATTTACTATCCTATCGTGTAACGGTAGAGGTAATGGCAACAACAACGTACAGAAGTTACGCACAAACGGAACACATCGCGCCCCGATATCTGTCAACCGTTCGAACCGTTGCACTCTACAAGACGCTCATGTAGAACGCTAGGGTTGGGTGGACGCGAATACCCGCACCCAAATATTCGGTATCGATGTACAGGACCCTCGACGCCCGGCAGGATTTTTGCAATGCACTTTGGCTGAAGGATTTATTCCTTTGGTTGGGGATTATGTATGACTGCAAGTGTAAGTAGTAAGCCTCTTATTCCAGGGGGGGCTCACCCTAAGGGCTTCAACTGTCGATAGTTCTTCGGGGCTTATTGGGTCGAATTCAAACCCACAAAAAATAGTGTGGGCGCAAGACGGGACGCCATATGAAAGTATTTTAGACCGTGTATGAATCCAGTGTAATAACGCCCCGGACCCATTTAACGGAACGGATTTGTACATAAAGACAATCGACTACTATCGTATGCCTGCATTGGTATTGGGTAGCTGCGCTTATAAGTTTATGCACCAGCAGGGCACGTTCACACCTATTGTCAAGGTTGGCGCTACAACACTAACACCTACAGGCACACCACAAGGTTTTTATGAGCGTATAGGGGATACTTTTAAATGCTGGATAAATTTTTATGAGAATGGTGTTGATTTAAGAATTCTTTCTGGGCAATTCAAAATTGAGGGGTTGCCATTTGCTATAACGTCGTTAGATAGCACCACAAGCTTCCCTGTTGTTCACGCTGCATATATTAAAACAACGGCTATCGGCATGTCGGCCACAATGTCAGGGACCACCATTAACCTCAGAAAGAATTATAGTTCTTCCTTGTTTAATGGCAGTGACTTTATCTCAAGCTTGGAGCATTTCATTAAGTTTAAAATAGAGTCCACGGTTGCAAGAACAGCAGTATAATAAAAGCGCCCGGTTGGGCGCTTTTATTTCTATAGCAAATACTTTACTTTGCTATTTAGCTTAACTAATACGTAAGAAACAGGAACTAGAACCCCAATAACAAAAAGATATCGTAGTGCACTTAATTTGTCATCGTATACATAATCCTGCCCAATGAATATTATTGCGGGATGAACTAAATAAACAGCCGTAGCAAAGGAAGATAGGTGTTTATACTTTCCAAGAATATCAATCTTCATTATGTAAGTGAACAATAACGGCGAAATAAGCAATAATGAAAACATCATATCTAATTGCTTATCTGCACCGAATAACTTCAGATTAAGATAAGATTCTGCAATCAACAATGCAAAGGCTGATGCGACTATCGGCAAGCCATAATTTTTTACATTACTTATGCCAGCTCTGCGGATAAGTAAACCAATGATCATAAATGGAAGACAGTCAAATAAGAAGTTTCTATGGGATGGGGTAAATGCAAGAACCTTTGATATAATTCCGCTGAAAACATTTAGGTTTGCAGCATATTGAAGTAAGGTGCCAGATATATATAAAATCATTGACAAAATTATCAAGGTGCTTGCTGGTTTGCCCATCAATAAATAAAGTAGGCATCCAGCCAAGATTACTCCAGTTATATACCATAAAGCATAATAACCATTAAATATATTTATTAGAGTAGTAACAACTCCTGCTTTACCAAGCCAAAATGGGAGGTATATAATAGACCATACGACATATAAAATAAGCATCCTGGAAATCCACTTTATGAAGTCTTTCCCTGTTTCAATTCTAGTAAAAAAATAACCAGTTATTATAAGAAATAGAGGTACTGATAATCTAAAAATTCCGTTAACAAGGAGGTGACTTACTGTTGTATTAAGCTCTCTAAGAATATCAAGGTGTATAAATACAACAAAAAATGCCGCAGTAACTTTTAATATATCTATTGATAGATGTCTCATTGATAGATGTCTCACATGCGTCTAAGAAGGAAATTGGCAGTATTTTATGAATTATGACTTTAAAATGATTAACAATCAACATATTACATCATTTGCACTAGTAGCCTTGATCATAGAATCAGCATCTGTTTGGCCTGTCGTTCACGGCATAGACATTCACAAGGTTATTTAACCAAGCGCAACTATATCTTGCCAGACAAATCATTCTGACTGCGGTTTTGTGTTTTTTAACTTGATCGACTCCCGGCTTTAGCAATGCTGTGTATTTATTCAGTATAAATGGAGGGCGGGTTATGGCACGCAGATACGAGATACCCTGCGCTTTTACGGCAGCAATCAAATCAGAACCAAGTGGTCGCAAGATGGTGTCAACGCAGGACTTTGTAACACAGCGGGCAAAGGTCAACAGGCACTGGTCACAAGTGAATATTTGTAGTAATTGTGACGATCATAATTAACCTAGCATCAACTGTGACAATCCGGTGATTTAATTACTCCACCTTCCCATCAAGCCAATCCGCCCACCACTGCATCATTTCTCTGCGCTTATCTAGATACTGAGCATGGTTGTAAATCCCGCGCACAGATCCGCCGTTGGCATGTGCCAGTTGCACTTCAATAGCATCAGCAGGCCATTCGTGCTCGTTCATAATCGTGCTGAATTCATGCCTGAATCCGTGACCGCTTTCCAGACCTTCATAGCCGATTTGTTTGATCACAAGCAGTACAGCGTTCTCGCAAATTGGCTTCTTCTTATCGTTGCGCCCGGCAAAAACAAACTCTGATACTGGTTTGGTGATTGAGCTTAGCGTAGTGAGAAGTTCAACCACCTGGTCTGACATAGGAACCACATGAATTTTGCGTCCCTTCATCACACTGGCGTCGATGGTGATAATCCTGTTTTCAAAATCGACGTTCTTCCATTGCATGGAACGAAGCTCTTTCGTTCTTAGGGCGGTGTAGCGTAAAATTTTAGTAGCAATGAGCGATACGATACTTCCTGAAAATGTTGCCAGTGCTTTGTTGAATGCCGGGATCTGGTCTGCAGGAAGAAACGGGAAGTTCTTCTTGCGGTATCCCTTCATGGCGTCAGCAAGGTCAGGTGCCGGGTTATATTTAGCCCTACCGGTGACAATAGCGTAACGGAAAACCTCGCCGCATCTTCTGCGGGCTTTGTTGGCTCGCTCCATTGCACCGCGATCTTCAAATCTGCGGATTACTTCCAGCAGTTGCATCGGCTCAATATCCTGAATTTCAATGCCGCCGATGATAGGTAAAATGTCGTCATCAAACATTTTGGCAAGTTCAGTTGCATAGCCTACTGACCAGACTTGCTTCTTGTGCTCGTACCATTCCTTGTAAATCGCACTAAAGGAATTGTTGTTAGACGAAGCCTTTTTCGCCTTTACCGGATCGATGCCGACCGAGATGTCTTTCCTCGCAGTCCATGCTTTATCCCTTGCCTCTTGCAAAGTCATAAGCGGATATTTTCCGACGGTCAGGATTTTCTCCTTACCGTCAATCTTGTAGCGAAGCTGCCATACCTTTTTCCCTGACACAGGGACATAAAGGTACAGGCCATTACCATCGAGAAGGCGGTATGGTTTTTCTTTCGGCTTTGCTGCTTCAATCTGCTTAACGGTGAGCATGGGTAAAAATCCGGTGGGTAAAATTATTTTATCCACTTTTTACCCGTCATGGTGTGCGGCTGTCAACGATCTGACGCGAACCATGACGAACTGTGAATCTACGGAAGACTTGATATTCAGGGGATTTTGCGGACTAGTACGGATGGGAGCGAACTGATAAATGGTGTCCCCTGCAGGAATCGAACCTGCAATTAGCCCTTAGGAGGGGCTCGTTATATCCATTTAACTAAGAGGACAATGCGGCATGAGTATACCCGCTAATGGACTGCGGGGTAAGTACGCTGCCGCTCGATTGCTTAAACCCTCGCCATTTATGCCGGGTTTTTATCATTTTTCTTAATGTTTTCCGCACGTTCTGCTTTTTGGCGTGCTTCTGCTTTGCGCTTGTTGCTCATGTCGTTACGGATCTGTGCATGACTCATTAACGCGAAGATAAAGGTGCCGCCGCAGATGTTCCCCGCTAAAGTAGGTAGTGCGAAGGGCCAGATGAAATCGCTCCAGTGCAGCGTACCGTTAAACACCAGATAGAGGATTTCAACAGAACCGACAACGATGTGAGTGGTGTCACCCAGGGCAATAAGCCAGGTCATCAATATAATCACCACAATCTTTGCCGCACCCGCTGCAGGAAACATCCATACCATAGTGGCGATCAGCCAGCCGGAAATGATCGCGTTGGCAAACATCTCGCTGGGGGTGTTCTTCATCACATCCATGCCGATTTTGACAAATGCATCGCGAGTTTCTTCATTGAAGATAGGCATATATTCAAATGCCCACGCAGCAATACCAGTCCCGAGAATATTACCCAGCAGCACGACTCCCCATAACCGCATAAGTAAGCCAACGTTGCTCATTGTCGGTTTTTGCATGACGGGTAGTACCGCAGTCACGGTGTTTTCGGTAAATAATTGCTGGCGGGCCATTATGACGATAATAAAACCAAAGGTATAACCGAGATTCTCCAGCAAGAAGCTGCCCGGCACACCTTCCAGTTCGACATGAAATATCCCTTTTGCCAGTAATGAAGCGCCCATCGACAGACCCGCCGCAATGGCTGACCACAGTAGTGCCATTGCGTCGCGTTCCAGCTCTTTTTCACCATCCTGGCGGATATGCTCATGAATTGCCATCGCCCGGGAGGGGAGTCGATCTTCATCTATTTCTATTTTTTTGCCACGCTCTTTTTCTTCGCTCTCAACTTCAATTTCGTCGCTGTGTTGATCAATTTTGTCGTTGTCCATGGTCTCTTCTCTTGAATTAGCACGTATAGCTAAAGCGTAGCGGCTTTTTTGCTCGCAACTGGCGGGAGTTACTCTGAAAATGTAGAAAAGGCCGCGTTTGCCTTTTTCTGTTTCCATAGAATCAAGTAGCCTACAGGGCGGCGATTACCAGGCTATGATCAAATCAGCAAATCAGGGCGTCTGGACATCAGTTGACGTGCTGTTACAATCGCCCACACCTAAACAGGCGGATACGGTATCGTTCCGTCATGGATGGCAAACTGCATAAGCCATAAAAAAACAGGGAGACATTTATGAAGCTTCGCCTGTCGGCGCTTGCTCTGGGAACTACGCTTCTGGTGGGGTGTGCGAGTTCCGGTACAGATCAGCAAGGGCGTTCTGACCCGTTAGAAGGGTTCAACCGCACCATGTACAACTTCAACTTCAACGTACTAGACCCGTATATTGTTCGACCGGTCGCTGTCGCCTGGCGTGATTATGTTCCGCAACCGGCGCGTAACGGTTTGAGCAACTTTACCGGCAACCTTGAAGAACCCGCGGTGATGGTGAACTACTTCTTGCAGGGCGACCCTTATCAGGGGATGGTCCACTTTACCCGCTTTTTCCTGAACACCATTTTGGGGATGGGTGGTTTTATTGATGTTGCAGGGATGGCGAACCCGAAACTGCAACGGACTGAACCTCACCGCTTCGGTAGTACGCTTGGTCATTATGGCGTGGGTTATGGGCCTTACGTCCAGTTACCGTTCTACGGTAGCTTCACGCTGCGTGATGACGGTGGTGATATGGCGGATGGTCTTTACCCGGTTCTATCCTGGCTGACCTGGCCGATGTCTGTGGGTAAATGGACGCTTGAAGGGATAGAAACTCGTGCGCAGTTGTTGGATTCCGACGGTCTGCTGCGTCAGTCGTCCGATCCTTATATTATGGTGCGCGAAGCGTACTTCCAGCGTCATGATTTCATCGCTAATGGCGGCGAACTCAAACCGCAGGAAAATCCGAACGCGCAAGCGATTCAGGATGATTTAAAAGATATCGATTCTGAATAAGAAACAAATAAAAAAGGTGAGTCGCAATACTCACCTTTTTTGTTGTTATCCCTCAATTACCACAAGTAAAAGGAGATAAACCGACAATGACCCGGACGTAATTATGTAAAAATACTGATGTTCGTCACTGACTATTTCCGATATTCAGCTGTTGAAAAATCAAAAAACTGGAAAAATAATTTAAATATCATCAAAATTAACACCTAGCGCATATAGTTGATTAATTTCATTTTGATATTTCGTCTGGCGATCTTGAAGCCTTTTTCAATGTTACCTTCGAGTTCCTTAAAGTGCTTATATATTTTTTGAGAATGGTCAACGTTAACTTCGTTACCGAATAAAGTAGAAACTATTTCTTTTGTATTCTCAAGTGTATATTTTCTATCATCCTCTTAATATTCATATCCTCTTGCTAGATTTGAAGGATTAAAAGCTTCGTTAAGTTCTCTCAGTCTTTCCCCTTTGAGTTCGTTTACAACTTGATGATCGGAACCTGTTGCAAATGTTTCTGCAATGATTGCTTTACTGTGTTCAAACCACGCAGAAGCACTCCTGGCTTTTTTACTACAATATTGGGTGAGATTATCACCATCAATACGAAATCCTTTTTGAATGTGGTAGCCATCCTGATCGTAGTAACCGAGAGATAAGTAATCATTTCCATTTTTATTTTTAATTACAATAGCGAGAGAGTCGCCTTTTTTATCTTTACCGTACCAGGTAAATAAGTCCGTTGGTTCGCTTTTCCCGCTCTCATCGAATTCCGTTACCGTATGTCTGAGTTTGTGTGATATTTTATCGAAGATAAAACTTGGATCTTCATCATATATTTCTTTTATTGCGCTGAAGATCATTTTCTTGTTATTGATATCATGAGTATTCTCTACTATGTTTTCATTGATGATGGTTTGGCCGACTTTTTTGTTTTCATCGTTCGCGGGTGATTTTATTGGTTCTTGATTATCAATATCAATATCGTCTGTATCATTGGAGTCAATGCCAATATCACTACGATCATCAATACCACCATCAGTAAATTCAGCATTATTTATATCATCATGAGTCTTCTCAACTATGTTGTCATTAATGATAGTACGGGCGAGTTCTTTGTCTTTATAGCTCGCAAGTAATTTTATTGGTTCTTGGTTGTCGATACCAATAGTAATATAGTCTGTATCATTGGAACCAATATTAATATAAGTAACTGAGGAATTATTAATATTAAATCTATCAGGATTGTCGTTTACTCGTATGGCGTTTTTTATAAGCTCAAGCAGATGTTTAATACAGGTGCTTATTCCTTCCTTACCATTAAAAAGGTTTTTGAACTCTTGTACTAATCCATTAACTTCATCATTGTTATTTTCATTGATGGATTCTGGGTAAGCTGCACTGGTATTGTTGATTGAAATAGATGGTAGCATGATTTTATTCCATGTTGATTGATTTGTTACAAATATATATTACCTAATGAAATAGACTATCAAAAAACGCTCATTTATTTAGAATCTATCTTTAATTTGAGTGTATGAGCGCACAATAGCCAGGGAGGTTGAGTATCCTGGAAATTCAAAAAAGTAAACTCTTTGAGAAGGACGAGCAGAACGCCTGAAAATATGCCTTTCCCTTCATGTTTGTCTGTGGATACCACTTACTGATTTGAAAGGGCAAGCTGCCATCAGGCTGTTTGCAAAACTCAGGAGGCAAGCAATGAGGAAACTACTTTCGGTGAAGTGGGGGAGTTAAAGTCACCTGCATAGCAGGTGACTTTATCCAGGCGAACGCGTTATCAGAACGCGTAGTTAAAGTTAGTACCGAACAGCCAGGCTTTACCTTCAGACTCGAACTGGTATGGGCCTTCGTTAATTTTCACGCTCTGACCGTGCATATAAGAAACACCAACGTCGACTGAAGCATCTTTATTAAACGCGTAAGTCGTACCTGCACTCAGCCAGAAACGGTCCTGGTCCGGAATGGAGATAGAACGATTCTGAGCCGGAACTGGGCTGTCATCAAAGGCGATACCGGTACGGAAGGTCCAGTTATCATCGTAGTAATAAGTGGTACCCAACGCGATGCGGTAAGCATCTTTAAAGCCTTCATGTTTCTGGAATAGCGTGTCGCCACTGGTTGAGGTCGCTTTCAGCTGCTGGAACTGACTCCAGCTGGTGTAAGCCAGGCTATAGTGAATCGCCCACTGCGGATCAACACGGTTATAACCCGACACTTCCCACATTTCAGGCAGGTTCAGCGTCAGATAACCCGATTGCGTTGCGCCACCTGTCGCGGTAGGAATTGGCAAACCGTAGTTATTAAACGCACGATTAAGATCGCTGCTGTAGTTACCTTTGAAGTCAATTTTCACTTCAGAACGGTAGGTCAGTGCATAGCGGTTATTTTTATCCAGTTCATACAGGATTCCGGCGTTCCAGCCAAAGCCCCACTGGTTACCGTTCAGATGAGCGATTTTTGTATTACTGTCAATACCGTTGGCGGTAGCTGCCAATGCTTGCCCTTGCTGAGTTTGGCCAGCAGGAGATTGCATAATTTGGCCAGCAACCAACTGCCCCAGATCGCCTGCGAAACGTTCAATTTTCGCGCGAGCGTAGACGGCGTTGAAACCAAGACCAAAGCTCCATGCATTATTTAAGCGATACGCACCGCTTAAGTTCAGGTTCATGGTTTCAAGGTCGGTTGTACCCCCGACAGAGCCGCCTGCATAAGTATCGTTAAACTCTGTTGCCAGGCCATAGTTAGAGGTAATAGAAGCGCCCCAACCAAATTGGTCGTTAATCGGTGCAACAAAGTGCATGTTCGGAACCCATGCCGTAGGCGCGATGTTATCGGCTTTCAGGCTACGACCAGATGGAGACGTTCCGCTGATATTTACATCCGGGTCAATATAAACCGCACCCGCAGAAAATGTCGGGCGGTCAAACATGGTAATCAATGCGGGGTTACGGCTGACGTTACCTGCATCATCGGCAATTGCGCCTTCCCCTGAATAAGCCCGGCCCAGGCCAGAGGAAGAAAATTCGTTTAACTGAAAGCCTGCCGACCAGGCCTGGGTGGAGATAAGTGCCACTGCGACTGCGAGAGCAGACTTTGTAAACAGGGTTTTCTGGCTCATGACCATAACCTCAATGATTTATTTTTATACAAACTATGTTACGTGCTGTAACAGGAGCGCGAAGTGTAGGGTCTGAGGTACATCTTAGAAATCAGACCAGTGGCGAGAGTATAGGTCGGACCAGCTGGAATGTTGCAAGTATGTTTCTATTTTTTTTCAAATATGATCTAAGAAACGCGATCCAGCTGGCAAAATTTGGAGGTGGCGCACTCATGGATTCGGGTGAATTTTGTTTTAGATCATTTTTAAGTGTGATTTCGGTCACTTATCCGATTTTGCAGAATTAACAACTGGAGCAGCACTTTCCGGAAGCGTAAAATATCCACAACGTTTATCTGGCACCTTGGGTGCACATACAGAGGAAATCAACGATGAGTAAATGTAGTGCTGATGAAACCCCGGTTTGCTGCTGTATGGATGTTGGCACCATTATGGACAACTCCGACTGCACCGCGTCTTACAGCCGCGTGTTTGCAAACCGCGCAGAAGCAGAACAAACGCTGGCGGCGCTGACTGAGAAAGCCCGTAGCGTGGAATCCGAACCGTGCAAAATCTCCCCGACTTTCACTGAAGAGTCTGATGGTGTGCGCCTGGATATCGATTTCACTTTTGCCTGCGAAGCTGAAATGCTGATCTTCCAGCTGGGTCTGCGTTAATTCCTCTCGGGTACGTACGCCCCTGTCAATTGCTGGCAGGGGCGTTTTCTTTTCTCTACTTCTTTTCTCTCTGTGTCATAGCTCCCACTTTCCCTTTTCTCCGCTTGGCTAAATGTAAAAAAATGGTTAAGACTATGATCAGGTCAGACCACTTTATTTATTTTTTTACAGGGGAGTGTTATGGGTCAGGTTTTACCGCTGGTTACCCGCCAGGGCGATCGTATCGCCATTGTTAGCGGTTTACGTACGCCTTTTGCCCGCCAGGCGACGGCTTTTCATGGCATTCCTGCTGTTGATTTGGGGAAGATGGTGGTAGGCGAACTGCTGGCACGCAGCGAGATCCCCGCTGAAGTGATTGAACAACTGGTCTTTGGTCAGGTCGTACAAATGCCTGAAGCCCCCAACATTGCGCGTGAAATTGTTCTCGGTACCGGAATGAATGTGCATACCGATGCTTACAGCGTCAGCCGCGCTTGCGCTACCAGTTTCCAGGCGGTTGCAAACGTCGCAGAAAGCCTGATGGCGGGAACTATTCGAGCGGGGATTGCCGGTGGGGCAGATTCCTCTTCGGTATTGCCAATTGGCGTCAGTAAAAAACTGGCGCTCGTGCTGGTTGATGTCAACAAAGCCCGCACAATGAGCCAGCGTCTGAAACTCTTCTCTCGCCTGCGTTTGCGCGACTTAATGCCCGTACCACCTGCGGTAGCAGAATATTCTACCGGCTTGCGGATGGGCGACACTGCAGAGCAAATGGCGAAAACCTACGGCATCACCCGAGAACAGCAAGATGCATTAGCGCACCGTTCGCATCAGCGTGCCGCTCAGGCATGGTCAGACGGAAAACTCAAAGAAGAGGTGATGACTGCCTTTATCCCTCCTTATAAACAACTGCTCGCGGAAGACAACAATATTCGCGGTAATTCCTCGCTTGCTGATTACGCAAAGCTGCGTCCGGCGTTTGATCGTAAACACGGAACGGTAACGGCGGCGAACAGTACGCCGCTGACCGATGGAGCAGCGGCGGTGATCCTGATGACTGAATCCCGGGCGAAAGAATTAGGGCTGGTACCGCTGGGATATCTGCGCAGCTACGCATTTACCGCTATCGATGTCTGGCAGGACATGCTGCTCGGCCCGGCCTGGTCAACGCCGCTGGCGCTGGATCGTGCTGGTTTGACAATGGCAGATCTGACATTGATTGATATGCATGAAGCCTTTGCCGCCCAGACGTTGGCCAATATTCAGCTACTGGGGAGCGAACGTTTTGCTCGCGACGTACTGGGGCGTGCGCATGCCACCGGTGAAGTGGACGATAGCAAATTTAACGTGCTTGGTGGCTCGATTGCATACGGGCATCCCTTTGCGGCGACCGGCGCGCGAATGATAACCCAGACATTGCATGAACTTCGCCGCCGCGGCGGTGGATTTGGTTTAGTGACCGCCTGTGCTGCCGGTGGGCTTGGCGCGGCAATGGTTCTGGAGGCGGAATAATGGGAATGGCATCAGCGTTTACTCTTAATGTTCGTCTGGACAACATTGCTATCATCACCATCGACGTACCGGGTGAGAAAATGAATACCCTGAAGGCGGAGTTTGCCTCGCAGGTGCGCGCCATTATTAAGCAACTCCGTGAAAACAAAGAGTTGCGAGGCGTGGTGTTTGTCTCCGCTAAACCGGACAACTTCATTGCTGGCGCAGACATCAACATGATCGGCAACTGCAAAACGGCGCAAGAAGCGGAAGCTCTGGCGCGGCAGGGCCAACAGTTGATGGCGGAGATTCATGCTTTGCCCATTCCGGTTATTGCCGCTATTCATGGCGCTTGCCTGGGCGGTGGGCTGGAGCTGGCGCTCGCGTGCCACGGTCGCGTTTGTACTGACGATCCTAAAACGGTGCTCGGTTTGCCTGAAGTACAACTTGGATTGTTACCCGGTTCAGGCGGCACCCAGCGTTTACCGCGTCTGATAGGCGTCAGCACAGCATTAGAGATGATCCTCACCGGAAAACAACTTCGGGCGAAACAAGCATTAAAGCTGGGGCTGGTAGATGATGTCGTTCCGCACTCCATTTTGCTGGAAGCCGCTGTTGAGCTGGCAAAGCAGGATCGTCCATCTTCCCGCCCTCTACCTGTACGCGAGCGTATTCTGGCGGGGCCGTTAGGTCGTGCGCTGCTGTTCAAAATGGTCGGCAAGAAAACAGAACACAAAACTCAAGGCAATTATCCGGCGACAGAACGCATCCTGGAGGTTGTTGAAACGGGATTAGCGCAGGGCACCAGCAGCGGTTATGACGCCGAAGCTCGGGCGTTTGGCGAACTGGCGATGACGCCACAATCGCAGGCGCTGCGGAGTATCTTTTTTGCCAGTACGGACGTGAAGAAAGATCCCGGTAGTGATGCGCCGCCTGCGCCATTAAACAGCGTGGGAATTTTAGGTGGTGGCTTGATGGGCGGCGGTATTGCTTATGTCACTGCTTGTAAAGCGGGGCTTCCGGTCAGAATTAAAGATATCAACCCGCAGGGCATAAATCATGCGCTGAAGTACAGTTGGGATCAGCTGGAGGGCAAAGTTCGCCGTCGTCATCTCAAAGCCAGCGAACGTGACAAACAGCTGGCATTAATCTCCGGAACGACGGACTATCGCGGCTTTGCCCATCGCGATCTGATTATTGAAGCGGTGTTTGAAAATCTCGAATTGAAACAACAGATGGTGGCGGAAGTTGAGCAAAATTGCGCCGCTCATACCATCTTTGCTTCGAATACGTCATCTTTACCGATTGGTGATATCGCCGCTCACGCCACGCGACCTGAGCAAGTTATCGGCCTGCATTTCTTCAGTCCGGTGGAAAAAATGCCGCTGGTGGAGATTATTCCTCATGCGGGTACATCAGCGCAAACCATCGCCACTACGGTAAAACTGGCGAAAAAACAGGGCAAAACGCCCATTGTCGTGCGTGACAAAGCCGGGTTTTACGTCAATCGCATCTTAGCGCCTTACATTAATGAAGCTATCCGCATGCTGACCGAAGGTGAACGGGTAGAGCACATCGATGCCGCGTTAGTGAAATTTGGTTTTCCGGTAGGTCCAATCCAACTTTTGGATGAGGTAGGAATCGACACCGGGACTAAAATTATTCCTGTACTGGAAGCCGCTTATGGAGAACGTTTTAGCGCGCCTGCAAATGTTGTTTCTTCAATTTTGAACGACGATCGCAAAGGCAGAAAAAATGGTCGGGGTTTCTATCTTTATGGTCAGAAAGGGCGTAAAAGCAAAAAACAGGTCGATCCCGCCATTTACCCGCTCATTGGCGCACAAGGGCAGGGGCGACTCTCCGCACCGCAGGTTGCTGAACGGTGTGTGATGTTGATGCTGAATGAAGCAGTACGTTGTGTTGATGAGCAGGTTATCCGTAGCGTGCGTGACGGGGATATTGGTGCGGTATTTGGCATTGGTTTTCCGCCATTTCTCGGTGGACCGTTCCGCTATATCGATTCTCTCGGCGCGGGCGAAGTGGTTGCAATAATGCAACGACTGGCCACGCAGTATGGTTCACGTTTTACCCCTTGCGAGAGTTTAGTCGAGATGGGTGCGCGTGGGGAAAGTTTTTGGAAAACAACTGCAACTGACCTGCAATAAGAAGGTCAAAGCTATATGAATCCGTGCTGAATGGCGGATTGTTGGTCAAAATGTAAACGCATATTGACTATACTTACGCCATTGAGGTAAAAAACAGCGTTTCATTCGGTGAATGGATAAGGCACAATGCCGGCCACCGTTTTCTTTCTCTGGTTTCAGATGAAAGAAAACGGGCGAATCTGGTTAACAAAAGCGGTGCAATATGCAAGTTTTTATCATGCGTCACGGCGACGCAGCCCTCGATGCCGCCAGTGATTCGGTTCGTCCTCTGACTACTAATGGTTGTGACGAATCTCGCCTGATGGCGAACTGGCTGAAAGGTCAAAAAGTGGAAATCGAACGCGTTCTGGTGAGCCCGTTCCTGCGAGCCGAGCAAACACTGGAGGAAGTAGGGGATTGTCTGAACCTGCCTTCCAGTGCAGAAGTTCTGCCGGAGTTAACGCCCTGCGGCGATGTTGGTCTGGTCAGTGCCTATTTGCAGGCGTTGACCAATGAAGGTGTTACTTCGGTGTTGGTTATCTCCCACTTACCGTTAGTTGGGTATCTGGTCGCCGAGTTATGTCCGGGCGAAACGCCGCCTATGTTTACCACCTCGGCCATTGCCAGCGTAACGCTTGATGAAAGCGGAAAAGGCGAGTTCAACTGGCAGATGAGCCCATGTAATTTGAAGATGGCGAAAGCTATCTGATTCGTTTGAAAAAATGCCCGATGTACAGCTTACATCGGGCATTTGTCTTTTTGCAATAGTAGATATTCACTCAAAACCTTTCACGGAGTTGATACGCTTCGATACAGAATTCATCGCACTTTTTCCTCTGCTTCCCTATTAATTTCTGACGAAATGAGACTAAGTTGTAATGTATTTTTACAAAGCATCAAACTAATAGAACAGTTAATAATAAAAAAGAAATGATATTTTCGTGTCTTAATTTAATATTATTTGTGATGTGTTAATAGTATAACTTCAAAAAAGTACAATCTCAAACTTAATCTAAGATTGTCTTTTTTGCGCAGGTTATTCATAAATTGAAATTATGTGTAAGATATTTTTTTAAGCATTTCATTTCTTTTTTATAAGAAAATCCTCAAAATATTTCTATTCTGGCTATACATTAAGCGGTCCTTAATTCGCTGTTAAGTAAATATAATTTGAAACAATAAAGACAAAATATCACCATCCGCCCACACCAAAGAATATCTTCTTATGCGACCTATTTTCTTGTTAGTTAGATCGGGTAGCTTATTCAATGGCTGGGTATAAATAATTGCTATTGACTGAATCAATGTATTGCAATGTTTATATTTTTAATTATTTATGGTTTAAGGACAAATAATGAGTAAGTTTGTAAAAACAGCTATTGCTGCAACAATGGTAATGGGTGCGTTCGCTTCTACTTCAACAATCGCCGCTGGCAACAATGGTACAGCACGTTTCTACGGCACCATTGAAGATTCCCCGTGCTCCATCGTTCCTGATGATCACAAACTGGAAGTTGATATGGGTGACATTGGTTCAGGGATCCTGAAAAACAACGGGACTTCTACACCGAAAGCTTTCCAGATCCATCTGCAAGACTGTGTGTTTGACACCCAGACAACGATGACCACTACCTTCACCGGTAACGCGTCTTCTACCAACAGCGGCAATTACTACACCATTTACAATACCGATACTGGTGCGGCATTTAACAATGTCAGCCTGGCCATTGGTGACGCTCAGGGAACCTCTTATAAAAGCGGCGCGGGTATCGAACAGAAAATCGTAAACGATACGGCGACCAACAAAGGCAAAGCGAAGCAGACGCTGGACTTTAAAGCCTGGCTGGTGGGCGCTGCTGATGCGCCAGATTTAGGTAATTTTGAAGCCAACACGACCTTCCAGATTACTTATCTCTAAGTGATACCCCCATAGCTTTCGGGCTATGGGGTTTTTAAATGGAATTCGCGCAAATTATAATAATTACGGATGGATACGTGTATGCCTGACCATTCTCTTTTCCGACTGCGGGTACTTCCCTGCTGCGTTGCATTGGCAATGTCCGGGAGTTATGTCAATGCCTGGGCTGAAGATGAAATTCAGTTTGATTCCCGTTTTCTGGAGTTAAAAGGCGACACAAAAATCGATCTGAAGCGATTTTCCAGCCAGGGTTATGTCGAACCTGGGAAATACAATTTACAGGTTCAACTAAATAAACAGCCGCTGACGGAAGAATACGATATTTACTGGTACGCCTCTGAGAACGATGCCAGTAAAACCTATGCCTGCCTGACGCCTGAACTGGTCGCGCAGTTTGGCTTAAAAGAGGATGTGGCAAAAAACCTGCAATGGATCCACGACGGCAAATGCCTGAAACCCGGTCAACTGGAAGGCATTGATATTAAAGCTGACCTGAGTCAGTCAGCGTTAGTCATTTCATTACCCCAGGCTTACCTTGAATATACCGACATCAACTGGGATCCGCCTTCACGCTGGGATGACGGTATATCTGGTTTAATTGCTGACTACAGTATTACCGCCCAGACACGACATGAAGAAAATGGCGGGGATGACAGTAATGAAATTAGCGGTAACGGGACGGTTGGGGTGAACCTTGGCGCATGGCGTCTTCGTGCCGACTGGCAGACTGATTATTTGCATAGTAAAAGCAATGATGACGATGTTATCAACGGTGATGACACGCAAAAAAACTGGGAGTGGAGCCGCTACTACGCCTGGCGGGCCTTACCGTCGCTAAAAGCCAAACTTGGCCTTGGTGAAGACTACCTGAATTCTGATATTTTCGACGGCTTTAACTACGTGGGTGGCAGTATCAGCACCGACGATCAAATGTTGCCGCCGAATCTGCGCGGCTATGCGCCGGATATCTCCGGCGTGGCGCACACCACCGCGAAAGTGACCGTCAGCCAGATGGGCCGCGTGATTTACGAAACTCAGGTTCCGGCGGGGCCGTTCCGTATCCAGGATCTTGGCGATTCCGTCTCCGGTACGCTGCATATCCGCATTGAAGAGCAGAACGGTCAGGTGCAGGAATATGACATCAACACCGCCTCGATGCCGTTCCTGACTCGCCCCGGCCAGGTGCGCTATAAGCTGATGATGGGCCGCCCGCAGGAGTGGGGGCATCATGTTGAAGGTGGTTTCTTCTCCGGCGGCGAAGCTTCATGGGGGATTGCCAACGGCTGGTCGCTGTACGGCGGGGCGCTGGCAGATGAACACTATCAGTCGGCGGCGCTTGGCGTCGGTCGCGACCTGTCTGTCTTTGGCGCAGTCGCCTTTGATATCACCCACTCGCATACCCGCCTGGATAAAGAGACCGCCTACGGTAAAGGTTCACTGGACGGTAACTCGTTTCACGTGAGCTATTCCAAAGACTTCGATGAACTGAACAGCCGCGTCACTTTTGCCGGATACCGCTTCTCGGAAGAGAACTTCATGACCATGAGCGAGTATCTCGATGCCAGCGACAGCGAAATGGTGCGCACCGGCAACGACAAAGAGATGTACACCGCCACCTACAACCAGAACTTCAGGGATGCCGGTGTATCTGTTTATCTCAACTACACCCGCCATACTTACTGGGATCGCGACGAGCAGACCAACTACAACGTCATGCTCTCTCACTACTTCAACCTGGGCAGTATCCGCAACATGAGCATTTCCATGACCGGATACCGCTACGAGTATGACAACCAGGCCGATAAAGGTGTGTACATATCGCTCAGTATGCCGTGGGGTGACAGCAGCACCATCAGCTATAACGGCAACTACGGCAGCGGTTCGGACAGCAGCCAGGTGGGGTATTTCAGCCGTGTCGATGACGCAACCCATTACCAGTTGAACGTAGGCACCAGCGACAAACACTCCAGCGTTGATAGCTATTACAGCCACGATGGATCGCTTGCGCAGGTGGATCTCAGCGCCAACTACCATGAAGGGCAGTACACCTCGGCAGGGATTTCACTCCAGGGCGGGGCAACGCTCACCGCGCAGGGCGGCGCGCTCCACCGTACCCAGAATATGGGCGGCACGCGTCTGTTAATTGATGCCGATGGCGTGGCTGGTGTTCCGGTAGAAGGAAACGGTGCGGCGGTTTACACCAATATGTTCGGTAAGGCCGTGGTGGCAGACGTCAACAACTACTACCGCAATCAGGCCTATATCGACCTTAACAACCTACCGGAAAACGCCGAAGCCACCCAGTCCGTGGTGCAGGCCACGCTTACCGAAGGGGCCATTGGCTACCGTAAGTTTTCGGTTATCAGCGGGCAAAAAGCGATGGCGGTACTGCGTCTGCAGGATGGTAGCTACCCGCCGTTTGGCGCGGAAGTGAAAAACGACAACGCGCAGAACGTTGGTCTGGTTGACGATGACGGCAACGTCTACCTCGCGGGCGTCAAACCTGGCGAGCATATGATCGTTTCATGGGGCGGTGTGGCCCACTGCGATATTCATCTGCCTGACCCGCTGCCAGCCGATCTGTTCAATGGCCTGTTATTGCCATGCCAGCAAACAGGGGCGATATCTCCTTCGGTGCCCAATGAAATTAAGCCGGTGATCCAGGAGCAGACTCAGCAGGTCACGCCAATGGAACCGCCAGTATCGGTATCCGCCAATTAATAACGTGATTAAGGAATGATCCATGACGAATCTATTTTCTGCCAAAACGGTCGCAACCTCGCTGGCGTTTCTGATAACTGCCACCAGCTTGCAAGCCCAGGCATCGGTCACGCCAGACCGTACCCGTTTGATTTTTAACGAAAGTGATAAATCAATCAGCGTCACGCTGCGCAATAACGACCCGAAAATGCCGTATCTGGCACAAAGCTGGATGGAAGATGAACAGGGTAACAAGATTAGCTCGCCACTGACGGTACTGCCGCCGGTGCAGCGCATCGATTCCATGATGAACGGTCAGGTGAAGGTACAGGGCATGCCGGATATCAACAAACTGCCTGCCGACCGCGAGAGCGTGTTCTATTTCAACGTGCGTGAGATCCCGCCGAAATCGAACAAACCCAACACGTTACAGATTGCGCTGCAAACGCGCATCAAGCTGTTCTGGCGACCAAAGGCGCTGGAAAACGTCAGCATGAAAAATCCATGGCAGCATAAGGTGACCTTAACCCGCAGCGGCCAGGAGTTTACTGTCAATAACCCGACGCCGTACTTCGTGGTTATCAGTAACGCTAGTGCACAAAAAAATGGCAATCCGGCAGCGGGATTTTCCCCCATGGTGATATCGCCAAAAACCTCTGTGCCGTTAAAAGTCAAAATGGATAGCGTCCCGGTGCTGACCTACGTTAACGACTATGGCGCACGGATGCCGCTGTATTTTAAATGTGGCGGCGATACCTGCCAGGTGGATGTAGAGCAGAGCCGCAAAGGCTGATGCCGGGAGAGCCATATGAAAATAATTTATCTGGCGGTATCGGGCATTGCGCTGCTGGTCTGCGGGGCGATGAATTCTGTCGCTGTGGCAGGCGAATCGCAAACGAGGTCCTTAACATTGCGTGTTCTGGTCGATGGCCCACCTCCCTGTTCGGTAAAGGGAAGCCGCGTAGAGTTTGGGAACGTGGTGATTAATGAGATTGATGGTAACAACTATCGTCGCAATGCAGATTACACGCTGGATTGCAGCAATAGTCTAATGAGTGACCTGCAGTTGCAACTGAAAGGCACAACGACCGTCATTAACGGGGAGAAGGTTATCAGCACCGATATTGCAGGCTTTGGTATCCGTATCGAAAATGCCGCTGATAACTCACTTTTTGCCGTAGGCGAAAATAACTGGACGGCTTTCAATATTAATAACCCACCGCAATTGAAAGCAGTGCCAGTGAAAGAGAACGGGGTACAACTGACGGCGGCGGAATTCAACGCCACCATGACTATGGTGGTGGATTACCAATGAAAAAAATGTCGTTAATTTTACTTTGCGTTGCTAACTCCGTGGCGCTGGCTGCCGACGAAGACATCACTTTTCATGGCACGTTGGTATCGCCGCCGAGCTGTACTATCAGTGGCGGGAAAACCATTGAAGTGGATTTTAGCGATCTCATCATCGACAGCATTAACGGGGATTATGGTCGTAAAGAAGTGGATTACGAACTGAGTTGTGATTCGGATATCCGTGACCCTGGCTGGGATATGACCCTGACATGGACAGGCAACGAAACCAGCTACAACGATGCCGCAATTGAGACTGACGTTCCGGGGTTTGGGATTGAGCTTTTGCAAAATGGTCAGCGTTTTAAGCTAAATACGCCACTGTCCATTAACGCAACCGACTTTACCCAAAAACCGAAGCTGGAGGCTGTGCCGGTAAAAGCGAGCGATGCCGTCCTGAATGACGGATCGTTTTCCGCTTACGCCACATTACGGGTGGATTATCAATGAATATAAAAAGCCTTCATTCGATGAAATACGCGCTGCCGGTAGCATTGATGTTTGCAATAAGCGGGCCGTCATATGCCGTGGATAACAACCTGCATTTCACCGGTCATTTATTAAGTAAATCCTGCACTTTGGTGGTGAATGGCGGGTTGCTGGCGGAAGTGCATTTTCCGGTCGTCAGCAATCGGGATTTGATGGTCGCCGGGCAGTCCAGCCGCGTACCGGTGGTTTTTCAACTCAAAGATTGTAAAGGGCCATCGAATTACGAGGTGAAAGTCACTTTGACCGGAACGGAAGACAGTGAGCAGGCGGGTTACCTGGCGTTGGATACGTCTTCTGCGGCGCAGGGGGTCGGTATTGGCATGGAAAAGACGGACGGAACGTGGGTTGCCATTAACAACACTGCCGGAGCGACGTTCATGCTTAACAACGGCGACAATAACATCAATTTCAATGCCTGGTTACAGGCGAAAAGTGGTCGTGAAGTTACTCTTGGCGAGTTCACAGCCACTCTGACCGCAACGTTTGAGTACCTTTAAAATGAAAACAATACGATTAATCATCTGCTTGCTGGCTGGCTTATTTCAGATCATTAGTTTCAGTACGAAGGCAGATTCTTTCCCTCTGACGGTTTATATTGGGGAACATGGTGCATACACTCAGGTCGACTTTATTCTGGATGTTGTGACTTCGGAGGGGGCATACCATGGTGAGTATTATCAGGATGGAAAAAAATTGCTGGTACGACCTGTTCCGAACCGAGTATGGACCGGTCCTGGCAATGTTCCGGCACCGACGCTGGAAGTCACAGGTGGATCCCGTAATGCCAATGACAGCGATTGTCCGGGACTTAACGCATTAAGTAGTAGATGGGGGTGCGATAGCCTGCCGGTGAAATTTACAGTAACAGGAGAGGTCAGCGGGTGCCCGTGGCTGGTAACGTTGCGTGTTATCAGTCATTCTGATACCAATCCTCCAGAAACCTATACCGGCCCGCAAACGCCAGTTTCAACATGTCCAGCGCAATCGCTGACACCGTACGATATCTCCTGGGATCAGAATTATGTTCTTAAAAACAAATTAATACGGTTGCAGTCGACGGGGGGGATAGTTGAAAAAACACTTCCCACTTTTCTGATGAAAGACGGCAAGCTGTGTGATGGTGGTCAGGCTACTGAAGAAGGTGCATATTGCCGCTTTGTCACCCAGTTGCTGACCTTCTCCTCTTCTGGTTGCGATAATGGCAAAGTAACGGTAACACCCAATCGCCACCCAATAACCGATAAAGAGGTACACGATATGGTGGTGCATGTGGATACGACAGAACGACAACCGATAGACTCAACCTGCCGGTTCACGTATGTGTTGAATATGTTTTAGCACATACCAGCCTGGTGACAGGAGTTTACCAGGCTTTTTTTCTCTCATATTGGATACTTTTCCCTACCTGAACACATTTTGGTAGGCCGAATTAGGCTTTTACGCCGCATCCGGCATTCGGTATCAGCATTCAGGGCGAAATGGCAAAACGCATCCGCCTCCTGATATTCACGGCAACTCCGGCGGTAGCCACTCTTCCACTTCAATCAACACTAACAACGCTGCATCTCCGCCGTACTCTTTCGGCGCCTGGTGAAATGCCATTACATGCGGATGTTGCGCCAGCCACAGTGGCGTTTGCTGTTTCAAAATATGCTTCCCGTGCCCGTGCATTACGCATGCGCAAAACACATGTTCACGGCGGCAGGCGGCAATCAACGCCCCCAGTTCCTGCTTGGCCTGTAGCTGCGTCAGACCGTGTAAATCCAAAAACAATTCCGGCGAATAATCACCGCGTCGCAACTTCTTCGCTTCAAAATGACTAACATCCGGGCGGACATATTTCACTGGGCCTTCGGTATTCAGTAACGGCTGAAACTCATCGGAGAAATAATGGCTGGCATCAGCCTGCTCCTGGATCAAGCGTTTCACCGGCACTTCGCTGATTTTCTTACGCTGCGGTCGGTGGACAATCGTGTCCTGCTTAATCTTGCGAGTCCCCGCCATCAACTGGCGAAACAGAGCCTGGTCCTCCTCGCTAAGTGTTGTTTTCTTTTTCATTTATCTGTCTCTATTTCTAATTTTCCTACAGTTTACCCGACTCGTAGCGCAATCGATCGTTTTAAACGTATTTTTCCTCACTCACCGCGCGTGAATGCTGATTTATCGTCATCTTCATGGCAAACTAGCCGCCGAAATTATTGCGATCATGCCCTGGAGGAATACGTGGATAAAATTTTCGTTGATGAAGCAGTAAATGAGCTGCAAACCATTCAGGACATGTTGCGCTGGTCGGTAAGCCGCTTCAGCGCGGCAAATATCTGGTACGGTCACGGCACCGATAACCCGTGGGATGAAGCCGTACAGCTGGTATTGCCGTCGCTCTACCTGCCGCTGGATATTCCGGAAGATATGCGCACCGCGCGTCTGACCTCCAGCGAAAAACATCGTATTGTTGAGCGCGTGATCCGCCGCGTCAACGAACGCATTCCGGTAGCTTACCTGACCAACAAAGCGTGGTTCTGCGGCCATGAATTTTACGTCGATGAACGCGTGCTGGTGCCGCGCTCGCCGATTGGTGAATTGATCAACAATAAATTTGCCGGACTTATCAGCAAGCAACCGCAGCATATTTTAGATATGTGTACCGGTAGCGGCTGCATCGCCATTGCCTGTGCTTATGCCTTCCCGGAAGCGGAAGTCGATGCGGTAGATATCTCTCCCGACGCGCTGGCGGTTGCCGAACAGAACATCGAAGAACACGGTCTGATCCACAATGTCATTCCGATTCGTTCCGATCTGTTCCGTGATTTGCCGAAAGTGCAGTACGACCTGATCGTCACTAACCCGCCGTATGTCGATGCGGAAGATATGTCCGACCTGCCAAACGAATACCGTCACGAGCCGGAACTGGGCCTGGCATCTGGCACTGACGGCCTGAAACTGACGCGTCGCATTCTCGGTAACGCGGCAGATTACCTTGCTGATGATGGTGTGCTGATTTGTGAAGTCGGCAACAGCATGGTACATCTTATGGAACAATATCCGGATGTTCCGTTCACCTGGCTGGAGTTTGATAACGGCGGCGATGGTGTGTTTATGCTCACCAAAGCGCAGCTGCTGGCGGCCCGTGAACATTTCGCGATTTATAAAGATTAAGTAAACACGCAAACACAACAATAACGGAGCCGTGATGGCTGGAAACACAATTGGACAACTCTTTCGCGTAACCACCTTCGGCGAATCGCACGGGCTGGCGCTCGGCTGCATCGTCGATGGTGTTCCGCCAGGCATTCCGCTGACGGAAGCGGACCTGCAACATGACCTCGACCGTCGTCGCCCTGGGACATCGCGCTATACCACCCAGCGTCGTGAGCCAGATCAGGTCAAAATTCTCTCCGGTGTTTTTGAAGGTGTTACTACCGGCACCAGCATTGGTTTGTTGATCGAAAATACCGATCAGCGTTCTCAGGATTATAGTGCGATTAAGGACGTTTTCCGTCCTGGCCATGCCGATTACACCTACGAACAAAAATACGGTCTGCGCGATTATCGCGGCGGTGGACGCTCTTCCGCCCGCGAAACCGCCATGCGCGTGGCGGCAGGGGCGATTGCCAAAAAATATCTCGCCGAGAAATTTGGTATTGAAATCCGCGGCTGCCTGACCCAGATGGGCGACATTCCGCTGGAAATCAAAGACTGGTCGCAGGTTGAACAAAATCCGTTCTTCTGCCCGGACCCGGACAAAATCGACGCGTTAGATGAACTGATGCGCGCGCTGAAAAAAGAGGGCGACTCCATCGGCGCGAAAGTCACCGTTGTAGCCAGTGGTGTCCCCGCCGGACTTGGCGAGCCGGTCTTTGACCGCCTGGATGCCGACATCGCCCATGCGCTGATGAGCATCAACGCGGTGAAAGGCGTGGAAATTGGCGACGGTTTTGACGTAGTGGCGCTGCGCGGCAGCCAGAATCGCGACGAAATCACCAAAGACGGTTTCCAGAGCAACCATGCGGGCGGCATTCTCGGCGGTATCAGCAGCGGGCAGCAAATCATTGCCCATATGGCGCTGAAACCGACCTCCAGCATTACCGTGCCGGGGCGCACCATTAACCGCTTTGGCGAAGAAGTTGAGATGATCACCAAAGGCCGTCACGATCCCTGTGTCGGGATCCGCGCCGTGCCGATCGCAGAAGCGATGCTGGCGATCGTATTAATGGATCACCTGTTACGGCAGCGGGCGCAAAATGCCGATGTGAAGACTGATATTCCACGCTGGTAAAAAATGAACAAAACCGCGATTGCGCTACTGGCCCTGCTTGCCAGTAGCGTCAGCCTGGCAGCGACGCCGTGGCAAAAAATAACCCAACCTGTGCCGGGTAGCGCACAATCGATAGGCAGTTTTTCTAATGGCTGTATCGTCGGCGCTGACACGCTGCCGATACAGTCCGAACATTATCAGGTCATGCGTACCGATCAGCGTCGCTATTTCGGTCACCCGGACCTGGTGATGTTTATCCAGCGTCTGAGTAGCCAGGTGAGCAATCTGGGCATGGGTACGGTGCTGATTGGCGATATGGGGATGCCCGCTGGTGGGCGTTTCAACGGCGGTCATGCCAGCCACCAGACCGGACTGGATGTCGATATCTTTCTGCAACTGCCGAAAACTCGCTGGACCTCCGCGCAGCTCTTGCGCCCGCAAGCACTGGACTTAGTATCCCGCGACGGTAAACGCGTTGTCCCCACGCTGTGGAAGCCGGAAATTTTCAGCTTGATCAAACTCGCCGCCCAGGACAAAGACGTCACGCGCATTTTTGTTAATCCGGCGATTAAACAACAACTTTGCCTTGATGCGGGCACCGATCGCGACTGGTTGCGCAAAGTGCGACCCTGGTTCCAGCATCGTGCGCATATGCATGTACGATTACGTTGTCCTGCCGATAGTCTGGAGTGTGAAGATCAACCTTTACCGCCACCAGGCGATGGTTGCGGGGCAGAACTGCAAAGCTGGTTTGAACCTCCAAAACCGGGAACAACAAAGCCTGAGAAGAAGACACCGCCTCCGTTGCCGCCTTCCTGCCAGGCGCTACTGGATGAGCACGTGATCTAATGGAAACGTTTAATAGCCTGTTTATGGTTTCCCCGCTGTTGCTGGGAGTTCTCTTTTTTGTCGCCATGCTGGCGGGATTTATCGACTCGATTGCCGGTGGTGGTGGGTTACTCACGATTCCGGCATTGATGGCAGCGGGGATGTCTCCCGCTAATGCGCTGGCAACCAATAAACTGCAAGCCTGCGGCGGCTCTATTTCCGCCACTATCTACTTTATTCGCCGCAAAGTGGTTAGTTTAAGCGATCAGAAACTCAATATCGCCATGACCTTTATCGGCTCAATGAGCGGCGCACTGCTGGTGCAATACGTTCAGGCTGATGTCTTACGGCAGATTTTGCCCATTCTGGTGATTTGTATCGGCCTCTATTTCTTGCTGATGCCAAAGCTGGGTGAAGAAGATCGCCAGCGCCGGATGTACGGTTTACCCTTCGCGTTAATTGCCGGTGGCTGCGTCGGTTTTTATGACGGATTCTTTGGTCCGGCAGCCGGATCGTTTTACGCGCTGGCCTTTGTTACGCTGTGCGGATTCAACCTCGCCAAAGCCACGGCTCACGCCAAATTACTCAACGCAACGTCAAACATCGGCGGTTTACTGCTGTTTATTCTCGGCGGCAAAGTGATTTGGGCGACGGGCTTTGTGATGCTAGTGGGGCAGTTCCTCGGCGCGCGCATGGGTTCAAGACTGGTGTTGAGCAAAGGACAAAAACTGATCCGCCCGATGATCGTTATCGTCTCGGCGGTGATGAGTGCCAAATTACTTTATGATAGCCACGGACAGGAGATCCTCCACTGGTTGGGGATGAACTAATGAACAGTACACACCACTATGAGCAGTTGATTGAAATTTTTAATAGCTGCTTTGCCGATGATTTTAATACCCGTCTGATTAAAGGCGACGACGAACCGATCTATCTTCCCGCTGATGCGGAAGTACCGTATAACCGAATCGTCTTTGCCCACGGCTTTTATGCCAGCGCAATTCATGAGATTTCGCACTGGTGTATTGCCGGGAAAGCGCGCCGTGAGCTGGTTGATTTCGGCTACTGGTATTGCCCGGACGGTCGCGATGCCCAAACGCAAAGCCAGTTTGAAGATGTTGAAGTGAAGCCGCAGGCGCTTGACTGGTTGTTCTGCGTGGCGGCTGGATATCCGTTTAACGTCAGTTGCGACAATCTGGAAGGCGACTTCGAACCGGACCGCGTGGTGTTTCAACGGCGAGTACATGCGCAGGTGATGGATTATCTAACAACTGGCATTCCGGAACGCCCGGCACGTTTCATTAAAGCACTACAAAATTATTATCACACGCCGGAACTTACGGCGGAACAGTTCCCGTGGCCGGAAGCGCTCAACTGAAGCCAGCGCCACGTTTTACAATGAGGAAAGAAGATGATCGCGGAGTTTGAATCACGCATTCTGGCATTAATCGACGGTATGGTTGACCATGCCAGTGATGATGAGTTGTTTGCCAGTGGGTATTTGCGTGGCCACCTGACATTAGCCATCGCAGAACTGGAAAGTGGTGATGACCACTCCGCTCAGGCGGTGCATACGACCGTTAGCCAGAGTCTGGAAAAAGCCATTGGCGCTGGTGAATTGTCGCCGCGTGACCAGGCGCTGGTGACCGATATGTGGGAAAACCTGTTTCAGCAGGCGTCACAGCAGTAAGTTGCGGCGTCTGGAGCACCATGCCTGATGCGACGCTTATCGCGTCTTATCAGGCCTACACGTCACACGTAAGTCGGATAAGGCGTTCACGCCGCATCCGACAAACAATGCCAAAGCTGGTTACCCAGCCTTAACTGCTTTACCCTTCAACAATTTCCGCACCCATAACCGATTCGGATTTAACGCCGCCAGCGTACTGGCATCCATCGGGATCGGTTCTTCACTCATCTGTGCCGCCAGAATCTCTGCGCACAGTGGGGCAGAACACAAACCACGCGAACCCAAAGCAGCAAACATAAAGAGATCGTCAAAAACCGGCGCGCTTACCGCCTTATCTTTCTGCTCCGCCAGCGACGCATATTCCACGAGTGTTGCCTCATAATCGGGAACATTACCTACCATTGTCAGATGATCGCGGGTGGCACAACGCACACCGCAGCGCGCCTCTTTCTCACTGACATCAACCTCTTTTGCCCACTGTGCCTGTGGGAAACAATCAATCAACCGCTGGCGATTCTGCTGCTGATCTTCATCACTGTACGCCGTATCTTCGCTGCCGCGATGATAACTGGCACCAATACAATGATGCTGATTCGCCGGATTTTGTGGCGTGAGATAACCGTCATAGCACAGCACCTGCTTCAGTTTTGCCAGTTCCGGTGTCGTCGGAATATGGCTGACCTGACCGGCAACCGAATACACCGGGAGAGTCGACGTTTGGCTGAAACGGCTGATTTGATGCCCGTTCGCCAGTACCACTACGCTGTGTGTTGCTTGCTGATCTTCTGCAAAATTCAACAACCAACAGTCATCCTTACGGGATAAATCCTGTAACTGATATTGATAATAAATCTGCAAACCCTGCTGTTGCGCCAGTTCCAGCACATTACGGGTCAGTTCTGCTGGGCACAGCCAACCACCTTGCGGATAAGTAATGCCGCTGCAATTTGTCGCAACGCCCGTAATTTGTTCAACCGCATTTGCCTCAACGGCTACAGCCAGTTCTGCGGGTAAATCCATTGACAACATCTGTGCGATTTTATGCTGGCTTTTCTCATCCCAGCCTAACTGCGTGACGCCGCACCAGTCATGATCAAATTTAACGGGTAATTGGTCGTAAAACCGACGAGCAAAAGTAAACGCATTAGAGAAAAAGCGATTCAACGCCTCATCGTGTTTACTTAAGAGCGGATACAGCGCCCCCTGGCGATTGCCGGAAGCACCCTGCGCGGGGGCTTCATCCGCGCAATAAAGTGTTACCTGCCAGCCGCGCCGTAATAACGCCAGCGACAACAACGCGCTGGCAATACCACCGCCGATAATCGCTACTTCCCGTTTGCTGCTGCCCGTACGATTAAACCACGGCGTGGAGCAGGGGAGTGGTAATGTCTGTTCCATCACCCCACAAAGCATTTCCCGTTTGCGCCCAAAGCCCTTACGTTTTTGCATCGTGAATCCGGCGTCCTGCAAACCGCGGCGGACAAAACCGGCAGACGTAAATGTCGCCAGCGTGCCGCCCGGACGCGCCAACCTTGCCATGGCGTTAAACAGATTTTGCGTCCACATATCCGGGTTTTTCGCTGGCGCAAAGCCGTCCAGAAACCAGGCATCTACTTTTTGATTTAGCGAATCGTCCAGTTGGCTGGTCAGTTCATTAATATCGCCAAACCATAAATCCAGCGTCACGCGGCCTTCATCGAGTAATAAACGATGGCAACCGGGCAAGGGCATTGGCCACTGCGCCTGAAGTTGTTCTGCCCACGGAGCCAGTTCCGGCCAGTGTTGATGCGCTAAGGCTAAATCCGCACGGGTGAGGGGAAATTTCTCAAAACTAATGAAATGTAAGCGTTGTAATTGCGCTTGCGGATGCGCTTCGCGAAACTGATCAAATGCCTGCCATAGCGTCAGGAAGTTTAATCCGGTGCCGAAGCCGCTCTCTGCTACCACAAACAGAGGATGTGGATGCTCAGGAAAGCGTGCCTCTAATTGGTTACCTCCGAGAAAAACATAACGCGTCTCTTCCAGCCCGTTATCGTTGGAAAAATAGACATCGTCAAAATCTCGGGAAACAGGTGTACCCTCAGCATTAAATTCGAGGTTGGCAGGTTGTATGGAGTAGTGTTTCACGTAAGTTACTCGTCTTACAGGCGGTGGCTCGATCTTAGCGATGTGTGTAAGGCTGCGCAAATTTCTCTATTAATTGGCTGATCGGACTTGTTCGGCGTACAAGTGTACGCTATTGTGCATTCGAAACTTACTCTATGTGCGACTTACAGAGGTATTGAATGAAACGTGCAGTGATTACTGGCCTGGGCATTGTTTCCAGCATCGGTAATAACCAGCAGGAAGTCCTGGCATCTCTGCGTGAAGGACGTTCAGGGATCACTTTCTCTCAGGAGCTGAAGGATTCCGGCATGCGTAGCCACGTCTGGGGCAACGTAAAACTGGATACCACTGGCCTCATTGACCGCAAAGTTGTGCGCTTTATGAGCGACGCATCCATTTATGCATTCCTTTCTATGGAGCAGGCAATCGCTGATGCGGGCCTCTCTCCGGAAGCTTACCAGAATAACCCGCGCGTTGGCCTGATTGCAGGTTCCGGCGGCGGCTCCCCGCGTTTCCAGGTGTTCGGCGCTGACGCAATGCGCGGTCCGCGCGGCCTGAAAGCGGTTGGCCCATATGTGGTCACCAAAGCGATGGCATCCGGCGTTTCTGCCTGTCTCGCCACGCCGTTTAAAATTCATGGCGTTAACTACTCCATCAGCTCCGCGTGTGCGACTTCCGCACACTGTATCGGTAACGCAGTAGAGCAGATCCAACTGGGCAAACAGGACATCGTGTTTGCTGGCGGCGGCGAAGAGCTGTGCTGGGAAATGGCTTGCGAATTCGACGCAATGGGTGCGCTGTCTACTAAATACAACGACACCCCGGAAAAAGCCTCCCGTACTTACGACGCTCACCGTGACGGTTTCGTTATCGCTGGCGGCGGCGGTATGGTGGTGGTTGAAGAGCTGGAACACGCGCTGGCGCGTGGTGCTCACATCTATGCTGAAATCGTTGGCTACGGCGCAACGTCTGATGGCGCAGATATGGTTGCTCCGTCTGGCGAAGGCGCAGTACGCTGCATGAAGATGGCGATGCATGGCGTTGATACCCCAATCGATTACCTGAACTCCCACGGTACTTCGACTCCGGTTGGCGACGTGAAAGAGCTGGCAGCTATCCGTGAAGTGTTCGGCGATAAGAGCCCTGCGATTTCTGCAACCAAAGCCATGACCGGTCACTCTCTGGGCGCTGCTGGCGTACAGGAAGCTATCTACTCTCTGCTGATGCTGGAACACGGCTTTATCGCCCCGAGCATCAACATTGAAGAGCTGGACGAGCAGGCTGCGGGTCTGAACATCGTGACCGAAACGACCGATCGCGAACTGACCACTGTTATGTCTAACAGCTTCGGCTTCGGCGGCACCAACGCCACGCTGGTAATGCGCAAGCTGAAAGATTAATTCGCAGTAGGCCGGAGTAGGTCGGATAAGACGCGTCAGCGTCGCATCCGACGTTACGCGCCAATGCGGCATCCGGCACTAACGCCAAAGGGAACCCGATGGTTCCCTTTTTCACATCATTGACAATCGCCGCCTGTTCCAGGCAAACTTCCCGCTTTGTCGATTTCCTTCTGAAAAGACGTACGCGTTAATTCCTGCCAACGCACCGTAACCCTGAAACCAGAGAGATGAGACGGGGATACTCCTCGCCTTGCGCTGCATTCTGGAGTAATGCATGACTGCTGTAAGCCAAACCGAAACACGATCTTCTGCCAATTTTTCGCTCTTCCGCATCGCTTTTGCGGTTTTTCTCACCTACATGACCGTAGGGTTGCCGTTGCCGGTTATCCCATTGTTTGTTCATCATGAATTGGGCTATGGCAATACCATGGTCGGCATTGCCGTCGGCATTCAGTTTCTGGCTACGGTGCTGACGCGTGGTTACGCCGGGCGACTGGCCGATCAATATGGCGCAAAACGTTCGGCGCTTCAGGGGATGTTAGCTTGTGGTCTGGCTGGCGGCGCGTTGCTGCTGGCGGCGATTTTGCCTGTCTCCGCACCGTTCAAATTTGCCCTGTTGGTCATCGGGCGTTTGATTCTTGGCTTTGGTGAAAGCCAGTTACTGACAGGCGCTCTGACCTGGGGGTTAGGCATCGTAGGGCCAAAACACTCTGGCAAAGTGATGTCATGGAATGGAATGGCGATTTACGGTGCCCTCGCTGTTGGTGCTCCGCTTGGCCTGTTGATTCATAGCCATTACGGTTTTGCCGCACTGGCGATCACCACAATGGTATTACCCTTACTGGCGTGGACCTGTAACGGCACAGTGCGCAAAGTACCGGCCCTGGCGGGAGAACGTCCATCGCTGTGGAGCGTTGTTGGGCTTATCTGGAAACCAGGGTTAGGTCTGGCACTACAAGGCGTTGGTTTTGCGGTTATCGGGACTTTCGTTTCGCTCTACTTTGCCAGCAAAGGATGGGCGATGGCGGGCTTTACTCTTACCGCGTTTGGCGGCGCATTTGTCGTGATGCGCGTCATGTTTGGCTGGATGCCGGACCGTTTTGGCGGCGTGAAAGTGGCGATCGTCTCTCTGCTTGTAGAAACGGTGGGCTTGTTGCTGCTCTGGCAAGCACCTGGTGCATGGGTCGCATTAGCGGGCGCGGCGTTAACCGGAGCCGGATGTTCGCTTATCTTTCCTGCGCTGGGCGTGGAGGTGGTTAAACGCGTCCCCTCACAAGTTCGCGGCACCGCACTGGGCGGTTACGCCGCGTTTCAGGATATCGCCCTCGGCGTCTCCGGGCCGCTGGCGGGAATGCTGGCGACCACGTTTGGTTACTCTTCGGTATTTCTTGCCGGGGCGATCTCTGCGGTGCTGGGAATTATTGTCACGATACTGTCATTTCGTCGGGGTTAACGAACCAGCCAGACCAGCATCAGGATAATCGCGACTAACAGTATCCACAGCGCGGGACGCGTTGCCATATTTTGCAACGTGTCCATCATCGGTGGAAAAGGATTAAGCAGCGGTTGCATATCACGCGGATCAATCCCTTTAACCCGCCGTTGATAAAGCTGATTAAGAATATCCTCGGCCTGGGCAGAAGAAAGCGATGATTGCGCAGAAAGGCCATATTTTTGCTGGATATATGCCGATAACGCCGCCAGTTCACTGGCATCTAAAGGTTGTTTTAGCGTCATCTGTAGTGATTCCAGCGTCGGCGTATTTTGCTGGCTTAGCGTCTGACGCGCCTGCAGCCAGGTCACCAGATGGTTAAACAGTTTGGCTGGAATTAACTCGCCATCTTTCACCCCGGAAAGTTCCAGCATCGATTGCCAGATCTGTTTGCTGGGTTCCCCCGTTGCCGCCGCAAGTTTGGTCACCAGCTGTTTGAGCGCATTGTGCTCCGCCGGTAATAGAGGACGATCGGTCGCCTCGCGCTGCTGCGGTTGCGGAATAACCATCTTCCCTTCCTGCAACAGGGTTAGAATGGTTTTTAATTGCTCCGGTGAGAGCTGATTCAGCGGCGTCTGACCAAAGTTATGACGGATATAATCCGTGACCGCCTGACGATTATTCCCCAGACGTAAATACTCCCCTAATTGCGCTAAAAGCTGGCGGGCAGAATGGCTTTTTTGCGCGGCCAGCAGACGTTGCGCCAGATTATGCTCAGCGGCAGGGAAGTGACGCGAAAGCAGCGGTGAATCTCCCGACAGACCAATATCGTGCCTGATACCCGCCCACAGTTCTGCTCTTTGCTGTTGCGTCAGTGAGGTCACTTTCGTCATTAAGCTTTCCAGCGAAGTACGTTGCTGACTGGATAAAGGCTGATTGCCCGCGCCAGACGGCAGGTTATCTCCCTGACCTGGTGGTTGCCCAGGAGGAGGGCCGGAAATAGGTTGTATCATTACGTATCCTTATACCTGAAATCTTCGCAAGTATGCCTGGCCGCGAGATTATGGCACACTTGTCCGGTTAACTCTCGTCTCATACAGGTAACACAAACGTGAAAATCCTTGTTGATGAAAATATGCCTTATGCCCGCGACTTATTTAGCCGTTTGGGTGAGGTGATCGCGGTTCCCGGGCGTCCAATCCCCGTCGCTCAACTGGCAGACGCGGATGCGCTGATGGTGCGTTCGGTCACGAAAGTGAATGAATCTTTGCTGGCAGGAAAACCCATTAAATTTGTTGGCACTGCCACTGCGGGGACCGACCATGTCGATGAAGCATGGTTGAAGCAGGCGGGAATTGGTTTTTCCGCTGCACCTGGCTGTAATGCGATTGCGGTGGTGGAATATGTTTTCTCCTCCCTGCTGATGCTTGCCGAACGCGATGGATTTTCACTGCACGAGCGTACCGTGGGGATCGTGGGCGTTGGTAACGTTGGTCGGCGTTTACAGGCACGACTGGAAGCGTTAGGGATTAAAACCTTACTTTGCGATCCGCCTCGCGCTGACCGTGGGGATGAGGGTGATTTCCGCTCGCTGGATGAATTAGTTCAGCATGCGGATATTCTGACTTTCCATACGCCACTCTTCAAAGACGGGCCGTACAAAACGCTGCATCTGGCGGATGAAAAACTGATCCGTAGCCTGAAGCCGGGAGCGATTCTGATTAACGCCTGCCGTGGCGCAGTCGTCGATAATACCGCGCTGCTGACCTGCCTGAATGAAGGCCAGAAGTTAAGCGTGGTGCTGGATGTCTGGGAAGGCGAGCCGGAACTTAATGTGGAATTGCTGACAAAAGTGGATATCGGCACGCCGCATATTGCAGGCTATACCCTGGAAGGTAAAGCACGCGGTACTACGCAAGTGTTTGAAGCCTATAGCAAGTTTATTGGGCATGAACAGCACGTTGCGCTGGATACATTACTGCCCGCGCCAGAGTTTGGTCGCATTACGCTGCATGGCCCGCTCGATCAACCGACGCTGAAAAGGCTGGTGCATTTGGTGTATGATGTGCGCCGCGATGACGCACCGCTGCGTAAAGTCGCCGGGATACCGGGTGAGTTCGATAAACTGCGCAAAAACTATCTTGAGCGCCGTGAATGGTCATCTCTGTATGTAATTTGTGATGACGCCAGTGCGGCATCATTGCTGTGTAAACTGGGTTTTAACGCCGTTCATCATCCGGCACGTTAATCTCTTCTTCATGCTCTCTGCTGTAACATTGGCAGGGAGCTTTGCTATTTCTGGAGTAAACCACCATGTCTGAAGGCTGGAACATTGCCGTCCTGGGCGCAACTGGCGCTGTGGGCGAAGCCCTGCTTGAAACGCTGGCTGAACGTCAGTTCCCGGTTGGGGAAATTTATGCACTGGCACGTAACGAAAGCGCAGGCGAACAACTGCGCTTTGGTGGTAAGACAATCACCGTGCAGGATGCTGCTGAATTCGACTGGACGCAGGCGCAGCTGGCATTTTTTGTCGCAGGCAAAGAAGCTACCGCTGCCTGGGTTGAAGAAGCGACCAACTCAGGTTGCCTGGTGATCGACAGCAGCGGACTGTTTGCTCTCGAACCCGACGTACCGCTGGTGGTGCCGGAAGTAAACCCGTTTGTACTGACCGATTACCGCAACCGGAATGTCATCGCCGTACCGGACAGTCTGACCAGTCAGTTGCTGGCGGCACTGAAACCGTTAATCGATCAGGGCGGTTTATCACGTATCAGCGTTACCAGCCTGATTTCAGCCTCCGCCCAGGGCAAAAAAGCGGTCGATGCGTTAGCGGGGCAGAGTGCGAAATTGCTCAACGGCATTCCGATTGACGAAGAAGATTTCTTCGGGCGTCAGCTGGCGTTCAACATGCTGCCGTTACTGCCGGATAGCGAAGGTAGCGTGCGTGAAGAACGTCGTATCGTTGACGAAGTACGCAAAATCCTGCAGGACGAAGGGCTGATGATTTCGGCAAGCGTCGTCCAGGCACCGGTATTCTACGGTCATGCCCAGATGGTCAACTTTGAAGCACTGCGTCCGCTGGCGGCAGAAGAAGCGCGTGATGCGTTTTCTCAGGGCGAAGATATTGTGCTCTCTGAAGAGAACGAATTCCCGACTCAGGTAGGGGATGCTTCGGGTACGCCGCATCTTTCTGTTGGCTGTGTGCGTAATGACTACGGTATGCCGGAGCAAGTCCAGTTCTGGTCGGTGGCCGATAACGTTCGCTTTGGCGGCGCGCTGATGGCAGTAAAAATCGCCGAGAAACTGGTGCAGGAGTATCTGTACTAATGTCCGACCAGCAACAACCGCCAGTTTATAAAATTGCGCTGGGCATTGAGTACGACGGCAGTAGGTATTACGGCTGGCAACGGCAGAATGAAGTCCGCAGTGTGCAGGAGAAGCTGGAAAAGGCGCTCTCCCAGGTGGCGAACGAACCGATCACCGTCTTCTGCGCCGGGCGTACTGACGCAGGGGTACACGGTACCGGGCAGGTGGTGCATTTCGAAACAACCGCGCAGCGCAAAGACGCTGCGTGGACGTTGGGCGTAAATGCGAATTTACCTGGTGACATCGCCGTGCGTTGGGTTAAAGCTGTACCTGATGATTTTCATGCCCGATTTAGCGCCACGGCTCGCCGTTATCGCTACATCATCTACAATCATCGGCTGCGCCCGGCGGTACTGAGTAAAGGGGTAACCCATTTTTACGAACCGCTGGACGCTGAACGGATGCATCGGGCTGCGCAATGCTTGCTGGGCGAGAATGATTTCACCTCGTTCCGTGCGGTGCAGTGCCAGTCCCGAACCCCGTGGCGCAACGTTATGCATATTAATGTCACGCGTCACGGTCCTTATGTGGTGGTTGATATCAAAGCGAATGCCTTTGTACATCATATGGTCAGGAATATTGTCGGCAGCCTGATGGAAGTCGGTGCCCACAACCAGCCGGAGAGCTGGATAGCAGAGTTGCTGGCGGCAAAGGACAGAACGCTGGCGGCAGCAACGGCAAAAGCGGAAGGGCTGTATCTGGTCGCGGTGGATTACCCTGACCGGTATGATCTTCCAAAACCGCCAATGGGCCCGCTATTTCTGGCGGACTAACGAGAATAATGCTCGGAACATTTCAGGCTGTAGCCAACGTAGTTACAGCCTGAAAGATGACGAGTACAAGGCATAGGCAAATATGGACCTGATTTATTTCCTCATCGATTTTATCCTGCACATTGACGTGCATCTGGCAGAGCTGGTCGCGGAGTACGGCGTCTGGGTTTATGCCATTTTGTTCTTAATTTTGTTCTGTGAAACCGGTCTGGTGGTAACGCCGTTTTTACCGGGTGATTCATTGCTGTTTGTTGCCGGAGCGTTGGCATCACTGGAAACCAACGATCTCAACGTCCATATGATGGTGGTGCTGATGCTGATCGCCGCGATTGTGGGTGACGCGGTCAATTACACTATCGGGCGGTTGTTCGGTGAAAAGTTATTCAGTAATCCCAATTCGAAAATTTTCCGTCGCAGTTATCTCGACAAAACCCATCAGTTTTATGAGAAACATGGCGGCAAAACGATTATTCTCGCCCGTTTTGTGCCGATCGTCAGAACGTTCGCCCCGTTTGTTGCGGGAATGGGCCACATGTCGTACCGTCATTTCGCTGCTTATAACGTGATCGGCGCACTGTTGTGGGTACTGCTTTTTACCTACGCAGGCTATTTCTTCGGTACAATCCCGATGGTTCAGGATAACCTTAAGCTGCTGATCGTCGGGATTATTGTGGTTTCTATTTTGCCGGGCGTCATCGAAATAATCCGTCACAAACGCGCTGCGGCACGCGCCGCAAAATAAAAAGTAACTCCGCGGTTCGACCACTTTTTTATCCAAAGTTTCGGGCTGTTATGTTTTAATGTGCAACATTCATGGTCTGTTGGGGGCAAAAATGGCATTATGCGTCCCCAAAGATAAAACTGGCATCGAACCAGGTTCAGACAGAAAGGTCCCTAATGAGCTGGATTGAACGAATTAAAAGCAACATTACTCCCACCCGCAAGGCGAGCATTCCTGAAGGGGTGTGGACTAAGTGTGATAGCTGCGGTCAGGTTTTATACCGCGCTGAGCTGGAACGTAATCTTGAGGTCTGTCCGAAGTGTGACCATCACATGCGTATGACAGCGCGTAATCGCCTGCATAGCCTGTTAGATGAAGGAAGCCTTGTGGAGCTGGGTAGCGAGCTTGAGCCGAAAGATGTGCTGAAGTTTCGTGACTCCAAGAAGTATAAAGACCGTCTGGCATCTGCGCAGAAAGAAACCGGCGAAAAAGATGCGCTGGTGGTGATGAAAGGCACTCTGTATGGAATGCCGGTTGTCGCTGCGGCATTCGAGTTCGCCTTTATGGGCGGTTCAATGGGGTCTGTTGTGGGTGCACGTTTCGTGCGTGCCGTTGAGCAGGCGCTGGAAGATAACTGCCCGCTGATCTGCTTCTCCGCCTCTGGTGGCGCACGTATGCAGGAAGCACTGATGTCGCTGATGCAGATGGCGAAAACCTCTGCGGCACTGGCAAAAATGCAGGAGCGCGGCTTGCCGTACATCTCCGTGCTGACCGACCCGACGATGGGCGGTGTTTCTGCAAGTTTCGCCATGCTGGGCGATCTCAACATCGCTGAACCTAAAGCGTTAATCGGCTTTGCCGGTCCGCGTGTTATCGAACAGACCGTTCGCGAAAAACTGCCGCCAGGATTCCAGCGCAGTGAATTCCTGATCGAGAAAGGCGCGATCGACATGATCGTCCGTCGTCCGGAAATGCGCCTGAAACTGGCGAGCATTCTGGCGAAGTTGATGAATCTGCCAGCGCCGAATCCTGAAGCGCCGCGTGAAGGCGTAGTGGTACCCCCGGTACCGGATCAGGAACCTGAGGCCTGATAACTGATAAGGGCAGGGCCACTGGCTCTGCCCTTTTGCTATTCTCACCGTAACGAATCAGCGGATACCATGATTATCAAACGCACTCCTCAAGCCGCGTCGCCTCTGGCTTCGTGGCTTTCTTATCTGGAAAACCTGCACAGTAAAACTATCGATCTCGGCCTTGAGCGCGTGAGCCAGGTCGCGGCGCGTCTTGGCGTTCTGAAACCAGCGCCATTTGTGTTTACCGTTGCGGGTACGAATGGCAAAGGCACCACCTGCCGTACGCTGGAGTCGATTCTGATGGCGGCAGGGTACAAAGTGGGCGTCTACAGTTCGCCGCATCTGGTGCGTTATACCGAGCGCGTACGTGTGCAGGGCAAGGAATTGCCGGAATCGGCCCACACCGCCTCTTTTGCGGAGATTGAATCGGCACGCGGTGATATTTCCCTGACCTATTTCGAGTACGGTACGCTGTCGGCGTTGTGGCTGTTCAAACAGGCACAACTTGACGTGGTGATTCTGGAAGTAGGGCTGGGCGGTCGTCTGGACGCAACCAATATTGTCGACGCCGATGTCGCGGTAGTAACCAGTATTGCGCTGGATCATACCGACTGGCTGGGGCCAGATCGCGAAAGTATTGGTCGCGAGAAAGCAGGCATCTTTCGCAGCGAAAAACCGGCAATTGTCGGTGAGCCGGAAATGCCTTCTACCATTGCTGATGTGGCGCAGGAAAAAGGTGCACTGTTACAACGTCGGGGCGTTGAGTGGAACTATTCCGTCACCGATCATTACTGGGCGTTTAGCGATGCTCACGGCACGCTGGAAAACCTGCCGTTGCCGCTTGTCCCGCAACCGAATGCCGCAACGGCGCTGGCGGCACTGCGTGCCAGCGGGCTGGAGGTTAGTGAAAATGCCATTCGCGACGGGATTGCCAGCGCAATTTTGCCGGGACGTTTCCAGATTGTGAGCGAGTCGCCATGCGTTATTTTTGATGTCGCGCATAATCCACATGCGGCGGAATATCTCACCGGGCGTATGAAAGCGCTACCGAAAAACGGGCGCGTGCTGGCGGTTATCGGTATGCTACATGATAAAGATATTGCCGGAACTCTGGCCTGGTTGAAAAGCGTGGTTGATGACTGGTATTGTGCGCCACTGGAAGGGCCGCGCGGTGCCACGGCAGAACAACTGCTTGAGCATTTGGGTAACGGCAAATCATTTGATAGCGTTGCGCAGGCATGGGATGCCGCAATGGCGGACGCTAAAGCGGAAGACACCGTGCTGGTGTGTGGTTCTTTCCACACGGTCGCACATGTCATGGAAGTGATTGACGCGAGGAGAAGCGGTGGCAAGTAAGTTTCAGAATCGGTTAGTGGGCACGATCGTGCTGGTGGCGCTGGGGGTGATTGTACTTCCAGGGCTGCTGGACGGGCAGAAAAAACATTATCAGGATGAGTTTGCGGCTATCCCGCTGGTGCCGAAAGCGGGCGATCGTGATGAGCCTGATATGATGCCAGCCGCCACCCAGGCGTTGCCGACGCAGCCGCCGGAAGGCGCAGCGGAAGAGGTGCGGGCAGGTGATGCCGCAGCACCGTCGCTCGATCCGGCCACTATTGCAGCCAATAACACCGAGTTTGAACCGGAACCTGCACCGGTCGCCCCACCGAAGCCGAAACCGGTGGAGCCGCCTAAGCCGAAGGTTGAAGCACCACCTGCGCCGAAGCCAGAACCGAAGCCGGTCGTGGAAGAAAAAGCAGCGCCAACGGGTAAAGCCTATGTTGTGCAACTGGGCGCGCTGAAAAATGCCGATAAAGTGAATGAGATTGTCGGTAAGCTGCGCGGTGCCGGTTATCGGGTTTATACGTCGCCATCCACGCCAGTGCAGGGTAAAATTACCCGTATTCTGGTTGGGCCAGATGCCTCGAAAGATAAGCTGAAAGGATCGCTGGGTGAGTTGAAGCAACTTTCTGGCTTAAGTGGCGTGGTAATGGGCTACACGCCGAATTAATACGGTCTTGCCTGATGCGACGCTGGCGCGTCTTATCAGGCCTACGCAGAGGTAGAACCGTAGGTTGGATAAGGCGTTCACGCCGCATCCGACAGCCGTTGCCTGATGCGACGCTGGCGCGTCTTATCAGGCCTACGCAGGGGTAGAACCGTAGGTCGGATAAGGCGCTCACGCCGCATCCGACAGCCGTTGCCTGATGCGACGCTGGTGCGTCTTATCAGGCCTACGCAGGGGTAGAACCGTAGGTCGGATAAGGCGTTTACGCCGCATCCGACACGCATTGCACGATGCCGCAAAGGCATAAAAAGTCGATGGCGTTGAATATTTTTTCAGCGCCATTTTTATTGATGCGCGGGAAGGAAATCCCTACGCAAACGTTTTCTTTTTCTGTTAGAATGCGCCCCGAACAGGATGACAGGGCGTAAAATCGTAGGACACATATGGTCTGGATTGATTACGCCATAATCGCGGTGATTGCTTTTTCCTCTCTGGTTAGCCTGATCCGCGGCTTTGTTCGTGAAGCGTTATCGCTGGTGACATGGGGTTGTGCTTTCTTTGTTGCCAGTCATTACTACACTTACCTGTCAGTCTGGTTTACGGGCTTTGAAGACGAACTGGTTCGAAATGGGATTGCCATCGCGGTACTGTTTATCGCTACCCTGATCGTTGGTGCTATCGTGAACTTCGTGATAGGCCAGTTGGTGGAGAAAACGGGGTTGTCAGGCACCGATCGGGTGCTGGGCGTCTGTTTCGGTGCGTTGCGCGGTGTGTTGATTGTTGCTGCCATTCTCTTCTTTCTCGACTCCTTTACCGGGGTGTCGAAAAGCGAAGACTGGAGCAAATCACAGCTGATCCCGCAGTTCAGTTTTATCATCAGATGGTTTTTTGATTATCTGCAAAGCTCGTCAAGTTTCTTGCCCAGAGCGTAAGTGCTCTGAGATGTGGCTTAACGAGGAAAAAGACGTATGTGCGGTATTGTCGGTATCGCCGGTGTTATGCCGGTTAACCAGTCGATTTATGATGCCTTAACGGTGCTTCAGCATCGCGGTCAGGATGCCGCCGGCATCATCACCATAGATGCCAATAACTGCTTCCGTTTGCGTAAAGCGAACGGGCTGGTGAGCGATGTATTTGAAGCTCGCCATATGCAGCGTTTGCAGGGCAATATGGGCATTGGTCATGTGCGTTACCCCACGGCTGGCAGCTCCAGCGCCTCTGAAGCGCAGCCGTTTTACGTTAACTCTCCGTATGGCATTACGCTTGCCCACAACGGCAATCTGACCAACGCTCACGAGTTGCGTAAAAAACTGTTTGAAGAAAAACGCCGCCACATCAACACCACTTCCGACTCGGAAATTCTGCTTAATATCTTCGCCAGCGAGCTGGACAACTTCCGCCACTACCCGCTGGAAGCCGACAACATTTTCGCCGCCATCGCTGCTACAAACCGCTTAATCCGCGGCGCGTATGCCTGTGTGGCGATGATTATCGGCCACGGTATGGTTGCTTTCCGCGATCCGAACGGTATTCGTCCGCTCGTACTGGGAAAACGTGATATTGACGAGAGCCGCACAGAATATATGGTCGCTTCCGAAAGCGTTGCGCTCGATACACTGGGCTTTGATTTCCTGCGTGATGTCGCGCCGGGCGAAGCGATTTACATCACTGAAGAAGGGCAGTTGTTTACCCGTCAATGTGCTGACAATCCGGTCAGCAATCCGTGCCTGTTTGAGTATGTATACTTTGCTCGCCCGGACTCGTTCATCGACAAAATTTCCGTTTACAGCGCGCGTGTGAATATGGGCACGAAACTGGGCGAGAAAATTGCCCGCGAATGGGAAGATCTGGATATCGACGTGGTGATCCCGATCCCGGAAACCTCGTGTGATATCGCGCTGGAAATTGCTCGTATTCTGGGCAAACCGTACCGCCAGGGCTTCGTTAAAAACCGCTATGTTGGCCGCACCTTCATCATGCCGGGCCAGCAGCTGCGTCGTAAGTCCGTGCGCCGTAAACTGAACGCCAACCGCGCCGAGTTCCGCGATAAAAACGTCCTGCTGGTCGACGACTCCATCGTCCGTGGCACCACTTCTGAGCAGATTATCGAGATGGCACGCGAAGCCGGAGCGAAGAAAGTGTACCTCGCTTCTGCGGCACCGGAAATTCGCTTCCCGAACGTTTATGGTATTGATATGCCGAGCGCCACGGAACTGATCGCTCACGGTCGCGAAGTAGATGAAATTCGCCAGATCATCGGTGCTGACGGGTTGATTTTCCAGGATCTGAACGATCTGATCGAAGCCGTTCGCGCTGAAAACCCGGATATCCAGCAGTTTGAATGCTCGGTGTTCAACGGCGTCTACGTCACCAAAGATGTTGATCAGGGCTACCTCGATTTCCTCGATACGTTACGTAATGACGACGCCAAAGCAGTGCAACGTCAGAACGAAGTGGAAAATCTCGAAATGCATAACGAAGGATGATGCCTTCGCTCAGGGTGCCGGTCTGGCACCCTGACTTGCAACTCCCGCCGAAATCCTGCAAAGTCTGCCTGCAAGTCTGACAGGGCAACTATTTATGAAACGACTCATTGTAGGCATCAGCGGTGCCAGCGGCGCGATTTATGGCGTGCGCTTATTACAGGTTCTGCGCGATGTCACAGATATCGAAACGCATCTGGTAATGAGCCAGGCGGCGCGCCAGACCTTATCCCTCGAAACGGATTTTTCCCTGCGCGAAGTGCAGGCATTAGCTGATGTCACGCATGATGCGCGCGATATTGCCGCCAGCATCTCTTCCGGTTCTTTCCAGACGCTGGGGATGGTGATTTTACCCTGTTCAATCAAAACCCTGTCCGGCATTGTCCATAGCTATACTGATGGCTTACTGACCCGTGCGGCAGATGTTGTGCTGAAAGAGCGTCGCCCGTTGGTGCTCTGCGTGCGTGAAACACCATTGCACTTAGGCCATCTGCGTTTAATGACGCAGGCAGCAGAAATCGGTGCGGTGATTATGCCTCCCGTTCCGGCGTTTTATCATCGCCCGCAATCCCTTGATGATGTGATAAATCAGACGGTTAATCGTGTTCTTGACCAGTTTGCGATAACCCTTCCTGAAGATCTCTTTGCCCGCTGGCAGGGCGCATAACTCCGCTGTTGCCCTGTTTCAGGGCAATTTTGCAACCGCGATCAAATCCTCGACATTTTGTTTCTGCCATTCAATCGAAACGCTGCGATTCAACCGCTATACCTGCTATCTTCAACTTCAGGACAATAATGCAACGTCTTATTAACACATTTAACGTTGAATGTTACTGTTGTCGTCAAGATGGCATAAGACCTGCATGAAAGAGCCTGCAAACACACAACACAATACACAACATAAAAAAGCCATTTTCACTTGAGGGTTATGTATGAAGAAGTCGATTCTCGCTCTGTCTTTGTTAGTCGGTCTCTCCGCAGCGGCTTCCAGCTATGCGGCGCTACCGGAGACGGTACGTATCGGAACCGATACCACCTACGCACCGTTCTCATCGAAAGATGCTAAAGGTGATTTTGTTGGCTTTGATATCGATCTCGGTAACGAGATGTGCAAACGGATGCAGGTGAAATGTACCTGGGTTGCCAGTGACTTTGACGCGCTGATCCCCTCACTGAAAGCGAAAAAAATCGACGCCATTATTTCGTCGCTTTCCATTACCGATAAACGTCAGCAGGAGATTGCCTTCTCCGACAAGCTGTACGCCGCAGATTCTCGTCTGATTGCGGCCAAAGGTTCGCCGATTCAGCCAACGCTGGATTCACTGAAAGGTAAACATGTTGGTGTGCTGCAGGGATCAACCCAGGAAGCTTACGCTAACGAGACCTGGCGTAGCAAAGGTGTGGATGTGGTGGCCTATGCCAACCAGGATTTGGTCTATTCCGATCTGGCTGCAGGACGTCTGGATGCTGCACTGCAGGATGAAGTTGCTGCCAGCGAAGGATTCCTCAAGCAACCTGCTGGTAAAGACTTCGCCTTTGCTGGCTCATCAGTGAAAGACAAAAAATACTTCGGTGACGGCACCGGTGTAGGGCTACGTAAAGATGATGCTGAACTGACGGCTGCCTTCAATAAGGCGCTTGGCGAGCTGCGTCAGGACGGCACCTACGACAAGATGGCGAAAAAGTATTTTGACTTTAATGTCTACGGTGACTGATACGTCGCAGGGAAGCTGTACCTGATGGAATGATCATCATGGTGCACGCCAGGTTTGTTGCACTATCGTGGTGCATTGAAATGCATACTTAAGCATTTTTAATGAAAAATAATACGTCTAACGGGGCGGGATATTTTGCCTTGATGGTCAATTTTATGGCACGATAAGTGTAACAAACCTGTAAATATTCCCTATAAAAAGACTGTCAGTTGAGGACATTATGAAAAAACTGGTGCTATCGCTCTCTCTGGTTCTGGCCTTCTCCAGCGCAACTGCGGCATTTGCTGCGATTCCGCAAAACATCCGCATCGGTACCGACCCGACCTATGCGCCATTTGAATCAAAAAATTCACAAGGCGAACTGGTTGGCTTCGATATCGATCTGGCAAAGGAATTATGCAAACGCATCAATACGCAATGTACGTTTGTCGAAAATCCGCTGGATGCGTTAATCCCGTCCTTAAAAGCGAAGAAGATTGACGCCATCATGTCATCGCTTTCCATTACGGAAAAACGTCAGCAAGAAATAGCCTTCACCGACAAACTGTACGCTGCCGATTCTCGTCTGGTGGTGGCGAAAAATTCTGACATTCAGCCGACAGTCGAGTCGCTGAAAGGCAAACGGGTAGGCGTATTGCAGGGCACCACCCAGGAGACGTTCGGTAATGAACATTGGGCACCAAAAGGCATTGAAATCGTCTCGTATCAGGGGCAGGACAACATTTATTCTGACCTGACTGCCGGACGTATTGATGCCGCGTTCCAGGATGAGGTCGCTGCCAGCGAAGGTTTCCTCAAACAACCTGTCGGTAAAGATTACAAATTCGGTGGCCCGTCTGTTAAAGATGAAAAACTGTTTGGCGTAGGGACCGGCATGGGCCTGCGTAAAGAAGATAACGAACTGCGCGAGGCACTGAACAAAGCCTTTGCCGAAATGCGCGCTGACGGTACTTACGAGAAATTAGCGAAAAAGTACTTCGATTTTGATGTTTATGGTGGCTAATCGCCATCGGTGAAAGAAAGCCCGCTCCCTTCGGGTAACCGGAGGGAGACAAGAGGCGGTAATTCACCACACACGACAGGACAGGCTGCATGTTGTATGGGTTTTCAGGTGTTATTTTACAGGGTGCGCTCGTCACGCTGGAGCTGGCTATCAGCTCTGTAGTGCTCGCTGTAATCATCGGTTTAATTGGCGCTGGCGGTAAGCTCTCGCAAAATCGGCTTTCGGGGCTGATTTTCGAAGGGTACACCACGCTGATTCGTGGCGTGCCGGACTTAGTGTTGATGCTGCTGATTTTCTACGGTTTGCAGATTGCGCTAAACACGGTGACGGAGGCGATGGGCGTCGGGCAGATTGATATCGATCCGATGGTCGCTGGTATTATCACTCTCGGTTTTATCTACGGTGCTTATTTTACCGAAACGTTCCGTGGTGCTTTTATGGCAGTGCCGAAAGGACATATAGAGGCGGCGACGGCGTTCGGTTTTACTCGTGGGCAAGTGTTTCGGCGGATCATGTTTCCGGCGATGATGCGTTACGCCCTGCCAGGCATTGGCAACAACTGGCAGGTGATCCTCAAATCTACCGCACTGGTTTCGTTACTCGGCCTGGAAGATGTGGTCAAAGCCACGCAGCTGGCAGGCAAAAGTACCTGGGAACCGTTCTATTTCGCTATCGTTTGTGGCGTGATTTACCTGGTTTTCACCACCGTTTCCAATGGTGTGCTGCTGTTCCTTGAGCGCCGCTACTCCGTGGGTGTGAAGAGGGCTGACCTGTGATCGAAATCTTACATGAATACTGGAAACCGCTGCTGTGGACCGACGGTTATCGCTTTACTGGTGTGGCGATCACTCTGTGGCTGCTTATTTTGTCGGTAGTGATAGGCGGAGTCCTGGCGCTGTTTCTGGCGATTGGTCGTGTCTCCAGTAATAAATACATCCAGTTTCCAATCTGGTTATTTACCTATATTTTTCGCGGTACGCCGCTGTATGTTCAGTTGCTGGTGTTTTATTCCGGCATGTATACGCTGGAGATTGTTAAGGGGACCGAGTTTCTTAACGCCTTTTTCCGCAGTGGCCTGAACTGTACCGTGCTGGCGCTGACGCTTAACACCTGCGCTTACACTACCGAGATTTTTGCTGGGGCAATCCGTTCGGTTCCGCATGGGGAAATTGAAGCCGCCAGAGCCTATGGCTTCTCGACTTTTAAAATGTATCGCTGCATTATTTTGCCTTCTGCGCTGCGTATTGCGTTACCGGCATACAGCAACGAAGTGATCCTGATGCTGCACTCTACTGCGTTGGCATTTACTGCCACGGTGCCGGATCTGCTGAAAATAGCCCGCGATATTAACGCCGCCACGTATCAACCTTTTACCGCCTTCGGCATTGCCGCGGTGCTCTATTTAATCATCTCTTATGTCCTGATCAGCCTCTTTCGCAGAGCGGAAAAACGCTGGTTGCAGCATGTGAAACCTTCTTCAACGCACTGAGAATACGATGTCCGAGAATAAATTAAACGTTATCGATTTGCACAAACGCTATGGCGAACACGAAGTGCTGAAAGGGGTGTCACTGCAAGCGAATGCCGGGGATGTAATAAGCATCATCGGATCGTCGGGATCGGGGAAAAGTACCTTTCTGCGCTGCATTAACTTCCTCGAAAAACCGAGTGAAGGGGCGATCGTGGTCAATGGCCAGACGATCAATCTGGTACGCGACAAAGACGGTCAACTCAAAGTCGCCGATAAAAATCAACTGCGCTTACTGCGCACACGCCTGACGATGGTATTCCAGCACTTCAATCTCTGGAGCCATATGACGGTGCTGGAAAACGTCATGGAAGCGCCGATTCAGGTGTTGGGCCTGAGCAAGCAGGAAGCGCGCGAGCGGGCGGTGAAGTATCTGGCAAAAGTCGGGATAGACGAACGTGCACAGGGGAAATATCCGGTGCATCTTTCCGGCGGTCAGCAACAGCGTGTTTCTATCGCGCGGGCGCTGGCGATGGAACCGGAAGTTTTACTGTTTGATGAACCTACCTCGGCGCTCGATCCTGAACTGGTAGGCGAAGTGTTGCGCATTATGCAGCAACTGGCAGAAGAGGGGAAAACCATGGTGGTAGTGACTCACGAAATGGGCTTTGCTCGTCATGTTTCTACTCACGTCATTTTCCTCCATCAGGGGAAAATAGAGGAAGAAGGCGCGCCGGAGCAGTTATTTGGCAACCCGCAAAGCCCTCGTCTGCAACAGTTCCTTAAAGGTTCGCTGAAATAATTGCCTCTCCGGTGGCTAACGCTGCCGGAGTATTTTCAAGGGGAATTTGCGAGTCAGCTTCCGCTGAAATGTAAAAGTTGCAGTCCGCTAAAAATACTTCTGAATTCGCTGTCCAAAGATAAAAACTGCCTGCTGCATTGGGTGTTAATCGTGGTTATTGTCGCGTCATCTTAAATTTGAGGGGTGACGGAACGCCATGACAATATCGACAACTTCCACGCCGCATGATGCGGTATTTAAATCTTTTTTACGCCATCCAGACACCGCGCGGGATTTTATTGATATTCATCTTCCCGCGCCGCTGCGCAAACTGTGTGATTTAACGACGCTTAAACTGGAACCAAACAGTTTTATTGATGAAGACCTGCGGCAATATTATTCCGACCTCTTGTGGTCTGTGAAAACGCAGGAGGGAGTGGGTTATATTTATGTAGTGATAGAGCACCAAAGTAAGCCGGAAGAATTAATGGCTTTTCGCATGATGCGTTATTCCATTGCGGCAATGCAAAACCATCTTGATGCGGGCTATAAAGAGCTTCCATTGGTGATCCCGATGCTGTTTTATCATGGTTGCAGAAGTCCTTATCCTTATTCACTCTGCTGGCTTGATGAATTTGCCGAGCCTGCGATTGCCCGTAAAGTATATTCATCGGCTTTTCCGTTGGTGGATATTACCGTGGTGCCGGATGACGAGATTATGCAACATCGCAAAATGGCGCTGTTGGAGTTAATTCAGAAACATATTCGTCAGCGCGATCTGTTGGGATTAGTCGACCAAATTGTTTCGCTGCTAGTTACAGGGAACACTAATGACAGACAGCTAAAAGCCCTGTTTAATTATGTATTACAAACGGGAGATGCCCAGCGTTTCCGTGCATTTATTGGTGAGATAACAGAACGCGCACCACAAGAAAAGGAGAAACTGATGACCATTGCTGACAGATTACGTGAAGAAGGCGCAATGCAGGGCAAACACGAAGAAGCTCTGCGTATTGCTCAGGAGATGCTGGATAGAGGTTTAGACAGAGAGTTAGTTATGATGGTGACCCGACTTTCACCAGACGATCTTATCGCGCAAAGCCACTAATCCTGTAACACCGGGAGTTAACTGGCGGATGTTTGCTGTAAACCACATCAGCGAACGACATCCGCCAGCGCCTCTTCTAAATCGTACCAGCGAAACGCAAAACCCGCTTCTTCCAGCCGTTTAGGCAGCGCGCGTTGTCCACCTAATACCAGTACTGAAGATTCGCCCATTAACAGTCGAATGGCGGTCGCGGGGACGCGCAAAATGGCCGGGCGATGCAGCGCATGACCGAGCGCATGGGCAAATTGTTCATTGCGTACCGGGTAGGGCGAAACCATATTAAATGGCCCGCGCAGCTCGTTATCCAGCAGCCAGAGAATACCGTTGACCATATCATCAATATGAATCCAGGCCAGATACTGCCGACCAGAGCCAATCGGCCCGCCCAGGCCAAGACGAAACGGCGGCAGCATTTTACCGAGAATACCGCCATCCGGTGCCAGCACTACACCGGTACGCAGCAGGCACACTCGCGTTTTGTCACTTTGCGCCCGGCAGGCAATTTCTTCCCAGCGGGCGCAGAGTTTATGGGTAAATTCGTTATGCGGCGGTTCCTCTTCGGTAACCACCACTTCACCTAAGTCGCCATAATAGCCCGTTGCCGAGCCGGAAATGAGTACCGACGGTGGCGTGTCGCTGGCATTAATCAAATCGACCAGTTTTTGCGTGATATTCCAGCGGCTTTGGCAGAGACGCTCTTTTTGCTCGTGAGTCCAGCGTTTATCAGCAATCGGTTCTCCGGCCAGGTTGATTACCGCATCAACGCCGTTGAGGTTGCTTTGATCGGCAAGCCCTTGCCATAGCGTCACCTGCGGCCCGAGCACGGAACTGGCTTTCTGCGGGTTACGCGTCACTACCGTGATTTGATGGCCCAGCTCCAGCAAACGTGGAATCAAATGGCGACCAATTAATCCCGTCCCTCCGGTGATCACTATGTTCATGCAGCCTCCCGATATGGCGGTTAACGCTGCCAGCTTAAGGTCATGGATACCGAATCGGCGTAGCGCAGCGCGTGCAGTTTATCGATCTCCACTTCAGCATACGTCACCCAGTGATGTTCACGTGCGATATCGAGCACATCCTGAGTTAATTTTTCCAGCAAAGAGAAACGGTTATTCTCTACATGCTGAATAATGTTTTTCGTTACGGTGCGATAATTCAGCGCATCGTTGATATCTTCGCTAGTGCGCGCTTTATCGGCGGGGTAGTGGATCGTCACATTGATAACAATATCCTGACGGTTGTTAATTTCTTCTTCCTTAATTCCGATAAATGTACGTAAACGAAGGTTCTTTATACGAATAATAGCGGCAGGTTGTGCCATTGCAGGTTCTCCGTTGTTTTACTTAGGATGAAATAATACACGAGAACCTGTTTCTGTTAACTATCCGAACGCTCATCACCGAGTTGTGCTTTTAGCAGTGCCTGCCCGGTGGCAGGGCGCGAACGGATCCGCTCATGCCAGTTCTTGACTGCTGGATACATTGCGAGGTCAATTCGCTGGCGAGTCCAGGCATTAACCCACGGCCAGCAGGCAATATCCGCAATGCTGTAGTTCTCGCCTCCCAGCCAGGGCGAGTTTTCCAGCCGCTTGTTCAGTACATGGTACAGACGCTGAGTTTCAACCTGATAACGTTCAATAGCGTAAGGAATGGTTTGGGGGGCTGCGTGATTAAAATGATGATTTTGCCCAAGCATCGGCCCCAGTCCGCCTACCTGCCAGAATAACCACTGTAATGTGGCGGCGCGTTCACGCGTTTCATGACTCAAAAAGAGCCCCGTTTTCTCAGCCAGATACAACAAAATGGCACCAGATTCAAAGAGGCTTAGCGGTTCGCCGCCATCGGCTGGAGAATGATCAACAATTGCCGGAATTTTGTTGTTAGGCGAAATGCGCAAAAATTCCGGGCGAAACTGACCGCCTTTCCCCAGGTCTACCTTTATCAAGCGATAATCCAGCCCTGCTTCTTCGAGAAACAGCGTAATTTTGTGGCCATTGGGTGTCGGGGCGAAATAGAGATCGATCATTGCAGCTCCGGTTTTCTAATCATCTGAACACCACAAGTATAGAAAGCGCGGCGACTTACGTGAGTATTCGTCACGTGACAGTGACAAAAAGGCTCTATAGTTTGATAGCCAGCCCCCTTTATTGCCGAGGACATAATGAGTAAACCCGCTATCACGCTTTGGTCAGATGCCCACTGTTTCTCCCCTTATGTGTTATCCGCCTGGGTGGCGTTGCAGGAAAAAGGCCTGTCGTTTCATATCAAGACCATCGACCTCGACAGCGGTGAACATTTGCAACCGACGTGGCAAGGTTACGGTCAGACACGCCGTGTGCCGTTATTACAAATCGATGATTTTGAGTTGAGTGAATCTTCTGCCATTGCGGAGTATCTGGAAGATCGATTTGCGCCACCGACCTGGGAACGTATTTATCCGCTTGATTTAGAAAATCGTGCGCGTGCACGACAGATTCAGGCCTGGTTGCGCAGCGATCTGATGCCCATCCGCGAAGAGCGTCCGACGGATGTTGTCTTTGCGGGGGCGAAAAAAGCGCCACTAACGGCCGAGGGAAAAGCCAGTGCAGAGAAACTGTTCGCGATGGCAGAACATTTGTTAGTACTGGGTCAGCCGAATTTATTTGGTGAATGGTGCATTGCTGATACTGATCTGGCGCTAATGATTAACCGCCTGGTACTACATGGCGATGAGGTGCCAGAACGCCTGGTGGATTATGCAACATTCCAGTGGCAGCGAGCGTCTGTCCAGCGTTTTATTGCACTTTCGGCGAAGCAATCTGGCTGATAGCAACGACAGAATCCAGTATCATAGCTTACGTTTTTTCGACGAGGAGTGAGTGATGAAACTGATGTTTGCATCGGACATTCATGGGTCGTTACCGGCGACGGAACGTGTTCTGGAGTTGTTTGCCCAAAGCGGTGCCCAGTGGCTGGTGATCCTTGGCGACGTGTTGAATCACGGCCCGCGTAATGCTTTACCGGAGGGTTACGCGCCAGCCAAAGTCGCTGAACGGCTTAATGAAGTGGCACATAAGGTTATCGCTGTGCGCGGCAACTGCGACAGCGAAGTGGATCAAATGCTGCTGCATTTCCCGATAACCGCGCCGTGGCAACAGGTATTACTGGAAAAACAACGTCTGTTTTTGACGCATGGTCATCTTTTTGGCCCGGAAAATCTGCCTGCTTTAAACCAGAACGATGTGCTGGTGTACGGCCATACCCATCTGCCAGTGGCAGAACAGCGGGGGGAGATTTTCCACTTCAACCCCGGCTCGGTGAGTATTCCGAAAGGCGGTAATCCGGCGAGTTATGGCATGCTGGATAATGACGTACTTAGTGTAATCGCACTCAATGATCAAAGTATCATTGCGCAGGTCGCGATTAATCCGTAATTTACCCACAACTCAAAATGCGCCGTAAGAGCGCCAGAAAAAGAAGGTTTCCTGATAATGGAACAGCGTCGTTTGGCAAGTACTGAATGGGTGGATATTGTCAATGAAGAGAACGAAGTCATTGCACAAGCCAGCCGGGAGCAAATGCGGGCACAGTGTCTGCGTCATCGTGCAACTTACATCGTCGTGCATGATGGCATGGGCAAAATTCTGGTCCAGCGTCGTACCGAGACAAAAGACTTTTTACCCGGCATGTTAGATGCGACCGCAGGCGGTGTAGTCCAGGCCGATGAGCAACTGCTGGAATCCGCGCGTCGCGAAGCGGAAGAAGAGTTGGGCATTGCCGGTGTCCCCTTTGCCGAGCACGGGCAGTTCTATTTCGAAGATAAAAATTGCCGTGTCTGGGGCGCATTGTTCAGCTGCGTCTCTCACGGTCCCTTCGCCCTACAGGAAGATGAAGTCAGTGAAGTTTGCTGGCTGACGCCGGAAGAAATCACCGCACGCTGCGATGAGTTCACTCCAGACTCGCTGAAAGCGCTAGCGTTGTGGATGAAGCGCAATGCCAAAAATGAAGCCGTAGAGACTGAAACGGCAGAATGAAAAAAGAGCCGCAATTGCGGCTCTTAACATTTTTAGTGGTAGCCCATCAACTGAGCGCCGATCACCACGACGCTGGACATAATAAACAGCAGTCCAAGCAGGGTCGCGCCCACCTTCAGCCAGTTACGGAAGTCCACCCTGCACACACCGAGCGTCGCCATTAACGAAGCTGAGGTCGGGTAAATGATGTGACTGAAGCCATCACCAAACTGGAACGCCAGCACGGTAACCTGACGGTTAACACCGACCAGATCGCCAAGCGGTGCCAGTAACGGCATGGTTAACGCCGCCTGACCAGAACCGGACGTCACGAAGAAATTAAATACCGCCTGGAAGAGCAACATAAACCAGGCCGCGACCGCGTTGTCCAGACCGCTAATGGCATTGGCAATGCTGTTGAGGATAGTATTTAACACGCTGGCATCACCTGCTTCACCATTACCGACCAGCAGCAAAATCCCTTTGGCGAAACCCACCAGCAGGGCAGGGGCGATCATCATTCGCGCCCCTTCGGTAAAGGATGAAGCCATGGTATTAACCGTCATGCCGTTAAGGCGGAAAACAACGCCGATGATGCCAATCACCAGACCCATGGTGAAGAACTGGCTGGCAATTTCTGGAATAAACCAGGCATTAACGATCACGCCCCAAATCACCCAGACCATTACGGCGGTCAGGACAATCAATACCAGCCAGTCACCAAAGGTAAACGGACGTTGTTCAACATCCGCCTGCTTTTCACGAAAGAAGCGGTCGGACTCATGCACGCGTGACAGAAGAGGATTTTTTTTCACTCGTGAGGCGTACACCATGGTAAAGATCAGGCCAATCAGAGTGGCGATAACCCACACCACGATGCGCAACCCGGAGCCAGAAAGCACCGGAACGCCGGCAATCCCCTGAGCAACAACCACACAAAACGGGTTCATCCACGAACTGGCAAAACCGATTTGCGTGGCAATATAGGTCACCAGGACGGTGGTAATACTGTCATAGCCCAGCCGGACCATTAGCGGTGCGATGATAATGGCAAAGGCGACGGCCTCTTCCCCCATACCAAATACCGCGCCGCCAAGTGAAAACAGAATAAACAGCGCAGGAATAAAGAGAATTTCATTCCCGCGGGTATGGCGAATAAGCGCCAGGATACCGTTATCAATGGTTCCTGTACGCATCACAATGCCAAACGCGCCGCCAATCACCAGCATAAACATGATGATGCCAACGGCTGTCCCGTATTTCGATCCTGAGGTTAACCCTTCAAACGGGAAGTTCATCAGGCCCGGGCGTTCATCGCCCGTCGTGAACAGCTGTACGCGGTGATACTCAGGTTCGCCTGCTTCGTTAGTCAGAATGCGAAATGAGTGTGGATCTACGACTTTGCGTGTTTTTGTTTGACCATCAACCTGATACTGCACTTCCTGACTGTCAAACATCCCCACCGGAACTACCCAGGTGGCAAGACTGGTTAAAATAGCAACAAAAAAGATAATCACCAACGTATCGGGCATTGCCCATCTTCTTGTTGGTTTGGATTCAGTGATTGCGGACATAGCGCAAATATTCCCTTGCACAAAACAAAGTGGTAAGTATGCAAAGTGAGATGGCGCAATTCATTGATGCAGCGCAGTTAAGCAAGATAATCAGAAAGGATTAATGCAAATTAAGAGAATAAAAAACCGGAAATAGTGACTATTTCCGGTTCAGATATCCGCAGCGCAAAGCTGCGGATGATGACGAGGTTACTGCTGCTGTGCAGACTGAATCGCAGTCAGCGCGATGGTGTAGACGATATCGTCAACCAGTGCGCCACGGGACAGGTCGTTAACCGGCTTGCGCATACCCTGCAGCATCGGCCCGATGGAGATCAGGTCGGCAGAACGCTGTACCGCTTTGTAGGTGGTGTTACCGGTGTTCAGATCCGGGAAGATGAACACGGTAGCGCGACCTGCAACCGGAGAGTTCGGCGCTTTGGATTTCGCAACGTCAGCCATTACCGCAGCGTCGTACTGCAGCGGACCGTCGATCATCAGGTCAGGACGTTTTTCCTGCGCCAGACGAGTTGCTTCGCGAACTTTTTCTACGTCGCTACCTGCACCAGAAGTACCGGTGGAGTAGGAGAGCATAGCAACGCGCGGTTCGATACCGAAGGCTGCAGCGGAATCAGCGGACTGAATCGCGATTTCTGCCAGCTGTTCTGCGGTCGGATCCGGGTTGATCGCACAGTCACCGTAAACGTAAACCTGTTCCGGCAGCAGCATGAAGAACACGGAAGATACCAGGGAGCTGCCCGGTGCAGTTTTGATCAGCTGCAGCGGCGGACGGATGGTGTTTGCGGTAGTGTGAACAGCACCGGAAACCAGACCATCAACTTCATCCTGTTCCAGCATCAGCGTACCGAGCACCACGTTGTCTTCCAGCTGTTCGCGGGCAACGGTTTCGGTCATGCCTTTGTTCTTACGCAGCTCGACCAGACGACCAACATAGCTTTCGCGAACCACTTCTGGATCAACGATTTCAATGCCTGCACCCAGTTCTACACCCTGAGACGCTGCAACACGGTTGATCTCTGCCGGATTACCCAGCAGTACGCAAGTTGCGATACCACGTTCAGCACAGATAGCGGCTGCTTTAACGGTACGCGGTTCGTCACCTTCCGGCAGTACGATACGTTTGCCCGCTTTGCGCGCAAGTTCAGTCAGCTGATAACGGAACGCTGGCGGAGACAGACGACGGCTGCGCTCAGAAGTGGCAGTCAGAGAATCGATCCAGTCAGCGTTGATGTAGTTAGCAACGTATTCCTGAACTTTCTCGATACGCTCGTGATCGTCAACTGGAACTTCCAGGTTGAAGCTCTGCAGGCTCAGAGAAGTCTGCCAGGTGTTGGTGTTCACCATAAATACCGGCAGGCCGGTAGCGAAAGCACGTTCGCACAGTTTAGAAATGCGCGCGTCCATTTCGTAGCCGCCAGTCAGCAGCAGGGCACCGATTTCTACGCCGTTCATGGCAGCCAGGCAAGCGGCAACCAGCACGTCAGGACGGTCTGCGGAAGTCACCAGCAGAGAACCGGCACGGAAGTGCTCCAGCATGTGCGGAATGCTGCGTGCGCAGAAAGTGACGGATTTAACGCGGCGAGTATTGATGTCGCCTTCGTTGATGATGGTCGCATTCAGGTGGCGAGCCATATCGATCGCACGAGTCGCGATCAGGTCAAAGCTCCACGGCACAGCGCCGAGAACCGGCAGCGGGCTGGATTCTTGCAGCTTCGCCGGATCAACATTGTTTACTTTAGCTTTGGAAGAGTCGTCGAAAATCTCGGACAGATCCGGGCGAGTACGACCCTGTTCATCAACCGGTGCGTTCAGTTTGTTAACGATAACGCCGGTGATGTTGGTGTTTTTGGCACCGCCGAAGCTGTTGCGGGTCAGTTCGATACGCTCTTTCAGCTGTTCCGGGGTGTCAGTGCCCTGAGACATAACGAAGACGATTTCCGCATTCAGCGTTTTAGCGATTTCGTAGTTCAGAGACTGGGCAAACTGGTGCTTACGTGTCGGGACCAGACCTTCAACCAGAACGACTTCAGCGTCTTTGGTGTTAGCGTGGTAGTTTGCGACGATCTCTTCCATCAGCACATCTTTCTGATTGCTGGAAAGCAGACCTTCAACGTAGCTCATTTTCAGCGGTTCAGCGGCCGTCGTGGTGGAAGAGTTCGCACGCACGATAGTCGTAGTCTGATCGGGCGCATCGCCACCGGTACGCGGCTGAGCGATAGGTTTGAAAACGCTCAGACGAACGCCTTTGCGTTCCATTGCACGGATCACGCCAAGGCTGACGCTGGTCAGACCGACGCTGGTTCCGGTAGGGATCAGCATAATAATACGGGACACGGTTTATCCTCTTTCGTTACCGCCGATTTGGCGGGTTACAAAACAGCACCGCCAGCTGAGCTGGCGGTGTGAAATCAGGCAGTCAGGCGGCTCGCGTCTTGCGCGATAACCAGTTCTTCGTTGGTTGGGATAACCACCGCAGGACGGGTACCTTCTTTGTTGATGAAACCAGATTTGCCGAAACGTGCAGCCAGGTTGCGTTCATGATCAACTTCAAAGCCCAGCACGCCCAGTTTGCCCAGAGACAGTTCACGAACCATCGCGGCATTTTCACCGATACCACCGGTGAATACAACAGCGTCCAGACGACCATCCATCAGCGCAGTGTAGGCACCGATGTATTTCGCCAGGCGGTGGCAGTAAACGTCCATTGCGCGCTTCGCGTCTTCTTTCGTCGCGTAGTTGTCTTCAACATAGCGGCAGTCGCTGGTCACTTCGGTCAGACCCAGCAGGCCAGACTCTTTGGTCAGCAGTTTGTTGATTGCGTCAACGCTCATGCCCAGGGTGTCGTGCAGGTGGAAGATGATCGCCGGATCGATATCACCAGAACGGGTACCCATGACCAGACCTTCCAGCGGGGTCAGGCCCATAGAGGTGTCAACGCATTTACCGTTGCGGATAGCAGAAACGGAACCACCGTTGCCCAGGTGGCATGTGATGATGTTCAGTTCTTCTACCGGTTTGTTCAGCATTTTTGCCGCTTCCTGGGTTACATAGAAGTGGCTGGTGCCGTGCGCGCCGTAACGACGGATGCCGTGCTCTTTGTACAGGTTGTACGGCAGGGCGTAGAGGTAAGACTCTTCCGGCATAGTCTGGTGGAACGCGGTGTCAAATACAGCAACGTTTTTGTCTTTCAGCTGTGGGAAAGATTTCAGAGCTTCTTCGATACCGATCAGGTGAGCCGGGTTGTGCAGCGGTGCAAAAGAAGCTGCATCTTTGATACCCTGAATAACAGACTCATCGATCACTACGGAGCTGGTATACTTTTCGCCGCCGTGTACGATACGGTGACCGATAGCAGTCAGCTGCGCAGACAGTTCTGGTTTTTGTGCCAGAATAGTATTAACGATAAAGTTGAGCGCTTCGCTGTGAGCGGCGCCTGCACCTAAAGCCGCTTCCTGTTTATTGCCGTCCATTTTCCATTTGATACGTGCTTCGGGCAGGTGGAAACATTCGGCTAAACCAGAAAGGTACTCTTCACCATTTACTGCATCGATGATGGCAAATTTCAGTGAAGAACTACCGCAGTTCAGAACCAGTACTAACTTACTCGACATGGAAGTACCTATAATTGATACGTGGCTAAAAAAACGTCAGGGAGCCATAGAGCGTAGCGCATGATGACACCGACATTTATGATTAACATCATGCACTGCAAATTTTTTTTGCATGATGGAAGAAATATCTTGAGTCTATGCCATTTTGCGTAATTTTCAGCCAATGGCATAATGTATATGAATTTGACGACTCAATGAATATGTACTACTTAGGCCTTCAGGCTGCTAAAGGATACCTGATAGTGGGTATGGAAGACAAAATGTTTTGAACGTTGTCCCGCTGAGTTGTGAATTTGCACAAATTTTTGAATCTTTATATGTGAAGTTGAGGTGAAGCATGTCAACGCCGGATAATCGTTCTGTTAATTTTTTTAGCTTGTTTCGCCGGGGACAGCATTACTCAAAGACGTGGCCGCTGGAAAAACGCCTTGCCCCGGTCTTTGTCGAAAATCGCGTTATCAAGATGACGCGTTATGCGATCCGTTTTATGCCGCCGATCGCCGTATTTACTCTCTGCTGGCAGATTGCCCTGGGCGGTCAGCTTGGGCCGGCAGTTGCCACTGCCCTGTTCGCCTTAAGTTTACCCATGCAGGGATTGTGGTGGCTGGGCAAGCGTTCTGTCACGCCATTACCCCCTGCAATCCTCAACTGGTTTTATGAAGTTCGCGGTAAATTGCAGGAGTCTGGACAGGTGTTGGCACCCGTTGAAGGCAAGCCTGATTACCAGGCATTAGCTGACACGCTTAAGCGCGCCTTCAAACAACTGGATAAAACTTTCCTTGATGATTTGTAATTGACCCCTGATTACGCATATAAAAGAAAGCATACTCAGCCTTCTTTTTTTCACCGTAATAGAGTGATACAGGAGTCAACAATGGAAATGACCAACGCGCAACGTCTTATTTTGTCTAATCAGTACAAGATGATGACTATGCTCGATCCGGCAAATGCTGAACGTTACCGTCGCCTGCAAACAATCATTGAGCGTGGTTATGGATTACAGATGCGTGAACTGGATCGCGAGTTTGGCGAGCTGAAAGAAGAAACCTGCCGCACTATCATCGACATTATGGAGATGTATCATGCGTTGCATGTTTCCTGGTCTAATTTGCAGGACCAGCAATCCATCGATGAACGTCGTGTCACCTTCCTCGGCTTTGACGCCGCCACTGAAGCACGTTACCTCGGTTATGTCCGCTTTATGGTTAATGTGGAAGGGCGCTATACCCATTTTGACGCCGGAACTCACGGTTTTAACGCCCAGACGCCAATGTGGGAAAAATATCAGCGCATGCTTAATGTGTGGCATGCCTGCCCGCGTCAGTACCATTTGAGCGCCAACGAAATTAATCAAATTATCAACGCCTGAGGAGGCCCGCGTGCGGTGCAAAGGTTTTCTGTTTGATCTTGATGGAACGCTGGTGGATTCCCTGCCTGCGGTAGAACGGGCGTGGAGCAACTGGGCCAGACGTCATGGGTTAGCGCCGGAAGAGGTGCTGGCTTTCATTCACGGTAAACAGGCGATCACCTCTCTGCGCCATTTTATGGCGGGCAAATCCGAGGCTGATATTGCCGCCGAGTTTACGCGTCTGGAGCAAATCGAGGCCACGGAAACCGAAGGTATTACCGCGCTTCCGGGGGCAATCGCCTTACTCAATCATTTGAATAAAGCAGGTATTCCGTGGGCCATTGTGACTTCTGGCTCCATGCCGGTAGCGCGAGCGCGCCATAAAATAGCGGGGCTTCCCGCGCCAGAGGTGTTTGTAACCGCTGAGCGAGTGAAGCGCGGAAAACCAGAACCTGATGCGTATCTGCTAGGCGCGCAGCTGCTGGGGCTTGCGCCGCAGGAGTGTGTGGTGGTGGAAGATGCTCCCGCTGGCGTGCTTTCTGGCCTGGCGGCGGGTTGCCATGTCATTGCGGTTAACGCTCCGGCAGATACCCCGCGCCTGAATGAGGTCGATTTGGTCCTCCACAGTCTGGAGCAAATTACTGTGACCAAACAGCCAAATGGCGATGTTATTATTCAGTGAAACACCTGATCATGATTTAGCCCCGTCTCGTCGGGGCTTTTTTATGGCAGAATCAAGTCATCCCCCTCAATTAACAAGGATAAGTTGTGAACGGTGAATTGATTTGGGTTCTTTCATTACTGGCCGTTGCCATCGTCTTGTTTGCGACGGGCAGAGTGCGTATGGATGCGGTCGCTTTGTTTGTTATTGTCGCGTTTGCATTAAGCGGAACGCTGACAGTCCCAGAAGTATTTTCCGGCTTTTCTGATCCTAACGTTGTCCTGATTGCCGCCTTGTTTATTATTGGCGATGGTTTGGTCCGTACCGGTGTTGCCACCGTAATGGGAACATGGCTGGTCAAAGTTGCGGGCAACAGTGAAATCAAAATGTTGGTTTTGTTGATGCTGACCGTCGCGGGGCTTGGCGCGTTTATGAGTTCAACCGGCGTTGTCGCTATCTTTATTCCCGTGGTGTTAAGCGTTGCCATGCGTATGCAAACGTCGCCGTCACGTCTGATGATGCCGTTAAGTTTTGCCGGGCTGATTAGCGGCATGATGACGCTGGTGGCGACGCCGCCGAACCTGGTAGTCAACAGTGAATTGCTGCGTGAAGGCTATCACGGCTTCAGTTTCTTTAGCGTAACACCTATTGGCCTGGTCGTGCTGGTGCTGGGTATTTTGTATATGTTAGTGATGCGTTTCATGCTGAAAGGGGATACCCAGACCCCGCAGCGCGAAGGCTGGACGCGTCGAACCTTTCGCGATCTTATCCGTGAATATCGACTGACCGGGCGTGCGCGACGTCTGGCTATTCGCCCCGGATCACCAATGATTGGTCAACGGCTGGATGATCTCAAATTACGTGAGCGTTATGGCGCTAACGTCATCGGTGTTGAACGCTGGCGGCGTTTTCGTCGCGTTATCGTGAACGTTAATGGGGTTTCTGAATTTCGCGCGCGTGACGTTTTGCTTATTGATATGTCTGCGGCTGATGTCGATCTCCGGCAATTTTGTAGTGAGCAATTGCTGGAGCCGATGGTACTGCGCGGCGAGTATTTTTCTGACCAGGCCCTTGATGTGGGCATGGCAGAGATTTCATTAATTCCTGAGTCAGAACTTATTGGTAAATCGGTGCGCGAAATTGGTTTTCGTACCCGCTACGGACTGAATGTGGTGGGGCTAAAGCGCAATGGCGTGGCGCTGGAAGGTTCGCTGGCGGATGAGCCTCTGCTGCTGGGCGATATCATCCTGGTTGTGGGTAACTGGAAACTGATCGGTATGCTGGCCAAACAGGGCCGCGACTTCGTAGCGCTGAACTTACCGGAAGAGGTGAGTGAAGCATCGCCCGCGCACAGCCAGGCACCCCATGCCATTTTCTGTCTGGTGCTAATGGTGGCGTTAATGCTGACAGATGAAATTCCTAATCCTGTTGCCGCTATCATCGCCTGCCTGCTGATGGGGAAATTCCGCTGTATAGATGCTGAAAGCGCCTATAAATCCATTCACTGGCCGAGCATTATTTTGATCGTTGGGATGATGCCGTTTGCTGTGGCATTACAGAAAACGGGAGGTGTCGCGCTGGCGGTGAAAGGGCTGATGGACATTGGCGGTGGTTACGGGCCACATATGATGCTGGGTTGTTTGTTTGTCTTGTCGGCGGTTATTGGGCTATTTATCTCTAATACCGCGACGGCGGTGTTGATGGCTCCGATTGCGCTGGCTGCTGCCAAAACGATGGGGGTGTCGCCTTATCCATTCGCGATGGTCGTGGCGATGGCAGCATCCGCCGCCTTTATGACACCGGTTTCTTCACCTGTTAACACACTGGTTTTAGGTCCGGGAAATTACAGCTTCAGTGACTTTGTGAAGTTGGGGGTACCGTTCACCATTATCGTGATGGCGGTTTGTGTGGTGATGATCCCGATGCTGTTTCCGTTTTGACAAGAGCCTGATGTCGCATCCGGCGCTTATTGCCTGATGCGACGCAGACTCCGGCTGCTTACAGCGGTGAATCCTGGCTAATTTCATCGAGCGAAAGATGGAAGCTGGGAACAAATACTTCCATGAAGTAGTCCATCTCCTGGCTGCGACGCGCTGCAAGCGTCGCTTCCAGTCGCGTTTTTGCCAGCAAGAATTCATTATTTCCGGCCGCGAGTTCTTCCAGACATTTCAGATATGCACACAGTGCATCTGCCTGTTTCACCAGCGATTTTTCTTCATCGCTATATGCATGCTCGTCAATTAACGGCGCAAAGATATCCCGCAGATCTTCCGGAACCATATCGACCAGTTTTTGCTGAGCGATTTTTTCAATAGCCTTGTACTCCTGAGCGATTTGCGAATTGAAGTATTTCACCGGAGTAGGGAGATCGCCGGTGAGCACTTCTGAGGCATCGTGGTACATCGCCAGTAAAGCGATACGTTCGGCGTTGACATTACCGCCAAATTTCCGATTTTTGATAGCTGCCAGCGCATGGGCGACCATCGCTACCTGCAAACTGTGTTCGGACACATTTTCCGTCCGCACGTTGCGCATTAGCGGCCAGCGGTTAATGAGTTTCAGGCGGGAGAGATGGGCAAAAAAATGGCTCTGTTTCATAGTGACCTTATGTATGATGACATCATCAGGTCATTGTGGCGGGATAACACTGCCGGATGCAATCTCCGGCAGTGAAATTAAGATTACAGCTGATGATAACCAGAAAGGAAACGCGCGAACTTGCTCAAAGACAGCTCGATATCATCGACACGCGGTAGCGTGACAATGCGGAAGTGATCCGGCCACGGCCAGTTGAATGCCGTCCCTTGCACCAACAGAACTTTTTCCTGCAACAGGAAATCCAGCACCATTTTCTGATCGTCGTGAATGTTAAAGCGTTTGGCGTCGATTTTCGGGAACATGTACAGCGCACCACGAGGTTTCACGCAGGAAACGCCCGGAATATCGTTGATCAATTCCCACGCGCGGTTACGCTGCTCATAAAGACGACCGCCAGGGGTAATAAATTCACTGATGCTCTGATAACCACCCAGCGCGGTCTGAATGGCGTGTTGCGCAGGAACGTTAGCACACAGGCGCATTGAAGCCAGCATTTCCAGACCTTCGATGTAGCCTTTGGCGTGTTTTTTCGGCCCGTTCAACACCATCCACCCCTGACGGAAGCCTGCAACGCGGTACGTTTTCGACAGTCCATTAAAGGTAATGGTCAGCAGGTCAGGTGCCAGCGGCGCAATTGAGTGATGCTCAGCGTCGTCGTAGAGAATTTTGTCATAAATTTCATCGGCGAAGATAATGAGATTATGCTGACGTGCAATCTCCACAATCTCCATTAAAAGCTCTTTGGAATATACCGCGCCGGTTGGGTTATTTGGGTTGATAATAACGATCCCACGCGTACGAGGCGTAATTTTAGCGCGAATATCATCGAGGTCCGGGAACCAGTCAGAGGATTCATCGCAAAGATAATGCACCGCTTTACCGCTGGAAAGCGAAACCGCCGCGGTCCATAGTGGGTAATCTGGTGCAGGAACCAACATTTCGTCCCCGCTGTTCAGCAATGCCTGCATTGCCTGAACGATAAGCTCCGATACACCATTGCCGATGTAAATATCTTCCACGGTAACATCACGCATGCCACGAGCCTGGTAGTGCTGCATGATGGCTTTACGCGCGGAGTAAAGACCTTTGGAATCGCAATACCCTTGAGCTGTAGGCAGGTTGCGTATCACGTCAACGAGGATTTCATCTGGCGCGTCAAAACCGAACGGGGCTGGGTTGCCGATGTTCAGTTTCAGTACCTTGTTACCTTCTTCTTCCAGGCGTTTTGCTTCTTTCAGCACCGGACCACGGATGTCATAACAGACATTCTCTAATTTGCTGGATTTTTCAATGGGGGACATGAATCTTGACCTTTTTTGCTGTTATCGCCACTCCCTGCCGTGGAAGTCAGCTTAGAACAATGTACTCCCCCAGGACGGTGTTTTGAAGGTCTGCAGAATAAGATTTTGCCAGAGGGGAAGGCTCGATTGTGCTGTTAATAACTTAATAATGACAAAATAATGAGGTGTATATGCTTTACATGCAATGTTATATAGTGAATTGTTCTGATTCTTAATTGTAAGTCTGGTTTTTTTATCTGTAAGATAATTGTGTGAAAATGCCTCATTTAAGAATTCACTAATGAAACACGATGATGATATTTCCGCATTACGGAGAGTTTAACAGCGTGATGATTTCCGAGGTGTCGCAATGGGGGCAAGGTGTGAAACTATTGTTAAGCGGAATTAATGAATGAGGATGATGCTAATTAATTATTATTTAATATTCAAAAAGGTTTTGATGTGCTTATTAATAATAGAAGATTACTTTGCCTAACATAACATAACTTTGCATCAGATAATTCGCAATGACCCTTATAAATAAAAGGTTTTTGGGGTAAAATGCTCGCATAAATGACGGATCCCTGCTCTTGATGCCGCCTCACCATTGCTGTTTGTACGTGTTCGCGTATGACCAGCGATGCTGCACGAGAGTGGAACAAGGACTCACATTTACATTTATACAAACACGCGCATGTCATAAATAGAAAAGAGTGAGTAACTTAATAGATATGCGATCCCTGAAGATATATTCTGTGATCTACTTCAGGCATTATAACGGAACAATGTGAGTCGCTTTTTTAGTGCAACTCATATGCATTTTTACTTTCGTCCGGGTTCCGGATGAAACTGCCAGGGAGGCACATTACAAATGGAATTGCTTGTTTGTGTGTGCACAGCATTAACCAGCTCAGTATGAGCCGCCAGTAAGTGATAATATATGATAAGTGCAAATCGTCCGATAATTAACCTCGACCTCGATCTGCTGAGAACATTTGTTGCTGTTGCCGATCTGAACACTTTTGCTGCCGCAGCTGCCGCTGTGTGTCGTACTCAGTCCGCCGTAAGTCAGCAAATGCAGCGTCTGGAACAACTCGTTGGGAAAGAACTGTTCGCTCGTCACGGTCGCAACAAACTGTTAACTGAACATGGCATTCAACTTCTTGGTTACGCCAGGAAAATCCTGCGTTTTAATGATGAGGCCTGCTCATCATTAATGTTCAGTAATCTTCAGGGCGTGTTAACTATCGGTGCTTCAGATGAATCTGCCGATACGATCTTACCTTTCCTGTTAAATCGCGTGAGTTCGGTTTATCCGAAATTAGCGCTGGATGTCCGCGTTAAACGTAATGCCTATATGGCAGAAATGCTGGAATCCCAGGAAGTGGATTTGATGGTAACCACCCATCGTCCTTCAGCGTTTAAGGCATTGAACCTGCGTACCTCGCCAACACACTGGTACTGCGCAGCGGAATACGTATTGCAAAAAGGTGAGCCGATCCCTCTTGTATTGCTGGATGATCCAAGTCCGTTTCGCGATATGGTGCTGGCGACACTTAATAAAGCAGAAATTCCCTGGCGACTGGCTTATGTCGCCTCGACGCTTCCGGCCGTTCGTGCGGCAGTGAAAGCCGGTCTTGGCGTGACGGCAAGGCCGGTCGAGATGATGAGTCCGGACTTGCGTGTGCTGAGTGGAGTAGATGGCTTACCGCCGCTACCTGATACCGAATATTTGCTGTGCTATGACCCGTCCAGTAATAATGAGCTGGCCCAGGTGATCTATCAGGCGATGGAGAGCTACCATAATCCGTGGCAATACAGCCCAATGTCTGCTCCGGAAGGAGATGACTCATTGTTAATTGAAAGGGATATCGAGTAATCGACGGACCATAGATAATTCCTGGAACAATAGTGTAAAAACGAGCCGCTGGGGGTGTTTTAGACCCCAGCGGCTTTTTTTTAGTAAAGAACCTTCTTCACATCGTGCAGAACGTACAAAACTGTTCATTTTTCAATCACCAGAGATTCACGCCCCGTACGCACAAATAATCGCCTGAAAAAAATCACCTGCTACAATGATGTTAAAAAATACGTAAATTTGTTGCTGCGTTTTTGTTATGGAATGACAAAAGCGTGTCACAGATCAAGAAAATACTCTCTTTTGGGGGGAGGAATCGACACAAATTCCTGTCAAAATAGACCCGTATTTTTTCCATTGCTTCACAACGGACACGATTCAACAACATCTAATTATCCTGGAGTCGTCAAGGATCTGGGGTGAAAGGGCATTAAATGCTAATGGTGTTGATATTATGTAAACTAATGTGAAGAAACTTTTGTTAAAGTTGACAAAAGGTTATAGAAAGGAGTAAAAGACCACATCAATTAGCTGTATAAAAGAATTTCTACAGTGATTGTAAGGTTTTTTTTATTCCTCCCCATGAATCGATGTGGCGTCCATCTGCCGTGAAGAGCAGTGAATCTGGCGCTACTTTTGATGAGTAAGCAATGAGTATGTCAACATCCACTGAAGTCATCGCTCATCACTGGGCATTCGCTATCTTTCTTATCGTTGCCATTGGCCTGTGTTGCCTGATGCTGGTAGGCGGTTGGTTTTTAGGCGGTCGCGCACGCGCGAGGTCGAAAAACGTGCCGTTTGAATCCGGTATCGACTCGGTCGGCTCCGCCCGCTTACGCCTGTCCGCCAAGTTTTATCTGGTGGCCATGTTCTTCGTTATCTTCGACGTTGAAGCGCTGTATCTGTTCGCATGGTCAACCTCTATCCGCGAAAGCGGCTGGGTAGGCTTTGTGGAAGCTGCAATTTTTATTTTTGTGTTACTGGCAGGTCTGGTTTATCTGGTGCGTATTGGCGCGCTGGACTGGACGCCCGCGCGTTCACGCCGCGAGCGTATGAACCCGGAAACGAACAGTATCGCTAATCGTCAACGCTAACCGCGAGGCATTAAGATGGATTATACGCTCACCCGCATAGATCCCAACGGTGAGAACGACCGTTACCCCCTGCAAAAGCAGGAGATCGTAACCGACCCTCTGGAGCAAGAAGTTAACAAAAACGTGTTTATGGGCAAGCTCAATGACATGGTTAACTGGGGTCGTAAAAACTCAATTTGGCCGTATAACTTCGGTCTTTCCTGCTGTTACGTTGAGATGGTGACTTCGTTTACCGCGGTGCATGACGTGGCGCGTTTTGGCGCAGAAGTATTGCGTGCTTCGCCGCGTCAGGCTGACCTGATGGTGGTTGCAGGAACCTGCTTTACCAAAATGGCACCGGTTATTCAGCGTCTGTATGACCAGATGCTGGAACCAAAATGGGTTATCTCAATGGGTGCCTGTGCCAACTCCGGCGGTATGTACGATATTTATTCCGTTGTGCAGGGCGTCGATAAATTCATCCCGGTTGATGTGTATATCCCGGGCTGCCCGCCGCGTCCTGAAGCGTACATGCAGGCACTGATGCTGTTGCAGGAATCTATCGGCAAAGAACGTCGTCCGCTCTCCTGGGTGGTTGGCGATCAGGGCGTTTATCGCGCCAATATGCAATCAGAGCGCGAACGCAAGCGCGGTGAACGCATTGCCGTAACCAACCTGCGTACACCTGACGAGATTTAATTTGCGCCTGTCGGCAAAGGGATTTTTCTTCGCTTATTCCTAAATCTATTTCGCGAAGCTTACTGCGCCGACAGTCACCACGGACCATTTGCAATGGTGAACAATATGACCGACTTAACCGCGCAAGAACCCGCCTGGCAGACCCGCGATCATCTTGATGATCCGGTAATTGGCGAACTGCGCAACCGTTTTGGGCCGGATGCCTTTACTGTTCAGGCGACTCGCACCGGGGTTCCCGTTGTGTGGATCAAGCGTGAACAATTACTGGAAGTTGGCGATTTCTTAAAGAAACTGCCGAAACCTTACGTCATGCTGTTTGACTTACACGGCATGGACGAACGTCTGCGCACACACCGCGAAGGGTTACCTGCCGCGGATTTTTCCGTTTTCTACCATCTGATTTCTATCGATCGTAACCGCGACATCATGCTGAAGGTGGCGCTGGCAGAAAACGACCTGCACGTACCGACCTTCACCAAACTGTTCCCGAACGCTAACTGGTATGAGCGTGAAACCTGGGATCTGTTTGGCATTACATTCGACGGTCACCCGAACCTGCGCCGCATCATGATGCCGCAAACCTGGAAAGGTCACCCGCTGCGTAAAGATTACCCGGCGCGCGCTACCGAATTCTCGCCGTTTGAGCTGACCAAAGCCAAACAGGATCTGGAGATGGAAGCCCTGACCTTCAAACCGGAAGAGTGGGGGATGAAGCGTGGTACTGAAAACGAGGACTTCATGTTCCTCAACCTCGGCCCGAACCACCCGTCGGCGCACGGGGCTTTCCGTATCGTTTTGCAACTCGATGGCGAAGAGATTGTCGACTGCGTACCAGACATCGGCTACCACCACCGTGGTGCGGAGAAAATGGGCGAACGCCAGTCCTGGCACAGCTACATTCCGTATACTGACCGTATCGAATACCTCGGCGGCTGCGTTAACGAAATGCCTTACGTGCTGGCGGTAGAGAAATTGGCCGGGATCACCGTGCCGGATCGCGTTAACGTCATTCGCGTAATGCTCTCCGAACTGTTCCGCATCAACAGTCACCTGCTGTATATCTCGACCTTTATTCAGGACGTCGGCGCAATGACGCCCGTGTTCTTCGCCTTTACCGATCGTCAGAAAATTTACGATCTGGTGGAAGCAATCACGGGTTTTCGTATGCACCCGGCGTGGTTCCGTATTGGCGGTGTAGCGCATGACCTGCCGCGTGGCTGGGATCGCCTGCTGCGTGAGTTCCTCGACTGGATGCCGAAACGTCTGGCGTCTTACGAGAAAGCGGCGCTGCAAAATACCATTCTGAAAGGTCGTTCCCAGGGCGTTGCCGCCTATGGCGCGAAAGAGGCGCTGGAGTGGGGCACCACTGGCGCGGGCCTGCGTGCTACCGGGATCGACTTCGACGTGCGTAAGGCGCGTCCTTATTCTGGCTATGAAAACTTCGACTTTGAAATCCCGGTTGGTGGTGGTGTTTCTGACTGCTACACCCGCGTAATGCTGAAAGTGGAAGAGCTGCGCCAGAGTCTGCGCATTCTTGAGCAGTGCCTCAACAACATGCCGGAAGGCCCGTTCAAAGCGGATCACCCGCTGACCACGCCACCGCCGAAAGAGCGCACGCTGCAACATATCGAAACCCTGATCACCCACTTCCTGCAAGTGTCGTGGGGGCCGGTGATGCCTGCCAATGAATCTTTCCAGATGATTGAGGCGACCAAGGGGATCAACAGTTACTACCTGACCAGCGACGGTAGCACCATGAGTTATCGCACTCGTATCCGCACACCGAGTTATGCGCATTTGCAGCAAATTCCGGCGGCGATCCGCGGCAGCCTGGTGTCTGACCTGATTGTTTATCTGGGCAGTATCGATTTTGTTATGTCAGATGTGGACCGCTAATTATGCACGAGAATCAACAACCACAAACCGAGGCTTTTGAGCTGAGTGCGGCAGAGCGTGAAGCGATTGAGCACGAGATGCACCACTACGAAGACCCGCGTGCGGCGTCCATTGAAGCGCTGAAAATCGTTCAGAAGCAGCGTGGCTGGGTGCCGGATGGCGCGATCCACGCGATCGCCGATGTGCTGGGTATTCCGGCGAGCGACGTCGAAGGCGTGGCAACGTTCTACAGCCAGATCTTCCGCCAGCCGGTTGGCCGCCATGTGATCCGTTATTGCGACAGCGTGGTCTGTCATATCAACGGTTACCAGGGTATTCAGGCGGCGCTCGAGAAAAAGCTAAACATCAAACCAGGGCAAACGACATTTGACGGTCGCTTTACGCTGCTGCCAACTTGCTGCCTGGGGAACTGTGATAAAGGGCCAAACATGATGATCGATGAGGACACTCACGCGCATCTGACCCCGGAAGCGATCCCTGAACTGCTGGAGCGGTATAAATGAAAAACATTATCCGTACTCCCGAAACGCATCCGCTGACCTGGCGTCTGCGCGATGACAAACAGCCAGTGTGGCTGGACGAATATCGCAGCAAAAACGGTTACGAAGGCGCGCGTAAGGCGCTGACCGGGCTGTCTCCGGACGAAATCGTTAATCAGGTAAAAGACGCTGGTCTGAAAGGGCGCGGTGGCGCGGGCTTTTCTACCGGCCTGAAATGGAGCCTGATGCCGAAAGACGAATCCATGAACATCCGTTACCTGCTGTGTAACGCCGATGAAATGGAGCCAGGCACCTATAAAGACCGCCTGCTGATGGAGCAACTGCCGCACCTGCTGGTGGAAGGCATGCTCATCTCCGCGTTTGCGCTGAAAGCTTACCGTGGCTATATCTTCCTGCGCGGCGAATATATCGAAGCGGCAGTGAATCTACGCCGTGCCATTGCCGAAGCCACCGAAGCAGGTCTGCTTGGCAAAAATATTATGGGAACAGGTTTCGACTTCGAACTGTTCGTCCATACCGGGGCAGGGCGCTACATCTGCGGGGAAGAAACAGCGTTAATCAACTCCCTGGAAGGACGTCGCGCTAACCCACGCTCGAAGCCCCCCTTCCCGGCAACCTCCGGCGCATGGGGTAAACCGACCTGTGTCAACAACGTCGAAACCCTGTGTAACGTTCCGGCGATCCTCGCTAACGGCGTGGAGTGGTATCAGAACATCTCGAAAAGTAAAGATGCTGGCACCAAGCTGATGGGCTTCTCCGGTCGGGTGAAAAATCCGGGCCTGTGGGAACTGCCGTTCGGCACCACCGCGCGCGAGATCCTCGAAGATTACGCCGGTGGTATGCGTGACGGTCTGAAATTCAAAGCCTGGCAGCCAGGCGGCGCGGGCACCGACTTCCTGACCGAAGCGCACCTTGACCTGCCGATGGAATTCGAAAGTATCGGTAAAGCGGGGAGCCGTCTGGGTACGGCGCTGGCGATGGCGGTTGACCATGAGATCAACATGGTGTCGCTGGTGCGTAACCTGGAAGAGTTTTTCGCCCGTGAGTCCTGCGGCTGGTGTACGCCGTGCCGCGACGGTCTGCCGTGGAGCGTGAAAATTCTGCGTGCGCTGGAGCGTGGTGAAGGTCAGCCGGGCGATATCGAAACACTTGAGCAACTGTGTCGATTCTTAGGCCCGGGTAAAACTTTCTGTGCCCACGCACCTGGTGCAGTGGAGCCGTTACAGAGCGCCATCAAATATTTCCGCGAAGAATTTGAGGCGGGAATCAAACAGCCGTTCAGCAATACCCATTTGATTAATGGGATTCAGCCGAACCTGCTGAAAGAGCGCTGGTAACCGAATTTCGATTAACGCTCAGTCTCTGACTGAGAAAACTGGAAGCATGCTAATGGCTACAATTCATGTAGACGGCAAAGAATACGAGGTCAACGGAGCGGACAACCTGCTGGAAGCTTGTCTGTCTCTGGGCCTTGATATTCCTTACTTTTGCTGGCATCCGGCGCTGGGAAGCGTCGGTGCTTGCCGCCAGTGTGCGGTGAAGCAATACCAAAACGCGGAAGACACGCGTGGTCGCCTGGTGATGTCCTGTATGACACCGGCTTCCGATGGCACCTTTATTTCCATTGACGACGAAGAAGCGAAACAGTTCCGTGAAAGTGTGGTCGAGTGGTTAATGACCAACCACCCGCACGACTGTCCGGTATGTGAAGAAGGCGGTAACTGCCATCTTCAGGATATGACCGTGATGACCGGACACAGCTTCCGTCGCTACCGTTTCACCAAACGTACCCACCGTAATCAGGATTTGGGGCCGTTCATCTCTCACGAAATGAACCGCTGCATCGCCTGCTACCGCTGCGTGCGTTACTACAAAGATTACGCTGACGGTACAGATCTGGGCGTTTATGGCGCGCACGACAACGTCTACTTCGGTCGCCCGGAAGACGGCACGCTGGAAAGCGAATTTTCCGGTAACCTGGTCGAAATTTGCCCGACTGGCGTATTTACCGACAAAACGCACTCCGAGCGTTACAACCGTAAATGGGATATGCAGTTTGCGCCGAGCATCTGCCAGCAATGTTCCATCGGCTGTAACATCAGCCCCGGTGAACGTTATGGCGAACTGCGTCGTATCGAAAACCGTTACAACGGTACGGTAAACCACTACTTCCTCTGCGACCGTGGTCGTTTCGGTTACGGTTACGTCAACCTGAAGGATCGTCCGCGTCAGCCAGTACAGCGTCGTGGCGATGATTTCATTACCCTCAACGCCGAACAGGCAATGCAGGGCGCGGCAGATATTCTGCGTCAGTCGAAGAAAGTGATCGGTATTGGTTCTCCGCGTGCCAGCGTGGAAAGCAACTTTGCGCTGCGTGAACTGGTGGGCGAAGAAAACTTCTACACCGGTATCGCTCACGGTGAGCAGGAACGTCTGCAACTGGCGCTGAAAGTGCTGCGTGAAGGCGGCATTTATACTCCGGCTCTGCGCGAAATCGAATCTTACGATGCGGTACTGGTGCTGGGCGAAGACGTTACCCAGACCGGCGCGCGCGTCGCGCTGGCAGTGCGTCAGGCTGTGAAAGGTAAAGCGCGCGAAATGGCGGCAGCACAGAAAGTGGCTGACTGGCAGATTGCGGCAATCCTCAATATCGGTCAACGTGCGAAGCATCCGCTGTTTGTTACCAACGTTGATGACACCCGTCTGGATGATATCGCGGCGTGGACTTACCGCGCACCGGTTGAAGATCAGGCTCGTTTAGGTTTTGCCATCGCCCATGCGCTGGATAACTCCGCGCCAGCGGTTGACGGTATTGAACCTGAACTGCAAAGCAAAATCGACGTCATCGTGCAGGCACTGGCGGGTGCGAAGAAACCGTTGATTATCTCCGGGACGAACGCCGGTAGCTTAGAGGTGATTCAGGCGGCGGCTAACGTCGCAAAAGCCCTGAAAGGTCGCGGCGCTGACGTCGGTATCACCATGATTGCCCGTTCCGTCAACAGCATGGGGCTGGGCATTATGGGTGGCGGTTCGCTTGAAGAAGCGTTAACCGAACTGGAAACCGGACGCGCCGACGCGGTGGTGGTGTTGGAAAACGATCTGCATCGTCACGCTTCTGCTACCCGCGTGAATGCTGCGCTGGCTAAAGCGCCGCTGGTGATGGTGGTTGATCATCAACGCACAGCGATCATGGAAAACGCCCATCTGGTGCTTTCCGCTGCCAGCTTTGCTGAAAGCGACGGTACGGTAATTAATAATGAAGGTCGCGCCCAACGTTTCTTCCAGGTTTACGATCCGGCTTATTACGACAGCAAAACTGTCATGCTGGAAAGCTGGCGTTGGTTACACTCGCTGCACAGCACCCTGCTGAGCCGTGAAGTGGACTGGACGCAGCTCGACCATGTGATTGACGCTGTTGTGGCGAAAATCCCGGAACTGGCAGGTATCAAAGATGCTGCGCCGGATGCGACATTCCGTATTCGTGGGCAGAAACTGGCCCGTGAACCGCACCGTTACAGCGGCCGTACCGCCATGCGCGCCAATATCAGCGTTCATGAGCCGCGTCAGCCGCAGGATATTGACACCATGTTCACCTTCTCGATGGAAGGTAACAACCAGCCGACTGCGCACCGTTCGCAAGTGCCGTTTGCCTGGGCGCCAGGCTGGAACTCCCCGCAGGCGTGGAACAAATTCCAGGACGAAGTGGGCGGCAAACTGCGCTTTGGCGATCCGGGCGTGCGTCTGTTTGAAACCAGCGAAAATGGTCTGGATTACTTCACCAGCGTACCGGCACGCTTCCAGCCGCAGGACGGGAAATGGCGTATCGCGCCGTATTACCACCTGTTTGGCAGCGATGAATTGTCACAGCGTGCTCCGGTCTTCCAGAGTCGTATGCCGCAGCCGTACATCAAACTCAACCCAGCGGATGCCGCGAAGTTGGGTGTAAACGCAGGTACACGCGTCTCCTTTAGTTACGATGGCAACACGGTCACGCTGCCGGTTGAAATCGCTGAAGGGCTGACGGCAGGGCAGGTGGGCTTGCCGATGGGTATGTCCGGCATTGCTCCGGTGCTGGCTGGCGCGCATCTTGAGGATCTCAAGGAGGCACAACAATGAGTTGGATATCACCGGAACTGATTGAGATCCTGCTGACCATCCTCAAAGCGGTGGTGATCCTGCTGGTGGTTGTCACCTGTGGGGCATTCATGAGCTTTGGCGAACGTCGCCTGCTGGGTCTGTTCCAGAACCGTTACGGACCTAACCGTGTTGGCTGGGGTGGTTCGCTCCAGTTGGTTGCGGACATGATCAAAATGTTCTTTAAAGAAGACTGGATCCCGAAATTCTCGGATCGCGTCATCTTTACCCTGGCACCGATGATTGCCTTTACCTCGCTGCTGCTGGCCTTTGCAATTGTGCCAGTCAGTCCGGGTTGGGTGGTTGCCGACCTGAACATCGGGATTTTGTTCTTCCTGATGATGGCAGGTCTGGCGGTTTACGCGGTGCTGTTTGCGGGCTGGTCAAGTAACAACAAATACTCGCTGCTGGGTGCGATGCGTGCTTCTGCGCAGACCCTGAGCTACGAAGTGTTCCTCGGGCTTTCCCTGATGGGCGTGGTGGCGCAAGCCGGTTCATTCAACATGACCGACATCGTCAACAGCCAGGCGCATGTGTGGAACGTCATCCCGCAATTCTTTGGTTTTATTACCTTTGCCATCGCGGGCGTGGCGGTGTGTCACCGTCACCCGTTTGACCAGCCGGAAGCCGAGCAGGAACTGGCGGATGGTTACCACATTGAATATTCCGGTATGAAGTTCGGTCTGTTCTTCGTGGGTGAGTACATCGGGATTGTGACCATCTCTGCATTGATGGTGACGCTGTTCTTCGGTGGCTGGCAAGGCCCGTTGTTACCGCCATTCATCTGGTTCGCGCTGAAAACCGCGTTCTTTATGATGATGTTCATTTTGATTCGTGCGTCGTTACCGCGTCCGCGTTATGACCAGGTAATGTCCTTCGGCTGGAAAATCTGCCTGCCGCTGACGCTGATCAACTTGCTGGTAACGGCGGCTGTCATTCTCTGGCAGGCGCAATAAGGGGCAATAAGACCATGACCTTAAAAGAATTGTTAGTAGGTTTCGGCACCCAGGTTCGTAGTATCTGGATGATCGGCCTGCACGCGTTCGCCAAACGCGAAACGCGAATGTACCCGGAAGAGCCGGTCTATCTGCCGCCCCGTTATCGTGGTCGTATCGTTCTGACCCGCGACCCGGACGGCGAAGAGCGTTGCGTAGCCTGTAACCTCTGTGCGGTAGCCTGCCCGGTCGGCTGTATCTCGCTGCAAAAAGCAGAAACCAAAGACGGTCGCTGGTACCCGGAATTTTTCCGTATCAACTTCTCACGCTGCATTTTCTGTGGTCTGTGCGAAGAAGCCTGTCCGACCACGGCGATTCAGTTAACCCCGGATTTCGAAATGGGGGAATACAAGCGCCAGGATCTGGTTTACGAAAAAGAGGATCTGCTGATCTCCGGTCCGGGCAAATACCCGGAATATAACTTCTACCGGATGGCAGGTATGGCAATCGACGGCAAAGATAAGGGCGAAGCAGAGAACGAAGCCAAGCCTATCGACGTCAAGAGCCTGTTACCGTAAGGAGAGGGGCAATGGAGTTCGCTTTTTATATCTGTGGCCTGATAGCCATACTTGCGACCTTGCGAGTGATCACCCATACCAATCCGGTACACGCACTGCTGTACCTGATTATTTCGCTGCTGGCGATTTCTGGGGTGTTCTTCTCACTGGGCGCTTACTTCGCCGGTGCGCTGGAAATTATCGTCTACGCGGGTGCCATTATGGTGCTGTTCGTGTTCGTAGTGATGATGCTCAACCTGGGCGGTTCAGAAATCGAACAGGAACGCCAGTGGCTGAAACCGCAGGTGTGGATTGGTCCGGCGATTTTGTCGGCCATCATGCTGGTGGTGATTGTTTACGCCATCCTTGGTGTTAATGATCAAGGTATCGACGGTACGCCAATCAGTGCTAAAGCAGTGGGTATTACGCTGTTCGGGCCTTACGTACTGGCGGTGGAACTGGCTTCTATGCTGCTGCTCGCGGGTCTGGTTGTGGCCTTCCACGTCGGTCGTGAAGAGCGTGCGGGTGAAGTGCTGAGCAATCGTAAAGACGACAGCGCGAAAAGAAAAACGGAGGAGCACGCATGATCCCCTTACAACATGGACTGATCCTCGCGGCAATCTTATTCGTTCTTGGCTTAACCGGTCTGGTTATCCGTCGCAATCTGCTGTTTATGCTGATTGGTCTGGAAATCATGATTAACGCCTCCGCGCTGGCCTTTGTGGTCGCCGGAAGCTACTGGGGCCAGACCGACGGTCAGGTGATGTACATTCTCGCCATCAGCCTCGCGGCGGCAGAAGCGAGTATCGGCCTTGCGCTGCTGCTGCAACTTCACCGTCGTCGCCAGAACCTGAACATCGATTCAGTAAGTGAGATGCGCGGATGAACATGCTTGCCTTAACCATTATTTTGCCATTGATTGGCTTCGTCCTGCTGGCGTTCTCCCGTGGGCGCTGGTCTGAAAACGTCTCGGCGATCGTCGGCGTAGGCTCTGTGGGCCTGGCGGCGCTGGTAACCGCCTTTATTGGCGTCGACTTCTTCGCTAACGGCGAGCAGGCTTACAGCCAGCCGCTGTGGACGTGGATGTCAGTAGGCGACTTTAACATCGGTTTTAACCTGGTGCTGGACGGCCTGTCGCTGACCATGCTCTCGGTGGTCACTGGTGTGGGTTTCCTGATCCACATGTACGCCTCCTGGTACATGCGCGGTGAAGAGGGCTACTCTCGCTTCTTCGCCTACACCAACCTGTTCATCGCCAGCATGGTAGTTCTGGTGCTTGCCGACAACCTGCTGCTGATGTACCTCGGCTGGGAAGGCGTGGGCCTGTGCTCCTATCTGCTGATCGGTTTCTATTACACCGATCCGAAGAATGGCGCAGCGGCAATGAAAGCGTTCGTCGTGACCCGTGTGGGTGACGTTTTCCTCGCTTTCGCACTGTTCATTCTTTACAACGAACTGGGCACCCTGAACTTCCGCGAAATGGTGGAACTGGCACCAGCGCACTTTGCTGACGGCAATAACATGCTGATGTGGGCGACGCTGATGCTGCTGGGCGGTGCGGTCGGTAAATCTGCGCAGTTGCCGTTGCAGACATGGCTTGCCGACGCGATGGCGGGCCCGACGCCTGTCTCCGCGCTGATCCACGCCGCAACGATGGTAACCGCGGGTGTCTACCTGATCGCTCGTACCCACGGCCTGTTCCTGATGACGCCGGAAGTTCTGCATCTGGTGGGCATTGTTGGGGCGGTTACGCTGCTGCTGGCCGGTTTTGCCGCGCTGGTACAGACCGACATCAAACGTGTTCTCGCTTACTCTACCATGAGCCAGATTGGCTACATGTTCCTCGCGCTTGGCGTGCAGGCATGGGATGCGGCGATTTTCCACTTGATGACTCACGCGTTCTTTAAAGCGCTGCTGTTCCTGGCATCCGGTTCCGTCATTCTGGCCTGCCATCACGAACAGAACATCTTCAAGATGGGCGGTCTGCGTAAATCTATTCCGCTGGTTTATCTCTGCTTCCTGGTGGGCGGCGCAGCACTGTCGGCACTGCCGCTGGTCACTGCGGGCTTCTTCAGTAAGGATGAGATCCTCGCGGGTGCGATGGCGAATGGTCATATCAATCTGATGGTGGCAGGTCTGGTCGGTGCGTTTATGACCTCGCTCTACACCTTCCGTATGATTTTCATCGTCTTCCACGGAAAAGAACAAATTCACGCTCACGCCGTGAAAGGGGTAACTCACAGCCTGCCGCTGATTGTGCTGCTGATCCTTTCCACCTTCGTTGGCGCACTGATTGTACCGCCGCTGCAGGGCGTGCTTCCGCAAACGACGGAACTGGCGCACGGCAGCATGTTGACCCTGGAAATTACCTCTGGCTTGGTCGCGGTGGTCGGCATTCTGCTGGCAGCCTGGCTGTGGCTGGGTAAACGTACTCTGGTGACCTCCATCGCCAACAGTGCGCCGGGCCGTCTGCTGGGCACCTGGTGGTACAACGCCTGGGGCTTTGACTGGCTGTACGACAAAGTGTTCGTCAAGCCGTTCCTGGGTATTGCCTGGTTGCTGAAACGCGATCCGCTGAACTCAATGATGAACATTCCGGCGGTTCTTTCCCGCTTTGCAGGTAAAGGCCTGCTGTTAAGCGAGAACGGCTACCTGCGCTGGTATGTGGCATCCATGAGCATCGGTGCGGTCGTGGTGCTGGCACTGTTGATGGTACTGCGTTGAGTTGTTGGCTGAGTGAATATACCCGGCGTTGCGCCGGGTCTGTGAACTAAGAATAAATTTTAGGTAACTGTTCCTGAAGTACAGGCGTCATCGGCGAAGTCAGACCGGATACCGCCAGCGCACAGCAACCGGAGCGTACTTAAGTACGTGAGGATTGCGAGCACTGCCGGGATTCGGGCTGGCGAGTGAGATAGCCTGAGCAGGAGTAAATATAAGGGACATACTTAGCTATGTTATTACCCTGGTTAATACTAATCCCCTTTATTGGCGGCTTCCTGTGCTGGCAGACCGAACGCTTTGGCGTCAAGGTGCCGCGCTGGATCGCGCTGATCACCATGGGATTGACGCTGGCGCTGTCGCTGCAACTGTGGTTGCAGGGCGGTTATTCACTGACGCAATCCGCCGGAATTCCGCAGTGGCAGTCTGAATTCGACATGCCGTGGATCCCGCGCTTTGGTATCTCTATTCATCTCGCCATTGACGGGCTGTCACTGCTGATGGTCGTGCTGACCGGTCTGCTCGGTGTGCTGGCGGTACTCTGTTCGTGGAAAGAGATCGAAAAATATCAGGGCTTCTTCCACCTCAACCTGATGTGGATCCTGGGCGGCGTTATCGGCGTGTTCCTTGCCATCGACATGTTCCTGTTCTTCTTCTTCTGGGAAATGATGCTGGTGCCGATGTACTTCCTGATCGCACTGTGGGGGCATAAAGCCTCTGACGGTAAAACGCGTATCACGGCGGCAACCAAGTTCTTCATTTACACCCAGGCGAGTGGTCTGGTGATGTTGATCGCCATCCTGGCGCTGGTTTTTGTTCACTACAATGCGACCGGCGTCTGGACCTTCAACTATGAAGAGCTGCTGAATACGCCAATGTCCAGTGGTGTGGAATATCTGTTGATGCTGGGCTTCTTCATCGCCTTCGCAGTCAAAATGCCGGTGGTTCCGCTGCATGGCTGGCTGCCGGATGCGCACTCCCAGGCTCCGACCGCCGGTTCCGTTGACCTCGCGGGGATCTTGCTGAAAACTGCCGCTTACGGTTTGCTGCGTTTCTCCCTGCCGCTGTTCCCAAATGCGTCGGCAGAGTTCGCGCCAATCGCTATGTGGCTGGGTGTTATCGGCATCTTTTACGGTGCGTGGATGGCCTTCGCCCAGACCGATATCAAACGTCTGATCGCCTACACCTCGGTTTCCCACATGGGCTTCGTGCTGATTGCTATCTACACCGGCAGCCAGTTGGCCTACCAGGGCGCGGTAATCCAGATGATTGCGCACGGCTTGTCGGCGGCGGGTCTGTTTATTCTCTGCGGTCAGCTTTATGAACGTATCCATACCCGCGACATGCGCATGATGGGCGGTCTGTGGAGCAAGATGAAATGGCTGCCAGCACTGTCGCTGTTCTTTGCGGTGGCAACGCTTGGGATGCCTGGCACCGGTAACTTCGTCGGCGAATTTATGATTCTGTTCGGCAGCTTCCAGGTTGTCCCGGTGATTACCGTTATTTCTACCTTTGGGCTGGTCTTTGCATCTGTTTATTCGCTGGCGATGTTGCATCGTGCTTACTTCGGTAAAGCGAAAAGCCAGATTGCCAGCCAGGAACTGCCAGGGATGTCGCTGCGTGAGCTGTTTATGATCCTGTTGCTGGTGGTGCTGCTGGTACTGCTGGGCTTCTATCCGCAGCCGATTCTGGATACCTCGCACTCCGCGATTGGCAATATCCAGCAGTGGTTTGTTAATTCCGTTACTACTACAAGGCCGTAAATCGCCATGACAATAACTCCACAAAACCTGATCGCACTGCTACCGTTGCTGATCGTCGGCTTGACGGTGGTGGTTGTGATGCTCTCCATTGCGTGGCGACGCAATCATTTCCTCAACGCTACGCTCTCGGTTATTGGGCTTAACGCGGCGCTGGTTTCGCTCTGGTTTGTCGGCCAGGCGGGCGCTATGGACGTTACGCCGCTGATGCGCGTTGATGGTTTCGCCATGCTTTACACCGGGCTGGTATTGTTGGCGAGCCTCGCCACCTGTACTTTCGCCTACCCGTGGCTTGAAGGCTATAACGACAACAAGGATGAGTTCTACCTGTTGGTGTTAATTGCCGCGCTGGGCGGGATCCTGCTGGCGAATGCAAACCATCTGGCGTCTCTGTTCCTCGGTATTGAACTGATCTCTTTGCCGCTGTTTGGCCTGGTCGGTTACGCTTTCCGCCAGAAACGTTCGCTGGAAGCCAGTATCAAATACACCATCCTTTCTGCCGCAGCGTCTTCTTTCCTGCTGTTCGGTATGGCGCTGGTGTATGCGCAGTCTGGCGACCTGTCGTTTGTCGCGCTAGGTAAAAACCTCGGCGACGGTATGCTCAACGAGCCGCTGTTGCTGGCAGGTTTCGGCCTGATGATTGTTGGCCTCGGCTTCAAACTCTCTCTGGTGCCGTTCCACCTGTGGACGCCAGACGTATACCAGGGCGCGCCTGCGCCGGTTTCCACTTTCCTGGCGACGGCGAGCAAAATCGCTATCTTCGGTGTAGTGATGCGTCTGTTCCTCTACGCACCGGTGGGTGACAGCGAAGCGATTCGTGTGGTGCTGGCGATTATCGCCTTTGCCTCCATCATCTTCGGTAACCTGATGGCGCTGAGCCAGACCAATATCAAACGTCTGCTCGGTTACTCATCTATCTCTCACCTCGGCTATCTGCTGGTGGCGCTGATTGCGCTGCAAACTGGCGAGATGTCGATGGAAGCGGTAGGGGTTTACCTGGCCGGTTATCTGTTCAGCAGCCTCGGCGCGTTCGGCGTGGTCAGCCTGATGTCCAGCCCGTATCGTGGCCCGGATGCTGATTCCCTGTTCTCTTACCGCGGTCTGTTCTGGCATCGTCCGATCCTCGCGGCGGTGATGACGGTGATGATGCTGTCTCTGGCCGGTATCCCGATGACGCTGGGCTTTATCGGTAAGTTCTACGTGCTGGCGGTCGGTGTCCAGGCACACTTGTGGTGGCTGGTGGGTGCCGTGGTTGTCGGTTCGGCAATCGGCCTCTACTACTACCTGCGCGTGGCGGTGAGCCTGTACCTGCACGCACCGGAACAACCGGGTCGCGATGCACCGTCAAACTGGCAGTACAGCGCGGGCGGTATCGTGGTGCTGATTTCTGCACTGTTGGTACTGGTGCTGGGTGTATGGCCACAACCGCTGATTAGCATTGTGCGGTTAGCAATGCCACTGATGTAATCTGTTAGTTTGTAAGTCAGAAAGCCGCCGACATGTTCGGCGGTTTTTTTATGGTATTTATAAAGAAATTAGAAGAGTTAATCCCACCAACAAATAACCGGATGCATACCCGCAGGGACCTCAACCCATCCATGATTCGTATCTTCTGACCATCCTTCCCAACACTCATCAGGGGCAATTTCTTCTACAAACCAGCTCTGAACTTCTTCTGGTGAAGCAGAAGTGATAACTAAAATACGTTCACTAAAGGGCCAGTCTGGGTCATCGAACATCGTAATCTCTACCAAAACATCACTGACATCGTTACGCTCACGAATTTTCTGTAAATGGTGATAGATAGTTTGCGGAGATTGTTCTGGAGTCACATTGCAACGAATCGAACCGACGATATTATTGCCGATAAAAAAATCCTCAAGAGATAACAATGGACGCAGGGTATCAGGATCATTAACATCACCGTTGATATTAACAAGTTGGGTAATGCGTTCTAAAGGTGTCATAATCATTCCTTGAAATAATTCATTCATCAAGTGAATGGTATTGTCTGAATTCATTAACGAATAAATAGAAACAACGTCATACGTCTTATTAGTTTCAGGAGTATCATAACATGGACGTTAAGCAGGAAATGCAGTTATACCATTGTTATATATAATATCTTAAATATTTAAAGGCTTATGACATGGAATGGTTAAGTGAAATTCGCAAACTTCGGGAGAGCATATCTGTCGGTATCCAGGCTGCCAGGCGTTTGTTAGAGAAGACTGGTGGTGATGTTGATGAAGCCATTAAGTTGTTTCATATTGACCAAATCAATATATTGACGGCAAAAGTAGACGTCACTCATCAGGAGGCAGAGAATGTTTTGCTGGCGGCAAACTACGATATGGCAGAAGCTCTTCGGCGTATTGATGAACAGCGTTATACACTGACGGAATTGATTATACGTAAAAATAAGGATGCCGGAGATGCTTTAAGTAATATAGAATTAGCAATAACATATGAATGGAATCTGACATGCAAATTTTGGTTTGGTTTTAAGGCATTCCAGTCGCTGCCTCCACAATTACAAGCCTTTATGCTGGTATGTGAATGGCGTAACTATTGGGGATGGGAAGGCCTGGATAGTGTGTTATATTATGAGATGGACAATGTCCCCCAACAATTACAGGTAGTAGGCTTAGATGAAATGGCTAAAGTTATTGTTGTGGCGAGAAATCGTTATGATGAGTTAAGAGCACAAGGCAAAGAGCATAATAAAATCATTAAAGATGATAAATTTAAAAAATTTATGAAGCACTGTGAACAACTGGATAGTGAAGTAGACTCTATATTACTGCAATTTGTGAAGGATAATATTGAGGTTTTCCCACGTCGCCACAACGGACACGATTTATAAAAAATCATCCAAAAATTTAACTGGCTTTTTATCTGCCTGGTAATGTCCAGATAATGCCAGGTTGAATTCCGTTTCCATCCAACATGTCAGATCGTTGCCAATACAGATGATATCGCTGTTATATACTGAATACACGGGATTACCACCAGTATATGAAGATGTAGACATATAACGATGCTTATACAAAGGAATCAAAACCGGGCACTGGTTTGAAATTATATCAAAATGATCTTTGCGTGAATCTAAATTAAGGGGGGGGGTCCCCATACATCAAGCCAGAAATTATTTTTTATAACATCGTATAATACACCTTCTAAAGGGGTTTTGAATTTCTGTTTCACCTCGTTTTCCATTTTTGATGAGTGCAGCGCTTGCCGCCAGTGAATAAAACCTTCAGTCGATGGCAAAGCAGTATGCAAAAATGCTTAAAAATCGAGTGGAAAGCAAAAATTAAAAGTTTGCTCAATGGCAGTAATCTCAGCCTCACTCAAACCTGCATAGAATATAATTCCTTGCGCTTTTAATTTGTTAACCAGAAATGTGTAGTCCAATGCCTTGTTTAATTTCATCCCAATAACCTTAAATCCTTATGCTTCAGTCTAAAACGAAGTTAAATCATTCGTAAGCTGGATAAAACATTTCTGCATCACATCCAGCTTTTAGAACGAATGTTTCATTTAAACTTCTATACATCAACCTTCAATTCTGCTGCCAACTAAATCACCCAACAATAACCGTCAGCGCATGATTCCCTTGCCGCAGCATACGTCGATACGCGCTAATCAGCTTTTCCATATCAAGCATGATCGAGGCAAAGAGTTGCCCCTCTAACTCTTCTGAAAAGGTCACTCCCGGATAAATCTCCATTTCATTGAGTCGCTTAATGGAAAACTGTTTACGCAGTTCATTTCGATCCAGTGATTCCAGTCGGTCGATTGTCGCGGCTAACTCCTGATTCCAGGTCAATCCAAGGAAGCCATCTATGCCATCTTCGAGGCTGTGTTCACCAAGCACGGCACGACTCAGCGGATCATTCTTCGCGGGATCAAAAGCAGAGGTGCCTGTCAGCCCAAAGTGTAAAAAATCCCAGCGTTTATCAATATCCAGTCGGCGTAATCCTGAAAGCGTGTCATGTATATTATCCATCAAAGGTTTTTCAGTAGACTCAAGCAGTTGGTTAATCTTTTCTGAGTCAATTTCTGCAAAATAGCCAATCATTCCCATTTATTTTTCCTCCGTTGAATTTCATGTTTCGCATCTTAAAACAGATGAGGGAAAATAAAATGTGCATGTCGCTTTTTCTGGACCCGCCTCGAGAAATTTTTATTATTTACTGTTGTATAACAAAGTCATAACACCATCCACTACCTGAGCCATTTTCTGATAATTCAATCTGTCTGCGGTATCACCGGGCAAGTGGTATTGTTTATTACGATAAAAAGCGGTGTCAGTAATCATTATGGCGGGAATATCGTGTTGCCAATAATTCAGGTGATCAGAGAAATCAATACCGGGAATAAACCCTGGGGCATTCATAGAATAAACAGATAAATCCTGAGATGACAACAATGCCGCTTTTACCTGACGAACGGCGTTGATATCCTGCATTCTGCCGACCACGGCAATAAAGTCTCCCCGATCGGGATAAAGCCAGGACATTGCCGGGTAAGGGTATTTCTGGCTTCCAGGCGCAGAGTCGTAATAGCCAATCATCTCCAGTGCTATCATTAATTTCACTGGACGCTCAAGCGAAGCTGCATGCACCGCGCTCCCCATTTCATCGCTACGAAAGAAGGGCGGTTCTTCCGACGCATAGGCGACCAGCTGCATGCCTGTTTTCGGTACTTGCTGATGTAACAAACGTGCCAGTTCGAGTAATCCTGCCACACCGCTGGCGTTATCATCCGCGCCCGGCGTATAGGTCAATTGATCGTTTTCATAACTGCTGGCAGAGTCATAATGCGCACCAATAATAATCAGCGGTCCATCGGCAGGACCATAATCAGCAACAATGTTTTTGTAGGGGCCACCCGTAATGGGGACGTCCTGCGAGGTAACTCTGGCACCGCTACTGACAAAGACCTTTTTTATATACTCTGCGGACCTATTCAGATTATCAATATTGTCGGCACTACGTGGATGCACAGTTTGTGTAAGATAACGAACTGTTTTTTCTAATTGCTCAGGACTTGCGTGTCGGGGCGTTGACGGTAATGCATTGACCCAGGGTTGGTAAAAAATAATCATAGGGATTGAAAATACAAATAATATAATAAAAGCAAAGATTATTTTTTTCATATGCAAATTATTAATGGGTTGCGTTGTTGAATCATTATTTGCTATGGGTTTCGATATTGTATTTTATTAAGATTAGCAGGATTATACAAAGAGTATATTTTATGTCTGGTGCCTGAGTTTATTTAAAAGGATTTTATATGCGAAATAAAAATATAATCATGTTGCTTATGAGTAGTTTGATTTTGTCAGGATGTGGGCCGCAACCTGAGAATAAGGAAAGTCAGCAACAACAACCCAGTACTCCCACAGAGCAGCAAGTGCTTGCCGTGCAGCAAGCTGCAATAAAAGAGGCTGAGCAAAGCGCCGCCGCCGCGAAAGCCTTGGCCCAGCAAGAAGTGCAACAATATTCAGACAAACAGGCTTTACAGGGGCGATTGCAGGAAGCGCCAACATTTGCAAGAGCGGCTAAAGCAAAAGCTACACATATCGCAAATCCAGGAACCGCTCGCTACCAGCAGTTCGATGATAATCCGGTTAAGCAGGTAGCGCAAAATCCGTTGGCGACGTTTAGTCTTGACGTTGACACTGGCAGTTATGCGAATGTAAGGCGTTTCCTCAATCAAGGGCTGTTACCTCCGCCAGACGCTGTGCGGGTGGAGGAGATAGTCAATTATTTCCCGTCTGATTGGGATATCAAAGACAAACAATCTATTCCGGCCTCTAAGCCAATACCTTTCGCTATGCGCTACGAATTGGCACCTGCACCATGGAATGAACAGCGAACATTGCTGAAAGTTGATATTCTGGCGAAAGATCGCAAAAGTGAAGAGTTACCAGCTTCTAATCTGGTCTTTCTTATCGACACTTCTGGTTCAATGATTTCTGATGAACGTTTGCCACTTATCCAGTCTTCGTTGAAATTATTGGTCAAAGAACTTCGTGAGCAGGATAACATTGCCATCGTGACCTACGCTGGCGACTCCCGTATTGCATTGCCTTCTATCTCCGGGAGTCATAAGGCGGAAATTAATGCCGCAATTGATTCGCTGGATGCCGAAGGCAGTACCAATGGCGGTGCCGGGCTGGAACTGGCTTATCAGCAGGCGGCGAAGGGGTTTATTAAGGGCGGTATCAATCGCATTTTATTGGCCACTGACGGTGACTTTAACGTTGGTATTGACGATCCAAAATCGATTGAATCAATGATCAAAAAACAGCGGGAGTCCGGTGTTACTCTGTCGACGTTTGGCGTGGGGGATGACAATTACAACGAGGCAATGATGGTGCGAATTGCCGATGTTGGCAACGGTAACTACAGCTACATTGATACCCTCTCTGAAGCGCAGAAAGTATTGAACAGTGAAATGCGGCAGACGTTGATTACCGTAGCAAAAGATGTCAAAGCGCAAATTGAGTTTAACCCCGCGTGGGTAACGGAATACCGTCAGATTGGTTATGAAAAGCGCCAACTTCGGGCGGAAGATTTTAATAACGACAACGTTGATGCGGGGGATATTGGCGCAGGCAAACATATAACGTTGTTATTTGAATTAACGCTGAACGGGCAAAAAGCATCAATTGATAAGTTACGCTATGCCCCGGATAACAAATTAGCGAAATCGGACAAAACGAAAGAACTGGCCTGGTTAAAAATTCGCTGGAAATACCCGCAGGGAAAAGAAAGTCAGTTAGTTGAATTCCCGCTGGGGCCAACAATAAACGCGCCCTCTGAAGATATGCGTTTTCGCGCAGCAGTAGCTGCATATGGGCAAAAGTTACGCGGTTCTGAATACCTGAACAATACCTCCTGGCAGCAGATCACACAGTGGGCTCAGCAGGCAAAAGGGGAAGATCCACAGGGTTACAGGGCGGAATTTATTCGCCTGATTGAACTGGCGGATGGTGTGACTGACATCAGTCAGTGATGACTTTTTAGCAAACTATGTTCGACCAGTCAGCATATTTGCTGACTGGCCGAATTAATTAACAATGATGTTAACTTACACCTTTGCCTGATGCTCTATTTTGGGGTTGTGAGTGTTTTATTTCTAAGCCTCTATAATAATGATTAATATTTGCATCGCTATATTTATCTAAATAACAATTTCTGTTTTCCAGTCGATGTTGAAAATCAATTTCGTACTGCTCTTCTGCTGAATATTTTTTAAATCTGTCAGCATAGTTTTTTAATAACGTATAGGGGGCGCTGTCAGAATTGCTTTCCCTTTGTTCAATCACTTCCTGGGCTGCCATGCACACAAATGCACCGCAACTTTGGCTTAAATGTTGCTGAAGATCGGCATGTAAAAATATTATCTCGGGTTCAGTTAAATGAACTTTTATATTATTATTCGACATTTCTCCCATGAGTTCAGAATTAAAACTATTAATGACATGCTTAAGTGAATTTTCTTTATCATGGCTTAGTGCGCACAATGAGTTGAATATGACGCATTTAATTTGTTGTGTATTATTTTTTTCATTTACTATTTTCTGTAGCGAAACTAATATCCAGTGTCCGCCAGTATTTATGGGGAATAACTGGACTTCTTTCGGCCATGATGGATCGCTCTTAATATTATCATTGAGAGCGTCTTCCAGATGAGTTCTGGTGGAGTAGGGGACGTAGAGACCAGTAGGATAATTGACTTGAGTATTTTTTGCATTAGCGGCGATCTTCTGAAGATAGCAATCTATTTCATCTGTGGTTAATTGACGATTTTTATCCCAGAAGTTTGTACCATCACTCAGTTCATTATTCTCATCATTTAAAAGTACCTTCGAAAGCGACTGTTTTTCAGATATAAGAGGAATTTCATCGCCGATAATTGTCATTAATTTCGAAGGGGAGGATAGCTTTTTGAACAGGAGATTATCTGAATTATCCGGAGCAGTTGGTTTAAGGTGGGAATTGGTTGCGGTATGTGCCAAATTATATAATTTTAAACAGGCATTTTTAATAAGTCGGATAATCGATAGGGTCTCATTTGTTGGGTTTCTAACAATATGGTAAAGAATATCTTCAGCTTTTTTTCCAAATTCATCATAACCTAACGCAATGTTATGCAGTAACTCAATACTTTCTTCATCTCCGGATAACGCTGTTTTTTTTAAAGACTGCAGTAATTCCTCGGTCACAGTAAATTTTTCTGCAAATGTCTGACTGAGTTGGGTTTGAGATAATTGACAATAATTGCTGACAACTGTAACCATCATATGCTCCTTTTAGTTGCAAAGGTTGTGCTGAATGAAGATAAAAAGAGGCAACTTATTGCTCTGAATATAGTGCGTAATGAGATGAATAAATATCAAAAATCGCTCAATATGCCCGTGTGGGTGGATATATGTAGCGCGGGTTGCGATAACAGGGCAAGTTTCGCCCTGTTTTTAATAATAAGCAGAGTTAAACGTTAAACATGGCCAAATCATTCGCCAGTTCAGTCGCCGGGAAAATTGACCGACATTCACGTAACAGGTGCTGACAACCTTTGTCATCATAGCGCGAGCTGACGTGGGTAATGATTAGCTTACCGACTCCAGCCTCACGGGCTAGTGTCGCAGCCTGGCGTGTAGAGCTATGACCGCGACTATTGGCTTTGGCTTCCATGGTTATATCCAGCGTCGCTTCGTGCACCATGACATCGACACCTTTAGCCAGGTCAAGTGCGGCATCGCAGGGGCCGGTATCGCCGAAAATAGCGAGCGCTTTACCTGGCACAGGAGCGGCTAAGTAATCTGCGCCGTTAATCTGCCTTCCATCTTCCAGCATGATTGTTTTGCCCGCTTTTAATTCCTGAAACAGTGGGCCAGGCGGTACGCCAGCAGCTTTTAATGCCTGGGCATTTAATGCACCCGGTTTATCATGTTCTTCAATACGATAGCCATAACATTCCAGTGGGTGTTCCATTGGATAAGCGGTCACTTTGCGCAGGCCATCATCGAGAATTTCGCCAGCGCCAATTTCGACAATTTCCAGCGGATAATCGGTCCATGAGCCGCTAATCCGCAGCGCGGTCTCCACAAATTCACGGATACCTTGCGGACCATAAATCGTTAAGGGTTGGACAATACCAGACATAGAACGACTGCACAGCAAGCCGGGTAAACCAAAGAGATGATCGCCATGAAGGTGACTGATAAAAATCTTGTCCAGTTTTCCAGGGTTAAAGGCGGTATGCAGTAGCTGATGCTGGGTGCCTTCACCGCAGTCAAACAACCAAAGACCGCTTTGGGTCGGATGTTGCAGGTTAAGCAATATTGCCGTGACATTGCGCGTACGGGTTGGCACACCGGCTGAAGTACCTAAAAAAATTAATTCCATGAGTTCATCACGTTTCAAAAAATATTCCGGCTAGTATAAGGCATACATCTAAAAGGAGAGCATTATGATTGAATGGCAAGATCTGCATCACTCTGAATTATCGGTTTCCCAGCTTTATGCCTTATTACAACTGCGTTGCGCGGTGTTTGTTGTCGAGCAGAATTGCCCTTATCAGGATATCGATGGTGATGATTTGACGGGGGATAATCGCCATATTCTCGGTTGGAAAAATGATGAACTGGTGGCGTATGCGAGGATTCTGAAAAGTGATGATGATCTTGAGCCGGTCGTTATTGGTCGGGTGATTGTCAGTGAAGCGTTGCGTGGCGAAAAAGTGGGGCAGCAACTGATGAGTAAAACCCTCGACACATGCACGCATCACTGGCCTGATAAGCCTGTTTACCTTGGGGCGCAGGCGCATCTGCAAAACTTCTACCAGAGTTTCGGTTTTATCCCTGTGACGGAGATCTATGAAGAAGATGGTATCCCACACATTGGGATGGCACGCGAGGTAATTCAGGCGTAATCAATAACCCTTGTCTATAGTTAGTGACAGGTTTTACGCAAATGGAGAACGAGAATGTCTAATCAGTTTGGTGATACACGTATCGATGACGACCTGACGCTGCTTAGTGAAACACTGGAAGAGGTGCTCCGCTCCTCTGGCGATCCCGCCGATCAGAAATATGTTGAGCTGAAAGCGCGTGCAGAAAAAGCGCTGGATGATGTGAAAAAACGGGTTAGCCAGGCTTCAGACAGTTATTACTATCGGGCGAAGCAGGCTGTTTATCGTGCTGATGACTACGTCCACGAAAAACCCTGGCAAGGAATTGGTGTGGGCGCGGCCGTTGGGCTGGTACTAGGACTGTTGCTGGCACGCCGTTAAAACCTCCCTACACCGGGGTACTGCATTTTTTTTGTAGTACCCCGTATAATGTGAGGCTTTTAACAGGGAGAGGTCCGCGTGCAATCACTTACTACGGCGCTGGAAAATTTACTGCGCCATTTGTCGCAAGAGATTCCGGCGACACCCGGCATTCGGGTTATCGATATTCCTTTCCCTCTCAAAGACGCTTTTGATGCCTTGAGCTGGCTGGCCAGTCAGCAAACGTACCCGCAATTCTACTGGCAACAACGTAATGGTGATGAAGAAGCTGCCGTCCTGGGCGCTATTACCCGTTTTACGTCGTTGGACCAGGCACAACGTTTTCTTCGCCAGCACCCGGAACACGCCGACTTACGCATCTGGGGGCTGAATGCGTTTGATCCGTCGCAGGGCAATTTACTTTTACCACGCCTGGAATGGCGACGCTGTGGCGGTAAAGCCACGCTGCGGCTGACGCTATTCAGCGAAAGCTCCCTTCAGCACGATGCGATTCAGGCAAAAGAATTTATCGCCACACTGGTGAGTATCAAGCCCTTGCCTGGGTTACATTTAACCACTACGCGAGAACAACACTGGCCGGACAAAACGGGCTGGACGCAATTAATCGAACTGGCAACGAAAACCATCGCCGAAGGTGAGCTCGACAAAGTGGTGCTTGCTCGGGCAACTGACCTGCATTTCGCAAGTCCGGTCAATGCGGCGGCGATGATGGCTGCCAGTCGTCGACTGAATCTGAATTGCTACCATTTTTACATGGCCTTTGATGGCGAAAATGCTTTTCTTGGCTCTTCACCGGAACGGTTATGGCGGCGGCGTGACAAAGCGCTGCGTACTGAAGCGCTGGCGGGAACAGTAGCAAATCATCCTGATGATAAGCAGGCGCAGCAGTTAGGAGAGTGGCTGATGGCGGATGATAAAAACCAGCGCGAGAACATGCTGGTGGTGGAAGATATCTGCCAACGATTACAGGCCGATACCCAGACGCTGGATGTTTTACCGCCGCAGGTACTGCGTCTGCGTAAAGTGCAGCATCTTCGCCGCTGTATCTGGACTTCACTCAACAAAGCGGATGATGTGATCTGTTTACATCAGTTGCAGCCAACGGCAGCAGTTGCTGGCTTACCGCGCGATCTGGCGCGACAGTTTATCGCCCGTCACGAACCGTTCACCCGAGAATGGTACGCCGGTTCTGCGGGCTATCTCTCATTACAGCAAAGCGAATTCTGCGTTTCCCTGCGCTCAGCAAAAATCATCGGCAATGTCGTGCGGCTATATGCTGGCGCGGGCATTGTCCGTGGCTCCGACCCCGAGCAAGAGTGGCAGGAAATCGACAACAAAGCGGCAGGGCTGCGTACTTTATTACAAATGGAATAGTAATGAGTCGCATCATTACCGATTCATATCAATAATCTATTTTTGTAGCTCCTTATACTTAGCCGCAATATTGATACCGGACAAACTCATGTCAGTAAGCGCATTTAACCGACGCTGGGCGGCGGTCATTCTGGAAGCATTAACGCGTCACGGCGTCAGACACATCTGTATCGCCCCTGGCTCGCGTTCTACACCGTTAACGTTAGCGGCGGCGGAGAATTCCGCATTCATTCACCACACCCATTTCGATGAGCGTGGACTGGGGCATCTGGCTCTGGGGCTGGCGAAAGTTAGCAAGCAGCCGGTGGCGGTGATTGTGACCTCCGGCACGGCGGTAGCAAATCTCTATCCGGCACTGATTGAAGCTGGGTTAACCGGAGAAAAACTGATCCTGTTAACCGCCGATCGCCCGCCGGAGCTAATTGACTGCGGCGCGAATCAGGCGATTCGTCAGCCGGGAATGTTCGCCTCTCACCCCACGCACAGTATTTCACTGCCGCGCCCGACCCAGGATATCCCCGCACGTTGGCTGGTTTCTACCATCGACCATGCTCTCGGTACGCTTCATGCTGGTGGGGTCCATATCAACTGCCCGTTTGCCGAACCGCTGTATGGCGAAATGGACGACACTGGGCTTAGCTGGCAACAGCGTCTGGGCGACTGGTGGCAGGACGATAAGCCGTGGCTGCGTGAAGCGCCTCGTCTGGAAAGTGAAAAACAGCGCGACTGGTTCTTCTGGCGGCAAAAACGCGGCGTGGTGGTTGCCGGGCGCATGAGTGCGGAAGAGGGCAAAAAAGTTGCACTGTGGGCGCAAACTCTTGGCTGGCCGCTGATTGGCGACGTGCTGTCGCAAACCGGACAGCCGCTGCCGTGTGCCGATCTCTGGTTAGGCAATGCCAAAGCGACCAGCGAACTGCAACAGGCGCAAATTGTGGTGCAACTGGGAAGCAGCCTGACTGGCAAGCGGCTCCTGCAATGGCAGGCAAGCTGTGAACCAGAAGAGTACTGGATTGTGGATGACATCGAAGGGCGGCTTGATCCGGCGCACCATCGCGGGCGTCGGTTAATTGCCAATATTGCCGACTGGCTGGAACTGCATCCGGCAGAAAAACGCCAGCCCTGGTGCGTTGAAATCCCGCGCCTGGCGGAGCAGGCGATGCAGGCGGTTATTGCCCGTCGCGATGCGTTTGGCGAAGCGCAACTGGCGCATCGCGTCTGCGACTATCTGCCTGAACAGGGGCAATTGTTTGTCGGTAACAGCCTGGTGGTACGTCTGATTGATGCGCTTTCGCAACTTCCGGCAGGTTACCCGGTGTACAGCAACCGTGGGGCCAGCGGTATCGACGGGCTGCTCTCGACTGCCGCCGGCGTTCAGCGGGCAAGCGGCAAACCGACGCTGGCGATTGTGGGCGATCTCTCCGCACTTTACGACCTGAATGCGCTGGCGTTATTGCGCCAGGTTTCCGCGCCGCTGGTATTAATTGTGGTGAACAACAACGGCGGGCAAATTTTCTCGCTGCTGCCAACGCCGAAAAGCGAGCGCGAGCGTTTCTATCTGATGCCGCAAAACGTCCATTTTGAGCACGCCGCCGCGATGTTCGAGCTGAAATATCATCGTCCGCAAAACTGGCAGGAACTTGAAACGGCACTTGCCGATGCCTGGCGCACGCCAACCACCACGGTAATTGAAATGGTGGTTAACGACACCGATGGTGCGCAAACGCTCCAGCAACTTCTGGCGCAGGTAAGCCATTTATGATCCTGCACGCGCAGGCAAAACACGGCAAACCAGGTTTACCCTGGCTGGTGTTTTTGCACGGTTTTTCCGGCGATTGCCACGAATGGCAAGAAGTGGGCGAGGCGTTTGCCGACTACTCACGGTTGTATGTTGATCTCCCAGGTCACGGTGGTTCGGCGGCGATTAGCGTCGATGGATTTGATGATGTCACTGACTTACTGCGTAAAACTTTGGTTAGTTACAACATCCTTGACTTCTGGCTGGTGGGGTACTCGCTTGGCGGACGGGTGGCGATGATGGCGGCTTGCCAGGGGCTGGCGGGGCTTTATGGGGTTATTGTCGAAGGCGGGCATCCGGGGCTGCAAAATGCTGAACAACGTGCGGAACGTCAGCGTTCCGATCGCCAATGGGTGCAGCGTTTTCGCACAGAACCGTTAACGGCGGTATTTGCCGACTGGTATCAACAGCCTGTTTTTGCCTCACTCAATGACGATCAACGCCGGGAGCTGGTGGCGCTGCGCAGCAACAATAATGGCGCAACCCTTGCCGCCATGCTGGAGGCGACTTCTCTCGCCGTTCAGCCTGATTTACGTGCTAACCTTAGCGCCCGCACATTTGCGTTTTATTATTTATGTGGTGAACGTGACAGCAAATTCCGCGCCCTGGCGGCGGAACTGGCTGCCGAATGCCATGTCATTCCTCGCGCCGGACATAACGCGCATCGGGAAAATCCCGCTGGCGTAATCGCAAGTCTGGCGCAGATCTTGCGTTTCTGACTAAAGGACACAATATGATTTATCCTGATGAAGCAATGCTTTACGCACCGGTTGAATGGCACGACTGCTCCGAAGGTTTCGAGGACATTCGTTATGAAAAATCCACCGATGGTATCGCAAAAATCACCATTAATCGTCCGCAGGTGCGCAATGCCTTCCGTCCTCTGACGGTAAAAGAGATGATCCAGGCACTGGCAGATGCGCGTTATGACGATAACGTCGGCGTGATCATTCTGACTGGCGCAGGCGATAAAGCGTTCTGCTCCGGTGGTGACCAGAAAGTGCGTGGTGATTACGGCGGCTATAAAGATGATTCCGGCGTACATCACCTGAACGTGCTGGACTTCCAGCGTCAGATCCGTACCTGTCCGAAACCGGTTGTCGCGATGGTGGCTGGCTACTCCATCGGCGGCGGTCACGTTCTGCACATGATGTGCGACCTGACTATCGCGGCAGATAATGCCATCTTCGGTCAGACTGGCCCGAAAGTCGGTTCCTTCGACGGCGGCTGGGGCGCTTCCTACATGGCTCGCATCGTCGGGCAGAAAAAAGCGCGTGAAATCTGGTTCCTGTGCCGTCAGTACGACGCAAAACAGGCGCTGGATATGGGCCTTGTAAACACCGTGGTGCCGCTGGCGGATCTGGAAAAAGAGACCGTCCGTTGGTGCCGCGAAATGCTGCAAAACAGCCCGATGGCGCTGCGCTGCCTGAAAGCTGCGCTGAACGCCGACTGTGACGGTCAGGCGGGTCTGCAGGAGCTGGCGGGCAACGCCACCATGCTGTTCTACATGACGGAAGAAGGTCAGGAAGGTCGCAACGCTTTCAACCAGAAACGTCAGCCTGATTTCAGCAAATTTAAACGGAATCCGTAATGCGTAGCGCGCAGGTATACCGCTGGCAGATCCCCATGGACGCGGGGGTGGTTCTGCGCGACAGGCGGTTAAAAACCCGCGACGGGCTGTATGTTTGTCTGCGTGAAGGCGAGCGCGAAGGGTGGGGGGAGATCTCCCCACTGCCGGGCTTCAGTCAGGAAACCTGGGAAGAGGCGCAAAGTGTGCTGCTTGCCTGGGTAAATAACTGGCTGGCAGGCGATGGCGAGCTACCGCAGATGCCTTCCGTGGCCTTTGGCGTAAGCTGTGCATTGGCAGAACTGACAGATACGTTGCCGCAAGCAGCCAACTACCGTGCGGCACCGCTGTGTAATGGCGATCCGGACGATCTGATCCTCAAACTTGCCGATATGCCGGGCGAGAAAGTGGCGAAGGTCAAAGTGGGATTGTACGAAGCGGTGCGCGACGGCATGGTGGTGAATCTGTTGCTGGAGGCAATTCCGGATCTGCATTTGCGTCTTGACGCAAATCGCGCCTGGACACCGCTGAAAGGTCAGCAGTTTGCCAAATACGTTAACCCGGATTATCGCCACCGCATCGCGTTTCTCGAAGAGCCGTGCAAAACCCGCGATGATTCGCGAGCGTTTGCCCGTGAAACCGGCATTGCCATTGCCTGGGATGAAAGCTTGCGCGAGCCGGATTTTGCCTTTGTGGCTGAAGAGGGCGTGCGCGCGGTAGTTATCAAACCCACGCTCACTGGCAGTCTGGAGAAAGTACGCGAGCAGGTACAGGCGGCGCATGCGCTGGGGCTGACGGCGGTGATCAGTTCTTCCATTGAGTCGAGCTTAGGTCTAACGCAACTGGCGCGGATTGCTGCCTGGTTAACGCCGGACACCATTCCAGGGCTGGACACGCTGGATCTAATGCAGGCGCAGCAGGTACGTCGCTGGCCGGGTAGCACGCTGCCTGTCGTGGAAGTTGATGCACTGGAGCGGTTGTTATGATCTTCTCTGACTGGCCGTGGCGTCACTGGCGGCAAGTGCGGGGAGAAGCCATCGCCTTACGTCTTAATGACGAGCAACTCAACTGGCGCGAGCTTTGTGCTCGCGTCGATGAATTAGCCTCCGGATTTGCGGTGCAGGGTGTGGTTGAGGGCAGCGGCGTGATGTTGCGGGCGTGGAATACGCCGCAAACGCTGCTCGCCTGGCTGGCGTTACTGCAATGCGGGGCGCGGGTGTTGCCCGTGAACCCTCAGCTGCCGCAACCGTTGCTTGAAGAATTGCTGCCCAATCTGACGCTGCAATTTGCGCTGGTGCCGGATGGGGAAAACACGTTTCCGGCATTAACGTCGCTGCACATTCAGCGGGTTGAAGGCGCACATGCCGCTACGTGGCAGCCGACGCGTCTGTGCTCAATGACGTTGACCTCGGGTTCTACCGGGTTGCCGAAAGCCGCTGTCCATACTTATCAGGCCCATCTTGCCAGTGCCGAAGGGGTGTTATCGCTGATTCCGTTTGGCGATCACGATGACTGGTTGCTCTCTTTACCGCTGTTTCACGTCTCCGGTCAGGGAATTATGTGGCGCTGGTTATACGCTGGTGCGCGGATGACGGTACGTGATAAACAGCCATTGGAGCAAATGCTGGCAGGCTGTACTCACGCTTCACTGGTGCCAACACAACTCTGGCGTTTGCTGGTTAACCGCAGTTCCGTTTCCCTGAAAGCGGTGTTACTTGGCGGCGCGGCTATCCCGGTCGAGTTGACGGAACAGGCGCGCGAGCAGGGGATTCGTTGCTTTTGCGGCTATGGTCTGACCGAGTTTGCCTCCACGGTGTGTGCGAAAGAAGCCGACGGCCTGGCAGACGTTGGTTCGCCGCTGCCGGGTCGGGAAGTGAAAATCGTTAATAATGAAGTGTGGCTGCGGGCTGCCAGTATGGCAGAAGGTTACTGGCGTAACGGGCAACTGGTTTCACTGGTTAATGACGAAGGCTGGTACGCTACGCGCGATCGCGGTGAGATGCATAATGGCAAGCTGACCATTGTCGGACGTTTAGACAATCTATTCTTCAGTGGCGGAGAGGGTATTCAGCCGGAAGAAGTCGAGCGCGTAATTGCTGCACATCCTGCGGTTTTGCAGGTGTTTATCGTCCCCGTTGCCGACAAGGAGTTTGGTCATCGACCGGTGGCGGTGATGGAGTATGACCACGAGAGCGTTGATCTTAGTGAATGGGTGAAAGATAAGCTGGCCCGTTTTCAGCAACCGGTGCGTTGGTTAACGTTGCCGCCTGAACTGAAAAACGGCGGTATTAAAATTTCACGTCAGGCGCTAAAAGAGTGGGTGCAACGTCAGCAATAATTAACCCTCCGTTTCACTTCTCATTTCTGCCATTCCATTGCCGTTGATAAAGAGTTTATCTGTTAATCTGTAAATTGATGTGAAAACTCTTAGCAAACAGGATAATGCAATGGAATGGCTGGTCAAAAAATCGTGCTGCAATAAACAAGATAACAGACATGTACTTATGCTCTGCGATGCTGGCGGCGCGATAAAAATGATCGCCGAAGTGAAGAGTGACTTCGCCGTGAAAGTGGGGGATTTACTCTCGCCTTTGCAGAATGCGCTTTATTGTATTAATCGTGAAAAGCTGCATACGGTGAAAGTCCTCTCGGCAAGCAGTTATAGCCCCGATGAGTGGGAACGGCAGTGTAAAGTGGCAGGGAAAACTCAGTAACGTTGTTTTGTCGTGGGCAGGAAAATCAGCATCAACCCGCTCATAATACAGGCTACTCCCAGTAGTGCTTTCAGCGAAAAAGTCCCTTCCCAGCCGGGAAGTACCATTGAAGCAATCCATACCAGCACATAACTCATACTGAGCAAGGCATAGGCTTTGCTTAGCGCAAGTTTATGTAGCGTTTTATACCAACAAAAAACGGAAAGCAGATAACCCAGCAGCCCGAGTAACAGTATCCGGGCATCCAGCCCAAAAGCTAACAGCGTCGCGATAAAATCCCATAAGTGCGTCATCGGCGGCAGATGACTCGCCGCAAAACCCAGGCTTAATTGCGCAACTGAGGCAATAATGACGCTGAATAATCCCCACATCAGGCCCATTACACCGTACTCCCGAGGATCACAATGCCACCAATAATGAACGCCACCCCACACCAGTGACGCGGCGATACCGGTTCGTGCCACAGTTTTACTGCAGCCAGCGTCACCCAGACAAAATTCAGACTTAACATCGGGTAGGCAATGCCTACCGGTACGTTCTGCAAGACCAGCAGCCAGAGCACCATGGCAAGACCAAGACAAGCCAGCGCCAGTCCCAGCCACAGCACGATATGTTTGCGCCGTTTGTTTATCGCCACAAAGCAGGTTGCCTGTTTCTGACACAACTGCCCGGCAACGCTAAGCAAGCTGGCAAAGACTAATGTTAGCCAGATCATTTGGGACGATACTGAATCAGCACCAGACGCTCCTGACGATCGATGGCATCTGCGGGCGGAATGGCGAGACTGTTGATATCTTCATCGCGGTCAACCGAAAGCACGAGTGTAATAATCCCCTCCTGACGATGTTGATTAAGCCAGTTTGCGAACTCATCACCGCTGACAAATCTCCCTTTCGCATCCGGATAATTAAGGCCGTATTTCAACTCACCTGTCTGGCGATACATGATGATGTCATCGCGTTGCAGGCTCCATGCCAGACCTGCGGCAACACCGACGCTATCAGTAAGAATATAGCGGCTTGGCTGAAGTGATTCTTGTGTCATCTCGACAAAAAATTGCGGATGTTTTCCTTCCATGACTCTGTCAGGAATTGAAAATCCTACCAGCAACGCCAGCCCCAGCGGGCAAAGCGCGGCAAAAGACCAGGTCTTTTCGACGTTTGTTAAGGTGTACCAGCCGAAAAATGCCCATAGCGAAAAAATCGACCAGGCACAAAAGACTTTATAGCTCTCGAAGGTTTGCCACACCGGCGTGTTCATTGGTCCCCAGGGGGAGACCACAAATGTGGCAATAATGCCAGTGACGCCAAAAGCGATGTTAATCCAGCCATTAATCCGCAACGCCAGAGGATTATTTTTTGCTGCCAGCAAAGCGTAATGCGCCATCAGCATTGCCAGAGGTGCAAAGCAGGAAAGAATATAGGTGGGCAATTTACCTTTAGCGACGGAGAAAAACAGCAGCGGCATTATCGTCCAGCTCAACAAATAGACGGTTGCGGAATGCTTGCGGTTTTTCCAGCCTGCGTACAGTGCACCGGGGAGTAATCCCAGCCACGGCAGGCTACCGGCAATGATGACCGGCACGTAGTACCAGAACGGAGCTCTATGTTGGGCATCATCCAGTGCAAAGCGTTGAATATGCTCAACCCAGAAAAAATAGTGCCAGAAGTCAGGCTCCCGCTGCGCTATCGCCAGTCCCCAGGGGAGAACCGTCAGTACGCAACTGATAACCGCCAGCCAGCCGTAAATAAAGAGATCTTTCCAGCGTTTTTGCGTCGCTACCCATGGCAGTACGCTTAATACCGGCACGGCAAGGGCGAGAAAACCTTTGGTCATCACCCCCATGCCGCAGGTGATTCCCAGCAGTAAAAATCCTGCGCTTTTGCCTTTCCACGACTGTGCCTGCATTGCCAGCCAGAAGCTGCACATTCCCGCCACCAGCCAGAAGGCAATAAACGGATCGAGCACGGCATAAGTGCCGATGGCATAGACAATAAACAATGAGAGATAAATTACTGTGGCGAGTAGAGCCAGACGTTTATCGCGCCATAAGCGCAGAGTAAACCAGGTCACCAGCGCGGCAGTTAACAGGGTCGCAAAGATAACGCCTGCCCGCACACCAAAGTTATTCGCGCCAAATAGCCATTGCCCAATGCTGTTAATCCAGTATCCGGCAATGGGTTTTTCGAAATAACGTAGCCCTAACAGATGGGGCACAATCCAGTCGCCGGATGCCAGCATTTCTCGACTGATTTCCGCATAACGCGTTTCATCGGGTTGCCATAGCAGACGCGTGCTGATCGGTAACAGGTAATAGCAGGCAATAAACGCGAAGAGGCCGATAAGGTAACGTACCGATTTCATCAGCGACTACCCGCAATTTGTTGGCAACCCAGCCAGCCTTCACGTCCGGCAATATTTCCGCGAACAACTTGTCCGAGCGGCAACGTCTCTGATAACAGTTCGCTTAAAGGGCAAAATGTCACGCCTTCCTGAGCTGCGCGTTTGAGGAGATCCACAAAATTATGCTGATAAGCGCAGCCTTCAACTTCTGCATGAATGGTATAAACCGGCGTGCCTTTATCTCGCAGGATGCGGTTGAGTAACCAACCGTTAAAATCTTCTGCTTTCACATCCCGACCAATCACTTCATCCCAGGTGGGTAAGGTCACCGGAATTTGCGCAGTGCCAGGGTTTCCTGATTCGAGCAGTGGACGGAACGGCATGGCCCCACGACAATCGCTGTTGTAGCGCAAATGGAACGCTTCTTTTGCTTCGATCACCTGCTGGTCGGCACGCCAGCCCGCAGCGGCAGAACAGGTTACCGGTTGACCGATAATCTCTTCCAGGGTGCGAAGGCCGAGTGCAATATCGTCGATCATTGTTTGCCGATCCCAGTTACCGCTATGGGCTTGCCAGGCATGGTGATCCCAGGCGTGCAGGCCGACTTCGTGATGTTTAGCCGCTTCACGAATGATATCGGCATTGGCATGACCAATCTCTTTACCTGGCCAGGCCGTACCTGCCAGTAAAATATCCCAGCCATAAAGCGATGCCGCGTTTGAGCGCAGCATCTTCCACAAAAACTGTGGCTTCACCAGTCGCCAGAGATGGCGGCCCATATTGTCCGGGCCGACGCTGAAAAAAATGCTGGCCTGAATATTATGCTTACTCAAGATTTCCAGCAGACGCGGCACGCCTTCACGGGTGCCACGAAAGGTATCGACATCAATGCGTAAGCCTACTTTGGTCATGATGGTTTATCCGTAAGATCAACGGTGCGCAGGAAGAAATCCAGCGTTTCGTCGATGGTTTCCTGCATATCAATTTTCGGCTCCCAGTCCAGGCAGCGGTGGGCATTGCGGATGCTCGGTTTACGATGCTCTACGTCCTGATATCCTTTGCCGTAGTAGCTGCTACTTTCGACAACGCGAAAGCCCGCAAACGGTGGGAAATGATGGCGCAGCGGATGTTTTTCGAAGCTCGCCAGCAGCATCTCGCCCAGTTCCTCAATGCTCGCTTCGTTCTCAGGATTGCCAATGTTGATAATTTCGCCGTCGCAGCGATTTCCCACATTTTCGATAATGCGGTACAACGCCTCGATACCATCCCGGATATCAGTAAAGCAGCGTTTTTGTTTTCCGCCATCAATCAGCTTAATCGGTGAACCTTCAACCAGATTGAGAATGAGTTGCGTAATAGCGCGGGAGCTGCCAATTCGCGCTGCATTAAGGTTATCCAGCCGTGGTCCCATCCAGTTAAACGGGCGGAAGAGGGTGAACTGTAAACCCTCTTTTTCGCCATAGGCCCAGATAACCCGATCAAGTAATTGTTTTGACACCGAATAAATCCAGCGTGGTTTATTCACCGGGCCGACGATTAAATTAGAATGGTCCTCATCGAAGTATTTATCGCTACACATCCCATAAACTTCTGAAGTTGACGGGAAGATGATTCGCTTACGGTACTTCACGCAGTAGCGGATAATGCGCAGATTCTCTTCAAAATCGAGTTCAAATACGCGCAGCGGGTTGCGGGTATATTCAATCGGCGTGGCTATCGCCACCAGCGGCAAGACGACATCACATTTTTTGACGTGATACTCAATCCATTCGGAATGAATACTGATATCGCCTTCGACAAAGTGAAAATGCGGATGATTCAGAAAACGGCTTATCGCATCGCTGCCAATATCCAGACCGTAAACTTCATAATGATCTTCGCGCAGCAGGCGTTCTGTCAGATGGTTGCCAATAAAGCCATTCACCCCGAGGATGAGTACCCGGGTACGGCGTCGGGCGGCACAGGCAGGCTGGCTATTCAAGCGTGAACCTTGCACCAGGCCCAGCGTCTGCGCTAATTGCGAGCCCTGCATAGTAATGCCGTCGCCCGCCTGTCCGGTGACGATTTCCAGCGCGCCATCGCCACAGGCAATCAGCAGTGGCGCAACAGTAATCACGCTCCCCGGCTGCGCTGCGGATGTATGAGGATGTACGCGTGACGACCAGACGGTGAATTTCTGATTGCCAGCATAGCTGAAGGCACCCGGCCACGGATCGGCAACGGCGCGGACCATGTTATGCAATACGGCTGCCGGTTTGTGCCACTCGAGGAAGCTATCTTCTGGTGTTCTGCGACCAAAACAGGTGGCCTCGTTCTCGCGTTGGGCGATTTCCAGAATATTACCGTGTTTAATGGCGGGTAATGTCTGTTCCAGTAGCTGGCGCGCGGCATGGCACAATTTATGATGCAGCGTAATAGCGATATCGTCTGGCGCAATGGCAATGCGCAGTTGCGCCACAATGGCCCCGGCATCGGCACGTTTCACCATTCGGTGCAATGTAACGCCAGTTTCCGTTTCACCGTTGACCAGCACCCAGTTCAGCGGCGCGCGACCACGATATTTTGGTAACAGCGAACCGTGCAGATTAAATGCACCTGCGGGAGCGAGCTGCAAAATTTCGTCGCAAATAAGATGGCGATAATAAAAAGAGAAAATCACATCTGGCGACAGTTGGGCAATGCGTTCCACCCACAGCGGATGATTAACGTTATCCGGCGCATAAACCGGAATGCCTCTTTCCGCTGCCAGACGAGCCACCGAACCATAAAAGGCTTTTTCACCGGGATTATCAGTATGGGTAAAAATGGCGCTAATTTCGTAACCGGCAGCCAGCAGGGCTTCAATACCGAGGCATCCCATATCGTGGTAGGCAAAAACGACGGTTTTCATTATTCATTTTCCTTGCTGGATGGACGGATAACTTGCTGAACAAAATAGCGGGGGCGGGCGCGGACATCGGTGTAGATCCTGCCGATATATTCACCGAGTAATCCCATGCCGATAAACTGAGCGCCAATAAAAGTAAACAGCACGGCAAATAGCATAAAGACGCCTTCTGCCGCCCATTGTGGTCCGAAGGTCAGGCGTAAAATCACCAGCAGCACCGCAATGCTAAAACCTCCAATCGCAATAATGCTGCCGAGCAGACTCAGCATACGTAGCGGCGTTGTGGTAAGGCAGGTCACCAGGTCGTACATCAAATTAATCAGGCGCATAAAACTGTATTTGGATTCACCAAACTCACGCTCGGCATGATGTACTGGAATTTCAATGGCACGGCGGGCGAAGATATTCGCCAGAATCGGGATAAAGGTGCTGCGTTCATGGCAGTGCAACATCGCATCGACAATATGACGGCGATAGGCGCGCAGCATACAACCGTAGTCACCCATCGCTTTGCCGGTGGTGCGCTGAATAAGCCGGTTAATCATCTTCGAAGCTGTTTTACGAAACCAGCTGTCCTGGCGGTTCTGGCGTACAGTCCCTACCACGTCGTAACCTTCATCGGCTTTTGCCACCAGGCGGGGGATTTCTTCTGGCGGATTCTGGAGATCGGCATCGAGGGTAATAATTAAGTCGCCAGTAACGTGACTGAATCCCGCCATAATCGCTGAATGCTGCCCGTAATTGCGGTTAAGCAAAATAGACACAATATGGCTGTTCTCCGCTTGTGAGGCTTCGACCAGCATATGCGCGGAATTATCGCTACTGCCGTCATCAATCAGCAGGATCTCATACTCTTTCCCCAGTGATTCACAGGCTGTGGTGGTGCGCCTGATTAATTCCGGTAAGCTTTCCTGCTCGTTATAAACGGGAATAACCACCGAGACTTTCTTAACAGGGTGGATTTCAAACATGGCTTATTGTCCTGCGAGTTGCTGAAGGGCTGTGATGACACGGTCGGCATCGGCGGTAGTCATATCCGGGAACAGCGGCAAAGAACAGATGCGTTCGCTATTCCATTCGGTATTCGGTAACGACAGCGTGGGAAAACGCTCGCGATAATATTTTTGTGTGTGAGCGGCGCGGAAATGTAACCCGGTACCAATGCCTCTTTCTTTTAACGCTTCCATCAACGCATTTCGACTGATACCACAACGTTGTTCATCGACACGAATAATAAACAGATGCCAGGCGTGAACGTGCGGCCAGGTGGGAGGGCTTAATGGCTGAAAGGGGAGAGCTGCCAGTGCTTGCTGATATTGCTGGGCAATTTCGCGCCGACGGGTGTTGAGGTACTCTAATTTGGCTAACTGTGTCATGGCAATCGCGGCGTTAATATCGGTCAGATTGTACTTATAGCCCGGCGTTAAGACTTCAGCCTGCGGTGCACGGCCCCAGGTTTGTCTGTCATAGGCATCGACACCCAGACCGTGAAATTTCAGCATCCGTAGCTGGCGGGCAAGATTTTCATTATCAGTAACAATCAGGCCACCTTCCGCACAGGTAATATTTTTGATGGCGTGAAACGAAAAAATAGCGGTACCTTTTGCGCCAATATGTCGCCCTTTGTAATACGTACCGACGGCATGGGCTGCATCTTCGATAACTGCGATGCCGTAACGTTCGCCAATGGCGCGAATGGCGTCAATATCTGCTGGCGCACCGGCATAATGCACCGGAATGATGGCTTTAGTGCGTGGCGTAATGGCTGACTCGATAGCTTCAGGCGTGACCATCAGCGTATCGCGGTCGACATCCATCATTACCGGCGTTGCACCCAACAAGGAAATCATATTGAGGGTTGAAACCCATGTCAGGGAAGGCGTAATCACTTCATCGCCCTTGCCAATTTCCAACGCCATTAGCGTGATATGCATTCCGGCGGTGGCTGAACTGACCGCGATGGCATGCTGATTTCCCGTCAACTGGCAAAAGGCTTGCTCAAGCGCCTGATTCTTCGGACCGGTTGTGATCCAACCGGATTCGAGAACCTCTTTAACTGCAGCGAGTTCCTCCACGCCCATTGCTGGTCGCGAAAAAGGCAAAAATTCTGACATTGCTTTTCCTTCCGCCATTGAATACCTGTCCACTTATATTTGCTATAAAGAGTGTTGTGTATATTTTGCCATTTGGAGCGAAATTTTAAGGATAGAATATTAACTTAACCTTAAGAAACTAATATTAGACGTAAATATTGAAATTTTTATATTTTTTCTTATTTAGGCTTTGCATTTGGCAAAATTTTGAGGCATTTTGCCGGCATCGCAGGATTTTTAATATTACACCAACTGCTAATTATCGCCAGAAATGTCGCTCAATTTCACGGTAATTGTCTGGTTGCGCTTGTCTATAGGTGGAGTTTACGTGTTAGCTTTTTGCCGCTCTTCGTTGAAGTCAAAAAAATATTTCATCATTTTACTGGCGCTCGCTGCAATTGCCGGACTGGGTACTCATGCCGCCTGGAGTAGCAATGGTTTGCCACGTATCGACAATAAAACACTGGCCAGACTGGCACAACAGCACCCGGTTGTCGTTTTGTTTCGCCATGCTGAACGTTGCGATCGTTCAACCAATCAATGCTTGTCAGATAAAACAGGTATTACGGTCAAAGGTACCCAGGATGCCCGAGAACTGGGCAAGGCTTTTAGTGCTGATATCCCTGATTTCGATCTTTATTCCAGTAATACCGTCCGGACCATTCAGTCCGCGACCTGGTTTTCAGCGGGTAAAAAGCTCACGGTAGATAAACGACTTCTTCAATGCGGTAATGAGATCTATAGTGCAATTAAAGACTTACAAAGCAAAGCACCTGATAAAAATATCGTTATTTTTACCCATAATCATTGCCTGACATATATTGCTAAAGATAAGCGTGATGCGACATTTAAACCTGATTATCTGGATGGTTTAGTCATGCATGTGGAAAAAGGCAAAGTTTATCTGGATGGGGAATTCGTTAACCACTAAATTTTCAATCTGACAGCCAGTGATGGCTGTCATCATTGTTAAAGAAGACCTTTCAAACGTAACGTTTTTCGGGTGGCAACATTCAAATCATAATGCACCAGATCTTCAGGTTTTACCCACGCGTAGTCCTGAAACTCTTCGTTTATTTTCACTTCTCGGTTGGCAGAAACGCAGTCAAAAATCAGGTAAATCATATAAATCTCTTCCTTGCGACCATCTGCATACGTCTTGGTGCGAATATCATCGCTGAAGGTCCACGGCGTGATTTCTGTCAAAAGCAGCTGTTCTCCCAATTCTTCGCGAATTTCGCGGCGTAGTGCCTCTTCAATTCGTTCGCCGGGCTCCACGCCGCCACCCGAAAGCGCCCATTGACCGGGGAAAACGCCGCGATCGTCGGCCATTTTACACAGCAAATAAGCACCATCATTTTGAATCAAAGGGCATACAATAGTCCGTTGTCGCACAGGGGTATTCCTTATAAATAAAAAGAAACCATGAGAATACGGTAACTCAGAAATATGTGAAAGTGACAGTAATCTCTTTTGCGATGATAACTGCACTTATTATTATTTTTGTGTGTATCGGTAAACTGTGTTTATTTTTTCGGCGTTTAATTATTTAAGAAGTATTTAGTTACAATAAGTGACTAGATCCCTTTTTTCGCTCATTGAATCCTCTGCGCCAGGCAGTACAATCCCGCAGCTTTGGGAATTTTGATTAATTGCTTGTGGGAAAGGGGATAATGAAAAAAATTGCGCTAGCAGGTCTGGCCGGAATGCTGTTGGTTTCTGCATCGGTCAATGCAATGAGCATCAGCGGCCAGGCGGGTAAAGAATACACCAATATTGGTGTCGGTTTTGGGACTGAATCGACGGGCCTGGCGTTAAGCGGTAACTGGACACATAACGACGACGACGGTGACGTCGCTGGCGTGGGGCTGGGGTTGAATCTGCCTCTCGGGCCGTTAATGGCGACCGTTGGCGGAAAAGGCGTTTACACCAACCCGAATTACGGCGATGAAGGTTATGCCGCAGCGGTAGGAGGTGGTTTGCAGTGGAAAATTGGCAACAGCTTCCGTTTGTTTGGCGAGTATTACTACTCTCCGGATTCACTCTCCAGCGGTATTAAAAGTTATGAGGAAGCGAATGCTGGCGCGCGTTACACCATTATGCGTCCAGTCAGTATTGAGGCGGGTTATCGCTACCTGAATCTGTCGGGTAAAGACGGTAACCGCGACAACGCAGTGGCTGACGGCCCGTATGTTGGGGTTAACGCCAGTTTCTGATCCCTTCCGGCGCGGCATTCTGCCGCGCCATTCAGTTTCTTACTACGCCTTATCTCCCTTTGCGTTATAGTGATTCGATAACAAAAGCAGGAGATAACCATGTTAAAAGTGGAAATGCTATCCACCGGGGATGAAGTGTTACACGGGCAAATCGTTGACACTAACGCTGCCTGGCTGGCCGATTTTTTCTTTCATCAGGGGTTGCCATTATCTCGCCGCAATACGGTGGGGGATAACCTTGATGACTTAGTCACCATTCTTCGCGAACGTAGTCAGCACGCCGATGTGCTGATCGTTAACGGCGGGCTGGGACCGACCAGCGATGATTTAAGCGCACTCGCCGCTGCGACAGCAAAAGGTGAAGGCCTGGTGCTGCATGAAGCCTGGCTCAAAGAGATGGAACGCTATTTCCACGAACGTGGACGAGTAATGGCACCGAGCAACCGTAAACAAGCGGAGCTGCCTGCCAGTGCTGAATTTATCAATAACCCGGTAGGCACCGCCTGTGGTTTTGCCGTGCAGCTTAATCGTTGCCTGATGTTCTTTACTCCCGGCGTACCGTCAGAATTTAAGGTGATGGTCGAGCACGAAATCCTGCCGCGTCTGCGCGAGCGTTTTTCTTTACCACAGCCGCCGGTTTGTCTGCGTTTAACTACCTTTGGTCGTTCGGAAAGCGATCTGGCACAAAGCCTGGACACTCTACAACTGCCGCCGGGCGTAACAATGGGCTATCGCTCCTCAATGCCGATCATCGAACTGAAACTCACCGGACCGGCAAGCGAGCAACAGGCGATGGAAAAACTGTGGCTGGACGTTAAACGTGTTGCCGGACAGAGCGTGATTTTCGAAGGCACCGAAGGACTGCCCGTGCAGATCAGTCGCGAATTGCAAAACCGCCAGTTCAGCCTGACGTTGAGCGAGCAATTCACCGGTGGTTTATTGGCTTTGCAACTTTCTCGCGCAGGTGCTCCACTGCTGGCGTGTGAAGTGGTTCCTTCACAGGAAGAAACCCTGGCGCAAACTGCGCACTGGATTACAGAACGGCGGGCCAACCATTTTGCCGGGCTGGCACTGGCTGTTTCGGGTTTCGAGAACGAGCATCTCAACTTTGCGCTAGCCACGCCAGATGGCACTTTCGCTCTGCGTGTGCGTTTCAGCACTACACGCTATAGCCTGGCTATCCGTCAGGAAGTGTGCGCAATGATGGCACTGAATATGCTACGCCGTTGGTTAAACGGCCAGGACATTGCCAGTGAGCATGGCTGGATTGAGGTTGTTGAGTCCATGACCTTATCCGTCTGATTCCGCCACTCTGTGCCGGTTTACTGCACCGGCACATTCCCCCTCCGGCAAAATTTGTCCAACCTGTTGTACTCAATAAGAAAAAATCCGTGCGCTGATTCACAAATTTGTGCGTAATTTCTCCAGTCCGTTGGACGAGGAGCGGGATTTGATGCACTTCACAATTTTACTCCCCCTGAGCAACGAGACTGATTCCAGTATCTAAGACTGGAGTCCAGTATGTTGGAATCAAGCAAAGTTCCCGCCCTGACACGGGCTATTGATATTCTCAATTTGATTGCCCGCATTGGCCCCTGTAATGCTGCGACGATCATTGACACATTGGGGATCCCTAAAAGCACGGCCTATTTGCTGCTTAATGAACTCAGGCGTCAGCGTTTTCTTAGCCTTGATCACCAGGAAAATTTTTGTTTGTGGACCAAGCTGGTGGAGCTTTCCGGTCATGCGTTAAGCAAGATGGATCTCCGGGAACTGGCTCGACCGCGTTTGACGCAACTGATGGATACCACCGGGCTGTTATGTCACCTGGGGATTATTGATAACGGCAGCGCTTATTACATTTTGAAAGTGGAGTCATCAGCCACTATCAGCGTGCGTTCACATGAAGGAAAAAGCCTTTCGCTTTATCGCTCCGGAATAGGTAAATGCCTGCTTGCCTGGCAACCTGCAACTGTACAGCAAAGTATTATCGAAGGGCTGGTCTGGGAGCAGGCGACACCCACAACGATTACTCATCCACAGCAACTTCACGAAGAACTGGCGCGTATTCGCCGTCAGGGCTGGAGCTATGACAACGGCGAAGATTACGCCGATGTCCGTTGTGTCGCTGCGCCGGTGTTTAACGCCAATAACGAGCTTACCGCTGCGATCTCGGTGGTCGGTACCCGCTTACAAATCAATGAAGAATACCGTGATTATCTGGCGGGCAAGGCCATTGCGTGCGCCAGGGATATTTCACGTCTGTTGGGATGGAAAAGTCCCTTTGACTTACAAGCCTCATAACAATGGAGAACATCATGACCCTACCAAAAATTAAACAGGTTCGCGCCTGGTTTACTGGCGGTGCGACAGCAGAAAAAGGCGCTGGCGGCGGTGATTATCACGACCAGGGGGCGAATCACTGGATAGACGACCATATTGCCACCCCGATGAGTAAATACCGCGATTACGAGCAGTCACGCCAGTCATTTGGCATTAACGTTCTTGGCACGTTGGTTGTTGAAGTCGAAGCAGAAAACGGCCAGACCGGATTCGCTGTTTCGACAGCCGGTGAAATGGGCTGTTTTATCGTCGAAAAACACCTTAACCGTTTCATTGAGGGTAAATGTGTCAGTGATATCAAACTGATCCACGATCAAATGCTCAATGCCACCCTGTATTACTCCGGCTCTGGTGGCCTGGTGATGAACACGATTTCCTGTGTCGATCTGGCTCTGTGGGATCTGTTCGGCAAAGTGGTCGGGCTTCCGGTTTATAAACTTTTAGGCGGCGCTGTTCGTGATGAGATTCAGTTCTACGCCACAGGTGCGCGTCCGGATCTGGCAAAAGAGATGGGCTTTATCGGTGGCAAAATGCCGACGCACTGGGGGCCACATGATGGCGATGCGGGGATCCGCAAAGATGCCGCTATGGTCGCGGATATGCGTGAAAAATGCGGTGAGGATTTCTGGTTAATGCTCGACTGCTGGATGAGTCAGGACGTGAACTATGCCACCAAACTGGCCCACGCTTGCGCGCCCTATAACCTGAAATGGATCGAAGAGTGCCTGCCGCCACAGCAATATGAAGGTTATCGCGAACTGAAACGCAACGCGCCAGTCGGAATGATGGTCACCAGCGGTGAGCACCACGGCACACTGCAATCTTTTCGTACGCTTTCAGAAACCGGTATCGACATCATGCAGCCGGATGTTGGCTGGTGCGGTGGCTTAACCACGCTGGTGGAAATTGCCGCAATCGCCAAATCCAGGGGGCAACTGGTGGTGCCGCACGGCTCGTCTGTTTACTCCCACCATGCGGTGATCACCTTCACCAATACGCCATTCAGCGAATTCCTGATGACCAGTCCGGATTGTTCAACGATGCGTCCGCAGTTTGACCCGATTCTGCTCAATGAGCCGGTTCCGGTGAATGGTCGTATTCATAAATCAGTGCTTGATAAACCCGGTTTTGGCGTCGAACTCAATCGTGACTGCAATTTGAAACGCCCCTACAGCCACTAATCACTCCGGGCGTTGCTGTGACAACGGTAACGCCCACATATTCTAAGGAGCTTTTTATGAGCACCGCTTTGCTTGACGCCGTGGTGAAGAAAAACCGTGTGCGTTTAATTCCGTTTATGTTGGCGCTGTATGTGCTGGCGTTTCTCGACCGTTCGAATATCGGTTTTGCCAAACAGACCTACCAGATTGATACCGGGTTGAGTAATGAAGCTTATGCGCTGGGAGCAGGCATTTTCTTTGTGGTATATGCGTTTCTGGGTGTTCCGGCGAATCTTTTGATGCGCAAACTGGGGGCCAGAACCTGGATTGGTACGACAACACTGCTGTGGGGATTTCTTTCGGCAGCCATGGCATGGGCCGATACTGAAGCGAAATTTCTGATAGTTCGCACTCTGCTTGGTGCTGCGGAGGCCGGATTTTTCCCTGGTATGATTTATCTCACCTCGCAATGGTTTCCGCAGCGTAATCGCGCCAGCATTATGGGGCTGTTCTATATGGGCGCACCGCTGGCGTTAACACTGGGATCACCGCTTTCCGGCGCGCTGCTGGAGATGCATGGATTTATGGGGCATCCCGGCTGGTTCTGGATGTTTGTGATTGAAGGATTGTTGGCAGTCGGCGCTGGGGTATTCACATTCTTTTGGCTTGATGACACACCGGAGCAGGCACGTTTTCTGAGTAAACAAGAAAAAACGTTGCTTATCAATCAACTGGCAAGTGAAGAACAACAGAAAGTGACTTCTCGGCTGAGCGATGCGCTGCGTAATGGGCGAGTCTGGCAACTGGCGATTATCTACCTGACCATTCAGGTGGCGGTTTACGGATTAATTTTCTTCCTGCCGACCCAGGTTGCGGCATTGCTGGGAACAAAAGTGGGCTTTACAGCGTCGGTGGTCACCGCCATTCCGTGGGTTGCGGCCTTGTTTGGGACCTGGCTTATTCCGCGCTATTCCGATAAAACCGGCGAACGGCGTAATGTCGCAGCGCTGACATTACTGGCGGCGGGCATTGGTATTGGTCTGTCCGGGCTGCTTTCTCCAGTACTGGCGATCGTAGCGCTGTGTGTTGCAGCCATCGGGTTTATTGCCGTGCAGCCGGTGTTCTGGACGATGCCGACACAACTGCTTTCCGGTACGGCGCTGGCTGCGGGGATTGGTTTTGTAAACCTGTTTGGTGCAGTGGGCGGGTTTATTGCCCCGATCCTGCGCGTGAAAGCAGAAACGTTATTTGCCAGCGATGCGGCGGGATTACTGACGCTGGCAGCGGTGGCGGTCATCGGTTCGCTGATTATTTTCACTCTGCGTGTAAATCGCACCGTTGCGCAGACCGACGTGGCACATCATTAAATAGGTTAAGGAACACGATGAACGCATTATTAAGCAATCCCTTTAAAGAACGTTTACGCAAGGGCGAAGTGCAAATTGGTCTGTGGTTAAGCTCAACAACTGCCTATATGGCAGAAATTGCCGCCACTTCCGGTTATGACTGGTTGCTGATTGATGGGGAGCACGCGCCAAACACCATTCAGGATCTTTATCACCAGCTACAGGCGGTAGCCCCCTATGCCAGCCAACCCGTGATCCGTCCGGTGGAAGGCAGTAAACCGCTGATTAAACAAGTCCTGGATATTGGCGCGCAAACTCTACTGATCCCGATGGTCGATACTGCCGATCAGGCACGTCAGGTGGTGTCTGCCACGCGCTATCCTCCCTACGGTGAGCGTGGAGTCGGGGCCAGTGTGGCACGGGCTGCGCGCTGGGGACGCATTGAGAATTACATGGCGCAAGTTAACGATTCACTTTGTCTGTTGGTGCAGGTGGAAAGTAAAACGGCACTGGATAACCTGGACGAAATCCTCGACGTCGAAGGGATTGATGGCGTGTTTATTGGACCTGCGGATCTTTCTGCGTCGTTGGGCTACCCGGATAACGCCGGGCACCCGGAAGTGCAGCGAATTATTGAAACCAGTATTCGGCGGATCCGTGCTGCGGGTAAAGCGGCTGGTTTTCTGGCTGTGGCTCCTGATATGGCGCAGCAATGCCTGGCGTGGGGAGCGAACTTTGTCGCTGTTGGCGTTGACACGATGCTCTACAGCGATGCCCTGGATCAACGACTGGCGATGTTTAAATCAGGCAAAAATGGGCCACGCATAAAAGGTAGTTATTGATATCAAAGGCCCATGGGGATCGGCTGTGGGCCTGTGTTAATTAGTGGTTATTCGCTGCCAGATCGGCTTCGCTTAGCTGGGTGGCCGCGAGCACCTGGTCACGATCAATGCCCTGTTCCAGCATGCGCAAGGCAATTTTAATAGCTTGTTCATGCATGCCTTCCTGCAAACCTTCTAATTTACCTTGCTGCAAACCTACTAATTTACCTTCTTGCCAGCCAATTTGATGTCCTTCCTGCCGTAGCCGTTCAGCAATAGTCATCAATCTCTCCTTTTAATGACAGTTCGGAATATCAGCATCAGTGAGTTGGGTTGCCGCCAGCACAATCTCACGTTCAAAGCCCTGCTCCAGCATGCGCAAAGCAATTTTAATGGCTTGTTCATGCATGCCTTCCTGCAAACCTTCTAATTTACCTTGCTGCAGACCCTCCAATTTACCTTGCTGCAAACCTTCTAATTTACCTTCCTGCCAACCAATTTGATGTCCTTCCTGCCGTAGCCGTTCAGCAATAGTCATTAATCTCTCCTTTTGTAGTGGTGAACGTTCGGCAATCTCCTGAATAAAACGGGTGAAACGGGAGGTATCGCCGCATTGCAGCAGATAATTAAACAGTGTTTGTAGCTGGCTGTCATTAGTGAAGCCTCTAACCAAAAGCGTGGTGATCCTGTCGACCATACCGATTAAATCGCGGTCGCGAATATGCTTTTGAATCAGTTCCAGCAGAGCTATACGCCGATGTTGCATGATCTCATCGTCAGGTACGATGGTGATATCCACCAACGGAAAAGCTTCGGTGTACAACTGCCGGGCAAGTTGCGGATCGTCAAACTCATCCAGCCAGTTAAGTGAGTACGGGTAGGGCGAGGTTTCGCCATGATAAAACAGCAATGGCACCACCAGCGGAACTCTGTCATAGCCTTTATCCAGGTGACGCTGCATGGCGGCAGTGGCATAGCGCATTAGCCGAAAAGCCATATTCTTTTCTGCAGAGCTTTGATGTTCAATCACGCAGTAGATATAGCCGTCACCGTCGCGGGTTTCCACGGACCACAAAACATCCGAGTAGTAAGCGCGTAAACTTTTTTCAATAAAACTAGTGGGTTCCAGGCGTAAGGTTTGCAGGTTGCAAAGCTTGCGCAGTGGTTCTGGTAAATGTATTTCGAGAAAATCCCGTGCGGTTTCGGGTGTGAACATAAAGGTTTTAAATACTGCATCATGCGGGGAGGAGGTTGTTGATTCGGTCATGGTTGTCCGTCACCTGATATTTATGATGACGCGACATTACGGTTATCCCAGGCCTTTGACATCTGCCAGTTTCAGCCTTTGCGAGACGTTTTCAGAGGAATTTTCACTGCGTTGCAACGCATACATTGGGCACGGAATCGTGTACGCAAAAATGCCCGGTAACCACATGCTTACCGGGCATCAGAAAGGAGTTTAAGCCAGCGCCTGGGCCAGCAGCGTAATCGGATGTTCGCAGCGAAGACTTGTGGACATCTCAATCTGCCATTTACAGGTTTCGCAGTCGGTGACCACCAGATCTGCGCCGCTTTCTTCTATCTGGCGGAACAGTGGTGCGCCGATGGCTTGTGAGGTGGGGTAGTTCTCTTTTTTGAAACCGTAAGTACCCGCAATACCGCAGCACTGGGAATCCAGCACCGTTAACTCAAGCCCCGGGATGTTACGCAACAGCTCCAGGGTGTAGAGCGTCCAGCCCATTTTTTCCATATGGCACGGAGTGTGATAAACCACTTTCAGCGGCAGCGGTTTCAGCGGTAACGTTTTGCCTTCGTCCAGCTTGCGCCACAGCCAGCGGGTCGCCAGTTCGATATGATCGCGCAAGCCTTTGTTGTCGACATTCAGCACTTCCGGGTATTCGTCGCGCAGGGCAAATGTACAGGTTGAGGAGGTGGCAATCACCGGAATGCCTTTTACGCCCACAGCTTCGCGGATCGACTCTACATTCGTAATTGCCTGTTTGCGTGCTTTATCGGTAAAGCCGTTGGCGATCAGCGGTACGCCGCAGCATTTTTCTTTGCTGAGCAGTTGTACACCGGTACCCATTGCGTTGAGCACTTTAATTAAATCTTTACCTAACTGCGGATGGTTGTAGTTAACGAAGCAGCCGTGAAAGAAAGCGACCTGGTCTTTATACTGCGCTTGCTGAGCCGCCACGCTGCGATACCAGCGACGAAACGTGCCGAAGGAGTATTTCGGTAGCGTGCGGCGATGATCGATTTTTAACGCCGCATCAAGCAACTGCCGCACCGGTTTCAGCGAGGTAGCGGTGTTGACGATTGGTGCGAACGGCGTGGAAACGCTACCCATCAGGTCGGTATGGCTTAAAACAAAATTGCGCAGCGACGGGCGCGTGGTGTCATATTTCGCCCGTGCGCGCTGGATGATATCGCCAATCTTCACATCGGACGGGCAGGCGACTTCGCAACGTTTGCAGTTGATGCAATATTTCAGCGCCTCGTCATACAGTGCGCCATCCTTCAAACGCAGACGCTCGCCATCCGGCCCGGCTTGTTTTGGCCCGGGATAGCCCGGATTCACCCGACTCACCGGGCAAGCGGTGGTGCAGACGGTGCACTTAATGCAGTTTTCGAAGCTGGTGTCGTTCATTGTTGGCCTCCTGCGCGTTGGGCAATCTGTTGAGCGGCATGTAAAGCACTGACGGCACAAACACCGCCGCCGCATCCCTGGGCGATGGGATCAAATCCGCCCAGCACCGAACCGATGGCAAACAGGTTCTCAATGGTTTGCCCTGCCTGTGATGGGCGTAGCGCCTCATCAGTGGTTACACCGAACTGCTGCCACGGTTGCGGCGCAAAAAAATCTCCCTTATACCATTCACCCCGCGTGGCAGTTTGTAGCACATCAAGGCCGAGAATCGGCTCGCGAATGCCGTCACGTTCCGCCACCAGTCCACCGCTAAAGAAACTGCCGCTGGCGAGCACGGCAAAGCGTGGACGCAGCGGGATATCGGCGTGATTGCGGGTCCAGATTTCACTCACCACGCCGTTTTTACAGGTCACTTTTTTCACTTCATCGCCCGGCATCCACACACCGCCCTGGCGCACAAACTGGCGTTGAAGCTGATTTTGCAGACGAATGCCCAGCACGGATGGCGGCAGCGTTGGCAAAAGCATCAGTGAGCAAGGTAGTTTTTCATTCAGCCAGCGCCACAGTTTGTCATCAGCCAGGCCGAAGCAGGCGGGCATCAGGATCATTTCGCAGGTATTGGCGACAGGAATAAGCGCATCAAGTAACAGCGGCCAGTTTTCTTCATTATCAAGGAAACGGGCGATATTCACCGCGCGGAACTCGGTGGCGTTATTGCGCAGGACATCCAGTTCCGGCAGCTCTATTTCTGCGGTTTCAACGGCAAGGTCGAGTTCGCGCAACGAAGCCGCCGCAAGATGCGCCTGAAAATCCATCAGGCCGCTAGTTCCCACTACACATATTTTCTTCGCGGGCAGCGGCCAGACGGGGACTTCTGGCGAACTTAGCCAGGTAGAGCGCAGAGTGCCGAGCGGCGTAATCCGCTGGTGAGGCAGTTCTACGCTGCCCTGCAATTGCGCACCGCTTTCAGCGATTAATGCCTGCGCCTGGCAAGCGAGATCGAGCACGCGTTGTGGCCCGAGAAGACTGTAAGGATGGGCTGGTGCCTGCTGACGCAAAGATTCCAGTCCACTGTGAATGTCTGCCACCGGCTGACCATCTGGCAGATGGCTCAGCAAATCCAGCGAACCGGATGAGAAATGCAGCGCGCTTTGACCACGCGTGACAATGGCACAGCGCAGGTCGTGTTTTTGCAGTTGCAGGCCACAGAGTAATCCGGCGAGGCCGCCGCCCATAATGACAGTATCAAAGCGCATCTTTCTGCTCCTTCTCCAGACCACACAATCCCTGATAAACCCAGCGGGTAAATTCGCTTTCGCGCAGTGCATCTCCCCAGGCGATGGGTTGCACGCCTTTCCAGCGTTCGTTAAGGAAGGTGGAAAGTTGCTCGATAGATTGCGCGGACGTCGTGACGTTAAAACGTTGCAGCAGTCCAGCAGCGCGGCAGGCGCAGAGTTCGCCCTGGCAGGTACCCATCCCCACACGGGTACGACGGCGTAAATCCAGCAGGCTATTAACGTTTAAATTTTCTACCGCGTACTGCACTTCACCCGCAGTTACCGCTTCGCACTCACATACCAGGCTACGGTGCAGACGGCCTTCGCTCAGCCAGGCAGGCGTGCGATCGCCATGACGATAAACCGCAGAACCGCGCAGCGGAGCAGGCAGGGAGATGACTTTACGCAAGGTAACTTCAGCGGGCTCCTGTGAACCAGGAAGTGCCAGATCGGCGGTCGTACAGGGGCGCGTGTTGCCCAGTTTGCGGCATACGGCGTCGGTAGCCCATTCCGCCATCAGCCGATAGGTCATCAGTTTGCCACCGGTGATGGTGATAAATCCGTCCAGACCATCGCGTTCAGCATGATCGAGCAGCACGATGCCGCGGCTGACGTTACGCCCGCTCGGGTCATCATCGCTGGCGACCAGTGGACGCACGCCAGAGTAGGCCCGCAAAATGCGCGTTTGCGCCATCACGGGGGCCAGTTTTTCCCCTTCACGCAGCAGGATATCCACTTCTTCTGCCGTCACCCGGTTATCGTCGATCTCGTCGTAATCAATACGTAATGAGGTGGTGCCAATCAGCGAAATGGTATCGCCAGGCACCAGAATATCGGCGTCGGAAGGTTTACGGCAGCGGTTGATCACATGCTGGTTAATGCGGTGATCCATGATCAGTAGCGATCCTTTCGCCGGGAACATGCGGATGCGCAGATCGGCATATTCGGCAATGTGTTGCCCCCAGATCCCAGCGGCATTAACCACGACAGGTGCATGAAGGGCCTGAGTTTCGCCGGTGAGATGGTTACGTACACGAACACCGCACACCGTCGCGCCTTCACGAATCAGCCCCGTGACTTCATGAGCGGTAAGGATAACGGCACCGTGTTCTTTGGCATCCAGCATGTTTGCTGCGGTCAGACGAAATGGATCAACGGTGCCATCCGGAACTTTCACCGCGCCAATCAGTGCCGGGTTAACGGCAGGTTCGATAATGCGCGCTTGCTGCGGGTCTATAGCTTCTGCGCTGATCCCTGCTTCTTCGCAGGCGCGAATAAAAGTGGCCTGGAAGGAGATGTCATCTTCCGGCAGGGTGATAAACAGGCCGTTAGTTGGTTCAACGCAGTGACGTGCAATGCGTTTCAGGATCTGGTTTTCACTAATGCATTCGCGGGCCGATTCCGCATCGGTTACCGCATAGCGCGCACCGCTGTGCAGCAGGCCGTGGTTACGCCCGGTGGCACCGGTTGCGATGTCGTGGCGCTCAACCAAAATCACGCGCAGCCCGCGCAGGGCACAGTCGCGGGCAATCCCGGCTCCCGTTGCGCCGCCGCCAATGATAATCACGTCACTTGATTGCGAGTCGCGAGTTTTCATTGTTATCCCTCTGAAGTTCGTTTTTTACCATTTAGCCATAGTAAAAACATGAATTGTTTGATTTCGCGCATATTCGCTCATAATTCGAAAGTGAAACGTGATTTCATGCGTCATTCTGAACATTTTCACCATCGTATTTAATAATGTGTGCGGTAATTCACATTTAATTTATGAATGTTTTCTTAACATCGCGGCAACTCAAGAAACGGCAGGTTCTCCCACTGAATCAGGCTGTTAATCATAAATAAGATCACGGGCCACGGAGGCTATCAATGTTGAGTATTTTTAAACCAGCGCCACACAAAGCGCGCTTACCTGCCGCGGAGATCGATCCGACTTATCGTCGATTGCGCTGGCAAATTTTCCTGGGGATATTCTTTGGTTATGCTGCTTACTATTTGGTTCGTAAGAACTTTGCGCTCGCTATGCCTTATCTGGTTGAGCAGGGATTCTCACGCGGTGATTTAGGTTTTGCGCTTTCTGGGATCTCGATCGCTTATGGATTTTCGAAATTCATCATGGGTTCGGTATCGGATCGCTCGAATCCGCGCGTTTTCCTGCCCGCAGGTTTGATTCTGGCGGCGGCAGTGATGTTGTTTATGGGTTTTGTGCCATGGGCGACGTCGAGCATTGCGGTAATGTTTGTACTGTTGTTCCTCTGCGGTTGGTTCCAGGGGATGGGGTGGCCGCCGTGTGGTCGTACTATGGTGCACTGGTGGTCGCAGAAAGAACGTGGCGGCATTGTGTCAGTGTGGAACTGTGCGCACAACGTCGGTGGTGGTATTCCGCCGCTGCTGTTCCTGCTGGGGATGGCCTGGTTCAATGACTGGCACGCGGCGCTCTATATGCCCGCTTTCTGCGCCATTCTGGTGGCATTATTCGCCTTTGCGATGATGCGCGATACCCCGCAATCCTGTGGCCTGCCGCCGATCGAAGAGTACAAAAATGATTATCCGGACGACTATAACGAAAAAGCGGAACAGGAGCTGACCGCGAAGCAAATCTTCATGCAGTACGTGCTGCCGAACAAACTGCTGTGGTACATCGCCATCGCCAACGTGTTCGTTTATCTGCTGCGTTACGGCATCCTCGACTGGTCACCGACTTATCTGAAAGAGGTTAAGCATTTCGCGCTGGATAAATCCTCCTGGGCCTACTTCTTCTATGAGTATGCGGGTATTCCGGGCACCCTGCTGTGCGGCTGGATGTCGGATAAAGTCTTCCGTGGCAACCGTGGGGCAACCGGCGTTTTCTTTATGACACTGGTGACCATCGCGACTATCGTTTACTGGATGAACCCGGCAGGTAACCCAACCGTCGATATGATTTGTATGATTGTTATCGGCTTCCTGATCTACGGCCCTGTGATGCTGATCGGTCTGCATGCGCTGGAACTGGCACCGAAAAAAGCGGCAGGAACGGCAGCGGGCTTTACCGGTCTGTTTGGTTACCTGGGCGGTTCGGTGGCGGCGAGCGCGATTGTTGGCTACACCGTGGACTTCTTCGGCTGGGATGGCGGCTTTATGGTAATGATTGGCGGCAGCATTCTGGCGGTTATCTTGTTGATTGTTGTGATGATTGGCGAAAAACGTCGCCATCAGGAATTACTGCAAAAACGCAACGGAGGCTAATGGCATGAAATTGACGCTGAAAAACCTTAGCATGGCGATCATGATGAGCACTATAGTCATGGGAAGCAGTGCAATGGCGGCGGACAGCAACGAAAAAATAGTCATCGCCCATCGCGGTGCCAGTGGATATTTGCCGGAGCATACGCTGCCAGCAAAAGCGATGGCGTATGCGCAGGGAGCGGATTATCTGGAACAGGATTTGGTGATGACCAAAGACGACCATCTGGTTGTTCTGCATGACCATTACCTCGATCGTGTTACTGATGTTGCCGATCGTTTCCCGGATCGGGCGCGCAAAGACGGTCGTTACTACGCGATAGATTTCACGCTGGATGAAATTAAGTCGTTGAAATTTACCGAAGGTTTCGATATTGAAAACGGTAAAAAAGTGCAGACTTATCCAGGGCGTTTCCCAATGGGTAAGTCCGACTTCCGGGTGCACACCTTTGAAGAAGAGATTGAATTTGTTCAGGGGTTAAATCACTCTACCGGGAAAAATATCGGTATCTATCCAGAAATCAAAGCGCCGTGGTTCCATCATCAGGAAGGGAAGGATATTGCGGCAAAAACGCTGGAAGTGCTGAAGAAATATGGTTACACCGGTAAAGACGATAAAGTTTATTTGCAATGTTTTGATGCTGATGAGCTGAAGCGTATTAAGAATGAGCTGGAACCCAAAATGGGCATGGATCTCAATCTGGTACAGCTGATTGCCTATACCGACTGGAATGAAACGCAGCAGAAACAGCCGGACGGAAGCTGGGTTAATTACAACTACGACTGGATGTTTAAGCCGGGTGCCATGAAACAGGTGGCGGAATATGCAGATGGTATTGGTCCGGATTACCATATGTTGATTGAGGAGACATCGCAGCCGGGTAATATCAAACTCACTGGCATGGTGCAAGATGCTCAGCAGAACAAGCTGGTAGTGCATCCTTATACCGTGCGGTCAGATAAACTGCCTGAATACACAACTGATGTGAATCAGTTATATGATGCTCTGTATAACAAAGCGGGTGTAAATGGGTTGTTTACTGATTTCCCTGATAAAGCGGTTAAATTCCTTAATAAAGAGTAATGCTGCTACTGCAGGATGGCGTTCATGCGCCATCCTCTGCTAAAGCGAAATAATGCTACTACCGGTTATTCTTTTCATTAACCGGTGCATCCTGTAAAAAAGATGCCAACATAATTTTCGTAAAACTCATTCGTTAAAAAAGCTAACACTGGGCATTGTTATTCTTTAAATAGTATGAATAGGTCTCAATAATAAATTGTAATGCAGTTTATACTGTAAAGTATTATTCTAATTTCGGAAAGGTAAAGAAAATATTAATGTATCTTATTAATTTATCATATTGTTCTTGGGTGAATGCTGTTTGCACACCTTCAGGGCAATATTTACCAGTAATAACCAGTTGCCCATTGCTGTGTTGTACCATTAAACCTTCTTTTTCCTTTGGATCTACAAACTTAGAATTATCAAATGTGAAGATATTTTTTTCCTGTTTTGAGTAAGCAAAGAAATCTCGTGTATAGCTGAAACTATCATTTATTAATGGTGCTAACTTTTTGTCGGTGATATCGATAAGCTCACCACTTAATTTATTGATGTATTTCATTTGGTTCAATTTTTTCTGCGCATGTACAATTTGCTTGTAGGTATTTTTAATTTCCTTGGAAGAATTCTTGAATTTATCATAGCGTTCCTCGGAGGATGCGTATTTGTACCATTCTGTATTTTTTCTCAGAATGTAGTAGCAGGTCTGTATATTTTTTTGATCGCTGTAAAGTTGACTTTTAATACTTTCCTTACTGCTGGTTTTATAAGGTTTATCAGAGCTGTTTTTTTTTGAAATGTCTTTTTCTGTCGGTGACTGGACCGTGTTGTGGATATTTTCTTTTATAACATGTTCATTGATGATGTTAATTGCAGTTTCATATTCATTTAAGTTTATTGTTCTTTGTGAAATAAACCCTTCTTTGCTTTCGACACTCAAAATACCTTCGTTGTTTTCACCTCGGGTAAAGGTAAGGGTATAGGGTTCATAATCCGCTGCAAATTCATTTTTATACGTTATGACATGTTCGACAAAATGTCTTATTGGTACGAAACCATAACTGTGAACGTCAATTTTTTGGGTCTTGATACTATCAATTGCATCTGAGGCTTTCGTGAAAAAAGCCAATAAATTAGCTATGCTGTCTGTTGAGGTTGATAACCCGTATCTACTTTGAGATATTTTTAGAAACTCATCGCAAAAAAACTCAAGTTTGGCGGTTTGTTGTGATTCTTTGTAAATTTCTGCTGGTTGCAATTTATTATTTTGTAAAATATTACAGCGAGATAAGTGAATAGATGTATTTGGCATAAATGATTCCTTGTATTGTGAGTTAACAAGATACAATTTAATCTTTGCAGAATATATTCACTATCAAATTTAGCTCATTTTATTACGAAGACCTTTACGCATGTTAGAAAGTATCATTATTGTTAATAAATACGGTAATAAGTAACAAACAGATATTGATAACTTCCCTGACAAGTTATTAGGTATCCCACTTGAAGATTGAGAATGGCTCCAGAGTAAACTGTGTACTGTTCGCCGGAGTGTCATTACTCTCAACAATCGGATTTGACAGTGAGTCGGGCGCTTCATACCGGTTTCTACCTGGAGTCATTGTCACTTCTCCCAACTGGATAAATATATCGCCAATTCACAAAGTGGGCCAAAATCGGGTGAAAACGAATTATTACGCCTGGTAAAGGCTATAGTACAACTAAGTGTGGCGAATCAGGCAGTCTTGCATTTGTCATCAATCTCATGTCTTACATCAAATTTTTCCACTCACCACTAGTTGTTCCGTACACATTTGTAGTAAAAACAGTGGACTGCCTTCTACCGGCTTTTCTTTAGCCAGCAACGAAATCTGTCGATAGAAGGTTGGTTCGAGAGGAACGGAACACAATTCATCTGCAATGGTTTTCAGCGTTAACTCTGGTAATAAGGCGATGCCTAATCCCTGTCGAATAAAACTGATCGCTGTATCCGGGTGATTAAATTCATATTTTATCTGTGGGGTAATATTCTTTTCTTTAAATAGTGCCATAATGCTTAATTCATAGCGTCCTTTACTAATGATTAATGGTTCACCCATTAATTCTTCCACTGTAATAGTGCTGTTTTTTGCCAGAGCATGGTTGGGCGGTAACACTACGGTGAATTTATCCTGATAAATGGGCACGGAGTACATTCCGCTCACCGGAAAATGAACAAAACCGGCATCAATGGATTCATTCTGAAGCGAATCAATAATCGCTGTGCTATTTTCCTCAAAAGGAATAATTTTTATATTCGGATGATGAATTTCAAAGTAGCGAATCACAACCGGTAAGATACAGGCGCAGACGCTGGGGAAACAACCAAGTCTCAGCGTTCTTTGAGGGTTCTGCTTTTCCTGCTCGGCTATCTCTTTTACTGCGTTAACTTCCCGATTAATGGCGCGCAGATGTTGCACAATGCGATGACCTGCTGTGGTCAGTTGTATAGCTTTACGGCGATCGCGTAACAGTATATTCACACCAAGTTCTTGTTCGAGGGCAGCAATTGCCTGACTTACCGCCGACTGCGTCATGAACAATCGCTTGCTGGCTTCAGTAAAGCCACCGTAATCCAGCACGGCGAGTAAAGAATTTATTTGGGTAAGAGTCATTAGAGTTTGCTAATCAATAATATTAAAACGATTAATTTCTCTAATAGCATGCCGCCATTTATACTTCTGTTCTGCAAAGTACATCACAATTTGACGCAACCGCAGTAACGGGAGTGTTGTCTGCGTGCGTCATCCTGACAGGCGGTAGGGTATGAAAGAGAAGTTATGGACGAAGGATTTTTGGGCAATAACCATCATCAGCTTTATTATTTTCTTCGTCTTTTATGTTTTACTAACATTGTTGCCAATTTATATCTCTGACCGCTTGCATGCCTCTCCTGATAAAGCTGGTCTGCTGGTGACATTATTTTTAATTGCGGCGATTGTTATTCGACCCTTTGCCGGGCAATGGGTGGGTAAATATTCGAATAAAACTATTCTGGTGCTCTCTTCTCTGGCCTTTTTGGTGGTCACTGCGCTGTATCCTTTTTGCCACTCAATAGAATCACTGCTTTTTATTCGGGTGCTTCATGGTATTACCTTCGGGGTTATCACTACGGTAAAAGGAACGATTTCCGCGCGGCTGATCCCGGCCTCCCGACGTGGGGAGGGCATCAGTTTTTTCTCTTTGGCAATGGGGCTGGCAATGGTGGTCGGGCCGTGGATTGGTCTGAATATGGCGCGCTGGGAAGCCTTTAATCTGGCTTTCTGGCTATGCACCGGCGTGGCAGCGGTGGGGATTATTCTGTCGCTGATTATGACAGTGCCGCCGGTTATCAGCCATGCTGATGGTTCAACGCCGAAAATGGGCTTCGCCGCCATGTTCGATCGCGCGGCGTTGCCATTTGCGATGGTCACCTTTTTTATGACCTTTTCGTATGCCGGGGTTTCTGCCTTTCTGGCGCTTTACGCCCGCGAACTTAATCTGATGTCGGCGGCCAGTAATTTCCTGCTCTGCTACGCCATCTTCCTGATGATCTGCCGTACCTTCACCGGCAATGTTTGCGACAAAAAAGGCCCGAAATATGTGGTTTACCCCTGCCTGCTGTTCTTTACGGTTGGGCTGGTGGTTCTCGGCTACACCCAGGGCAGCGTAATGATGGTCGTTTCTGGCGCGTTGATTGGTATCGGGTATGGTTCCGTGACGCCAGTTTTTCAGACGCAGATTATCAGTTCAGTGGAACCGCATAAAATCGGTGTCGCAAACTCCCTCTTCTTCAATGCGATGGATGCAGGCCTGGCGCTGGGAGCCTGTGTGATGGGGATGATGGTTGCACATACTGGCTACCGAATGATTTATCTGCTGGGCGCACTATTAGTGGTAGTGGCTGGTGGAGTCTATGCGCTGCAAATGAAGGGTAAAAGCGGTGTCGCGCTAGTAGTGGCAAAAGAAATTCATTAATACGACACGTTTCATTAAGATTTTTCGCAGGTAACCACCTATAGTCATTGTCGTTAATAAAAAATGACAGGCGATAGGGTATGGCAGTTTCAGCAAAGCACGACGAATTTAATCACTGGTGGGCAACAGAGGGCGACTGGGTTGAAGAGCCTAACTATCGCCGTAATGGTATGAGCGGGGTGCAATGCGTCGAGCGCAACGGCAAAAAGCTATATGTAAAGCGCATGACGCATCATCTGTTTCATTCCGTACGTTATCCTTTCGGCCGACCAACGATTGTCCGTGAGGTTGCGGTAATTAAAGAACTGGAACGGGCCGGTGTCATCGTGCCGAAGATCGTTTTTGGTGAAGCGGTGAAAATTGAGGGGGAATGGCGCGCGTTGCTGGTGACTGAAGATATGGCGGGGTTCATCAGCATTGCTGACTGGTATGCCCAGCATGCAGTAACGCCCTATTCTGACGAAGTACGGCAAGCCATGTTGAAAGCAGTGGCGCTGGCGTTTAAGAAAATGCATAGCGTTAATCGTCAGCATGGCTGTTGTTATGTTCGCCATATCTATGTGAAAACGCAGGGGAAGGTGGAAGCTGGTTTCCTCGATCTGGAAAAATCCCGCCGCCGTTTGCGTCGTCATAAAGCCATTAGTCATGACTTCCGGCAGCTGGAAAAATATCTGGAGCCAATTCCCAAAGCGGACTGGGAGCAGGTGAAAGCATATTACTACGCTATGTAATCGTTGTAGGCCAGATAAGACGTATAAGCGTCGTATCTGGCGTTAAAACCAATTCACATCTCGATTTCAATATCGCCTTTTGCCCGGCAACAACAGGGCAAAATTTCCCCCGGCTGAATAAAAGCTAACGGTTCGGCAATCCAGTCCACCTGGCCTGCGACCAGTCGGGTGCGACAGGAGCCGCAGTAACCTTCGCGGCACTGGTACTCAACCGCCACATTGTGGGATTCCAGCGCCGCCAGAAGGGAAGGGTGTTCATCCTGGCACAGCAGTTGTGTGCCAGTGATGCGCAGAATAACGCGGGCCATCAGAGCTGGAAGTTACTCAAATCGTCGGTGTCCACTTCCGAGTCAATCTGCCCGACCAGATAAGAACTCACCTCCACTTCCTGTGGAGCAACCTGCACGTTATCAGACACCAGCCAGGTGTTGATCCACGGGATCGGGTTGGAGCGCGTCTGGAACGGCAGATCCAAACCAACCGCCTGCATACGGATATTGGTGATGTACTCCACGTACTGGCAGAGAATGTCTTTGTTCAGACCAATCATCGAACCGTCACGGAACAGATAATCCGCCCAGTCTTTCTCCTGTTGTGCCGCCTGGACAAACAGGTCATAGCACTCCTGCTTACATTCTTCGGCAATTTCCGCCATCTCCGGATCATCCGCGCCGCTGCGCAGCAGATTCAGCATATGCTGGGTGCCGGTCAGGTGCAGGGCTTCGTCGCGGGCAATCAGGCGAATAATTTTGGCGTTGCCTTCCATCAGTTCGCGTTCTGCAAAGGCAAAGGAACAAGCAAAGCTGACGTAGAAGCGGATCGCTTCCAGCGCGTTAACGCTCATCAGGCAGAGATACAGTTTTTTCTTCAACTCGCGCAGGCTAACGGTTACGGTTTTACCGTTAACGGTGTGGGTGCCTTCGCCCAGAAGGTGCCAGTAGCTGGTCATTTCGATCAGCTCATCGTAATAGCTGGAGATCCCTTCCGCACGTTTCTGGATCTGCTCGTTGGTGACGATATCGTCAAACACAACAGACGGATCGTTAACGATATTACGAATGATATGAGTATAGGAACGGGAATGAATCGTTTCTGAGAACGCCCAGGTTTCTACCCAGGTTTCCAGTTCCGGGATCGAGATCAGCGGCAGCAGTGCCACGTTCGGGCTACGACCCTGAATGGAGTCCAGCAGCGTCTGATATTTCAGGTTGCTGATAAAGATGTGTTTTTCGTGTTCAGGCAGCGCCTGGTAATCGATACGGTCACGAGAAACGTCAACTTCTTCCGGACGCCAGAAGAAAGAGAGCTGCTTTTCGATCAGCTTTTCGAAGATGTCATATTTTTGCTGATCGTAGCGAGCCACGTTGACCGGCTGACCAAAGAACATCGGTTCTTTGAGCTGATCATTTTTCGTCTGTGAAAAGGTGGTATATGCCATGAGTGTGTCCTGTTGGGAGTTTAATGCCGGATAAGGCATTTTACGCCGCATCCTGTGCCTGATGCGACGCTGGCGCGTCTTATCAGGCCTACAAATCCGAGCCGTAGGCCGGATAAGGCGTTCACGCTGCATCCGGCACCCTACAAACCGAGCCGTAGGCCTGATAAGGCGTTTACGCCGCATCCGGCATCTCAATATCAGATCTTACATGCGCCGCTTTCGCAGCCATCGTCCTGGATTGACGGCACCAGATCGTCCTGCGCGTCTTCAGCGCCGTCACGGGTGTTCTGATAATACAGCGTTTTGACCCCGAATTTGTAGGCGGTGAGCAGGTCTTTCAGCAACTGCTGCATCGGCACTTTTCCTGACGGGAAACGTGACGGATCGTAGTTGGTGTTAGCAGAGATCGACTGATCGATAAATTTCTGCATGATACCTACCAGTTGCAGGTAGCCATCGTTACCCGGCATTTCCCACAGCAGCTCATAGGCGTCGTGCAGATGCTCGTAGTCCGGCACCACCTGGCGCAGAATACCGTCTTTCGACGCTTTGATGCTGACGTAACCACGCGGCGGTTCAATACCGTTAGTGGCGTTAGAGATCTGCGAAGAGGTCTCGGACGGCATCAGAGCAGAAAGCGTGGAGTTACGCAGGCCGTGCGTTTTGATTGACTCACGCAGTGCTTCCCAGTCGTAATGCAGCGGCTCATTAGCGATGGCATCCAGATCTTTCTTATAGGTATCGATCGGCAGGATCCCTTTCGCGTAAGTGGTTTCGTTAAACCACGGGCACGCGCCTTGCTCTTTCGCCAGCTCATTAGACGCTTTCAGCAGGTAATACTGAATCGCTTCGAAGGTTTTATGCGTCAGGTTGTTGGCGCTGCCGTCGGAGTAACGTTTACCGTGCTTCGCCAGGTAGTAAGCGAAGTTGATCACACCAATACCCAGCGTACGACGACCCATCGCTCCACGTTTGGCGGCCGGGATCGGGTAATCCTGATAATCCAGCAGCGCGTCAAGTGCACGAACCGCCAGAATTGCCAGCTCTTCCAGTTCATCCAGGCTATTAATTGCGCCCAGGTTGAAAGCAGACAGCGTACACAGCGCGATTTCACCGTTCTCGTCGTTGACGTCGTTCAGCGGTTTGGTCGGCAGGGCTATCTCCAGGCACAGGTTAGACTGACGCACTGGCGCGATGGCCGGATCAAACGGGCTATGGGTATTGCAGTGGTCAACGTTCTGAATATAGATACGACCGGTAGACGCACGTTCCTGCATCATCAGCGAGAACAGCTCAACGGCTTTCACACGCTGCTTGCGGATGCTGTCGTCTTTCTCATATTTGGTATACAGACGTTCAAACTCTTCCTGATCGGCGAAGAATGCGTCGTACAGCCCCGGTACGTCGGACGGGCTGAACAGGGTGATATCTTCACCTTTCAGCAGGCGGGTATACATCAGTTTGTTGATCTGTACCCCGTAGTCCATATGGCGCACGCGGTTGCCTTCCACACCACGGTTGTTTTTCAACACCAGCAGGCTTTCCACTTCCAGATGCCACATCGGGTAGAACAGCGTTGCCGCACCGCCGCGCACGCCGCCCTGAGAGCAGGATTTCACCGCAGTCTGGAAATGTTTGTAGAACGGAATGCAGCCGGTATGGAACGCTTCGCCACCGCGAATCGGGCTACCCAGCGCACGAATACGCCCGGCGTTGATGCCGATCCCGGCACGCTGGGAAACATATTTCACAATCGCGCTGGAGGTGGCGTTGATGGAATCCAGGCTGTCGCCGCACTCGATCAGTACGCAGGAGCTGAACTGACGAGTCGGGGTACGCACGCCGGACATGATTGGCGTCGGCAGCGAAATTTTAAATGTGGAAACCGCGTCGTAAAAACGCTTCACATATTGCAGGCGCGTTTCACGCGGGTAGTTCGAGAACAGGCACGCGGCAACCAGAATATAAAGGAACTGGGCGCTTTCGTAGATTTCGCCGGTCACGCGGTTCTGTACCAGATATTTGCCTTCCAGTTGCTTAACGGCAGCATAAGAGAAGGTCATATCACGGTCGTGATCGATAAACGTGTCCATCTGCTTGAACTCTTCTTCCGTGTAGTCTTCCAGCAGATGATTATCGTATTTGCCCATCTCGACCATTTTCACCACGTGGTCGTACAGCGCAGGCGGCTCAAACTGGCCGTAGGCTTTTTTACGCAGGTGGAAGATCGCCAGGCGCGCGGCGAGATACTGATAATCCGGCGCATCACGGGAGATCAGGTCTGCGGCAGCCTTGATAATAGTTTCGTGGATGTCAGAGGTCTTGATACCGTCATAAAACTGAATGTGGGAGCGCAGCTCGACCTGGGAAATCGAAACGTTATGCAGTCCTTCTGCCGCCCAATCCAGAACGCGATGGATTTTGTCGAGATTGATGCGCTCTGTGCTACCGTCGCGCTTTGTCACCAGCAGATTCTGATTCATGTATGTCGTACCTGTTTTTGGAATTCTTTCCGCAATAGTTTCGTGCAGACTACCTGTAGTACGGGAAGCTGCTTAGAACACTATATATAGGGGGTATGTTTGGGATTCACTGCAAGATAGTGTGAAAATGGCCCTCTTGCAAGTGCATAACTTTGTGGATAACTCAGGAAGGAAAAAGTGGCTTTCGCGCACCTTAGGTCAGACAAGGTGTCCGGGAAAGTCAATGGGAAGAGAAAAATTTGTTAAAAATAACTGTTCGGCGATTTCTTGAACGGCAGAATAGGTTGGATAAATTGATATAGATGGTTTATTAATCTTTTTGCTAATGATTGCAAAAATTGATCTAAGCACGAGTCATCACATAATCTGATGTATCAGTTGTGGTCAATATATAAGCGAATGTAAGCGATTGTTGATGTCGAAATGGTTGTTTTCTATTCGGTTATTGTTAAATGCGAAGCCATTTTGTTAATTTACCTTATGTTATAAGAAAATTATTCATTACTTTAATTTAGTTTAAATATAACTGGTATGCCTTAAGGTTATTAACTTGAATTATGACGCACTGATACTATTCATCAAATAATAACAAAATAGCTATTGCATCGGGTTGGACAATTTACAAAAGAAAGAAAACCCATATTGTATAATGCGTTTAAATATGCCGTCTTATATAAAATGATGGTCAGATTAATATGCGGATTATCTTTCTACGCAAGGAGTATTTATCTCTACTCCCGTCAATGATTGCATCTCTTTTCTCTGCTAACGGTGTCGCGGCGGCCATTGATTTATGCCAGGGATATGATATCAAAGCGAGTTGTCACGCCAGCAGGCAAAGCCTTTCAGGCATTACGCAGGTCTGGAGTATCGCCGATGGGCAATGGCTGGTTTTTTCGGATATGACCAATAATGCCAGCGGTGGGGCCGTATTTTTGCAACAAGGAGCGGAATTTACATTATCACCAGAAAATGAAACTGGAATGACTCTGTTTGCCAATAACACCGTTTCAGGAGAATATAATAACGGCGGGGCAATATTTGCTAAAGAAAACTCAACGCTGAATCTTACGGATGTTATTTTTTCTGGTAACGTCGCAGGCGGCTATGGTGGCGCAATCTATTCTTCTGGTACTAACGATACCGGTGCCATCGATTTACGTGTCACTAACGCCGTGTTTCGCAATAACATCGCTAATGACGGCAAAGGTGGTGCAATTTATACCATCAATAATGATATCTATTTAAGTGATGATGTTTTTAACAATAACCAGGCATATACATCAACAAGTTACAGTGATGGCGATGGCGGCGCAATCGATGTCACAGATAATAATAGCGACAGCAAGCATCCTTCAGGTTATACGATAATAAATAACACTGCCTTTACAAATAACACTGCCGAAGGTTATGGCGGGGCGATATATACCAATAGCGCGACGGCTCCCTATCTTATTGATATTTCTGTTGATGACAGCTACAGCCAGAACGGAGGCGTGTTAGTCGATGAGAACAATAGCGCAGCAGGCTATGGAGATGGTCCTTCCTCTGCGGCGGGTGGCTTTATGTATCTCGGCTTAAGTGAAGTTACCTTTGATATTGCCGACGGAAAAACGCTGGTTATTGGCAATACAGAGAATGACGGAGCTGTTGACTCTATTGCTGGTACCGGGTTGATCACCAAAACAGATTCCGGCGATCTGGTACTTAATGCAGATAACAATGACTTTACTGGCGAGATGCAGATTGAAAACGGTGAAGTTACCCTGGGCCGCAGCAACTCCCTGATGAATGTCGGAGATACTCATTGCCAGGACGATCCGCAAGACTGCTACGGTCTGACGATAGGGAGTATTGATAAGTACCAGAATCAGGCAGAGCTAAACGTTGGCTCCACCCAACAAACCTTTGTGCACTCGTTGACGGGCTTTCAGAATGGCACTTTAAATATCGATGCTGGTGGTAACGTTACTGTTAATCAGGGCAGTTTTGCTGGCACCATCAAAGGTGCTGGTCAGCTCACCATTGCGCAAAACGGCAGCTACGTGCTGGCAGGGGCGCAGTCGATGGCGCTAACTGGCGATATCGTGGTGGATGATGGTGCGGTGCTTTCACTGGAAGGCGACGCGGCAGATCTTGCCGCTCTCCAGGACGATCCGCAGTCGATCGTGTTAAACGGCGGCGTGCTCGATCTCTCAGATTTCGCCACCTGGCAGAGCGGTACATCATACAACGATGGCCTTGAAGTCAGTGGCAGCGGCGGTACGGTTATCGGTAGCCAGGATGTGGTGGATCTCTCCGGCGGCGACAATCTGCATATCGGCGGTGACGGGAAGGATGGCGTCTACGTGGTGGTCGATGCGGGTGACGGGCAGGTCCGCCTGGCAAATGACAATCAATACCTCGGCACAACGCAAATCGCCTCCGGTACGCTGATGGTGAGCGACAACTCGCAGCTTGGAGATACCCATTACAACCGCCAGGTTATCTTTACCGATAATCAACAAGAAAGCGTGATGGAGATTACTGCCAATGTCGATACTCGCTCTACAACGACTGAGCATGGGCGTGATATTGAAATGCGCGCCGACGGTGAAGTGGCAGTTGATGCGGGGGTAGACACGCAGTGGGGCGCACTGATGGCTGACAGCAGCGGGCAGCATCAGGATGAGGGTAGCACATTGACGAAAACGGGGGCGGGTACGCTGGAGCTGACCGCCAGCGGTACAACGCAGTCGGCGGTACGTGTCGAAGAAGGCACCCTGAAAGGTGATGTTGCTGATATCTTTCCTTATGCTTCATCACTGTGGGTTGGTGACGGGGCAACGTTCGTTACTGGCGCGGATCAGGATATTCAGTCAATTGATGCTACTTCCAGTGGCACTATCGACATTAGCGATGGTACGGTTTTGCGCCTGACCGGGCAGGATACTTCCGTCGCCCTTAATGCCTCACTGTTTAACGGCGATGGGACGCTGGTGAATGCCACCGATGGCGTGACGCTGACAGGCGAGCTTAATACCAGCCTTGAAACTGACAGCCTGACTTATCTTGCCGACGTGACGGTTAATGGCAATCTGACCAATACGTCCGGTGCGGTTAGCCTGCAAAATGGCGTCGCTGGCGATACGCTGACGGTAAACGGTGATTATACCGGCGGCGGTACGCTATTGCTCGATAGCGAATTAAACGGCGATGACTCGGCAAGCGACCAACTGGTATTGAACGGTAATACTGCTGGCAATACCACGGTTGTGATTAATCCCATTACAGGGATTGGTGAGCCGACATCGACAGGCATTAAAGTGGTTGATTTCGCAGCTGATCCCACGCAGTTTCAAAACAATGCGCAGTTCAGTCTGGCAGGCAGCGGCTACGTCAATATGGGAGCGTATGACTACACGCTGGTGGAAGATAACAACGACTGGTATCTGCGATCGCAAGAAGTAACGCCGCCATCGCCACCTGATCCAGACCCGACTCCCGATCCTGATCCCACGCCGGATCCTGATCCAACACCCGACCCGGAACCTACGCCTGCTTACCAGCCGGTGTTGAATGCCAAAGTTGGCGGTTATCTCAATAACCTGCGGGCGGCAAATCAGGCGTTTATGATGGAGCGACGCGATCACGCAAGTGGCGATGGTCAGACGCTGAATTTACGTGTCATCGGCGGAGATTATCATTACACAGCAGCGGGGCAACTGGCTCAACATGAAGACACTTCTACGGTGCAACTTAGCGGCGATCTGTTTAGCGGGCGCTGGGGCACGGATGGCGAGTGGATGCTTGGGATTGTTGGTGGCTACAGCGATAACCAGGGCGACAGCCGCTCGAGTATGACCGGAACTCGCGCCGATAACCAGAACCACGGTTATGCGGTTGGGCTGACCTCAAGCTGGTTTCAGCACGGTAAGCAGAAGCAGGGGGCCTGGCTGGATAACTGGTTGCAGTACGCGTGGTTTAGCAATGATGTTTCTGAACATGAAGATGGCGTGGATCATTACCATTCGTCGGGGATTATCGCCTCGCTGGAAGCGGGGTATCAGTGGTTACCGGGGCGTGGTGTGGTGATTGAACCGCAGGCGCAGGTGATTTATCAGGGCGTGCAGCAGGATGATTTTACCGCCGCTAACCGTGCGCGCGTGTCACAATCGCAGGGTGATGATATTCAGACGCGGCTGGGTTTACACAGCGAATGGCGTACCGCTGTTCATGTCATACCAACATTAGATCTGAATTATTATCACGATCCCCATTCGACGGAAATTGAAGAGGATGGCAGCACTATCAGTGACGATGCGGTGAAGCAACGGGGTGAAATAAAAGTGGGAGTCACGGGCAATATCAGTCAGCGAGTGTCCCTACGCGGCAGCGTGGCGTGGCAGAAAGGGAGTGATGATTTTGCCCAGACGGCAGGGTTTTTGTCGATGACGGTGAAATGGTAATCGCTGTCTGACCATCACTATTGCTGGATGCGGCGTAAACGCCTTATCAGGCCTACGGAGAGCATTTGTAGGCCTGATAAGACGCGGCAAGCGTCGCATCAGGCATTGGCGCGGTTGCCGGATGAATCCAAACAACAACCTCACTTATTCTGCGTGTGCAGCATATAGTTCACATCCACGCCGGGGCCGAGTTTAAAAGTATTAGTGATCGGGTTGTAATGTAGCCCGGTTATATGTCGCTCTTTAAGGCTTGTCTGATCCACCCAGCCCAGCAGTTCTGCCGGTTTAATAAACTTCTTCACATCATGTGTACCTTTAGGCACCATGCGCAAAATATATTCCGCGCCGACTACCGCCATCAGCCACGACTTGCCGTTACGGTTAAGCGTCGAGAAAAAGACATCGCCGCCTGGTTTCACCAGTTGCGCACAGGCTCTCACCACTGACTGCGGATCGGGAACGTGCTCCAGCATCTCCATGCAGGTCACCACATCATACTGCCCGGCATGTTTTGCCGCGTGCTCTTCCACAGTTTCTTGCACGTAATCCACCTGAATGCCGCTTTCCAGCGCGTGCAGTTTTGCCACCTGCAATGGCTCAAAGCCCATATCCAGACCGGTCACCGTCGCACCTTCGCGCGCCATACTCTCGGCCAAAATGCCGCCGCCGCAACCGACATCGAGCACCTTTTTGCCAAATAAACCGCCAGCACGCTCGGCAATATAGCCCAGACGCAGCGGGTTAATGCGGTGCAGCGGTTTGAACTCACCTTCCAGATCCCACCAGCGGGAGGCGACGGCTTCAAATTTAGCGATCTCTTCGTGGTCTACGTTATGGTTTACCGGCGATTTTTCGGCATTCATTGGCACTTCTACTCCGTAATTGGCAAGACAAACGAGTATATCAGGCATTGGATGTGAATAAAGCGTATAGGTTTACCTCAATCTGCGCGGCTGTGTTATAATTTGCGACCTTTGAATCCGGGATACAGTAGAGGGATAGCGGTTAGATGAGCGACCTTGCGAGAGAAATTACACCGGTCAACATTGAGGAAGAGCTGAAGAGCTCCTATCTGGATTATGCGATGTCGGTCATTGTTGGCCGTGCGCTGCCAGATGTCCGAGATGGCCTGAAGCCGGTACACCGTCGCGTACTTTACGCCATGAACGTACTAGGCAATGACTGGAACAAAGCCTATAAAAAATCTGCCCGTGTCGTTGGTGACGTAATCGGTAAATACCATCCCCATGGTGACTCGGCGGTTTATGACACGATCGTCCGTATGGCGCAGCCATTCTCGCTGCGTTACATGCTGGTAGACGGTCAGGGTAACTTCGGTTCCATCGACGGCGACTCTGCGGCGGCAATGCGTTATACGGAAATCCGTCTGGCGAAAATTGCCCATGAACTGATGGCCGATCTCGAAAAAGAGACGGTCGATTTCGTTGATAACTATGACGGCACGGAAAAAATTCCCGACGTCATGCCAACCAAAATTCCTAACCTGCTGGTGAACGGTTCTTCCGGTATCGCCGTAGGTATGGCAACCAACATCCCGCCGCACAACCTGACGGAAGTCATCAACGGTTGTCTGGCGTATATCGATGATGAAGACATCAGCATTGAAGGGCTGATGGAACACATCCCGGGGCCGGACTTCCCGACGGCGGCAATCATTAACGGTCGTCGCGGTATTGAAGAAGCTTACCGTACCGGTCGCGGCAAGGTATATATCCGCGCCCGTGCTGAAGTGGAAGTTGACGCCAAAACCGGACGTGAAACCATTATCGTCCACGAAATTCCGTATCAGGTAAACAAAGCGCGCCTGATCGAGAAGATTGCGGAACTGGTAAAAGAAAAACGCGTGGAAGGCATCAGCGCGCTGCGTGACGAGTCTGACAAAGACGGTATGCGCATCGTGATTGAAGTGAAACGCGATGCGGTCGGTGAAGTTGTGCTCAACAACCTCTACTCCCAGACCCAGTTGCAGGTTTCTTTCGGTATCAACATGGTGGCATTGCACCATGGTCAGCCAAAGATCATGAACCTGAAAGACATCATCGCGGCGTTTGTTCGTCACCGCCGTGAAGTGGTGACCCGTCGTACTATTTTCGAACTGCGTAAAGCTCGCGATCGTGCTCATATCCTTGAAGCATTAGCCGTGGCGCTGGCGAACATCGACCCGATCATCGAACTGATCCGTCATGCGCCGACGCCTGCAGAAGCGAAAACTGCGCTGGTTGCTAATCCGTGGCAGCTGGGCAACGTTGCCGCGATGCTCGAACGTGCTGGCGACGATGCTGCGCGTCCGGAATGGCTGGAGCCAGAGTTCGGCGTGCGTGATGGTCTGTACTACCTGACCGAACAGCAAGCTCAGGCGATTCTGGATCTGCGTTTGCAGAAACTGACCGGCCTTGAGCACGAAAAACTGCTCGACGAATACAAAGAGCTGCTGGATCAGATCGCGGAACTGCTGCGTATTCTTGGTAGCGCCGATCGTCTGATGGAAGTGATCCGTGAAGAGCTGGAGCTGGTTCGTGAACAGTTCGGTGACAAACGTCGTACTGAAATCACCGCCAACAGCGCAGACATCAACCTGGAAGATCTGATCACCCAGGAAGATGTGGTCGTGACGCTCTCTCACCAGGGCTACGTTAAATATCAGCCGCTTTCTGAATACGAAGCGCAGCGTCGTGGCGGGAAAGGTAAATCTGCCGCACGTATTAAAGAAGAAGACTTTATCGACCGACTGCTGGTGGCGAACACGCACGACCATATTCTGTGCTTCTCCAGCCGTGGTCGCGTCTATTCGATGAAGGTTTATCAGTTGCCGGAAGCCACTCGTGGCGCGCGCGGTCGTCCGATCGTCAACCTGCTGCCGCTGGAGCAGGACGAACGTATCACCGCGATCCTGCCGGTGACCGAGTTTGAAGAAGGCGTGAAAGTCTTCATGGCGACCGCTAACGGTACTGTGAAGAAAACCGTCCTCACCGAATTCAACCGTCTGCGTACCGCCGGTAAAGTGGCGATCAAACTGGTTGACGGCGATGAGCTGATCGGCGTTGATCTGACCAGTGGCGAAGATGAAGTAATGCTGTTCTCCGCCGAAGGTAAAGTGGTGCGCTTTAAAGAGTCTTCTGTCCGTGCGATGGGCTGCAATACCACTGGTGTGCGCGGTATTCGCTTAGGCGAAGGCGATAAAGTCGTCTCTCTGATCGTGCCTCGTGGCGATGGCGCAATCCTCACCGCAACGCAAAACGGTTATGGTAAGCGTACCGCAGTGGCGGAATACCCAACCAAGTCGCGTGCGACGAAAGGGGTTATCTCCATCAAGGTTACCGAACGTAACGGTTTAGTTGTTGGCGCGGTACAGGTAGATGACTGCGACCAGATCATGATGATCACCGATGCCGGTACGCTGGTACGTACTCGCGTTTCAGAAATCAGCATCGTGGGTCGTAACACCCAGGGCGTGATCCTCATCCGTACTGCGGAAGATGAAAACGTAGTGGGTCTGCAACGTGTTGCTGAACCGGTTGACGAGGAAGATCTGGATACCATCGACGGCAGTGCCGCGGAAGGGGACGATGAAATCGCTCCGGAAGTGGACGTTGACGACGAGCCAGAAGAAGAATAATTTCATCGCTTCATGCCAAAAGGGAGCTATCTCCCTTGTTTGAATTGAAAAGTCCAGGCTGCAAAGTCTGGGCTTTTGTCGTATTAGGGCGCGGTAAAGTTTGGCTGTGCCCGTAAAAAATGGCTGGCTATACACAAGGAATGTGGCAATGAGTGGTGAAAAAAAGGCGAAAGGCTGGCGGTTCTATGGTCTTGTAGGTTTTGGTGCAATAGCACTGCTTTCCGCTGGCGTCTGGGCGTTGCAATATGCTGGCAGTGGGCCAGAAAAAACGTTGTCGCCGCTGGTGGTGCATAACAATCTGCAAATCGATCTCAATGAGCCGGACCTCTTTCTCGACAGCGACTCTCTGAGCCAGCTTCCCAAAGATCTCCTCACCATTCCGTTTCTCCACGATGTTCTGAGCGAAGATTTCGTTTTCTATTATCAGAATCATGCCGATCGTCTGGGTATTGAAGGCAGCATTCGCCGCATTGTCTATGAACACGATCTCACGCTGAAAGATAAGCTCTTTTCGTCACTCTTAGATCAGCCCGCGCAGGCGGCGCTATGGCACGATAAACAAGGCCATCTTTCACATTACATGGTGCTGATCCAACGCAGTGGTTTAAGCAAACTGCTGGAGCCATTGTTATTTGCCGCTACCAGCGACAGCCAGTTAAACAAAACGGAAATCAGTAGCATCAAGATAAATAGTGAAACTATTCCTGTTTATCAGTTGCGCTATAACGGCAATAACGCCCTGATGTTCGCGACATATCAGGACAAGATGTTGGTGTTTTCCAGCACGGATATGCTGTTTAAAGATGACCAGCAGGATACGGAAGCCACGGCGATCGCAAGTGATTTGTTGAGCGGCAAAAAACGCTGGCAAGCCAGCTTTGGCCTGGAAGAGCGTACTGCCGAAAAAACGCCAGTACGCCAGCGTATCGTAGTCAGCGCCAGGTTGCTGGGGTTTGGCTACCAGCGATTAATGCCTTCTTTTGCTGGCGTACGCTTCGAAATGGGTAACGACGGCTGGCATAGCTTTCTGGCGTTAAATGATGAATCCGCCAGCGTAGATGCCAGTTTCGATTTTACGCCAGTCTGGAACAGTATGCCTGCCGGGGCCACCTTCTGTGTGGCGGTGCCGTATTCACACGGTATTGCCGAAGAGATGCTTTCGCACATCAGCCAGGAAAACGACAAGCTGAATGGGGCGTTAGACGGTGCCGCGGGGCTGTGCTGGTATGAAGACTCAAAATTGCAAACCCCGCTGTTTGTCGGTCAGTTTGATGGCACTGCCGAACAGGCGCAATTGCCAGGGAAACTGTTTACGCAAAATATTGGTGCGCACGAAAGCAAAGCGCCAGAAGGTGTTTTGCCGGTAAGCCAGACTCAGCAGGGCGAAGCGCAAATCTGGCGTCGCGAAGTGAGTTCCCGATACGGTCAGTATCCGAAAGCGCAGGCGGCGCAACCCGATCAATTAATGTCGGATTATTTTTTCCGCGTGTCGCTGGCGATGCAAAACAAAACGCTGCTTTTCTCCCTCGATGACACGCTGGTTAATAACGCCCTGCAAACACTGAATAAAACCCGCCCGGCAATGGTGGATGTAATACCCACTGATGGCATCGTTCCGCTCTATATCAATCCACAAGGCGTGGCGAAACTGCTGCGTAACGAAACGTTGACCAGTCTGCCGAAGAATCTCGAACCGGTTTTTTATAATGCCGCACAAACTTTATTAATGCCGAAGCTGGACGCTTTATCTCAACAACCGCGTTATGTCATGAAGCTGGCCCAGATGGAACCCGGTGCCGCCTGGCAGTGGCTACCCATAACCTGGCAGCCGCTATGAGGCACGTGCTGCTGGCGCTGATTTGCTGGCTGTGTTGTGTTGTTGCCCATAGCGAAATGCTGAATGTCGAACAATCCGGGCTGTTTCGCGCCTGGTTTGTGCGCATTGCTCAGGAACAGCTCCGCCAGGGGCCAAGTCCACGCTGGTATCAGCAGGATTGTGCGGGCCTGGTGCGATTTGCAGCGAACGAGGCGCTGAAACTTCACGACAGTAAATGGCTAAAAAGTAACGGGTTATCTAACCAGTATTTGCCGCCAGAGATGACGCTAACACCTGAACAGCGGCAACTGGCGCAAAACTGGAATCAGGGGAACGGGAAAACCGGCCCCTACGTAAACGCGATTAATTTGATTCAGTACAACAGCCAGTTTATTGGCCAGGACATAAACCAGGCGCTGCCTGGCGATATGATTTTTTTCGATCAGGGCGATGCCCAGCACTTAATGGTCTGGATGGGGCGTTACGTCATCTACCACACCGGAAGCGCCACGAAAACTGACAACGGAATGCGCGCAGTCAGTCTGCAACAACTTATGACATGGAAGGACACCCGATGGATACCCAACGATTCCAATCCCAATTTCATTGGCATTTATCGTTTAAATTTTCTGGCGCGATAGCAGCGTGCTTGTCCCTGTCTCTTGTGGGAACAGGGCTTGCTAATGCTGATGATTCGCTTCCTTCCAGTAACTATGCGCCGCCCGCAGGGGGAACATTCTTTTTGCTTGCTGACAGCAGTTTTAGCAGCAGTGAAGAGGCGAAAGTGCGACTGGAAGCGCCGGGGCGTGATTATCGGCGCTATCAGATGGAAGAGTACGGCGGCGTGGACGTTCGCCTGTATCGTATTCCTGACCCGATGGCATTTTTGCGCCAGCAGAAAAACCTGCATCGCATTGTGGTGCAACCGCAATATCTGGGCGACGGGCTGAACAATACGCTGACCTGGCTGTGGGATAACTGGTACGGCAAATCTCGCCGCGTGATGCAGCGTACTTTCTCTTCTCAGTCACGGCAGAATGTGACTCAGGCATTACCCGAATTACATCTCGGCAATGCCATTATTAAACCTTCCCGTTATGTACAGAACAACCAGTTTTCCCCGCTGAAAAAATATCCCTTGGTGGAACAGTTCCGTTATCCACTATGGCAGGCTAAACCGGTCGAGCCGCAGCAAGGGGTAAAACTGGAAGGCGCATCCAGCAATTTCATCTCGCCGCAGCCGGGTAACATTTATATTCCTCTCGGCCAACAAGAGCCGGGACTGTACCTCGTCGAGGCGATGGTTGGTGGGTATCGGGCGACGACGGTGGTGTTTGTTTCCGATACCGTGGCGCTTAGCAAAGTGTCAGGCAAAGAGCTTCTGGTGTGGACCGCGGGTAAAAAACAGGGTGAAGCGAAGCCCGGCTCAGAGATCTTGTGGACTGACGGTCTTGGCGTGATGACCCGCGGTGTGACCGATGACAGCGGTACCTTGCAGTTACAACATATATCGCCAGAACGTTCATACATTCTGGGTAAGGATGCTGAAGGCGGCGTTTTTGTCTCCGAGAACTTCTTCTACGAAAGCGAAATCTACAACACCCGCTTGTATATTTTTACCGATCGCCCGCTATATCGCGCAGGCGATCGTGTCGATGTTAAAGTGATGGGCCGCGAGTTCCACGATCCGTTGCATTCATCCCCCATCGTCAGCGCCCCGGCGAAGCTTTCGGTGCTGGACGCTAACGGCAGTCTGTTGCAAACCGTCGATGTCACGCTGGATGCGCGCAATGGCGGGCAGGGAAGTTTCCGCCTGCCAGAAAATGCCGTTGCCGGAGGTTATGAGTTACGTCTTGCTTACCGCAATCAGGTCTATAGCAGTAGTTTTCGCGTAGCCAACTATATCAAGCCACATTTCGAGATTGGTTTAGCTCTCGACAAAAAAGAGTTCAAAACTGGCGAAGCGGTCAGCGGCAAACTGCAACTTCTCTACCCGGATGGCGAGCCGGTAAAAAATGCCCGCGTGCAGTTAAGTTTGCGCGCTCAGCAATTATCAATGGTCGGTAACGATTTGCGTTATGCCGGACGTTTCCCCGTGTCGCTGGAAGGCAGTGAAACGGTGTCCGACGCCAGCGGTCATGTGACGTTAAATCTCCCCGCCGCCGATAAACCGAGCCGCTATTTGTTAACCGTCTCCGCCAGTGACGGCGCGGCGTATCGCGTCACCACCACCAAAGAGATCCTCATTGAACGCGGCCTGGCGCATTACTCTTTAAGTACCGCCGCACAATACAGTAATAGCGGCGAGTCGGTTGTGTTCCGTTATGCCGCGCTGGAATCTTCAAAACAGGTTCCTGTTACGTATGAATGGTTGCGTCTCGAAGACCGCACGAGCCATAGCGGAGAGCTACCGTCTGGCGGCAAATCCTTTACCGTCAATTTCGATAAACCTGGCAACTACAATCTGACGTTACGCGATAAAGACGGCTTAATTCTCGCCGGGTTAAGCCATGCAGTCAGCGGTAAGGGCAGCATGTCGCATACTGGTACGGTAGATATCGTGGCAGATAAAACGCTGTACCAGCCTGGCGAAACCGCGAAGATGCTGATTACCTTCCCGGAGCCAATTGATGAAGCATTATTGACGCTGGAACGCGATCGCGTGGAACAGCAGTCGCTGCTTTCGCATCCGGCAAACTGGCTAACGCTACAACGTTTAAACGATACTCAGTATGAAGCCCGTGTTCCAGTGAGCAATTCCTTTGCGCCTAACATCACTTTTTCGGTGCTGTATACCCGTAACGGTCAGTACAGTTTTCAGAACGCCGGGATCAAAGTTGCCGTTCCTCAGCTGGATATCCGGGTGAAAACGGACAAAACCCATTACCAGCCTGGTGAACTGGTCAATGTCGAATTAACCTCGTCGCTGAAAGGTAAACCTGTTTCTGCGCAGCTAACGGTAGGCGTGGTCGATGAAATGATCTACGCGCTGCAACCAGAAATCGCGCCGAATATCGGCAAATTTTTCTATCCGCTGGGGCGTAACAATGTGCGTACCAGCTCCAGTCTGTCGTTTATCAGCTACGACCAGGCGCTCTCCAGCGAGCCGGTTGCGCCTGGCGCAACTAACCGCAGCGAGCGGCGAGTAAAAATGCTTGAACGTCCACGGCGTGAAGAGGTGGATACCGCGGCATGGATGCCGTCACTCACAACCGATAAACAAGGCAAAGCGTATTTCACGTTCCTGATGCCTGATTCGTTAACCCGCTGGCGTATCACCGCGCGTGGGATGAACGGCGACGGGCTGGTCGGGCAGGGGCGTGCTTATCTGCGTTCGGAAAAAAATCTCTACATGAAGTGGAGTATGCCAACGGTGTATCGCGTGGGCGACAAACCGGCGGCAGGACTGTTTATCTTCAGTCAGCAGGATAACGAACCGGTGGCGCTGGTGACTAAATTTGCAGGCGCTGAGATGCGCCAGACGCTGACGCTGCACAAAGGGGCGAATTATATTTCGCTGACGCAGAACATTCAGCAATCTGGCTTGTTAAGCGCAGAACTGCAACAAAATGGGCAAGTGCAGGACAGCATTAGCACAAAACTGTCTTTTGTGGATAACAGCTGGCCCGTTGAACAGCAGAAAAATGTCATGCTCGGCGGTGGCGATAACGCGCTGATGTTGCCCGAGCAGGCGAGCAATATCCGGCTACAAAGTAGTGAAACGCCGCAGGAGATTTTCCGCAACAATCTTGATGCGTTAGTCGATGAACCGTGGGGTGGGGTGATCAACACCGGTAGCCGTCTGATCCCGCTCAGTCTCGCCTGGCGTTCGCTTGCCGATCATCAAAGTGCCGCCGCTAACGACATTCGTCAGATGATTCAGGATAACCGTCTGCGGCTGATGCAACTGGCGGGGCCCGGAGCGCGCTTTACCTGGTGGGGTGAAGATGGCAATGGTGACGCCTTCCTTACGGCATGGGCATGGTACGCCGACTGGCAGGCCAGCCAGGCGCTCGGCGTAACGCAACAACCGGAATACTGGCAGCATATGCTCGACAGTTATGCCGAGCAGGCAGATAACATGCCGTTATTGCATCGGGCGCTGGTGCTGGCGTGGGCACAGGAGATGAATCTGCCGTGCAAAACGTTGTTGAAAGGGTTGGATGAAGCTATCGCCCGGCGCGGAACTAAAACTGAAGATTTCTCTGAGGAAGACACCCGCGATATCAATGACAGCCTGATCCTCGATACACCGGAATCTCCACTAGCAGATGCGGTGGCAAACGTCTTAACCATGACGTTGCTGAAAAAAGCGCAGTTGAAGTCCACGGTGATGCCACAGGTTCAGCAATATGCGTGGGATAAAGCGGCAAACAGCAATCAGCCGCTGGCGCACACGGTTGTGCTGCTCAATAGCGGGGGCGACGCTACCCAGGTGGCTGCTATTTTAAGTGGTTTGACCGCTGAGCAATCTACTATTGAGCGCGCGCTGGCCATGAACTGGCTGGCGAAATATATGGCGACAATGCCTCCAGTTGTTTTGCCTGCGCCTGCGGGCGCATGGGCCAAACATAAGTTAACTGGAGGGGGCGAATACTGGCGTTGGGTTGGTCAGGGCGTGCCGGACATTCTCTCTTTTGGTGACGAATTATCGCCGCAAAATGTGCAGGTCCGCTGGCGTGAACCGGCAAAAACGGCTCAACAAAGTAACATTCCGGTGACCGTTGAACGCCAGTTGTATCGGCTTATCCCCGGTGAAGAAGAGATGAGCTTTACTCTGCAGCCGGTGACCAGCAATGAGATTGACAGCGATGCGCTGTATCTCGATGAAATTACGCTTACCAGCGAGCAGGATGCAGTTCTGCGCTACGGTCAGGTGGAAGTACCGCTCCCGCCGGGAGCTGACGTTGAGCGCACAACATGGGGCATTTCGGTCAATAAACCCAACGCTGGAAAACAGCAGGGGCAATTGCTGGAAAAAGCGCGAAATGAAATGGGCGAACTGGCCTATATGGTGCCGGTGAAAGAACTGACGGGAACGGTCACTTTCCGCCATTTGCTGCGCTTCTCGCAAAAAGGGCAATTCGTTCTGCCTCCTGCTCGTTATGTGCGTTCCTATGCACCTGCACAGCAAAGTGTTGCGGTAGGGAGTGAATGGACCGGGATGCAGGTGAAATAAGTGAACTGGCGCAGAATCGTCTGGCTATTGGCGTTGGTTACTCTGCCAACGCTTGCGGAGGAGACGCCGTTACAACTGGCGCTGCGCGGTGCGCAGCACGATCAACTGTATCAGCTGTCGTCATCAGGCGTGACCAAAGTCTCAGCATTACCTGACACGCTCACCACGCCGTTAGGGAGTTTATGGAAACTGTATGTTTACGCCTGGCTGGAGGATACCCATCAACCGGAGCAGCCCTACCAGTGTCGCGGCAACTCCCCGGAAGAGGTTTATTGTTGTCAGGCTGGGGAGAGCATAACGCGCGATACCGCGCTGGTACGTTCCTGTGGGCTCTATTTTGCGCCGCAGCGGTTGCATATTGGGGCAGATGTGTGGGGGCAATACTGGCAACAGCGTCAGGCACCTGCGTGGTTAGCGTCTCTTTCTACGCTGAAGCCAGAAACCTCGGTAACGGTTAAATCGCTGCTTGATTCATTAGCGACGTTACCTGCGCAAAACAAAGCTCAGGAAGTCTTACTGGATGTGGTGCTGGACGAGGCGAAAATCGGTGTCGCATCTATGCTCGGTAGTCGGGTACGGGTGAAAACCTGGAGCTGGTTTGCCGATGATAAACAGGAAATCCGTCAGGGTGGTTTTGCTGGCTGGTTAACCGATGGTACACCGCTGTGGGTGACTGGCAGTGGCACCAGCAAAACGGTACTGACCCGTTATGCGACGGTGCTTAATCGGGTTTTGCCAGTGCCGACGCAAGTTGCCAGTGGGCAATGTGTAGAGGTGGAGCTATTTGCGCGCTATCCGCTGAAGAAAATCACAGCGGAAAAGAGTACGACGGCAGTAAACCCCGGCGTACTTAATGGGCGCTATCGTGTGACGTTTACTAATGGTAACCACATTACGTTTGTCAGCCACGGTGAGACGACCTTACTGAGCGAAAAGGGCAAACTGAAATTGCAGTCGCATCTTGATCGTGAAGAGTACGTTGCCAGAGTTCTGGATCGCGAGGCGAAAAGTACGCCACCTGAGGCAGCGAAAGCCATGACCGTGGCGATACGCACTTTTTTACAGCAAAACGCCAATCGGGAAGGCGATTGCCTGACCATCCCTGACAGCAGCGCCACGCAGCGTGTTTCGGCTTCGCCAGCGACCACGGGGGCGCGAACGATGACCGCCTGGACGCAGGATCTCATCTATGCGGGCGATCCGGTTCATTATCACGGCAGTCGCGCTACCGAAGGGACGCTTTCCTGGCAGCAAGCCACGGCCCAGGCGGGGCAGGGGGAGCGTTACGACCAGATACTCGCGTTTGCTTATCCCGACAACAGCCTTAGCCGCTGGGGAGCGCCACGCTCAATCTGTCAGTTATTACCCAAAGCGAAAGCCTGGCTGGCGAAAAAAATGCCGCAGTGGCGGCGTATATTACAAGGCGAGACGGGGTACAACGAACCAGACGTGTTTGCGGTCTGTCGTTTAGTCTCAGGTTTCCCCTATACCGATCGGCAGCAGAAACGGCTGTTTATTCGTAACTTCTTTACGCTTCAGGATCGGCTGGATTTAACCCATGAGTATCTGCACCTGGCCTTTGATGGTTATCCCACCGGGCTTGATGAGAACTATATCGAAACGCTGACCCGACAATTATTAATGGACTAATGCTATGCGAAAGATTTTTCTTCCGTTGTTACTGGTGGCGCTTTCGCCTGTCGCTCACAGTGAAGGTGTGCAGGAAGTCGAGATTGACGCACCGCTCTCAGGCTGGCATCCGGCAGAGGGCGAAGATGCCAGTTTTTCACAATCGATCAATTACCCGGCGTCGTCCGTCAACATGGCAGATGATCAAAATATCTCAGCGCAGATCCGCGGCAAAATAAAGAATTATGCTGCGGCGGGTAAAGTTCAGCAGGGCCGGCTGGTGGTCAACGGTGCCAGTATGCCGCAGAGAATTGAATCCGATGGTTCATTTGCACGCCCTTATATTTTCACTGAAGGCAGCAACAGCGTGCAGGTCATCAGCCCGGATGGGCAAAGCCGACAAAAAATGCAGTTTTACTCAACGCCGGGTACAGGAACGATTCGTGCACGTTTACGGCTGGTTCTCTCGTGGGATACGGACAATACCGATCTCGATCTCCATGTTGTCACGCCCGATGGCGAACACGCCTGGTACGGTAACACCGTGCTGAAAAACAGTGGTGCACTGGATATGGATGTCACCACGGGGTATGGACCCGAGATTTTCGCCATGCCAGCGCCAGTTCACGGACGCTATCAGGTGTATATCAACTACTATGGTGGGCGCAGCGAAACGGAATTGACGACCGCCCAACTGACGCTGATTACCGATGAAGGATCGGTCAATGAGAAACAGGAAACATTTATTGTACCGATGCGTAATGCTGGCGAGCTGACGCTGGTGAAAAGTTTTGACTGGTGATCCATCCCTTCACACAACTTGGCTCTTTCTTTTTTCAGATAAGACTGCTGGGCGATCTGCCGACGCCAGGATATAACCATTAACAAGCGTCGGCAGATTGGTCATTTCTTATTTTTCGTACTGAGAACTGTCCATTTACTCCGGCTTTCCTGGTTAAGGCAATGGTTTCTAAGCGATACGCATTATTGCAATGGTGACAGAACATTGCGGTAACACGCTTTTACCGCTACCTTAACCACACTCCATCGGTCACCTGAGGCGGAGCTTCGCCCCTTTGAAATACCTTGCTTCTTTTCGTACAACCCTGAAAGCCTCGCGCTACATGTTCAGAGCATTGGCGTTAGTGCTCTGGCTGTTGATTGCTTTTTCATCCGTTTTTTACATCGTTAATGCGTTACATCAGCGAGAATCGGAAATTCGTCAGGAATTTAATCTGAGTTCCGATCAGGCTCAGCGCTTTATTCAACGCACCTCTGATGTGATGAAAGAGCTGAAGTACATCGCCGAAAATCGCTTATCGGCAGAAAACGGTGTGCTTTCCCCGCGTGGACGAGAAACGCAGGCGGATGTGCCTGCGTTTGAACCGCTGTTTGCCGACTCCGATTGTTCCGCAATGAGTAACACCTGGCGAGGTTCTCTGGAGTCATTGGCGTGGTTTATGCGCTACTGGCGCGATAATTTTTCTGCGGCTTACGATCTCAACCGGGTATTTTTAATCGGCAGCGATAACCTCTGCATGGCCAATTTCGGTCTGCGTGATATGCCAGTGGAACGCGATACCGCGTTGAAAGCTTTGCATGAACGCATCAATAAATATCGAAATGCACCACAAGATGATAGCGGCAGTAACCTCTACTGGATCAGCGAAGGTCCGCGCCCTGGCGTCGGGTATTTTTACGCGTTGACGCCAGTTTATCTGGCGAACCGGTTGCAGGCGCTTTTGGGTGTCGAGCAGACCATCCGGATGGAGAACTTTTTCTTACCGGGTACGTTGCCGATGGGGGTTACCATTCTGGATGAAAATGGTCATACCCTGATTTCGCTTACCGGACCAGAAAGTAAAATTAAGGGCGATCCTCGCTGGATGCAGGAACGCTCCTGGTTTGGCTATACGGAAGGTTTCCGGGAGCTGGTGCTGAAGAAAAATCTGCCTCCCTCATCGCTAAGCATCGTTTATTCGGTGCCGGTTGATAAGGTGCTGGAACGCATTCGCATGTTGATCCTTAACGCAATTTTGCTGAATGTGCTTGCTGGAGCTGCATTGTTTACTCTCGCGCGGATGTACGAGCGGCGTATTTTCATTCCGGCGGAAAGCGATGCCCTGCGACTGGAAGAACATGAGCAGTTTAACCGCAAGATTGTCGCCTCCGCGCCAGTGGGTATCTGTATTTTGCGTACCGCAGATGGCGTCAATATTTTAAGTAACGAACTGGCGCATACCTATCTCAATATGCTTACGCATGAGGACCGCCAACGGCTGACACAAATTATCTGTGGGCAGCAGGTCAATTTTGTTGATGTCCTGACCAGCAACAATACCAATCTGCAAATCAGCTTCGTCCATTCGCGCTATCGTAATGAAAACGTGGCCATTTGTGTGCTGGTGGATGTTTCTTCGCGCGTGAAGATGGAAGAGTCGTTGCAGGAGATGGCACAAGCAGCGGAACAGGCGAGCCAGTCAAAATCGATGTTCCTTGCCACCGTCAGTCATGAGCTGCGAACGCCGCTGTATGGCATTATCGGTAACCTGGATCTTTTGCAAACCAAAGAGTTACCGAAAGGCGTCGATCGTCTGGTGACGGCAATGAACAACTCTTCCAGCCTGTTGTTGAAAATTATCAGCGATATTCTCGATTTCTCGAAGATTGAATCGGAACAGTTGAAGATCGAACCGCGTGAGTTTTCACCACGTGAAGTGATGAACCACATCACCGCCAACTATTTACCGTTGGTGGTACGCAAGCAGTTAGGCTTGTACTGCTTTATTGAACCGGATGTGCCAGTGGCCTTAAATGGCGACCCGATGCGTTTACAGCAGGTCATCTCCAATCTGTTGAGTAACGCCATAAAATTCACCGATACCGGCTGTATAGTTTTGCATGTTCGCGCTGATGGCGATTATCTCTCTATCCGTGTTCGCGATACCGGCGTGGGGATACCGGCGAAAGAAGTGGTGCGCTTGTTTGATCCCTTCTTCCAGGTCGGAACGGGCGTACAGCGTAATTTCCAGGGGACCGGTCTGGGTCTGGCGATTTGTGAAAAACTGATCAGCATGATGGACGGCGACATCTCGGTAGATTCAGAACCGGGAATGGGCAGCCAGTTTACCGTGCGTATTCCGTTGTACGGCGCTCAGTACCCGCAGAAAAAAGGCGTGGAAGGGTTGAGTGGTAAACGCTGCTGGCTGGCGGTCCGCAATGCGTCGCTCTGTCAGTTCCTGGAAACCAGTTTGCAGCGCAGCGGCATCGTCGTTACAACATACGAAGGGCAGGAACCGACTCCCGAAGATGTGTTGATCACTGACGAGGTAGTGAGTAAAAAATGGCAGGGCAGAGCGGTAGTGACCTTCTGTCGTCGCCATATTGGTATTCCGCTGGAGAAAGCGCCAGGGGAGTGGGTACACAGTGTGGCTGCACCGCATGAGCTACCGGCATTGTTGGCGCGTATTTATTTGATCGAGATGGAGAGCGATGATCCTGCTAACGCTCTGCCGTCGACGGACAAAGCGGTCAGCGATAATGACGATATGATGATTCTGGTCGTGGATGATCATCCGATTAACCGACGTCTGCTGGCAGATCAGTTGGGATCGTTGGGCTATCAATGTAAAACCGCGAATGATGGCGTCGATGCGCTTAATGTACTTAGCAAGAATCATATTGATATCGTGCTTAGCGACGTCAACATGCCAAATATGGATGGTTACCGCTTGACGCAACGCATTCGTCAGTTGGGACTGACGTTGCCGGTAATCGGAGTAACTGCTAATGCGTTGGCTGAAGAGAAGCAGCGGTGTCTAGAGTCCGGTATGGACAGCTGCCTGTCGAAGCCGGTAACGCTGGATGTGATAAAACAGACGCTGACGGTATATGCCGAGAGGGTCAGGAAATCGCGGGAATCGTAGGACGGATAAGGCGTTTATGCCGCATCAGGCATTCAGTGCAAATGCCAGATGCGACGCTGACGCGTCTTATCTGGCCTACTTTAATGTAATCTGTTGAAATAATGGGAATCGTAGGACGGATAAGGCGTTTACGCCGCATCCGGCAATCGGTGCAAATGCCAGATAAGACACTAACGCGTCTTATCTGGCCTACAGATGATTAGTCTTTATCTGCCGGACTTAAGGTCACAGAAGAGAGATAATTCAGCAGGGCGATATCGTTCTCGACACCCAGCTTCATCATCGCAGATTTCTTCTGGCTACTGATGGTTTTAATACTGCGGTTCAGCTTTTTAGCGATCTCGGTCACCAGGAAGCCTTCCGCAAACAAGCGCAGAACTTCACTCTCTTTTGGCGAGAGACGCTTGTCACCGTAACCACCAGCACTGATTTTTTCCAACAGGCGAGAAACGCTTTCCGGGGTAAATTTCTTCCCTTTCTGCAGCGCGGCGAGAGCTTTCGGCAGATCGGTCGGTGCACCTTGTTTCAGCACGATCCCTTCGATATCCAGATCCAATACCGCACTAAGAATCGCCGGGTTGTTGTTCATAGTCAGAACAATGATCGACAGGCTTGGGAAATGGCGCTTGATGTACTTGATTAAGGTAATGCCATCGCCGTACTTATCGCCAGGCATGGAGAGATCGGTAATCAACACATGCGCATCCAGTTTCGGCAGGTTGTTGATCAGTGCTGTAGAGTCTTCAAATTCGCCGACAACATTCACCCACTCAATTTGCTCAAGTGATTTGCGAATACCGAACAAGACTATCGGATGGTCATCGGCAATAATTACGTTCATATTGTTCATGTAATAGGCTACCTTGCTACAGCAAGCTCTTGACATAACTGTCAATGTCGCTGATGTATTTTTCTATTCCTGGAACATCCTTCTCACGAATCAGATGTTCCAGCGTTTCACATAACTGCTTGCCGGGTACCAGATTTAGCATGGCAAATACGCCTTTAAGACGATGAGCCGTTTGGGCTAACGCAGCAAAGTCACTGGTTGCTGCTTCAGTATACAGCCTCTTAACATCATCCGGTACTGTGTCTACAAAGAGCGCATAATAGCCGCTGGCATGGAGTTGCGCATTTTCATCTCCGCCCAGAGGCGATTCTGTCACCTCTTCCTGCGCCAGTTGCACTTCAATTAATTGTAAGACCGCTTCCTGCATAGCGTTGCTCATATTGAAGTTGACGCACAATTGACCAGGCCCAATTTCCCGTACGCCAGACTCATCATCGCTTAAAAGCAAGCCAGAGGCAGTAAGATTAGACGGATTATCCGTTAAAAAGATATCATAATCTTGACTAATTAATCTTTCATCGGGTGTGATACAGGTTGCACCCCAATTTTCTAACTGGCGAGTGACAATATTCCGAATTTCTGCCGAAGTAACATCCACCATTACGCAGACATCATCCAGTAAACGCTCTTCTTCCTCTTCAACTTCCGGGTCAGCTGCGAGCATTTTGATATGCACAGAGTAGCGTGTACCAAGCCCATCCCGCGTTTTGATGTTTAAATGACCGCCCAGTTTACGTGCCAGTTGATCGCTCAGCCAGAATGCCAGCGGGTCCGCCTTGCCATAGCGATCGTTTTGGGTCTGGTTGATAAACGGGAAATGCAAATTATCCATTTCATGAATGCTTACGCCTTCTCCGGTGTCCAGAATGCGGAACGTCAGGCGGTCTTCGGAGGACTCATCCTGATCAACCTCAAGGGTGATTTTTCCCAATTGCGTTGAGGTCACGGCATATTGCATCAGTAGCAGCAAAATACGTCGTAAGGCATCGCGATCGCCGCGGCGCATATCGTGTGCTTTCAGATGATTGTTAATCAGCAGTTGCAGACCTTTACGCTTGATGGCAGGCAACACTGAAGGCACAACTTCATCAATTAAATCCTGCACGGAGAACAGCACCGTCTCACTTTTCCAGCTATCGTCCGCAAGCATGTTCGCTAACTGTATTTCATCGACCAGCCGCACCAGCACATCTGCCTGATTCGCCAGTTGTTTGCTTTCCGGGGCATTGAGTTTAGCCGCGCTCTCCGCCAGGGACTGTGCGGGTTCTTTCAGCGCATCGCCAATGTTTTTCATAAAGGTCATCCGCCCCTGCTGGTTTTTCTCATACAGACGCTGCGCCTGCTTGAGTTTCTTGTTTACCAGCACTTCGCGATCCTGATCGCGAATAATGAAAATTTGTGTACGCGGCGCGACCTGGCTGCGGAACATGCGGATCTCATACAGCTCGTTATTGATCGTCGCCTGAATAATCCCCTGATGCTGTTCCGCCATGGTGGTGATGTTTTGCAGATTCAAATGCGGCAGCAAATGATCGGCAATTTTGTTACTTATGACAGTGCGGTTCGATTCCTGATCGTGAACCAGCAGGCCAAGCGGCAGCAGTGAGACTATCTCTTCATTGATTGCCCGTAAAATGCGCAATTCGTTATTGACCGCCGTGTTGGGTAGACTTTCTGTACTGCGACTGGAGAAATGGCGGAATGTGGTATAGCCAAATAACGCCAGCGCCAGCAAACCGATGTTCAGCAGCAGTGGCAGCAGAATGTTTTGCAACGTATCCAGCAATAAGGTGCCATAAGGAACCTGCCAGACCAGTCGCATATCGGTAGAGTTGAGTGCCGAGGAGATTTCAATCTTCGTACTGTTAAAGTGGATACTGACGCTATCCGTCCCTTCTTTCTCATTATCATTGTCTCCCGTTGCCGTCGCGTCTGGCTCAAGGCGGAAACTGTCCAGCGGCATACCCGGTGGGATCAAATCATTAATCGGCAGATCAAAAGCCACAACCGTTGCCAGATGTCCCGGCTGGTTAAAGGTGGTACGCAAGGTAAAGTAATGACCGTTCTGCCAGGCCAGGCGGCGCATGTTAGAAAAACTTTCGCGTTCATCGAGGGCGTTGGCCTGTTGCAACATCTCTGCACGACGTGAATCAACAATGTCGCTGACGGTCGATTCTTTAAATCCGGAGGTGAGATCTTTAAGGGGGAGGGTTGAGATCAGCACCAGACTGTTATCCTGACCATTCAGGTAATACATCGACCACGGTACATTTTCTGCGCCCCACAATGTGTCCAGATAGGTGGACATCCGTTGAGTCATCTCAAGCGTTGAGTTGTCGTGAGAGCCAAAGATTAACGCTTCCGTTTTGCGGCGCGGTTTTTCCAGATAGTAGACATCCTGTTTCAGGCGCGTCTCTTGTAAACCTTCGCCGGAGGAGGGGGAGGTCGTCGCGGCAATGTTGTCGTAGATCTGCCAGGTCACGTAACGCCAGGTATCGACGCGCTTTTGGATAGCGTGGGTAATGTCGACAATCTGGTAACTTTTATCTTTCAGCCAGGCGTTAACGGCGCTTTGTACCATTACACCCATCGTCACCAGTAACACAATGATCAACAGTAAAAAGAAGCGGGTAATGCTCCCCGGTAGGAGTGAAAAGCGGGTCGTGGCCGTTGTCTCTTTCTGACGCATTCGTGTTTATGACCTGTTAAAACTTCGCGAAGTGATAGGGCAGTATAAAGGGTACAGTGTGAAATTCCAGACTCTTACCTGATTGATGATTCTCTATTCTCCCGTGATATTTATCATCCTGCATTGGGGGAAATAGATGTACAAGCGCCATTTTGCTGTACAAATAACCTACAAAAAGCCCAACGAAATTAATTGCAAATAAACGAAGATTGCTGGAAATTATGCTGATGTTAATTATTTGTGAAATAGTTAACAAGCGTTATAGTTTTTCTCTGGTAGCACAGAATAATGAAAAGTGTGTAAAGAAGGGTAAAAAAAACCGGATGCGAGGCATCCGGTTGAAATAGGGGTAAACAGACATTCAGAAATGAATGACGGTAATAAATAAAGTTAATGATGATAGCGGGAGTTATTCTAGTTGCGAGTGAAGGTTTTGTTTTGACATTCAGTGCTGTCAAATACTTAAGAATAAGTTATTGATTTTAACCTTGAATTATTATTGCTTGATGTTAGGTGCTTATTTCGCCATTCCGCAATAATCTTAAAAAGTTTCCTTGCATTTACATTTTGAAACATCTATAGCGATAAATGAAACATCTTAAAAGTTTTAGTATCATATTCGTGTTGGATTATTCTGCATTTTTGGGGAGAATGGACTTGCCGACTGATTAATGAGGGTTAATCAGTATGCAGTGGCATAAAAAAGCAAATAAAGGCATATAACAGAGGGTTAATAACATGAAAGTTAAAGTACTGTCCCTCCTGGTCCCAGCTCTGCTGGTAGCAGGCGCAGCAAACGCTGCTGAAGTTTACAATAAAGACGGCAACAAATTAGATCTGTACGGTAAAGTAGACGGCCTGCACTATTTCTCTGACGACAAGTCTGTAGATGGCGACCAGACCTACATGCGTCTTGGCTTCAAAGGTGAAACTCAGGTTACTGACCAGCTGACCGGTTACGGTCAGTGGGAATATCAGATCCAGGGCAACGCTCCGGAAAGCGAAAACAACTCCTGGACCCGTGTGGCATTTGCTGGTCTGAAATTCCAGGATGTGGGTTCTTTCGACTACGGTCGTAACTACGGCGTTGTTTATGACGTAACTTCCTGGACCGACGTACTGCCAGAATTTGGTGGTGACACTTACGGTTCTGACAACTTCATGCAGCAGCGTGGTAATGGCTACGCAACCTACCGTAACACCGACTTCTTCGGTCTGGTTGACGGTCTGAACTTTGCTGTTCAGTACCAGGGCAAAAATGGTAGCGTAAGCGGCGAAGGCATGACCAACAATGGTCGTGGTGCTCTGCGTCAGAATGGCGACGGTGTCGGCGGATCTATCACTTATGATTACGAAGGCTTCGGTATCGGTGCTGCAGTTTCCAGCTCCAAACGTACTGATGATCAAAATGGTAGCTACACCAGCAATGGTGTAGTTCGTAACTACATCGGTACTGGCGACCGTGCTGAAACCTACACTGGTGGTCTGAAATACGACGCTAACAACATCTACCTGGCTGCTCAGTACACCCAGACCTACAACGCAACTCGCGTAGGTTCCCTGGGTTGGGCGAACAAAGCACAGAACTTCGAAGCTGTTGCTCAGTACCAGTTCGACTTCGGTCTGCGTCCGTCCCTGGCTTACCTGCAGTCTAAAGGTAAAAACCTGGGTGTCATCAATGGTCGTAACTACGACGACGAAGATATCCTGAAATATGTTGATGTTGGCGCGACCTACTACTTCAACAAAAACATGTCCACCTATGTTGACTACAAAATCAACCTGCTGGACGACAACCAGTTCACTCGTGACGCTGGCATCAACACTGATAACATCGTAGCTCTGGGTCTGGTTTACCAGTTCTAATCTCGATTTCTATCGAACAAAGGGCCTGCGGGCCCTTTTTTCATTGTTTTCAGCGTACAAACTCAGTTTTTTGGTGTACTCTTGCGACCGTTCGCATGAGGATAATCACGTATGGAAATAAGCTTTACCCGCGTGGCACTGCTGGCTGCCGCGCTCTTCTTTGTTGGTTGCGATCAAAAACCACAACCCGCCAAAACCCACGCTACTGAAGTTACCGTTCTTGAAGGCAAAACTATGGGTACCTTCTGGCGTGCCAGCATCCCGGGCATTGACGCCAAACGCAGCGCCGAACTTAAAGAAAAGATTCAGACCCAGCTGGACGCCGACGATCAGCTGCTTTCGACCTATAAAAAAGATTCCTCGCTGATGCGCTTTAACGACTCGCAAAGTTTGTCGCCGTGGCCGGTAAGTGAAGCGATGGCCGATATCGTCACCACCTCGCTGCGCATTGGCGCAAGGACCGATGGTGCGATGGATATAACCGTCGGGCCGCTGGTGAATCTGTGGGGCTTTGGCCCGGAACAACAGCCGGTTCAAATTCCGAGCCAGGAACAGATCGATGCGATGAAAGCCAAAACCGGCTTACAGCACCTGACGGTCATTAATCAGTCGCATCAGCAATATCTGCAAAAAGACCTGCCGGATTTATATGTCGATCTCTCTACCGTCGGCGAAGGTTATGCGGCGGATCACCTGGCACGCTTGATGGAGCAGGAAGGGATTTCCCGCTATCTGGTGTCGGTGGGCGGCGCGCTGAACAGCCGTGGTATGAACGGTGAAGGCCTGCCGTGGCGGGTAGCGATTCAAAAACCAACCGATAAAGAAAACGCGGTTCAGGCTGTGGTGGATATCAACGGTCATGGGATTAGCACCTCTGGCAGCTACCGTAACTATTACGAACTGGACGGCAAACGTCTTTCCCATGTTATCGATCCGCAAACCGGGCGTCCCATCGAACACAATCTGGTATCCGTGACGGTGATTGCTCCGACGGCGCTGGAAGCCGATGCCTGGGATACTGGCTTGATGGTACTCGGGCCGGAGAAAGCCAAAGAGGTTGTTCGCCGGGAAGGGCTGGCGGTTTATATGATCACCAAAGAAGGCGATAGCTTTAAAACCTGGATGTCACCACAGTTTAAAAGCTTCCTTGTCAGCGAAAAAAATTAAAGCGCAAGATTGTTGGTTTTTGCGTGATGGTGACCGGGCAGACTAAAGGCTATCCTTAACCAGGGAGCTGATTATGAAAAACGCCACATGCTTAACTGACGATCAACGCTGGCAATCTGTCTTAGCCCGCGACCCGAATGCCGACGGCGAATTCGTTTTCGCCGTGCGCACCACAGGCATCTTTTGCCGTCCGTCTTGCCGCGCCAGACATGCCTTGCGGGAAAATGTCTCCTTCTACGCAAATGCCAGCGAGGCACTCGCCGCCGGATTTCGCCCCTGCAAACGCTGCCAACCTGATAAAGCCAATGCCCAGCAACATCGGTTGGATAAAATCACCCACGCGTGTCGACTGCTGGAACAGGAAACGCCTGTAACGTTGGAAGCCTTAGCCGACCAGGTGGCGATGAGTCCATTTCATCTACATCGGTTGTTTAAAGCGACTACCGGAATGACGCCTAAAGCCTGGCAACAGGCCTGGCGCGCTCGCCGTTTGCGCGAATCGCTGGCGAAAGGGGAGAGCGTGACGACGTCTATTCTTAACGCCGGATTCCCCGACAGCAGCAGTTACTACCGCAAAGCTGACGAAACGCTGGGCATGACGGCTAAACAATTCCGTCACGGTGGCGAAAATCTGGCGGTGCGTTACGCGCTGGCTGATTGTGAGCTGGGTCGTTGCCTGGTGGCAGAAAGCGAGCGGGGGATTTGCGCGATATTGCTGGGCGATGATGACGCGACACTAATCAGCGAGTTGCAGCAGATGTTTCCCGCTGCCGACAACGCGCCTGCCGATCTGATGTTTCAGCAACATGTGCGTGAAGTGATCGCCAGCCTCAATCAACGCGATACGCCGCTGACGTTACCGCTGGATATTCGCGGCACTGCTTTTCAGCAACAAGTCTGGCAGGCACTGCGCACGATACCTTGCGGTGAAACCGTCAGTTATCAGCAACTGGCTAACGCCATCGGCAAACCGAAAGCGGTACGGGCCGTTGCCAGCGCCTGTGCCGCCAACAAGCTGGCTATCGTAATACCCTGTCATCGAGTGGTCCGTGGTGATGGCACACTTTCCGGTTACCGCTGGGGCGTGTCGCGTAAAGCGCAACTGCTGCGCCGCGAAGCTGAAAATGAGGAGAGGTAATGTTGGATCTGTTTGCCGATGCTGAACCGTGGCAAGAGCCACTGGCGGCTGGTGCGGTAATTTTACGGCGTTTTGCTTTTAACGCTGCGGAGCAACTAATCCGCGATATTAATGACGTTGCCAGCCAGTCGCCGTTTCGCCAGATGGTCACTCCAGGCGGATATACCATGTCGGTGGCGATGACCAACTGTGGGCATCTGGGCTGGACGAGCCATCGGCAAGGTTATCTCTATTCGCCCATTGATCCGCAAACAAATAAACCGTGGCCCGCCATGCCGCAGAGTTTTCATAATTTATGTCAACGTGCGGCTACGGCGGCGGGCTATCCAGATTTCCAGCCAGATGCTTGTCTTATCAACCGCTACGCTCCTGGCGCGAAACTGTCGCTGCATCAGGATAAAGACGAACCGGATCTGCGCGCGCCAATTGTTTCTGTTTCTCTGGGCTTACCCGCGATTTTTCAATTTGGCGGCCTGAAACGAAATGATCCGCTCAAACGTTTGTTGTTGGAACATGGCGATGTGGTGGTATGGGGCGGTGAATCGCGGCTGTTTTATCACGGTATTCAACCGTTGAAAGCGGGGTTTCATCCACTCACCACCGACTGCCGCTACAACCTGACATTCCGTCAGGCAGGTAAAAAAGAATAAAAATAAGAATTATTATTGCTGTGCGCGCGAAGATGTTTAAACTGCGGGCTGTAATTCATTGTCCGGGTTTTCTGCATGGAACTTCTTGTACTTGTCTGGCGGCAGTATCGCTGGCCATTTATCAGTGTGATGGCGCTAAGCCTCGCCAGTGCGGCATTAGGCATTGGCTTAATTGCTTTTATCAATCAGCGCCTTATCGAAACGGCGGATACCAGTCTGCTGGTGTTGCCGGAGTTTCTGGGATTATTGCTGCTGTTGATGGCAGTCACTCTCGGATCGCAACTGGCGCTCACCACTTTGGGGCATCACTTCGTTTACCGACTGCGTAGTGAATTTATCAAGCGGATTCTGGATACCCACGTCGAGCGCATTGAACAACTCGGTAGCGCCTCGTTGCTGGCGGGATTAACCAGCGATGTGCGCAATATCACCATTGCTTTTGTGCGTCTGCCGGAACTGGTGCAGGGGATCATTCTCACTATCGGTTCAGCGGCGTATCTGTGGATGCTGTCGGGCAAAATGCTGCTGGTAACGGCTATCTGGATGGCGATCACCATCTGGGGCGGTTTTTTGCTGGTGGCGCGGGTGTACAAACATATGGCGACCCTGCGTGAAACCGAAGACAAGCTGTACACGGATTTTCAAACTGTACTTGAAGGGCGCAAAGAGCTGACTCTGAACCGGGAACGCGCCGAGTATGTGTTTAACAACCTCTACATTCCTGATGCGCAAGAGTATCGCCATCATATTATTCGCGCAGACACCTTCCATCTTAGTGCCGTGAACTGGTCAAACATCATGATGCTGGGCGCAATCGGCCTGGTGTTCTGGATGGCGAACAGCCTCGGTTGGGCTGATACCAACGTTGCCGCGACCTATTCGTTGACGCTTTTATTCCTGCGTACGCCGCTGCTTTCGGCGGTTGGCGCATTGCCGACGCTGCTGACGGCGCAGGTGGCGTTTAACAAGCTGAACAAATTCGCGCTCGCGCCTTTCAAAGCAGAGTTTCCGCGCCCGCAGGCGTTTCCCAACTGGCAAACGCTGGAGCTGCGTAACGTGACGTTTGCTTATCAGGATAACGCGTTTTCCGTTGGTCCGATTAATCTCACCATCAAACGTGGCGAGCTGCTGTTTCTGATTGGCGGCAACGGTAGCGGAAAATCGACGCTGGCGATGTTGTTGACGGGCTTGTATCAGCCACAAAGCGGCGAAATCTTGCTGGATGGCAAACCTGTCAGCGGCGAACAACCGGAAGATTATCGCAAACTGTTTTCGGCAGTGTTTACCGATGTCTGGCTGTTTGATCAACTGCTGGGGCCGGAGGGTAAACCCGCTAACCCGCAACTGGTTGAGAAGTGGCTGGCGCAGCTGAAAATGGCTCATAAGCTTGAGTTAAGCAACGGGCGTATTGTTAACCTGAAGTTATCAAAAGGGCAGAAAAAACGCGTGGCGCTGTTGCTGGCGCTGGCAGAAGAACGCGATATTATCCTGCTGGATGAATGGGCGGCGGATCAGGATCCACACTTCCGTCGTGAGTTTTATCAGGTGTTGCTGCCGCTGATGCAGGAGATGGGTAAAACTATTTTCGCTATCAGTCATGATGATCATTACTTTATCCACGCCGACCGCCTGCTGGAAATGCGCAACGGGCAACTTAGCGAGCTGACGGGCGAAGAGCGCGATGCCGCTTCGCGTGATGCCGTTGCCCGGACGGCATAATATTACGACGCTGACCTGGCGGACTGCTGCCGCCAGGTCAATATTCTAAAAATCCCTTCATTTCTAATAACCCTATAATTAATCAACGAAATTATAATGTTTCTAAAATTAGAATATAATTTATAAACATTATTTAAATGTTGTTACTTAAGTGTTACCGTTGATGCCGCGCAAATCTCACCTGCAATAAAGCGACTAAAAGTAAGGCATTAACAAGATGAAAAAAGTGACTGCCATGCTCTTCTCGATGGCCGTGGGGCTTAATGCCGTTTCGATGGCGGCAAAAGCGAAAGCGTCCGAGGAGCAGGAAACTGATGTACTGTTGATTGGCGGCGGCATTATGAGCGCCACGTTGGGGACCTATTTACGCGAGCTGGAGCCTGAATGGTCGATGACCATGGTGGAGCGCCTGGAGGGTGTCGCGCAGGAGAGTTCGAACGGCTGGAATAACGCCGGAACCGGGCATTCTGCACTGATGGAACTGAACTACACCCCGCAAAACGCCGATGGCAGCATCAGTATTGAAAAAGCAGTCGCCATTAACGAAGCATTTCAGATTTCCCGCCAGTTCTGGGCGCACCAGGTCGAGCGCGGCGTGCTGCGTACTCCGCGTTCATTTATCAATACCGTTCCGCATATGAGCTTTGTCTGGGGCGAGGATAACGTTAATTTCCTGCGCGCCCGTTACGCCGCGTTGCAACAAAGCTCGCTGTTTCGCGGTATGCGTTACTCTGAAGATCACGCGCAGATCAAAGAGTGGGCACCGTTAGTGATGGAAGGGCGCGATCCGCAACAGAAAGTGGCAGCCACGCGTACGGAAATTGGTACCGATGTGAACTACGGCGAGATCACCCGCCAGTTAATTGCTTCCTTGCAGAAGAAATCTAACTTCTCGCTGCAACTCAGCAGTGAAGTCCGCGCCCTAAAGCGTAATGACGATAACACCTGGACCGTTACCGTTGCCGATCTAAAAAATGGCACTGCACAGAACATTCGTGCAAAATTTGTCTTTATCGGCGCGGGCGGTGCGGCGCTGAAGCTGTTACAGGAATCGGGGATTCCGGAAGCGAAAGACTACGCCGGTTTCCCGGTGGGCGGACAGTTCCTTGTTTCGGAAAACCCGGACGTGGTTAATCACCATCTGGCGAAGGTTTACGGTAAAGCATCCGTTGGCGCACCACCGATGTCGGTTCCGCATATCGATACCCGCGTTCTGGACGGTAAACGCGTAGTGCTGTTTGGGCCATTTGCCACCTTCTCAACCAAATTCCTCAAAAACGGTTCATTGTGGGATCTGATGAGTTCCACCACCACCTCTAACGTGATGCCGATGATGCACGTCGGGCTGGATAATTTCGATCTGGTGAAATATCTGGTGAGTCAGGTGATGTTGAGTGAAGAGGATCGTTTTGAAGCGTTGAAAGAGTACTATCCGCAAGCGAAAAAAGAGGACTGGCGTTTGTGGCAAGCGGGGCAGCGTGTGCAGATTATCAAGCGTGATGCCGATAAAGGTGGTGTACTGCGTCTGGGTACTGAAGTGGTCAGTGACCAGCAAGGAACCATTGCCGCGCTCCTGGGGGCATCGCCAGGGGCGTCAACCGCCGCGCCGATTATGTTGAATCTGCTGGAAAAAGTATTTGGCGATCGCGTTTCCAGCCCGCAATGGCAGGCTACGTTGAAAGCGATCGTTCCATCTTATGGACGCAAGCTGAATGGTGATGTAGCGGCAACAGAACGCGAGTTGCAGTACACCAGCGAAGTGCTGGGCCTGAAATACGACAAGCCGCAAGCAGCAGATAGTACGCCGAAACCGCAGCTGAAATCGCAACCCGTTCAAAAAGAAGTGGCGGATATTGCGTTGTAATGATGTGCCACATCCGGCATGGTATGCCGGATGTGGCGTATGCTGATAAGACGCGCCAGCGTCGCATCAGGCAACCGGCTTGGGTGTTAGATGTCGGATGCGGCGTAACCGACTTATTCGACCTACGGAGTGGAGCACTTCACAGCGGTGTAGGCCTGATAAGACGCGTCAGCGTCGCATCAGGCAACCGGCTCGGACGTTGGATGTCGGATGCGGCGTAACCGCCTTATCCGACCTATGGGGTGGAGCACTTCACAGCGGTGTAGGCCTGATAAGACGCGCCAGCGTCGCATCAGGCAACCGGCTCGGGCGTTAGATGTCGGATGCGGTGTAACCGCCTTATCCAACCTATGGGGTGCCGCACTTCACGGCAGTTTAGCGAACTACCGCGTTGTCAATTTTCTCTTCCGCCTTCCAGACGCGGTACTTCACATCTACATTGTCTGGCGTATACACCACGATCGGCAGCTTGCTGTTGTAACGCAGCATTCCAGCATCGCCCAGATACGCGGTGACAAATTTCTTCTCTTTCTTGCCATCCGGGCAGGCCATCATCGTGGAAACCGGCGAGCTAACTTTATCAAAGACATAATAATCATAGCCCCAGCCTTCCAGCGTTTTGCTTTCCAGCTTCCCGCCGAGACGATGCAAATTGCAATCGACTTCCAGCGTCTGACCGATTAACAGTTCTACTTTCAGGGTAGATTCATCTTCTTGCGGGGTTAACTGAATCACCTGACGCTTCATGCCTTTTTCAGCTTGTGGATAAGGCGCGATTTTTTCCAGTGGCTGGACGCTCTCTGCCGCCCAGGCGGAAGTGGTGGCGAAAGCGGCAAACAATACTGCAGGTAGAATGGTCTTCATTTTTTGCTTTCCTTCTTCATTTATAGGTTTGCACCGATGATGTCGCTGAAGGTTAACATATTCATCAGATTTATTAATTTGCTTTATGAATAACTTAAAGAACATTCAGACAATTTTACCTGCTCTTTTAGTGTTAAATTCTGGCGAGAGAACAAGCCAGCAGAAATATCTCTGGTGAATTAATCGCTATATAAATATGTTTATAACCATTTGAAATGTGAGCGAAAGCCCGTTTTTGCCACGCTTCCCGCCACTCTTTTGATCCTGCTACAGGTTTTACCCCGATCGGGGTATGCATCTTTGACACATCCTTTAATATCTTAGCGGCTATAAAAATGGCTTATTAATTATGCGGTTTATTTGGTCGCTCTCAATTTTCAGAGCGCGTTAATGATGGAAGGTCAATGTGAAGATTGATGCATCCCGTCGGGGCATACTCACTGGTCGCTGGCGCAAAGCCAGTAACGGTATCCGTCCGCCCTGGTCCGGTGATGAATCTCATTTTCTGACCCATTGCACCCGCTGCGATGCCTGTATTAATGCTTGTGAAAACAACATTCTGCAACGCGGCGCGGGCGGCTATCCGAGCGTTAATTTCAAAAACAACGAGTGCAGCTTCTGTTACGCCTGCGCGCAGGCTTGCCCCGAATCGCTATTTTCTCCGCGCCACACCAGGGCCTGGGATTTGCAGTTCACCATTGGGGACGCGTGCCTGGCGTATCAGTCAGTTGAATGCCGCCGCTGTCAGGATAGCTGTGAGCCAATGGCAATTATCTTTCGCCCGACGCTCTCCGGGATCTACCAGCCGCAACTTAATAGCCAACTTTGCAACGGATGTGGAGCATGTGCAGCCAGCTGTCCGGTATCAGCCATAACTGCGGAGTATCTCCATGCACACTAACTGGCAAGTTTGCAGCCTGGTCGTGCAGGCCAAAAGCGAACGAATTTCAGACATCAGCACCCAACTGAACGCCTTTCCCGGCTGTGAAGTTGCTGTCAGCGACGCGCCGAGCGGTCAGTTGATTGTGGTGGTGGAAGCAGAAGACAGCGAAACGCTGATCCAAACCATTGAGTCAGTACGCAACGTAGAGGGCGTGCTGGCGGTGTCGCTGGTTTATCACCAGCAGGAAGAGCAAGGTGAGGAAACACCATGAAACTCAGTCGTCGTAGCTTTATGAAAGCTAACGCCGTTGCGGCCGCTGCGGCGGCTGCCGGTCTCAGCGTGCCGGGCGTTGCCCGCGCCGTTGTTGGTCAGCAGGAAGCCATTAAATGGGATAAAGCGCCGTGCCGTTTCTGCGGTACTGGTTGCGGCGTTCTGGTCGGAACGCAGCAGGGGCGTGTGGTGGCCTGTCAGGGCGACCCGGACGCACCGGTTAACCGTGGCCTGAACTGCATTAAGGGCTATTTCCTGCCCAAGATCATGTACGGTAAAGACCGTTTGACGCAGCCGCTGCTGCGTATGAAAAACGGTAAATATGACAAAGAAGGCGAATTTACCCCAATCACCTGGGATCAGGCCTTCGATGTGATGGAAGAGAAATTCAAAACCGCCCTGAAAGAAAAAGGGCCGGAATCGATCGGTATGTTCGGTTCTGGTCAGTGGACTATCTGGGAAGGTTATGCCGCGTCCAAACTGTTTAAAGCGGGCTTCCGTTCGAACAACATCGACCCGAACGCGCGTCACTGTATGGCGTCGGCAGTAGTTGGCTTTATGCGTACCTTTGGTATGGATGAGCCGATGGGCTGCTATGACGACATCGAGCAGGCTGACGCGTTTGTGCTGTGGGGCGCAAACATGGCGGAAATGCACCCGATCCTCTGGTCGCGCATCACTAACCGTCGTCTCTCTAACCAGAACGTCACCGTGGCGGTGCTTTCTACCTACCAGCATCGTAGCTTCGAGCTGGCGGATAACGGCATCATCTTTACGCCGCAATCTGACCTGGTGATCCTGAACTACATCGCCAACTATATCATTCAAAACAATGCGATAAATCAGGACTTCTTTAGCAAACACGTTAACCTGCGCAAAGGTGCGACGGACATCGGCTACGGTTTACGTCCGACCCATCCGCTGGAAAAAGCAGCGAAGAATCCGGGTTCTGATGCTTCCGAACCGATGAGCTTTGAAGATTACAAAGCCTTCGTTGCTGAGTATACGCTGGAAAAAACCGCTGAAATGACCGGCGTGCCGAAAGACCAGTTAGAACAACTGGCGCAGCTGTATGCCGATCCGAACAAGAAAGTCATCTCCTACTGGACGATGGGCTTCAACCAGCATACCCGTGGTGTATGGGCCAACAACCTGGTCTACAACCTGCACCTGCTGACCGGCAAAATTTCCCAGCCGGGTTGCGGTCCGTTCTCCCTGACCGGGCAGCCTTCTGCGTGTGGTACTGCGCGTGAAGTGGGCACCTTTGCTCACCGTCTGCCTGCGGACATGGTGGTGACTAACGAGAAACATCGTGATATCTGCGAGAAGAAGTGGAATATCCCGAGCGGCACCATTCCGGCAAAAATCGGTCTGCACGCGGTGGCACAAGACCGTGCGCTGAAAGACGGCAAGCTGAATGTTTACTGGACCATGTGTACCAACAACATGCAGGCCGGGCCGAACATCAATGAAGAGCGTATGCCGGGCTGGCGCGATCCGCGCAACTTCATCATCGTCTCCGATCCGTATCCGACAGTCAGTGCGCTGGCCGCCGACTTGATCCTGCCGACCGCAATGTGGGTAGAAAAAGAGGGCGCTTACGGTAACGCCGAACGCCGTACTCAGTTCTGGCGTCAGCAAGTACAGGCACCTGGTGAAGCGAAATCGGATCTCTGGCAGTTAGTTCAGTTCTCCCGTCGCTTCAAAACCGAAGAAGTATGGCCGGAAGAGCTGCTGGCGAAGAAACCGGAACTGCGTGGCAAAACGTTGTACGAGGTTCTGTATGCCACCCCGGAAGTGAGCAAATTCCCGGTATCCGAACTGGCGGAAGATCAGCTGAACGATGAATCCCGCGAGCTGGGCTTCTATCTGCAAAAAGGGCTGTTCGAAGAGTACGCATGGTTTGGTCGTGGTCACGGTCACGATCTGGCACCGTTCGATGACTACCATAAAGCGCGCGGTCTGCGCTGGCCGGTGGTGAACGGTAAAGAAACTCAGTGGCGTTACAGCGAAGGTAACGACCCGTACGTGAAAGCGGGCGAAGGCTACAAGTTCTACGGTAAACCGGATGGCAAAGCGGTGATCTTCGCACTGCCGTTCGAACCAGCGGCGGAAGCACCGGATGAAGAGTACGACCTGTGGCTCTCTACCGGACGCGTCCTGGAGCACTGGCACACCGGCAGTATGACTCGCCGTGTACCGGAACTGCACCGCGCCTTCCCGGAAGCGGTCCTGTTTATTCACCCGCTGGATGCGAAAGCGCGCGATCTGCGTCGTGGCGACAAAGTGAAAGTGGTTTCTCGCCGTGGCGAAGTGATCTCGATTGTCGAAACGCGCGGTCGTAACCGTCCGCCGCAGGGCCTGGTGTACATGCCGTTCTTCGACGCCGCACAGCTGGTTAACAAACTAACGCTGGACGCGACCGATCCGCTCTCGAAAGAGACGGACTTCAAGAAGTGCGCGGTCAAACTGGAGAAGGTGTAAGCCATTATGTCCCGGTCAGCGAAACCTCAAAATGGTCGCCGCCGCTTTCTGCGCGATGTTGTTCGCACAGCAGGCGGGCTGGCTGCCGTGGGTGTGGCGCTGGGGTTACAACAGCAAACCGCACGCGCATCTGGCGTGCGGTTGCGCCCGCCCGGAGCCATAAACGAGAACGCCTTTGCCAGTGCCTGTGTGCGTTGTGGTCAGTGTGTTCAGGCTTGCCCTTACGACACCTTAAAACTGGCGACGCTGGCCTCTGGTCTGTCGGCGGGCACGCCATATTTTGTCGCACGGGATATTCCTTGCGAAATGTGTGAGGACATTCCGTGCGCCAAAGTGTGCCCGAGCGGTGCGCTGGATCGTGAGATCGAATCGATCGACGACGCGCGGATGGGGCTGGCGGTGCTGGTAGACCAGGAAAACTGTCTCAACTTTCAGGGGCTGCGCTGCGATGTTTGTTATCGCGAATGCCCGAAAATTGATGAGGCCATCACCCTGGAGCTGGAGCGCAACACGCGTACCGGTAAGCACGCCCGCTTTCTGCCGACGGTTCACAGCGACGCCTGTACCGGCTGCGGTAAGTGCGAAAAAGTGTGCGTGCTGGAACAACCGGCAATCAAGGTGTTACCGCTGTCACTGGCGAAAGGGGAGTTAGGTCACCATTACCGCTTCGGCTGGCTGGAGGGGAACAATGGCAAATCGTAAACGTGACGCCGGGCGCGAGGCGCTGGAGAAAAAAGGCTGGTGGCGCAGTCACCGTTGGCTGGTGTTACGTCGCCTTTGTCAGTTCTTCGTGCTGGGGATGTTTTTGAGCGGTCCGTGGTTTGGTGTGTGGATCTTGCACGGCAACTACAGCAGTAGCCTGTTATTCGACACCGTTCCGCTGACCGATCCGCTGATGACGCTGCAAAGTCTTGCCAGTGGTCATCTGCCTGCCACGGTGGCGTTGACCGGTGCGGTGATTATCACCGTGCTCTACGCCCTGGCGGGAAAGCGATTATTTTGCAGCTGGGTCTGCCCGCTGAACCCGATTACCGACTTAGCGAACTGGTTACGCAGGCGCTTTGACCTCAATCAGTCTGCGACGATCCCTCGCCACATTCGCTACGTGCTGTTGGTGGTCATTCTGGTGGGATCAGCCTTAACCGGCACGCTCATCTGGGAATGGATCAACCCCGTTTCCCTGATGGGGCGTAGCCTGGTAATGGGCTTCGGCAGCGGCGCGCTGCTTATTCTCGCGCTGTTTTTATTTGATCTACTGGTCGTTGAACACGGCTGGTGCGGGCACATTTGTCCGGTTGGCGCGCTTTATGGCGTGCTGGGTAGCAAAGGTGTGATTACCGTTGCGGCCAGCGATCGGCAGAAATGTAACCGCTGTATGGATTGTTTTCATGTTTGCCCGGAACCGCATGTGCTACGTGCCCCGGTGCTGGATGAACAAAGCCCGGTGCAGGTCACCAGCCGCGATTGCATGACGTGCGGTCGCTGCGTGGATGTCTGTTCTGAGGATGTATTTACAATAACTACACGATGGAGTTCGGGAGCGAAATCATGAAAAGCCATGACCTGAAGAAAGCGCTGTGTCAATGGACGGCGATGCTGGCCCTGGTGGTAAGCGGCGCGGTTTGGGCGGCTAATGGCGTCGATTTTAGCCAGTCGCCGGAAGTATCCGGGACGCAGGAAGGGGCCATTCGGATGCCAAAAGAGCAGGATCGGATGCCGCTGAACTATGTGAATCAGCCGCCAATGATCCCGCATAGCGTTGAAGGTTATCAGGTAACGACCAATACCAACCGCTGCTTGCAGTGCCACGGTGTCGAAAGCTATCGCACCACTGGCGCGCCGCGTATCAGTCCTACTCACTTTATGGACAGCGACGGCAAAGTGGGCGCGGAAGTGGCTCCGCGTCGTTATTTCTGTCTGCAATGTCACGTACCGCAGGCCGATACCGCGCCAATCGTGGGGAATACCTTTACCCCATCAAAAGGTTACGGGAAATAAGAGGTTATTATGGGAAATTCTGACCGTAAGCCTGGTCTGATTAAGCGCCTGTGGAAATGGTGGCGTACCCCCAGCCGTCTGGCGCTGGGGACGCTGCTGTTGATCGGTTTTGTCGGCGGCATCGTCTTCTGGGGCGGCTTTAACACCGGGATGGAAAAAGCCAATACCGAAGAGTTCTGCATTAGCTGCCACGAAATGCGTAACACGGTGTATCAGGAATACATGGATTCCGTGCACTACAACAACCGTAGCGGCGTCCGTGCGACCTGTCCGGATTGTCACGTTCCGCACGAGTTTGTGCCGAAGATGATACGCAAGCTCAAAGCAAGTAAAGAGCTGTATGGTAAAATTTTTGGCGTTATTGACACGCCGCAGAAATTTGAAGCTCATCGTCTGACGATGGCACAGAATGAGTGGCGGCGCATGAAGGACAATAACTCGCAGGAGTGCCGTAACTGTCACAACTTCGAGTATATGGATACAACCGCCCAGAAATCGGTTGCCGCGAAGATGCATGACCAGGCGGTGAAAGATGGGCAAACCTGTATTGATTGCCATAAAGGGATAGCGCACAAGCTGCCCGATATGCGTGAAGTCGAGCCAGGTTTTTAACAAGGTTATTGCGTGGGTATGCTTGAAGCCAGAGAGTTACTTTGTGAGCGGGATGAACGAACCTTATTTAGTGGCTTGTCATTTACGCTGAACGCAGGAGAGTGGGTACAAATCACCGGTAGCAACGGCGCGGGGAAGACAACGCTTCTCCGTTTGCTGACGGGGTTGTCTCGCCCTGACGCAGGCGAGGTTCTCTGGCAAGGGCAGCCCTTGCATCAGGTACGTGACAGCTACCATCAAAACCTGTTATGGATAGGCCATCAGCCGGGGATCAAAACCCGGCTGACGGCGTTAGAAAATCTGCACTTTTATCATCGCGATGGCGATACCGCACAATGTCTGGAAGCCCTGGCGCAGGCCGGGCTTGCCGGATTCGAAGATATTCCGGTAAATCAACTTTCTGCCGGGCAACAACGCCGCGTCGCTTTAGCGCGTCTGTGGCTGACCCGTGCCACGTTATGGATCCTCGACGAGCCTTTTACCGCGATTGACGTCAACGGCGTCGATCGTCTGACCCAGCGTATGGCGCAGCATACGGAGCAGGGGGGGATTGTGATTCTGACTACCCACCAGCCGCTCAACGTTGCTGAAAGTAAAATTCGCCGCATTTCACTGACGCAAACGAGGGCTGCATGATGTTCTGGCGCATTTTCCGTCTTGAGCTGCGCGTAGCGTTTCGCCATAGCGCCGAAATCGCCAACCCGCTGTGGTTCTTCCTGATTGTAATTACCCTTTTTCCGCTCAGTATCGGTCCGGAGCCGCAACTGCTGGCGCGTATTGCACCGGGCATTATCTGGGTTGCTGCGCTGCTTTCATCCTTGCTGGCGCTGGAACGACTGTTCCGTGACGATTTGCAGGACGGCAGTCTTGAACAATTGATGTTGTTGCCGTTACCCTTGCCCGCCGTTGTGCTGGCGAAGGTGATGGCGCACTGGATGGTAACCGGTCTGCCGTTACTCATCCTTTCGCCACTGGTAGCAATGCTACTGGGAATGGATGTTTATGGCTGGCAAGTGATGGCGCTGACGCTGCTGCTGGGAACGCCTACGCTTGGCTTTCTCGGTGCACCGGGCGTGGCGCTGACAGTGGGACTTAAGCGCGGTGGTGTGCTGCTCAGCATACTGGTGTTACCGCTGACTATCCCATTACTCATCTTTGCCACCGCCGCGATGGACGCGGCTTCTATGCATTTGCCCGTTGACGGGTATCTGGCAATTTTAGGCGCGTTGCTGGCAGGCACCGCGACATTAAGTCCTTTTGCGACGGCGGCAGCGTTACGAATCAGCATTCAATAACGCTGGATTACTGATTTTTGTTCGAGTCTGGTATCGAAACTATGTGGAAAACACTGCATCAACTGGCGATCCCACCACGGCTGTATCAAATCTGTGGCTGGTTTATACCGTGGCTGGCAATTGCCAGTGTGGTCGTGCTTACCGTTGGCTGGATCTGGGGATTCGGCTTTGCTCCGGCTGATTATCAGCAGGGAAATAGCTACCGCATTATCTACTTGCATGTACCTGCGGCGATCTGGTCGATGGGCATTTATGCATCAATGGCGGTGGCAGCGTTTATTGGCCTTGTCTGGCAGATGAAAATGGCCAACCTGGCGGTGGCGGCGATGGCCCCCATTGGTGCCGTGTTTACCTTTATTGCCCTGGTTACCGGCTCTGCATGGGGAAAACCGATGTGGGGCACCTGGTGGGTATGGGATGCACGTCTGACTTCTGAACTGGTGCTGCTGTTTCTGTATGTTGGTGTCATTGCCCTGTGGCACGCCTTCGATGACCGCCGTCTGGCGGGCCGTGCGGCAGGTATCCTGGTGCTGATTGGCGTGGTGAATCTGCCGATTATTCATTACTCCGTGGAGTGGTGGAACACCCTGCATCAGGGATCAACGCGGATGCAGCAAAGTATCGATCCGGCGATGCGTTCGCCGCTGCGCTGGTCGATTTTTGGCTTCCTGCTCCTGTCTGCCACGCTGACGCTGATGCGGATGCGGAATTTGATTTTGCTGATGGAAAAACGCCGTCCGTGGGTGAGTGAACTGATACTGAAAAGAGGCCGTAAATGACCCCTGCATTTGCTTCCTGGAATGAATTTTTCGCAATGGGCGGTTACGCCTTTTTTGTCTGGCTGGCGGTGGTGATGACCGTTATTCCGCTGGTGGTTTTGGTCGTGCACTCGGTGATGCAACATCGCGCAATTCTGCGTGGCGTGGCGCAACAGCGGGCGCGTGAGGCGCGTTTACGTGCTGCGCAACAGCAGGAGGCTGCATGAATATTCGCCGTAAAAACCGCTTGTGGATTGTCTGTGCCGTGTTGGCAGGGCTGGCGCTGACTATCGGTCTGGTGCTATATGCGCTGCGCTCGAATATCGATCTCTTTTATACGCCGGGGGAAATTCTCTACGGCAAGCGTGAAACTCAGCAAATGCCGGAAGTCGGTCAGCGTCTGCGCGTTGGCGGGATGGTGATGCCGGGTAGTGTGCAGCGCGATCCCAATTCGCTGAAAGTGACCTTCACCATTTACGACGCTGAAGGCTCAGTGGATGTCTCTTACGAAGGCATTTTGCCGGATCTGTTCCGTGAAGGGCAGGGCGTTGTGGTGCAGGGCGAGCTGGAAAAAGGCAATCATATCCTCGCGAAAGAAGTGCTGGCGAAACACGACGAAAACTACACGCCGCCAGAAGTTGAGAAAGCGATGGAAGCTAACCACCGTCGCCCGGCGAGTGTTTATAAGGACCCAGCATCATGATGCCGGAAATTGGTAACGGGCTGCTGTGCCTGGCGTTAGGGATTGCGCTGCTGCTGTCCGTGTATCCGCTATGGGGCGTGGCGCGCGGAGATGCGCGCATGATGGCGTCTTCCCGCTTGTTTGCCTGGCTGCTGTTTATGTCTGTGGCTGGCGCATTTCTGGTGCTGGTCAATGCTTTCGTGGTCAACGACTTTACCGTCACCTATGTTGCCAGCAACTCCAATACCCAGCTTCCGGTGTGGTATCGCGTGGCGGCTACCTGGGGCGCACATGAAGGCTCACTGCTGCTGTGGGTGCTGCTGATGAGCGGCTGGACCTTTGCGGTGGCGATTTTTAGTCAGCGTATTCCGCTGGATATTGTGGCCCGCGTACTGGCGATAATGGGGATGGTCAGTGTCGGCTTTTTGCTGTTCATTCTCTTTACTTCTAACCCGTTCTCACGCACGTTGCCGAATTTCCCGATTGAAGGTCGCGATCTTAACCCGCTATTGCAGGATCCGGGGCTGATCTTCCATCCGCCTCTGCTTTATATGGGGTACGTGGGTTTCTCGGTGGCGTTTGCTTTTGCCATTGCTTCTTTGCTGAGCGGGCGTCTGGACAGCACTTATGCGCGTTTTACTCGTCCGTGGACGCTGGCAGCGTGGATCTTCCTGACGCTCGGCATCGTGCTCGGTTCCGCATGGGCCTATTACGAACTCGGCTGGGGTGGCTGGTGGTTCTGGGATCCGGTAGAAAACGCCTCGTTTATGCCGTGGCTGGTGGGGACTGCGCTGATGCACTCGCTGGCGGTGACTGAACAGCGTGCCAGCTTCAAAGCGTGGACATTACTGCTGGCAATCAGTGCCTTCTCGTTGTGTCTGTTGGGGACTTTCCTCGTGCGTTCCGGCGTGCTGGTATCGGTACACGCGTTTGCGTCTGATCCGGCGCGCGGTATGTTTATCCTCGCCTTTATGGTGCTGGTGATTGGCGGTTCGCTGCTGCTGTTTGCCGCGCGTGGACACAAAGTTCGCTCACGCGTAAACAATGCGCTGTGGTCGCGGGAATCTCTGCTGTTAGCGAACAACGTTTTGCTGGTCGCCGCGATGCTGGTGGTGTTGCTGGGGACGCTGCTGCCGCTGGTGCACAAGCAACTGGGACTGGGCAGTATTTCGATTGGCGAACCGTTCTTCAACACCATGTTTACCTGGCTGATGGTGCCGTTTGCGCTACTGCTGGGTGTCGGTCCTCTGGTGCGCTGGGGGCGCGATCGCCCACGTAAAATCCGCAATTTATTGATTATCGCCTTCATCTCTACGCTGGTGCTGTCTCTGCTGTTGCCGTGGCTGTTCGAAAGCAAAGTGGTGGCGATGACGGTGCTCGGCCTGGCAATGGCCTGCTGGATTGCGGTGCTGGCAATTGCGGAAGCTGCGCTACGTATTTCACGCGGCACGAAAACCACCTTCAGTTATTGGGGGATGGTGGCGGCTCACCTGGGGCTGGCAGTGACAATTGTTGGCATTGCCTTTAGCCAGAACTATAGCGTTGAGCGTGATGTGCGCATGAAGTCCGGCGATAGCGTCGATATTCATGAATATCGCTTCACCTTCCGTGATGTCAAAGAGGTGACTGGCCCGAACTGGCGTGGCGGTGTGGCGACTATCGGCGTAACGCGAGAGGGTAAACCGGAAACGGTGCTGTATGCGGAAAAACGTTATTACAACACTGCCGGGTCGATGATGACCGAAGCGGCAATTGACGGCGGCATCACGCGTGACCTGTACGCGGCCCTCGGTGAAGAGCTGGAAAACGGCGCGTGGGCCGTGCGTCTTTACTACAAACCATTTGTTCGCTGGATTTGGGCGGGCGGGCTGATGATGGCGTTGGGCGGACTGCTGTGTCTGTTTGATCCTCGCTATCGTAAGCGCGTGAGCCCGCAAAAAACTGCGCCGGAGGCTGTATGAAGCGCAAAGTATTGTTAATTCCGTTGATTATCTTCCTGGCGATTGCCGCGGCGCTGCTGTGGCAGCTGGCGCGTAATGCCGAAGGGGATGATCCGACCAATCTGGAATCGGCGCTCATTGGCAAGCCAGTGCCGAAGTTTCGTCTCGAATCACTGGACAATCCGGGGCAGTTTTATCAGGCGGATGTGCTGACTCAGGGCAAACCAGTGCTGCTTAACGTCTGGGCGACCTGGTGTCCGACCTGCCGTGCGGAACATCAATATCTGAATCAGCTTTCTGCGCAGGGCATCCGCGTGGTCGGCATGAACTATAAAGACGATCGCCAGAAGGCAATCAGCTGGCTGAAAGAACTGGGCAATCCTTACGCGCTAAGCCTGTTTGATGGCGATGGCATGTTAGGGCTGGATCTCGGTGTCTATGGCGCGCCAGAAACGTTTCTTATTGACGGCAACGGCATCATTCGCTATCGCCATGCGGGCGATCTCAATCCTCGCGTCTGGGAAGAAGAGATCAAGCCGCTGTGGGAGAAATACAGTAAGGAGGCCGCACAATGAGGTTTTTATTGGGCGTGCTGATGCTGATGATCTCCGGCTCAGCGCTGGCGACCATCGACGTGTTGCAGTTTAAAGATGAAGCACAGGAACAACAGTTCCGTCAGCTCACTGAAGAACTGCGTTGCCCGAAATGCCAGAATAACAGCATTGCCGATTCCAACTCGATGATTGCCACCGACCTGCGCCAGAAAGTGTATGAACTGATGCAGGAAGGCAAAAGTAAGAAAGAGATTGTCGATTATATGGTGGCGCGTTACGGCAACTTCGTCACTTACGATCCGCCGTTAACGCCGCTGACCGTGCTGCTGTGGGTGCTTCCGGTAGTGGCTATTGGTATTGGCGGTTGGGTCATATACGCCCGTTCGCGGCGTCGGGTACGCGTGGTACCGGAAGCGTTTCCTGAACAAAGCGTGCCGGAAGGTAAGCGTGCCGGATATGTTGTTTATCTGCCGGGTATTGTGGTGGCGTTAATTGTGGCTGGCGTCAGCTACTACCAGACTGGCAATTATCAGCAGGTGAAAATCTGGCAGCAGGCCACGGCACAGGCTCCGGCGTTGCTGGACAGGGCGCTGGATCCGAAAGCCGATCCGCTCAACGAAGAAGAGATGTCGCGCCTTGCGCTGGGGATGCGTACTCAACTGCAAAAAAATCCGGGAGATATAGAAGGCTGGATTATGTTGGGTCGCGTTGGCATGGCGCTGGGTAACGCCAGTATCGCCACCGATGCATACGCTACTGCGTATCGCCTCGATCCGAAAAACAGCGATGCCGCACTGGGTTATGCTGAAGCGTTGACACGTTCATCTGATCCCAACGACAACCGCCTCGGCGGCGAACTGCTGCGCCAGTTGGTGAGAACGGACCATAGCAATATTCGTGTGTTAAGCATGTATGCGTTTAATGCCTTTGAGCAGCAGCGATTTGGCGAAGCCGTTGCCGCGTGGGAGATGATGTTGAAACTCTTACCTGCCAACGATACTCGCCGTGCTGTGATTGAACGTAGTATCGCGCAGGCGATGCAACATTTGTCGCCGCAGGAGAGTAAATAAAAAGTGGCCCGATGGTGATTCCATCGGGCTATTTTTATTGTGCCCCGCGTTGTTGCAGGAACAGAATGGTGGCTGCCACGCGTGAGCGGACATTGAGTTTGCGCAGCAGATTGCGAATATGTACTTTTACTGTCTGCTCTGAAATATTCAACACCGAGGCAATCTGTTTATTTGACAGCCCCTGTGCCAGCTCGTGCAGAACATCCAGCTCGCGCTCCGTCAGCACGCTGAAGGGATCTTCTTCCGCGCCAAACATTTCACGTTCATGTAAGTACTGATTGACGCGTTCGCTAAAGACTTTGCTGCCTTTCGCTCCGGCACGAATCGCTTCCAGCAACACTTCCGGGTCGCTGTCTTTCAACAGATAACCGTCTGCGCCTGCGTCTATCAGCGCAAAGACATCGCTGGAGGCATCTGATACGGTCAGGATAATAATTTGCGCGGTAACGCCATCCCTGCGCAAGGCATTGAGGGTATCCAGGCCACTCATACCTTTCATATTGAGATCCAGCAAGATCACGTCGATATCCAGTCTATTCGCCAGATCGATAGCACTCGCGCCGTCGCCCGCTTCGGCGACCACTTCAAAGCCAGGATCAAGCTCCAGTAACTGACGAACACCGCGTCGCATAAGTGGATGATCATCCACAATCATCACCTGAAAAGGCGTTGCTTCAGGCATAGTAGTCTCCTGAGGTTTTATTAGAATCATTATGTTTGAGCGTAGCGTTGGTAACGCTACCAGGCGCGTGAATGTTACCCCATTTTATGTATGGACATGTAGCGAAAACTACAACCTTGTCGTTCGCTTTGGCATCATTTTCATTATAAAGACGGAATTTTGCATCAGCTTCTCATCAAGAAAAACAACTAAAAAATCAATCACAATACTTGTGCATTTCTTTAAACAGTTTTTAAAAACTGACTCCGGGTATGGAGCTATGGGTATTTTCTCTACCCAATGCTTTTAACAGCAATTAATTTCATAGGATGAAAGCTCAATGCATCAATCTGGTTCTGTTTCTCTTTGTCGTTCCGCAATATCTGTTCTGGTGGCTACAGCGTTATATTCACCCATAGCATTGGCATCAACAATTGAGTATGGTGAGACAGTTGATGGTGTTGTCCTGGAAAAAGATATCCAGCTGGTTTATGGGACCGCCAATAATACGAAAATCAATCCTGGCGGAGAACAGCATATTAAAGAATTTGGTATAAGTAGTAATACTGAAATTAACGGCGGGTATCAGTACATTGAAATGAATGGCACCGCAGAATACTCCGTATTAAATGATGGTTATCAAATTGTTCAAATGGGTGGCGCGGCAAACCAGACTACCCTCAATAATGGTGTGCTACAGGTTTATGGCGCAGCGAATGATCCCACGATTAAAGGCGGGCGCTTAATCGTTGAAAAAGATGGGATTACCGTCCTTGCCGCTATCGAAAAGGGAGGATTACTGGAGGTTAAAGAGGGGGGATTAGCGATTGCGGTAGATCAGAAAGCAGGCGGTGCTATTAAAGCAACCACGCGGGTCATGGAGGTATTCGGAACAAACCGTCTCGGTCAGTTCGATATCAAGAATGGAATTGCAAACAATATGCTGTTGGAAAACGGCGGAAGTTTGCGAGTTGAAGAAAATGACTTCGCTTATAATACTACTGTAGATAGTGGCGGCTTACTGGAGGTTATGGATGGCGGGACTGCAACTGGCGTTGATAAAAAAGCAGGCGGAAAATTAATTGTCTCAACGAATGCGCTGGAAGTGAGTGGTACAAACAGTAAAGGCCAATTTAGTATAAAAGATGGTGTGTCAAAAAATTATGAACTGGATGATGGTTCCGGGCTTATTGTTATGGAGGACACGCAGGCCATTGACACTATCCTTGATGAGCATGCCACTATGCAATCGCTGGGAAAGGATACTGGGACGAGAGTGCAGGCAAATGCGGTATATGATCTCGGTCGATCAGATCAGAATGGAAGTATCACGTATTCCTCAAAAGCCATCTCTGAAAATATGGTTATCAACAATGGCCGCGCTAACGTCTGGGCTGGCACAATGGTTAACGTTTCAGTCAGAGGGAATGATGGCATTCTTGAGGTCATGAAGCCGCAAATAAATTATGCACCCGCAATGTTGGTGGGTAAGGTAGTGGTTTCTGAGGGCGCTTCTTTTAGAACGCATGGTGCCGTGGATACCAGCAAAGCGGACGTTTCGCTCGAAAATAGCGCATGGACCATCATTGCCGATATCACTACGACGAACCAAAACACCCGCCTCAATTTAGCCAACCTTGCGATGTCTGGCGCAAATGTGATTATGATGGATGAGCCAGTGACTCGTTCATCTGTGACGGCAAGTGCGGAAAATTTCATTACGTTGACCACCAATACCCTGTCGGGAAACGGCAATTTTTATATGCGTACCGATATGGCTAATCATCAGAGCGATCAGCTCAACGTCACCGGTCAGGCAACAGGTGATTTCAAAATATTCGTGACGGACACCGGTGCCAGCCCGGCAGCAGGAGATAGCCTTACACTGGTAACAACGGGCGGCGGTGATGCTGCATTTACGTTGGGCAATGCCGGAGGCGTTGTTGATATCGGTACGTATGAATATACCTTGCTGGATAATGGCAACCATAGCTGGAGTCTGGCAGAGAATCGCGCGCAAATTACCCCTTCAACCACTGATGTGCTGAATATGGCGGCCGCACAACCGCTGGTATTTGATGCAGAACTGGACACCGTGCGTGAGCGTCTTGGTAGCGTAAAAGGCGTTAGTTACGATACGGCGATGTGGAGTTCGGCAATTAACACCCGCAACAACGTGACCACTGATGCGGGAGCTGGTTTTGAGCAAACATTGACGGGCCTGACGCTCGGTATCGATAGCCGTTTCTCCCGTGAAGAAAGCAGCACAATTCGCGGCTTGTTCTTTGGTTACTCTCATTCTGATATTGGTTTTGATCGCGGCGGCAAAGGCAATATCGATAGCTACACCCTGGGGGCTTATGCCGGTTGGGAGCATCAGAACGGTGCCTATGTTGATGGAGTGGTGAAAGTTGACCGTTTTGCCAACACCATCCATGGCAAGATGAGTAATGGGGCAACAGCGTTTGGCGATTACAATAGTAACGGCGCGGGTGCTCATGTTGAGAGCGGGTTCCGTTGGGTTGACGGATTGTGGAGTGTTAGACCCTATCTGGCCTTTACCGGCTTTACCACAGATGGTCAGGACTACACGTTATCAAACGGCATGCGCGCGGACGTGGGAAATACCCGGATATTACGCGCTGAAGCGGGAACGGCGGTAAGCTATCACATGGACCTGCAAAACGGTACGACGCTGGAACCCTGGCTGAAAGCCGCCGTGCGTCAGGAATACGCCGATTCTAACCAGGTGAAAGTTAATGACGATGGCAAATTTAATAATGATGTGGCTGGAACCCGTGGCGTTTATCAGGCTGGGATAAGGTCATCGTTTACCCCGACGTTAAGCGGTCATTTGTCAGTCAGCTATGGCAATGGCGCAGGGGTAGAATCGCCGTGGAATACCCAGGCGGGTGTGGTCTGGACGTTCTGATAACAGACAATAAACAGGCCGTGATGTGTCGCGGTCTGTTTATCGAATTAAATGCAGATATAAAAAAACCAACCTTTACGGTTGGTTTTTTTTGGGGATTTTTGGTCGGCACGAGAGGATTTGAACCTCCGACCCCCGACACCCCATGACGGTGCGCTACCAGGCTGCGCTACGTGCCGACTCGTGGCTGTTAATACTACCGTTTTCCACACCGATTGCAAGTAAGATATTTCGCTAACTGATTTATAATTAATCAGTTAGCGATAAAACGCTTCTCGTCTGTCAGCACTTGCAATAACAAACTTAACTGTGGTTTTTCATCTTTCACTCTTTCACCACGTAAGTTGTAAGTGCGGTATTTACCGTTATTGTTCAGCACCAGCGTCTTTTTCGGGGTGGTAATTGCCAGCGTATCGTTATCCGCTGCGGTAACCCAGTAATGACGGCGTTGAGGGTTGAACAAATCCTGACCTTGCGAATATTCGCTGGCAGGTGTGCTGACATGTAGCAGGCGTTGCATCAGCGTCGTCATCAGATCGGTATGATCAGTCAGAGCATTAATACGCTGCGCCGGCGTGCCTGGCCAGTGAATCACTAATGGCACCTGCAGATGACCGTGGGACCAGTCAAAGGTTTCTTCCTCTTCGCTCAGTGGAATACCCCGACCGGCAGTGATAATCACCACCGTATTGTCCAGTTTGCCAGAATCACGCAGTGCATTGAGCACGCGGTTGATCTGGTCATCGACATTGCCTGCCGCCCGGCTATATTTCCGTGCAAAAGCCTGCTGATTGCTGTCGTCAATGTTAGTACCATTGAAAGAGACCCACGAGAACCAGCGGTTATCTTCTTGTGCGTAGCGGCCAAGCCAGTTGATCCACTGCGTGGCGGTCTGCTCGTCGGATTGGGTGCGTACGCTCGGCATCGAGAAATCTGACAACAATGCCTGGCGATACAGCGGGCTGGTAAAGCCATCTGATGAGAATAACCCCAGCTGATAGCCTTGCTGATTAAGCGCAGTAATTAATGCCGCAGGCGTACGGGTCGACAGAATGCCGTCCATATAGCTCGGCGAGATGCCATAGAACAGGCCAAAGATGCCGTTGTCTGTAGTGTTGCCGGAGCTCATATGGCGCGTGAACGAAATATTTTGCTCAGCAAAACCTGCCAGCGCAGGCATCTGCTTCTCGAAGCGTGAGTAGTTCAGGCCATCGACAGTAATCAACAGCACATTCTGCCCGGTGCCCATATCGCGATAGCGCAGTTCGCTTAACGGATACTGAACGGAAACGGCGTCTGGATTACCTTGCTCAATAAGACGGCGTTGATACTCCTGCGCATCAAGCAGGCCATGCTTCTCAAGAAAACGTCGCGCCGTCATCGGGTACGAAAGCGGCAGGTTAGCGCGCTGCATGGTGATCGGGCGATAGAAGTTGGCATCGGCCCAGATATACACCACATGCGAGGCGATAAAGGCGATAAATAAGAATGCGGCCAGCGGGCGCGCGAAGCGCCGACGACGCGTCAGGCTGCGCAGCTTTTGCCAGCTCCACGTCGCAAACACCAGTTCAAGCAATAAAATAACCGGCACGCTGATGAACATCAGCTGCCAGTCGCGCGCCATCTCATTTTCGTCTGGGTTGATAACCAGTTGCCAGACGATGGGATTAAGATGGAGATGGAAACGAGTAAAGACTTCGCTATCGATCAGTAATAGCGTCATTCCCGCCGTTGCCAGAATGACGGACAAAAACCTCATCAGCCTCTGGGAGCCGACGATAAAGGTCAGCGGGAAGAGGATCAGCAAGTAGGTGGCGAACACCAGGAAGCTGAAATGGCCGATAATGCTTACGTAGGAATAAATGCGACCAGCAAGCGTGGTCGGCCAGTCGGCGATAAACAGGTAACGGCTGCCAATGACGAGCGAAAGCAGAATATTGAACAGTGCAAACCAGTGCCCCCAACTGACCATCTGGGAGACTTTTTCACGGTAGCGCTGACGATGAGTTACCATAACCTGTTATCTGTTTCCCTTAGTGCGCTTTGTCTTCGTTGATAGAGGACTGTAAGGCGCGGGCAAAAGAGTTGGCAATTGCCTGGCGTTGGGCCGGGGCAATGCTGGTGTTGATAAGGTTAGTGACCATGTTGCCTAACACCATCAGGGAAAGGTCGGTCGGAGCCTTATGTTTTTCCAGTACGTTGAGCAGCTCTGCGAGCAATTGTTCAACCTGTTCATCACTGTAGCGGGAAATTTGTGGCATAAATCGAAATCAGTTAGTTGATGAAAGGGCAACATATTACCGTAGCAACGGTTTTTTTTCTGCTTTTTTATGCGTTAAATCATTCTCGTTACGCCGCCTTCTGTAAAATGACCGCCATCTTTTATTGCGTCGCTTAACCGGCGGTGGTTGAATACCGCCCGGTCTTAAAGGAGAGTTTATCATGAGTCTGGATATCAACCAGATTGCTCTGCACCAGCTTATCAAGCGTGATGAGCAGAACCTTGAGCTGGTGTTGCGCGATTCATTGCTGGAACCGACAGAAACCGTCGTTGAGATGGTAGCAGAACTGCATCGGGTCTATAGCGCCAAAAATAAAGCTTACGGCTTGTTTAGCGAAGAGAGTGAACTGGCGCAGACGCTGCGCTTACAGCGTCAGGGTGAAGAGGACTTTCTGGCATTTAGCCGCGCGGCAACCGGTCGCCTGCGTGACGAATTAGCGAAATATCCTTTTGCTGACGGTGGATTCGTGCTGTTTTGCCACTATCGCTATCTGGCGGTGGAGTATTTGCTGGTGGCAGTTCTGAGCAACCTGAGCAGTATGCGCGTTAACGAAAATCTCGACATCAACCCAACCCATTATCTTGATATCAATCATGCGGATATTGTTGCGCGTATCGATTTAACCGAATGGGAAACCAATCCAGAGTCGACCCGCTATCTCACTTTCCTGAAAGGGCGAGTAGGGCGCAAAGTGGCGGATTTCTTTATGGATTTCCTCGGTGCCAGCGAAGGGTTAAACGCGAAAGCGCAAAACCGTGGGCTGTTGCAAGCGGTTGATGATTTCACTGCCGAAGCACAACTGGATAAAGCAGAGCGACAGAACGTGCGCCAGCAGGTTTATAGCTACTGTAATGAGCAGCTGCAGGCAGGCGAAGAGATCGAACTGGAATCGCTGTCGAAAGAGCTGGCAGGCGTAAGCGAAGTGAGCTTCACGGAGTTTGCGGCTGAAAAAGGCTACGAACTGGAAGAGAGCTTCCCGGCAGACCGTAGCACACTGCGTCAGTTGACGAAGTTTGCCGGTAGCGGCGGTGGCTTGACTATTAATTTTGATGCGATGCTGTTGGGTGAACGCATCTTCTGGGATCCGGCGACCGATACCCTGACTATTAAAGGCACGCCGCCGAATTTGCGCGACCAATTGCAGCGCCGGACGTCTGGCGGCAATTAATCGGTTTTGTGTTCTGAATGCCAGATGCGGCGTGAACGCCTTATCTGGCCTGCAAAAAATAGCAATACCGTAATCAGGCATAATCTGCAGATACAAAAAACCCCGCCGGAGCGGGGTTTTTTACAACTTATTCAGCAATTAAGCGCGAACGAAGTCGATGTGCTGCAGCTTCGGTTTGTACGGGTGACGCTGTACGTCCTGAGCTTTAACTTTGATTTCTTTACCGTCAACAACGATGGTCAGAACTTCGCTGTAGAATTCAGCTTTAGCTTGCATGTTCATGACTTTGTCGTGATCCAGCTCGATAGCCAGCGGCGCTTCTTTGCCACCGTAGATGATTGCCGGGAACTTGTTAGCGGCACGCAGGCGGCGGCTCGCACCCTTACCCTGCTCTTTACGTACTTCTGCGTTGATAGTAAACATTTCTTTCTCTCTTAAATTAATCCTGCTACAGGCGACCCAGCAACAGGTAAGTGATCTGCTTTGCGTATGCAAAAGCGGGCGAGATTCTATACTCAATCGCCTTATACATCAATCAAAACTACCATTAACCGCGTAATTCGTGCGCCCGACGAAAACGACCTTCGTAATCGAACACTTTTTCACGCACTTGCCAGTACTGACCTTTCATGCGGGCAACGACAAAATCCGGGTGTCGCAATAAGGCTTGCTGGGCGAGGATATCGGCGGCGGTGATCCAGCGCAGAGGGATGCCCGGTGTGCGCGTATGCGGGCGGATAAAAAGCTGCTCGAAAGCAGTTCGCTGGGCGGGCGTTTGCAGACGGAAACGCTCACTCACATCCGCGCCGTCTTCATCGTAATAGGTGATTTTCAACCATTCGCCTTTCTCGTCGTGCCCATGCTGCAAAGACATGCCGCTACAGCGTAATACCAGCGCATCTTTCAGTCGTAGCGCCGCTTTTAACATATCATCCGGATCAACCAGTACCGTGTCACATTCGCGGCAGCGGCGAGCGGCAATATCATTTTCTGCGTTACATTGCGGGCAATTTTTAAAACGGAAACGGAAGTCACACTGTTCGCGATGACCGTCGTCATCTTCAAACCATCCCTGACAGCGGCGACCAAAGTGTTCAATCAATGTCCCGTCGGCGGTCGTTTTCCCCCAAAAGGTGTTGGCAAAACCGCAGGCAGGGCAGAAAACCTGTACCGGAACGTTGTCACTTTTGCCTTTCGGTGTACCAACTTCCGGCGCGTAGAGATCGTGAGGATTACCCGCATAATCAAGAATTAAACAATCAGTCTTGCCCGGAGCGAGACGCAGACCGCGCCCGACAATTTGTTGGTAAAGACTCACTGATTCGGTAGGGCGCAGAATGGCGATAAGATCGACGTGCGGGGCGTCAAATCCGGTGGTCAGTACTGCGACGTTGACCAGATAGCGAAAACGCTGGGCTTTAAAATCTTCAATTAACACATCGCGCTCAGCGCCGGGGGTGTCGCCAGTAATCAGTGCAGCATCTTCGGCGGGTAGTAATCCCACAATCTCTTTTGCGTGTTCAACCGTCGCGGCAAAAATCATCACCCCTTTGCGCGTTGCAGCAAACTCCATAATCTGGCTGATGATGTGCGGGGTAATACGTTGTTGTTTTTTTAGCTCGCGGTTGAGATCGGCTTCGCTGAACAGCCCATTACTCTGTGCCTGCAAGCGGCTGAAATCGTATTGCACTACTGGCATATCCAGTCGTTCTGGCGGCGTCAGATAGCCGTGTTTAATCATATAACGCAGCGGCAGTTCATAAATGCAGTCACGGAAAAGGGCTTTCTCATCGCCGCGTACCATGCCGTGATAATGGAACTGGTAGATCCAGCCTTTGCCCAGTCGAAAAGGCGTGGCAGTCAGCCCCAGCAGGCGTAAGTGGGGATTCACTTTTGTCAGGTGAGTGAGGATTTGCTGATACTGGCTCTCTTCATCGTCACCAATACGGTGACATTCATCGACAATCAACAGCGAAAATTCACCCTGAAAGGCATCAAGATTACGGGCGACCGACTGCACGCTGCCAAATACCACTTTACCGTGGCTCTCTTTGCGCTTTAACCCAGCGGCAAAAATATCGGCTTCCAGCCCCAGCGCCTGATACTTTGCATGGTTTTGCGCCACCAGCTCTTTAACGTGTGCCAGCACCAGCACGCGACCACGCGCCAGCCGCGCCAGCTCCGCTATCACCAGGCTTTTACCTGCACCGGTGGGCAGCACGATAACGGCAGGAGTTTTATGACGACGAAAATGGTTGAGCGTGGCATCCACGGCTTCTTGCTGATATGGGCGAAGTGTAAAAATCATGGTCTCGCGTAGGTAGATTATTCTGCTAATAGTATGCCACGGATCTTTTTCCCTTGAGGGATGTTATTAGACCGCTATACTGGGCAGACAACAGTTCAGATTTTCGGGTCATTACCCGACCTCCGTTTTTTACAGGCAAAATCACACACATGCGACTTGATAAATTTATCGCACAGCAACTCGGCGTTAGCCGTGCTATTGCCGGGCGTGAAATCCGCGGCAATCGTGTCACCGTCGATGGCGAGATCGTCCGTAATGCAGCGTTCAAACTGCTTCCTGAACATGATGTCGCTTACGATGGCAACCCGCTGGCGCAGCAACACGGTCCACGTTACTTCATGCTCAATAAGCCTCAGGGCTATGTTTGCTCCACGGACGACCCTGATCACCCAACGGTGCTCTATTTTCTAGATGAACCAGTGGCGTGGAAACTGCACGCCGCAGGGCGGCTGGATATCGATACCACCGGTCTGGTACTAATGACAGATGATGGCCAGTGGTCACACCGCATTACTTCTCCGCGCCATCATTGCGAGAAGACCTATCTGGTGACGCTGGAATCACCCGTAGCTGACGATACGGCAGAGCAATTTGCTAAAGGCGTGCAGCTGCATAACGAAAAAGATCTCACTAAGCCGGCGGTGCTGGAAGTGATTACCCCAACGCAGGTTCGTCTGACCATCAGCGAAGGGCGTTATCATCAGGTGAAACGCATGTTCGCCGCTGTGGGTAACCATGTGGTTGAGCTGCATCGTGAACGTATTGGCGGCATTACGCTGGATGCTGATTTAGCCCCCGGTGAATATCGTCCGTTAACTGAAGAAGAAATTGCCAGCGTCGTCTAACTTTTCAATGACTTTCAGGAGCCCGTTGTGACCACCCGACAGCATTCGTCGTTTGCTATTGTTTTTATCCTTGGCCTGCTGGCCATGTTGATGCCGCTGTCGATTGATATGTATCTGCCCGCGCTACCGGTAATTTCAGCGCAGTTTGGCGTACCGGCGGGCAGTACGCAGATGACCCTCAGTACTTATATTCTGGGCTTTGCGTTGGGGCAGTTAATCTACGGGCCGATGGCAGACAGCTTCGGGCGTAAGCCGGTGGTTCTTGGCGGTACGCTGGTGTTTGCCGCCGCCGCGGTGGCGTGTGCGTTGGCACAAACCATCGATCAGCTGATTGTGATGCGTTTCTTCCACGGGCTGGCGGCGGCTGCGGCCAGCGTGGTTATCAACGCTTTGATGCGTGATATCTACCCTAAAGAAGAGTTCTCGCGGATGATGTCGTTTGTCATGCTGGTGACAACCATTGCACCGCTGATGGCACCGATAGTTGGCGGCTGGGTGCTGGTGTGGCTGAGCTGGCATTACATCTTCTGGATCCTCGCCGTGGCGGCGATTCTGGCTTCGGCAATGATCTTCTTTCTGATCAAAGAAACCTTACCACCGGAGCGTCGCCAGCCTTTTCACATTCGTACCACTATTGGTAACTTTGCGGCGCTGTTCCGTCATAAGCGTGTCCTGAGTTATATGCTGGCCAGTGGTTTCAGCTTTGCCGGGATGTTCTCGTTCTTAAGCGCCGGACCGTTTGTCTACATTGAAATTAACCACGTCGCGCCGGAAAACTTTGGTTATTACTTTGCACTAAACATTGTTTTCCTGTTCGTGATGACCATCTTTAATAGCCGCTTCGTCCGCCGTATTGGCGCGTTAAATATGTTCCGCTCGGGGTTGTGGATACAATTTATTATGGCAGCGTGGATGGTCATCAGTGCGCTGCTGGGGCTGGGATTTTGGTCGCTGGTGGTTGGCGTTGCGGCGTTTGTGGGCTGCGTGTCGATGGTGTCATCCAATGCGATGGCGGTCATTCTTGATGAGTTTCCCCATATGGCGGGAACGGCATCTTCGCTGGCAGGAACCTTCCGTTTTGGCATAGGGGCAATTGTTGGCGCATTGCTTTCTCTTGCGACCTTTAACTCTGCATGGCCGATGATTTGGTCAATTGCATTCTGCGCAACCAGCTCCATTCTCTTCTGTCTGTACGCCAGTCGGCCGAAAAAACGGTGATCTATTGCACAACGAGGAAGCTAAAAGGCTTCCTTTGTTGATGCATGTCAACCACAAATCTATCATTCCCCCGATATATGTTTATTTTATGTAAAATCAATTTATGTAAAAAGTCACATCATTGTAGTTAAAAAGGTTGAGTTAGATCGCAGAAACGGGTACATATAGCCCCGCAAACGTGACCACGCCCGCAGATATTACTTAAATCAGAGCCATAGAGGCCACGCAGGCGAGGCATCAATCTTTACGATCTGTATAAAGACGGATTGTTGATGATGTGTTAAAATTGATGTAAACAAATTGTGAAGTAAATGTGCTTCCGGGGAAAATAAGTGACTTCATTACAACTCTCAATCGTCCATCGACTGCCGCAGAACTATCGCTGGTCTGCTGGTTTCGCAGGTTCGAAGGTTGAACCGATTCCGCAAAATGGACCGTGCGGTGACAACAGCCTGGTGGCGCTTAAATTGCTTAGCCCGGATGGTGATAATGCATGGTCGGTGATGTATAAACTAAGCCAGGCGTTAAGCGACATCGAAGTTCCATGTTCGGTGCTGGAGTGTGAAGGTGAGCCGTGCCTGTTTGTAAATCGCCAGGACGAGTTTGCTGCAACATGCCGATTGAAAAATTTTGGTGTGGCAATTGCCGAACCCTTTTCAAACTACAATCCTTTTTAAGCGTCAGCTCAACGCCAGTAGCTGACGCGTATACTCCTGCTGCGGTGTGGCAAACACGCGCGCGCACGGTCCTTGTTCCACTACTTCCCCTTGTCGCAGTACGATAACCTGATGACATAACGCGCGGACAACGTGCAAATCGTGGCTGATAAACAAATAGGCCAGTTGATGCTTTTGTTGCAATGATTTCAATAGCGTCAATATTTGCGCCTGTACCGTTTTGTCGAGTGATGATGTCGGTTCATCAAGTATGATCAGCGAGGGCTTAAGAATTAATGCCCTGGCAATCGCAATACGTTGTCGCTGACCACCAGAGAACTCCGCCGGATAACGGTGGCGTGTTTCAGGATCTAATCCCACTTCATGCATCACGGCTATCACTTGTTGTTCGCGTTGTGCGGCAGAAAGCGTCGGCTGGTGAACCCGTAAGCCTTCCTCAATAATCTGCAAAACGTTGAGTCGTGGGTTGAGCGAGGAGTTTGGATCCTGAAATACCACCTGAATGCGATGACGAATAGGTAACAGCTGGCGGCGATTTAAATTTTGCAGTGGCTGACCGTCAAAGATGATGCTGCCCTGAGAATTTATCAGTCGCAGCAGCGCCAGTCCCGTCGTGCTTTTCCCGGAACCGGACTCGCCCACTAAACCCAGTGTTTCACCCGCTCGTAGCGTAAAACTGATGTTTTTCACCACCACATTATGATCCACAATGCGCTTCAAAATCCCTTTGCGAATGGGGAAGGCAACCTGAAGCTGTTCAACATCCAGCAACGTTGAGGCAGGTTCTGGCAATGGCACCGGGTCGCCTGACGGTTCACTGTTGAGTAGCTTTTGTGTGTAAGGATGAGTGGGTGAGGCAAATAGCGTAGCGGCGTAATTTTGCTCGACACAGCGACCGTTTTGCATTACCGCCACGCGGTGGGCCAGTTTTCTGACAATGCTGAGGTTATGAGTAATAAACAGCATGCCCATATTCAACTCGCCTTGCAGTTCGCGCAACAGCTGTAAAATCTGCGCCTGGACAGAGACGTCCAGTGCGGTGGTCGGTTCATCGGCAATTAATAATTCCGGTCGCGTTAACAGCGCCATCGCAATCATCACCCGCTGGCGTTCGCCGCCGGAGAGCTGATGCGGATAATCTGTCAGCCGTTTTGCCGCCTGGCGGATACCAACGCGATCAAGGCAGTTAAGAATTTCGCCACGAGCCGCTTCCCGACGCATCCCGCGGTGGAGTGAAAGCACTTCATAAAGCTGTTTTTCCAGGGTATGCAATGGATTTAACGACACCATCGGCTCTTGAAAAATCATGGCGATCTTATTACCGCGTACACCGCGCAACGTTTGATCGCTGGCATGAAGCAGCGATTCGCCATGAAAACGAATATCGCCGGAGAGATATTCAACCGGCGGGGAAGGGAGCAGGCGTAAAATTGACAGCGCGGTAACGCTTTTGCCTGAACCTGACTCACCCACCAGCGCCAGCGTTTCGCCAGCCTCAATCTGTAGTGAAACATCATTGACTACTGTACGTACGGTTTGCTGATGGCGAAAACCCACCGACAAATCTTCAATCGCTAACAGAGTTTGCGTCATGCTACACCGCCTTATTAGGATCAAATGCGTCGCGGACGGCTTCACCGATAAAGATCAGCAAAGACAACAATATCGCCACCGACAAGAAGGCGGTGATCCCAAGCCACGGGGCCTGAAGGTTATTTTTCCCTTGTAACAGCAGTTCACCGAGTGACGGTGAACCGAGCGGCAGACCGAAGCCGAGGAAATCGAGTGAGGTCAGGGTGGTGATCGAACTACATAAAATAAACGGTAAAAAAGTGAGGGTAGCGACCATGGCATTTGGCAACATATGACGCAGGATGATACTGCGATCGCTGACGCCAAGCGCCTGTGCCGCACGAATGTAGTCGAAATTACGAGTACGTAAAAACTCCGCCCGCACCACGCCGACCAGACTCATCCAGCCAAACAAGACAGTAATTGCCAGCAGCCACCAGAAGTTAGGCTGTACGACGCTGGAAAGTAAAATAATCAAAAACAGCGTCGGCATCCCCGACCATACTTCAATAAAGCGTTGTCCCCAGAGATCGACTTTACCGCCGTAATAGCCTTGTAGCGCCCCCGCCAGCACGCCCATCACGCTGGAACAGAGAGTCAGCATCAGGCCAAACAGAACCGAGATCCGCGTGCCATAGAGAATACGTGCCAGCACATCGCCGCCGTTGGCATCCGTTCCCAGCCAGTTTTGCCGGGAGGGTGGAGAAGGGAAGGGCTTATTGGTAGCAAAGTTGATACTGGTAGCACCAAAGCGAATCGGTGCCCACAGTACCCAGCCGTTATTTTCCAGCCGCTCTTTCAGCCACGGGTCCTGATAATCAGCCTGACTTGCCAGCGGGCCGCCAAAATCGCTTTCGCTGTAGTTTTTCAACAACGGGAAATACCAACTGCCGTCATAACGCACCAACAACGGTTTATCGTTGGCGATAAGTTCAGAACACAAACTCAAACCAAAAAAAACGAGGAAAATCCATAACGACCAGTAGCCGCGACGGTTATGGCGAAAACGCGCCCAACGGGCCTGATTGACGGGGCTGAGTCGCGACATTAACGTCCCTCAAAATCTATACGCGGATCGACCAGCGTATAGCTGATATCACTGACAATATTCAGCAGCAGGCCAATCAGGGTGAAAATATACAAGGTACCAAACATTACAGGATAATCGCGCGAGACGGTCGCTTCGTAGCCCAGTAAGCCAAGACCATTGAGTGAAAACATCACCTCAATCAGCAGCGAGCCGGTAAAAAACATGCTGATAAACGTCGCCGGAAAACCGGCAATCACCAGCAGCATGGCGTTGCGGAACACATGTTTCCAGAGAATATTTTTTTCACTTACCCCTTTCGCACGCGCGGTCACCACGTATTGCTTGCGTACTTCATCAAGGAATGAGTTTTTTGTCAGCATAGTCAGCGCCGCAAAGCCACCAATCACCGTCGCCAGCACCGGCAGCGTGATATGCCACAGATAATCGGTGATTTTCTGATACCACGGCAGCGAATCAAAGTTAGCGGAAACCAGGCCGCGTAGAGGGAACAGGTCGAAATAGCTGCCGCCTGCGAAGAAGACAATCAGCAGGATGGCAAACAAAAAGGCCGGAATGGCGTAGCCGATGATGATAAATGCGCTACTCCAGACGTCAAAGCGGCTCCCATTATAAACAGCTTTGCGAATGCCTAACGGAATCGACACCAGATAGATAATCAGCGTGCTCCACAATCCGAGGGTGATGGAAACCGGCAGACTGTCTTTAATCAGCGTCAGCACCGAGGCGCTGCGAAACAGGCTATCGCCAAAATCAAAGCGGATGTAGTCCCAGAGCATTTTGAAGTAACGTTCGTGGATCGGCTTATCGAAACCGTAGCGATGAGTGATCTCGGCGATCACTTCTGGATCTAATCCGCGTCCGCCACGGTAATTACTGTCGCTGATATTACCGACGCCCGTTTGCGCATGGCTGGCGCGAACGCCTTCACCGCCTGCGCCGGGTAATACTCCGGCATTACCAAACTCAATGGCGGCGATGGCCTGGTCGACCGGACCGCCAGGCGCAATTTGCACGATGAAAAAGTTGATAGTGATAATCGCCCATAACGTTGGGATCACCAGCAACAGACGGCGAATCAGATAAGCGCCCATCTACTCTCCCTGTTGTCTGGCTGACGGCAGTTTGGCCGCTTTATTAACATCATACCACCAGGTATCGATACCCAGACTGTAAACAGGGCGCACAGCGGGTTGGGAGAATTTATCCCACCAGGCGAGACGGTCTTCCGCCATGTACCACATTGGCAGCATGTAATAATTCCACGTTAATACGCGATCCAGTGCTCGCCCTAACGGCAGTAATTTTTCTTTATTTCCCTGCGCGGCAATAATTTGGTTGATCAGCGAGTCGATAACCGGGCTTTGCACGCCGGGGGCATTATAAGTGGAATTGATATATTCCGATGACCAGGAAATCTGTAAATCGGAACTGGGCCACGGCATCGCCCGCCATAGGCGCGGCATCATGTCATAGTCGCGACTGCGCATGCGGTTGGTGATTTGCGAGTTATCCACCTTGCGAATGTCCATGTTGATACCCAGCCGTTGCAGGCTGTGCTGGAACGGCAATACCCACTGACTATTGCTGCTTGCGGGAAGCAATAATTCAAAGCTGAGTGGCTGACCCGTAGTGGCATTAACGCGTTGCTGACCCTTCAGCACCCAGCCCGCTTCGTTGAGAAGTTTGTCGGCTTTTAACAGGTTGTCACGATCGTAGCCATCGCCTTTAGATACCGGCGGCTGGTAGATTTGTGTGAAGACTTCTGACGGTAGATCTTTTTTCATTGGTGCCAGAAGCACCAGCTCCGCGGCGTCGGGGTAATTTCTGGCCGCGTATTCGGTATTCTGAAAATAACTGTTCGTGCGACTCCAGGCATTGTAAAACAACGCCTTGTTCATCCATTCAAAGTCAAAGGCGAGGGTGATTGCTTCCCGGACCCGGCGATCGCTGAATACCGGACGTTGGATATTAAACGCCAGCCAGCGCGTATCCTGGGCTGATTCGTTCTTTTGCTCATCTTTGATGATGTATTTTTTATCGAAATTTTTACCGGTATAACGCGTGGCCCAGTTTTTAGCGTCGTTTTCCATACGCAAATCAAAGGCACCTGCTTTAAACGCTTCAAAGGCGACATTATCATCGAGGTAATAATCGTAGCGAATGGTGTCGAAATTCCAGCGTCCACGGTTTACCGGTAAGTTTGCTGCCCAGTAATCTTTCACGCGGGAATAGACAATATTTTGCCCCATTTTCCAGGACGTAATGCGGTACGGACCACTGGCAAGCGGAGGCGTGGCGAGCGGATCGCTAAGTTTGTGATCCTTCCAGTACTTTTCTGGAAATACCGGCAGCGAAAACAGACTCAACATATCTTCTTTGCCGGGTTTAGCTAACTCAATGCGCACGGTTAACGGCGCAATGGCTTTGACGGTGGTGCCTTTGTAGACCAGACGAAATTGCGGCACGCCTTCGGTCATAAATTTTTGAAAAGTAAACTCTACATCGCGGGCAGTAATGGGCGAACCATCATGAAAACGGGCGCGCGGATTAATAGCGACCTCCACCCAGGAATAATCGTCAGCATAGCGTGCGCTTTCAGCAATCAGCGGGTAATAACTGCCTGGTTCGTCATCGGAAGTCGTAAATAGCGTGTCGTACAGCTGCTCGGTGCGTGCGCCCGGGTTGCCGCGCAGTGCATAGCGGTTGAAATTATCGAAGGTGCCGAGGGCTGACAACGTTATCTGCCCACCTTTTGGCGCGGCGGGGTTCACATAATCAAAATGGTTGAAATTAAATGCGTACCGGGGTTCGCCCAGCACGGCAAAGGCATAGCTTTCCTTGATAGCCTGCGCCTGCGCACCAAAGGTGAACAGAGCGATAAACAGCAGCAGTATGCGCACAATCATCTGCAACGGATTTCCTTTTACTCATCATTAGCCGCAATCCGGCATGCTTTCACTATGAATAATAAGGGACGTAAGCACACCTTACCACTGCGGCGTATACGGTTTCTTCAGCCAGCGAACAAAATCGTCCAGCGGTAACGGGCGACTAATCCAGTAGCCTTGCATGAAATTAACGCCGCGTTCGCTTAGCCATCGCGCCTGTTCCGGCGTTTCGACCCCTTCAGCAACCGTCAGCATATTGAGGCGTTTCGCCAGCGTCAGCACCGCGTCAAGTACGGGTGAAGTGATCGTTTCCGTACCGATGGCGTTGATAAATCCACGGTCAATTTTCAGATAATCGAGCGTAAAACGCTCAAGATAGATAAGCGCGCTGTGCCCGGTGCCGAAGTCATCAATAGCAATTTCTACGCCGACCGAGTGCAGCCAGGCGAAGAGTTGTGTGGCTTCTTGCTCTTTCAGCATATCGCGCTCGGTAATTTCCAGCACAATCTGGAAATGGTGTGCGGGCAGGGAAGTGAGCAGTTTCTGGATATCTGCTTTAAAGCTTTCGCTGTGCAGATGGTCCGGCGCAATGTTAATACCAAATTTGACGCCTACCGGCAGCACTTTTTCTAATTCTGCGGCATCGCGGGCAATTAACTCAAACAGGTGCTGAGTCAGCGGCACAATCATCTTTTGAGATTCGGCAAAGTTAATGAAGGCATCCGGGGGAATTTCTCCCGCGACAGGATGCCGCCAGCGTAGCAGTACTTCCAGGCCCGTTACTCGCAAAGCTTGTGTATCCACCACCGGCTGATACGCCACGTAAAATTGTTCGCGCTTGATGGCGGTCATGATTTCTCTGCCGGGGCGCATACGTACGCTCATCAGGTAATAGCAGAGCAGGCCAACGACAGTTCCACTCATGCCGCCCAGTAAAAATGCGTACCACACATCGTTCCATGTCCAGTCATCTGCATAAAGCCGAACGGTCAGAGGAATGCCCGCAATTTTAGTTTCACGGACTGGCATGTCGGTTAATTCGTTAACGTTCATCAAACGTGAAGAAAAGGTAGATAGCGCAGTATTGCCAATAATGAGGGCGACGCCATCGTAATCTTCCTGCCGTGAACTATAAAAGAGTGAAGGCGTCAGGTTGAGATTCAGAGCGGCAAAGACGCCGCTATTTTTCAGCAAAGGGTTGCGATACCAGATGACGATTGCGGGTTTGTTCGGCACCATCGGCGTGCCGGGTAAGATCGCCATATCGACATTTTTATTAATGTCGAGCGCCGGAATCAATTCATTGAGTGGAATGTCCATCTCACCGGTCGCAGATGAACAGAATGTTTTTTTATCTTTCACCAGCACAAACGTACGGACATTCATGCTAAACGCCGCGCGGGCGGTCAGTTCGGGGTTAGCCTGCTGGCAGGTATCTAAGGTCAGCGGCTGAAGCCGGTCAGTAGTGGATTTCAGGTCGGCAAAATAGGTATCGAGATACTTTTGTACGTCGGTAATCAGTGTGTCGTATTTGACTTCGTGCTTATGCCAGGCCACCAAAAACTGAAGGCAGCTCACCAGTATCGCAATCATCACGCCTGCAACAATGCAGGTAAGCAGGAGCTTACGTCCAGAATTGGGAGCGCGTATGAACATGATTCCGTTAATTTCCTGAAATTACGACAACATTTAAAAGATAACAATGACCGGACTATAGCCTGGATCAAGACGCGGAAACATCATTTTCTCTGATGAATGAAAACAAAAAAGCACTGCCTAAGCAGTGCTTTCAGTTAACTCGTCAGGATAGCCAAGGGATTGCATCCAAACGGTTTATTAGCTGCGGCTGAGAACCCGGCGTGCTTCGTTGTAACGCTTCTTCCAGTACGGTTCATTCATGCTGGAAATAATAACACCACTGCTGGTGGAAGCATGGACAAACTGATTGTTGCCGATATAAATACCGACATGGCGTCCCGTTGAACCGGCACGGAACAGAACTAAATCACCCGTACGCAAATTACTGCGGGAAACAGATTTACCCATTTCCTGCTGTTCGTAAGTCGAACGCGGAAGTTCTAAGCCAAATTGCTCACGGAATGTACGCTGTACGAAACCAGAACAATCGATACCTTTTTTAGTGCTGCCGCCCAGACGATAACGTACGCCTTTCCAGTCAGCATACTGATCCATAATTCGCGATTTTACGTCGACATTACGAACCAGGTTTTCAAATTCATCCTGAGAAGCTTGCAGTGATGATGTTTCACTACCCACTGCACGTGTCTCAGGATGCATATTCTTTGCGGTGTTATTTGCACTACATGCAGAAAGCAGAACCGCTACTGCAATCGCGGGGATCCCGCGCAAGATATATCTCAAAATCGGTTGAGATTTGACCATGTTGTTTGTTTTCCCTTGAAGTCCTTAACGACAAATATCGTTATAAAAAAATGCCAAGCGACACGAGACTAATTACCTGGGCATGTTGAAACAATTCCTTAAGGCCAAATCTGTGGACTAACGCACAAAATTATATGCTGTGAGGATAATCTACCGCCGAGGCAAAACGAGTTCGAGATTACCCGATTGGTGCGGTCTTGGCGAGCGGTTTTACATGATTTTTTATAAGAAAAAGTGATACAGAAAGTTAATAAGCGGGATTGGTCAATTAAAGTACGATTGAGTGAAACGCATGCAATCCATTCATTTACTTAGAGAATGATTTTTGCGTTCGATAGATGAAAGCACGGTGCGCATCATCAGGATTATCCTCACTATAAAAATAAACCTGATGATGTTAATTACCGTGAGTTATTTGTTTTGGAAATGTTTGTTTTTCCCCGGTAGTGATTTGTCAAAAAAGGTGATTAATCGATCACTTAATGGCGTCAGCAACACCCAGGGCAAACCGATCAATATCACGGTCATCGAACCGACAATGATGTCAGTAAACCAGTGTGCGCCAATCATTACTCTGGGAAACGCAAAAACCACAAAAATAATAAGAGCGATAAGACCTGCAACTTTGCCGAAATAACGCCACATGAATGCCGAAAAAATAAGCAGCATCATGCCGTGATCGCCGGGAAAGCTATCTCGTGAGGCATCTTTCGTGGGGACAGAGAGCAGTTCGCTGACGCGGTTAATATCGGTAAAAGTCAATGTTGGGCTGGCCCGTTTTACAGGAATTAATGCCTGACCCAGCTGGTTTAATACCACTGCAGTTAATAGCATGACCAGACCAATAATCACGATACGTCGTCTGCCTGGGGCGTTTTCTTTCAGCCAGAAACTCAGCATCAACATTCCCATCGCCAGCAGTGAACAACCGTCGAAAGCGCGATTGTTGGTCAATGCAACCAGCCACAAAAAGGCCTTACTTTCGACCAGTTTCTGATTAAAGAAATAAAAAATATCCGCATCAATCGGCAACCAGAATCCATGATTAACGGGAATATACCAGGAAAGAAACAGCGCGAGGCCGACAATATTCAACAACACTATTTGCGGCAAATTTTTAATCATATTTTCTCTAATTATCTTACTGAAAAACGCAGGCAACCTTACGCGGTAGTCGCTAAACGAAGCTTCAACAGCGCGCTCTGCAAGGCATTCCAGTCAGCTTCGCTGCTGGAAATCAGCTCAATACGGCTGTCCGGTGGCGCAACGTTTTGCGTTTCAATGTGCAGGTCATCGCCCTGACGGTTGATTCGCACCAGCCCTTCGGGAATACGCAGCACGCCTTTGACGCGTTCCACCGGTGCAAGTCGCGCCCATTCCAGAATGCCAATGGTGTCGAATACCGTATCAGCGTCGAATATCCAGCCGCAGGCCTGATGTCCTTGTCCACTGTTCAGACTGCGACGCCAGCGTTGATGCTCTGGCAGGCTTAACGCTGCTAACCCTTTTTTCACGACATGCTGATGAGAATGCGCGGCGCTGGCGGGCAACTCGGCTAAATTGCGACGCGGCAAATCCAGAAGATGACCGTCAACTTTCCCATGCTCACTGTGAATTAATTGCCGATCGCCACCATTTTGCTGCCACCAGCGCTGTAGCGCTTGCTCGCTTTCAGGTGTCGCACGGTCGGATTTATTGGCGACAATGATGTCTGCGGCAGCCAGCTGGTCACGGAAGTTTTCATTGCTGGCGCTTTTTTCGTCCAGCAGCAGGCGTGGATCGAGAATGCATAACGTGGCGCGTAGATCTATCCACGGTTCATAGACTGGTGCGGTTAAGAGATCGAGGATCTGTTTCGGATGGCCCAGCCCGGTCGGCTCTATCAACAAGCGGTCTGGTTTTCCCTGACGCAGTAAGGTATTCAACCCTACCTGCATGGGTAAACCATTAACGCAGCACATGCAGCCGCCGGGGATCTCTTTCAGCAGTGCGCCGCTATCGGCGAGCAAAGCACCATCAATTCCGACTTCCCCAAATTCATTAACCAGTACCGCCCATTTTTCGTTGGGATCTTTATGGGCTAACAGATGAAGAATCGACGTGGTTTTCCCGCTGCCGAGAAAACCGGTGATGAGGTTGGTCCTGGTCACAACGGCTCCGCAATACTCTGGTAAGTTAACTGAGCGTTAATCCTGGCTAAAAACGGCAGAAAAGAGAAGGGGAGAGCGGACGAAGGCGAGCTTCATCCGCTTTAACCGCAGAAATCGTTAAATTTTGAGGGTGTTTAATAGCGCCTGATGCGCGCCGAATTGTGCGATTTGTTGCCAGGCTTGTTCGATGGCCTGCACAAAATGCGGGTTATCTGGCAGATCATCACCGAAAACTTCACGCAGGGAAAGCAGGGCGGTGACGCGTTGCTCACTGCTGCTGCCCGCAACAAGATCGCGAATTTTATCGCTAAGCGGATCGCGAACATCAATGGCATTTCCGGCATCATCAACGCCGCTGACGTAACGCATCCAGCCTGCAACGCCTAATGCCAGCAACGACCAGTCCGTTTCGCGCCCCAGATGTATGCGAATACCTGCCAGCATGCGTTGCGGTAATTTCTGGCTGCCATCCATCGCGATTTGCCAGGTCTTATGTTTCAGCGCCGGATTAGCAAAACGTGCAATTAACTTATCCGCATATTGTGTTAAATCGACATCTTTAATCCGCAGTGTCGGCGCTTGCTCATCCAGCATTAATGTTCTGGCGGCATGGCGAAATGCGCGATCCTGCATGCAATCACTGATATGGGCGAATCCTGAGAGGTAACCCAGATAAGCGAGAAAAGAGTGGCTGCCATTAAGCATCCGCAGTTTCATCTCTTCCCATGGCAGGACATCATTCACCATTTGTACACCTGCGACTTCCCAGGCAGGACGCCCAGCGACGAAGTTATCTTCCACCACCCACTGGATAAACGGTTCGCAGCTAATCGCGCAGGGATCATTTACCCCCAGATGCTGGCTGATTTCTGCCAGTGATTCGTCGGTTGCAGCCGGAACAATGCGGTCGACCATGGTTCCCGGAAAACTGACGTGTTCTTTTATCCACCCGGCGAGTTCTGGCGAACGTTTTTCTGCCATTCCCAGCACCGCGTTTTTCACCACATGGCCATTGTCGGGAATATTGTCGCAGGAGAGCACGGTAAACGGTGTAAGGCCGCGCTCACGGCGGCGTTTCAGTGCTTCGACGAGAATACCCGGTGCGGAGTGAGGTTCTTCAGGGGTTTGTAGATCGTGAATAATCCGCGGATTGCTGGTGTCGAGTGCACCGGTGGCCGGGTCAATACAATAGCCTTTTTCGGTAATCGTCAGGGAAACAATTGCCACCTGTGGCTCGCAAAATTTCTCAATAATTGCCGCTAAGGAATCCAGTTTTGCATTCAGGCATTCGTGAACGGCACCGACAATTATCGCCTGATTGCCGTCCGCCCCTTTCTCCAGCACGGTATATAAATGGTTCTGTGCGCGGAGCTGGCTCATCAGTTGATCACCGCTGAACAAGCTGATTTCACAGATCCCCCAGTCGCCGCCCTGGGCATTCAGCACACGATCGGTCAGTAACGCCTGATGTGCGCGGTGAAAGGCTCCAAAGCCAAAATGAACGATACGTGATTGCAACTGCTGGCGATCGTAGCGTGGAGCGTGTACATGATGCGGGAGCGTAACGGAGGCGATTGTATTCATAGGAGTCACGTCTTAGTAACGATTAATTAACAATGACAGTGTAAAGTTATATGACAGCAATTGAAATTGGTCTGGATTGTTAATGCGATGAAGTGTGAGGGCGATCAATCAACGAGTGAAAATTGAGGGCGTAAGGTGTTCAGGAAGCGCAAAATAGAAGATTGGTATAATAAATTAAAAAAGGGACAGCCTGAGCTATCCCTTTTCTGCATGCGGCTGAAGTTAGTCAGCACGCCCCATATAACGGCGTTCTTCGATATGGATACGAATTTTTTCGCCCGGGCTTAAGTATTCTGGTACCTGAATCACCAGACCAGTGCTCAATGTCGCCGGTTTGTTACGGGCGCTGGCAGATGCCCCTTTGATGCCTGGTGCGGTTTCAACGATTTCCAGATCAACGGTCTGCGGCAGCTCAAGCGCCAGCAGTTGACCGTCCCAGGTCAGCACCTGCATGTCCGGCATGCCGCCTTCTGGCATAAACAGCAACTCTTCTTCAATCTGATCTTTGGTGAAGGTATACGGGGTATAGTCTTCTTTATCCATAAAGACATATTCGTTACCATCGACATAGGAGAAGTCAACGTAACGGCGGGTCAGCGTCACGGTGTCAACGATATCATCACCTTTGAAACGCTCTTCTACTTTCAGCCCGGTACGGACATCAGAAAAACGCATTTTGTACAGCGTAGCGGCACCGCGGGCAGTGGGCGACTGAATATCAATGTCCTTAACCAGTAGCAGTTTGCCGTTGTAATTCAGTACCATACCTTTTTTAATTTCGTTCGCTCTTGGCATCGAAAAATTCCTGTAGTCGAAAATGTCAAAAATATCGCGACAAAGTACTCGCGACGGGCCTTTCGGGCAAGTGGTATTCGCACTTTTGCTGGTGCAAAAAAGGTGGTACTGTGCGCGCACATCAATCCGGTGGTTAACCTTAAGAGAACAACGTATGGAATGCCGTCCGGGTTGCGGGGCGTGTTGCACTGCCCCTTCAATTTCCAGCCCTATTCCCGGTATGCCAGATGGCAAGCCCGCCAATACGCCCTGCATTCAGCTTGATGAACAGCAACGCTGTAAAATTTTCACCTCGCCACTGCGGCCGAAAGTCTGTGCAGGCTTACAAGCCAGCGCTGAAATGTGCGGTAACTCGCGTCAGCAGGCAATGACCTGGCTTATCGATCTGGAAATGCTGACCGCGCCTTAAACATCTTTAATCCGCAGTAAGCAAAACAGAGTGGCGATAATCATCACCATCGCAAACCAGAACACAGCGTGATAATTCCAGATCTCGGCGACGATGCCCGCCACTGATCCTGCGATGATCCAGCCCACGCGCGACGTGTTGGTATAGAGCGTGGTGGCTGAACCTGCCTGACCGGGCATCAAATCCTGAAAATAGAGCATCCCGATGCCGCCCAGAATGCCAATAAAAATAGCATTTAGCAGCTGCAAGCCCAACAGAATGGCAGGTGAATGCGCCATCAGTATTCCTGCGTAAAAACAGACGCCACCCACGGCAGCAACGCGCATTAAGAAACGCTTACCCAGACGTTTGGCGAAATATCCGGCAATCAACATCGTCGGGATTTCCAGCCCGGCGGCGGTCCCCATCATCACACCGGCCAGTTTCTCGGGAAGATGCAGTTCGTTGATAATAAATAGCGGCATGTTGATGATGTACAGGCTGTTCGAGCCCCACATCAATGTACAAATGACAAACAGCAGCAGCGTATCGCGACGGTTACGGCGAGGCGCTTCAACCGTGCCGGTCGCCAGCGGAAGCTCTTTTTGCATCGACGGTAAAAACAGCCACACCATCACGCCGCAAACAATAAACGCTACCGCTGCGCTCAGATACATTACCGTAAAGCTGAAACCCATCGCTAAGGCATAAGCCAGCGGTGGGCCAATGACCCATGCCAGTGAAACCTGAGCGCGTAAAAAAGAGCTGAACATCACCGCCTCACGTCCGGTTTTGTCGGCATGTTCACGGGCAAGGGCAAACATTTGCGGGTTAGCGGTCGAGCCAAAGCTGCTAAGAAAGACGCCAACGAATAGCAACACAAAGTAGTTGCGATTCCAGGCAAAAAGGGTGCAGGCCAGCACGCCTAACAGGCAGCAAAAGACAATCAGCGATTTGCGATCGCCGCGCTTATCAGAGCGCCCGGCGAGAAACTGACTTACCAGAATCCCAATGACAGCGCTGCCGGTAAAGAAGAATCCCACCATCGCCGGACGGGCATGTACTTCATCGGTAAGAAAAATACTGAGTGTCGGGGTTTGCAGAGCGCCCGCAATACCGGTGAGAAAGGCAACGATTAAAAACGCCGTCGAGGTCAGGTCAAACGATTTCGCGCTGGAGACTGCGGGGGAGTTATGCATGCTGGTCGATCACTGGAAGAGGAAGACGCGGAGTTTACGCTGCTTGTCAGAAAATAAACAGACAGCGAAATCAAAAGCGCCACGAATAATCAAAATGCTATTTCACTGTTGCTGATTGGCTGCTGACGCTGCTGAAATGAAATTGCTGATAACGGATTTTCCCATCAGCAATTAGGAAAAATGACAAAAAATTGTGCAGCACATCAAACTTTTGCTCATAACTTTACGGCTTTCCTTGCGTGCTGAAACAGAAGTATTATGCTTTCTTGAAACGTTTCAGCGCGATCTTGTCTTTAACCCTAAGCCAGGTTGGCGCTTTTTTTCTCATAGAAGCTGAATCGTTTCAATTCAGCAAGAGAGGAGAACTATGTTCCAGTTATCCGTACAGGACATCCATCCGGGCGAAAAGGCCGGAGACAAAGAAGAGGCGATTCGCCAGGTCGCTGCGGCGCTGGTGCAGGCCGGTAATGTAGCAGAAGGCTACGTCAATGGCATGCTGGCGCGCGAACAGCAAACCTCAACGTTCCTCGGCAATGGTATTGCTATTCCACACGGCACTACCGACACCCGCGATCAGGTGCTGAAAACCGGCGTTCAGGTATTTCAGTTCCCGGAAGGCGTCACTTGGGGTGACGGTCAGGTAGCGTACGTAGCGATCGGTATTGCTGCCAGCTCGGATGAGCATCTGGGCCTGCTACGCCAGCTGACCCACGTACTGAGCGATGATTCCGTTGCTGAACAACTGAAGTCAGCAACAACAGCAGAAGAACTTCGCGCATTGCTGATGGGCGAAAAGCAGAGTGAGCAGCTGAAGCTCGACAACGAAATGCTGACGCTGGATATCGTCGCCAGCGATCTGCTGACTCTTCAGGCGCTGAACGCTGCGCGTCTGAAAGAAGCGGGGGCAGTTGACGCCACTTTCGTCACCAAAGCCATCAATGAACAACCGCTGAACCTCGGACAGGGCATCTGGCTGAGCGATAGCGCCGAAGGCAATTTGCGTAGCGCGATTGCTGTAAGCCGTGCGGCAAATGCTTTTGATGTGGACGGCGAAACGGCAGCCATGCTGGTGAGTGTGGCGATGAATGACGATCAGCCCATTGCGGTTCTTAAGCGTCTCGCTGATTTGTTGCTCGACAATAAAGCTGACCGCTTGCTGAAAGCGGATGCGGCAACGTTGCTGGCGCTGCTGACCAGCGATGATGCGCCGACCGACGACGTGTTAAGCGCGGAGTTTGTGGTGCGCAATGAACACGGCCTGCATGCTCGTCCAGGTACCATGCTGGTCAACACCATTAAACAATTTAACAGTGATATTACCGTGACAAACCTTGATGGCACCGGCAAACCGGCAAACGGACGTAGTCTGATGAAAGTTGTGGCACTTGGCGTTAAGAAAGGTCATCGCCTACGCTTTACCGCCCAGGGTGCAGATGCTGAACAGGCGCTGAAAGCAATCGGCGACGCTATCGCTGCTGGTCTTGGGGAGGGCGCATAATGAGCAGACGTGTTGCTACTATCACCCTTAATCCGGCTTATGACCTTGTTGGTTTCTGCCCGGAAATTGAACGCGGCGAAGTGAACCTGGTGAAAACCACCGGTCTGCATGCGGCGGGTAAAGGCATCAACGTGGCCAAAGTATTAAAAGACCTGGGAATTGATGTCACCGTTGGCGGCTTCCTGGGTAAAGACAATCAGGATGGTTTTCAGCAACTGTTCAGCGAGCTGGGCATTGCCAACCGTTTCCAGGTTGTACAGGGGCGCACCCGAATTAACGTTAAGCTGACGGAAAAAGACGGCGAAGTGACCGACTTCAACTTCTCGGGTTTTGAAGTCACTCCCGCCGACTGGGAACGCTTTGTGACTGATTCTCTGAGCTGGCTCGGTCAGTTCGATATGGTCTGTGTCAGCGGAAGCTTACCGTCAGGCGTCAGCCCGGAAGCGTTCACCGACTGGATGACTCGCCTGCGTAGTCAGTGCCCTTGCATTATCTTTGATAGTAGCCGTGAAGCGTTAGTAGCAGGTTTGAAAGCGGCACCGTGGCTGGTGAAACCTAACCGCCGCGAGCTGGAAATCTGGGCAGGCCGTAAACTGCCTGAAATGAAAGATGTGATTGAAGCTGCGCATGCGCTGCGTGAACAAGGTATTGCGCATGTCGTTATTTCACTGGGTGCCGAAGGCGCGCTTTGGGTTAATGCCTCCGGCGAATGGATCGCCAAACCACCGTCAGTCGATGTCGTAAGCACCGTTGGCGCAGGGGATTCTATGGTTGGTGGCCTGATTTATGGCTTGCTAATGCGTGAATCCAGTGAACACACACTGCGTCTGGCGACTGCTGTTGCAGCCCTGGCGGTAAGTCAAAGCAATGTGGGTATTACCGATCGTCCGCAGTTGGCCGCAATGATGGCGCGCGTCGACTTACAACCTTTTAACTGACAGCAGGAGAGGCATAATGAAAACGCTGCTGATTATTGACGCTAATCTCGGTCAGGCACGCGCCTATATGGCGAAGACCCTGCTGGGCGCGGCGGCGCGAAAAGCAAAACTGGAAATCATCGACAATCCGAACGACGCAGAAATGGCGATTGTTCTCGGTGATTCCATCCCGAATGACAGCGCGCTGAACGGTAAAAATGTCTGGCTGGGCGATATTTCCCGGGCAGTTGCGCACCCTGAGCTGTTCCTGAGTGAAGCCAAAGGCCATGCGAAACCTTACACTGCGCCGGTCGCTGCGACAGCACCGGTTGCCGCCAGCGGTCCGAAACGCGTAGTTGCGGTGACTGCTTGCCCGACTGGCGTAGCACACACCTTTATGGCGGCTGAAGCCATTGAAACCGAAGCGAAAAAACGTGGCTGGTGGGTGAAAGTTGAAACCCGTGGTTCTGTTGGTGCGGGTAATGCAATCACCCCCGAAGAAGTAGCCGCAGCGGATCTGGTGATTGTGGCGGCAGATATCGAAGTGGATCTGGCGAAATTTGCTGGTAAACCGATGTATCGTACCTCTACCGGTCTGGCGCTGAAGAAAACCGCGCAGGAACTGGATAAAGCGGTTGCTGAAGCAACGCCGTATGAACCGGCGGGCAAAGCTCAAACGGCGACCTCTGAAGGTAAGAAAGAGAGTGCAGGCGCATACCGTCACTTGCTGACGGGCGTCTCTTACATGCTGCCGATGGTCGTTGCAGGTGGTCTGTGTATCGCGCTTTCTTTTGCTTTTGGTATCGAAGCGTTTAAAGAGCCGGGTACGTTGGCAGCGGCGCTGATGCAGATTGGTGGTGGTTCAGCCTTTGCGCTGATGGTGCCGGTACTGGCAGGTTACATTGCCTTCTCCATTGCCGATCGTCCGGGTCTCACGCCGGGTCTGATTGGCGGTATGCTGGCGGTCAGCACCGGTTCTGGCTTCATTGGCGGTATTATTGCGGGCTTCCTGGCTGGTTACATTGCGAAGTTAATCAGTACGCAACTGAAACTGCCACAGAGTATGGAGGCGCTGAAACCGATCCTGATCATTCCGCTAATTTCCAGTCTGGTGGTCGGTCTGGCGATGATCTACCTGATCGGTAAACCGGTTGCTGGCATTCTCGAAGGGTTGACTCACTGGCTGCAGACCATGGGGACTGCGAATGCGGTTCTGCTGGGGGCGATCCTCGGTGGCATGATGTGTACTGACATGGGCGGTCCGGTAAATAAAGCAGCGTACGCATTCGGTGTGGGTCTGCTGAGTACTCAAACCTATGGCCCGATGGCGGCGATTATGGCGGCAGGTATGGTGCCACCGCTGGCAATGGGCCTGGCAACAATGGTGGCGCGTCGCAAATTCGACAAAGCGCAGCAGGAAGGTGGCAAAGCCGCTCTGGTACTGGGACTGTGCTTTATTTCGGAAGGTGCAATTCCGTTTGCTGCTCGTGATCCGATGCGTGTGCTGCCGTGTTGTATCGTTGGTGGGGCGCTGACTGGCGCAATCTCAATGGCGATTGGTGCGAAACTGATGGCACCGCACGGTGGTCTGTTTGTTCTGCTGATCCCTGGCGCTATTACGCCGGTACTTGGTTACCTGGTAGCAATTATTGCCGGTACGCTGGTGGCGGGTTTGGCCTATGCCTTCCTGAAACGTCCGGAAGTGGACGCAGTAGCGAAAGCCGCGTAATAAAAGGTGTGTTACAGGGCAGAAATTTACTGCCCTGTATCATTGGATGAGCGCAAAGAGAATGACCGGTTTGTGAATGTAATTTTATGAATTTAAATGGTTTTATCTTTCAGTAGAAACCTGAAACGTTCATCAAACACTAAGGTTATTTCCTCAAGGGCAGATTCTTTTCTGCCCTTTTATAGTGTTCATGTTCTGTGCATCCCGTCACAAATTCCTCGCTTTTGTAATTCAGGCATTTAATCGCATTTTGTGAGCCTGCTCAAATCTGCCCGCTTTGCCTCTCTGGCGGCAATTTACTTTACGTAAAACATGCATACTATGAGCACATGTTTAAATATGAACACATGTTTAAACCGTCTTTGCAGTATCTATATCCTTGTGGATTGACAGGGTTGGTAATTTTTTACCAGAGGACGTGCTATGCGCGAAAAGGATTATGTCGTAATTATAGGTTCGGCGAATATTGATGTCGCCGGATATTCACATGAATCATTAAATTATGCGGATTCAAATCCAGGTAAAATAAAATTTACACCTGGTGGAGTAGGGCGAAATATTGCACAAAACCTGGCGTTGCTGGGTAACAAAGCCTGGTTACTGAGCGCAGTAGGTAGTGATTTTTATGGTCAATCGCTGCTAACGCAAACCAATCAATCTGGCGTTTATGTCGATAAATGCCTGATTGTGCCGGGAGAAAATACGTCGAGTTATTTATCATTACTCGATAATACCGGTGAAATGCTGGTTGCTATAAATGACATGAATATTAGCAACGCTATTACAGCTGAATATCTCGCACAGCACCGTGAATTTATTCAGAGGGCAAAGGTCATTGTCGCGGACTGTAATATCAGTGAAGAGGCACTGGCATGGATTCTGGATAATGCTGCCAACGTACCCGTATTTGTCGATCCGGTTTCAGCTTGGAAATGTGTCAAAGTGCGCGACCGTCTAAATCAGATCCACACTCTGAAGCCAAACCGCCTTGAAGCGGAAACACTGAGTGGGATTGCGCTGTCAGGGCGTGAAGATGTGGCAAAAGTTGCTGCCTGGTTCCATCAACATGGCCTGAACCGACTGGTATTGAGCATGGGCGGCGATGGCGTTTATTACAGTGAAATCAGCGGTGAAAGTGGCTGGTCTGCCTCGATCAAAACCAATGTTATTAATGTTACCGGAGCGGGCGATGCCATGATGGCGGGACTTGCTTCGTGTTGGGTAGACGGAATGCCGTTTGCCGAATCTGTTCGTTTCGCACAGGGATGTTCGTCAATGGCGCTCTCCTGTGAATACACCAATAACCCCGATTTATCGATTGCCAACGTTATATCGTTAGTGGAGAACGCAGAATGTCTGAATTAAAAATTTCCCCTGAATTATTACAAATTTCCCCGGAAGTGCAGGACGCTTTAAAAAACAAAAAACCGGTTGTGGCGCTGGAATCGACCATTATTTCTCACGGGATGCCGTTCCCACAAAATGCCCAGACCGCAATTGAAGTTGAAGAAACTATTCGTAAACAGGGCGCTGTACCTGCCACTATCGCCATTATTGGCGGCGTGATGAAAGTGGGTTTAAGCAAAGAAGAAATTGAATTACTGGGTCGTGAAGGGCATAACGTGACCAAAGTTAGTCGTCGCGATTTACCTTTTGTTGTTGCCGCCGGAAAAAATGGCGCAACCACTGTGGCTTCAACGATGATTATTGCGGCGCTTGCCGGAATTAAAGTATTTGCCACCGGGGGAATTGGTGGTGTGCATCGCGGGGCGGAACATACCTTCGATATTTCTGCCGATTTGCAAGAACTGGCAAATACTAATGTCACCGTTGTTTGTGCCGGGGCGAAATCTATTCTCGATTTAGGATTAACCACTGAGTATTTAGAAACCTTCGGTGTGCCGTTAATTGGCTATCAGACTAAAGCGCTGCCTGCGTTTTTCTGCCGCACCAGCCCGTTTGACGTCAGCATTCGTCTCGACAGCGCCAGCGAAATTGCCCGTGCAATGGCGGTGAAATGGCAAAGCGGGCTGAACGGTGGCCTCGTGGTAGCGAACCCGATCCCGGAACAGTTTGCTATGCCGGAACACACTATCAATGCGGCGATCGATCAGGCGGTAGCTGAAGCTGAAGCGCAGGGTGTTATTGGTAAAGAAAGTACGCCATTCCTGCTGGCGCGCGTTGCTGAGCTGACCGGCGGTGACAGCCTGAAATCCAACATCCAGCTGGTGTTCAACAACGCCATTCTGGCGAGCGAAATTGCCAAAGAATATCAGCGTCTCGCGGGTTAATTTCTGACGGGCAGAAAGCCGTCGCCCGTACTGATCATACATACCGAAACCTGGCGCTGACGCCGGGTTTACTGGCATGAAGGGAAAATCATTATGGATATAATGAGAAGTGTTGTGGGGATGGTGGTGTTACTGGCAATAGCATTTCTGTTGTCGGTAAATAAAAAGAGCATCAGTTTGCGCACGGTTGGAGCCGCACTGCTGCTGCAAATCGCTATTGGTGGCATCATGCTCTATTTTCCGCCGGGAAAATGGGCAGTAGAACAGGCGGCATTAGGCGTTCATAAAGTGATGTCTTACAGTGATGCCGGTAGCGCCTTCATTTTTGGTTCGCTGGTTGGGCCGAAAATGGATGTCCTCTTTGACGGTGCGGGTTTTATCTTCGCCTTTCGCGTACTTCCGGCGATTATCTTCGTCACTGCGCTCATTAGTCTGCTGTACTACATTGGCGTGATGGGGCTGCTGATTCGCATCCTTGGCAGCATTTTCCAGAAAGCCCTCAACATCAGCAAAATCGAATCTTTTGTCGCAGTCACCACTATTTTCCTCGGGCAAAATGAGATCCCGGCGATCGTTAAACCGTTTATCGATCGCATGAATCGAAACGAGTTGTTTACGGCTATTTGTAGCGGGATGGCGTCCATTGCGGGTTCGATGATGATTGGTTATGCCGGAATGGGCGTACCAATTGACTACCTGTTAGCGGCATCGCTGATGGCGATCCCCGGCGGTATTTTGTTTGCACGTATTCTTAGTCCAGCAACCGAGCTTTCGCAGGTCACATTTGAAAATCTGTCGTTCAGTGAAACGCCGCCAAAAAGCTTTATCGAAGCGGCGGCGAGCGGTGCGATGACCGGGTTGAAAATCGCCGCCGGTGTGGCGACGGTGGTAATGGCGTTTGTCGCAATTATTGCGCTGATTAATGGCATTATCGGCGGAATTGGCGGCTGGTTTGGTTTTACCAATGCTTCTCTGGAAAGTATTTTTGGCTATGTGCTGGCACCGCTGGCGTGGATCATGGGTGTGGACTGGAGTGATGCCAACCTTGCGGGTAGCCTGATTGGGCAGAAACTGGCGATTAACGAATTCGTCGCTTACCTGAGTTTCTCCCCATACCTGCAAACGGGCGGCACGCTGGAAGTGAAAACCATTGCGATTATCTCCTTTGCGCTTTGTGGTTTTGCTAACTTTGGTTCTATCGGTGTTGTCGTTGGGGCATTTTCGGCTATTTCGCCAAAACGTGCTCCGGAAATCGCTCAGCTTGGTTTACGGGCGCTGGCAGCAGCAACGCTTTCCAACCTGATGAGCGCGACCATTGCCGGGTTCTTTATTGGTTTAGCTTGAGTTTCATTGCCGGATGTACTCGCTTATTAAGCGTTGCATCCGGCAATCGCGCTATTGCAAATAATTTTTACTGCATCATCCCGGAGAATTTATTCTCCGGGTCCATCTCCAGCGCCAGTCCTGACAACTGCTTTCTGTTTTTAATGAGATACCCTTTCTTGCTTTTAATTAATAAACCGTCGTGAATGAATTGCGCGAGAACATATAAAAGATGTCGATAAGAAACGCCTAAATACTCTGCCGCTTGCGTATGCTTTTCGTGATAAAGATCACCTTCTTGTGAGAGTAATATAAATGCTGCCAGGCGATTCACTAACGGAAATGATTGGTTCTGAGTTAAAGAAACAATATTACGATAATTTTTATGACTTAAGGTGACGCAAAGTTTTCGTAAAAATAGGGTGTCGTTTAATAACAGCGGACGGTAATGTTTCATAGGGAGCGCAAGGCACCAACACTCTTCAATCGCCTGTACTGCACGTGGTTCATGGTCTTTATCGATTAACTCAATCTCGCCAATAAAACAGGGGGCGGCAAAGAAATCGATCAGCGACACGCGACCATTAGCTAGCGTGGCGTAAAGCCTGGCGCGGCCTCGCGTCAGGTAAAACAGCCAGGACGGCTGTTGCCCTTCCTGCACAATGTAGTCACGCGCTAAAAAATGAAACAGCCGCGTATCGGCTGAAACATCCGTTAAAAAGCAATCCTTAAACGCGGATTCACTCATCAATTGCAGCTTAAGATCATTATTGTGGATTTCTTTCACGATGTTTATCCGCTATGAGATTTCTCATATTTAGCATACGTACGCTGTTGTTAAGATTCAATCATCGGCCCGATCGAAATTTCTTTGCTGTAGAAAAAATAACGCAACTGGAAACAGAGGAAATAAACAATGGAAAAGAGAAAAATTATTCTGGATTGTGATCCGGGTCATGATGATGCTATTGCTATAATGATGGCGGCGAAACATCCGGCGATTGATTTATTAGGTATCACCATTGTTGCGGGTAATCAGACGCTTGATAAAACATTAATTAATGGCCTGAATGTTTGCCAGAAACTGGAGATTAATGTTCCGGTTTATGCGGGGATGCCGCAACCCATTATGCGTCAACAAATCGTTGCCGATAATATTCACGGTGAAACCGGACTGGATGGCCCGGTATTCGAGCCGCTGACCCGCCAGGCAGAAAGTACCCACGCGGTGAAATACATCATTGATACCCTGATGGCAAGCGATGGCGATATCACTCTGGTGCCGGTTGGTCCGTTGTCAAATATCGCGGTGGCAATGCGTATGCAACCCGCAATCCTGCCCAAAATCCGTGAAATTGTGCTAATGGGCGGCGCTTACGGTATAGGCAACTTCACGCCATCTGCCGAGTTCAACATCTTTGCTGACCCGGAAGCCGCACGCGTGGTGTTCACCTCTGGCGTTCCATTAGTGATGATGGGCCTCGATCTCACCAACCAGACCGTTTGCACCCCGGACGTGATTGCACGAATGGAAAGGGCAGGCGGCCCTGCCGGAGAGCTGTTCAGCGACATCATGAACTTCACTCTCAAAACCCAGTTCGAAAACTACGGCCTGGCTGGCGGCCCGGTGCACGACGCCACCTGCATTGGTTATCTGATTAACCCTGATGGCATTAAAACCCAGGAGATGTACGTCGAAGTGGACGTCAACAGTGGCCCTTGCTATGGGCGTACCGTCTGCGACGAGCTGGGCGTTCTTGGCAAGCCCGCTAATACCAAAGTCGGCATCACTATTGATACCGACTGGTTCTGGGGCTTAGTCGAAGAGTGCGTGCGCGGCTACATCAAAACCCATTAAGTGTTGATAACAAGCCGGGTCAGTATCGCAAGATGCAGGCCCGGCTATTTCTGAGGGGCAGAAAGCCGTCGCCCAATATGACATGAAGAGATAATAACTATGGATGTCATGAGAAGTGTTCTGGGAATGGTGGTATTGCTGACGATTGCGTTTTTACTGTCAGTAAACAAGAAGAAGATCAGCCTGCGTACCGTTGGCGCGGCGTTAGTGTTACAGGTTGTGATTGGCGGGATTATGCTTTGGTTACCGCCAGGGCGTTGGGTCGCTGAAAAAGTCGCTTTTGGCGTGCATAAAGTGATGGCGTACAGCGACGCGGGTAGCGCATTTATCTTCGGTTCGCTGGTCGGGCCGAAAATGGACACGCTGTTTGATGGCGCAGGATTTATCTTTGGTTTCAGAGTGTTACCGGCAATTATCTTCGTCACCGCGCTGGTGAGTATTCTCTATTACATCGGTGTGATGGGGATCTTAATTCGCATTCTCGGCGGTATATTCCAGAAAGCATTAAATATCAGCAAGATCGAGTCATTCGTCGCGGTCACTACCATTTTCCTCGGGCAAAACGAAATTCCGGCAATCGTCAAACCCTTTATCGATCGTCTGAATCGCAATGAATTATTTACAGCGATTTGTAGTGGCATGGCCTCGATTGCTGGTTCGACAATGATTGGTTACGCCGCACTGGGCGTACCTGTGGAATATTTGCTGGCGGCATCGTTAATGGCGATCCCAGGCGGAATCTTGTTTGCCCGCCTGTTAAGCCCGGCTACGGAATCTTCGCAGGTTTCTTTTAATAACCTCTCTTTCACCGAAACACCGCCAAAAAGCATTATTGAAGCCGCTGCGACAGGGGCAATGACCGGGCTGAAAATCGCTGCGGGTGTGGCAACAGTGGTGATGGCATTTGTTGCCATCATTGCGTTAATTAACGGTATTATCGGCGGCGTTGGCGGCTGGTTTGGTTTTGAACATGCCTCGCTGGAGTCCATTTTAGGTTACCTGCTGGCCCCACTGGCGTGGGTAATGGGTGTTGACTGGACTGATGCGAATCTTGCCGGGAGTTTGATTGGACAGAAACTGGCAATAAATGAATTTGTCGCTTATCTCAATTTCTCACCCTATCTGCAAACAGCTGGCACTCTCGATGCAAAAACCGTGGCGATTATTTCCTTCGCGTTGTGCGGTTTCGCTAACTTTGGTTCTATCGGGGTGGTGGTGGGGGCGTTTTCTGCGGTTGCGCCACACCGTGCGCCGGAAATCGCCCAGCTTGGTTTACGCGCGCTGGCGGCGGCGACACTTTCTAATCTGATGAGTGCCACCATTGCCGGGTTCTTTATTGGTTTAGCGTAGTGTGCGATTTATGAGCCGGATTAGATGCGGTCAAGCGTCGAATCCGGCAACATTGTTACACCATTGGCACTAATGAAAGCGCGTTATCGGCAGACAGGGTAGGGTTGTTTAAGCTGCCGCTGGCGCGTGAAATTGCCGCGCAGGCCATCGCAAAACGGGCGCTGTCACGGAAATTGTTTCCCTCCAGAAAGCTATATACCAGGCCCGCCATAAAACCATCGTCAGCACCAAAACTGTCTACTGTCGTATGCGCTGGTGCGGTCAGCAAAAATTGTTCTCCATCCTTTTCGCTGCAATAAACTGACTCATCGGGCAAATAAACAAACAGTTGCTGAACACCTTGCTGATGCAACGCATTCACTGCGGCATTACGGTCAGCATCGCTGGTGATCGCCTGTCCCCATACAATTTCCAGCTCCGGTAAAGTGGGTTTCAGGGTGTGAATATGCGCCAGCCAGTGTTTGATTTTGCCCGCTTTGAATTCTGAAACGGTATCGACAAACACCGGGATCTCATCAGCGAGGGTAAAGACCCATTCCAGCGCCTCGGCTGTCAGGTTGCAATCAGCCAGTACCACGCCCGCATGACGAAGTAAATCGCGCGACCCGTTCAGTAGTTGCGGTGTCAACTGTTCCAGCAGATGGGTATCGTTAATCGCCAGCACGGTTTGATCGTCTCGATTGGCAATTGCCAGATACGTCGATGTGCTTTGACCATGCAAACGAACGCAGCCGGAGACATTCACGCCGGCACGGCGCGTTTCTTCCAGGAGCATTTCGCCATAAAAGTCATCGCCAATCACTGAAAGCAAATGGACGTCGCGGCCTAACAGCGCCAGATTGTGGGCGATATTGCGTCCAACGCCGCCTGCCGAGCAATGAATTGTACCGGGATGAGAAGCCGCTTGCGGGTAATGGATATCCGCCATCCCGCGAATATCCATATTGATTGTCCCCACCACTACGCAGTATTCCTGCTCGGTGAGAATGTAACCTTTGCCTTTAATCCGGCCTTTGCGCATTAAATCCATAATATGCGCCGCAACGCGCGAACGACTGATTTGCAGCATGTCCGCAATTTCGTTCTGCTGAATCAGCGGGTTACGCCGTAAAATTGCAAGGATCTCCTTTTCCCGGTTATTCATCTTCAGGCTACCGCTTTTTCAGTTTGTTGCGCTTTCAGCCAGGCGATCTCTTCTGCCCAGATATCCGGGTTGATGGTTTCAAGGATCAGCGGAATGCCGTCGAAACGGTCGTCCTGCATGATCCAGCGGAACGCATCATGACCGATATTGCCTTCACCGAGGCTATGATGGCGGTCAACGCGGCTGCCAAAGGTGCTTTTCGCATCGTTAAGGTGCATCCCGCGCAGATACTTAAAGCCGACAATACGGGCAAAATCAGCGAACGTTTTCTCGCATTCGGCTGGAGTACGCAAATCATACCCGGCAGCGAAAGCATGGCAGGTATCAATGCAGACGCCGACACGGGATTTATCTTCCACGCCGTCGATAATCGCCGCGAGATGTTCGAATTTAAACCCTAAGTTACTGCCCTGACCGGCGGTATTTTCAATCACCGCTGTTACACCTTGAGTTTTATCCAGCGCAATGTTGATGGATTCGGCAATACGCGCAAGGCAATCCTCTTCTGAAATCTGCATCAGATGGCTGCCAGGGTGGAAGTTGAGCAAAGAAAGCCCCAGCTGTTCGCAACGCTGCATTTCATCTATAAAGGCATCGCGCGATTTTTCCAGAGCTTCAGTGACCGGATGTCCGAGGTTAATCAGATAACTGTCGTGGGGAAGAATTTGCGCCGATGTGTAGTGATATTTTTCACAGGCGGCTTTGAATTCATCGATGGTTTGCGTCGTGAGCGGTGCGGCACGCCACTGACGTTGGTTTTTGGTGAACAAGGCAAACGCGGTTGCGTCGATTTCGGCGGCGCGAATTGCGGCATTTGCCAGACCGCCAGCAGCACTAACGTGCGCTCCAATGTATTTCATGCGAGGACTCCTGTTAAACCCGCTGGAGGAAAACGGTAATGATAGCGGGTTAACAGGAGCAAGATGTAGTGGTTTATGCGATGACGCTTTGAATCACATAGTTAATCGCACCACCACCAACAATCAGCCAGGCAAACAGTACCAGTGCCATCAGCAGAGGTTTCGCCCCGGCTTTTTTCAGCGCGCTGACGTGAGTGGTCAGACCCAGCGCCGCCATCGCCATTGCCAGCAGGAAGGTATCCAGCGTTACCAGCATGTTCACCACGCTCTGCGGTAACAGGTGGAACGAGTTAAAGATGGCAACTACGATGAACAAGATGGCAAACCACGGAATAGTGATTTTGCTTTTCTCGCCGCTGTTCGCCCCAGACAGCTGTTTAACACGCGCCGCCAGCAGGATAAGGAACGGAGCCAGCATCATCACGCGCAGCATTTTGGAAATAACTGCTGCGTTTTCCGCATCCGGGCTGATGGCATGACCTGCCGCCACCACCTGCGCCACTTCGTGCACAGTAGAACCAATGTAGATACCGAAAGTTTCCGGACTAAACCATTGAGACATCAGCGGATATATCGCCGGGTAGAGGAAAATCGCCACGGTCCCGAAGATAACAACGGTTGCAACAGCCACGGTTACTTTACTGGCTTCCGCTTTCACTACCGGCTCAGTCGCCAGTACCGCGGCAGCACCACAAATACTGCTACCGGCACCGATCAACCAGCTGGTGTGCTTATCCAGACCAAACACTTTCTGCCCCAGGAAGCAAGCCAGCAGGAAGGTACTGGACAGCGTCAACACGTCAATGATGATCCCACTGATACCGACATCGGCAATTTGCGAGAACGTCAGACGGAAGCCATAAAGAATGATACCCAGACGTAATAAATATTGCTTGGCAAACAGCACACCACCGTCACAGCTTTTCCAGATGTGCGGATAGATGGTGTTGCCTAAAACCATCCCCAACAAGATTGCGAGGGTGAGGGCACTAAACCCGGCACCCGCAACCGCGGGAATGGAACCACCCCACAGGGCGACCCCGGTGATAACTGCACTCAGGGCTAACCCCGGAATAAAATGCCACAGTGTACGATGTTGTTTCTGTAAGGTGATATTCGTCATAACCCTCTCCTTTAACCGGGCATAAGGTTACGACTAACTGGTTTAAAAATAAAATTGATTATATATTTATAATTAATCTTTATAAGTGGTAAGCGACTATGCACATCACCCTCCGGCAGTTGGAAGTTTTTGCAGAAGTATTGAAAAGTGGATCAACCACCCAGGCGTCGGTGATGCTGGCGTTGTCGCAATCAGCAGTGAGCGCAGCCTTGACCGACCTGGAAGGGCAGCTTGGCGTGCAACTGTTTGATCGCGTGGGGAAAAGACTGGTTGTTAATGAACACGGGCGGCTGCTCTATCCGCGTGCGTTGGCACTGCTTGAACAGGCGGTTGAAATCGAACAACTGTTTCGTGAAGACAACGGCGCGATTCGTATCTATGCCAGTAGTACCATCGGTAACTACATTCTGCCTGCAGTTATCGCCCGTTATCGCCATGATTATCCGCAGTTGCCGATTGAACTTAGCGTTGGGAACAGCCAGGACGTGATGCAAGCGGTGCTGGATTTCCGCGTTGATATTGGCTTTATTGAAGGACCGTGCCACAGCACTGAAATCATTTCTGAACCGTGGCTGGAAGACGAGCTGGTGGTTTTCGCCGCGCCGACTTCGCCGTTGGCCCGTGGTCCGGTCACCTTAGAACAGCTGGCCGCTGCGCCGTGGATCCTGCGTGAACGCGGTTCCGGCACGCGGGAGATTGTCGATTATCTGTTGCTGTCACATTTACCGAAGTTTGAGATGGCGATGGAATTAGGTAACTCCGAGGCAATCAAACATGCGGTGCGTCATGGGTTGGGAATTAGTTGCCTGTCGCGACGGGTGATTGAAGACCAATTGCAGGCAGGCACATTAAGTGAAGTTGCGGTCCCTCTGCCGCGCCTGATGCGTACGTTGTGGCGTATACATCATCGGCAAAAACACCTTTCCAACGCGCTACGGCGCTTTCTGGACTATTGCGATCCCGCAAATGTGCCGCGTTAAGTTGCTGTACAAGAACACGCTGGTGCTGTGTCGATTTCGTGACGCAGCGCCCGCAGCATGCATTCGCCAGAAAAGAGATTGGCTGCTTTACTTATAATCCCGGGGCGATCATGAAGGTGTCTTATAACCGTGTATTTCTGCCGGAAGGATTGCCAATCGTCTGCTACAATCGCGCCTCATTTTTTAGATGGATAGCATTTTTGTATGGTTTCCGAAACTAAAACCACAGAAGCGCCGGGCTTACGCCGTGAATTAAAGGCGCGTCACCTGACGATGATTGCCATTGGCGGTTCCATCGGTACAGGTCTTTTTGTTGCCTCTGGCGCAACGATTTCTCAGGCAGGTCCGGGCGGGGCATTGCTCTCGTATATGCTGATTGGCCTGATGGTTTACTTCCTGATGACCAGTCTCGGTGAACTGGCTGCATATATGCCGGTTTCCGGTTCGTTTGCCACTTACGGTCAGAACTATGTTGAAGAGGGCTTTGGCTTCGCGCTGGGCTGGAACTACTGGTACAACTGGGCGGTGACTATTGCCGTTGACCTGGTTGCAGCTCAGCTGGTCATGAGCTGGTGGTTCCCGGATACACCGGGCTGGATCTGGAGTGCGTTGTTCCTCGGCGTTATCTTCCTGCTGAACTACATCTCTGTTCGCGGCTTTGGTGAAGCGGAATACTGGTTCTCACTGATCAAAGTCACGACAGTTATTGTCTTTATCATCGTTGGCGTGCTGATGATTATCGGTATCTTCAAAGGCGCGCAGCCTGCGGGCTGGAGCAACTGGACAATCGGCGAAGCGCCGTTTGCTGGTGGTTTTGCGGCGATGATCGGCGTAGCTATGATTGTCGGCTTCTCTTTCCAGGGAACCGAGCTGATCGGTATTGCTGCAGGCGAGTCCGAAGATCCGGGGAAAAACATTCCACGCGCGGTACGTCAGGTGTTCTGGCGAATCCTGTTGTTCTATGTGTTCGCGATCCTGATTATCAGCCTGATTATTCCGTACACCGACCCGAGCCTGCTGCGTAACGATGTTAAAGACATCAGCGTCAGTCCGTTCACCCTGGTGTTCCAGCATGCGGGTCTGCTCTCTGCGGCGGCGGTGATGAACGCAGTTATTCTGACGGCGGTGCTGTCAGCGGGTAACTCCGGTATGTATGCGTCTACTCGTATGCTGTACACCCTAGCGTGTGACGGTAAAGCGCCGCGCATTTTCGCTAAACTGTCGCGTGGTGGCGTGCCGCGTAATGCGCTGTATGCGACGACGGTGATTGCCGGTCTGTGCTTCCTGACCTCCATGTTTGGCAACCAGACGGTATACCTGTGGCTGCTGAATACCTCCGGGATGACCGGTTTTATCGCCTGGCTGGGGATTGCCATTAGCCACTATCGCTTCCGTCGCGGTTACGTATTGCAGGGACACGACATTAACGATCTGCCGTACCGTTCAGGTTTCTTCCCACTGGGGCCGATCTTCGCATTCATTCTGTGTCTGATTATCACTTTGGGCCAGAACTACGAAGCATTCCTGAAAGATACCATTGACTGGGGCGGCGTAGCGGCAACGTATATTGGTATCCCGCTGTTCCTGATTATTTGGTTCGGCTACAAGCTGATTAAAGGAACCCACTTCGTACGCTACAGCGAAATGAAGTTCCCGCAGAACGATAAGAAATAAGTTTCTCCCTTCCTTGCTAAGCCCTCTCAACCGAGAGGGCTTATTCAATTCCATTTCCCTGACAAATCATGCGGATATAAAATTTAACATTTGGATTGATAATTGTTATCGTTTGCATTATCGTTACGCCGCAATCAAAAAAGGCTGACAAATCAGAGGCTGGTCCGGCTTTCTGGGATGATCACCTGCATACAAATAAGTCCACCGCGATGCTGCCGTACGCAAGGGGACGTGAAGAAGATGTGAGCGATAACCCATTTTATTTTCGTAGTTACCTCATGGAGATATGGAATGTTTAGGTTGAACCCTTTCGTACGGGTCGGGCTGTGTTTGTCCGCTATTTCTTGTGCATGGCCTGTGTTAGCGGTCGATGATGATGGCGAAACGATGGTTGTCACTGCATCTTCCGTTGAACAAAACCTTAAAGATGCACCCGCCAGTATCAGCGTCATTACCCAGGAAGACCTGCAGCGAAAACCGGTACAGAATCTGAAGGATGTCCTCAAAGAAGTGCCTGGCGTACAACTGACGAACGAAGGGGATAACCGTAAGGGCGTTAGTATTCGTGGTCTGGACAGCAGCTACACCCTGATTCTTGTCGACGGTAAACGCGTTAACTCCCGCAATGCCGTCTTCCGCCACAATGATTTCGATCTGAACTGGATCCCGGTCGATTCCATCGAACGTATTGAAGTGGTCCGTGGCCCGATGTCGTCGCTGTACGGTTCCGATGCGCTCGGCGGTGTAGTGAATATCATCACCAAAAAAATCGGTCAGAAATGGTCGGGTACCGTTACCGTCGATACCACCATTCAGGAACATCGCGATCGCGGTGATACCTATAACGGTCAGTTCTTTACCAGTGGACCATTAATTGATGGTGTGCTGGGAATGAAAGCTTACGGCAGCCTGGCAAAACGTGAAAAGGATGACCCGCAAAACTCAACGACCACCGATACCGGAGAAACGCCGCGTATTGAAGGATTCTCCAGCCGCGACGGCAATGTCGAATTTGCCTGGACACCGAATCAAAATCACGATTTTACTGCCGGATACGGTTTCGACCGTCAGGATCGTGATTCCGACTCGCTGGACAAAAACCGCCTGGAACGCCAGAACTACTCCGTCAGCCATAATGGGCGTTGGGATTACGGCACCAGCGAACTGAAATACTACGGTGAGAAAGTCGAGAACAAAAACCCTGGCAACAGCAGCCCGATAACTTCCGAAAGCAATACGGTCGACGGCAAATACACGTTGCCGCTGACGGCGATTAATCAGTTTCTCACGGTTGGCGGTGAATGGCGTCACGACAAACTTAGCGATGCGGTGAACCTGACCGGGGGAACCAGCTCCAAAACGTCTGCCAGCCAGTACGCGCTGTTTGTGGAAGATGAATGGCGGATCTTCGAGCCGCTGGCGCTGACGACCGGCGTGCGTATGGACGATCACGAAACCTACGGTGAACACTGGAGTCCGCGTGCCTACCTGGTTTATAACGCCACCGACACCGTAACGGTGAAAGGGGGCTGGGCGACGGCATTTAAAGCACCTTCTCTGTTGCAACTTAGCCCTGACTGGACGAGCAATTCCTGCCGTGGCGCATGTAAGATTGTGGGTAGCCCGGATCTGAAACCAGAAACCAGCGAAAGTTGGGAGCTGGGGCTTTACTACATGGGTGAAGAAGGCTGGCTGGAAGGGGTTGAATCCAGCGTTACCGTTTTCCGTAACGATGTGAAAGATCGTATCAGCATCAGCCGTACGTCTGACGTCAATGCTGCACCGGGCTACCAAAACTTTGTTGGTTTTACAGCGAACGGTGTGCCGGTATTTAGCTACTACAACGTTAACAAAGCACGTATTCAGGGCGTGGAAACCGAGCTGAAAATTCCGTTCAACGATGAATGGAAACTGTCACTCAACTACACCTACAACGATGGTCGTGATGTCAGCAACGGCGAAAACAAACCGCTATCCGATCTGCCGTTCCATACCGCTAACGGTACGCTGGACTGGAAACCGCTGGCGCTGGAAGACTGGTCATTCTATGTTTCTGGTCACTATACCGGGCAGAAACGAGCCGACAGCGCGACGGCTAAAACACCTGGCGGTTATACCATCTGGAATACCGGCGCGGCCTGGCAGGTGACTAAAGACGTCAAACTGCGCGCAGGTGTGCTGAACCTTGGCGACAAGGATCTCAGTCGTGACGACTACAGCTATAACGAAGACGGACGTCGTTACTTTATGGCAGTGGATTATCGCTTCTGATGAGAAGATGCCCGGCGAACCGGGCGGACTTTCACTTCAGTAAATACTGCGCATGGAAGCGCAGGTGATCCTCTATAAAAGAGGCGATGAAGTAGTAACTGTGATCATATCCCGGCTGAATACGCAGCGTCATCGGCCACGCTTTCTGGCGCGCGGCTTCTGCCAGAACTGCGGGTTGCAACTGATCGGCAAGAAACTGATCATTATCGCCCTGATCGATAAGCGTCGGGATCGCATCCTGCGCGTTACTGGCATACATCAGCGCGCAACTGTCCCATTCCAGCCATGCATTTTTGTCCTCACCTAAATAGCGGCTAAACGCTTTGATTCCCCACGGGACGCTGCACGGATTCACAATTGGCGCAAAGGCGGAAACGCTGGTGTATTTGCCCGGGTTTTTCAGCACCATAATCAGCGCACCGTGACCACCCATTGAATGACCGCTAATAGCGCAGCGGTCGCTGACATTAAATTGCGACTGAACCAGCGCCGGTAATTCATCGCGCAGATAATCATACATCCGGTAATGCGTCGCCCACGGCGGTTGCGTGGCATTAAGATAAAAGCCTGCGCCCTGGCCTAAATCGTAGCCATCGTCGTTGGCAACCTTTTCGCCGCGCGGGCTGGTGTCTGGCATCACCAGTACAATCCCCAGTTCTGCCGCCACGCGCTGGGCACCCGCCTTGGTGGTGAAGTTCTCGTCATTGCAGGTTAATCCGGAAAGCCAGTACAGCACTGGAGGCGGGGTGTGATCACGAGGTGGTGGGAGAAAGATACTGAACGTCATCGGACAGTTTAAGGTACTGGAGTCGTGTCGCCAGCGTTGCTGCCAGCCTTCAAAACAGCGGTGCTCTTCGAGCATTTCCATGCGTGGCTCCTTGTTGTGTTGTTTGCAATTTCTTCATCATACCGTTTATTCAATGTGCTGTGAGTAACTTTCACTTCCGTATTTGCATAACGATGTTTTAACATCTGCTGATGAAAGGCAGCGGCAATTACAATAATTATCGCTGTGAATACTGGATTATGTGCGCCGCCTCACGCACAATAATCAGGCTGTAAATCAGCTTAATAACTTTGCCCCCACGCAGGGCGGAGGCGTCACACCTGCAGGAGAAATCATAAATGCCATCACTCAGTAAAGAAGCGGCCCTGGTTCATGAAGCGTTAGTTGCGCGAGGACTGGAAACACCGCTGCGCCCGCCCGTGCATGAAATGGATAACGAAACGCGCAAAAGCCTTATTGCTGGTCATATGACCGAAATTATGCAGCTGCTGAATCTCGACCTGGCTGATGACAGTTTGATGGAAACGCCGCATCGCATCGCTAAAATGTATGTCGATGAAATTTTCTCCGGTCTGGATTACGCCAACTTCCCGAAAATCACCCTCATTGAAAACAAAATGAAGGTCGATGAAATGGTCACCGTGCGCGATATCACTCTGACCAGTACCTGTGAACACCATTTTGTTACCATCGATGGCAAAGCGACGGTGGCTTATATCCCGAAAGATTCGGTGATCGGTCTGTCAAAAATTAACCGTATTGTGCAGTTCTTTGCCCAGCGTCCGCAGGTGCAGGAACGTCTGACGCAGCAAATTCTCATTGCGCTACAAACGCTGCTGGGCACCAATAACGTGGCTGTCTCTATCGACGCGGTGCATTACTGCGTGAAGGCGCGTGGCATCCGCGATGCAACCAGTGCCACGACAACGACCTCTCTTGGTGGATTGTTCAAATCCAGTCAGAATACGCGCCACGAGTTTCTGCGCGCTGTGCGTCATCACAACTGATTAAAAGGCAGGAACCATGGAGCGCAACGTCACGCTCGATTTTGTTCGCGGCGTCGCCATTCTGGGGATCCTGCTATTAAACATCAGCGCCTTTGGGCTACCAAAGGCGGCTTATCTTAATCCCGCCTGGTACGGCGCTATTACGCCGCAGGATGCATGGACCTGGGCATTTCTCGATCTCATCGGCCAGGTGAAATTCCTCACGCTTTTTGCGCTGCTGTTTGGTGCTGGCCTGCAAATGTTGCTGCCCCGTGGCAGACGCTGGATCCAGTCGCGGTTAACGCTGTTAGTCTTGCTGGGCTTTATTCACGGTTTATTGTTCTGGGACGGCGATATTCTGCTGGCTTACGGGCTGGTGGGCTTAATCTGCTGGCGGCTGGTGCGCGATGCGCCATCGGTAAAAAGCCTGTTTAATACCGGCGTCATGCTTTATCTGGTGGGGCTTGGCGTTTTGCTGTTATTGGGGTTGATTTCCGACAGCCAGACCAGCCGCGCCTGGACGCCGGATGCATCGGCTATTTTGTATGAAAAATACTGGAAGCTTCACGGCGGCGTTGAAGCGATCAGTAATCGTGCCGATGGTGTTGGCAACAGTTTACTGGCACTGGGCGCACAGTATGGCTGGCAACTGGCAGGGATGATGCTCATTGGTGCGGCGCTGATGCGCAGCGGCTGGCTGAAAGGGCAGTTCAGCTTACGTCACTATCGTCGTACTGGTTTTGTGCTGGTGGCGATTGGGGTGACCATTAACCTTCCTGCCATCGCCCTGCAATGGCAGCTGGACTGGGCGTATCGCTGGTGTGCCTTCTTACTTCAAATGCCGCGGGAACTGAGTGCGCCGTTTCAGGCGATTGGCTATGCGTCGCTGTTTTATGGCTTCTGGCCGCAATTGAGCCGCTTTAAGCTGGTGCTTGCGATCGCCTGCGTCGGACGGATGGCGCTGACCAACTATCTATTGCAAACGCTGATTTGTACCACGCTTTTTTACCACCTCGGTTTGTTTATGCATTTTGACCGCCTGGAGCTGCTGGCGTTTGTTATTCCGGTATGGCTGGCGAATATCCTCTTCTCTGTTATCTGGCTACGTTACTTCCGCCAGGGGCCGGTGGAATGGCTCTGGCGTCAGTTAACTTTGCGTGCTGCCGGACCAGCAATATCTAAAACATCAAGATAACGATCTGGATCACATTCGTTAACAAAACGGCTGTAACCGTTTCCATTGCTGTGACTCGATTCACGAAGTCCTGTATTCAGTGCTGACAAAATAGCCGGCAGCAAGCAGTCATTTACTGCAATCTCATAACAGGTAGTGAATATGATCACCATTCGTGATGTAGCGCGTCAGGCTGGCGTCTCTGTGGCAACGGTTTCCCGGGTGCTCAATAACAGCACGCTGGTCAGTGCCGACACGCGTGAAGCAGTAATGAAAGCCGTGAGTGAGCTGGATTATCGGCCAAACGCCAATGCCCAGGCGCTGGCAACTCAGGTTAGCGACACCATTGGCGTGGTGGTGATGGACGTTTCTGATGCGTTTTTCGGCGCGCTGGTAAAAGCGGTGGATCTGGTCGCTCAGCAGCATCAGAAATACGTGCTAATCGGCAATAGCTATCATGAAGCGGAAAAAGAGCGTCACGCCATTGAGGTGTTAATTCGCCAGCGTTGTAATGCGTTGATTGTTCACTCAAAAGCATTGAGTGACGATGAACTGGCGCAATTTATGGATAACATTCCCGGTATGGTGTTAATCAACCGCGTTGTGCCGGGGTACGCCCATCGTTGCGTTTGCCTGGATAATCTCAGCGGTGCCCGAATGGCGACGCGCATGTTGCTGAATAACGGTCATCAACGTATTGGTTATCTTTCTTCCAGTCACGGCATTGAAGATGACGCCATGCGTAAAGCAGGCTGGATGAGTGCGTTGAAAGAGCAGGATATTATTCCGCCGGAAAGCTGGATTGGCACTGGTACGCCGGACATGCCGGGCGGTGAGGCGGCGATGGTTGAACTGCTGGGGCGCAATCTACAACTTACCGCTGTATTTGCTTATAACGACAATATGGCTGCTGGCGCACTGACAGCATTAAAAGATAATGGCATTGCGATTCCGTTACATCTCTCAATCATCGGTTTCGATGATATTCCCATCGCCCGTTACACCGACCCGCAATTAACGACCGTGCGTTATCCCATTGCTTCAATGGCTAAATTAGCCACCGAACTGGCCTTGCAGGGTGCAGCAGGCAATATTGATCCTCGTGCCAGCCACTGTTTTATGCCGACGTTAGTGCGTCGCCATTCTGTCGCAACGCGCCAGAATGCGGCGGCGATCACTAACTCAACAAATCAGGCGATGTAACCGCTTTCAATCTGTGAGTGATTTCACAGTATCTTAACAATGTGATAGCTATGATTGCACCGTTTTAACGTTGTAACCCGTATGTAACAGTGAATAATCACTTTCACCGAGGTAATAGCGTCATAACAACAATTAAAGCCGTTTTCTGGAGCGTTACCGGGCATGGAAGAACGAATTTTAAAAAGTGAGCTTCGGCGTTCAGTAACACTTCATTAACTCTACTGCCCCGCCGAGCATTTATCTCAAGCACTACCCTGCATAAGAAAAACCGGAGATACCATGAATAAGAAGGTGTTAACCCTGTCTGCTGTGATGGCCAGCATGTTATTCGGTGCCGCTGCACACGCTGCTGATACTCGCATTGGTGTAACAATCTATAAGTACGACGATAACTTTATGTCTGTGGTGCGCAAGGCTATTGAGCAGGATGCGAAAGCCGCGCCAGATGTTCAGCTGCTGATGAATGATTCTCAGAATGACCAGTCCAAGCAGAACGATCAGATCGACGTATTGCTGGCGAAAGGGGTGAAGGCACTGGCAATCAACCTGGTTGACCCGGCAGCTGCGGGTACGGTGATTGAGAAAGCGCGTGGGCAAAACGTGCCGGTGGTTTTCTTTAACAAAGAGCCGTCTCGTAAGGCGCTGGATAGCTACGACAAAGCCTACTACGTTGGCACTGACTCCAAAGAGTCCGGCATTATTCAAGGCGATTTGATTGCTAAACACTGGGCGGCGAATCAGGGTTGGGATCTGAATAAAGACGGTCAGATTCAATTCGTACTGCTGAAAGGTGAACCGGGCCATCCGGATGCAGAAGCACGTACCACTTACGTGATTAAAGAGCTGAACGACAAAGGCATTAAAACTGAACAGTTACAGTTAGATACCGCAATGTGGGATACCGCTCAGGCGAAAGATAAGATGGACGCCTGGCTGTCTGGCCCGAACGCCAACAAAATCGAAGTGGTTATCGCCAACAACGATGCGATGGCAATGGGCGCGGTTGAAGCGCTGAAAGCACACAACAAGTCCAGCATTCCGGTGTTTGGCGTTGATGCGCTGCCAGAAGCGCTGGCGCTGGTGAAATCCGGTGCACTGGCGGGCACCGTACTGAACGATGCTAACAACCAGGCGAAAGCGACCTTTGATCTGGCGAAAAACCTGGCCGATGGTAAAGGTGCGGCTGATGGCACCAACTGGAAAATCGACAACAAAGTGGTCCGCGTACCTTATGTTGGCGTAGATAAAGACAACCTGGCTGAATTCAGCAAGAAATAAGACTGATTGGGCGCAGTCTATTACTGCGCCCTTATTGTATGACCAACAAGGTAAAATTATATGGTCAGCTCAACGACTCCGTCCTCTGGGGAATACTTGTTGGAAATGAGCGGTATCAACAAGTCCTTTCCTGGTGTTAAGGCACTTGATAACGTTAATTTAAAAGTCCGGCCACATTCTATCCATGCATTAATGGGGGAAAACGGTGCAGGAAAATCGACATTATTAAAATGCCTGTTTGGTATTTATCAAAAAGACTCCGGCACCATTTTATTCCAGGGTAAAGAGATCGATTTCCATTCGGCCAAAGAAGCACTGGAAAATGGTATTTCGATGGTACACCAGGAGTTAAACCTGGTATTACAACGTTCGGTGATGGACAACATGTGGCTGGGGCGATATCCCACCAAAGGCATGTTTGTCGATCAGGACAAAATGTACCGCGAAACCAAAGCGATTTTTGATGAACTGGATATTGATATCGATCCGCGTGCGCGCGTCGGCACATTATCTGTTTCGCAAATGCAGATGATCGAAATCGCCAAAGCGTTTTCCTATAACGCGAAAATTGTGATTATGGATGAACCGACTTCTTCGTTAACCGAAAAAGAGGTCAATCATCTGTTCACTATTATTCGTAAATTAAAAGAGCGCGGCTGCGGTATTGTTTATATCTCGCATAAAATGGAAGAAATCTTCCAGTTATGTGATGAAGTTACCGTATTGCGCGACGGTCAGTGGATCGCCACCGAACCGCTGGCAGGACTGACGATGGACAAGATCATCGCCATGATGGTTGGGCGTTCTCTTAACCAGCGTTTTCCTGACAAAGAAAACAAGCCGGGCGAAGTCATCCTCGAGGTGCGTAACCTGACGTCACTGCGCCAGCCGTCGATTCGCGATGTCTCGTTTGATCTGCATAAAGGGGAGATCCTCGGTATTGCCGGTCTGGTGGGGGCGAAACGTACCGATATTGTTGAGACGTTATTTGGTATTCGCGAGAAATCGGCTGGCACCATTACGTTGCACGGCAAAAAGATCAATAACCATAATGCCAATGAAGCCATAAACCACGGATTTGCTCTGGTAACTGAGGAGCGCCGCTCAACGGGAATTTATGCCTATCTGGATATTGGTTTTAACTCGTTAATTTCCAATATTCGCAACTACAAAAATAAAGTTGGTTTACTGGATAACTCGCGGATGAAAAGCGATACCCAGTGGGTGATTGATTCGATGCGGGTAAAAACACCGGGGCATCGGACGCAAATTGGTTCGCTCTCAGGTGGTAATCAGCAAAAGGTGATTATTGGGCGCTGGCTACTAACGCAACCGGAAATATTAATGCTCGATGAACCGACGCGCGGTATTGATGTCGGGGCGAAGTTTGAGATCTATCAGTTAATTGCCGAACTGGCGAAGAAAGGCAAGGGGATTATTATTATCTCCTCTGAAATGCCTGAGTTGTTAGGGATAACAGACCGTATTCTGGTCATGAGCAATGGTCTCGTTTCCGGAATTGTCGATACAAAAACAACAACGCAAAACGAAATTCTGCGTCTTGCGTCTTTGCACCTTTAAGATTAGGGGCTTCCCATGAGTGCGTTAAATAAGAAAAGTTTTCTTACTTACCTGAAAGAGGGCGGTATTTACGTCGTTCTTTTAGTTTTGCTGGCGATTATTATTTTCCAGGACCCAACATTTTTAAGTCTGTTGAACTTAAGTAATATTCTCACCCAGTCATCGGTGCGTATTATTATCGCGCTCGGCGTGGCAGGGTTAATTGTCACCCAGGGGACCGACCTTTCTGCAGGTCGCCAGGTGGGGCTGGCGGCAGTAGTAGCGGCGACGTTATTGCAGTCCATGGATAACGCCAACAAAGTGTTCCCGGAAATGGCGACGATGCCGATTGCGCTGGTTATTCTGATTGTCTGTGCCATTGGTGCGGTGATCGGTTTGATCAACGGTCTGATTATCGCTTATCTCAACGTGACGCCGTTCATTACCACGCTCGGCACGATGATCATCGTCTATGGCATCAACTCGCTCTATTACGACTTTGTCGGGGCGTCGCCAATTTCTGGTTTTGACAGTGGCTTCTCTACCTTTGCTCAGGGCTTTGTCGCGCTGGGGAGTTTCCGTCTCTCTTACATCACCTTCTACGCGTTGATTGCGGTGGCGTTCGTCTGGGTGTTGTGGAACAAAACCCGCTTCGGTAAGAACATTTTTGCCATTGGCGGTAACCCGGAAGCGGCAAAAGTATCTGGTGTCAACGTCGGCCTGAACCTGCTGATGATCTACGCGTTGTCTGGCGTGTTCTATGCCTTTGGCGGGATGTTAGAAGCCGGACGTATCGGTTCTGCCACCAACAACCTCGGCTTTATGTATGAGCTGGATGCTATCGCGGCGTGCGTGGTAGGCGGCGTATCGTTCAGCGGCGGTGTGGGGACGGTGATTGGTGTGGTTACCGGGGTAATTATTTTTACCGTCATCAACTATGGCCTGACGTATATCGGCGTAAACCCATACTGGCAGTACATCATCAAAGGGGCGATTATTATCTTCGCCGTGGCACTGGATTCACTGAAGTACGCGCGTAAGAAGTGATATGATTGTGGTCCGCATTCGGTCATAAACGCACATAACATCATGATCTGTGTGGTTTTGTAGGCCGGATAAGGCGTTCACGCCGCATCCGGCGACAGGAGCCAAATGCCGGATGCAACGCTGGCGCGTTTTATCCGGCCTACAATGAGCTCAACATACTGATTTGTATGGTTTTGTAGGCCGGATAAGGCGTTCAAGCCGCATCCGGCGACAGGAACCAAATGCCGGATGCGTCTCTGGTTTTACAACGTTACCGGGTGTTCTTTCTCTCCCTTCTTAAACTTCACTTCTCCGAGATCAATACAACCCACCGGGCAGACGTGACCACAAAGCAGACAACCCACACATTTCTCGGTATTACAATGCGGTGTGCGGGTTTTCTCGCTCCATTCCATCGCCTGGTGACCGCCGTCGTAACAGGAAATATAACAGCGTCCACAGCCAACACATTTATCAAGATTGATACGGGGATAGACAATATAACTGCGGTCTAAATCTTCCGCCGGGACAATATTGTTATTCGCCAGACCTACCATCTCCTGCAACGAATCAAATCCCTGATCGGCGAGATAATGCGACAACCCGCTCGCCATATCTTCTACGATGCGATAGCCGTACTGCATAATGCCGGTGGTGACCTGTAACGTTGCTGCGCCGAGCAATAAAAACTCCGCCGCATCCTCCCAGGTTTCAATGCCGCCGATACCGCTGATTGGGAAATCGCGCAGTTCTGGATGGGTGCGCATTTGCTGAATGAAGCGCAGGGCGATCGGTTTTACCGCTTTACCGGAATATCCGGAAATACTCGATTTTCCGTTAACGATCGGCATACCGATTTTCTGATTAAGATCGATATTGGTGATGGATTTAACGGTGTTAATCGCCGCAATGCCATCTGCGCCGCCGCGCTTCGCCGCCAGCGCCACTTCGCACATATCACCGATATTCGGCGTCATCTTCGCCAGCATTGGCAGCGTGGAACCCCGTTTCACTGCCCGACAATATTTTTCTACCAGCTCCGGGCTTTGCCCGACATCGCTACCCATCGCATGAGAAGTCATTTGCGGACAGGAGAAGTTACACTCGATCATATCCGCGCCAGCTTCTTGCACCAGGCGCGCCAGCTCCTCCCATTGCTGCTCATTTTCCCCCATGACCGAAGCGATCAATACTTTGTCCGGGTAATCTTCCTTCAGCCGACGCAGGGCGGCCAGATTCTCTTCCAACGGATGTTCAGCAATCTGCTCCATATTTTTGAAGCCGATAAAACCGGTATCTTCTTTCACCAGATGATCAAAACGCGGCGAGACTTCGTTGGCGATAAAAAAGCCGATCGTTTTAAACACCACACCGCCCCAACCTGTGTCGTAGGCTTTGGCACACATCTCATAGCAGTTGCCTACCGGCGAAGAAGAGAGGCAGAACGGGTTGGGAAACTTCACGCCGCAAAAAGTAATCGAAAGATCTTTCGTTAACATGAGCAAGCTCCCTCTAAATAGTGATGAATCGCCTCGGCGGCTTCTTTCCCGGTTTTCACGGCATAGACCACGGTTTTGTCACCCTCAACAATATCGCCAGCAGCAAAGACTTGCGGATCGCGGGTCTGATAATTTTGTGTTTTGATGGTGTTACGCTGCGGCTCTAACTCCGCAAAGGCATCCAGTCTGGCATGCTGACCGACGGCGAGAATAATTTTATCTGCCACCATCGTCAGTTCGCCCGATAACCGTACATGCTTAAACGTGACTTTATTGCCTTCCACGGCTACTGGCGTGAATCCATCGATGATCGAAACGCCCAGCTCCCGGGCGCTGGCAAACTCTTTTTCGCTTGCCGGAAACTCATCTAACTCTTCACGCGCTACGCAAGTTACCGCCTGACAGCCGAGAACTTTCAGCGTGCTGGCTACGTCCATCGCGACATCACCGCCGCCGATAATTAATGCGCTTTGTGGAATGCTGATATCGCCTTGCGCCTGGCGTGCACGTTGCAGGAAGTCGACGGCAATCTCAACGTCGCTATGCTCAAACAGCGATAACCCCGAACCGCTCGATAACCCCACGGTGACCAGTACCGCGCGGTTTTCCGCTTTCAGTTGCTCCAGGGCGAGTGTTTTACCGATTTCGTTATTGCACTTAATGGTCACGCCCATTTTTTCAATACGGGCGATCTCTGCATCCAGCACTGATTGCGGTAACCGGAATTGCGGAATGCCGTTACGCAACCAGCCACCGGGGTGCGCTTCTTTCTCATAAATCGTGACGTCATAACCCTGGTTTGTCAGTGTCACACTGGCCTGCAATCCGGCAGGACCTGCGCCAATAATCGCGACTTTGCCGAGCGTTTTAGTACCGGGTTGATAAATTTCCATCCCGGTTTGTTGTTCAAAATCAGTAACAAAACGCTGTAAGCGGCCGATATCAATGGGAGCATCAACACCGGCACGGGTACAACCGCTTTGGCATAATTTCTCCGTCGGGCACACTCTGGCACAAACGGCACCGAGGGCATTATTTTCGCGAATTGTCTCGGCAGCGCCTTTAAAATTACGAAAGTAGATTGAGCGAATAAATTTCCCCGGATCGGTCTGTGCCGGGCAAGCCTGACTACAGGGAGCGTCGTGACATAATAAACAGCGAGAGGCTTCTTTAATCGCCAGTAACGGCGTAAAAGCCGGAGTGAGTTCATCCAGATAATTTTGTTGCGGCATGTGATCTTCCTTAATGCTATGAGTAATTAAGGCGAACGCTAAATAAATATTGCGTGCTGATATTAAGGCTATGCGCGTGGGGAAATTTAAACTGTGAAAGGATTCACAAATAGCTGCGGTTCAGAATGTTATATCCGCAGCTTATTGAGTGAAGTAATAATTATTCTCAATAATTAACAGAAAAGAGAAAATATTAACGATAGAAAATAAGATAAACAATCATGCCGATAGATAAAATTCCGAAGCCGATATATGCCACCATATAAGCGAAAAAGAGTCCGGGATTTTTTGCTCGCCAGACATACACCGGTTCCGGTGCATTTTTAACCCGTTTATCAATCGCGCCTGCGCGCCAGCCTTTCCATGCTTCGCGGAAACAAAATATCGGGATAAGGAAAAAAACGGCAACGACAAAAAACTGCTGTACATCCATAACTACTTTCCTTGTTTCTTTTGTAATTCAAGTAACTGTTCGGGTGTGACGGCGGGATACCCCTGCGCATCTTCCGGCACCTGGTGCATAGCCGGAATAGGGACCAGCGGCCCTAAAAAACGCGGTTCACGTTTAAAAATATAAAGGTCAGCCAGTGCACCGAAACGGGCGGCAAATTCGCGAATACGTACTGACAGCATATCTTTCGGTGATGGTACGGCATAACACTGAGCCTGAATTCCCATATGCAGCGCAATAAATAATGCCCGCTCACAGTGGAAACGTTGGGTGATAATAATGAAATCATTAGTATCGAACACTTTGCGTGTACGCACGATGGAATCCAGCGTACGGAAGCCTGCGTAATCGAGAACAATATCTGATGGGTCGACACCAGCAGCGATTAAATCTTTGCGCATGGTCATCGGCTCGTTATAACTTTGCAATGCGTTATCGCCGCTCAGTAATAGATAATTTACCTTACCGCTGTTATAGGCATTAATCGCTCCTTGAATGCGGTAGCGATAATACTGATTAATTACGCCAGTACGATAATATTTTGCTGTGCCGAGCACCACGCCGACCTGGCGGTAGGGGAGATCCTGCAATTCGTCGTAGATATAAGGCGCGGTTTTCCAGCTCATCCAGCGATCGAGGCCGAGCACAGTCAACAGCAGCAAGCCGATCAGGACTAACAGGCTGAGGAACACGCGCTTTAACATGCAGGAGACTCGATCTAAGGAAAATTTCCATCAGGCTACTTTACCCGCTGGTTTTGCGCAAGAAACGGCAAACTGTTTGCCGGGATTTTCGACACCAGGAGAGGGCTGGCAAGCCGGACAAGGCGTTCACGCCGCATCCGGCACCAGGCTTAAGCGAGAAGTAAGCGGTCGATACTGTGACAGCCGAGAGCTTTCAGTGTTGCGGAGGTGGCATCCCACTGAATCAACGGCGCATCGGCTTTTTCTGCCAGAACCGCGCGCTGGATATCCGGGTAATCATAACCCTTGAGATTCAATAGAATTAACGCTCCCTGCAACGGTGGCAGAGTCGGGTTGAATGCGGCGTTTTCAGCGTAGCTGCCGCTGAAAATACGACCGTCTTTACATTCCAGCGCGACACCGCTTGGCGACTTACTGTAAGGCATGTGCGAACGGTTTGCCGCCGCAATCGCCGCCTGAGAAAGCGCATCACCAGTCAGCGTATAGCCGTGATCCTGCTCGTCCATCAGCAGCGTTTTTATCTCCAGATCTTTCGGCCCAAAGGCATCCGGCAGATAGTCACGCAGCGCGTGTGCCTCGCGGCCCGGCAGATGAATACGCAGATCCAGACCGCTGTTCAGTTCATTCATAAACTGACGGCAGTGACCACAAGGCGTGTAGTTAACGGTGATGGCTGCAAGCGCTTTTTCACCACTCAACCAGGCGTGGCTGATCGCGCTTTGTTCGGCATGAACGGTTTGCTGCATTGTCGCACCAATAAATTCCATATTGGCACCAAAATACCAGGTTCCGCTCACACCGCGCGCAATTGCGCCAACATTAAAATTCGACAATGGCGTACGCGCACAGGCCGCCGCCAGCGGAAGTAGTGCGAATGCCAGCGCGTCTTCGTCCAGCCCCGTTGCGCTCTTCAGCGATGAGACTTGCTCCCCGGTCAACAAAGCGGGGAAGTACTTGTCTGCCAGAATAGGTTCCAGTGCAGATTGCAAGTTATCCGCAAGTTGGGCAAAAGCGGTTTGAAAACGTGGATGCATGGCGTTGCCTCATAATCATGTAATGGGATAACAGTTTACGAACCCGTTATGGCTTTATATGTGATCTGAATCTCATTAATTATGCAACGCGTGAAACTTACATCAAAAATGCGCGACGCATCGCAAATTTTAGCCCATTACTGCCAGAATAATCGGGAAAAGGAACGGTGCGATCAGCGAAGTAATTATCCCGCATAACACCAGCGCCAGCGAACTAAATGCACCTTCCTGATAATCCAGCTCGGCGCAGCGCGCTGTACCGAGGGCGTGCGAGGCAGTCCCCATTGCCAGACCGCGCGCAGCTTTGGTACGAATACGCATCGCATTAAGCAATGTATGGCCAAATACCGCGCCGAGGATGCCGACGAAAATCACGCAAACTGCGCTGATTGCCGGAATACCGCCAATACTGCCGCCAACCGCCATTGCAATAGGCGTGGTGACTGATTTCGGCAGGATTGACGCGGCGATTTCCGGTGAAGCGCCCATCAACAATGCCACGGAAGTCCCCGTCACCATCGCAACCACGCTGCCGATAAAACAGATGGTGATGATCGATTTCCAGCGCGCGCGGATCTGGTGTAGCTGCTCATATAAAGGATAGGCCAGCGCGACGACCGCCGGTTGCAGCAGATCGTTTAGCACTTCGCTACCTTTAAAGTAACTGTCGTAAGAGATGCCGGTCAGCATTAAAAAAGGAATGATCACCACCATTGCTACCAGCAACGGGTTAAGCAGGGGAAACTTATACCGTGCCGCCAGTTTGCGGGCGGCAAAAAAGACAATCAACGTCAGTGGTAATGACCACCAGATATTCGCCATCATTCTTCTGATCCTTTCTGACCTACGACTTTACGTTCACCGTGTACCAGTTGCGAACTCCAGCTCACCACCAGAAAAACCACCAGCGTACTGATTGCACAGGAAACCACTACCGGGCCAAACTGTGCGCGGAGCAAATCAAAATATTGCATGACGCCTACGCCAATCGGCACAAACAATAGCGCCATATAGCGAATCAGTACGTAGCACCCCGGATTGACCCATTTCGCCGGAAGAATTTGCAAGGCCAGCAGGACAAACAGGATCAGCATCCCGATGATGCTGCCCGGAATGGTTACCGGTAGCAGGGAAGCAATGAAAATGCCTGCATACAGGCAGGCATAAATCAGGACGAAAGCGCGTAAATATTGCCAGATAATGTTCAGTGTCTTACTCATAATCAACACCCCAGATGAGATGGATTCATCATACAATTAATTCGTAAAACGTGCTACCGATCACATTAAGAAATCAGCGCTTATTTTTTCGCTCCCCGGTATTACGCAATGAGCAGCGAACTCAGGCATACATCAAGCATAGAGAGGGATTGCAGTTTGCAGCAATCCCTCTTTGCAGACCTTTAATCCGCTGACCATAGGCGCTAACATAGCGCCTCATTTTTTTGCGGGTGATGATATGCGTGTGTTACTGGCACCGATGGAGGGTGTGCTTGACTCTCTGGTGCGTGAATTGCTGACCGAAGTTAACGACTACGATCTGTGCATCACCGAGTTTGTCCGCGTGGTGGATCAACTGCTGCCGGTAAAAGTCTTTCATCGCATTTGCCCTGAGTTACAAAACGCCAGCCGGACACCATCCGGTACGCTGGTGCGCGTTCAGTTGTTAGGTCAGTTCCCACAATGGCTGGCAGAGAACGCCGCCCGTGCGGTGGAATTAGGTTCCTGGGGCGTGGATCTCAATTGCGGCTGCCCGTCGAAAACGGTCAACGGTAGCGGTGGTGGGGCGACGTTACTCAAAGATCCTGAACTCATCTACCAGGGTGCAAAAGCGATGCGTGAAGCTGTACCGGCGCATTTGCCCGTCAGCGTGAAAGTGCGTCTGGGCTGGGACAGCGGTGAGAAGAAATTTGAAATCGCCGATGCGGTTCAACAGGCTGGCGCTACGGAGCTGGTGGTGCATGGGCGGACAAAAGAGCAGGGTTACCGCGCGGAGCATATTGACTGGCAGGCGATTGGTGAGATTCGCCAGCGGCTGAATATTCCGGTGATTGCCAACGGTGAAATCTGGGACTGGCAGAGCGCGCAACAATGCATGGCGATCAGCGGCTGCGACGCAGTGATGATTGGTCGCGGGGCGCTCAATATTCCCAACCTGAGCCGGGTAGTAAAATATAACGAACCGCGAATGCCGTGGCCGGAGGTGGTTGCTTTGCTGCAAAAATATACCCGTCTGGAAAAGCAGGGCGATACCGGGTTATATCACGTAGCGCGGATTAAACAGTGGTTGAGTTATTTGCGTAAAGAATACGATGAAGCAACGGAATTATTTCAGCATGTTCGGGTGTTGAATAATTCCCATGATATTGCAAGGGCTATTCAGGCAATTGATATCGATAAGCTGCGATAATAGTGGAATCGCAGTTTATCAGAGACAATGAATCGCTTATTCAGCTTCATCATCTTGTTGCGCTCCTTTCATGAACTAAGCCACATATTGCCACTGGCGCAAGGAGCGCGCAGGGGGAGGACAATCGCCTCCTCCCCCTGCACCCCCGGGCTCTGGCGAACAAAATCGCCGCTGCGCGGTACCTTCAGCTTATCCCCTTCGGCTACCGGGTCGGGCGCGAGGAAACGTCCTTGTAAGACGCGCCCTCAGCCCACATCCATGTGGGCTGCCCCGGCCTTCGGGGAACGCTTCAGCGATTTTGACGCCACCAACACCGGAGCTGTTTGCAAATCAAGTACACAAAATATCTAGTTCCTGACCTGACAACTTATATGTCATATCTGATTTTTAAAATATCATCTTAAATACGCCAGTCACCACCAGTAGCCCAATCAGGAAAATAATCAATACAGCCCAGAGTATAATTTTCATTGGCGTTCCTTTATTTGTGAGTGCTGAATAAGTATAGGAAAAAACGAAGCCCTTTGCCGTTATCCATAAACGATTAAGATAAATCGGAAGATATCATTCACTTAGTGTATATTTTTCTGGATATGTCGTTTTATTGCTACTGATGTATTGCCACGCGAAACTAAAAAATATATCGCAACACACGGTAATCTCCGCGCACCTTTTCTTACCTGATTATTCCCCCATGAATCGTGATTCCTTTTATCCAGCCATCGCCTGTTTTCCGCTGTTACTGATGCTGACCGGGTGTGCGCCTATGCATGAAACCCGCCAGGCGTTAAGCCAGCAAACGCCCGCTGCACAAGTTGACACCGCATTACCCACGGCGCTGAAAAATGGTTGGCCATACAGCCAATAGTGGCTGGAGTATCACGATAATCAACTCACTTCATTAATTAACAATGCACTACAGAACGCACCGGATATGCAGGTGGCTGAACAGCGCATTCAGCTAGCTGAAGCCCAGGCGAAGGCAATTGCCACTCAGGATGGTCCGCAGATCGACTTTTCTGCGGATATGGAGCGGCAAAAAATGTCGGCAGAAGGGCTAATGGGGCCGTTTGCTCTGAACGATCCGGCCGCAGGTACGACCGGTCCGTGGTACACCAACGGAACTTTTGGCTTAACGGCGGGCTGGCATCTCGATATCTGGGGAAAGAATCGGGCGGAGGTTACTGCCCGCCTGGGTACGGTTAAAGCACGGGCGGCGGAACGCGAGCAAACCCGCCAATTGCTGGCTGGCAGCGTAGCCCGCCTGTACTGGGAGTGGCAAACCCAGGCGGCGTTAAACACGGTCTTGCAGCAAATAGAAAAAGAGCAGAACACCATTATCGCGACCGATCGTCAGCTATATCAGAACGGGATTACTTCTTCAGTTGAAGGTGTGGAAACCGATATTAATGCCAGCAAAACCCGGCAGCAGCTCAACGATGTCGCGGGGAAAATGAAAATTATTGAGGCACGGTTAAGCGCACTTACAAATCACCAGACAAAGTCATTGAAGCTTAAACCGGTCGCGTTGCCGAAAGTGGCAAGCCAGCTTCCTGATGAACTGGGGTACTCCTTACTGGCCCGGCGGGCAGATTTGCAGGCGGCGCACTGGTACGTTGAGTCATCGCTAAGCACTATTGATGCGGCAAAAGCGGCATTTTATCCTGACATCAACCTGATGGCCTTCCTGCAACAGGATGCGTTGCACTTAAGCGATCTGTTCCGTCATTCCGCGCAGCAAATGGGCGTTACGGCAGGCCTGACGCTACCCATTTTCGATAGTGGTCGTCTTAACGCCAATCTCGATATCGCAAAAGCCGAAAGCAACTTGTCTATCGCCAGCTACAACAAAGCGGTGGTTGAAGCGGTGAATGACGTGGCGCGGGCAGCCAGTCAGGTTCAGACACTGGCGGAGAAAAACCAGCATCAGGCGCAAATTGAGCGCGATGCCTTGCGTGTGGTAGGTCTTGCGCAGGCCCGCTTTAACGCGGGCATCATTGCTGGTTCCCGCGTCAGCGAAGCCAGAATCCCCGCGCTGCGTGAGCGGGCCAATGGCCTGTTATTGCAAGGGCAGTGGCTGGATGCCTCCATTCAACTCACTGGTGCGTTGGGCGGGGGTTACAAACGCTGATGATATGTGACTTCTATACTTAACGTTTATTCAGCGTTAAGTGGAGAACTCGATGGCACAGGTAGCGATTATTACCGCCTCCGATTCGGGGATCGGCAAAGAGTGCGCGTTATTACTGGCGCAGCAAGGGTTTGATATTGGCATTACCTGGCACTCAGATGAAGAAGGGGCAAAAGATACCGCGCGTGAGGTAGTTAGCCACGGCGTACGTGCGGAGATTGTGCAGCTGGATCTCGGTAAACTGCCAGAAGGTGCGCAGGCGCTGGAGAAACTCATTCAACGGCTGGGGCGTATTGATGTGCTGGTGAATAATGCTGGCGCAATGACCAAAGCGCCGTTTCTTGATATGGCTTTCGATGAGTGGCGCAAGATTTTTACCGTTGATGTCGATGGTGCATTTTTATGCTCACAAATTGCGGCCCGCCAGATGGTGAAACAAGGGCAGGGCGGTCGCATCATCAACATTACGTCGGTACATGAACATACGCCGCTGCCGGATGCCAGCGGCTACACAGCCGCTAAACATGCGCTCGGTGGGTTAACCAAAGCGATGGCGCTGGAGCTGGTCAGGCATAAGATTTTGGTGAACGCAGTCGCGCCTGGGGCGATCGCCACGCCAATGAATGGCATGGATGACAGCGACGTGAAGCCCGACGCGGAGCCTTCGATTCCTCTGCGGCGTTTTGGCGCAACGCATGAGATTGCCAGCCTGGTAGCGTGGCTGTGCTCAGAGGGCGCAAATTACACCACCGGGCAGTCGTTGATAGTGGATGGCGGCTTTATGTTGGCGAATCCGCAGTTCAACCCAGAATAGCGCAGTGAGGTGCGTGGTTATTTCAATGGGTAAAATTTTGGTAGGCATGATAAGACGCACAAGCGTCGCATCAGGCATGGTGCCCCGGATGTCGGATGCGGCGCGAACGCCTTATCCAGGGCAATGGTTTTACGCCTGATTATCCGGCTTTTTCTTCCCGCGTCGTTTCAGCCACCAGCGCACGCCTACCACCAGAACCACGACCAGAATCAACCAGACCCAGTGCTTCAAATGCTGGTCGAGATTGTGCAACCACGGCGCAATCACCTGACCACCAGCGTAACCGATAGTGGTAAAAATCAACGCCCAGGCAAATGCGCCGAGAATATTAAGCGGCAGAAAGATTTTCGGCGGCAGCTGGCTGGCACCAATCAGCGTCGGGCCAATCACCCGAAAGCCATACATAAAGCGCGTACCAATGACAAACAGATACGGATGGCGTTGGATCAGTTTCTGCGCCCGCTCAATTTTATCCTGATGTTTCGAGAAACGGCGTAACAGCTTGCCGCCAAACCGCCGCCCGCACAGATAGAGCACCTGGTCGCCAATCATGCCGCCAAGCGCTACAGAAAGTACCACCAGCGGGAACTTTAATAGCCCCTGATGTGCCGCAACGCCTCCCAGCAAAGTCACGGTTTCACCTTCCGCCAGGCTACCGATAACCAGCGCGGCATAACCATATTGTGAGATGAGTGTATTGAGATCCATAGGCCAGTCTGTCTCCCTTTGGTTGCCTGTAAGCATACACCCTGGAAATCATTCACGCTGAAAAAGGACGTACATCAGACGGTGCAAATTACATGGGCGAATAAAAAATAATCACAAGCTGACTTATACTTGAACTGTCAGGTTCATGAACTCACAACAAGGGGGCGGTATGAGCCATGTCTGGGGACTGTTTTCCCATCCCGATCGTGAAATGCAGGTGATTAATCGCGAAAACGAAACGATTTCTCACCATTACACCCACCACGTTTTGCTGATGGCGGCGATTCCGGTGATTTGCGCCTTCATTGGCACTACACAGATTGGCTGGAATTTTGGCGATGGCACTATCCTGAAGTTATCCTGGTTTACCGGACTGGCGCTGGCTGTCTTGTTTTATGGCGTTATGCTGGCTGGGGTCGCGGTGATGGGGCGGGTCATCTGGTGGATGGCGCGCAATTACCCGCAGCGTCCGTCACTTGCGCACTGCATGGTCTTTGCGGGCTACGTTGCAACTCCGCTGTTTTTAAGCGGTCTGGTGGCGCTTTATCCACTGGTCTGGTTGTGTGCGCTGGTCGGCACGGTGGCGCTGTTTTACACCGGCTACCTGCTTTACCTTGGTATTCCGAGCTTCCTGAATATCAACAAAGAGGAAGGCCTTAGCTTCTCCAGTTCGACGCTGGCGATTGGCGTGCTGGTACTGGAAGTGCTGCTCGCCCTTACCGTTATACTATGGGGCTACGGTTATCGTTTGTTCTAGAAAGTTCTTTGACGTTGCATTGCTGGCGTAAATGTCAGCAATGCAGCATTTCCTCACGATTCTCCTTTGACGATCGCACTTTTTGCTCGTTATGATGGCGTCGCTAGCCTCAGTAAATCCTTACTCCGGCGGTGCGCAACCCGTGCGCGTGAACCACTATCTGAATGCTCATCATGCCGAAATTTCGAGTTTCTTTATTTAGCCTGGCCCTGATGCTGGCTGTGCCTTTTGCACCGCAGGCCGTTGCGAAAACGGCAGCCGCTACCACCGCTTCACAACCGGAAATTGCCTCCGGTAGCGCGATGATTGTTGATCTGAATACCAACAAAGTGATCTATTCGAACCACCCGGATCTGGTGCGTCCGATTGCGTCTATCAGCAAATTAATGACCGCGATGGTTGTGCTGGATGCACGACTGCCGCTGGATGAAAAACTAAAAGTGGATATCAGCCAGACGCCGGAGATGAAAGGGGTCTATTCGCGCGTACGACTGAACAGCGAAATCAGCCGTAAAGATATGCTGTTGCTGGCGTTGATGTCTTCAGAAAACCGCGCGGCGGCAAGCCTTGCGCACCATTATCCCGGTGGTTACAAAGCCTTTATTAAGGCGATGAATGCGAAAGCGAAATCGCTCGGAATGAACAACACGCGCTTTGTTGAACCGACCGGACTATCGGTGCATAACGTTTCAACCGCCCGTGACTTAACCAAACTGCTCATTGCCAGCAAACAATATCCGTTGATCGGGCAGTTAAGTACCACCCGGGAAGATATGGCAACCTTCTCTAACCCGACGTATACGCTGCCGTTCCGCAATACTAATCATCTGGTGTATCGCGATAACTGGAATATCCAGCTAACCAAAACCGGCTTTACCAATGCGGCGGGCCATTGTCTGGTGATGCGTACGGTTATCAATAATAAACCGGTGGCGCTGGTAGTGATGGATGCGTTTGGCAAATATACCCATTTTGCCGATGCCAGCCGCCTGCGTACCTGGATTGAAACCGGTAAAGTGATGCCTGTTCCGGCAGCAGCGTTGAGCTATAAAAAACAAAAAGCCGCCCAAATGGCGGCGGCGGGGCAGACGGCACAGAACGATTAAGTGAATTAGGGATGGCGATACTCTGCCATCCGTCATTTTTACTCCACTTCCTGCCAGTTTTTCCGCTTACTGGTTTTACCGATCCCCGGATTCATACTGTTGGTCGGATCGTTCTCGCGATAAAACTTCTGCAACGTCTCCGGTGCTTTATACAAATGACCGACGTTATGTTCGGCAGGGTATTGCGCGCCGCGCTGCTGTAGCAGCTCCAGCATCTGTTCTTTCAACGCATGCACATCCACGCCTTTTTTAACGATGTAATCCTGATGGAAGACATAGCACATAAAATGGCCGTAATAGAGCTTGTGCACCAGCTGGCTGTCGATCTCCGGCGGTAAATGCTCATACCACTCGGTGTCGTTACGCCGCAGAGCGATATCCAGCGCCAGAATGTCTTCGACTTCATCGGAATGCACCGCCTGATAACGAATTGCTGCGCCCGCAGCGGCGAAACGGTGTAAAAACGCTTTGCTGCCTTCCTCCGGCGTACAGACAAAGAAATCGCCCTCGGCCTGTTTGAAATAATCCACCAGCCACGATTTGGCTTCACCAACGCCATCGCCCGCCATTTTTAACAGCAGATGATGCTCGTATTTATCGCGCCAGTTTTTCATGCGCGGCGGTAAATGGCTGGGGAACAGGTGACCGAATTTTTGCATCGCACGGTCAGTAAAATGCGGACGGAAGAATTTCACTTTCTCCAGCATCGCATCGGTGCGTCCCTTGAGATTAAAGAAGAACGGCATCTTGTCGGTGCCTAACTTATCAATCATCAGGAAGGTGTCTTTGCCGTATTTTTCCGCAATATCGTAGATATCCCGGTGCATATATTCCCCGGCAACCGGCAGATTTTCGAAGTTAGCCAGAATATGACGGCGGATTTCGGTCAGCACTTCCGGCTGGTTGGTGCCGATATAAAACACCTGCTGATTTTTTTCCGCTTCGAAGGTATCAAGACGTACTGCAAAGACGGCCAGCTTCCCGGCGCAACCAGAAGATTCAAATAACCGATCCGGATCGGCGTTATAACGTGCGGGCGTGTCGGCTTCAATATCACGAACGCGGTGGACATAGTCATAATCGTGGGCGTGACGACCATCGTGACGCACATCGTCATCTTTGATGCGATCGTCATCCAGCTTGCTAAGGATCTGCTCCGGCGTTTCGCCCAGATCAATCCCCAGATGGTTCACCAGCGTCAGTTTGCCATCTTCATTTATACGCGCGAATAACGACATTTCGGTATACGCCGGGCCACGCTGCACCAGCGAACCACCAGAGTTATTACAGATACCGCCGATGACCGATGCGCCTATACACGATGATCCAATCACCGAGTGCGGTTCGCGTCCCAGCGGTTTGAGGGCTTTTTCCAGCGAATAGAGCGTGGTGCCCGGATAGGCCAGCACCTGTTCGCCCTTGCCGAGAACGTGCAGCTTGTCGAGACGCAGGGTGCTGATGATCACGATATCGCGATCATAATCGTTACCGTTTGGCGTCGATCCTTCGGTCAGGCCTGTATTGGCAGCCTGCATCAGAATAATTTTGTCGGCGGTGACGCAGGCTTTCAGCACCCGCCACAATTCCAGTAGTGAGCCAGGGAAAACGACAGCCAGCGCGTCGCCCTGACCAGAACGGAAGCCCTTGCGATAGCGGGCCGTTTTTGCGGGATCGGTGAGCAGGTGTGAATGACCGACCAGACGGGCAAGTTCATTCAAAAAGGCTTTATTATCAGTTGTTGTCATGGAAGACATTTTCCACTCCTTGTGGTGGCGAAAAAATATCACAAACTAGAATAGCGCCTTGTATGACAATTCAGCGAGTGAATATTTTGAAAATTCAGACAATAAACTGAGCATTCTTTTTCTCTCTCCATCATGCTTATGGCAAACTACGGTTTTTGCACCATTTTCGCTGCCACGTCGGGCAACAAAGGAAGAAAAATCCATATGAAATGGCTATGTTCAGTAGGAATCGCGGTGAGTCTGGCCCTGCAGCCAGCACTGGCGGATGATTTATTCGGTAACCATCCATTAACGCCTGAAGCGCGGGATGCGTTCGTCACCGAACTGCTTAAGAAAATGACAGTTGATGAGAAAATTGGTCAGCTGCGCTTAATCAGCGTCGGCCCGGATAACCCGAAAGAGGCGATCCGCGAGATGATCAAAGACGGTCAGGTTGGGGCGATTTTCAACACCGTAACCCGTCAGGATATCCGCGCCATGCAGGATCAGGTGATGGAATTAAGCCGCCTGAAAATTCCTCTTTTCTTTGCTTACGACGTGCTGCACGGTCAGCGCACGGTGTTCCCGATTAGCCTCGGTCTGGCCTCGTCTTTTAACCTCGATGCAGTGAAAACGGTCGGACGTGTCTCTGCTTATGAAGCGGCAGATGATGGCCTGAATATGACCTGGGCACCGATGGTCGATGTCTCGCGCGATCCGCGCTGGGGACGTGCTTCCGAAGGTTTTGGCGAAGATACGTATCTCACCTCAATAATGGGTAAAACCATGGTGGAAGCGATGCAGGGTAAAAGCCCGGCAGATCGCTACTCAGTGATGACCAGCGTCAAACACTTTGCCGCATACGGTGCGGTAGAAGGCGGTAAAGAGTACAACACCGTCGATATGAGTCCGCAGCGCCTGTTTAATGATTATATGCCGCCGTACAAAGCGGGGCTGGACGCAGGCAGCGGCGCGGTGATGGTGGCGCTGAACTCGCTGAACGGCACGCCAGCCACCTCCGATTCCTGGCTGCTGAAAGATGTTCTGCGCGACCAGTGGGGCTTTAAAGGCATCACCGTTTCCGATCACGGTGCAATCAAAGAACTGATTAAACATGGCACGGCGGCAGACCCGGAAGATGCGGTACGCGTGGCGCTGAAGTCCGGAATCAACATGAGCATGAGCGACGAGTACTACTCGAAGTATCTGCCTGGGTTGATCAAATCCGGCAAAGTGACGATGGCAGAGCTGGACGATGCTGCCCGCCATGTACTGAACGTTAAATATGATATGGGGTTGTTTAACGACCCATACAGCCATTTGGGGCCGAAAGAGTCTGACCCGGTGGATACCAATGCCGAAAGCCGCCTGCACCGTAAAGAAGCGCGTGAAGTGGCGCGCGAAAGCATGGTGTTGCTGAAAAACCGTCTCGAAACGTTACCGCTGAAAAAATCCGCAACCATTGCGGTGGTTGGCCCGCTGGCGGACAGTAAACGTGACGTGATGGGCAGCTGGTCCGCAGCCGGTGTCGCCGATCAATCTGTTACTGTGCTAACAGGGATTAAAAATGCCGTCGGTGAAAACGGTAAAGTGCTGTATGCCAAAGGGGCGAACGTTACCAGTGACAAAGGCATTATCGATTTCCTGAATCAGTATGAAGAAGCGGTCAAAGTCGATCCGCGTTCGCCGCAAGAGATGATTGATGAAGCGGTGCAGACGGCGAAACAATCTGATGTGGTGGTGGCTGTAGTCGGTGAAGCACAGGGGATGGCGCACGAGGCCTCCAGCCGTACCGATATTACTATTCCGCAAAGCCAACGTGACTTGATTGCGGCGCTGAAAGCCACCGGTAAACCGCTGGTGCTGGTGCTGATGAACGGGCGTCCGCTGGCGCTGGTGAAAGAAGATCAGCAGGCTGATGCGATTCTGGAAACCTGGTTTGCGGGGACTGAAGGCGGTAATGCAATTGCCGATGTGTTGTTTGGCGATTACAACCCGTCCGGCAAGCTGCCGATGTCCTTCCCGCGTTCTGTCGGGCAGATCCCGGTGTACTACAGCCATCTGAACACCGGTCGTCCGTATAATGCCGACAAGCCGAACAAATACACTTCGCGTTATTTTGATGAAGCTAACGGGGCGCTTTATCCGTTCGGCTATGGTCTGAGCTATACCACTTTCACCGTCTCTGATGTGAAACTTTCTGCGCCGACCATGAAGCGTGACGGCAAAGTAACGGCCAGCGTGCAGGTGACGAACACCGGTAAACGCGAAGGGGCCACGGTAGTGCAGATGTACTTGCAGGATGTGACGGCTTCCATGAGCCGTCCAGTGAAGCAGCTGAAAGGCTTTGAGAAAATCACCCTGAAGCCGGGCGAAACTCAGACCGTCAGCTTCCCGATTGATATCGAGGCGCTGAAGTTCTGGAATCAACAGATGAAATATGACGCCGAGCCTGGCAAGTTCAATGTCTTTATCGGCACTGATTCCGCACGCGTTAAGAAAGGCGAGTTTGAGTTGCTGTAATGCTTTAGCAAGGGCGCGACGTTTGCGCCCTTTGCCTGATGTTCATATCTTAACTTGCTGAATTTTCTCCCTTTGTAGGCCGGATAAGGCGCTCGCGCCGCATCCGGCAGGAAACGCCGGACCGAATATGCCTCTTAAGTATTTATCTGATTCAGCAACTGAATCCGTTCGCTCAGGCTAATCCCGCCATTATCAACTATGCTTTTCTCTTAATTCGCTGAAAACAACAGTAAAAGAATGAGGAAAGCATCATGCCACTCTCAAAGGTCTGGGCAGGTTCACTGGTTTTGTTGGCAGCCGTGAGCCTGCCGCTGCACGCGGCTTCCCCCGTTAAAGTCGGTTCAAAAATCGATACCGAAGGCGCGCTGCTCGGCAATATCATTTTGCAAGTACTCGAAAGCCACGGAGTACCAACGGTCAATAAAGTGCAACTTGGAACGACTCCTGTGGTGCGCGGGGCGATTACTTCCGGTGAACTGGATATCTATCCGGAATATACCGGCAATGGCGCGTTTTTCTTTAAAGATGAAAACGATGCAGCGTGGAAAAACGCGCAGCAAGGTTACGAGAAAGTCAAAAAACTCGATGCAGAGCAAAACAAGTTAATCTGGCTGACGCCCGCACCTGCAAATAACACCTGGACCATCGCCGTGCGTCAGGATGTGGCAGAGAAAAACAAACTCACTTCGCTTGCTGACCTGAGTCGTTATCTGAAAGAGGGCGGCACCTTCAAACTGGCAGCCTCGGCAGAGTTTATCGAACGCGCCGATGCGTTACCCGCGTTTGAAAAAGCCTACGACTTTAAACTCGATCAGGATCAGTTACTGTCACTGGCTGGCGGCGACACGGCGGTAACGATTAAAGCCGCTGCCCAGCAAACTTCTGGCGTTAATGCCGCAATGGCTTACGGCACTGACGGTCCGGTCGCGGCGCTGGGGCTGCAAACCTTAAGCGATCCGCAAGGCGTGCAACCTATCTACGCGCCTGCACCAGTGGTGCGTGAGTCGGTGTTGAAGGAGCATCCGCAAATGGCACAGTGGCTACAGCCAGTCTTCGCCAGCCTCGATGAAAAAACATTGCAGCAACTGAATGCCAGCATTGCAGTTGAAGGACTGGATGCCAAAAAAGTGGCTGCCGACTACCTGAAACAAAAAGGGTGGACGAAGTAATTTCCTGTGACTTATCTACGTATCAATCCTGTTCTGGCGCTGCTGCTGTTGCTGACGGCAATCGCAGCGGCGCTGCCGTTTATCAGTTACGCGCCTAATCGTTTAGTCTCGGGTGAAGGGCGACATCTCTGGCAGCTGTGGCCGCAAACGATTTGGATGCTGGTGGGCGTTGGTTGCGCCTGGCTGACAGCCTGTTTTATTCCCGCTAAAAAAGGCAGCATTTTTGCACTCATTCTGGCGCAATTCGTCTTCGTATTGCTGGTGTGGGGAGCAGGAAAGGCGGCGACCCAACTGGCGCAAAATGGCAGTGCGCTGGCGCGTACCAGCCTCGGCAGTGGTTTCTGGCTGGCTGCGGCGCTGGCATTGCTGGCCTGTAACGATGCCATCCGCCGAATCTCCACGCATCCGCTGTGGCGCTGGTTGTTGCATATGCAGATTGCCATTATTCCGCTGTGGTTGCTGTACTCCGGCACGCTTAACGATCTCTCACTAATGAAAGAATACGCCAACCGTCAGGATGTGTTTGACGACGCGCTGGCACAACATCTGACGTTGCTGTTTGGTGCGGTGCTGCCTGCGTTAGTGATTGGTGTGCCGTTGGGCATCTGGTGCTACTTTTCCACTGCGCGGCAGGGGGCAATTTTTTCTCTGCTCAATGTCATTCAGACCGTGCCTTCGGTGGCGCTCTTTGGCCTGCTGATTGCGCCGCTTGCCGGACTGGTTACGGCCTTTCCGTGGCTGGGGAAGTTCGGCATAGCAGGAACCGGAATGACACCCGCACTGATTGCGCTGGTGCTCTATGCCTTGCTGCCGCTGGTGCGCGGCGTGGTAGTAGGCTTGAACCAGATCCCGCGCGATGTGCTGGAGAGCGCCAGAGCGATGGGGATGAGCGGGGCGCAGCGATTCCTGCATGTTCAGTTACCGCTGGCGTTACCGGTATTTCTGCGCAGCCTGCGGGTGGTGATGGTGCAAACTGTAGGCATGGCGGTGATTGCGGCGTTAATCGGCGCAGGCGGTTTTGGTGCGCTGGTTTTCCAGGGGCTGCTAAGCAGCGCCATTGATTTAGTGTTGCTGGGGGTGATCCCGGTAATTGTTCTGGCGGTGCTGATCGATGCGCTGTTCGATTTACTTATCGCACTGTTGAAGGTGAAACGTAATGATTGAATTTAGCCATGTCAGCAAACTGTTCGGCACACAAAAAGCCGTTAACGATCTCAATCTCAATTTTCAGGAAGGGAGTTTTTCGGTGCTGATTGGCACATCTGGCTCCGGCAAATCCACCACCCTGAAAATGATTAACCGCCTGGTGGAACATGACAGCGGAGAGATCCGCTTTGCCGGAGAAGAAATTCGCTCGCTGCCAGTACTGGAGTTGCGCCGCCGTATGGGCTATGCCATTCAATCTATTGGCCTGTTTCCCCACTGGAGCGTGGCACAAAACATTGCCACCGTGCCGCAATTACAAAAATGGTCGCGGGCGAGGATTGACGATCGTATCGACGAATTAATGGCGCTACTGGGGCTGGAGTCAAATTTACGTGAGCGTTATCCGCATCAGCTTTCCGGTGGTCAGCAGCAACGTGTGGGAGTAGCGCGCGCACTGGCTGCCGATCCGCAAGTCTTACTGATGGATGAACCTTTTGGCGCACTGGACCCGGTAACGCGCGGCGCGTTGCAACAAGAGATGACGCGCATTCACCGTTTGCTGGGGCGTACCATTGTGCTGGTCACTCATGATATTGATGAGGCGCTACGGCTGGCAGAACATCTGGTATTGATGGATCACGGTGAAGTGGTGCAGCAGGGGAATCCGCTGACGATGCTGACTCGTCCGGCGAATGATTTTGTCCGCCAGTTTTTTGGACGTAGTGAACTGGGTGTGCGCCTGCTTTCGTTACGTAGTGTGGCGGATTACGTGCGTCGCGAAGAACGAGCAGAAGGTGAGGCACTGGCAGAAGAGATGACGCTGCGCGATGCGCTCTCCCTGTTTGTCGCGCGGGGATGCGAGGTGCTGCCGGTGGTGAACACGCAGGGTCAGCCTAGCGGCACGCTGCATTTTCAGGATCTGCTGGTGGAGGCGTAAGCGTATGAAGATGTTGCGCGATCCGCTGTTCTGGCTCATTGCTCTTTTTGTGGCGCTGATTTTCTGGCTACCTTACAGCCAGCCGCTTTTTGCTGCCTTGTTCCCACAACTGCCACGACCCGTTTATCAGCAAGAAAGTTTTGCAGCTCTGGCACTGGCTCATTTCTGGCTGGTGGGAATTTCGAGTTTGTTTGCGGTGATCATTGGCACTGGTGCCGGAATTGCAGTCACTCGCCCGTGGGGCGCGGAATTTCGCCCACTGGTGGAAACTATTGCCGCCGTTGGGCAGACTTTTCCGCCTGTCGCAGTGCTGGCGATTGCTGTTCCGGTGATAGGCTTTGGTCTGCAACCAGCGATTATCGCCTTGATCCTTTATGGTGTGCTGCCCGTCCTGCAGGCGACACTTGCCGGGCTGGGAGCGATTGATGCCAGCGTGACAGAAGTTGCGAAAGGTATGGGAATGAGTCGAGGTCAGCGACTGCGTAAGGTCGAGCTACCGCTGGCGGCTCCGGTGATTCTGGCGGGCGTGCGAACTTCGGTGATTATCAACATTGGTACGGCGACGATCGCCTCAACGGTAGGGGCCAGCACGCTGGGTACGCCCATCATCATCGGGCTTAGCGGATTTAATACCGCGTATGTGATCCAGGGGGCGTTACTGGTGGCACTGGCGGCGATCATCGCAGACCGCCTGTTTGAAAGGCTGGTGCAGGCGCTTAGCCAGCACGCAAAATAAAGGTATAACCTGCGAGCATGACGCCACCAATTCCGCCTAACGCCATAAACAGGAACAGGGCGATGACCCCAATTTTAGCTATGCGCATAATGCACTCCTTATGTTAACGAAAGGATTGTACAGTAAAGCGCATTTGTTAACGAATCATTAAATGCCGAGTGGGAAAATATCATGGCCTTGTTCTTGCCAACTGGTGAGTTGCTGCTGTTGGGCGGAGGTTCGATTTTCACCGCACCACACCAGCAATGTACGGCCTTCGAACAGTTCAGGGCGTAGTTGATTGAGTGAGTGGGCGAGGACATCAATGCGCCAGCCTTGTTGACTGGCAATCCAGCCCTCCAGCCACAGACGGGTGGTATCCTGAATATTCCAGCCAACCACCAGCGCATCTTTACCCTGTTTTTTACGTGCCGAAGCCAGACAAATGGCGATGTAGTTGATCAGTACGCCGTCGAGGATCGCCAGCAGCGCCTGGAGAGTCGGTTGTTGGCACTGAAGCCGTCGGCGCAGAGGAATAAACAAATGCGTGGTGAGCGTCTGGGCGGGGTAATCCTGACCGCGCTCTTTGATCCACGTTCGCAGGCTATGCAGATTGCCGCTTTGCAAGTAAGTCAGTAATGTTTCTTGCTGATCGCGCCAGCCGTTCTGCACATCAACATTTTCATTACTGAGCAGCATTTTAACTTTGCTGACCTGCACGCCGTTGTCGATCCAGCGTTTGATCTCGCGGATCCGGTCAATATCGGCATCGTTGAACAGCCGATGACCGCCGTCTGTCCGTTGCGGTTTCAGCAATCCGTAACGCCTCTGCCACGCGCGTAACGTGACAGGGTTAATATCACAAAGCAACGCCACTTCACCAATTGTGTAAAGCGCCATCGTCTCACCCTTGCTCGCGAGGTCCCGGTTTAACTTTAGACGCAGTTTTGCGAACCAGGTAGTTTTGCCCGTTTTTTGTGCATTTATAGGGTGATTTTATTTTTGCCAGGCGATTTTGAGTGATCGTACTCACGAATTCTCATTTTTCTGCAAGAGTTCAAAGAAAGTTAAACGCAGGCAATGTATGTTACGCGTTTTAAAGGGAAGTGTGGTTTGCGGGTATGTACGATTTTAATCTGGTGTTGCTGCTGCTTCAGCAGATGTGCGTTTTTTTAGTCATTGCATGGTTAATGAGTAAAACGCCATTATTCATACCGTTAATGCAGGTCACGGTTCGTCTGCCGCATAAATTTCTCTGCTACATCGTCTTTTCCATCTTCTGCATCATGGGCACCTGGTTTGGGTTGCACATTGACGATTCTATTGCCAATACCCGTGCGATAGGCGCGGTAATGGGCGGCTTACTCGGCGGTCCGGTCGTCGGTGGGCTGGTTGGGCTGACCGGTGGCTTACATCGATATTCGATGGGGGGCATGACCGCGTTAAGTTGCATGATCTCGACCATCGTTGAAGGATTACTCGGTGGCCTGGTACACAGCATCCTGATCCGCCGCGGGCGCACTGATAAAGTCTTTAACCCCATTACCGCCGGTGCCGTCACGTTCGTCGCTGAAATGGTGCAAATGCTGATCATCCTTGCGATCGCCCGACCTTATGAAGATGCGGTGCGTCTGGTGAGTAATATTGCTGCGCCAATGATGGTCACCAATACCGTCGGCGCGGCGCTGTTTATGCGTATATTGCTCGATAAACGCGCGATGTTTGAAAAATACACTTCGGCTTTTTCTGCCACTGCGCTGAAAGTGGCAGCCTCGACGGAAGGCATTTTGCGCCAGGGGTTTAACGAAGTGAACAGCATGAAAGTGGCACAGGTGCTGTATCAGGAGCTGGATATTGGTGCAGTCGCGATTACCGATCGAGAGAAATTGCTGGCCTTTACCGGAATTGGTGACGACCACCATTTACCCGGCAAACCGATTTCTTCGACTTACACCTTAAAAGCGATTGAAACCGGTGAAGTGGTCTACGCTGATGGCAACGAAGTACCTTATCGTTGCTCTTTGCATCCGCAATGCAAACTGGGGTCGACGCTGGTAATTCCGTTGCGTGGTGAAAATCAGCGGGTGATGGGCACCATCAAATTGTATGAAGCCAAAAACCGTTTATTCAGTTCAATCAACCGCACGCTGGGCGAGGGGATTGCGCAACTGCTTTCGGCGCAGATCCTCGCCGGGCAATATGAGCGGCAAAAAGCGATGCTCACCCAGTCAGAGATCAAACTGCTTCACGCCCAGGTGAACCCCCATTTTTTGTTTAATGCGCTTAACACCATTAAAGCGGTGATCCGTCGCGACAGCGAACAGGCCAGCCAGCTGGTGCAGTATCTTTCCACTTTTTTCCGCAAAAACTTAAAGCGGCCTTCGGAGTTTGTTACTCTCGCCGACGAAATTGAACATGTGAACGCTTATCTGCAAATTGAAAAGGCGCGCTTCCAGTCGCGGTTGCAGGTCAACATTGCTATTCCGCAAGAATTATCCCAGCAGCAATTGCCCGCGTTTACCCTGCAACCGATAGTGGAAAACGCCATTAAACATGGGACATCACAACTGCTGGATACAGGGCGAGTGGCGATCAGCGCCCGACGTGAGGGGCAACATTTAATGCTGGAGATCGAAGACAATGCCGGTTTGTATCAACCGGTAACCAATGCCAGTGGGCTGGGGATGAATCTGGTGGATAAGCGTTTACGTGAACGGTTTGGCGATGACTATGGGATAAGCGTCGCCTGTGAGCCTGATAGTTACACCCGAATAACGTTACGACTACCATGGAGGGACGAGGCATGATTAAAGTCTTAATTGTCGATGATGAACCGTTAGCACGGGAGAACCTGCGCGTATTTTTGCAGGAGCAGAGCGATATTGAAATCGTTGGTGAGTGTTCAAACGCCGTGGAAGGGATCGGCGCGGTGCATAAACTGCGCCCGGATGTGCTGTTTCTCGATATCCAGATGCCGCGCATCAGTGGTCTGGAAATGGTGGGGATGCTTGACCCGGAACATCGCCCGTATATTGTTTTTCTCACCGCGTTTGACGAATACGCCATTAAAGCCTTTGAAGAACATGCCTTTGATTATCTGCTGAAGCCAATTGATGAAGCGCGACTGGAGAAAACGCTGGCGCGTTTGCGGCAGGAACGCAGCAAGCAGGATGTTTCGCTGTTACCAGAAAATCAACAGGCGCTGAAATTTATCCCTTGTACTGGGCATAGTCGGATTTATTTGCTGCAAATGAAAGATGTGGCATTTGTCAGCAGTCGGATGAGCGGTGTCTACGTTACCAGCCACGAAGGGAAAGAGGGCTTTACCGAATTGACATTACGTACCCTGGAAAGTCGTACACCACTACTGCGCTGCCATCGTCAGTATCTGGTTAACCTCGCGCATTTACAGGAGATTCGTCTGGAAGATAACGGCCAGGCCGAGTTGATTTTGCGTAATGGCTTAACCGTGCCGGTCAGCCGCCGTTATCTGAAAAGCTTAAAAGAGGCGATTGGCCTGTAAAAGACTGCTAAAATGGCTTTTTGCCTCATCAACACCTGAAGGCCTCATGCTAAGTAACGATATTCTGCGCAGCGTGCGCTACATTTTGAAAGCCAATAATAATGACCTGGTGCGTATTCTGGCGCTGGGTAATGTCGAAGCCACCGCGGAACAGATCGCCGTCTGGCTACGTAAAGAAGACGAAGAGGGTTTTCAGCGTTGTCCGGACATTGTTTTGTCGTCATTCCTCAATGGCCTGATTTATGAAAAACGCGGCAAGGATGAGTCTGCTCCGGCACTGGAGCCGGAACGTCGCATTAATAACAACATCGTGCTGAAAAAATTACGCATCGCGTTTTCGCTGAAAACCGATGACATTCTGGCGATCCTCACCGAACAGCAGTTCCGCGTTTCGATGCCGGAAATTACAGCGATGATGCGCGCACCGGATCATAAAAACTTCCGCGAATGCGGCGATCAATTTTTACGTTATTTTCTGCGTGGACTGGCAGCACGCCAGCATGTGAAAAAAGGCTAAAAAATTGGCGGTCATGTTTAGAGCATGACCGCCAACCGATTATTTCACTTCTTTAAAACCAGCGGCTTTCATCACCAGTTCCATTTGCGCCATAGTGATACCTTTTTTGGCATCTTCAGCAGAAACGTTGATTCCTGAAATACCCTGCAGGGCTTTAAAATCCACTTTTTCCATATCGATAGTCACGTTTTCCTGCGCGTAGGTATCGGTATAGGTTAATTTTTCTTCAACACCCGCGATGTTTTTGTATTTGGCGCTTAACGGCTCAAGTGTTTTGGCAGCATCTTCTTTGGTGGTTGCACCAATGGAGGCAAATTGAATTTTGGTTTCAGAAGATTGCTTAAGCACCTTGTCACCTTTGTAGACATAGGTAATGGCAATTTCAGTGCCGTTCAGATTGGCGCTGAATTTCTTCGATTCTTCTTTGTCACCGCAGCCAGCAAGAGAGAAAACCAGAACAGATGCAACAACAAGGGAAAACAGCTTATTGAAAGCCTTCATGTAAAACTCCATTTTATTTAATCAAGGAACTGGTGACTCTCACCAGGGGCTATATAGGATATGCCTAATACCGTGGCGTGAGCAGTCCGGAACTGGAGTAGAACTCTTAGTAAAAAGCACTATTTCATCCTTGTTGCTGAAGCATGGGGAATAATTGTTCGCACAGCAAAACACCGTTATTCATTGCTTCTACCCGTGCCTCGCTTTCTGTATTACGAAATTGTCCCAACATATGTGCCAGCCGATAAAAACCCACCGCGGTGAGGTCATTCGCCAGCAACTCTGCCTGACCAATAGCACTCTGTTCCTGATAGCGCCAGCCGTTATGGAGCAGTTGAATAAGTAATGCCTGGCAGCGCATCAGCAACTGATGAGCAGTAGACGGCACAGGCAGAACGCTGGCAGAAGGTAGTGATGCCACCACAGGCGCAGTTTCTGCGTCCAGCGCCCAGGCACGAGTCTTTGTCATCATTACCTGTGGTTCCAGTGTCAATTGCCCATCAACAAAACTGACAAAGCCAGAAACCAGACACACGGGGTCGTCTGTTTGTTGCAAAAGCGCCGCCATGCGTTCAACGGCATAAGGCGCGCTGGCTGAGGCTGGCAGTGATAACGTCAGCAGATTATCTTCACCTTCGCCGCTGATTACCTGCGCATCCAGCGTCTGGCGGCTGCTATCCCAACCGAGCGAAATACATTCAGCGACCGGCAGAATAAATAAGTTATCGACCTGATTAAGAGGCCGTATGCAGGAGGGGGGACGCTGGCGTAAATATTCCCGCAAAGCCACAATGCCCGGCTGGCGCAACGGCGCGCTCAACATTCGCCAGGCATCAGGCGACAGCGGCACAACGCTGCTTAAGCGGTTGCGGGTAGCTAACAGCAGCTCGCCATCGGCACTGCGTTTTGCTGCTTGTGAAACAATTTGCCCACCCGCCAGTGCGCCAGCCTGAAAACTAAACAGCCGACGCGTAGCTGCCGGTGAGTTTTCCTGTTCACTTCGCGGCCAACTGCGCGAAAGGTGCAAAATACTGCCGGTGTCGGGATCGGTAAACCAGATGCGTAAACCATAATGCTCAATATCCTGCCAGCAACGCATACCTAAAGACACCAGCCGCAGATGATCAAGCTTTGCTTCTCCGGCAATGCCAGAGCCAACGACCGTGCGCCACGGCACAGGAGGAACTTCACCAACACTGTCGCGCCGGACCATCTCTTGTGCGCAATTTAATCGACTGTTTAATGCCGCAAGCTGACGTAAGCATTCTCCGGCATGATAGTGGCTGGCGCGGGCGTGGAAGGCATCAACGCTGGCGCGCAGTTGCCGTAGCGATTCACTCACCCATCGCCAGTTGCAGCGTTCCGCTGCTTGCTGCGCGCGGCTGAAAGCGGCCTCGTAGTGAATAAGCGGCTGGCTGATGCCGCTCAGCCATAATGCCTGGCTTAGTTGTTGAACATATTGACGACACGTTTTGCCTTCTTCGCTGGCAAACGGATCGTCAGATGATGTGACATGTTCGCTGCGCATCTGCCAGATTAAATGAGTCAATTCCGCTTGCTGCGCTTTTGCCTGGACAAAGGCCTGTACTGCCAGTACGACATGTTCGCAAAGTGTGCCTTCAATACAATCACAACGGGCGAAACGAATGCTGCTACGGGAATAAAAACGCACATCGCTCATCGGTAAGCGGGCAGAGGGAATTTCGCCCGGCGTACAGAACAACTCAATGGTGATGCCTTTAGCGACCAGCGCCTGTGCGCGTTTGCGGGTGGCATCGGGAAGGGTAGCCAGTTCTTCCAGCCAGATTGCCGGATCCCACTCATCTTCTTTTCCCGTAGGCTGGGCGGTAGCACAAAGTCGTTGATAACTTAACACCAGCATCACGCGATGACGGCACATGCCGCTGGCCCCACAGGTGCACTGAGCCTCTTTCAGTGCCTGGCCGTTCGCCAGCTGGGTACGGACACCGTCACTGAAGGTGGCGATTAAAGCGCCGTTCTCATGGCTGATCTCCGGGACGTTGCCATTTTCCAGTTCCTTAAGGCTGCGCTTAACAAAACCGGCATTGCTTAACGCCGTCAGTGCCTGTGGTGTCAGTTCTAATAATTCCGGACGTAGTGAATTCATGACTGAAGGTTCTCTGCAAGCCATGATGCCAGTTCGCCCGGTGTCATGGCGGCTATTTGTGCGCCGACATTAACCAGCGCCTGGGCCGTATCGCGGTCATAGCAAGGCGTTGCTGTGCTATCGAGCGCTGCCAGTCCCAGCACTTTGATGCCGCTCTGGACACACTTTTTCACCTGATGCGTCAGCAATGATGATGAACCTCCTTCATAAAAATCGCTCACGAGGATAATGACGCTTTTTGCTGGTTGTTCAATAAGTTGCCGACCATACTCCACGGCACTGGCGATACTGGTCCCGCCGCCCAACTGTACTTTCATTAATAACTCTACCGGATCGGCAACGTCTGCCGTGAGATCAACGACGCTTGTGTCAAACGCCACCAGATGGGTACGAATGCCGGGTAACTGCCACAAACAGGCCGCCATCACCGCAGAGTGGATCACCGAATCGACCATCGAGCCGCTTTGATCAACCAGTAAGACCAGTTGCCATTGTTCGCTTTGGCGTTTAATGCGGCTGTTAAAGCGGGGGGATTCGATATACAACTTGCCGTGTTGCGGATGCCAGTGTTGCAGGTTGGCGCGTAGAGTACTTTTGAAATCAAAGTTTCGCGCCAGTGGAATAGATGAGCGGCGACGGCGATCGCGGACACCAGAAAAAGCCTGACGAACTTCCTTTGCCAGTCGAGCCATAATTTCTTCAACAACCTGGCGCACTATCCGGCGGGCGGCAGCCAGTACTTCGGGGTTCATCAGATGTTTGGTGTGCAAAACGGCGCGTAGCAGGCTTTCAGAAGGCTGCATACGTTCCAGCACGTCGAGATTCGTCACCACATCTTCAATGCCGTAGCGCAGTACGGCATCGCTTTCCAGCCGCTCAATCACCTGTTGCGGAAACAGCGTGTGAATACTGTTGATCCACTCAGGCGTGGTGAGATTTGAGCCACCTAATCCACCGGAGCGTTCACCACGCTGGAGCCGTTCAGGATCGCGCCCATACAGCCACTCCAGTGCGTGGTCTATCTGCCGGGCGTTGTCATCCAGCCCACAAAGCGTCGTTTCTGCCGCTTCGCCAAGAATTAATCGCCAGCGTTGTAGCTCACGGGTAGTCAGAAGATCGTTCAGTTCAGACATGGAAAACTCCCCAGTGTTGCAGCGATGCCAGTGCCTGCTGTTCGAGTTGTTGATGATGTGCAATGGCTTGCGGAGGACAATGCAACGGCATTTGCAGCGCTGAAACAGGAAGCTGCGCAAGCTGGTAATGCTCAAGCACCTGATGCGCCAGTGTCCCGCGTTCTCGTGGCGGTAGCCAGGCCATCGCCGCGCGCAAATCGGGCAGGGCGTTAATAAAATCGTCGTCACTCAGTTGATTTAAATGACTACTGAAACCGGCGATAAATGCTGGTTGGCAGGCCAGTTGATGACGGGCGAGCGCCAGCAAACCGTGCAGCGCCTCGCCGGATTGTGCCGGGGATAACTGCGCCAGCATCGTCAGCGCCGCTTCGGCACTGGCGTTGGGATGTTCCAGACGCATCAGTGCGCCAAGAGCCGCGCCGCGATCCAGCGCCGGGACATGAATCGCCTGACTGCGGCGCTCCAGTAAGGCTACCGCCGCAGAAAGAAAAACGCCGGGTAAATTAACGCCGCTATGTAGATCGCGCAGGATATGGCAAAGCGCCTGCCAGCTATGCAGGTGAGCGTGAAACTCCTTTTCATCTGGTCTGCCGTTAGATTCACACAGCCACAGCGTGCGATCGATAGCCGCGCATAACGTAGTTTGTAATATCTGCGCGCCTTGCATACCGCTAATTTCATCCAGCCGCCATAAGGCATATAGCACTTCCAGCGCCTGGCCCATTTCGGCAAATTGATTTTCCTGGGCGATTAATAATGTGAGTTGCTCCAGTAATTGTTGACTGAAGGACGCCAGACCCGCTAACGCCGCCTGGCTAAGACATGTGGTGATACTGCCGATTCCACCCGCGTCCAGCATATCGGCTTCTAATTTATGGCGTGCGGCTTCCTGGAGTGTTGCACCAAAGCAGGCGGCCTCAATCAATGCCGCATGCTGGCTAAGCGGGCGGGTTAATTTCCAGCGTTCTTCACCGTTGCCTGCAAGTGTCAGTGTGCTTCCCTGCTGGCGTACAATCCCTGGGATCTCCAGTATTGCCAGCCGATGTAACACCTGACTTTGCGCTAGTCCATTGGGGTTAAAGCGATTTAAGGTAAGCTCCGCCGGAAGAGAGATTGCGGTACGTTCCAGTTCGCAGGTGACATCTTTTGGCAGAGGCGGTTGTGGCGTAGAAGGGGCAAGTTTACCGAATCCGTCACCCGCTAATGTGTCTATCAACGTTAGCAGAATCGGATCGGTGTCGGGATGAATAACGCCGCGATAGCTCCACGGCAACGGCGCATTCAGGGCTTCTTTAATCAGCGAGCCTGCTATGGCATCCAGCCAGTCAGTGCGTAACGGTAGTTTATGTCCGCGCAACTGTGCCAGCGCCATCGAATGCAGATGAGCGGCAGCCATATCCGCGGTCGAAGCAGGCAAGTGGTGTTGGCGCAAACGGGTAAGAACCGTTTTTAGCAGTTGTTCTCCCGCCTGCTGTAAGCCCCACTTCCAGCACCAGCTTTGCCAGACCGGGGCAGGCATTCCTGAAAGGTATCCTGCCAGCACATCAAGGCGCTTTTCACTGTAGGGTGTGAGATAACAACCTGTAACGGCATCTGCCAGCGAGGGCAATTCTGGCTTGTTAATGTCCTGCGGGCATTCGCGCCACATTTTTGCCAGTGCCGGAGCGTGCCAGCCACCGCAGACGACTAACACGTCGCCATTATTTTGCTGCACCGCCCATGCAATCCAGCGAGCCATAAAGGCTTCGCGCTGACGATTGAGTGCATCGCCGGGGAAATCGCCCCGCAGTTGGGCAAAATAGTGCGCCAGTGCAGAGGGTAATGCAGTTTGCTGGCTTTCATCTTCGAACAAGTGATCCCACAGGGTATCGCTGTTATCCATGCGGGTGGCACGCAGCAGCAAGGTCTGGCTTTCCTCTTGCGTATCAGGCGAATCGTCCTCTTCTTCACTCTGTGCCCAGCAAGGCAAATCGATGAAGTAAGTTTGTGCCTGAATACGACGAGCGGCTTGTAGCGCCTGCCACTCCGGCGAAAATTCAGCAAATGGCGTCCAGGCACCACGCCCGGGGGCTGCACCGTCCTGATACTGGCAATAACTGTAAATAGCTACCGGAAGCTGGTGGGCTAAAAACAGTTCGTCTACCCGGTCATTAAAATCAGCCGGGCCTTCAATCAACACGTATCGTGGCCGCTGGCTTTCGATTAACGATTTCACCAGCCGGGCGCAGGCCGGACTATGATGCCGGATGCCGACAATTAACGGCTCGCTCATGCATCTTTCCTCACGGCAGGCGGTGGCGGGCTTGATAATAAGCCTGCCAGTGAGCTTCTTTATGTGTGGCGACACGCTGTTCGAAGTAACGGCGCAGACGCGCGCGATCTTCTTCGTTATCTTTGACGATGGTTCCGGCAATACAGTCCACCAGGTCGGCTGGCTCACCTGCGCGATTCGCTAAAAACCAGGCGCGGACGCCCACAGCGTGGGCCACGTTCACGGCTTCAGCGGTGGACATAATCGCTGTTAGTGTATCCATTGACGTTTTCTTTTCGCCGTTGGCACGCAGATCGCGGAAAGTGCGGACCAGTAACTCCAGTACCGCGTCAGGCACTTTATGCGGAATACCGCTATGGGCCAGCAAACGCGCCGAAGCACTGGCGACAAGCTCCAGCTCCTGGGCGAAATCCATAATCGGAAAGACAGTTTCAAAATCGAAGCGACGCTTTAGCGCAGCGCTCATTTCATTGACGCCGCGATCGCGGGTATTGGCAGTGGCAATAATATTAAAGCCTTCCCGCGCATAGAGTTGACTGGCTTCACCGGTGAGTTCCGGCACCGTCATCACCCTGTCAGAAAGCATACCTAACAGACAGTCCTGCACTTCCAGTGGTGTACGCGTTATCTCTTCAAAACGGACGATTTTGCCGTCGCGCATTCCCTGGTAGAGCGGGGCAGGGACCAGCGCTTCCGTTGACGGACCATGGTTGATAAGCAGGGCGTAGTTCCAGCCGTACTTGATTTGATCTTCGGTGGTAGATGCGCCGCCCTGGATGGTTAACCCGGCATCGCCGCTAATTGCGGTTGCCAGTAATTCAGACAGGAGAGATTTTGCGGTGCCAGGTTCCCCCACCAACATCAAACCGCGTCCGGTGGCAAGAGTGACTAACATACGTTCGACAGCGGAGGGACTAATCACCACTTTACGGCTAATATTTTGCGCGCTATCGCCAAGGATAAAAGCACGGGCCGCAGGCAAACTTAACTGCCAACCGGGCGGGCAAGGTGCGGTATCATTTTGTTTTAATTTTGCCAGTTCATCGGCGTATAACACAGCAGCAGGCGGACGCTGCAGATGATTATTCTGCGGTGACATATATTCATCCCTGAAATGTATTAATGAAATAAACGATATTTTACGCGCAATAAATGTTTGGCGCATTAGTTGTTTGAGCGAAAAATATCTGGAAAGCAGATCACAGTAAATAAAAAAACCTGCTGGTGAGGCAGGTTCTTTTATTTACTATTTTCAGGCCTAACACCACAGCCTGTGCAACATCGTGTTCCAACGAACGAATTATAACCACGGCTGGACCCCGTTGCAATTAAGATAATGAGATTTATAATCCAGACCGTTGGGACGTTGCGCCGGATCGAACCTATTTCAAGTCCTGGCTACCGGACGGGTGGTGCTGCAGGTGGTGCCCTGATCCGGAGTGCAACATCGTGGTCCAACATACGTAAACCAGTATCGACAGGCAGTGTAAGGGTAAGGTGCTGGTGTTGCGCTCCTTAATAAGGAGAGCGGATGGACACGCTGACACAAAAGTTAACCGTGCTCATTGCTGTACTGGAGCTATTAGTCGCTCTGTTACGGTTGATTGATTTGTTGAAGTAACGGGCAAATTGAAACGCATCTAAGGGGGAATACCGTTTCCCCCTTTAATAAAGCTATTTTTCTATTTGTTGGATGAATATATTCTGTAGTTCACGATTAAAAATTGCTATTACAGTTTCAGGTGATTCACCTCGTAATTTCCGCTCATCAATACACTCATCTCTTATATAAATCAACGCATCATTTATTAGCGGGTCAGCATCTTCTCGATCACGTTGATGAAATGTTGGATGTAGCCGGAATCGCTCCAGTCGATAGACGGAACCTGTAAATAATTCAGAGCATTTATGGATCTCAAGTCTGAAGGAAAACGGATCTTCAGGTACAGGGACCTCATAATCGTAAATAGCAACCAGCTCTTTTTGCACGATCATCGCTTTCCCCGCTGGTAAGTCGTGTTAATAACGGGCAGTTGCATCACTGCCCGCTGTGTTTTAATGGAAATTGACGTCAGGTGCGCTTAACGCCTCACTCAAATCAAACACATCAAGTTCGGCAAAAGTGACGGATTTATTGTCACGGTACACTCGAAGAGAACGGAAGCTCATTAGCGCTTTGCTATCAACATTGTAGTGGTTAAAACCGGGTGAAAACTTAAGGACCAGCCGGTACTCACCCAGGTCATAGACAAATGCGTCCTCATAGCCTGACTCCCAGCCTTTGTATCGCATTCCCATAAGTTGCCCAACGGTAGCGGATTTACCTTCCCAGCGAGTCAGGCTGTTACTGGTTGACTCGTCAGGTGTGAGCAGCACCGTGCGGCGCGACAACTGGCGAAAAGGCGGCATAATTTCGTAATCGGCAAAAAGCTGTGCAAATTCACTGCGCATTTCTGCTGTCATTTCTAACGGGTGGGCAATGCCAATCAGAGCATCCGCAGGAAGGTCAATGGGCTCATCCTGCGCATTGCAGAACTCCCCCTCTGCGGCCACACGAAAGGCGTTGAGTAAACGACGCGGTTCATTTGCCGGATAAACCCCCCATATTAATCGCTGGGTAACCAGGCGGGTAAAGGGATGATTAACAAACAGAGAATGAAAATCTGCCAGCGACCAGCGTCGGGTGGTACGTAGGGCAGCTTCAAGACGCGGGAGCAGGTTTTTGCTCACCTGAGTAGCATCTTTTTTTAGCCCTTTTAGCCGGGCCAGTGCCTCGGGCGCTTTCAGTTGATCGTCATCGGCGCGCAACCGGGGAACGCTTTTCTGGCGAACGTTTTGCTGATCAAAGATAACCGGGTTGAGGTTTTCATCGAAGCGAACGGTAAACTGCCGGGGACCAAAATCAAAACTCAACGCCTGCGGATCATCAAGGCCCAGGGTTGGGACTAATCTGTCCGCTAGCTCTTCCTGGCTTAGCCCGCGATTTTCTGCGACCACCTGAAGAAATTCCGCCGCGTTATCACGTAAGGGGCGGGATTTAGCCCGTTGCGATATATGATGCAGCTGTATCAGCGCCATATCATTATTCATCAGGGTAAGGATGTTCAGGCCGCTGACAGCACGGGCAGATTTGCCTTCTTGTGGCCAGGCGAGGATCTGTGTTGTTAGATCCCGTGCCGTGCTTTCGTCACCAAAGAGACTTAACGCCAGAAATGCCCAGTTGTCTTTTGCGGGGGCACCAGCTTGTTGCCACGCAGTGAAGAGATCCCAGGCAAAAGCGGCCAGCGTTTGTGGCTGGCAAAACGTTTTCAGTTGTTCCAGACCGCTATAAAAACGTCCGCCCTGGGTAAAGCGCAGCATTTCGCCGATAATTTCCAGAGCGTCATCGGTAACAGGCTGATTATTAGTGATAAGTCGCGGCCTGGACCACATTGCCGGATGCCAGAAATCAGGGGCTTTTGGAATGCGTGCCGGGTAAATGTCCATTGGACCCTGTTTAAGCAACTGCTCCAGGGCAGGCCATACATCAGCGCGTTGCCAGCGGTTTGCCACGGTTTGCAGCAACTCGCCATGTCCCTGTTCGTACAGTAAACGCAGGGCAAGTAATGCGGCTTCGCTATTATCGCTGGGTTTGGTAAAGACAAGAGGGATAAGTGCAGTAGCCGTATGTTCCGGCCATTGTAAAATCCACTGGCGAGCCAGATCACGCTGCACCGCGAAACGTCGCCAGACGCGGGCAACAGGCAGCGCCAGTTCTGTTGCGCCAAAATTTAAAATTAACGGAAATGTTTCTTTTGGACGATGTGAAAAAGCCAACAGCAGACCTGGTAGCGCATCCAATCCGAGGATACTGAGAAAATAGTCCTCACCCGCGAACAGATGTTTTTTCTCATTGATACGCAGCCAGAAGGTCAAAGCCATCTCACGCGGCAACTGTGCCAATAAATACAGGTTCCAGACACTCTTTTCCGGACGATAACGTGAGTAGTTGTCATTTTCCCATATGTTAATTAACGCTTCTATGTGACCGCTGCGGAGCGCCTGTTCTGCTAATTGTGCTTCCGGGGAGTTCCAGCCATTCAGGATCTCTTCAACCCGCCCCTGGTAGTAATGCCACTGAACAATGAGTGAATTGCGTGCAGCATCCAGTTTTCCGGGGAGTATATAATTCAAAAACAGCCATACATCATCCCCAAAACCCAGTTCCTGTAATACAACTCGCCCACTTTTTTGTTCCATGCGTTCCGCAAGAGATTCCGTGCTGAAATAACGGGCAGGCTCAGTGGCGGCAAGCTTCTCTCGTTCGCCAGGTTGCCAGTAAACTTGCGGCGTTAATTCGAGCGGTGCCAAATCAAGACGTGGAGCTGTCATTTTTTTCTTACTACGCCACGGTGGTGAAACGAGGATTTCAGGCAGATTGCTGTTATCGGTGCCATCAATAACCGGTTTGGGCGGTGCCAATAAATAACTATTCAGTACTGCCCGGGCTTGAGTACTTAACCACTGCATCACCTCTTCTGCCAGTTGTGGCTGCGATGCCATCAGCGTTTGTAACAGCGTACGCCAGTATTCATCGCGTGCTTTTTGCTGGGCAGGCAGCTTTTTGTCTTCGATGATTGGATAACCAGGGCGGGCTGGTGGTTCTTTTAACGCCAGCAGTTCTGCCAGTGCCGCGAGCGTCGCGTGGGGGAAGTTTTTACTGTATTTAGCCACACGTTGCAGGCTGGGTTTGTTTTTATCAGCCACCAGTAGCAAGGTGTGGATGACCTGCGGATGGTTAATTTGTACCAACAGACTGCCGCAATCTTCTTTATGGGCATACATCGCGAGGCGCGGAATGGCTGCCAGTCCTTGTTCGCGCAAAAGGGCGGCGCAGGCCGCGTAGCCGAAGTGGTTTTTTTGTGACATGTAGCTGGCTTCGCGATCGCTAAATACGTCCAGGCCCCAGTATCGTTCGAGTTTTTTTACCGCCGTATTATCAGTAGCAACGACCTTTAACCACTCCTTTGAATGGAGACTTGACCGGGAGCTTTCAAGACTGGCGAGTTCATTGGCTATTTCAGGCTTTTCCGGGAGGATCAGCGCAATAAAAGGACGGCGAATTTTGGGTATTCCTGGCAGTGCGGCAATGAGTTTATCGGCACAACGCTGCCAGCAACTTTCCTCTGCCAGCGACAGATGCTTACGCAAACGGAGATCGAAATCGTTATAGGTCGCGGAGCCATAACCGTAGCCATAGTCCTCGTCCTGATACTGCAAAGTGACGACCAGTGAATCACTCTCATAACGCCGCGCAATGCACTGACGCGCCATCACTACATCCGTCGCATATTCCAGCCCCTCTTGTTGGACGATTTCGTCGAGCAACTGTTGGCTGTCATTTTGCGCGATACAGGCTAGCGCCGCCATTGTCCGTGCCGGGATTGAGGGTTTGTGTTCGCCGATCAAGTTGATGGCCTGCGTGATGGCGGACTGCCACTCCAGTGAAAAATTTTCATAACGCCAGACAATGTTTTTTTTCTTCTCAGCTTTTTGTAGCAATTCATCACCCAGTGTCTGAATGATGCTTTCAGTGATAACTGGCACTGGTTCGCCCGGCCAATTGCGATGGCTGAGTGGTGTTTTACCCTTTTTATATTTCAGTTCCAGTTGGGCGTTATCAGCCAGCCACGGTAATTCCTTGTCCATGCTCTTTCCTTATTCAAACAGGGCTTCAATATCGTTAATTAGCTCGCTGGCGGTGATGGCATCGAGTACGGAGAACTGCGCTTCCTGTGTTGAATTACTCCCCCAGCCATAGCTTTCCGCTTTGCCTTCCCATAGCCACAGCTTGCTTAAGAGTTGCTCGGCACTCAGTTCGGCTGGCGACATGCCTACCGCAAAGCCTTCATCGATTTCCATGATTAACGACCAGCGGCCCAGAGGTTTGATCATCCAGCCGATCCAGCCTCCATCCTGTGGTTCGCCCTTTATCCAGCCTTTATTCGCCAGCCCCATTACCCGACCGCTCGGGCATTTTCTGCCTGCCCAGCGGGTCAGTTCGCTGGCGTTGCGCTCGGCTTCTGTCAGGGCGTAACTGTTACGGTCAAGCTGGCGGAACGGTGGTAACAGTTCGTAGTCGGCAAAAAGCTGACCAAAGGCGGCAGCATCCGTCGGTGATATTTCCAGAACGTGAGGAATACCAATAGAGATATCGCCTTCCGGCAGGGTGAAAAGATCATCGTCAGCGGTGCTGTAGCTGTTATCTTCCGCTACGCGGAAGCACGTCAGTAGCTGGTTTTCGGTGCTATAAACGCCCCAAATCAGACGGCGGGTTAAGTGGCGTACCAGTGGATGTTCAACCAGGAAGAGCTGAAAGTTTTCTGGCGACCAGCGGCGACGCAGGCACATGGCGGATTCCAACCTTGCTACCTGCTGGGCGGCGACGGTACGCGCATCTTTTTTCAGCAGTTTGTAGCGGTTAACAGCATCGTTCGCCTGTGATTCATCATCGCTTTTGTTTGGTTTGGGCAGGTCTTTCAGACGGCTGCCGGAAGCGTCACGCACAAACGGTTTTAAGGTTTCATCAAAGCTGACGGTGAACTGGCGTGGGCCGAAATCCAGCAGCAACGAACCGTTATCATCCAGACTGAGATCCGGTGCTAACCGATCTTCAAGCTCCGCCACCGTGAGTTCGCGGCTTTCGGCAATGTCGGCAATTTTTTCTTTTGCCCGCTCCTGTAATGCTTTGAATTTCAGTTTCTGGGCAATACCGTTAAGCTGCATCAGGGCGATATCACTACCGATAGCGGCGAGAATATCCAACCCAACGGTGGCGCGTTTATGCTGGGATTCACCAGGCCAGGCGCGTATTAATGGCGTCAGTTTGCGGGCGGTGTCATCGTTACCAAGAACGCCTAACGCAGTGAACGCCCAACTCTCTTTCGACGGTGCGCCCGCAGTCAGCCAGGCGGTAAACAGATCCCAGGCAAATTCAGCCAGTGAGTCGGCGGTACAGGCATCTTTCACCTGCAATAATCCCGGATACAGTGCCTCTTCCTGAGGGAAGCGGAGCATTTCACCGAGGTGCTGGAGTGCGCTATCGGGCAGTACCTTGCTGCTATTTTTGAGTTTCGGGCGAGTCCATAATGGAGGTTGATAAAACAACGGTAAAGGGGGTATTTTCGCCGGGTATTTACCCACAGGACTGTTGTCGTTATTTTTATTTTGAGTTTCCCAGGGCGGCGAGACTAGTACCATTGGTAGAATTTCTGAGTTTGCAAAATCTTCATTGCGACTATTCAGCAATTGCTGACATTGTTGCAATAAATTTACCGCTTGCGACGATAATCCGATGACTAATTTTTCGACCAATAAAGGATTTGCATTAAGTAATGAAACCAGCAACGTATGTTTGCGTTTATCATCTTTTTTTACCAATGCTTCGGCTAATGCCGCTATCGTGGCAGGAGGAAAATTTTCGGCACTTTTTATTAGTCGTTCATAACAGCGTTTATTAGTATCGGCGGCTTCGATGAGTGCCGTAATGGCCAACGGATGATTAATACATTTCAGTACGTCACCGCAATTATCTTCTTCAGCATAGGGAGCCAGGCGAGCCAGTGCCGCTATACCTTGCTCCCGTAATACCGTAGCTGACCAACTGGCACCATAGATGTTAAATACATCAATGTATTGATAGTTCTCCAGTATTTCGAGCGTGAATGGATCTGTCGCTACCAGTTTCAACATTTCAAGTTGTGGAACATCTGCGACCTGGTGTAAACGATGTACGATCTCATGGGCCACTTCGGGTATTTCTGGCATTAAAATGGCAATTAACGGTTGGCGATAGAGTGATATATCTGGTAACGCAACGAGTAATTTTGCAATGCAATTTTGCCATACTTCTTCTTCTGCTAGTGATAAATGTTTACGCAGACGTAAACTAAATTTGTCGTTATTCCTTCTATAACTGTCCTTGCTGCTATCTGCATAATTAATAAAGAAAGTCAAATGTTCATCTTTATAGTCAAAATCGAAATCAATTTGCCACCAGAAGATGACAGTTTCAGTTGCATATTCGATACCGAAGGTGCTTACAATTTCATCCAGCAACTCGGATGAGGTTTCATCATTCCAGCCCTGACAAAAACATATTTCCAGAAAAGTAAGTACCGCCATAGTACGCGCGGGTATCTCAGTCTTTTGGGCCTTAATTAAGCTGATTGCCTGGCTAATCGCATCAGCCCATTCATCAGAGCATGAGCTGTAATCGAAAGTCAGATTTTTATAATAATGATAAGTACGATTTGCCAATCGGGAAATTAAATTTTGTTTCTCGGGTTTGGTTGGTTTTTTTACTGGCTCTCCCGGCCAAAGGCGGTGGCTGAGGGCATGGCGGGCAATATTCGGGGGAAGAATAATGGGATCGTTGTCTGCCAGCCAGGGTAAACCATTAGTTGCTGCCTGGCGATTTATTGAGGCTTTTTCCTCTGTGACCAGGACTTTCTTTGCTGAGGCATCATGTGAGTGAGCGTTAGCGTCTACTTGCTCCACATACCCCTTCTTCACCTTCTCCGCAATCAGCTTCAGTTCCGCTTTTTCCGCCGCCGTAGCATCAGCAAAGCTTTTTACCTGACTTTGCCCGTTACTACCGACTTTACCCCAGGTAATATGCAGCTCGTTTTCCTGCTGCTCCACCGCCCAGAATTTATGTGATTTTTCGTCCTGATAAATATAGGTTTTCATTGCTAATTCCTTTTAATCAAACAGTGATTCAATGTCGTTAATCAGCTCGCTGGCGGTGATATCGTCGAGCACGGAGAAAGTGGGTGAGGATTGTTTACCGTAGCGATCATAAGAGGCAGTGATTTTTACGCTTTCGACAGGCAGCAGGTCGCTATACCCCGTTTCGCCATAAATTAATGAAAAAGGTTCTGTTTCAAGTTCGAGAGCGCCATAAGGGGTAGATTTGCGCATCGCATAGATGCTGCCGCTTTCTTCCAGACGTTGCCAGCCTCTGCGTTCCAGCCCGACAATACGTCCAGCCTGGCAGAGACGTCCGTCCCAGCGTGACAATTCATGGACATTACGTTCGTTATCAGCAAGGTGGTAACTACCACGTTCGAGCTGTTGGAAAGGGGGAAGCAGTTCGTAATCAACGTAAATTTGCCTGAATGCAGCGGCGGATTCAGGGGGGATTTCCAGCACATGCGGTATACCGATGTTTCCTGCTGGCAGCGTGAATAACTCATCCTGCGCATCGCTGTAAGTGCTGTCTTCTGCGACCCGGAAGCAGGCGATCAGCGTGTTTTCCTCAGTATATACACCCCATAACAGCCGTCGGGTTAAGTGACGTACCAGCGGATGCTCCACCAGGAACAGGCGGAACTGTTCTGCCGTCCAGCGTCTGCGCTGGCACATAGCCTGCTCCAGACGATCAATCTGCTGGCTGGCAATGGCGCGCACATCTTTCTTCAATTGTTTAAAGAGGTTAACGGCGTCAGTTGCCAGTGTTTTATCATCGATCTGGTTTGGTTTGGGTAAATCTTTCAGGACCTTGCCGTTTGCATCGCGCACTACAGGTTTTAAGGTTTCGTCAAAACCAACGGTGAATTGACGTGGGCCGAAATCAAGTGTCAGCGAGCCACTGCTATCAAGCCCTAAATCTGGAGCCAGGCGGTCTTCCAGTTCAGCCATAGTCAGCCCACGGTTTTCAGCAACTATGTTGATTTTCTCGCGGGCATGTTCCTGTAATGCAACGAATTTAATCTTTTTCGCAATGCCATTAAGCAGCATTAGCGCAACATCGCTGCCAATATCAGCTAATACATCCAACCCGGACACCGCCCGTTTATGCTGGGATTCCCCAGGCCAGGCGCGGATAAGCGGGGTTAACTTACGTGCGGTGTCGTCATTGCCTAAAATCCCCAGCGAAGTAAATGCCCAGTTTTCTTTTGCGGGTGCGCCAGATTCTGTCCATGCCGTGTAGAGATCCCAGCCAAAGTCAGCCAGTGATTCGCGGGTGAAGGTCTCTTTGATGGTCGCCAGCCCAGCGTAGGCGGTAATGTCGCGAGGAAAGCTCAACATTGTGCCGAGGTGGCGCATAGCGTCATCTGGCAGAGGCAGGTTGTTACTTTTAAGCCGTGGTCTGCGCCATAAGGTGAACTGATAAAAGCCGGACAGTGGGGCGATTTTAGCGGGATATTCTTCCAGTGGGTCGCTATCGAACAATGTTGCCAGCGCAGCTAAAACATCAGGTTGGTTGTATCCCCGGGCGATTTCTTCAATCGTTTCTCGCTGGTTTAATTTCACTAGCAGGCGGAGTGCCTGGCGGGCACAATCACGATCTTTTCCTTTTTTGCCCAGGGCCACAGGAAGTAGCCCGGCGGCGGCATGGCGTGGGAAGTTAGCCAGCCATTTTCGGGCATCTTCAGCAGACATTTTTTTCTGTAATCGCTGCGCCATCGGTAATGCTAATTCGCTGACGCCCAGGAAGAGGGTGAATATCCATAACTGTTGTGGCTTACGTTGCAGACATTTCATAAACGCAGGAATGGCCGCATCACCAAAAATCGCCAGAATTTCTCTCTCGCCGGAGAATTGCTCTTCATTAATTATTTGATTGAGAAAAGAAATAGCATGCTGAGTGGGTAGGAAGCAGAGCGCGTACAACTGCCAGTGTCTGCTTCCTTTGTTATGGTATTGCGCAAACTCGGCTTTCAGCGCGGGGAAATCGAAACGTAACAGGGCATCAACTGCGCTTTGTGGCATTATTTTTTTTTCGTATTGTTCTTCTCCGGTTCTGCGCCATTCCTTAAACCCCAGTCGCCAAAGGATTTGCTGTTCTGGCGTTAAAGGGATGAAAGACGTTTCCCAGCGTTCTTTTTTTATCGGTGGCAGGTCGGTAAATAAGGTTTGCTGTGATGCCTGATATTGCGCGATTTCACTGAATCTGGATATGTCAGTATGACTGATTAACTCTGTAATTCCTGGTGTGATATCCGTGACGGCAGGAATGGGAAGTACCGGTAAATCAAATACGGGTATGACATTCTTTTTCTTATTTATTACCCACGGTGGAGCGACAAGCAGCTCCGGCAACATATCCACAGTGGCATATTCACATTCTTCAGCTACTGGCAGCGGACGACATTCAGATAAGATGCCTGCCGCCTTAGCATTAACCCAGGGAATGACCTCGCATACTAACTCTGGCGTGGCGGTAATCAGTTTGACAAGCGCTTTACGCCACTCATTATTTTCATGTATTGCCAGCAAAGTAGCATAAGCGGCAATAGCCGCAGCGGGATGTTTTTGGCAGGCTTTGCTTAAGTATTCCAGGTGCTTTTTCTTGCCATTTACACCGAGGATCAGAATTTGAATCGCATCCGGGTGATTCGTTTTCCATAGCCATTTGACAAGATCTTCAGTCTCGCTGATACGCTCGAAGAGATAAGTGGGATTGTCAGAATGCTCTTCCGTAAACTCAAGAAGTATCCGGCTTACACCGCGCACCCCATTATTTGCCAACAACATTGCCAGATAAGCGCGAAAATTACGAAAATCACGATACAACGGTGGGAAGTCGTATTTTTCCACTGTACTCAGAGCAGTATCATCGGTTATCACCAGTCTTAACCAGGTCATCGCCGGGACGTTTTGGTCTGCATAGCGTAGAGCTATAGCATGGGCGATATCCGGGCGTTCAGGGAGCAGTAACGCCGCAAAAGGTTGCCGTGCGGGGGATAGCGTCGGAATGGCGGTGAGTACTTTATCTACACAGCGTTGCCACTCATCTTCTGAAGCGAGTGAAAGATGATGACATAGACGTTGATGCCAACTAGGTAGCGATTCTGCTTCGTGATTAGGTGGAATGATGGTGGTTACTGCGCCTTTTACTGGTTTATATTTGAGTTGAAGGGCAAAAAGGACGATTTCAACGGCGCTTTCCAGACCACAGCGAATGACTAAGTCATCGACCAGTTCATCTGCAGAGTAAGAGTTCCAAAAACTCCAGAGCAATGCTGCATCAGATTGCGCACTCCCTGTCTGTTGATTATCCAGAATTCGCCTTTGTAACTCAGCAAAAGCCTGCTGCCAGTTTTCTGGATAAGAGCGGTAATTGTTGTCGGGATCATATGCCCTGGTGTTATCTGCAATACGCTTCCATATCTCACCGTCTTTGCGCAGATAATTGATCTCTCTGGGGCGAGAGCGATGAGGAAAAGCAAATCGGTTAATATCGTCAGTTACCGGAATAGCTGCATCATCAGCCAGCCACGGGCGTTGGTTTTTACTCTCAGGGGAAGTTTCAACTTCAGGAGTGGCTTTGGTGATGGGGGGGATATGCACGTTTGCTGAAGCATTTTCCACATAGCCTTTTTTCGTTTTCTCCGCGATAAGCTTCAGTTTCGCTTTTTCCGCTGCTGCAACATCAGCAAAATTTTTTACCTGGCTTTGCCCTTGGGTGCCAACTTTTCCCCAACTGATATGCAACTCGTTTCCCTGTTGCTCCACCGCCCAGAATTTATGTGATTTTTCGTCCTGATAGATAAAGTGTCTCATTCTGCATCCCTGTAATTTTATCCAGTTGAATGCAGATGCTACCAGTATTTATGCGGGTTAGAGAGAGACAAAATCGCAAGAAAACAACTTTAGGAATTTATAAAGAAAAGGCGCTGTCGATGCAGCGCCTTGAAGGGGGATTATTTCACCTGATGACCCGGTTTAGCACCGGCATCCGGGCTTAGCAGGAAAATATCTTTCCCGCCAGGACCGGCAGCCATCACCATGCCTTCAGAGATACCGAAGCGCATTTTACGTGGTGCCAGGTTAGCCACCATAATGGTGTGACGACCAATCAGTGCCTGCGGATCTGGGTAAGCAGAACGAATGCCGGAGAAGACATTGCGTTTTTCACCGCCGAGATCCAGCGTCAGGCGTAGCAGTTTGTCAGAACCTTCAACAAACTCTGCGTTTTCAATCAGCGCCACGCGCAGGTCAACTTTGGCGAAGTCGTCAAAGGTGATGGTTTCCTGAATCGGATCATCTGCCAGTGGGCCAGTAACTGGCGCGGCAGCTGCTTTCACTTCTTCTTTAGACGCTTCCACCAGTGCTTCAACCTGCTTCATATCGATGCGGTTATACAGCGCCTTGAACGGATTCACTTTGTGGCCCAGCAGCGGTTGCTGGATACCATCCCAGGTCAGTTCTGTATTGAGAAATGCTTCTGCGCGCTCGGTCAGTTTCGGCAGTACCGGCTTCAGGTAAGTCATCAGCACGCGGAACAGGTTGATGCCCATTGAGCAAATCGCCTGCAGGTCAGCATCGCGGCCTTCCTGTTTTGCCACCACCCACGGAGCCTGTTCATCGACATAGCGGTTAGCCAGATCAGCCAGCGCCATGATTTCGCGCACTGCTTTACCAAATTCGCGGCTTTCCCACGCTTCACCAATCACTTCAGCGGCATCAGTGAAGGTTTTGTACAACTGCGGGTCAGCCAGTTCGCTTGCCAGCACGCCGTCAAAACGCTTGTTGATAAAGCCCGCATTACGAGAGGCCAGGTTAACCACTTTGTTAACGATATCGGCATTCACGCGCTGAACGAAATCTTCCAGGTTGAGATCGATATCATCAATGCGCGAAGAGAGTTTCGCAGTGTAGTAGTAACGCAGGCTGTCGGCGTCAAAATGATTCAGCCAGGTGCTGGCTTTAATAAAGGTACCGCGAGACTTAGACATCTTCGCGCCGTTCACCGTCACATAGCCATGAACAAACAGGTTGGTCGGCTTGCGGAAGTTGCTGCCTTCCAGCATTGCTGGCCAGAACAGACTGTGGAAGTAAACAATATCTTTACCGATGAAGTGGTACAGCTCGGCGGTGGAGTCTTTCTTCCAGTATTCATCGAAGCTTACGCTGTCGCCGCGCTTGTCGCACAGATTCTTGAAAGAACCCATATAGCCAATCGGCGCATCCAGCCAGACGTAGAAATATTTACCCGGCGCGTTCGGAATTTCAAAACCGAAGTACGGCGCGTCGCGGGAGATATCCCACTGTTGCAGACCGGATTCAAACCACTCCTGCATTTTATTTGCCACCTGCTCCTGCAACGCACCGCTGCGGGTCCATGCCTGCAACATTTCGCTGAAAGAGGGCAGATCAAAGAAGAAGTGTTCAGAATCACGCATTACCGGGGTAGCGCCAGAAACCACCGATTTCGGCTCGATCAGTTCAGTCGGGCTGTAGGTCGCGCCGCAGACTTCGCAGTTATCGCCGTATTGATCCGGGGATTTACATTTCGGGCAGGTGCCTTTCACAAAACGGTCCGGCAGGAACATGCCTTTTTCCGGATCGTACAGCTGAGAGATGGTGCGGTTTTTAATAAAACCGTTTTCTTTCAAGCGAGTATAGATAAGCTCAGACAACTGGCGGTTCTCTTCGCTGTGCGTCGAGTGATAGTTGTCATAGCTGATGTTAAAGCCTGCGAAATCAGTCTGATGCTCCTGACTCATTTCGCCAATCATCTGCTCCGGGGTGATACCAAGCTGCTGAGCTTTCAGCATGATCGGTGTACCGTGGGCATCGTCGGCGCAGATGAAGTTGACCTCGTGGCCGCGCATTCGCTGGTAACGGACCCAGACATCAGCCTGGATGTGCTCCAGCATATGGCCGAGGTGGATTGAGCCGTTAGCGTACGGCAGTGCGCACGTCACCAGAATTTTCTTCGCGACTTGAGTCATAGTAGGCATTACTTCTTAATAGTGAAAAGGGGTTAGATAGTACCAAATGGGAAAATGTTAAGTAAGTACTTCTCTATATTCTTCAGGTAAACTATCAGCTGATGGTTTATCTATACAAAAAAGGAGTCGGGATGAACGAACAATCCCAGGCCAAATCACCAGAAGCCTTGCGCGCAATGGTCGCCGGGACACTGGCCAATTTTCAGCACCCAACCCTGAAGCATAACCTCACCACGCTGAAAGCGTTGCACCATGTCGCCTGGATGGACGACACGTTGCATGTGGAACTGGTTATGCCATTCGTCTGGCATAGCGCGTTTGAAGAGTTAAAAGAGCAATGTAGCGCCGAACTGCTGCGTATCACCGGGGCGAAAGCTATCGACTGGAAACTGTCGCACAATATCGCCACCTTAAAACGCGTGAAGAATCAGCCGGGTATTAATGGCGTGAAGAACATCATTGCGGTCAGTTCCGGTAAAGGCGGCGTGGGTAAATCCTCCACGGCGGTAAACCTGGCGCTGGCACTGGCGGCGGAAGGGGCGAAAGTCGGCATTCTGGACGCCGATATCTACGGCCCATCAATTCCCACCATGCTGGGCGCAGAAAATCAGCGTCCAACTTCGCCGGACGGTACCCATATGGCACCGATTATGTCTCATGGCCTGGCAACCAATTCAATTGGTTATCTGGTCACTGACGACAATGCGATGGTGTGGCGTGGACCGATGGCGAGCAAGGCGTTAATGCAGATGTTGCAGGAAACCTTGTGGCCGGATCTCGACTATCTGGTGCTTGATATGCCGCCAGGCACCGGTGACATTCAATTGACGCTGGCGCAAAACATTCCAGTAACGGGTGCAGTCGTGGTCACCACCCCGCAGGACATCGCGTTGATCGATGCGAAAAAAGGCATTGTGATGTTCGAGAAAGTCGAGGTTCCGGTGCTCGGTATTGTCGAGAACATGAGTGTGCATATTTGTAGTAACTGTGGTCACCATGAACCGATTTTCGGTACCGGTGGTGCAGAGAAACTGGCTGAAAAATACCATACACAGCTGCTGGGGCAGATGCCGTTACACATCTCCTTACGTGAGGATCTCGATAAAGGCACGCCAACGGTTATCAGCCGTCCGGAGAGCGAATTTACCGCTATCTACCGCCAGCTGGCTGACCGCGTTGCAGCTCAGCTCTACTGGCAGGGTGAAGTCATTCCAGGCGAGATTTCCTTCCGCGCGGTCTAACGCCTATTAACCATTCTGGTTATTCTTCATACACCGCAGAGATGTTACATTGATGCGGTGTATTTGTTTTTGCCGCATTAATGAACACTTATTTAATACTGCGAATATTCTGCGGACCTTCGTCCGAAACTCTACAAAGTCGATTGATCGTACAGGCAATGCTTCATTATCATCCTTCGTGCTGTGTAGTGGATGTACAGCTATAGTTTGTTATGCACTCATTCTATCCAGGCATAACCTTTACTACAGGGATAACGTTCAATGAATAAGTATTGGCTGTCAGGAATTATTTTTCTTGCCTATGGATTGGCTTCTCCCGCGTTCTCTTCAGAGACTGCCACATTAACGATTAATGGCAGGATCAGTCCCCCAACATGCAGTATGGCTATGGTTAATAGTCAACCTCAACAGCATTGTGGTCAGTTAACGTATAATGTCGATACCCGTCATCAGGTTTCTTCGCCCGTCAAAGGTGTAACGACAGAAGTGGTTGTTGCAGGTAGTGATAGCAAACGTCGAATCGTGTTAAATCGCTACGATTAATTTGGCAACCTGATTTTAATTGCATTTAGAAAGCCGAAATCATTTATATAAATGATTTCGGCTTTTTTTATTGATATCAACAATACCATTTACATAAATCTACATTAATTAATAGATACGATAAATATTTAATACTCTTAAGTATTTGTTGTATTTATATTGCAATGGTTAATTTGTTTTAAATCAATAAAACAATATGTTTACATTGCGGCAACTTTTTTGATGTGAGAAATTTGTTTCCAAGAGATACAGACTCTTAACAACCAAAAATAAATTTTATTAAGGAACATATTATGAAACGTTCAATTATTGCTGTCGCTGTCTTTTCTTCTTTTTTTATGAGCGCTGGAGTATTTGCTGCAGACGTTGATACCGGAACATTAACTATTAAAGGGAATATTGCAGAATCTCCGTGTAAATTCGAAGCGGGTGGTGATTCAGTAAGTATTAATATGCCGACTGTACCAACCACTGTCTTTGAAGGTAAAGCTAAATATTCTACCTATGATGATGCAGTCGGTGTAACCAGCAGCATGTTAAAAATTAGCTGCCCGAAAGAAGTTGCTGGTGTAAAACTCTCGTTGATTACCAACGATAAAATAACTGGTAACGATAAGGCGATAGCCAGTAGCAACGATACTGTGGGTTACTATCTCTATTTAGGTGATAACAGCGATGTCCTGGATGTTTCTGCACCTTTTAATATTGAGAGTTATAAAACAGCGGAAGGTCAATATGCTATTCCGTTTAAAGCAAAATACCTGAAACTGACAGATAACTCAGTGCAATCAGGTGATGTATTATCTTCTCTGGTTATGCGTGTGGCGCAGGATTAATAAATAAAATTGCAAGTTTCTCCAGGTAATAAACATGGCCGCTATCCCCATGGCGGCTTTTTAATTTAAGAGGCATTAAGATGAAAGGATTATTATCTTTACTCATTTTTTCTATGGTCCTTCCTGCACATGCCGGAATTGTTATCTACGGGACGCGCATTATTTACCCGGCAGAAAATAAAGAAGTTATGGTGCAGTTGATGAACCAGGGAAACCGTTCTTCGCTGCTGCAGGCGTGGATTGATGATGGCGATACGTCGTTACCACCAGAAAAAATTCAGGTTCCTTTCATGTTAACGCCACCAGTGGCAAAAATAGGGGCAAATTCCGGGCAGCAAGTAAAAATCAAAATTATGCCGAATAAACTGCCCACTAATAAAGAAAGCATTTTTTATCTGAATGTTCTGGATATTCCACCAAATAGTCCAGAACAAGAAGGTAAGAATGCACTGAAGTTTGCGATGCAAAACAGAATCAAATTGTTTTACCGGCCGGCGGGTATTGCTCCGGTAAATAAAGCGACCTTTAAAAAGTTACTGGTAAATCGCAGTGGCAATGGATTGGTGATAAAAAATGACTCAGCTAATTGGGTGACGATTTCGGATGTCAAAGCTAATAATGTTAAAGTCAATTATGAAACTATTATGATTGCCCCCTTAGAAAGTCAGAGTGTTAATGTCAAAAGTAATAATGCAAATAACTGGTATCTGACCATTATCGATGACCACGGCAACTATATTAGTGACAAAATTTAATTGCAGGAGCTGCCTATGTTGAGAATGACCCCACTTGCATCAGCAATCGTAGCGTTATTGCTCGGCATTGAAGCTTATGCAGCTGAAGAAACCTTTGATACCCATTTTATGATAGGTGGAATGAAAGACCAGCAGGTTGCAAATATTCGTCTTGATGATAATCAACCCTTACCGGGGCAGTATGACATCGATATTTATGTCAATAAGCAATGGCGCGGGAAATATGAGATTATTGTTAAAGACAACCCGCAAGAAACATGTTTATCAAGAGAAGTTATCAAGCGGTTAGGCATTAATAGCGATAACTTCGCCAGCGGTAAGCAATGTTTAACATTTGAGCAACTTGTTCAGGGTGGGAGCTATACCTGGGATATCGGGGTTTTTCGTCTCGATTTCAGTGTCCCGCAGGCCTGGGTGGAAGAACTGGAAAGTGGCTATGTTCCACCGGAAAACTGGGAGCGGGGTATTAATGCGTTTTATACCTCTTATTATGTGAGTCAGTATTACAGTGACTATAAAGCGTCGGGTAATAGTAAGAGTACATATGTACGTTTTAACAGCGGGTTAAATTTACTGGGGTGGCAACTGCATTCTGATGCCAGTTTCAGTAAAACAAATAACAATCCAGGGGGGTGGAAAAGCAATACCCTGTATCTGGAACGTGGATTTGCCCAACTTCTCGGCACGCTTCGCGTGGGTGATATGTACACATCAAGCGATATTTTTGATTCTGTTCGCTTCAGAGGTGTGCGGTTGTTTCGTGATATGCAGATGTTGCCTAACTCGAAACAAAATTTTACGCCACGGGTGCAGGGGATTGCTCAGAGTAACGCGCTGGTAACTATTGAACAGAATGGTTTTGTGGTTTATCAGAAAGAGGTTCCTCCTGGCCCGTTTGCAATTACAGATTTGCAGTTGGCCGGAGGTGGAGCAGATCTTGATGTCAGCGTGAAAGAGGCGGACGGTTCGGTAACCACCTATCTGGTGCCTTATGCAGCGGTGCCAAATATGCTGCAACCCGGCGTGTCGAAATATGATTTTGCGGCGGGTCGTAGCCATATTGAAGGGGCGAGCAAACAAAGTGATTTTGTCCAGGCGGGTTATCAGTATGGTTTTAATAACTTATTGACGCTGTATGGTGGCTCGATGGTCGCGAATAATTATTACGCGTTCACTTTGGGGACTGGCTGGAATACACGCATTGGTGCCATTTCCGTCGATGCCACGAAGTCGCATAGTAAACAAGACAACGGCGATGTATTTGACGGGCAAAGTTATCAAATTGCCTACAACAAATTTGTGAGCCAAACGTCGACGCGTTTTGGTCTGGCGGCCTGGCGTTATTCGTCGCGTGATTACCGCACATTTAACGATTATGTGTGGGCAAATAATAAAGATAATTATCGCCGTGATGAAAACGATGTCTATGACATTGCCGATTATTACCAGAATGATTTTGGTCGCAAAAATAGCTTTTCCGCCAATATGAGCCAGTCATTGCCAGAAGGTTGGGGTTCTGTGTCATTAAGTACGTTATGGCGAGATTACTGGGGGCGTAGCGGCAGTAGTAAGGATTATCAGTTGAGTTATTCCAACAACCTGCGACGGATAAGCTATACCCTCGCGGCAAGCCAGGCTTATGACGAGAATCATCATGAAGAGAAACGTTTTAATATTTTTATATCGATTCCCTTTGATTGGGGTGATGACGTTTCGACGCCTCGTCGGCAAATATATATGTCTAACTCAACGACGTTTGATGATCAGGGGTTTGCCTCAAATAATACGGGATTATCAGGAACAGTAGGGAGTCGGGATCAGTTCAATTATGGTGTCAACCTGAGTCATCAACATCAGGGAAATGAAACGACAGCTGGAGCGAATTTAACCTGGAACGCGCCGGTGGCAACAGTGAATGGCAGTTATAGTCAGTCGAGTACTTATCGACAGGCTGGAGCCAGTGTTTCAGGGGGCATTGTCGCCTGGTCGGGTGGCGTTAATCTGGCGAACCGTCTTTCCGAAACGTTTGCTGTGATGAATGCGCCAGGAATTAAAGATGCCTATGTCAATGGGCAAAAATATCGCACAACAAACCGTAATGGAGTGGTGGTATACGACGGAATGACACCTTATCGGGAAAATCACCTGATGCTGGATGTGTCGCAAAGCGATAGCGAAGCAGAATTACGTGGCAACCGGAAAATTGCCGCCCCTTATCGCGGCGCGGTTGTACTGGTTAATTTTGATACCGATCAGCGCAAGCCCTGGTTTATAAAAGCGTTAAGAGCGGATGGGCAACCATTAACGTTTGGTTATGAAGTCAATGATATCCACGGTCATAATATTGGCGTTGTCGGCCAGGGAAGTCAGTTATTTATTCGCACCAATGAAGTACCGCCATCGGTTAATGTGGCAATTAATAAGCAACAAGGACTTTCATGCACAATCACCTTCGGTAAAGAGATTGATGAAAGTAGAAATTATATTTGCCAGTAATAGTCAGGTGGTTCTATGAAAATTCGCATAATGCTATTTATATTAATGATGATGGTTATGCCAGTGAGCTATGCAGCATGTTATAGTGAGTTATCTGTTCAGCACAATTTGGTTGTTCAGGGGGATTTTGCACTTACTCAAACACAAATGGCGACCTATGAGCATAATTTTAATGATTCGTCATGCGTAAGTACAAATACTATCACCCCTATGAGCCCGTCGGATATTATTGTTGGACTTTATAACGATACTATTAAATTAAATTTACATTTTGAATGGACCAATAAAAATAACATCACGTTGTCAAATAATCAGACCAGTTTCACCAGTGGTTATTCGGTAACGGTGACACCTGCGGCCAGTAATGCAAAAGTGAATGTTTCTGCGGGGGGCGGCGGTTCAGTGATGATTAATGGTGTTGCGACATTATCCAGTGCTTCATCATCGACACGCGGGAGTGCCGCAGTACAATTTCTACTGTGTTTATTAGGTGGCAAGTCATGGGATGCATGTGTAAATAGCTACAGAAATGCATTGGCACAAAATGCAGGTGTCTATTCCTTTAATCTGACATTGTCATACAACCCGATAACCACAACCTGCAAACCGGACGATTTATTAATTACTTTAGAGAGTATTCCCGTTTCACAATTACCAGCCACAGGTAACAAAGCAACAGTAAATAGTAAAAAAGGGGATATTATTCTGCGTTGTAAAAATTTATTAGGTCAACAAAATCAAACATCACGGAAAATGCAGGTGTATTTATCAAGTTCTGACTTGTTAACCAACAGCAACACAATACTGAAAGGTGCGGAAGATAATGGCGTAGGATTTATTCTTGAAAGTAATGGTTCGCCAGTCACACTTTTAAATATCACTAACAGCAGTAAAGGATACACAAATTTAAAAGAAATTGCGGCAAAGTTAAAACTTACAGATACAACGGTTTCAATTCCGATAACAGCCAGTTACTACGTCTACGATACAAACAAAGTTAAATCTGGCGCACTGGAGGCAACCGCACTAATCAACGTGAAATACGACTAATAACAAGCAAGACGAGCAAGTGGCTAATAATAAAAAATAACAAGGTGTCTGCATTTCCCCCTCATGATGAGGGGGCTTTTTTTAGCGATGATAAAAAATCTCACCGTCGTAGGCTTTAATGATTTTACCGTCGGTGTCGCTGATCAACACGTACGCGCCACCCATATAGGTCCAGTGCGTCCCGGCATCCGGCGCGGGCAGGTTACGTAACTGCCACTGCTTAATGTTGTACTCATCGGTTCGGTACATCTCTGGGACGGTATCACCTGGTTTGAAATGCTTAAAGTCAGCAATGAAACTACTTAACTCATACTTAGAAATTCCCGAGGTATTGGTCGAACCCGCGGTGGCTGGTGCGGCCCATGCTGCGCTGGTTACCAGCAAAAGCGCACCCAGCAACATCTTATTTTTTATGGTCATATACTCTCCACTTTGGGGATCTGTAATATCAGTCGCATATCTTTCCTGCCATACAATATAACTGACAAGCGATATTTTGTTAGTGATCCCATGATTTCGTAAAAAGTGTAAATGAAAGGATGCCCTAAAAGCATCCTTAGCGAGCAGAGAGTCAGCGGAAATAGCTGATTTAAGAATCATCCTGGGCTGAAGATAACATGCAAGCCTAAAGGATTGAGTTATCGCATTATGCCCATGAATCCATGTACGCCCATATACACCCCGACTAAACCAATTAACAGACTGGAAAAATAGGGGGCGCGTTTAGCGAGAGTGTTAAATCCGCTCCAGCGTTTTGCAACTTGTTGAACACTGATTGCCGCTCCAACGCCTACTGTAACCAGCGTTAATGCCAGGCCGATGCTGAAACTGACGACCAGTGTTGCGCCCAGTGTCAGGGCTTTCAACTGAATGCAAATCAACAGCACGGTAATTGCTGCCGGGCAGGGAATAAGGCCACCTGTTAAGCCAAATAACAAAATTTGCCAGTTGGTGACCTCTCTACCATCAAAGCGTCGTTTAATGTCATTGGCATGGGCTCGTGCATGGGCATCCTGATACTCTTCGTTGTCGCCATGTTCATGATGGTGATGATGTTCGTGGTCGTGGTCGTGGTCGTGGTCTTGATGATGTTCGTGATCGTGGTGATGATGCTCATGATCATGCTCGTGCATATTCTCCAGCCAGTTGCGTTCGCCGCGCCAGGTACGCCAGAACATCCAGAAAGCGGTGCTAATAATGATCACTGCGGAAATCAACTGGAGCCACGGTTCTGCTGATTGAGCAGTAAAGCGCTTGCTGATCACCATCCCGCCAAAGGCAATCAACCAGACCACTGCGGTATGCGAAATGGTTGCTGCCAGTCCGAGCATCACCGCCTGTTTAATGGTGCCTTTGATGGCGATGATAAACGCCGCCATCATCGTTTTTGAGTGCCCTGGTTCCAGGCCATGAAGAGCACCAAGTAAGATGGCGCTGGGGATGAAGAACCAGGCGTTTCCTTGCTGAAGAAGAGTTGTAAATTCGGTCATGATAATAATTCTTAGTATTAATTCGGCAATCTGATTCTACTCCCCCCCAGTACTTGATACTACCCCCCAGTAGATTAATAGTGCTATGATTTTTCATATTCTTGTTAACCAGGTGTTGCCATGTCTCATACAATCCGTGATAAACAGAAACTGAAAGCGCGTGCCAGTAAGATTCAGGGCCAGGTCGTGGCGCTCAAGAAAATGCTCGACGAACCGCACGAATGCGCTGCAGTTTTACAACAGATTGCTGCTATCCGTGGAGCGGTAAACGGTCTGATGCGGGAAGTGATTAAAGGTCATCTGACGGAACACATCGTTCACCAGGGGGATGAGCTAAAACGTGAAGAAGATCTGGATGTCGTTCTGAAGGTGCTGGATTCATATATCAAATAATTTATTAACGCGATTGTAAAACTGCCGTTTTTCCTCGTTTACAACGGGTGCGCTGGACATTACCATCCTCCTCTGCGATTTATCATCGCAACCAAACGACTCGGGGTGCCCTTCTGCGTGAAGGCTGAGAAATACCCGTATCACCTGATCTGGATAATGCCAGCGTAGGGAAGTCACGGACCACCAGGTCATTGCTTCTTCACGTTATGGCAGGAGCAAACTATGCAAGTCGACCTGCTGAGTTCCGCGCAATCTGCGCACACGTTACACCTTTTTCACCAACATTCCCCTCTTGTGCACTGCATGACCAACGATGTGGTGCAAACCTTTACTGCCAATACCTTACTGGCGCTCGGTGCATCGCCAGCGATGGTTATCGAAACCGAAGAGGCCAGTCAGTTTGCGGCTATCGCCAGTGCCTTGTTGATTAACGTTGGCACACTGACGCAGCCACGCGCACAGGCGATGCGTGCTGCCGTTGAGCAAGCAAAAAGCTCTCAAACACCCTGGACGCTTGATCCAGTAGCGGTTGGTGCGCTCGATTATCGCCGCCATTTTTGTCATGAACTTTTATCTTTTAAACCGGCAGCGATACGTGGTAATGCTTCGGAAATCATGGCATTAGCTGGCGTTGCTACTGGCGGACGGGGAGTGGATACCACTGACGCGGCAGCTAATGCGATACCCGCTGCACAAACACTGACACGGGAAACTGGCGCAATCGTCGTGGTCACTGGCGAGGTGGATTATGTTACCGATGGTCGTCGCACCGTTGGCATTCACGGCGGCGATCCGTTAATGGCCAAAGTGGTAGGAACTGGCTGTGCATTATCGGCAGTTGTCGCTGCCTGCTGTGCGTTACCAGGCGATATGCTGGAAAATGTCGCATCTGCCTGTCACTGGATGAAACAAGCCGGAGAACGCGCAGTCGCCAGAAGCGAGGGGCCAGGCAGTTTTGTTCCACATTTCCTTGATGCGCTCTGGCAATTGACGCAGGAGGTGCAGGCATGAAACGAATTAACGCTCTGACGATTGCCGGTACTGATCCGAGTGGTGGTGCGGGGATTCAGGCCGATCTTAAAACCTTCTCGGCACTTGGCGCTTATGGTTGCTCAGTTATTACTGCACTGGTGGCGCAAAATACCCGTGGCGTACAGTCGGTGTATCGCATTGAGCCTGATTTTGTCGCCGCCCAGCTCGATTCGGTGTTCAGCGATGTGCGAATCGATACCACTAAAATCGGTATGTTGGCGGAAACCGATATTGTTGAAGCGGTGGCAGAACGGTTGCAACGTTATCAGATCCAAAACGTGGTACTCGACACCGTTATGCTGGCAAAAAGCGGCGACCCACTGCTTTCACCTTCGGCAGTTGCCACGCTACGCAGTCGATTATTGCCACAGGTTTCATTAATAACGCCAAACTTGCCCGAAGCAGCCGCCTTGCTCGACGCGCCACACGCGCGCACCGAACAGGAAATGCTGGAACAAGGGCGATCGCTGTTGGCGATGGGCTGTGGCGCAGTGCTAATGAAAGGTGGTCATCTGGATGATGAGCAAAGCCCGGACTGGCTGTTTACCCGCGAGGGTGAACAACGGTTTACCGCACCGCGCATTATGACCAAAAACACCCACGGCACTGGTTGTACACTCTCTGCGGCGTTGGCTGCACTACGCCCGCGTCATACAAACTGGGCTGACACCGTACAGGAGGCAAAAAGCTGGCTTTCATCGGCGTTAGCCCAGGCCGACACGCTGGAAGTTGGTCACGGTATTGGTCCGGTTCACCACTTCCACGCCTGGTGGTGAGCACCGTACTATAGCTGCTTTGGTTATTGTCAGCCTTTGGCACTGACATTCAGGGATGAAACCAATGCAGCTAAGAATTACCAGTCGAAAAAAACTCACCGCTCTATTATGCGCTCTTGGGCTAATTTCCATCGTTGCAATTTATCCGCGTCAGACGGTGAATTTTTTCTATTCGACAGCAATTCAGATTAAAGACTACATCCACTTCTACGGTTATCGCCCGGTTAAATCTTTCGCTATTCGCATTCCTGCCAGTTACACCATTCACGGAATAGATGTTTCGCGCTGGCAGGAGCGGATCGACTGGCAGCGGGTGGCAAAAATGCGCGACAACGGTATCCGCTTACAGTTTGCTTTTATTAAGGCGACGGAAGGCGAAAAGCTGGTGGACCCGTATTTTTCGCGTAACTGGCAACTAAGCCGCGAAAATGGCCTGCTGCGCGGGGCGTATCATTATTTCTCCCCGTCGGTAGCAGCGCCTGTTCAGGCGCGATTATTTCTGCAAACGGTGGATTTCTCACAAGGCGATTTCCCTGCCGTGCTGGACGTAGAAGAACGGGGAAAATTATCGGCAAAAGAATTACGCAAGCGGGTAAGTCAGTGGCTAAAAATGGTCGAAAAAAGTACGGGAAAAAAGCCGGTTATTTACTCAGGAGCCGTTTTTTATCACACCAATCTGGCGGGCTATTTCAATGAATATCCGTGGTGGGTGGCTCACTACTATCAACGTCGTCCGGACAATGACGGCATGGCCTGGCGTTTCTGGCAGCATTCCGACCGTGGGCAGGTAGATGGCATTAATGGTTCGGTGGATTTTAATGTGTTTAATGGCACAGAGGAGGAGTTGCAGGCATTCGTTGATGGGATTAAAGAAACGCCTTAAATAAGAAGCAGTGATATACTCCCACCAGACTCCCCGGCAGGAAAAAGACAAATGGAACAAGCGCATACCCAGCTGATTGCCCAACTGAACGAGCGTATTTTAGCGGCGGATAACACACCGCTTTATATTAAGTTTGCCGAAACGGTAAAAAATGCCGTGCGCAGCGGGGTGCTGGAGCATGGCAATATTTTGCCCGGTGAGCGTGATTTAAGTCAGTTAACCGGCGTTTCACGCATTACGGTGCGCAAGGCGATGCAGGCGCTGGAAGAAGAGGGTGTGGTGACGCGTTCGCGCGGTTACGGCACGCAGATCAACAACATCTTCGAATACTCGTTGAAAGAAGCGCGAGGTTTTTCTCAGCAGGTGGTATTGCGCGGGAAAAAGCCCGATACGCTATGGGTTAACAAGCGTGTCGTGAAATGTCCCGAAGAAGTCGCGCAGCAGCTGGCGGTCGAAGCGGGAAGTGATGTCTTTTTGCTTAAGCGTATTCGCTATGTCGATGAAGAAGCGGTATCGATTGAGGAATCGTGGGTTCCGGCGCATTTAATTCATGATGTTGATGCCATCGGAATTTCTCTTTATGACTATTTCCGCAGCCAGCACATTTACCCACAACGTACACGTTCCCGCGTTAGCGCCCGGATGCCAGATGCCGAGTTTCAGTCACATATTCAGTTAGATAGCAAAATACCGGTGCTGGTGATCAAGCAAGTGGCGCTTGACCAACAGCAACGGCCTATTGAATACAGCATTAGCCACTGTCGCAGCGATCTATACGTTTTTGTTTGCGAGGAGTAGTTCCTCGCGCGTTGGCGCACAATCACCGCCCCGATGCCCGACAACCCACGACGCCACTGCATTGCCCAGTAATACGGCATCCGCCAGTGGCAGACCAGAGGCCAGCCCGGCAAGTACGCCACCGGCATGACTGTCGCCCGCCCCAATGGTGTCGACAACTTGCGTTGGAAATGCCGGAATGCAGCCAGAAGCGTCGTTGCTGAAATACCATGCGCCTTCTTTATCGAGACGAACGATCAACGGCGCGGCAAATTTCTCCTGCCATTGTTTGCCAAGTGTTGTTATCTCTGCGGATAAAGCAAAACGTTCGGCGGCAATCTCAGCCTCTTGACGATTGAGCGACACTAAAGGTCGACAGGCCATGATCCGCGCCAGTAATGCATCCGGGATATCGCCAATACGTGGGCCAAAATCGATAAACGGCGTCACGTCTTGCAGCTTTTCCAGCCATTCCACTAATAATTCGCCGCAGGGCGAGGCCAGTTGATAACCGGAAAAATAGAGCAGGCTGCCAGGCGCAACGGTTAATCGCGCCAGACACTGGCGATTCCACTGATTTTCCACACCGCTGAATGACATAAAAGTGCGTTCGCCATCCGGCTCAACCAGCGCCAGACACCAGCCGTTATCACCTTCGGCGTTATCGATCAGGCTGATTAAGCCCTCTTTTGCCATCCGGTTGCGAATAATCTCCGCCCACACGCCCTGACCGAGCGGCAAGGCGTTACCCGCTTCGATGCCGAGGCGTTTTAACGCCACGGCAATATTCAGGGCGCAGCCGCCAACGTTAACGCTCTGCTGTTTCAGTTCGATATCGCACCCACGCCAGGGGAGGGCATAAGCGTCGGCGATCACATCAATGACCGCCGCGCCAATCACCATAACTGGCTGACGCGTGGTTAATTCAGGCAGCAGCGTGTGTAATCGAGCGCCGCTCATACCGCCTCCCGTTGTTGACGATATTTCGCCAGCGCTGTGGCATAGCGGTTGAAATCAAGCTGATTTACTGCATCCAGTTCCGCCTTTAACGCAGGATCGATAGCGTTAACGCCATGCAACGCGCCGCAAATTGCCGTCGCCATAGCACCTATGGTGTCTGTGTCGCCGCCAAGGTTAGCGCACAGGACGGCGCAGCGATTCGGGTCGGTTTGTGCCAGTTCAACCAGCGCAATGGCGCACGGAACGGACTCAATAGTGCTGGTACCTGCGCCAACGACCTGGTAAAGCTGTTCGCTGGCGGATTCAGTGCCGTCGGCATTGCGCACAATTTTCAGCGCAATCTCCAGACGTGCTGCCAGTGAGGCGCTGAAGGTAGTGATGCGTTTTTGCTGTGCATGTCGCGCAATTGAAGGCAGTGAATCAACAATCGCTGACCAGCTTTCTCCGTCAATGGCACGAGAAATCGCCCATGCGATGACTACCGCGCCTGCAACCGCCAGATCGGATTTATGGGTCGGGCTGGACGCCAGCGCCACATCATCAATAAAGGAATCAACATCACTCGCCGGAAGCAAACAACCTAATGGCGAGACGCGCATCGCTGCGCCGTTGGTCACGCCGTTGTTTTCCAGTTCAGCAACGGGTTTACCGTCGCGAATGGCGTTGAGAGCAATCTTCGAGGTCGGACCTAGTACGTTTTTGTTAAAGGCGTCGAAACGCAGCGCCCAGTCGAGAATATTACGCCCAATCAGATTCGGGTCGATCTTGCCTTCACGTTCCAGTAACGCATCCGCCAGACACAGCGCCATCGAGGTATCGTCGGTGAATTCGGCGCGGTTAAAATAACAGGCCGCGTTATTCTCCTTTGGTCCAGGCAGAAAACGGTCAATCCAGCCAAAGTGTGCTTTAACGCGGCTGCGTGGCCAAAGCTCGGAGGGCATCCCCATCGCATCCCCTAACGCCTGCCCATAAAGAGCACCGAGAATACGTTCTGTTTTCATTTAACTTCCCCTTGTGTCAACGCAATATCGCGATCATCGACCTTGATAGCCGTAATTTCGTTGTCGGATTCGCGGAAAAAAATCATGAAAAGCACGGCGATAATGGCAATCATCACCGCGCCAAAAGTCCACATCCCGGACCAGTTGAAAGTCAGTCCGTTTACCGGTTCCTGATAAGCGAACATCTTTTCCATCATCACACCGCCAAGACGATAGCCGAGCAAACTGCCGAAGCCCTGGCAGCAGAGCGTGATCAGACCCTGCGCGGCGGTACGCATATGCACGGGGGCTTTTTTATCGACATAGATGTAAGCGGTAACGTAGTAAAAATCGTAACTTACGCCGTGCAGCAAAATGCCGAGGAACAGTAACGCGTAGGTGAAATATTCATCCGCACTACCGTAAATAAAAAAGCCATAGCGGATCGCAGCGGTGACCAGACCAAGCAATAATACCTTTTTGATACCAAAGCGTTTGGTGAAAAACGGCAATGCCAGCATAAAGAATATTTCAGAGAACTGGCCGAGCGTCATCCAGCCGGTGGCGTTTTTCATGCCAACTTCGGTCAGATAACCGTTGGCAAAGATGTAATAGAACGCCAGTGGCATCGCAAACAGGAATGAACAGAAGAAAAAGACGAGGAAGTTTTTATCGCGCAGCAGGATCAGCGCATCCAGGCCGAGCATGACTTTAATGTCCATTTTGCCGGTGCTTTTTGGCGGCGTGTCGGGCAGGAAAAACGCAAACACACCGAGCAGAGCAGAACTTCCGGCGGTAATCAGCAGCGGGATGTTAGTCGGTGAGATATCGGCATACCCCAGCATTTGCGGCAAGAAACCACATGCCAGACCAGAGGCAATCCAGCCGATAGTGCCCATCACACGAATGCGCGGGAAATCACGCTCCACATCCGGCACGTTGGCAAAAGCGATACTGTTAGTCAGCGCAATGGTCGGCATATAGGTTAGCGAGTAGGCCAGCAGTAACGGGAAGAACCCGGCAAAAGTGGTCTGTTGCGCAGCGAAATACATCAGCAGCGCCCCTGCGAACATCAATACCGCCAGCACTTTTTGCGCCGAGAAAAAGCGGTCAGTGATGGAGCCAACCAGAATTGGCGACAGGATCGCCGCAATGGCTGTGCAGGCATACGACCAGCCAATTTCTCCGGCACTAAAACCGCTTTTACTTAACCACAACCACAATGGCACAAACCACGCGCCCCAGATAAACCATTCAACAAACATCATGAACGACAGCTTTGCTGTTGTTTTCATCTTTTAATTCCTTCATGACAGGTAATGTAAGGTACGCGATGACAATACCACTTAATAATACCTTTTAAATACCTTTGTGGTGAAAACTTGACCGCGCTAACATTTTTTCTGATGAATCGAGCCAACAGAAAACGCTGAAAAAACATCCAAAAGATGGAAAAACTCGCCCGTAACGACCAGGATTATGATTGCCCGCAAAAGGCGGGCCAGGACAATCCATAGCCGATATCCAATCGGAATTTACGGGAGCATAGTAATGACAGATATTGCGCAGTTGCTTGGCAAAGACGCCGACAACCTTTTACAGCACCGTTGTATGACTATTCCTTCTGACCAGCTTTATCTCCCCGGACATGACTACGTAGACCGCGTGATGATTGACAATAATCGCCCGCCTGCGGTGTTACGTAATATGCAGACGTTGTACAACACCGGGCGTCTGGCTGGCACAGGATATCTTTCTATTCTGCCCGTTGACCAGGGCGTTGAGCACTCTGCCGGAGCTTCATTTGCCGCTAACCCGCTCTACTTTGACCCGAAAAACATTGTTGAACTGGCGATCGAAGCGGGCTGTAACTGTGTGGCGTCAACTTACGGCGTGCTGGCGTCGGTATCGCGGCGTTACGCGCATCGCATTCCATTCCTCGTCAAACTTAATCACAACGAGACGCTAAGTTACCCGAATACCTACGATCAAACGCTGTATGCCAGCGTGGAGCAGGCGTTCAACATGGGCGCGGTGGCGGTTGGTGCGACTATCTATTTTGGCTCGGAAGAGTCACGTCGCCAGATTGAAGAAATTTCTGCGGCTTTTGAACGTGCGCACGAGCTGGGCATGGTGACAGTGCTGTGGGCCTATTTGCGTAACTCCGCCTTTAAGAAAGATGGCGTTGATTACCATGTCTCCGCCGACCTGACTGGTCAGGCGAACCATCTGGCGGCAACCATAGGTGCAGATATCGTCAAACAAAAAATGGCGGAAAATAACGGCGGCTATAAAGCAATTAATTACGGTTATACCGACGATCGCGTGTACAGCAAGTTAACCAGCGAAAACCCGATTGATCTGGTGCGTTATCAGTTAGCTAACTGCTATATGGGCCGGGCCGGGTTGATAAACTCCGGCGGTGCTGCAGGCGGTGAAACTGACCTCAGCGATGCAGTGCGTACTGCGGTTATCAACAAACGCGCTGGCGGAATGGGGCTGATTCTTGGACGTAAGGCGTTCAAGAAATCGATGGCTGACGGCGTGAAACTGATTAACGCCGTGCAGGACGTTTATCTCGATAGCAAAATTACTATCGCCTGATACGAACGGCACTACCCCGTAGGACGGATAAGGCGTTTACGCCGCATCCGGCAACCTATGCCTGATGCGACGCTGAAGCGTCTTATCATGCCTACGCAGCGCTGCCACATATGTTTACGCCGCATCCGGCATAAAAACACGCACACTTCGTTACGGCTTCCCCTGGGAGGCCGTTTTTTTTGCCTGTCATTCTGGCTTAATTTTCATATTGTCGTTTTTGTGATCGTTATCTCGACATTTAAAAACAAATCATTTCATTATATTTTGAAATCGAAAACAAACGACAGGATATGAAAATGTACGTGGTATCGACAAAGCAGATGCTGAACAACGCACAGCGCGGCGGTTATGCGGTTCCGGCATTCAATATTCACAATCTCGAAACGATGCAAGTGGTGGTAGAAACCGCTGCCAACCTGCATGCGCCGGTCATCATCGCCGGAACGCCTGGCACATTTACTCATGCTGGTACAGAAAATCTGTTGGCGCTGGTCAGCGCGATGGCGAAGCAATATCACCATCCACTGGCAATTCATCTCGACCATCACACGAAATTTGACGATATCGCTCAGAAGGTTCGTTCTGGCGTGCGCTCAGTCATGATTGACGCCTCGCATTTGCCTTTTGCGCAAAATATTTCACGGGTCAAAGAGGTGGTGGATTTTTGCCATCGCTTTGATGTCAGCGTTGAAGCGGAGCTGGGGCAACTTGGCGGCCAGGAAGATGATGTGCAAGTCAATGAAGCCGATGCGTTGTACACCAACCCCGTTCAGGCGCGTGAATTTGCCGAGGCAACCGGAATTGATTCCCTGGCGGTCGCCATCGGCACGGCTCATGGTATGTATGCCAGCGCACCGGCGCTTGATTTTTCTCGACTGGAGGACATTCGCCAGTGGGTGAACTTACCGCTGGTGCTGCATGGCGCGTCAGGGTTATCGACTAAGGATATTCAGCAAACCATCAAACTGGGGATATGCAAAATCAACGTTGCAACGGAGCTGAAAAATGCCTTCTCGCAGGCGTTAAAAAATTACCTGACCGAGCACCCCGAAGCGACCGATCCCCGGGATTATTTGCAGTCGGCTAAATCCGCAATGCGCGATGTGGTGAGCAAAGTGATTGCCGATTGTGGTTGCGAAGGCAGGGCATAACGCACCTGCCATTTAACAAGGAAAAAACATGAAAACGTTAATTGCCCGGCATAAAGCTGGTGAACATATCGGCATATGTTCAGTCTGTTCTGCCCATCCGTTGGTTATCGAAGCGGCGCTGGCATTTGATCGCAACAGCACGCGCAAAGTGCTGATTGAAGCAACGTCAAACCAGGTCAATCAATTTGGCGGTTATACCGGAATGACACCGGCAGACTTTCGCGAATTTGTTTTTACGATTGCCGATAAAGTTGGGTTTGCACGCGAACGCATTATTCTCGGCGGCGATCATCTGGGGCCAAACTGCTGGCAGCAAGAAAATGCGGATGCGGCGATGGAAAAATCCGTCGAGCTGGTAAAGGCATATGTTCGTGCTGGCTTCAGTAAAATTCATCTTGATGCGTCAATGTCCTGCGCGGGGGATCCCATACCGTTAGCACCAGAAACGGTTGCGGAACGAGCTGCTGTGCTTTGCTTTGCTGCGGAAAGTGTGGCGACAGATTGCCAGCGTGAGCAACTGAGCTATGTCATTGGCACCGAAGTTCCGGTTCCGGGCGGTGAGGCCAGCGCCATTCAGTCAGTACACATCACCCATGTTGAAGATGCCGCCAATACTTTACGTACGCATCAAAAGGCCTTTATTGCCCGTGGGCTGACAGAGGCGTTAACACGCGTGATTGCCATCGTGGTGCAGCCGGGTGTGGAATTTGATCACAGCAATATTATACATTATCAGCCGCAGGAAGCGCAGGCGCTGGTGCAATGGATAGAAAATACCCGAATGGTTTATGAAGCACATTCTACCGATTACCAGACCCGGACGGCTTATTGGGAATTAGTCCGCGATCACTTTGCAATATTGAAAGTCGGTCCCGCATTAACCTTTGCTTTACGTGAGGCGATATTTGCGCTGGCGCAAATTGAGCAGGAACTTATCACCCCCGAAAATCGCAGCGGTTGCCTGGCGGTAATTGAAGAAGTGATGCTCGACGAACCGCAGTACTGGAAGAAATATTATCGCACGGGTTTTAACGATTCATTACTGGATATTCGTTACAGCCTGTCGGATCGTATTCGTTATTACTGGCCGCATAGTCGGATTAAAAATAGCGTTGAAACGATGATGGTGAATCTGCAAGGCGTGGACATCCCACTGGGCATGATTAGTCAGTATCTTCCCAAACAATTTGAACGCATTCAGTCCGGGGAATTATCAGCAATACCGCATCAGCTGATTATGGATAAAATTTATGATGTTTTGCGCGCTTATCGCTACGGCTGTGCGGAATAAGGACGGTATATGACTAACCTGTTTGTTCGTAGCGGAATTTCTTTTGTCGATCGTAGCGAAGTTTTAACCCATATCGGTAATGAGATGCTCGCCAAAGGTGTGGTTCATGATACCTGGCCACAGGCATTAATTGCCAGAGAAGCAGAATTCCCTACCGGGATAATGCTTGAGCAGCACGCCATTGCAATACCGCATTGTGAGGCGATTCATGCTAAGTCGTCAGCCATTTATCTGTTAAGGCCAACAAATAAAGTTCATTTTCAGCAAGCGGATGATGATAACGACGTGGCGGTATCGTTGGTTATTGCGTTGATTGTGGAAAATCCGCAGCAGCAATTGAAACTTTTACGCTGTTTATTTGGCAAGTTACAACAGCCCGATATCGTCGAGACACTAATCACTCTTCCTGAAACTCAGTTAAAGGAATACTTCACAAAGTATGTTTTAGATTCAGACGAATAAATCCCTCTGTAACAATAAAAAGGACTATTTATGAAACGCAAGATTATTGTCGCTTGCGGAGGCGCGGTTGCGACCTCTACGATGGCGGCGGAAGAAATTAAAGAGTTGTGTCAGAGTCATAATATTCCTGTTGAATTAATCCAGTGTCGGGTTAATGAAATAGAAACCTATATGGATGGCGTGCATTTGATATGCACCACTGCCAGGGTGGATCGTAGTTTTGGCGATATTCCGTTAGTTCACGGCATGCCTTTTGTTTCTGGTGTCGGTATCGAAGCATTACAAAATAAAATTCTGGCTATCTTACAGGGGTGACCTATGTTTTCAGAAGTCATGCGTTATATTCTCGATCTCGGCCCTACGGTGATGTTGCCGATTGTCATCATTATTTTTTCTAAAATTTTAGGCATGAAGGCAGGCGATTGCTTTAAAGCGGGTCTGCATATCGGGATTGGCTTTGTTGGCATTGGCCTTGTGATTGGCTTAATGCTGGATTCCATTGGTCCGGCGGCGAAAGCGATGGCGGAAAATTTCGACCTGAATCTGCATGTGGTCGATGTCGGCTGGCCGGGCTCTTCACCAATGACCTGGGCGTCGCAAATTGCGCTGGTGGCGATTCCGATTGCGATTCTGGTTAACGTGGCGATGTTACTGACCCGTATGACGCGGGTGGTAAATGTTGATATCTGGAATATCTGGCATATGACCTTCACCGGCGCGTTGCTGCATCTGGCAACCGGTTCATGGATGATAGGGATGGCAGGTGTGGTAATTCACGCGGCGTTTGTTTATAAGCTCGGCGACTGGTTTGCCCGCGATACCCGAAATTTCTTTGAGCTGGAAGGCATTGCAATCCCGCACGGTACGTCGGCGTATATGGGGCCAATTGCGGTGCTGGTCGATGCTATCATCGAGAAAATCCCAGGCGTTAACCGAATTAAATTTAGCGCCGACGATATTCAGCGCAAATTTGGTCCGTTTGGCGAGCCTGTCACCGTGGGTTTTGTGATGGGGCTGATTATCGGCATCCTCGCGGATTACGATGTCAAAGGTGTATTGCAGCTGGCGGTAAAAACGGCGGCAGTTATGCTGCTGATGCCACGGGTGATTAAACCCATCATGGATGGTTTAACGCCCATCGCTAAGCAGGCCCGTAGTCGTTTACAGGCGAAGTTCGGCGGTCAGGAGTTCCTGATTGGCCTGGATCCCGCATTACTGCTGGGGCATACGGCGGTGGTATCGGCAAGCCTGATTTTTATTCCACTCACCATTTTAATTGCTGTTTGTGTGCCGGGTAATCAGGTGCTGCCGTTTGGCGATCTTGCCACTATCGGCTTCTTTGTGGCGATGGCGGTCGCGGTGCATCGTGGAAATCTGTTCCGCACCTTAATCTCGGGTGTCATCATTATGAGCATCACCCTGTGGATCGCGACGCAAACTATTGGTTTGCACACCCAACTGGCGGCTAATGCTGGGGCGTTAAAAGCCGGAGGTATGGTGGCTTCAATGGATCAGGGCGGTTCTCCCATTACCTGGTTACTGATTCAGGTTTTCTCCCCGCAAAATATTCCCGGTTTCATTATTATCGGCGCAATTTATCTTACCGGTATTTTCATGACCTGGCGTAGAGCGCGTGGTTTTATTAAACAAGAGAAAGCCGTTCTCGCAGAATAATTTTTACCTGAGGGGGAGGTTATCCCCCTTAACAATCAGGAGTTTTTATGAAATCAGTGGTGAATGATACTGATGGTATCATGCGCGTTGCAGAAAGCGTCATTCCTGAAATTAAACATCAGGATGAGGTGCGGGTAAAAATTGCCAGCTCGGGCTTATGTGGTTCCGATTTACCCAGGATATTTAAAAATGGTGCACATTATTATCCAATAACGTTAGGCCATGAATTTAGCGGCTATATTGATGCGGTGGGATCCGGTGTTGATGATTTACATCCTAGCGATGCGGTTGCCTGTGTGCCGTTATTACCCTGTTTTACTTGTCCAGAGTGTCTGAAAGGGTTTTATTCCCAGTGCGCAAAATATGATTTTATTGGCTCACGGCGTGATGGTGGATTTGCCGAATATATTGTCGTTAAGCGGAAAAATGTCTTTGCTCTACCCACGGATATGCCTATTGAGGATGGGGCTTTTATTGAACCGATTACCGTTGGCCTGCATGCTTTTCATTTAGCGCAAGGTTGTGAGAATAAAAACGTTATTATTATTGGTGCCGGAACCATTGGCCTACTGGCTATTCAGTGCGCTGTCGCGCTGGGAGCAAAGAGTGTGACGGCGATCGACATTAGCTCAGAAAAACTGGCACTGGCAAAATCTTTCGGTGCGATGCAAACATTTAACAGTAGCGAAATGAGCGCGCCGCAAATGCAGGGCGTTTTACGCGAGCTGCGCTTTAATCAGCTTATCCTCGAGACGGCTGGCGTACCGCAAACTGTCGAACTGGCGGTAGAGATTGCCGGTCCTCATGCCCAACTGGCGCTGGTGGGGACGTTGCATCAGGATCTGCATTTAACATCGGCAACGTTTGGCAAAATATTGCGTAAAGAGCTGACGGTTATCGGCAGTTGGATGAACTACTCCAGCCCTTGGCCTGGGCAGGAGTGGGAAACGGCGAGCCGGTTGCTGACAGAACGTAAGTTAAGCCTGGAGCCATTAATCGCTCACCGTGGAAGCTTTGAATGCTTCGCCCAGGCGGTGCGTGACATCGCTCGTAATGCTATGCCGGGCAAAGTGTTGCTCATTCCCTGAAACCGCGGGCCAGCGTGATGCTGGCCCGGTATTGTGCAAAACAGATCATTCACCAATGGTCCCCCTTCGTTTACACTAGCCACAATTGAATATGGGTAAATGACGATGAATTCATTCGAGCGAAGGAATAAGATCATCCAATTAGTGAATGAACAGGGAACCGTGCTTGTTCAGGATCTGGCGGGAGTATTTGCTGCCTCGGAAGCGACAATCCGTGCCGATTTGCGCTTTCTCGAACAAAAAGGCGTGGTTACGCGCTTTCATGGCGGTGCGGCGAAAATAATGTCCGGTAATAGTGAAACCGAGACCCAGGAAGTCGGGTTTAAAGAGCGATTTCAGCTCGCCAGCGCGCCAAAAAACAGAATAGCGCAGGCGGCAGTCAAAATGATCCACGAAGGGATGACCGTTATTCTCGACAGCGGAAGTACGACAATGCTTATCGCCGAAGGATTAATGACCGCCAAAAATATCACGGTGATTACCAACAGTCTCCCGGCAGCGTTTGCCCTTTCCGAAAATAAAGACATTACTCTGGTCGTCTGCGGTGGCACGGTCCGCCATAAAACGCGCTCGATGCATGGTTCCATTGCCGAGCGTTCATTGCAGGATATTAATGCCGATTTAATGTTTGTCGGTGCTGATGGTATTGATGCGGTTAATGGTATTACGACCTTTAATGAAGGTTATTCGATTAGCGGGGCGATGGTCACCGCCGCTAATAAAGTGATTGCCGTTCTCGATTCATCGAAATTTAACCGTCGCGGTTTTAATCAGGTACTGCCAATCGAAAAAATCGACATTATTATTACCGACGATGCTGTGTCAGAGGTGGATAAACTGGCATTGCAGAAGACACGGGTGAAATTAATTACGGTGTAGTATTGTTCTGTATGCCGGATAAGGTATTTACACCGCATCCGGCATTACGGATTCTCCCTGGTTCAAGAGAGAATAGTTTGATTAACGCAATAATGGACAATCTGGTGGTAATCGACAACGCAACGCCGCCGGAAGTATTTCAATATGGAAGTTTTGCCCACTCAACGGTTCGCCATCAAGATTAAAAGTGATTTCGTGTGGGGCTTGTATATCAAACCACGACGAAGCGCCTTCGATAATATTCGGGTTATCTTCGTCAGATTTTAAGGTTGATACGAGAGCCGGAAGAATTTCATCGCCGGTAAAAATGCGCAGTTGCAGCAAGCCATCGTTAATTAACGCGTTCGGACACAATTGCTGACCGCCACCGGCCTGACGCCCGTTACCAATACCAATGACCAGGGCGTCACCTTGCCAGTGAAAGTTTTCACCGCGGATTTCACAACGGTCCGGTTGCAGAGTATCCATGCGCATTAAGCCATGAATGATGTAAGAGACGCCACCCAGCGCGGCTTTTAATTTTTCCGGCGTTTCTGTGGTAATACGTGTCCCAAACCCGCCTGTCGCCATATTAATAAAACAGGTTTGTTTGTTGACCTGCGCCATATCTATCGCAATGGCGTTACCGGCAATTGCCAGTTTCAGCGCCTTATCCAGTGCCTCAGGAATCCCTACACTGGTGGCAAAATCATTGGCGGTTCCTAATGGCAAAATTCCCAGCGCGGGTATGTCATCCCCCTCACACTGAATCAACGCCGTAGAAACTTCATTAATGGTGCCATCGCCACCACCGGCAATCACCGTTGCGACGCCCAACTTCCGGGCCTCCTCTACATATCGTGCGGCATCGCCTTTCTCCCAGGTGACCCGCACATGGATCGTCATTCCTTCCTCACGCAACAGCATAATTGCTTCGCGCAAGGGTAGATTGTCAGTACTTTTGCCATTAAGAATCAGTAAGCTGGCGGGAAATTCTGCCATGATCGTATGTGCCTTTATGATTGGTCTGTAGATAGTGTAGAGCAGAAAAGAAAAGGTGGAGTCAGAACAGGATGAAAGTCGGAGGATAAAAAGTCAGTTCAAGTATGGGGGATTCAGTGGTTACCACCAGGAGCTTGCAATGGGAACAGCGAATATTAACGGTAGCCACCGATAAATTTCAAAAAAGAGCATATGCCTAATATTCAACCAAACAGTGGCATCTTAAATATACTATTCCAAATATATTAAAGCCCCATGGAGTTACTTGGAAAGGGCCTTCATGTCTGTAATTCCTACTTATGTAGGAAATGTTGTACAGAACATTTATTATAATCCTATTCAAATATAATAATCAGCCATTATTATATTTAAACACTAGAGAGTGTCGTTGGTATTTAATGGGGAAAGGTGAGATGAAAAAGATAGCTGCTATATCATTAATTAGTATTTTTATTATGTCTGGTTGTGCTGTGCATAATGATGAGACAAGTATCGGTAAATTTGGTCTTGCATATAAAAGTAATATTCAGCGTAAACTCGATAACCAATACTACACCGAAGCCGAAGCTTCTTTAGCCAGGGGCAGAATATCTGGTGCAGAAAATATAGTAAAAAATGATGCAGCCCATTTCTGTGTTACTCAGGGCAAAAAAATGCAGATAGTTGACCTGAAGACAGAAGGTGCAGGATTACATGGCGTCGCTCGTCTGACATTCAAATGTGGAGAGTGAGAATAGATTCAAGACTACGATGTACACATTCATTTTTATCTCTGATAGATGTTCTTCAACACCATTATTGAATGTGAGTAATAATGACAAACAGATAGATGAAACTAAAGCAGAATTTTTATTTTATGCCGCCATCAGAAAATGATGTCAAAAATATTCCAATGCTTTAGGTTCATTTTTTGGTAAGCGTCAAACATGCGCGTTCTGGCTGTGCGTAGCCGGAACCTGGGCGAGCACGATGCCGTTATGTGAAAGGCATCGTGCTATGAAGGGAGATTCTATCGATGTGGTCAATGGAAGACGGTGACCAGGGATAGGGCTTATGCATAAAAAATAAGCCCGTGTAAGGGAGATTACACAGGCTAAGGAGGTGGTTCCTGGTACAGCTAGCATTTTATGGGTTATGTTTTTCAGCGAAACGGATGATAACCTTAATAAATGCAGCTGTATGTGATCGGTTTCTAAGAATTTTCCATCCGGGAAAAATAATCGAAATTAATCACTTACCGTGGGGGTTACGCGTGGTTTCCCCGGAGAAATTACGCATCAGCAGCGCGTAATTTAGCTCAAGATCCTGCGGCACCGGGAGCCACACAGTATAACCATCGCCTGGTGCTACCGGCATAGCTTCGCCTTTGGCGTTTTCCATCTGCTCAAGGGTAAAGTTAATGTTGCCTTGCGGCGTCATCAGCTCAAGGCTGTCGCCAACGGAGAATTTATTTTTCACCGCTACCGCCGCGAGGTCCCCCTTGCGCTCACCGGTAAACTCACCAACAAACTGCTGGCGGTCAGAAACTGAATAACCGTATTCGTAGTTCTGATAATCGTCGTGAGTATGACGACGCAGAAATCCTTCGGTGTAACCACGATGCGCCAGACCTTCCAGAGTTTCCAGCAGGCTGGTATCGAACGGTTTTCCCGCAGCGGCGTCATCGATAGCTTTGCGGTAAACCTGTGCGGTGCGTGCGCAATAGTAGAAAGATTTAGTACGGCCTTCGATTTTCAGCGAATGCACGCCCATTTTGGTCAGGCGTTCTACATGGGCGATGGCGCGCAGATCTTTCGAGTTCATGATGTAAGTGCCGTGCTCATCTTCAAACGCGGTCATATACTCGCCCGGACGCTGGGCTTCTTCGATCATAAACACTTTGTCGGTTGGCGCGCCGATACCCAGCGTCGGCTCAACATTTTGCACCGGAATCGGCTCGTACTTGTGTACGATGTTGCCAACGTCATCTTCTTTCCCTTCCTGGACGTTGTACTCCCAGCGGCAGGCGTTGGTGCAGGTACCCTGGTTCGGATCGCGCTTGTTGATATAGCCAGAGAGCAGGCAGCGACCGGAGTAGGCCATGCACAGTGCGCCGTGAACGAAGATCTCGATCTCCATATCCGGCACCTGATTGCGGATCTCTTCAATCTCTTCCAGCGACAGCTCGCGAGAGAGGATCACGCGGGTCAGGCCCATTTGCTGCCAGAATTTCACCGTTGCCCAGTTTACGGCGTTAGCCTGCACCGAGAGGTGGATCGGCATTTCAGGGAAGTGCTCACGCACCAGCATAATCAGCCCTGGATCGGACATAATCAGCGCATCCGGCCCCATTTCCACCACCGGTTTCAGGTCACGGATAAAGGTTTTCAGCTTGGCGTTGTGCGGTGCAATGTTGACCACGACATAAAACTTTTTCCCCAGCGCGTGGGCTTCATTGATGCCGAGCTGAAGATTTTCGTGGTTGAATTCGTTGTTGCGCACACGCAGGGAGTAACGCGGCTGGCCCGCATAAACAGCATCTGCGCCATAAGCGAAAGCGTAACGCATATTTTTCAGCGTTCCCGCCGGGGAAAGGAGTTCCGGTTTAAACATAATTCTCTCGTTCTGATGACAGGTCAGATCCGCTTCACCTGATGAAGCGGTTAGGGGAGTGCCCCCACTTTAAGGGCGGGCATTGTAGCGCAATCGGCGGGTTTAGCTCCAGTGTAAATGTCTGGTGGCGTCCTGGTTTTGGTTAAGGATACGAATGACGATAATTTCCCCTGGTGATTGCAGGAAATAAATTACGTGGCGTTCAAAAGGAAGAACAAAAATACCTTCGCCTAATTCAGGTCTGGGCGTACCTATATTATTGTTACTCAGAATCTGGAGAACGTCTGAAAGATGTTCCACATATCTGTCGGCTTGTGGTTCGCCGAAATGGTGATAACTGTAATACCAGATGCCTTCTAAATCTTCATTGGCTTTTGGCATGAGTTTAATAATACGCACATTATTTCCTTATCCCTGCTTTCACCTTCCGTAAAAACGCGTCCTTTTCCCACGGCTGAGCTTCACCACTACTCAACCCTTCTGCAAGCATGTCACGTAACGCTTGCAGGCGAGACTCTGCTTGCTTTTCTCGAAGTAAGCGCAGTGACTCACGGATCACTTCGCTTTGGGTGCGATAGTCGCCGGATTCAATTAAGGACTCGATAAATTCACGCAACTCATCGCCGAGATCAACCGTCATCGTTCTGGCCATGTTTATGCTCTCCTGTAAGTAAAAATCTTACATCAGTGTATGTCATAAACCGGATAGCGTCACGAAAAGTATTAGAAGATATTTTGGCAGATGAACATGTTCAGGAGGATAAGCATGGAGATGTTAAACAAAGAAAGCACAATGAGTATTCATCAGTGTCCACTATTTTAATGGCGCAGGTAAATAAATAAGCGTTATTTGGAAATAAAGCCGGACGCCAACAATCCACGCCCGGCATCGTAATTACGTATTGTCTTTCACCGTCTGGCTTGTGCCATTGGCTTTAACGGAGGCAATTCCGGTTTCACGAGATTGCGCGGTGGCATACATCTGGCTGGAGCCGATAATTTGATGATTGGCGGCTTTCAGATTGAAATAGAATTTGCCGTTGCTTGCCGTTTTTTTCTCATAGCGTTCTTCTTGCGGGCTGTTGCTACGCACCGACGCGATGCCCTTTTCCGCAGAGGCTTTTGAAGTATACAGCTCGCTGGTGAGGATAGTCTCACCATTGCCCGCTTTTAGCACAAACCGGAACTGATTATCACTGCTCTTAGTGAGTTCAAACCAACCAGCCATAATGACTCCTTGATTGAAATTGCGTATCGAAAACAGCATCTAAAGGTGCTGTTTACCGATTAAAGTATGAGCGATTTTCTGGTGCCTGCCAGGGCGGAGAGATAATGTCAGTTTGCTGACCATGCGTGGGATAATGTTGCCGGATCGGGTCTGAACGCCATCTCCGGCTAACAAAGTCATGTCGCTAAAACTAAACGATGCGGCAGGCGTCGGCTTCCCAGCGGTAACCAACGCCGTAAACGGCGCGGATAAATGACTGTTCGGCGTCGAGAGATTCCAGCTTGCGGCGCAGGTTTTTAATGTGGCTGTCGATGGTGCGGTCGGTTACTAAGCGGTAGTCGTCATAAAGATGATTGAGCAATTGCTCGCGGGAGAACACTTTTCCTGGTTCATGAGAGAGCGTTTTCAGCAGACGAAATTCCGCAGGCGTCAGGTCAAGCATTTTACCGCGCCATGAAGCCTGAAAACGACCTTCGTCGATAATCAACGGGCTTTCAGCATCCTGTTGCTGCAACTCACGCTGCGGTTTGCAACGGCGCAAAATGGTTTTGACACGCGCTACCACTTCCCGTGGGCTGTACGGCTTGCAGATGTAGTCATCTGCGCCAATCTCCAGCCCCAGCAGGCGGTCGATCTCTTCGATTTTTGCTGTCACCATCACGATAGGAATGTCAGAAAAACGACGAATTTCCCGGCACAGCGTCAAGCCATCGGTGCCAGGGAGCATCAGATCCAACAGGATCAGATCCGGTGGTGTCTGGCGCACATACGGCAGTACCTGATCGCCGTGGCTGATAAGCGTCGGCGCATAGCTCGCAGCACGCAGATAATCAATGAGCAACTGCCCCAGCTTCGGTTCATCTTCCACGATCAAAATACGCGGTGTGTTTTCGTCGATTGGTAACTCGGTCATACTTCTCTCTGTAAATCCCGTTCCAGCGGTAACTCTACTGTAATGCTTACCCCGCCAAAAGGCGAATGGGCGGCAATAATGCGGCCATTATGTGCTTCAACAATGTTCAGGCAAATCGCCAGCCCCAGCCCGGAACCGCCGCTGGCACGGTTGCGGGAACCTTCGGTGCGATAAAAACGTTCAAACAATTTTTGTAGCTGATCGTCACTGACACCTGGCGCACTGTCGGCAAAGGTCAGGCGCACCGTTTTGTCGTGCTGCTCGGCAGAGATTTTCAGGCTGCCACCGCTATCAGTGTAGCGCAGGCTGTTTTCAAGTAAGTTATTGAATAACTGCATTAAACGGTCGCGATCGCCAAATACGGTAATACTGTCTGGCAGGGAAAATTGCAGTTTCAGGCCACGGCTGGCGAATCGTTCGCGAAATGCGCCGCCCGCCACTTCCAGCAGTGGGATCAAATCTACCGGTGCTTTTTGATAGGCGAGAGCGCCTTCATCAGACATCGACAACTGATGAAGATCGTCAACCAGTTTGGTCAGTGTACCGACCTCCGCCTGTAAAGACGCCACCGTCTCCGGCGTGAATTTGCGCACGCCATCCTGAATGGCTTCCAGTTCACCGCGCAGCACCGCTAATGGCGTACGCAGTTCGTGAGAAATATCGGCCATAAAATCGCGCCGCATTTGCTGGTTTTTCTCCAGCGTGCTGGCGAGCTGGTTGAAGTCTTGCGCCAGTTTGCCCAGTTCATCTTCACTGGTTGGCGTTACGCGGGTAGTGAAATCGCCCGCCGCCAGTTTGTGCGTGCCGTCCACCAGCCGTTTGACCGGGGCCAAAAGACCACGCGCCAGCAGAAAGGTGGCGAGCGCCGCGAGTAACGTTGCCAGGGCGACAATCAGCCAGCTGGTTTGCCGCTGTTGTTTATCGAAATTGATATCAGTATTGCGCGTTAACCGCTCAACGGGGGAGGCGATCACCGCGCCAACTTCCGCACCGTTGACCAGAATGGGTCGCCGTGTACCGTCAGGTGGAATCGGCGCTCGCGGACCAACCAGCACTTTGTTGTTTTGATCAACCACCCAGAACTGGGTACGCCAGCCGTGCGGTGGCATACCCGGGCCGGGTTTATCTTCCGAATTATCGTGTTCAAATGAACGCAGGATCTGAAAGACAAAGCGATCATTGTTGCGCAGGAAGCGCCAGTTACCATGCTGCGCATACTGCTCGCCAAGCGCATCACTTAACAGTTGTAATCGCTGTTCATTACCATGCTTGATGTAATCAATAAAGCCACGCTCAAAACTGATACGCACCGCCCAGTGCATACTGATCAGCAAGACAATGCAGGTGGCGAAAATCGCCAGAAACAGTTTGCCGGTAATACCGGGTCGCCAGAACTTCATTGCGCGCTCCTTTTTCGCCGCGAAATAGCTACATTTTGATGCGTATCGTTCGGCACTCTGGCAAAGATGAACGCCGGAAGGGCGATGATAAACGCCATGCTAAGCCAGGTGTACATAAAGACGGTTTGTGTGGTGCCGCTGTCGACGCTGACATGCTGCGAACCAAAAAGTCCCAGCAACAGCCCGGCGATGGTGACGCCGATACTCATCGACAATTGCATAATCATCGACAGCAGACTGTTGCCGCTGCTCGCCAGATTGTCCGGGAGATCTTTCAGCGTCAGGGTGTTCATGGAGGAGAAACGGGTCGAGTTGACCATCCCTTGTAAAAACAGGACGAACGGCAAAACGTAGTACCAGCCCAACAGAGCGGTAGTCATAAACAACAGGGTGACCAGCGACAGACCCAGCGTGGTCGCTACCAGTACCCGACGATAACCAAAGCGATTCACCACCTGTACAACAATCCGCTTCATCCCCATGCTGCCAAGCACCATCGGGATCATCATCAGTCCGGCATGAAACGGTGAGAAGCCAAGGCCAATTTGCAGGAAAACCGGCGTCATAAAGGGCAACATGCCGCTACCGATACGTCCGGCAAAGCTCCCCGCCAGGCCCAGCGAAAAGGTACGAGTGCGGAACAGTTTCAGACTGAAAAGAGCGCGGTTGTTATTTCTGGCGTGCAGCAGATAAAGCACCAGTGCCACCACACCAACTGCGACCAGGCCAGTAATCGCCAGCGGCGATAAACCTGTACCTTTACTGCCGTCCAGCGCCAGGGTTAATACCGCCATGCCAACCGCCAGCAATAAAAAGCCGGAAAGATCAAAGCGCCGCGTCTGCATGGTGTAGTTCGGCATTAACATCAATGTGGCGATCGCACCGATAATCCCCACCGGAATGTTGATCAAAAAGATCCAGTGCCACGACGCGTACTCCACCAGCAGACCGCCGAGCGCCGGACCGAGCAGCGGACCGACCTGACCGGGTAACGTGACAAAGGTCATCGCCGCCATATATTGCTCGCGCGGTACGATTTTCATCACCGTCAATCTGCCGACCGGCACCATCATCGCGCCGCCAACGCCCTGTAACGCGCGTGCCAGCAACAGTTCGTTCAGCGTGCCGGAAAGCGCGCAAAACAATGAACCGAGAGTAAACAGCACGATGGCGGTAAAGAAAATATTGCGCACGCCGACTTTGTCCGCCAGCCAGCCGCTGGCGGGCAGCATCACCGCCACGGTCAGTACATAAGAGACAATGACCATGTGCATATGCAACGGACTTTCCCCGAGGCTTTGCGCCATTGAGGGAAGGGCGGTGTTTACGATGGTGGTGTCCAGCGACTGCATAAAGAAGCCGAAAGCCACAATCCACAATTGCCAGCGGGTGCTGTCGGGAAGATCTGTCATTTACTCGGTTACCGTTTGTTTAGGTTTACGCGAAAAACGCAGCCGCAGACGGTCGAAAAAGAGATACACCACCGGCGTGGTATACAGCGTCAGGAGCTGACTCATCACCAGACCGCCGACAATGGTGATCCCCAAGGGTTGGCGCAGCTCCGAGCCGTCACCGCCCGACAACACCAGCGGCAGCGCGCCAAACAGCGCCGCCAGGGTAGTCATCATAATCGGGCGAAAACGCAGCAGACAGGCCTGGAAAATAGCTTCCTGCGGCGTCAGGTTACCGTGCCGTTGGGCTTCAAGCGCAAAATCGACCATCATAATGGCGTTTTTCTTCACAATGCCGATTAATAGCATGATCCCTATCAGGGCGATTAGGCTGAACGGGGCATTGAACAGCTCCAGCGCCAGCAGCGCTCCAACGCCCGCCGAGGGCAGGGTGGAGAGAATCGTCAGCGGATGTACGTAACTCTCGTAAAGGATACCCAGCACGATATACACCGTGGCGATGGCGGCGATAATCAGGATCACCTGTGAGTTCATCGTCTCCTGGAACACCTGCGCCGTGCCGGCAAAACTGCCGCGCACCGTCGAAGGCACACCAAGCTGGGTCATTGCGCGATCGATCGCCGCACTGGCGTCCGAGAGCGATTTCCCGGTCGGCAGGTTAAACGAAATGGTCGAGGCCGCCGATAATCCCTGATGATTCACCGATAGTGGGGCATTCGCCGGTTGCCATTTAGCGAAATACGACAGCGGGATCGCTTTTCCTTCGTTATTGATAACGAACATTTTTTCCAGCGCGCTGATGTCCTGGGTATAGCGCGGATCTACTTCCATCACCACTTTATACTGGTTCATCGGCTGGTAAATGGTCGAGATTTGCCGCTGACCGAAGGCGTTATTTAACAGGCTGTTGGCGGCCTGTACGTCGATTCCCAGCCGTGCCATGGTGTCGCGGTCGTAAACCAGATTCATCTCCGCGCCGTTATCCTGCTGATCGGAGTTCACGTCCGCCAGTTCCGGCAATGTCGCCAGTTTTTTGCGGATTTTCGGCTCCCATTCGCGCAGTGCCGCCAGGTTGTCGGATAACAACGTGTACTGATAACTGGCGTTCGACTGACGTCCGCCAACGCGAATATCCTGTACCGCCATCAGGAACAGATTCGCCCCCGGTTCTTTCGCCAGCTTCACCCGCAGACGGTCGATAATTTGCTGCGCCGTTTCGCTGCGTTCGTCGCGTGGCTTCAGAGTGATAAACATCATCCCACTGTTAACTCGTGAACCGCCGGTAAAGCCCGTGACATTATCCACTGCCGGATCGTCACGGATAATTTTCATAAAATCCTGCAACTTACCGCGCATCGCCTGAAACGAAATACTCTGATCCGCCTGTATCCCGCCCATCAACACGCCAGTGTCCTGCTCCGGGAAGAAGGTTTTCGGGATCGAGATATATAGCCAGATATTCAGCGCAATGGTGCCAAGCAGCACCACGCCCACCAGACGGGTATGATTGAGCACCCATTTCAGTGACTTGCCGTAGCCTTGTTGCAGGGCTACCAACATGCGACCAAAACCACGTAGTCGCTTTTGCTCGCGCGGCTTGCTGGCTTTCAGCATCCAGCCACACATCATTGGCGTTAGCGTCAGGGAAACCAGTAACGAAATACCAATGGCGACAGAAAGCGTCACGGCAAACTCGCGTAACAGTCGGCCCGGCAATCCGCCCATCAACAGCAGCGGCAGGAACACCGCCACCAGTGACAGACTCATCGACAGCACCGTAAAGCCGACTTCGCGAGTACCTTGTAGCGCGGCCTGTAGTGGTTTCATCCCCGCTTCCAGATGACGGGCAATGTTTTCCAGCACCACGATGGCGTCATCCACCACGAAACCAGTAGCGATGGTGAGCGCCATTAACGACAGGTTATTGAGACTGAATCCGCACAGGTACATCGCCGCAAACGTACCAATCAGCGAAACCGGCACCGCAACGGCGGGAATAATAGTGGCGCGACCCGAGCGCAGGAATAAAAACACCACCAGAATCACCAGCGCCACCGAGATAATCAGCGTTTGCTCGACTTCTTCCAGCGAGGCGCGAATGGTGGGGGAGCGATCCTGGGCAATTTGCAGATCAATCGCCGCCGGAATGGTTTCCTGCAACTCCGGTAATTTTGCCCGGATGCTGTCAACCGTCTGGATAATATTGGCTTCCGGCAGCTTGCGGATCATCAGCAAAATAGCCGGTTTGGCGTTGGTCATCCCGGCGTTGCGCACATCCTGCACTGAGTCGGTCACCGTCGCCACATCGCCCAGACGAACCGCGCCGCCGTTGTTGTAGTGAATAATCAACGGCTGATATTCAGCGGCGGTTTTCAGTTCATCGTTGGTCTGGATCTGCCAGCGGTGAGTGCCATCTTCCAGCGCCCCCTGCGGTTTACGCACGTTGGCATTGCTGATGGCAGTGCGTACGTCGTCCAGCGACACGCCCTGATTAAACAGTGCCTGCGGGTTCAGCCCCACGCGCACGGCGGGCAGCGAACTGCCGCCGACATCGACATCACCGACGCCGTCGATTTGAGAAATCGTCGGAGCCAGCTGCGTCGAGGCAAAATCGTACAGTTCACCTTGCGAATAAGTATCGGAGGTTAGCGTCAGGATCATAATTGGCGCATCCGACGGGTTCGCTTTGCGATAAGTCGGGCGGCTGGGCATCCCACTGGGCAGCAGACTTTGTGCGGCGTTGATCGCCGCCTGCACATCACGCGCCGCACCGTTGATATCCCGGTCAAAATCAAACTGCAAAATAATACGCGTGCTGCCGAGCGAACTGCTGGAGGTCATTTCACTGACCCCGGCAATGCGCCCAAGTGAGCGCTCCAGCGGCGTGGCAACGGAAGACGCCATTGTCTCCGGCGACGCACCGGGCAGCGAGGCGCTGACCATAATCACCGGAAAATCGACCTGCGGCAGCGGGGCGACCGGCAGCATACGGAAACCCAGTATGCCGCACAGGGTAATGGCGACCGACAGTAAAATCGTCGCCACCGGGCGGTAAATGAAGAGGGCAAAAAACTTCACTTACGCCTCCTCTTCATGACGGGCAAAGCGGCTTTTGGTCCACAATGCCAGGCGGTCGAACAGCAAATAAATCACCGGCGTGGTAAACAGCGTCAGCACCTGGCTGACAATCAGACCGCCGACCATGCCGATACCTAACGGACGACGCAGTTCCGCGCCGACCCCGGTACTCAACATCAGCGGCAGCGCGCCAAGCAGAGCCGCCAGAGTGGTCATCAGGATCGGACGAAAACGTAACAGACAAGCCTGGTAGATTGCATCGCGCGGCGACATGCCTTGCTCGCGCTCAGCAGCCAGCGCGAAGTCGATCATCATGATGGCGTTCTTCTTCACGATACCGATCAGCAAAATAATGCCGATAATCGCAATCACATCCAGTTCGCTACCGGCAATCATTAACGCCAGCAGGGCGCCAACACCTGCCGTGGGTAGCGTCGAGAGAATGGTGATCGGATGAATAAAGCTTTCGTACAGAATACCCAGCACGATATACATCGCCACTACTGCCGCGACAATCAGCCAGACAGTACTGCCCAGCGCCGACTGGAAGGCGAGGGTGCTGCCCTGGAATTGTGTGGTGATATCCACTGGCAGATTCAGCGTCTTTTCGGTGTCCATAATCGCCTGCACCGCATCGCCCAGCGAATAGTTATCCGGCACGTTAAAGGAGATGGTCGTTACCGGGAACTGATCCAGATGGTTGATGGAAAGCGGCGCAAAACGCTGCTCAATTTTGGCAATTGAGCTTAGCGGTACCACGCCGCCATCGCTGCTGGTCAGGCGAATGGTATCCAGCGCCGCAAGCCCTGGGGTATTTTCGGTGTTGTGCTCCAGCACCACGCGATACTGGTTGGCCTGAGTATAAATAGTGGAAATCAGCCGCTGACCAAACGCGTTGTACAGGGCGTTATCGACATCCGCCATACTGATCCCCAGACGGCTGGCGCTGTCGCGATCAACATTGACATACGCCACCAGCCCTTTGTCCTGCCAGTCGCTGGAGACATCAGATAGCTGTGGCAGCTGCTGGAGTTTTTCCATCAACTGTGGCACCCAGGTACTGAGCGCATCCAATGACGTGGCCTGCAAGGTAAACTGGTACTGGGTGCGGCTGACCTGAGTATCGATGGTCAGGTCCTGCGTTGATTGCAGGAAGAGATCGACGCCCGGCACTTTATCCACCGCCGTTTGCAGACGGGCGATGACTTTTTGCACCCGATCATCACGTTCATCCAGCGGTTTGAGGTTGATCTGCAAACGCGCACTGTTCAGCGACGGGTTAGTGCCATCAACGCCAACAAATGAGGTCAGACTTTGCACTGCCGGATCCTGCAAAATCACGTCCGCGACCTGGCGTTGCCGCTGGGCCATATTGGCAAAGGAGCTGGATTGCGGTGCCTGCAAAGTGCCCTGAATAATGCCGTTATCCTGTACCGGGAAGAAACCTTTCGGAATGAACACCCACAATAGAACGCTAAGCAGCAGCGTGCTGAGCGCCACGCTTAAGGTCAGCCACGGATGATTCAGCACTTTCGCCAGTCCACGTCCATAGGCGGCGATTATCCTGTCGAACATTTTCTCCGAGGCACGGGAGAAGCGGTTCTGTTTACGCAGCGACTCCTGGCTGAGCATCCGCGCGCACATCATCGGTGTCAGGGTCAGCGACACCACCGCTGAGATCAAAATCGCTACCGCCAGGGTAATAGCAAATTCGCGGAACAGTCGCCCGACGATATCGCCCATAAACAGCAGTGGGATCAACACCGCAATCAGTGAGAAGGTCAGCGAGATAATGGTAAAGCCGATTTCACCTGCGCCTTTGAGCGCCGCCGCCAACGGTTTTTCGCCTTTTTCGATATAGCGGGAAATATTTTCGATCACCACGATGGCGTCATCGACCACGAATCCGGTGGCGATAGTTAACGCCATCAGTGTCAGGTTATTGATTGAAAAATCGAGAAACACCATAACCGCGAAAGTGCCGATTAACGACAGCGGCACTGCGACGCCGGGAATGATGGTCGCCGGAATATTGCGCAAAAACAGGTAGATAATCATGACTACCAGCGCGATAGCCATCATCAATTCAAACTGAGTATCATCGACGGATGCGCGGATATTGGTGGTACGGTCAGAAAGTACCGTCACCTTCACCGATTTCGGCAGACTCTCGGTGAGCTGCGGCAGCATCTGCCGGATGCTGTCGGCGGTGGAGATAATGTTAGCACCGGGCTGGCGCTGAACATTCATCACAATGGCCTGTTCTTTATTCGCCCATGCGCCGAGCCAGCTGTTTTCTGCACCTTGCTCTACAGTTGCGACATCGCCCAGACGAATCGGCGCGCCGTTCTGGTAGGCGATAATCAACTGGCGATATTCTTCCGCAGATTGCATTTGGTCATTCGCGGAAAGCGTGACCGCACGGGAAGGGCCGTCGAGGCTACCTTTTGCCGAGTTAACGTTAGCGCCGGTAATGGCGGCTCGCACGGTTTCGCTGGTCAGGCCGAGGGCGGCAATCGCCTGAGCGTTAAGTTTGACGCGAACAGCCGGACGCTGGCCGCCGGAAAGCGTCACCAGGCCGACGCCGGAAATCTGCGAGATTTTCTGCGCGACGCGGGTTTCCACCATATCTTCCACTTGCGTCATCGGCATGGCTGTTGAGGTGACGGCGAGCGTCATGATCGGCGGATCTGCCGGGTTCACTTTGCTGTAAACCGGCGGGTTAGGCAGATCGCTCGGCAACAAGTTGGTCGCAGCGTTAATCGCGGCCTGCACTTCCTGCTCGGCGACATCGAGCGGTAATGTTAGCTGGAACTGCAAAGTGATAACTGACGCACCGCCGGAACTTTGCGACGACATCTGTTTCAGGCCAGACATCTGCCCGAACTGGCGTTCGAGCGGCGCGGTAACGGCAGAGGTCATGACATCCGGGCTCGCACCTGGGTAGAGCGTGACCACCTGAATGGTCGGATAGTCCACTTCCGGCAGCGCCGAAACGGGCAGGGCGCGATAACCGATAATCCCGGCGAGTAAGATCGCCACCATCAGCAGCGTGGTGGCGACAGGACGCATAATAAACAGGCGCGACGGGCCGCCTGTGCTGCTCGGGGGTAACACCTGCATCAGGAGCGTGCTCCTTTTTTCGCGTATTCGCGGCTGGTGGCTTTCTCTTCCGAAGTGGTGGCGCTCTGGGCTTCCACCACTTCCACTTTCGCCCCTTCGGTCAGGCGATCAATGCCATCCGTCACTACGCGGTCGCCCGCAGAAATACCTGCGCGGATTACCACTTTCTGACTGTCCTGAATGCCCGGTGTCACCAGGTGTTTGCTGACCTTGTTTTCGCTATTCAGCACCCAGACAAAATGGCCTTCGTTACCCATTTGCAGGGCGGCGGTGGGGATCACCACGGCGTTTTGTTCGGTGTCGACTAACATGCGCGCGTTAACAAACTGATTGGGAAACAGCGCATCATCCTGATTATTAAAGCGTGCTTTCACTTTAATCGTACCGGTAGTGGCATCGATTTGGTTATCGAGACTTAACAGCGTGCCTTCACTTAATTTCTTCGAGTTGGTGCGATCCCAGGCTTCTACCACCAGCGGTTTTCCGGCTTTTTGCGCCTGTACAACGGTAGCGATATCGCTTTCCGGCAGGGTAAAGACTAAATCGATAGGATGCGTCTGGGTGATCACCACAATTCCGGTGGTATCACCACTGGAGATTTGGTTACCAACATCAACCTGCTTGAGACCAACGCGACCATCGACTGGTGCGGTGATGCGGCTCCAGTCGAGTTGCAGCTGCGCGCTGGCGACGCTTGCTTCATCAGCCTTAATGGTGCCTTCGGTTTCACTGACCAGCGCCTGTTGGGCATCCAGCTCCTGACGGGATACGAGATTGGTTTTTGCCAGTTGCTGATAACGCGCCAGATCACGGCGGGCGTTAGCAAGCGTGGCTTTATCTTTTGCCAGTTGGCCCTGGGCTTGTGCTAATGCAACTTTGAACTGGCTGGGGTCAATTTCTGCCAGTAAATCGCCTGCTTTGACCTGCTGGCCTTCCTGGAAATGTAACGCCATCAGTTGACCGTCCACGCGGCTACGCACCGTAACAGTATTAGCAGCGGTAATAGTGCCAAGCCCGGTGAGGTAACGCGGTACTGCCTGTTCTACGGCGGTCGCCGCCTGAACCGGGGCTAATGGGCCGGAACGCATACCACGGCGACCACCCGCTGGCGATTGCTGCGCTTGTTTCGTCGCCCCTGGAGCTGCACTCTGGGAGTCATTGCGGCCTTGCCAGAACCAGAATGCGGCGATGGCGGCGATAACCACCACGATTACGATTACCCAACGGGATTTATAACTGCCTTTCATCGTTAAGAGTTTCTCTTCCTGAAACGTTTCGCGGAATGATACTAGTGTAGCCAGCCAATAAGGGAGAAAAATGGAGGAATTATGAAACACTATCGGGAATCGTCTGAATGGCGGGCACATTTGCGAGCACGCATCCAGTAATAACACAGGAAACTATTTTATCTACGCGTTAGCGATAGACTGCTTGCATGGCGAAAGGAGGTAAGCCGACGATTTCAGCGGGACGCTGAAACGGGAAAGCCCCTCCCGAGGAAGGGGCCTTAAATAAGGAAAGGGTCATGATGAAGCTACTCATCATCGTGGTGCTCTTAGTCATAAGCTTCCCCGCTTACTAAGACTACCAGGGCGGGGGAAACCCCGCTCTACCCTCACTCCTGAAAGTATGCCTTCACGGTCAGAATGTCAATCCGCAGGCTTTGCAGTCTGCGATCCTGCCAGCAAATATTCTTTGCGAGACGTTACGCAATAATCACAGAGGAAACTATTTTGTTCACGCGTTAGCGATAGACTGAATTCAGGGCGAAAGGAGGTAAGCCGACGATTTCAGCGGGACGCTGAAACGGGAAAGCCCCTCCCGAGGAAGGGGCCTTAAATAAGGAAAGGGTTATGATGAAGCACGTCATCATACTGGTGATACTCTTAGTGATTAGCTTCCAGGCTTACTAAGAACACCAGGGGGAGGGGGAAACCTCTCCCTAACCCTCACTCCTGAAATTATGTCACTCCGCCCTTAGTGTCAATCGACGGCTCTCCGTTCTTGCGAGGCGAATAGCAAAATTTTCTGCGCCGCCGGGCCTAATTCTGAAAGTTTCTTCGTTTGCTCTTATTTCATTATTGCAATCGGTATGATACCGGACCTCAATAATTCTCTAAGAAAGGATTTCTTATGAGCGAACAAATCACGTTTGCCACCAGCGATTTTGCCAGTAACCCGGAACCACGTTGCCCCTGCATTCTGCTGCTGGATGTTTCTGGTTCGATGAGTGGCAGACCCATTAATGAACTTAACGCCGGATTGGTTACCTTTCGCGATGAGCTGCTTGCCGACCCGCTGGCCTTAAAAAGAGTGGAACTTGGTATTGTGACGTTCGGCCCGGTGCATGTGGAACAACCCTTTACCAGCGCCGCTAATTTTTTCCCGCCCATCCTGTTTGCCCAGGGCGATACACCAATGGGTGCCGCCATTACCAAAGCCCTGGATATGGTAGAGGAGCGGAAACGTGAGTACCGCGCAAATGGTATTTCCTATTATCGCCCGTGGATTTTCCTGATCACCGATGGCGCTCCAACCGATGAGTGGCAGGCTGCCGCCAACAAAGTGTTTCAGGGGGAAGAAGATAAGAAGTTTGCCTTCTTTTCCATCGGTGTTCAGGGGGCGGATATTAAGACTCTGGCACAAATCAGCGTTCGTCAGCCTTTGTCTCTGCAGGGATTACAATTCCGTGAACTGTTTAGCTGGTTATCCAGTTCGCTGCGTTCGGTTTCCCGCTCCACGCCGGGAACGGAAGTTGTGCTGGAAGCGCCAAAAGGCTGGACGTCAGTGTGAGCTGGCGTCTGGTTTATGCATCCGCTGTTGGAACGTCGCACATTAGCGCTGATTTACCTTGTCAGGATGCCTGCCAGATGCAGGTTGCCTGGCTAAATGACCAGCAGCCATTATTGTCGGTATTTGTCGCTGATGGCGCAGGCAGTGTCTCGCAGGGTGGCGAAGGCGCGATGCTTGCCATCAATGAAGCGATGGCTTATGTGTCGCAAAAAGTGCAGCACGGTGAATTTGGACTCAATGATATCCTCGCCACGGATATTGTGCTGACCGTTCGTCAGCGACTTTTTGCCGAGGCGGAAGCCAAAGAATTAGCAGTTCGCGATTTTGCCTGCACGTTTCTGGGATTGATTTCATCGGCTAACGGCACCTTGATTATGCAGATTGGCGATGGCGGCGTGGTGGTGGATTTTGGTCACGGTCTGCAATTACCGCTTACGCCGATGGTGGGTGAATATGCCAATATGACGCATTTCATTACCGATGAAGATGCCGTTTCCAGACTGGAAACTTTCACCAGCACTGAGCGTGTGCATAAAGTTGCAGCATTTACGGATGGTATCCAGCGACTGGCGTTAAATATGTTGGATAATTCTCCGCATGTGCCTTTCTTTACCCCTTTTTTCAATGGACTGGCGGCAGCAACGCAGGAACAGCTCGATTTATTACCTGAATTGTTAAAGCAGTTTTTGTCCAGCCCGGCGGTAAACGAGCGTACCGATGATGATAAAACGTTGGCACTGGCGCTGTGGTTACCATGAAACCCACTTTATATACTGCTACTGGTGAGTGCGTTACGACAGGCCGTGAACTGGGCAAAGGTGGCGAAGGCGCGGTTTATGATATCGAGGAGTTTGTCGATAGCGTCGCCAAGATTTATCACACGCCGCCACCCGCCTTAAAACAGGACAAACTTGCCTTTATGGCTGCGACAGCTGACGCGCAGTTGTTGAATTATGTCGCCTGGCCGCAGGCAACGCTTCACGGTGGACGAGGCGGAAAAGTTATCGGTTTTATGATGCCAAAAGTTTCTGGTAAAGAACCGATTCATATGATCTATAGCCCGGCACATCGTCGCCAGAGTTACCCTCATTGTGCGTGGGATTTTCTACTCTATGTTGCGCGCAATATTGCTTCATCTTTTGCTACGGTTCACGAGCACGGGCACGTCGTGGGGGACGTAAACCAGAACAGCTTTATGGTAGGTCGCGACAGCAAAGTGGTGTTGATCGATAGTGACTCCTTTCAGATTAACGCCAATGGCACACTGCATTTATGCGAAGTCGGCGTGTCGCATTTTACGCCGCCAGAGCTACAAACCTTGCCATCATTTGTCGGTTTTGAACGTACCGCGAATCACGATAATTTTGGCCTTGCGTTGCTGATTTTTCACGTCTTGTTTGGTGGGCGGCATCCTTATTCTGGTGTGCCGCTTATCTCTGATGCGGGTAATGCGCTGGAGACGGATATTGCCCATTTCCGTTATGCCTACGCGTCAGACAACCAGCGACGTGGTTTAAAACCGCCGCCACGATCGATTCCGCTGTCGATGTTACCGGGCGATGTTGAAGCCATGTTTCAGCAGGCGTTTACGGAAAGTGGCGTAGCAACCGGGCGTCCGACGGCTAAAGCGTGGGTAGCAGCACTGGATTCTCTACGCCAACAGTTAAAGAAATGTACCGTTTCGGCAATGCATGTTTACCCCAGTCATTTGACTGACTGCCCGTGGTGTGCGCTGGATAATCAAGGCGTTATCTATTTTATTGATCTCGGCGAAGAGGTCATTACCACCGGCGGTGATTTTGTGCTGGCAAAAGTCTGGGCGATGGTGATGGCATCAGTAGCACCGCCAGCATTGCAACTACCATTACCCGATCATTTCCAACCGACTGGCCGGCCGCTTCCTTTAGGCCTGTTACGGCGCGAATACATCATTCTGATTGAGATCGCACTGTCAGCGTTATCGCTGTTGCTTTGCGGCCTTCAGGCAGAACCGCGTTATATTATTTTGGTTCCTGTGCTGGCGGCTATCTAGATTATTGGCAGTCTGACAAGCAAAGCTTATAAAGCAGAAATCCAGCAACGCCGTGAGGCATTTAATCGCGCGAAAATGGACTATGACCATTTAGTCAGCCAGAGCCAACAGTTGGGCGGGCTGGAAGGTTTTATCGCCAAACGGACGATGCTCGAAAAAATGAAGGACGAAATTCTCGGGTTACCGGAAGAAGAAAAACGTGCTCTGGCAGCACTTCACGACACTGCAAGGGAACGGCAGAAGCAGAAGTTTCTGGAGGGATTTTTTATTGATGTTGCCTCTATTCCCGGCGTTGGCCCTGCGCGTAAAGCGGCGTTACGGTCTTTTGGTATTGAAACAGCCGCGGATGTTACCCGTCGTGGGGTTAAGCAAGTTAAAGGGTTTGGTGATCATCTGACCCAGGCGGTTATCGACTGGAAAGCGAGCTGTGAACGCCGTTTTGTGTTCAGGCCGAACGAAGCGGTAACGCCTGCAGACAGACAAGCGGTAATGACTAAAATGGCCGCCAAACGACATCGGCTGGAATCGGCGTTGACTGTTGGCGCGACAGAGTTGCAGCGATTCCGCCTTCATGCTCCAGCACGGACCATGCCGTTGATGGAACCGTTACGTCAGGCGGCAGAAAAACTGGCTCAGGCGCAGGCAGATATAAGCCGCTGCTGAGCCATTTTCTTTTAACGAAATACCACTTCCGCCCAGCGTGCCAGCCCGGCGGTGACGGAGCCAAAGTCATCGCCGCCTGCAATCGGAATGCCCGGCAACTGTTCTGCCAGCGCTTTTTTAATCAGCGGAGAACGGGCGCTACCGCCGGTCAGGTAGATAACGTCCGGTTTTTCCTGGGCGTTATCGAGGGCCAGTTGCACCTGTTCCAGAATCCGCGCCAGTGGCTGGCTGAGGGCGCTTTCCAGCCCTTGCTGGCTAATCAGCGTAGCCAGTTCATCGCTGATAAACGGCAGTGAGGCGCGGGTTTCCGCTACGCTTGAAAGAGCAATTTTGCACTCTTCTGCGCTACGCACCAGGCGATAGCTTAAACGCTGACGCCAGACTTTCTGTAGCAGGGCCACTTTTTCCGGTTCGCGGGCATCGCGTACCAGATCGTTAAGCAGACGACCGTTGGCACTACTGTAGAAATCACTCTGCGCAGGTACGTCGTTGATGGCAACCGCATTCCACCACGGCAGAATCGGCAGGGCGATGCCTTTTTCGGTTTCGCCACCCATACCCAGCAGTGGCATCAGGTTTTTAAACGCCAGTGCGATATCCAGATCGTTACCGCCAATACGGCAACCACTGTGACCCAGCAGGCTGGCTTCACGATCGAGACGCGAACGCCACTGCGGCCCCATCAGCAGCAATGAACAGTCAGTCGTACCACCGCCGATATCCACCACCAGTACCCGTTTTTCTTCCTGTAAGGTGGCTTCGTAATCCAGCCCAGCCGCTACCGGCTCGTACTGGAATACCACGTCCCTGAATCCGGCACGCTTCGCCGCGCGTTCCAGAATCCCTTGCGCCTGGGCGTTTGCTTCATCGCCGCCCAGCCCCTGGAAGTTGATCGGGCGACCAATCACCGCCTGAGTAATCGCTTCTGGCAGCTGCGCCTGCGCCTGCTGGCGAATGTGCAACATCATTGCGCAGACCAGATCCTCAAACAGCGCTACCTGCTGCGGTTTTAAGCCGCTGGCACCGAGGAACGATTTTGGTGATTTCACAAACCACACTTCTTCTGGATCATCAATGTACTGTGCCAGTGAGGAAAGACCGAACTGCACGCTTTTCGCCGTAACATCGATATCTTCTTCGCGATTATAACGAATCGCCCGACGCAACAGTGCCTGCGTTTCATCGTCGTCTGCCGGAACATCATGATGGCGGTACAGCCATTCGCTTACCGCTTCACGCGTTGGCGCGCAAAGCATTGAAGGCAGCAGCGTGCTGTCGTTTTCCATTTTTAGCAAGTGCGGTTTACCGTCACGCATGACCGCCACTGAACAGTTTGCTGTACCGTAATCAAAACCAATAAACACGAAATAATCCCCATGCCGGTGAAGAAGGGGCGTGACTTTAGCGAAATGTTGCCGTCGCGACAACCGGAATATGAAAGCAAAGCGCAGCGTCTGAATAACGTTTATGCTGAAAGCGGATGAATAAGGAGATGCGATGTATACCCTGAACTGGCAGCCGCCGTATGACTGGTCGTGGATGTTGGGATTTCTCGCCGCCCGTGCAGTGAGTGGTGTGGAAACGGTCGCTGACGATTATTATGCCCGTAGTCTGGCGGTGGGCGAATATCGCGGCGTGGTGACTGCTATTCCGGATATAGCCCGCCATACTCTGCACATAAATTTAAGTGCAGATTTAGAACCCGTTGCCGCTGAGTGTCTGGCGAAAATGAGCCGCCTGCTTGATCTGCAATGTAACCCGCAGATTGTTAACGGTGCGTTGGGCAAGTTAGGCGCGGCGCGGCCCGGATTGCGTTTACCCGGCAGTGTTGATGCTTTTGAGCAGGGCGTGCGGGCGATTTTAGGCCAACTGGTGAGCGTGGCGATGGCGGCAAAATTGACCGCCAGAGTGGCACAGCTTTATGGCGAACGGCTGGATGATTTTCCGGAGTATATCTGCTTCCCCACGCCTCAGCGGCTGGCAGCAGCAGACCCGCAGGCATTAAAAGCGTTAGGTATGCCGTTGAAACGGGCAGAGGCGCTGATTCATCTGGCAAATGCGGCGCTGGAGGGCAGCTTACCAATGACAATTCCGGGCGATGTGGAGCAGGCGATGAAAACGCTGCAAACTTTTCCGGGTATCGGGCGCTGGACGGCGAATTATTTCGCTTTACGTGGCTGGCAGGCGAAAGATGTTTTCCTGCCGGATGATTATCTGATTAAACAGCGATTTCCGGGAATGACACCGGCGCAAATCCGCCGTTATGCCGAGCGCTGGAAGCCCTGGCGTTCTTATGCGCTGTTGCATATCTGGTATACGGAAGGCTGGCAGCCAGACGAAGCATGACGTTGGTCGCCGGAAGCGGTGCGAGCGCCTTGCGGAATGAGCGATTTGTAGGCCTGATAAGACGCGTTAGCGTCGCATCAGGCAATGGGCAAACGCTCCCTCAGTTAATCGCGAAATAACTACTATTCACCAGCAAATCCAGCGGTTGGGCATCGGCAATCACATCACCATAAATCAGATCGACGCCGATGCCAGAAAGCGTATCCATCACTAAGGGTAAAACGACTGGCCCGGCGATGGTTTTCATCCCGAGTCGCTGAGCGTGCCCCTGAATAATCGTAATCAGCATCTCATCCATCAAATTACCCTGCACGTTGGCGCATAACTCACCATCAAGTAGCAGGTAATCTGCCATATTCGCTTTCAGCGAGTTGAAGATTTGCAGATCGCGGCCCACCTGGCTGAGCACTATCCGACATCCCGCCAGCCGCAGTTTTTGCACGCTTTCTGCGTGATCTAAAATCGCTTCAGCCGGAATAATCAGATGTAATAACCGTGGTGGTAGAGGGCTATTTTCCAGCTGCTCAAGCAGATCATTCACCAGCGTGGCGCAACTCAAACCGGCAACGGAAAGGGGGAGGGCGATGCTTATGCCTTTACTGGCAACCGCTTTTGCGGCCTGCTGGAAAAATTCGTGGAATACCCGGCGGTCAAGAGCATGGCTAAGCGCCGGATCGCTGAAGCTACGACGAAATGTTTGTTCATCAATAATCTCGCCTTCGCAACTCCAGAGCTTAAGTGAAATCAGCCACAAATTACGCGCTTCCGGGATCCGTGGCGAAGCGACACCGTGGGCGATCATCATCAACTGATTCTCTTTAATCATCCGCCACTGTTCATCAAGCGACATCGCCGCCCGTTCGCTATGTGCGGCAGTTTGCTGCGGTTCGTAAACCGTCACCCGGCCCCGGCCACCATTTTTGGAGGCATAACAGGCGATATCAGCCTGCGACATCACTTCTGCCGCCTGATGATTGTTGTCATCGATCAAGGTAATCCCGGCGCTGGCACCTACCCGATGTACCCGGCCTTCCCATATAAAGTGATAGTCATTCACAGCACTGATAATACGTGTAGCGATAAAACGAGCGCTTTCAACATTGCAGTCTGGCAGCAGCAGACCAAATTCATCACCACCGAGCCGCGCCAGCACGTCACTGGAGCGCAGCATACTCAGCATCAACGACGCCAGTTCGCGAAGCAAAGCGTCGCCCGCCGCATGCCCGGCGCTGTCATTCACCGCTTTAAAGCGATCAAGATCGATAAACACCAGGGCATGTCGCTGATGTGTACTGTTTATCGTTTGCAGCAGGATACGCAGTTGCTTCTCAAAACTGGCGCGATTGGCGAGATGCGTCAGTGCATCATGGGAGGCGCTGTAGCTCAGCTGGCGCAGCATTTTGCGTGATTCGGTAACGTCCTGAATCACCAGAACCGAACCAATATTGCTGCCGTCCAGAGTACTTAACGGCGTAATACTGTAATGCACGTCGTAACTGCCGCCGCTCCGACAGTGCAACACCACATCTTGTTCGATCGCGGAACGTGAGGTGTCGGCACTGTAAATGTTCTCCATTAATGGTCCGTTGTCGCCAAAAGTAATATGCAACACCGTCAGGAGCGGAACACCTAATGCTTCTTCCTGCGCCCAGCCGCTCATCTTCTCCGCCACTGGATTCATAAAGGTAATTTTCATCGCCATATCAATACAGACCACGGCTTCGCCGATGGAGTCCAGCGTAATGTGCAGGCGCTCTTTTTCCTGAAACAATGCCTCGTTAAGCTGTTTAACCTCAGTCATATCCATATTAATGCCGAGCAGGCGTTCGACTTCGCCTTCTTTATTCAGTACCCGGTTGGCGAGGGCGCGGATATGGCGAATACCGTCTTTTACGGTAATGCGAAATTCCAGTTTAAAGGGCGAGCGTGATTGCAACGAATCACGAATCACTTTTTCGGCATGCTGGCGATCTTCCGGCAGCACGCACTCGTACCACACCTGCCAGTTCGGTTTGATATGTGGAGGAATTTCATACAGCTCGAACATCCGCTTATCCCAGCTAAAAATATTCGGCTTCAACTCCCACTCCCAGATGCCAATCCCGCCCGCTTCGTTAGCCAGAGTGATGCGCTCCATCAGTTGCTGATTGACCTGTTCGGTGCGTTTTAGCTCGTTAATGTCTTCAATCTGAGCGATAAAATAGAGCGGCGTGCCATCCGTGTGGCGCACCAGTGAGACGGCAAGCAACGCCCAGACAACATCGCCATTGCGGTTGTAGTAACGTTTTTCCATTGAATAGGTGTTTATTTCACCGCTTATCAGCTTTTCAACCTGTTGGAGATCTTTATTGAGATCCTCCGGCCAGGTCAGTTGCTGAAAGGTGAGTCCGCGCAACTCTTCCTGACTGTAACCGAGAAACTGGCAGAGTGCTTTGTTGGATTGCAGCCATTGTCCTTCCGTTCCCACAAGGGCCATGCCGATGGCGGAATATTCCATGGCGTTCCGAAAGCGGGTTTCGCTTTCGGAAATGTGTTTGCGTTCCGCACGAAAGGCATACATCACCATGGTCATGATGTTGGCGGGCAGCAGGATCAGCAAAAACGGTAGCCACGGCATATGGCTCATCAGGTATGTACGCGGCGTAGCAAGCAGGGAGGGATCCGCGGCCATCATCAGCGACACCATCATCACCGTGGTAAGGAAGATCAAAAAGGCTTCCATTCGTGGCAGGCGCACGGCGCTCCACATCAACAGCACAATAATGAAAGTAAAAGGCCACGGCAGATACAGCATCGAAAGCCAGCTTAACGTCAGTGTGATGGCTAACGTGAGCAGCGACTCAAAAAGCAACCGTGGGTTGCGATGGCGCAGCAGATAGTGTGGTTTAAATAACAATCCCAGCGGCACCAGTGCCAGAGCGCCGATGGATTCTGACAGTACCCATATCAAAAATGCCCTGAGAGGATCGTCTCCGGGCGTCAGCAGGACAACCAGAGCCCCCCCCAACAGAGGCGGAACAATGGCGCTGCCGAGTGCCAGACGCAGCCAGTCAGCCAGATTTTGCAAGGGGTTATACCACGGCAGCAATTTACGTAGCAGCACTGCCCCGACCACGGCTTCAACAATATTGATGGTCGTCCAGGTCATGTTCAGCGAGCTGGTGGAAAAAAGCAGGATGGATGCGGCGATATTTCCCAGCGAACAGCTCAGCGCAATTCCCGGCCACATGCGCCCGGCATGGCGATAAAACGCCACCATCATGATGGACGTCGGGAACCACAGTGGGGCGAGTTGGGTGCCAAACTGCGAAAGCTCAAGCGAGAAAAGGGTGAAGATAAACGAGACTAAACCTAAACTGACCAGGTGAAGCAGCGGGTGGGGCAGGGCAATTAATACATGCTGTGATTGTTTGCTCATTACCGCTTTATCCGCAAGGCCAGGTCGCCAGTATTCGTTTCTGTGTTTATGCTAGTACAAAAGTTTTACATTTTATATGCGAATTGCTCATAAAGTGACGTAAAGGCGGATAATTTGCGCAACTGCGTATAACAATTTTTACCTTGTATAAAACTGATCAACGTAATTTGCCACCGGGAATTCTTCGTCAACAATTAACTCTGAGCGCGCGGCAACGCTATTCGACTGGTATCAGGCGGATGAAATCCCTATAATTGCCGCGTTTGGCGCTTCGTCGCCCCCTTCCTAACATCCAGGTTAATCAGGTCGCTAAATATATGACTGATCAGTCTCATCAGTGCGTCATTATCGGTATCGCTGGCGCATCGGCTTCCGGCAAGAGTCTTATTGCCAGTACCCTTTATCGTGAATTACGTGAGCAAGTCGGTGATGAACACATCGGCGTAATTCCCGAAGACTGCTATTACAAAGATCAAAGCCATCTGTCGATGGAAGAACGCGTTAAGACCAACTACGACCATCCCAGCGCGATGGATCACAGCCTGCTGCTTGAGCATTTACAAGCGTTGAAACGCGGCTCGGCAATTGACCTGCCGGTTTACAGCTATGTTGAACATACGCGTATGAAAGAAACGGTGACGGTTGAGCCGAAGAAGGTCATCATTCTCGAAGGCATTTTGTTGCTGACGGATGCACGTTTGCGTGACGAACTTAACTTCTCCATTTTCGTTGATACCCCGCTGGATATCTGCCTGATGCGCCGCATCAAGCGTGACGTTAACGAGCGTGGGCGTTCAATGGATTCCGTGATGGCGCAATATCAAAAAACCGTGCGCCCGATGTTCCTGCAATTCATTGAGCCTTCTAAACAATATGCGGACATTATCGTGCCGCGCGGCGGGAAAAACCGCATCGCGATCGATATATTGAAAGCGAAAATAAGTCAGTTCTTTGAATAAGCTTGATAAATTGTGTACCGTTCAGTGATAACCTGGTATGCCCTTGACGTAATTGGCGTTAAGGGAGTGATGCGCGAAAGGAGAAAATGCCATGCGTCTGTGTGACCGAGATATTGAAGCCTGGCTTGATGAAGGCCGTTTGTCGATCAACCCACGTCCGCCAGTGGAGCGTATTAACGGCGCGACGGTGGATGTACGCCTGGGCAATAAATTTCGTACCTTCCGTGGTCACACGGCAGCGTTTATCGATCTGAGCGGTCCCAAAGATGAAGTGAGCGCCGCGCTTGACCGCGTGATGAGCGATGAGATCGTTCTCGACGAGGGCGAGGCGTTCTATCTTCACCCAGGAGAGCTGGCGCTGGCGGTGACGCTGGAGTCGGTGACGCTGCCAGCCGATCTGGTGGGCTGGCTGGACGGGCGTTCCTCTTTGGCGCGTCTGGGGCTGATGGTGCACGTCACCGCGCACCGCATCGATCCGGGCTGGTCTGGCTGCATTGTGCTGGAGTTCTACAACTCCGGTAAGCTGCCGCTGGCGCTACGTCCGGGCATGTTAATTGGTGCGCTGAGCTTTGAGCCGCTTTCCGGCCCGGCGGCGCGACCTTACAACCGCCGTGAAGATGCGAAATATCGCAACCAGCAGGGCGCGGTAGCCAGCCGAATCGATAAAGACTAATTCAGGCCCATTGAGGATACCATGAGACGATTTCTGACGACGCTGATGATACTCCTGGTCGTGCTGGTGGCCGGGTTATCTGCGTTAGTGTTGCTGGTGAATCCGAATGATTTCCGCGACTATATGGTCAAGCAAGTTGCTGCACGTAGCGGTTATCAATTGCAGCTCGACGGGCCACTGCGTTGGCACGTCTGGCCGCAGCTTAGTATCCTCTCCGGGCGAATGTCTCTCACCGCCCAGGGCGCGAGCCAGCCACTGGTTCGCGCCGACAACATGCGTCTGGACGTGGCGCTTTTACCACTACTGAGTCATCAACTGAGCGTTAAGCAGGTGATGCTAAAAGGGGCAGTGATCCAACTGACGCCGCAGACGGAAGCGGTGCGCAGTGAAGACGCTCCGGTTGCACCGCGCGACAATACCTTGCCGGATCTGTCAGACGATCGCGGATGGTCGTTTGATATATCCAGTCTTAAGGTGGCGGACAGCGTTCTGGTGTTCCAGCATGAAGATGACGAGCAGGTGACAATCCGCAATATCCGCCTGCAAATGGAACAAGATCCCCAACATCGTGGCTCATTTGAGTTCTCCGGGCGGGTTAATCGCGATCAGCGCGATCTCACGATATCCCTTAACGGTACGGTAGATGCTTCTGATTATCCGCATGATTTAACGGCGGCTATTGAACAAATTAACTGGCAGTTGCAGGGTGCAGATTTACCAAAACAAGGTATTCAGGGGCAGGGGAGTTTCCAGGCCCAGTGGCAGGAGTCACATAAACGCCTTTCATTTAACCAAATCAGCTTGACCGCCAATGACAGTACGCTGAGCGGGCAAGCACAGGTTACGCTGACAGAGAAACCGGAATGGCAGCTGAGGCTGCAATTCCCGCAACTGAATCTTGACAACCTCATCCCGCTTAATGAAACAGCGAATGGTGAAAACGGTGCCGCGCAGCAGGGGCAGAGCCAATCAACGTTGCCGCGCCCGGTTATTTCTTCGCGTATTGATGAACCGGCCTATCAGGGACTGCAAGGCTTTACGGCTGATATTTTGTTGCAGGCCAGTAACGTGCGCTGGCGCGGAATGAATTTTACAGATGTTGCCACGCAAATGACCAACAAGTCGGGTCTGCTGGAAATTACTCAACTACAGGGCAAGCTTAACGGTGGACAGGTTTCACTGCCGGGCACGCTGGACGCGACATCAATAAATCCGCGGATAAACTTCCAGCCACGGCTGGAAAACGTTGAGATTGGTACCATTCTGAAGGCGTTTAACTATCCGATTTCGTTGACCGGAAAAATGTCACTGGCTGGTGATTTCTCCGGTGCTGACATAGATGCCGACGCATTCCGCCACAACTGGCAAGGACAGGCACATGTCGAAATGACTGACACGCGCATGGAAGGGATGAACTTCCAGCAGATGATTCAGCAAGCGGTAGAACGTAATGGTGGTGATGTGAAGGCCGCTGAAAACTTCGATAACGTAACGCGTCTTGACCGCTTTACCACCGATTTGACGTTGAAGGATGGCGTCGTGACGTTAAACGACATGCAAGGTCAATCGCCTGTGCTGGCGCTTACAGGGGAAGGCATGTTGAATCTGGCAGATCAAACCTGCGACACCCAGTTTGATATTCGGGTCGTGGGTGGCTGGAACGGGGAAAGCAAACTGATTGATTTCCTCAAAGAAACGCCAGTACCGCTGCGGGTTTATGGCAACTGGCAGCAACTCAATTACAGTCTGCAAGTGGATCAGTTACTGCGCAAACATCTACAGGACGAAGCGAAACGTCGCCTGAATGACTGGGCCGAGCGGAATAAAGATTCCCGCAATGGCAAAGATGTGAAGAAGTTGCTGGAGAAGATGTAAGACAAGTTATATAGATGGCGGCGTCAATTTGTCGCCATCTGTATTTATAGCACTAAGCAGCATGTGGATATTGAATTTCAATACGTTGAATATGCAATCCTGCATGAGTCATCATGGTGATCAATTTATCGATACTAAAGATCTGGATCTTACCTCTGGCAAGTTCAGATATGCGAGGTTGAGTGACCCCTAAAGCAGAAGCTGCCTGAGCCTGGCTAAACCCTTGTTGTTCAATCCAGTTATTAATGATCGTTACAAGCTCGGCACGGATCCGCATATTTTCCGCTTGTTCAGGGGTGTCACTCACCGCATCCCACACACTATCAAAGGTTTCAATTTTCATTTTTCCGCTCCTGAACAAGTTCTTTATAGCGTCGTTTGGCTAAATCAATATCCGATTGACTGGTAGTCTGTGTTTTCTTTTGAAAACAATGCAATACGTAAACCGCTTCTTCAAATTTTGCGACATACATGACGCGATAGATCCCATCAGCATCGCGAGTACGAATCTCTCGCACACCAGGGCCGATAGTTGAAAAAGGTTTCCAGTCGTATGGGGTTAACCCTTGTTGGATCCTGTCGAGTTGATAGCCAATTTCCTGTCGAGACGATTCTGGAAATGCGCGTAAATCGTCAAGACTGGTATCAAGAAAAGCCAGCTTTTTTCTCATTACTCCATCCTTAGATTATACTAAATTTTGTATAAATCAAATGCGCAGTTTGAACCTGCGCATTTGATGTTTTATCACACCTCGTACTCCATCTCGCCATCCTTACGCAGCGGTATAATCTGCACCTTCTGCACGCGATGGCTTTCCACCTGCAACGTTTTAAGCAAATAATCCCCCACCTGAACTTCTTCGCCAGGTTTTGGAATACGCTGCAAATACTCCATCAACAGCCCGGCAATGGTGTGATATTCACGTTTTTCATCCAGCGGCAGCGGCACATATTGCACCAGATCTTCCAGCGGCATATGACCATTCGCCGTCCAGGAACCGTCCGCATTCTTCTGAATATCATGGCGGGCGTCGATCTCTTCCACTTCGTTCGGTAAGTTACCGGCAATGGTTTCAGTGACGTCACTTAATGTCACAATCCCTTCCACCGAGCCAAACTCATCCACCACAAAAGCAAAGTGCGTGCGGGCATTACGGAACTGCTCCAGGGCAGGTAACAACGGCAAGGTTTCCGGGAACACCAGCGGCTGGCGAATCAACACCCGCAGGTTGAGCGGTTCGCCGCGCAGTGACTGTTGTAGCAGGTCGATAACGTGAACAACACCGAGCAAATCTTCTGCGTCATCACCGTCGGTAACCACCAGCCGCGTATGCTGATTTCGCTCCAGCAACTGGCGGATTTCTTCTTCCGGCGCGTTGAGATCGATATGCTCAATATCGTGGCGCGACGTCATAATGCTGCTGACGGTACGCTGGTTAAGATTAAGTACCCGCTCAATCATCCGCCGTTCCTGCGGATTAAAGATCTGCTGGTTACCATGATCCACCAGCATGGACGCGGTTTCGGCGTCCAGTTCCGCATCTTCTTTTTGCCCACTAAGCAGGCGCATTACCGCTTCGGTAGTCCGCTGGCGTAGCGTCTGGTTAGCGGAAAGAAAACGTCGCCGGTTAAAGATAGCCAACTGATTGAGTGCCTCGATCATCACCGAGAAACCAATGGCAGCGTACAGGTAGCCTTTCGGAATGACGAAGCCGAAACCTTCTGCCACCAGGCTAAAGCCAATCATCAACAGGAAGCTTAAGCAGAGAATAACGATGGTCGGGTGACTGTTAACAAATTGCGTTAACGGCTTGCTGGCCATCAACATCAGGCTGATAGCGATAACCACGGCGGCCATCATGACCAGTAAATGGTCGACCATCCCGACGGCGGTAATCACCGAGTCGAGTGAGAAGATGGCGTCCAGTACCACAATTTGTGTCACCACCCCCCAGAACTTCGCACCTTTGCGTTGTGTGGGATTATTGCTGTCTTTCCCTTCCAGCCGTTCGTTCAGCTCCATCGTGGCTTTGAACAACAGGAAGAAACCACCAAACAGCATGATTAAGTCGCGGGCGCTAAAGGTAAACGAGCGGAAGCTGAACAGCGGTTGAGTCAGGGTGACCAGCCAGGAGATTGACGCCAGCAGTAACAGGCGCATTAACATCGCCAGCAACAGCCCGGTAACCCGTGCGCGGTCGCGCTGCTTCGGCGGTAGTTTTTCGGCGAGGATGGCAATAAAGACCAGGTTATCAATGCCGAGGACCAGTTCGATCACAATCAGCGTGATTAACCCGGCCCAGATAGACGGATCGGCAATCCATTCCATAGTAAGTACAAAACCTATTCGTTGTATGACAAATGTCACAATTCGATCATGGATAAATCGGGGCAAAAATGCAATGTTGCAGCACTATTTATCTCATATTATTTGAGGGTAATAACCTCACATTATCCCTGAATTAAAAGTGGTAATAATAAAACATTATTTAAGAAATATCGCATGTGGAGACGCAATATTAAATATTGTCAACCTAAAGAAACTCCTAAAAACCATATTGAATGACACTTAATATAATTCTTAAAAATAGCCAATTGCCGAATTGTTACCTTGCCTGCTATTCCGTTAGCTGTAACACTTCCTCCTGCATTATTGGAGAGCCAATATTCAATTACCATAATGTCACCTTATATTCGGAAGTTAATTTCCGCAATAACCCTTTCTCATCAACGATTGTATGCAGAGAGGGTTTGAAAAATTAAGCTAAATCAGTGTATTGGTAGCTAAAAAGCCAGGGGCGGTAGCGTGTCTGGATGCCTGAAAGACCAGTCTGAATTATTCTGTCAATAGCCTGCGGATGAAATCAATTTTTTTAGGACTGATGCCAGTTAAATTTTTATTCAATTAACTGCAAGGTAAATGTGCATGGCGACATTGCTATTAATAGTGCACAGGATAATTACTCTGCCAAAGTGATAAATAAACAATGATGAAATCCAAAATGAAATTGATGCCATTATTGGTGTCAGTAACCTTGATAAGCGGTTGCACAGTACTTCCGGGCAGCAATATGTCGACGATGGGCAAAGACGTCATCAAACAGCAGGACGCTGATTTCGATCTCGACAAAATGGTGAATGTTTATCCGCTGACCCCGCGCCTGATTGATCAATTACGTCCACGACCCAACGTAGCGCGCCCCAATATGACGCTGGAAAGTGAGATCGCGAATTACCAGTATCGCGTCGGGCCGGGGGACGTTCTTAATGTCACCGTCTGGGATCACCCGGAACTCACCACGCCAGCCGGTCAGTACCGCAGCTCCAGCGACACCGGCAACTGGGTACAGCCTGACGGCACTATGTTTTACCCGTATATCGGCAAGGTTCACGTAGTCGGGAAAACGCTCGCTGAAATCCGCAGTGATATTACCGGGCGCTTAGCGACGTACATCGCTGACCCGCAGGTGGACGTTAATATCGCCGCCTTCCGCTCACAAAAGGCCTATATCTCCGGTCAGGTGAATAAATCCGGTCAACAGGCGATCACCAACGTGCCACTGACTATTCTCGACGCCATCAACGCCGCAGGTGGCCTGACCGACACCGCTGACTGGCGCAACGTGGTGCTAACACACAATGGTCGTGAAGAGCGCATTTCTTTGCAGGCGCTGATGCAAAACGGCGACCTCAACCAGAATCGACTGCTTTACCCCGGCGATATTCTCTACGTGCCGCGTAATGATGATCTGAAAGTATTTGTGATGGGTGAAGTGAAGAAACAGAGCACCCTGAAAATGGACTTTAGCGGCATGACCCTGACTGAAGCTCTGGGCAATGCTGAAGGCATTGACATGACCACCTCCAACGCCAGCGGCATCTTTGTCATTCGTCCGCTGAAAGGCGAGGGCGGGCGTAACGGCAAGATTGCCAATATCTACCAGCTGGATATGTCCGATGCCACGTCGCTGGTGATGGCGACAGAATTCCGCCTGCAACCTTATGACGTGGTGTATGTCACCACCGCCCCGGTTTCCCGCTGGAACCGTCTGATCAATCAGTTGCTGCCAACTATTAGCGGTGTCCGTTACATGACGGATACAGCCAGCGACATTAATAACTGGTAATCGTCATGTTTAACAACATCTTAGTTGTCTGTGTCGGCAATATTTGCCGTTCCCCGACGGCGGAACGCTTACTGCAACGTTATCACCCGGAGCTGAAAGTGGAGTCCGCTGGACTCGGCGCGCTGGTCGGTAAGGGCGCTGATCCTACCGCTATCAGCGTCGCCGCAGAACATCAACTGTCTCTGGAAGGTCACTGTGCCCGTCAAATCAGCCGCCGTCTGTGTCGCAACTACGACCTGATTTTGACCATGGAAAAGCGCCATATCGAACGCTTATGCGAGATGGCACCGGAGATGCGCGGCAAAGTGATGCTGTTTGGTCACTGGGATAACGAATGTGAAATCCCCGATCCGTATCGCAAAAGCCGGGAAACGTTTGCAGCGGTGTACACATTACTTGAACGGTCTGCCCGCCAGTGGGCGCAGGCATTGAACGCAGAGCAGGTATAAGAATGACAGAAAAAGTAAAACAACATGCCGCTCCGGTAACGGGCAGTGATGAAATCGATATTGGTCGCCTGATCGGCACCGTCATTGAAGCGCGCTGGTGGGTGATTGGCATCACCGCCGTATTCGCCCTCTGTGCCGTGGTTTACACCTTCTTCGCTACGCCGATATACAGCGCCGACGCACTGGTACAAATCGAACAAAGCAGCGGCAATTCGCTGGTGCAGGACATTGGCTCTGCATTAGCCAATAAACCGCCAGCATCGGACGCCGAGATCCAGTTGATTCGTTCGCGCCTGGTGCTTGGTAAAACGGTGGACGATCTCGACCTCGATATTGCGGTGAGCAAAAACACGTTCCCGATTTTCGGTGCGGGCTGGGATCGCCTGATGGGACGCCAGAACGAGACGGTGAAAGTGACTACCTTTAACCGTCCGAAAGAGATGGCGGATCAGGTGTTTACGCTTAATGTGCTGGATGACAAAAACTACACCCTGAGCAGCGATGGCGGCTTTAGCGCCCGTGGGCAAGCGGGCCAGATACTGAAAAAAGAAGGCGTCACGCTGATGGTTGAAGTCATTCACGCCAGCCCGGGCAGTGAGTTTACCATCACCAAATACTCCACGCTGGGGATGATCAACCAACTGCAAAACAGCCTGACGGTAACGGAGAACGGCAAAGACGCAGGCGTACTGAGCCTGACTTATACCGGTGAAGATCGCGAACAGATCCGCGACATTCTTAACAGCATCGCCCGTAACTATCAGGAACAAAATATTGAGCGCAAATCGGCGGAAGCGTCGAAAAGCCTCGCTTTCCTCGCGCAACAGTTACCGGAAGTACGTAGCCGCCTTGATGTTGCCGAAAACAAACTGAATGCCTACCGTCAGGATAAAGATTCTGTTGATCTGCCGCTGGAAGCGAAAGCGGTGCTCGATTCGATGGTGAACATCGACGCGCAGTTGAACGAACTGACCTTTAAAGAAGCGGAAATCTCCAAGCTGTACACCAAAGTTCACCCGGCGTACCGCACGCTGCTGGAGAAACGGCAGGCGCTGGAAGACGAAAAAGCCAAACTTAATGGTCGCGTAACGGCGATGCCGAAAACCCAGCAGGAAATTGTGCGTCTGACCCGCGATGTCGAGTCTGGTCAGCAGGTCTATATGCAACTGCTGAATAAAGAGCAGGAGCTGAAAATCACCGAGGCCAGCACCGTCGGCGATGTGCGCATTGTTGACCCGGCAATCACCCAGCCTGGCGTGCTAAAACCGAAGAAAGTGCTGATTATCCTTGGGGCGATTATCCTTGGTCTGATGCTCTCTATCGTGGGTGTGCTGCTGCGCTCGTTGTTTAATCGCGGTATCGAAAGCCCGCAAGTGCTGGAAGAACACGGTATCAGCGTCTATGCCAGCATCCCGCTGTCGGAATGGCAGAAAGCGCGCGATAGCGTCAAAACCATCAAAGGAGTTAAACGCTATAAACAGAGCCAGCTACTGGCGGTGGGGAATCCAACCGATCTGGCGATTGAAGCCATCCGCAGTCTGCGTACCAGTCTGCACTTCGCGATGATGCAGGCGCAGAACAATGTGTTGATGATGACCGGGGTTAGCCCGTCAATCGGTAAAACCTTTGTCTGCGCCAACCTGGCGGCGGTGATCAGCCAGACCAATAAACGGGTGTTGTTGATCGACTGCGATATGCGCAAAGGCTACACCCATGAGCTGTTGGGCACTAATAACGTCAATGGCCTGTCGGAAATTCTGATTGGTCAGGGCGATATTACTACCGCTGCTAAACCGACCTCTATTGCCAAATTTGACCTGATCCCGCGCGGTCAGGTACCGCCAAATCCTTCTGAACTGTTAATGAGCGAACGCTTTGCCGAACTGGTGAGCTGGGCGAGTAAAAACTACGACCTGGTGTTGATTGATACGCCGCCGATTCTGGCAGTGACCGATGCGGCAATTGTTGGTCGTCATGCCGGAACCACGTTAATGGTGGCGCGTTATGCGGTCAACACATTGAAAGAAGTGGAAACCAGTCTGAGCCGCTTTGAGCAAAACGGTATTCCGGTGAAAGGGGTGATTCTGAACTCCATCTTCCGCCGCGCCAGCGCGTATCAGGATTATGGCTATTACGAATACGAATATAAGTCGGATGCGAAATAACGACGCCTGCATTCGCACCGCCCCGTAGGCCGGATAAGGCGTTCACGCCGCATCCGGCAAGCAAACCAGCTCATAAGCCGGGAGAACAACCTATGAAAGACAATCCGCTGATCTCAATCTATATGCCGACCTGGAACCGCCAACAACTGGCGATTCGGGCGATAAAATCGGTCTTGCGCCAGGACTACAGCAACTGGGAGATGATCATCGTGGATGATTGCTCCACCTCCTGGGAACAACTGCAACAGTACGTCACCGCCCTCAACGATCCGCGTATCACTTACATTCACAACGACATTAACAGCGGGGCGTGCGCGGTACGTAACCAGGCGATTATGCTGGCGCAAGGGGAATACATCACCGGGATCGATGATGATGATGAATGGACACCCAACCGTCTGAGCGTCTTCCTCGCCCATAAACAGCAACTGGTCACTCACGCCTTTTTGTACGCTAACGACTACGTTTGCCAGGGCGAAGTCTATTCCCAACCAGCAAGTTTGCCGCTGTATCCCAAATCGCCGTATTCACGCCGCCTGTTCTATAAACGCAATATCATTGGCAATCAGGTCTTTACCTGGGCGTGGCGTTTCAAAGAGTGTTTGTTCGATACCGAACTGAAAGCGGCACAGGATTACGACATCTTCCTGCGGATGGTGGTGGAGTATGGCGAACCGTGGAAAGTGGAAGAAGCGACGCAGATCCTGCATATCAATCACGGTGAAATGCAGATCACCTCGTCACCGAAAAAATTCTCCGGATACTTCCACTTTTACCGCAAGCACAAAGACAAATTCGACCGTGCCAGTAAAAAATATCAGCTGTTTACCCTCTACCAGATCCGCAATAAACGTATGACCTGGCGCACTTTGCTGACGCTGCTGTCGGTGCGTAACGGCAAACGTCTGGCTGATGGTATTCGGGGGCGCTAAAGATGCTGGAAGATCTGCGCGCCAACAGCTGGAGTTTACGCCCGTGCTGCATGGTTCTTGCCTATCGCGTCGCTCATTTTTGTTCGGTGTGGCGCAAAAAGAACGTTCTCAACAATCTTTGGGCGGCCCCGCTGCTGGTGCTGTATCGCATTATCACCGAATGCTTTTTCGGTTATGAAATCCAGGCAGCCGCAACCATTGGCCGTCGCTTTACTATCCATCACGGTTACGCCGTAGTGATCAATAAAAACGTGGTAGCGGGGGATGATTTTACCATTCGCCACGGCGTCACTATCGGCAATCGTGGTGCCGATAACATGGCATGTCCACACATTGGCAACGGCGTCGAACTCGGTGCCAACGTCATTATTCTTGGTGATATCACGCTTGGTAACAACGTCACCGTGGGTGCGGGCAGCGTGGTGCTCGACTCTGTCCCGGACAACGCGCTGGTGGTGGGAGAAAAAGCGCGAGTGAAGGTAATTAAATGAATATTCTGCAATTTAATGTGCGACTGGCGGAAGGCGGGGCAGCAGGTGTGGCGTTAGATCTCCACCAGCGTGCGCTGCAACAGGGGCTGGCGTCACATTTTGTCTACGGCTACGGCAAAGGCGGCAAAGAGAGCGTCAGCCATCAGAACTATCCGCAGGTCATCAAACATACGCCGCGGATGACCGCGATGGCGAATATTGCCCTGTTTCGTCTGTTTAATCGCGATCTGTTTGGCAATTTCAATGAGTTATATCGCACCATTACTCGCACACCGGGCCCGGTGGTCCTGCATTTTCATGTGCTGCACAGCTACTGGCTAAATCTTAAGAGCGTGGTGCGCTTTTGCGAAAAGGTGAAAAACCACAAACCGGATGTCACTCTGGTCTGGACGCTGCACGACCACTGGAGTGTAACCGGACGCTGCGCCTTTACCGACGGTTGCGAAGGCTGGAAAACGGGCTGCCAGAAATGCCCGACCTTAAATAACTATCCGCCGGTGAAGATTGATCGCGCGCACCAGCTGGTGGCGGGCAAACGCCAGTTATTCCGTGAGATGCTGGCGCTGGGCTGTCAGTTTATTTCCCCCAGCCAGCATGTGGCTGACGCTTTCAATAGCCTGTACGGTCCAAGGCGTTGCCGGATTATCAATAACGGTATTGATATGGCAACCGAGGCGATTCTGGCGGATTTGCCTCCGGTGCGCGAAACTCAGGGTAAGCCGAAAATCGCGGTGGTAGCGCATGACCTGCGTTACGACGGCAAAACTAACCAGCAACTGGTACGCGAGATGATGGCGCTGGGCGACAAAATCGAACTGCATACCTTTGGTAAGTTCTCGCCGTTCACCGCTGGCAACGTGGTTAATCACGGCTTTGAAACCGACAAACGTAAGTTGATGAGCGCGCTCAATCAGATGGATGCGCTGGTGTTCAGTTCTCGCGTCGATAACTACCCGCTGATTTTGTGTGAGGCGTTATCAATTGGCGTGCCGGTGATTGCCACCCATAGCGACGCGGCGCGTGAAGTGTTGCAAAAATCCGGCGGTAAAACCGTCAGCGAAGAAGAGGTGCTGCAACTGGTCCAGTTAAGCAAACCGGAAATCGCGCAGGCGATATTTGGTACCACGCTGGCTGAGTTCAGCCAACGCAGCCGCGCCGCCTACAGTGGACAACAGATGCTGGAGGAGTATGTCAACTTCTATCAGAATCTGTAGCTACCTGCTGCTGCCGCTGATCTACCTGCTGGTTAACGTCAAAATCGCCCAGCTTGGCGAAAGTTTCCCCATCACCATCGTCACTTTTTTACCTGTCTTGTTACTGCTGTTTTTAGAACGCATCAGCGTTAAAAAATTGATGATTGCCTTAGGGATTGGCGCGGGACTCACGGCGTTTAACTACCTGTTTGGTCAGTCGTTGGATGCCGGTAAATACGTCACTTCAACCATGCTGTTTGTCTATATTGTGATCATTATTGGCATGGTGTGGAGTATTCGCTTTAAAACGATTTCGCCACACAACCATCGCAAGATATTACGTTTCTTTTATCTGGTGGTCGGGCTGGTGGTGGCGCTGGCGGCGGTGGAGATGTCGCAAATTATCCTCACCGGCGGCAGCAGTATTATGGAGTCGATTTCGAAATATCTGATTTACAGCAACAGCTATGTGCTGAATTTCATTAAATTCGGCGGCAAGCGCACGACAGCACTTTATTTCGAACCGGCATTTTTCGCTCTGGCATTAATCTCAATTTGGCTCAGCATCAAACAGTTTGGTATCAAAACGCCTAAAACCGATGCTATGATTCTCGCAGGGATAATATTATCCGGATCGTTTTCAGGGGTTATGACCTTTATCCTGTTTTATTTGCTGGAGTGGGCATTTCAATATCTGAATAAAGAGGCGATTAAGAAAAAGTTACCGTTAGCATTGATTTCTCTGGCTGTATTCCTGGTTGGTGTGGTAATCGCGTTTCCTTATATTTCCACCCGTCTGGGCGATTTAGGTACGGAAGGATCGTCATCGTATTATCGTATTGTCGGTCCGCTGGTGATGGTCGGTTATTCTTTGACCCATATTGACGGTGTAGTCAGATTTGGCTCACTTTATGAATATGTCGCATCATTCGGAATATTTAACGGTGCGGATGTCGGAAAAACCATAGACAATGGTTTGTATCTGCTGATTATTTATTTTTCCTGGTTCGCGGTGTTTTTATCGCTGTGGTACATGGGGAAAGTGATAAAAATGATGATCAACGCTTTTGGTGATAATCGCAATTTTCGCGTGCAATTATATCTTTTTACTCCGGTATCGCTGTTTTTTACCGGTTCGATATTTAGCCCGGAATATGCATTTTTAATCGTCTGTCCGTTTATTTTGCGAAAAGCGTTAAATATTACGAGGTAAGAATAAGAACATGTTGCTTAGCATAATCACTGTCGCGTTTCGTAACCTCGAAGGGATAGTCAAAACACATGCCTCGCTGGCGCATCTGGCGCAGGCGGACGATATCAGCTTCGAATGGATTGTTGTCGATGGCGGTTCCAACGACGGTACCCGTGAGTATCTGGAAAATCTCAATGGTATCTATAACCTACGCTTTGTCAGCGAGCCAGATAACGGTATCTACGACGCCATGAACAAGGGCATTGCGATGGCACAAGGCAAGTTCGCGTTGTTTCTCAACTCGGGCGATATTTTTCATCAGGATGCCGCATATTTTGTCCGTAAGTTAAAAATGCAAAAAGATAACGTGATGATCACCGGCGATGCGCTGCTGGATTTTGGCGACGGGCATAAAATTAAACGTAGCGCCAAACCGGGTTGGTATATTTATCACAGCCTGCCCGCCAGTCATCAGGCGATATTTTTCCCGGTATCCGGTTTGAAAAAATGGCGTTATGACCTGGAATATAAAGTTTCTTCTGATTACGCGCTGGCAGCCAAAATGTATAAAGCAGGTTATGCATTTAAAAAACTCAATGGCCTGGTGTCTGAATTTTCTATGGGTGGGGTATCAACCACCAATAATATGGAATTGTGTGCTGACGCCAAAAAAGTCCAACGGCAAATATTACATGTGCCTGGCTTTTGGGCTGAATTATCCTGGCATTTACGCCAGCGTACTACCTCAAAGACGAAAGCCTTATATAACAAAAGCTGAATATAAGGGAAAACGATGCAGGATTTAAGCGGTTTCTCGGTGCCGAAAGGGTTCCGGGGCGGCAACGCTATTAAAGTGCAATTGTGGTGGGCAGTACAGGCAACAATATTTGCCTGGTCGCCACAAGTATTGTATCGCTGGCGGGCATTTTTATTACGTTTATTCGGCGCAAAAATAGGAAAAAACGTAGTTATTCGTCCGTCAGTAAAAATTACCTATCCGTGGAAATTAACCTTAGGTGATTACGCGTGGGTCGGCGATGACGTCAATTTATATACCCTCGGTGAAATAACCATTGGCGCACATTCGGTGATATCGCAAAAAAGTTATTTATGCACCGGGAGCCACGACCATGCAAGTCAACATTTCACCATTAACGCCACGCCTATTGTGATTGGCGAGAAATGCTGGCTGGCAACCGATGTTTTTGTTGCCCCAGGCGTCACGATTGGCGACGGCACCGTCGTGGGTGCGCGAAGCAGTGTTTTTAAATCGCTTCCGGCAAATGTGGTTTGCCGGGGGAATCCCGCAGTGGTGATACGCAAACGCGTTGAAACTGAATAAATTCAAAAAAAATACAGAGGAATAAGACATGTCAAAAGTCGCTCTCATCACCGGTGTAACCGGACAAGACGGTTCTTACCTGGCAGAGTTTCTGCTGGAAAAAGGTTACGAGGTGCATGGTATTAAGCGTCGCGCATCGTCATTCAACACCGAGCGCGTGGATCACATTTATCAGGATCCGCACACCTGCAACCCGAAATTCCATCTGCATTATGGCGACCTGAGTGATACCTCCAACCTGACGCGTATTTTGCGTGAAGTGCAGCCGGATGAAGTGTACAACCTGGGCGCAATGAGCCACGTTGCGGTTTCTTTTGAGTCACCGGAATATACCGCTGACGTCGACGCGATGGGTACGCTGCGCCTGCTGGAGGCGATCCGCTTCCTCGGTCTGGAAAAGAAAACCCGTTTCTATCAGGCTTCCACCTCTGAACTGTATGGTCTGGTGCAGGAAATTCCGCAGAAAGAGACCACGCCGTTCTATCCGCGCTCTCCGTATGCGGTCGCCAAACTGTATGCCTACTGGATCACCGTCAACTACCGTGAATCCTACGGCATGTATGCCTGTAACGGTATTCTCTTCAACCATGAATCCCCGCGCCGCGGCGAAACCTTCGTTACCCGCAAAATCACCCGCGCAATCGCCAACATCGCCCAGGGGCTGGAGTCGTGCCTGTACCTCGGCAATATGGATTCCCTGCGTGACTGGGGCCATGCCAAAGACTACGTAAAAATGCAGTGGATGATGCTGCAACAGGAACAGCCAGAAGATTTCGTTATCGCGACCGGCGTTCAGTACTCCGTACGTCAGTTCGTAGAAATGGCGGCAGCACAGCTGGGCATCAAACTGCGCTTTGAAGGCACGGGTGTTGAAGAGAAGGGCATTGTGGTTTCCGTCACCGGGCATGACGCGCCGGGCGTTAAACCGGGTGATGTGATTATCGCCGTTGACCCGCGTTACTTCCGTCCGGCTGAAGTTGAAACGCTGCTCGGCGACCCGACCAAAGCGCACGAAAAACTGGGCTGGAAACCGGAAATCACCCTCAGAGAGATGGTGTCTGAAATGGTGGCTAATGACCTCGAAGCGGCGAAAAAACATTCTCTGCTGAAATCTCACGGCTACGACGTGGCGATCGCGCTGGAGTCATAAGTATGAGTAAACAACGCATTTTTATTGCTGGCCATCGCGGGATGGTCGGTTCCGCCATCAGGCGGCAGCTCGAACAGCGCGGTGATGTGGAACTGGTATTACGTACCCGCGACGAGCTGAACCTGCTGGACAGCCGCGCGGTGCATGATTTCTTTGCCAGCGAACGTATTGACCAGGTCTATCTGGCGGCGGCGAAAGTGGGCGGCATTGTTGCCAACAACACGTATCCGGCGGATTTCATCTATCAGAACATGATGATTGAGAGCAACATCATTCACGCCGCGCATCAGAACGACGTGAACAAACTGCTGTTTCTCGGATCGTCCTGTATCTACCCGAAACTGGCAAAACAGCCGATGGCAGAAAGCGAGTTATTGCAGGGCACGCTGGAGCCGACCAACGAGCCTTACGCCATTGCCAAAATCGCCGGGATCAAACTGTGCGAATCTTACAACCGCCAGTATGGACGCGATTACCGCTCAGTCATGCCGACCAACCTGTATGGCCCGCATGACAACTTCCACCCGAGTAATTCGCATGTGATCCCAGCATTGCTGCGCCGCTTCCACGAGGCGACGGCACAGAATGCACCGGACGTGGTGGTATGGGGCAGCGGTACACCGATGCGTGAATTCCTGCACGTCGATGATATGGCGGCGGCGAGCATTCATGTCATGGAGCTGGCGCATGAAGTCTGGCTGGAAAACACCCAGCCGATGCTGTCGCACATTAACGTCGGCACGGGCGTTGACTGCACTATCCGCGAGCTGGCGCAAACCATCGCCAAAGTGGTGGGTTACAAAGGTCGGGTGGTTTTTGATGCCAGTAAACCGGATGGTACGCCGCGCAAACTGCTGGATGTGACGCGCCTGCATCAGCTTGGCTGGTATCACGAAATCTCACTGGAAGCGGGGCTTGCCAGCACTTACCAGTGGTTCCTTGAGAATCAAGACCGCTTTCGGGGGTAATGATGTTTTTACGTCAGGAAGACTTTGCCACGGTAGTGCGCTCCACCCCGCTTGTCTCTCTCGACTTTATTGTCGAGAACAGTCGCGGCGAGTTTCTGCTTGGCAAAAGAACCAACCGCCCGGCGCAGGGTTACTGGTTTGTGCCGGGAGGGCGCGTGCAGAAAGACGAAACGCTGGAAGCCGCATTTGAGCGGCTGACGATGGCGGAACTGGGGCTGCGTCTGCCGATAACAGCAGGCCAGTTTTACGGTGTCTGGCAGCACTTTTATGACGATAACTTCTCGGGCACGGATTTCACCACTCACTATGTGGTGCTCGGTTTTCGCTTCAGAGTAGCGGAAGAAGAGCTGTTACTGCCGGATGAGCAGCATGACGATTACCGCTGGCTGACGCCGGACGCACTGCTCGCCAGTGACAATGTTCACGCTAACAGCCGCGCCTATTTTCTCGCTGAGAAGCGTGCCGGAGTACCCGGATTATGAAAATACTGGTCTACGGCATTAACTACTCGCCGGAGTTAACCGGCATCGGCAAATACACCGGCGAGATGGTGGAATGGCTGGCGGCACAAGGTCATGAGGTGCGGGTCATTACCGCACCGCCTTACTACCCGCAGTGGCAGGTGGGCGAGAACTATTCCGCCTGGCGCTACAAACGAGAAGAGGGGGCCGCCACGGTGTGGCGCTGCCCGCTGTACGTGCCAAAACAGCCGAGCACCCTGAAACGCCTGTTACATCTCGGCAGTTTTGCCGTCAGCAGTTTTTTCCCGTTGATGGCGCAACGTCGCTGGAAGCCGGATCGTATTATCGGCGTGGTGCCAACGCTGTTTTGCACGCCGGGAATGCGCCTGCTGGCGAAACTCTCTGGTGCGCGTACCGTGCTGCATATTCAGGATTACGAAGTGGACGCCATGCTGGGGCTGGGCCTTGCCGGAAAAGGCAAAGGCGGCAAAGTGGCACAGCTGGCAACGGCGTTCGAACGTAGCGGACTGCATAACGTCGATAACGTCTCCACGATTTCGCGTTCGATGATGAATAAAGCCATCGAAAAAGGCGTGGCGGCAGAAAACGTCATCTTCTTCCCCAACTGGTCAGAAATTGCCCGTTTTCAGCATGTCGCAGACGCCGATGTTGATGCCCTTCGTAACCAGCTTGGCCTGCCGGATAACAAAAAAATCATTCTTTACTCCGGCAATATTGGTGAAAAGCAGGGGCTGGAAAACGTTATTGAAGCTGCCGATCGTCTGCGCGATGAACCGCTGATTTTTGCCATTGTCGGGCAGGGCGGCGGCAAAGCGCGGCTGGAAAAAATGGCGCAGCAGCGTGGACTGCGCAACATGCAATTTTTCCCGCTGCAATCGTATGACGCTTTACCCGCACTGCTGAAGATGGGCGATTGCCATCTGGTGGTGCAAAAACGCGGCGCGGCAGATGCCGTATTGCCGTCGAAACTGACCAATATTCTGGCGGTAGGCGGTAACGCGGTGATTACCGCGGAAGCCCACACAGAACTGGGGCAGCTTTGCGAAACCTTTCCGGGAATTGCGGTTTGCGTAGAACCGGAATCGGTCGAGGCGCTGGTGGCGGGGATTCGTCAGGCGCTCCTGCTGCCCAAACACAACACGGTGGCACGTGAATATGCCGAACGCACGCTCGATAAAGAGAACGTGTTACGTCAATTTATAAATGATATTCGGGGATAATTATGGCGCAGTCGAAACTCTATCCAGTTGTGATGGCTGGTGGCTCCGGTAGCCGCTTATGGCCGCTTTCCCGTGTACTTTACCCCAAGCAGTTTTTATGCCTGAAAGGCGAGCTCACCATGCTGCAAACCACCATCTGCCGCCTGAACGGCGTGGAGTGCGAAAGCCTGGTGGTGATTTGCAATGAGCAGCACCGCTTTATTGTCGCGGAACAGCTGCGTCAACTGAACAAACTCACCGAGAACATTATTCTCGAACCGGCAGGGCGTAACACTGCACCTGCCATTGCGCTGGCGGCGCTGGCGGCAAAACGTCATAGCCCGGAGAGCGACCCATTAATGCTGGTGCTGGCGGCGGATCATGTGATTGCCGACGAAGACGCGTTCCGCGTCGCCGTGCGTAATGCCATGCCATATGCCGAAGCAGGCAAACTGGTGACCTTCGGCATTGTGCCGGATCTACCAGAAACCGGTTATGGCTATATTCGTCGCGGTGAAGTATCTGCGGGCGAGCAGGATACGGTGGCTTTTGAAGTGGCGCAGTTTGTCGAAAAACCGAATCTGGAAACCGCCCAGGCCTATGTGGCAAGTGGCGAATATTACTGGAACAGTGGTATGTTCTTGTTCCGCGCCGGACGCTATCTCGAAGAACTGAAAAAATATCGCCCGGATATTCTCGATGCCTGCGAAAAAGCGATGAGCGCCGTCGATCCGGATCTCGATTTTATTCGCGTGGATGAAGAAGCGTTTCTCGCCTGCCCGGAAGAGTCGGTGGATTACGCGGTCATGGAACGTACGGCAGATGCCGTTGTGGTACCGATGGATGCGGGCTGGAGCGATGTCGGTTCCTGGTCTTCATTATGGGAGATCAGCGCCCACACCGCCGAGGGCAACGTTTGCCACGGCGATGTGATTAATCACAAAACTGAAAACAGCTATGTGTACGCCGAATCTGGTCTGGTCACCACCGTCGGGGTGAAAGATCTGGTGGTGGTGCAGACCAAAGATGCGGTGCTGATTGCCGACCGTAACGCGGTGCAGGATGTGAAAAAAGTGGTCGAGCAGATCAAAGCCGATGGTCGCCATGAGCATCGGGTACATCGCGAAGTGTATCGCCCGTGGGGCAAATATGACTCTATCGACGCGGGCGACCGCTACCAGGTGAAACGCATCACCGTGAAACCGGGCGAAGGCTTGTCGGTACAGATGCACCATCACCGCGCGGAACACTGGGTGGTGGTCGCGGGAACGGCAAAAGTCACTATTGACGGTGATATCAAACTGCTTGGTGAAAACGAGTCCATTTATATTCCGCTGGGGGCGACGCACTGCCTGGAAAACCCGGGGAAAATTCCGCTCGATTTAATTGAAGTGCGCTCCGGCTCTTATCTCGAAGAGGATGATGTGGTGCGCTTCGCGGATCGCTACGGACGGGTGTAAACGTCGCATCAGGCGCTGTTTGTCGGATGCGGCGTGAACGCCTTATCCGACCTACGGTTCGGGTTTGTAGGCCTGATAAGACGCGGCAGCGTCGCATCAGGCAATGAATGCGAAACCGCGGTGTAAATAACGACAAAAACAAAATTGGCCGTTTCGGTCAGGGCCAACTATTGCCTGAAAAAGGGTAACGATATGAAAAAATTAACCTGCTTTAAAGCCTATGATATTCGCGGGAAATTAGGCGAAGAACTGAATGAAGATATTGCCTGGCGCATTGGTCGCGCCTATGGCGAATTTCTCAAACCGAAAACCATTGTGTTAGGCGGTGATGTCCGCCTCACCAGCGAAACCTTAAAACTGGCGCTGGCGAAAGGTTTACAGGATGCGGGCGTCGACGTACTGGATATTGGTATGTCCGGCACCGAAGAGATCTATTTCGCCACGTTCCATCTCGGCGTGGATGGCGGCATTGAAGTTACCGCCAGCCATAACCCGATGGATTACAACGGCATGAAACTGGTGCGCGAAGGGGCTCGCCCGATCAGCGGTGATACCGGACTGCGCGACGTCCAGCGTCTGGCTGAAGCCAACGACTTTCCTCCCGTCGATGAAACCAAACGCGGTCGCTATCAGCAAATCAACCTGCGTGATGCTTACGTTGATCACCTGTTCGGTTATATCAATGTCAAAAATCTCACGCCGCTCAAGCTGGTGATCAACTCCGGGAACGGCGCAGCGGGTCCGGTGGTGGACGCCATCGAAGCCCGCTTTAAAGCCCTCGGCGCACCTGTGGAATTAATCAAAGTGCACAACACGCCCGACGGCAATTTCCCCAACGGTATTCCTAACCCGCTACTGCCAGAATGCCGCGACGACACCCGCAATGCGGTCATCAAACACGGCGCGGATATGGGCATTGCCTTTGACGGTGATTTTGATCGCTGCTTCCTGTTTGACGAAAAAGGGCAGTTTATTGAGGGCTACTACATTGTCGGCCTGTTGGCAGAAGCATTCCTCGAAAAAAATCCCGGCGCGAAGATCATCCACGATCCACGTCTCTCCTGGAACACTGTTGATGTGGTGACGGCCGCGGGCGGCACTCCGGTGATGTCGAAAACCGGACACGCCTTTATTAAAGAACGTATGCGCAAGGAAGACGCCATCTACGGTGGCGAAATGAGCGCCCACCATTACTTTCGTGATTTCGCTTACTGCGACAGCGGCATGATCCCGTGGCTGCTGGTAGCCGAACTGGTGTGCCTGAAAGGAAAAACGCTGGGCGAACTGGTGCGCGACCGGATGGCGGCATTCCCGGCAAGCGGTGAGATCAACAGCAAACTGGCGCAACCCGTTGAGGCGATTAACCGCGTGGAACAGCATTTTAGCCGTGAGGCGCTGGCGGTGGATCGCACCGATGGCATCAGCATGACCTTTGCCGACTGGCGCTTTAATCTGCGCTCCTCCAACACCGAACCGGTGGTGCGGTTGAATGTGGAATCACGCGGTGATGTGCCGCTGATGGAAGCGCGAACGCGAACTCTGCTGACGTTGCTGAACGAGTAATGTCATTACTTTCCCCCTCACCCTGACGCTCTACTGCCTGCGGAGAGAAGTGAGCACGGAACTTTCTTCTCCCCCTCGCCCCTTTGGGGAGAGGGCCGGGGTGAGGGGCGAGGCGACAATAGAACAGGAACAACGATGACAAATCTAAAAAAGCGCGAGCGAGCGAAAACCAATGCATCGTTAATCTCTATGGTGCAACGCTTTTCAGATATCACCATCATGTTTGCCGGACTATGGCTGGTTTGCGAAGTGAGCGGACTGTCATTCCTCTACATGCACCTGTTGGTGGCGCTGATTACGCTGGTGGTGTTCCAGATGCTGGGCGGCATCACCGATTTTTATCGCTCATGGCGCGGTGTTCGGGCAGCGACAGAATTTGCTCTGTTGCTACAAAACTGGACCTTAAGCGTGATTTTCAGCGCCGGACTGGTGGCGTTCAACAATGATTTCGACACGCAACTGAAAATCTGGCTGGCGTGGTATGGGCTGACCAGCATCGGACTGGTGGTTTGCCGTTCATGTATTCGTATTGGTGCGGGCTGGCTGCGTAATCATGGCTATAACAAGCGCATGGTCGCCGTAGCGGGGGATTTAGCCGCCGGACAAATGCTGATGGAGAGCTTCCGTAATCAGCCGTGGTTAGGGTTTGAAGTGGTGGGGGTTTACCACGACCCGAAACCGGGCGGCGTTTCTAACGACTGGGCGGGTAACTTGCAACAGCTGGTCGAGGATGCAAAAGCGGGAAAGATTCATAACGTCTATATCGCGATGCAAATGTGCGACGGCGCGCGAGTGAAAAAACTGGTCCATCAACTGGCGGACACCACCTGTTCGGTGCTGCTGATCCCCGATGTCTTTACCTTCAACATTCTCCATTCACGTCTCGAAGAGATGAACGGCGTTCCGGTGGTGCCGCTTTACGACACGCCGCTTTCCGGGGTTAACCGCCTGCTCAAACGTGCGGAAGACATTGTGCTGGCGACGCTTATCCTGCTGCTGATCTCCCCGGTGCTGTGCTGCATTGCGCTGGCGGTGAAACTCAGTTCACCTGGGCCGGTTATTTTCCGCCAGACTCGCTACGGCATGGATGGCAAGCCGATCAAAGTGTGGAAGTTCCGTTCCATGAAAGTGATGGAGAACGACAAAGTGGTGACTCAGGCGACGCAGAACGATCCGCGCGTCACCAAAGTGGGGAACTTTCTGCGCCGCACCTCGCTGGATGAATTGCCGCAGTTTATCAATGTGCTGACCGGGGGGATGTCGATTGTCGGTCCACGTCCGCACGCGGTAGCGCATAACGAACAGTATCGCCAGCTCATTGAAGGCTACATGCTGCGCCATAAGGTGAAACCGGGCATTACCGGCTGGGCGCAGATTAACGGCTGGCGCGGCGAAACCGACACACTGGAGAAAATGGAAAAACGCGTCGAGTTCGACCTTGAGTACATCCGCGAATGGAGCGTCTGGTTCGATATCAAAATCGTTTTCCTGACGGTATTCAAAGGCTTCGTTAACAAAGCGGCATATTGATATGAGCTTACGTGAAAAAACCATCAGCGGCGCGAAGTGGTCGGCGATTGCTACGGTGATCATCATCGGCCTCGGGCTGGTACAGATGACCGTGCTGGCGCGGATTATTGACAACCACCAGTTCGGTTTGCTTACCGTGTCGCTGGTGATCATCGCGCTGGCAGATACGCTTTCTGACTTTGGTATCGCTAACTCGATTATTCAGCGAAAAGAAATCAGCCACCTTGAACTCACCACGTTGTACTGGCTGAACGTCGGGCTGGGGCTTGTGGTGTGCGTGGCGGTGTTTTTGTTGAGTGATCTCATCGGCGACGTGCTGAACAACCCGGACCTGGCACCGTTGATTAAAACATTGTCGCTGGCGTTTGTGGTGATCCCCCACGGGCAACAGTTCCGCGCGTTGATGCAGAAGGAACTGGAGTTCAACAAAATCGGCATGATCGAAACCAGCGCGGTGCTGGCGGGCTTCACTTTTACGGTGGTTAGCGCCCATTTCTGGCCGCTGGCGATGACCGCGATCCTCGGTTATCTGGTCAATAGTGCGGTGAGAACGCTGCTATTTGGCTACTTTGGCCGGAAAATTTATCGCCCCGGTCTGCATTTCTCGCTGGCGTCGGTGGCACCGAACTTACGCTTTGGTGCCTGGCTGACGGCGGACAGCATCATCAACTATCTCAATACCAACCTTTCGACGCTGGTGCTGGCGCGTATTCTCGGCGCGGGCGTGGCTGGGGGATACAACCTGGCGTACAACGTGGCCGTTGTGCCACCGATGAAGCTGAACCCAATCATCACCCGCGTGTTGTTTCCGGCATTCGCCAAAATTCAGGACGATACCGAAAAGCTGCGCGTTAACTTCTACAAGCTGTTGTCGGTAGTGGGGATTATCAACTTTCCGGCGCTGCTGGGGCTGATGGTGGTGTCGAATAATTTTGTACCGCTGGTCTTTGGTGAGAAGTGGAACAGCATTATTCCGGTGCTGCAATTGCTGTGTGTGGTGGGTCTGCTGCGTTCGGTGGGTAACCCGATTGGTTCGCTGCTGATGGCGAAAGCGCGGGTCGATATCAGCTTTAAATTCAACGTATTCAAAACATTTCTGTTTATTCCGGCGATTGTTATTGGTGGGCAGATGGCGGGCGCAATCGGCGTCACGCTTGGCTTCCTGCTGGTGCAGATTATCAACACCATTCTGAGTTACTTCGTGATGATTAAACCGGTTCTTGGTTCCAGTTATCGCCAGTACATCCTGAGTTTGTGGCTGCCGTTTTATCTCTCGCTGCCGACGCTGGTGGTCAGTTATGTGCTGGGCATTGTGCTGAAAGGGCAACTGGCGCTGGGGATGCTGCTGGCGGTGCAAATAGCCACGGGTGTGCTGGCGTTTGTGGTGATGATTGTGCTGTCGCGCCATCCGCTGGTGGTAGAAGTGAAGCGTCAGTTTTGTCGCAGCGAAAAAATGAAAATGCTTTTACGGGCGGGGTGAGTTGTTGTTTTCGGTTCCGACAACGGTTGCCGGGTGCAGCGTAAAACGCCTTATCCATCCTACGGTTCTGTGCTCGGGACCTGTAGGCCTGATAAGACGCGTCAGCGTCGCATCAGGCACTGAATGCCGGATGCGGCGTGAACGCCTTATCCGGCCTACGGTTCTGTGCTCGGGTCTTGTAGGCCTGATAAGACGCGCCAGCGTCGCATCAGGCAAAAAACGGCAACGAACACAACAAACACAGCCTCACCTGGCATCAAATTTATGAGGAAAAAATGAAATTACTTATTTTGGGCAACCACACTTGCGGCAATCGTGGCGACAGCGCCATCTTGCGCGGCTTACTTGATGCCATCAACATCCTCAATCCACATACCGAAGTGGACGTGATGAGCCGCTATCCGGTCAGTTCTTCCTGGCTGCTCAACCGCCCGGTAATGGGTGATCCGCTGTTCCTGCAAATGAAACAACACAACAGCGCGGCGGGCGTTGTCGGGCGCGTTAAAAAAGTCCTCCGTCGCCGCTATCAACACCAGGTATTGCTCTCGCGCGTCACCGACACTGGCAAGCTGCGCAATATTGCCATCGCCCAGGGATTCACTGACTTCGTGCGCCTGCTGTCAGGTTACGACGCCATTATTCAGGTCGGCGGATCGTTTTTTGTCGATCTCTATGGCGTGCCGCAGTTTGAACATGCACTTTGCACTTTCATGGCGAAAAAGCCGCTGTTTATGATTGGTCACAGTGTTGGTCCCTTCCAGGATGAGCAATTTAACCAACTGGCGAACTATGTCTTTGGTCACTGTGACGCGCTGATCCTGCGCGAATCGGTCAGTCTCGAACTGATGAAACGCAGCAATATAACTACCGCAAAAGTTGAACATGGCGTCGATACCGCGTGGCTGGTCGATCACCACACCGAAGATTTCACCGCCAGCTATGCCGTTCAACACTGGCTGGACGTTGCCGCACAACAGAAAACGGTGGCCATTACCCTGCGCGAACTGGCACCGTTCGACAAACGTCTCGGCACCACTCAACAAGCGTATGAAAAAGCCTTTGCCGGGGTTGTCAATCGCATTCTCGACGAAGGCTATCAGGTGATTGCGCTCTCCACCTGTACGGGCATCGACAGCTATAACAAAGACGACCGCATGGTGGCGCTCAACCTGCGCCAGCACATCAGCGATCCTGCCCGTTATCACGTAGTGATGGATGAACTCAACGATCTGGAAATGGGCAAAATTCTCGGTGCCTGTGAACTCACCGTCGGTACGCGCCTGCACTCAGCCATTATCTCGATGAATTTCTCCACTCCGGCAATTGCCATCAACTATGAACATAAATCCGCCGGGATCATGCAACAGCTGGGACTGCCAGAGATGGCAATTGATATCCGTCATTTACTGGACGGCAGCCTGCAAGCGATGGTTGCTGATACCTTAGGCCAGCTTCCGGCGCTGAACACACGACTTAACGAAGCCGTCAGTCGCGAACGCCAGGCAGGAATGCAGATGGTGCAATCTGTGCTTGAGCGCATCGGGGAGGCGAAATGAAGGTCGGCTTCTTCTTATTGAAATTTCCGCTGTCGTCGGAAACCTTCGTTCTTAACCAAATCACTGCGTTTATTGATATGGGCTTTGAAGTGGAGATTGTCGCGCTGCAAAAAGGCGACACACAAAACACCCACGCGGCATGGACGAAATACAACCTTGCCGCCAGAACCCGCTGGTTACAGGACGAACCTACGGGCAAAGTGGCGAAGCTGCGCCACCGAGCCAGTCAGACCTTGCGCGGCATTCATCGTAAAAATACCTGGCAGGCGCTCAACCTCAAACGCTATGGTGCTGAGTCGCGAAACCTGATTTTGTCTGCCATTTGCGGCCAGGTCGCAACACCGTTTCATGCCGATGTCTTTATCGCTCATTTTGGCCCGGCGGGGGTAACCGCAGCAAAACTACGCGAACTGGGTGTCATTCGCGGCAAAATTGCCACTATTTTCCACGGCATTGATATTTCCAGTCGGGAAGTGCTCAACCATTACACTCCCGAATATCAACAACTGTTTCGACGTGGCGACCTGATGCTACCGATAAGCGATCTGTGGGCCGGAAGGCTGCAAAAAATGGGCTGCCCGAGGGAAAAAATCGCCGTATCGCGCATGGGCGTAGATATGACGCGCTTTAGCCCGCGTCCCGTGAAAGCGCCCGCAACACCGCTGGAGATTATTTCCGTCGCACGCTTAACCGAGAAAAAAGGCCTGCATGTGGCGATCGAAGCCTGCCGTCAGTTGAAAGAGCAGGGCGTGGCATTTCGCTATCGCATCCTCGGCATTGGCCCGTGGGAACGACGCCTGCGCACCCTCATCGAACAATATCAACTGGAAGATGTGGTAGAGATGCCTGGCTTTAAACCGAGCCATGAAGTGAAAGCGATACTCGACGACGCGGATGTCTTCCTGTTGCCATCGGTAACGGGCGCGGATGGCGATATGGAAGGCATTCCGGTAGCGCTGATGGAGGCGATGGCGGTCGGCATTCCGGTGGTTTCTACTCTGCATAGCGGAATACCGGAACTGGTCGAGGCCGATAAATCCGGCTGGCTGGTGCCTGAGAACGATGCTCGCGCACTGGCGCAACGACTGGCGGCGTTTAGCCAACTGGACACCGACGAATTGGCTCCGGTCGTCAAACGCGCGCGCGAAAAAGTCGAACACGATTTTAACCAGCAGGTGATCAATCGAGAACTCGCCAGCTTGCTGCAAGCTTTATAGAGGAGAACGCATGCCATTTAAAACACTCTCCCGACGCACCTTCCTGACGGCAAGCTCGGCGCTTGCCTTCCTCCATACCCCTTTCGCCCGTGCACTTCCCGCCCGACAAAGCGTTAACATTAACGACTACAACCCTCACGACTGGATCGCCTCATTTAAACAAGCCTTCAGCGAAGGGCAAACGGTCGTCGTGCCTGCTGGATTCGTTTGTGACAATATCAACACCGGCATCTTCATCCCTCCCGGCAAAACGTTACACATCCTTGGAAGCCTGCGCGGCAACGGCAGAGGGCGATTTGTCTTACAGGACGGCAGCCAGGTGACAGGGGATGAGGGCGGCAGTATGCATAACATCACCCTGGATGTGCGTGGTTCTGACTGCACCATCAAAGGGCTGGCGATGAGCGGCTTTGGCCCGGTAACGCAGATTTATATCGGCGGCAAAAACAAACGGGTCATGCGCAACCTGACCATCGATAACCTCACTGTCAGCCACGCTAATTACGCCATCTTACGCCAGGGATTTCATAACCAGATTATCGGTGCCAACATCACCAACTGTAAATTTAGTGATTTACAGGGCGACGCCATTGAATGGAACGTGGCGATTAACGACCGTGATATTTTGATCTCCGACCATATCATCGAGCGCATCAACTGTACTAATGGCAAAATCAACTGGGGCATTGGCATAGGCCTTGCGGGGAGTACTTATGATAATAACTACCCAGAAGACCAGGCAGTGAAAAACTTTGTCGTGGCAAATATCACGGGATCGAATTGTCGGCAGTTGATCCATGTTGAAAATGGTAAACATTTTGTTATTCGTAATATCAAAGCCTGCAATATCACGCCGGATTTCAGTAAGAAAGCAGGTATTGATAACGCCACGGTCGCTATTTACGGTTGTGACAATTTCGTGATTGATAATATTGAAATGATTAATAGCGCCGGGATGTTAATCGGTTATGGGGTAATTAAAGGCAAATATCTCTCGATACCGCAAAATTTCCGAGTGAATAATATTCAACTGGATAACACCCATCTTGCTTATAAATTGCGCGGCATCCAAATCTCTGCCGGGAATGCTGTCTCCTTTGTGGCGCTGACTAACATTGAGATGAAGCGTGCGTCGCTGGAGTTACACAACAAACCGCAACACCTTTTTATGCGAAATATCAAGGTGATGCAGGAATCCTCAGTTGGACCAGCATTGAGCATGAACTTCGACATGCGCAAAGACGTTCGCGGCGTCTTTATGGCGAAAAAAGAAACACTGCTGTCTCTTGCAAATGTTCATGCGGTGAATGAAAGAGGGCAAAGCTCCGTCGATATCGACAGGATTAATCACCATATTGTTAATGTGGAAAAGATTAACTTTAGATTGCCGGAACGGAGGGAGTAGATTTGCGACCATTCCTGGAAAAATGGAGCCATACTTAGGAACAATGCTACTGCAATCCACAACGAAGCGGCGTAACATCATAAGTAATTCAGTAATCAATTCAGGGTAATTGATGCTGGCGAAAAAAATCGAACAAGCTATAATTCAGCAACCATTTTACAGGTGGATGAAATAATGACGAATTTAAAAGCAGTTATTCCTGTAGCGGGTCTTGGGATGCATATGTTGCCTGCCACTAAGGCGATTCCCAAAGAGATGCTACCGATCGTCGACAAGCCAATGATTCAGTACATTGTTGACGAGATTGTGGCTGCAGGGATCAAAGAAATCCTCCTGGTAACTCACGCGTCCAAGAACGCGGTCGAAAACCACTTCGACACCTCTTATGAATTAGAATCTCTCCTTGAGCAGCGCGTGAAGCGTCAACTACTGGCGGAAGTGCAATCTATCTGCCCGCCGGGCGTGACTATTATGAACGTGCGTCAGGGCGAACCTTTAGGTTTAGGTCACTCCATTTTGTGTGCACGACCTGCCATTGGTGACAATCCATTTGTCGTGGTGCTGCCAGACGTTGTGATCGACGACGCCAGCGCCGACCCGCTGCGTTACAACCTTGCTGCCATGATTGCACGTTTCAATGAAACGGGCCGCAGTCAGGTGCTGGCAAAACGTATGCCGGGTGACCTCTCTGAATACTCTGTCATCCAGACCAAAGAGCCGCTGGACCGCGAAGGTAAAGTCAGCCGCATCGTCGAATTTATCGAAAAACCGGATCAGCCGCAGACACTGGACTCAGACATCATGGCCGTTGGTCGCTATGTGCTTTCTGCCGATATTTGGCCGGAACTTGAACGCACTCAGCCTGGTGCATGGGGGCGTATTCAGCTGACTGATGCCATTGCCGAACTGGCAAAAAAACAGTCCGTTGATGCCATGCTGATGACAGGTGACAGCTACGACTGCGGTAAAAAAATGGGCTATATGCAAGCGTTCGTGAAGTATGGGCTGCGCAACCTCAAAGAAGGGGCGAAGTTCCGTAAAGGGATTGAGAAGCTGCTAAGCGAATAATGAAAATCTGACCGGATGTAACGGTTGATAAGAAAATTATAACGGCAGTGAAGATTCGTGGCGAAAGTAATTTGTTGCGAATATTCCTGCCGTTATTTTATATAAACAATCAGAATAACAACGAGTTAGCAATAGGATTTTAGTCAAAGTTTTCTAGGATTTTCCTTGTTTCCAGAGCGGATTGGTAAGACAATTAGCGTTTGAATTTTTCGGGTTTAGCGCGAGTGGGTAACGCTCGCCACATCGTAGGCATGCATGCAGTGCTCTGGTAGCTGTAAAGCCAGGGGCGGTAGCGTGGGTAATTAGATTGAGACAATCCGTTGAATGCGAGATTATTAGGTTCTGTTGTAATCCTTTAATCGTATTCAACTATAATTGAAGGGATAACAAAAGTGATTAAAAAGATAATGGTTGTTTTTGGTACAAGACCAGAAGCAATTAAAATGGCTCCTCTTGTGCATGAAATAAAAAAGAATCCCGAATTAGAACTGAAAGTATGTGTAACAGCGCAGCATCGTGAAATGTTGGATCAAGTTCTTGACTTGTTTAATATTAAACCAGATTACGATCTGAATCTTATGAAGACGGGTCAAACATTAAATGATATTACTTCCTCTATTTTAATTCACATCAAATCAATTCTAAAGAACTATAATCCTGATATTGTGCTTGTTCACGGTGATACAGCAACTACATTTGCAGTTAGCTTGGCTGCATATTATGAACAAATAGTCATTGGGCATATAGAGGCTGGGTTGCGGACAGGAAATATCTATTCACCTTGGCCAGAGGAAGCGAATCGTAAGTTAACATCAGTGTTAGCAGAATATCATTTCGCTCCAACGGAAACAGCAAAAATAAATTTATTAAGAGAAGGGTGTCCTGAGTATAAAATTACTGTTACTGGGAATACTGTTATTGATGCTCTACATATGGTAAAAGACAAAATAGATAAAAATTTAAGTCTTAGAGCAAAATTAGATAATCAATTTCCTTTTCTAAAGAACGATAAAAAAATAATTCTTGTCACAGGTCATCGTCGTGAAAGTTTTGGCAGAGGATTTGAAAATATTTGTGAAGCATTAGCATTAATTGCAAAAAATCATGACGATGTACAGATAGTTTATCCTGTACATATGAATCCTAATGTACAAGAACCTGTGAATAGAATTCTTTCGGGAATTGATAATATTCACTTGATTGAACCGCAGCAGTACCTGCAGTTTATATATTTAATGGACCGGTCTTATCTGATTATAACTGATTCGGGCGGTATTCAGGAAGAAGCTCCATCTTTAGGTAAACCTGTTTTGGTTATGCGGGAAACCACAGAACGTCCCGAAGCTATTGAGGCGGGCACAGTTAAACTGGTCGGTGCGAATAAAGAAAACATCGTTCGCGAAGTAAATGAGCTATTGGATTGCAAAGAAGCTTATAATGCAATGAGTTTTGCACATAACCCATATGGCAATGGTTCATCATCTAAAATAATCATCTCTAAATTGATATCTTCATAAATTATGAAAATACTTGTTACTGGTGGCGCAGGATTTATTGGTTCTGCTGTAGTTCGTCACATTATAAATAATACGCAGGATAGTGTTGTTAATGTCGATAAATTAACGTACGCCGGAAACCTGGAATCGCTTGCTGATGTTTCTGATTCTAAACGCTATGTTTTTGAACATGCAGATATTTGCGATGCAGCTGCAATGGCACGGATTTTTGCTCAGCATCAGCCAGATGCAGTGATGCACCTGGCTGCTGAAAGCCATGTGGATCGTTCCATTACAGGACCAGCGGCATTTATTGAAACTAATATTGTTGGTACTTATGTCCTTTTAGAAGCCGCTCGTAATTACTGGTCTGCTCTTGATAGCGACAAGAAAAATAGTTTCCGTTTTCATCATATTTCTACGGACGAAGTCTATGGCGATCTGCCTCATCCTGATGAAGTAAATAATAAAGAAGAATTACCCCTCTTTACAGAGACGACAGCTTACGCGCCAAGCAGTCCTTATTCCGCATCAAAAGCATCCAGCGATCATTTAGTCCGTGCTTGGAAACGTACCTATGGTTTACCGACTATTGTGACTAACTGTTCGAATAACTACGGTCCGTATCATTTCCCGGAAAAACTTATTCCATTGGTTATTCTGAATGCTCTGGAAGGTAAAGCATTACCTATTTATGGCAAAGGGGATCAAATTCGTGACTGGTTGTATGTTGAAGATCATGCGCGTGCGTTATATACCGTCGTAACCGAAGGTAAAGCGGGTGAAACTTATAACATTGGTGGACACAACGAAAAGAAAAACATCGATGTAGTGCTCACTATTTGTGATTTGTTGGATGAGATTGTCCCGAAAGAGAAATCTTACCGCGAGCAAATCACTTATGTTGCCGATCGCCCGGGACATGATCGCCGTTATGCCATTGATGCTGATAAGATTGGTCGTGAATTGGGATGGAAACCACAGGAAACGTTTGAGAGCGGGATTCGTAAAACAGTGGAATGGTACCTTGCTAATGCAAAATGGGTCAAAAATGTGAAAAGTGGTGCCTATCAATCGTGGATTGAACAGAACTATGAGGGCCGCCAGTAATGAATATTCTCCTTTTCGGCAAAACAGGGCAGGTAGGTTGGGAACTACAGCGTGCTCTGGCACCTCTGGGTAATTTGATTGCTCTTGATGTCCACTCCACTGATTATTGTGGTGATTTTAGTAACCCAGAAGGTGTGGCTGAAACCGTCAAAAAAATTCACCCTGACGTTATTGTTAATGCTGCTGCTCATACCGCGGTAGATAAGGCTGAGTCAGAACCCGAATTTTCACAATTACTCAATGCGACAAGTGTTGAAGCGATTGCAAAAGCAGCTAATGAGGTTGGAGCCTGGGTTATTCACTACTCTACTGACTACGTATTTCCGGGGACCAGTGAAATACCATGGCAGGAGACGGATGCAACAGCACCGCTAAATGTTTACGGTGTAACCAAGTTAGCTGGAGAAAAAGCATTACAAGAGCATTGTGCGAAGCACCTTATTTTCCGGACCAGCTGGGTCTATGCAGGTAAAGGAAATAACTTCGCCAAAACGATGTTACGTCTGGCAAAAGAGCGTGAAGAATTAGCGGTTATTAACGATCAGTTTGGTGCACCAACAGGTGCTGAGCTGCTGGCTGATTGTACGGCGCATGCCATTCGTGTGGCATTGAATAAGCCAGAAGTCGCAGGTTTGTACCATCTGGTAGCCAGTGGTACCACAACCTGGCACGATTATGCTGCGCTTGTTTTTGAAGAGGCGCGCAAAGCAGGCATTCCCCTTGCGCTCAACAAGCTCAACGCAGTACCAACATCAGCCTATCCTACACCAGCTCGTCGTCCACATAACTCTCGCCTTAATACAGAAAAATTTCAGCAGAACTTTGCGCTTGTCTTGCCTGACTGGCAGGTTGGCGTGAAACGAATGCTCAACGAATTGTTTACGACTACAGCAATTTAATAGTTTTTGCATCTTGTTCGTGATGATGGAGCAAGATGAATTAAAAGGAATGATGAAATGAAAACGCGTAAAGGTATTATTTTAGCGGGTGGTTCTGGTACTCGTCTTTATCCTGTGACAATGGCTGTCAGTAAACAGCTATTACCTATTTATGATAAGCCGATGATCTATTATCCGCTGTCTACACTGATGTTGGCGGGTATTCGCGATATTTTGATTATCAGTACGCCACAGGATACTCCTCGTTTTCAACAACTACTGGGTGATGGTAGCCAGTGGGGGCTAAATCTTCAGTACAAAGTGCAACCGAGTCCAGATGGTCTTGCGCAGGCTTTTATCATCGGTGAAGAATTTATTGGTAGTGATGATTGTGCTTTGGTTCTTGGTGATAATATCTTCTACGGTCACGATCTACCGAAGTTAATGGATGTAGCTGTTAACAAAGAAAGTGGTGCAACGGTATTTGCCTATCACGTTAATGATCCTGAACGCTACGGTGTCGTTGAGTTTGATAAAAACGGTACGGCAATCAGCCTGGAAGAAAAACCGCTACAACCAAAAAGTAATTATGCGGTAACCGGGCTTTATTTCTACGATAACGACGTTGTCGAAATGGCGAAAAACCTTAAGCCTTCTGCCCGTGGTGAACTGGAAATTACCGATGTTAACCGTATTTATATGGAACAGGGGGGGTTATCCGTTGCCATGATGGGACGTGGTTATGCATGGCTGGACACGGGTACACATCAAAGTCTTATTGAAGCAAGCAACTTCATTGCAACAATTGAAGAACGTCAAGGTCTGAAAGTTTCCTGCCCAGAAGAAATTGCTTTCCGTAAAGGGTTTATTGATGCTGAGCAGGTGAAAGTATTAGCTGAACCGCTGAAAAAAAATGCTTATGGTCAGTATTTGCTGAAAATGATTAAGGACTATTAAGAAAATGAACATAATTAAAACAGATATTCCAGACGTACTGATTTTTGAACCGAAAGTATTTAATGATGAACGTGGTTTCTTTTTTGAGAGCTTTAACCAGAAGGTTTTTGAGGAGGCTGTAGGCCACAAAGTTGAATTTGTCCAAGATAATCATTCGAAGTCTAGTAAAGGTGTTTTACGCGGGTTGCATTATCAGTTAGAACCTTATGCGCAAGGAAAGTTGGTACGATGTGTTGTTGGTGAAGTTTTTGATGTTGCGGTTGATATTCGTAAATCGTCACCTACCTTTGGCAAATGGGTTGGGGTGAATTTGTCTGCTGAGAATAAGCGCCAGTTGTGGATACCTGAAGGATTTGCACATGGATTCATAACATTGTCAGATATAGCGGAATTTCTCTATAAAACAACTAGTTTTTATTCTCCGGAACACGAAGTTTGTATTAGATTTAATGATGAAAATATTGGTATTCATTGGCCCAATATAACTGATGATACGTTAATATCTCCAAAAGATAAAAAAGGATTAAATTTTAATTCGTTAGTTTGATTAAGATGTTCTGTTTATATATTTAATGATTGCCTCGCAAATTCACTGACGCGTAGAGAATAAGTTACACTGACGACTGGACGCGGTAATGAATGACGACGAGTGCAAAGTAAGAAGAGGAAACGCAGCAGAATTATTTTCAGGGATACGGCACATTGCTATTAATATTTTGACGAATGATAAGGTATTCAAGGCAGGGTTAAGACGTAAAATGCGAAAAGCAGCCATGGACAGAAACTACCTGGCATCACTCCTTGCGGGGAGCTGCCTTTCGTAATCTAGCCCTGCTAGCGTCAGTCCTTGGGGAGAGAAGGCTTTCGTACTCTTTCCTTATCCAGTAAGCGAGTTTTTGAAATTATTACTTTCAGGTTAAATCATAATGAGTGGTGTAAAAAAAAAGCTACTAAAAAATTTCTTTTCGCTTTCTATGTTACAGGGATTAAATTATTTAATTCCAATAATAACAATGCCTTATTTATTTCGGACTCTTGGACCCTATTATTTTGGGGTGTTGGCAATAGCAACTGCCGCTATAAATTATTTAGTGGTTATAACCGACTATGGTTTTAATTTTATAGCAACAAAAGATATATCAGTAAATAGAGAAAATAAGGAAAAGCTTATAGAAATTTACTCTTCTGTACTTACAATTAAATTGTTGTTGTGTCTTTTATGTTTTTTCTTTTTATTATTAATTCTTTTTTTTAGTAAACAGGATTATTTTTTTATACAAGTATATGTTTTTACATATGGTATTGTATTAGGACAAAGCTTATTCTCTACTTGGTTTTTCCAGGGTGTTGAGGAAATGAAATACATTACTCTTATTAATGTTGTTTTTAAATTGTCCGCAACTCTATTTATATTTATTATCGTCCGAAGCAAAGATGATGTTTTATTTGTTCCGATAATTAGTTCATTGGGTTATATTCTATCAGGTCTTGCATCTTTTTTTATAATTCAGAGAAAATATTTAATCAGCTTTCAGCCACAAACACTAATGACTATAAAGGTTTACTTTTCAAAAAATTGGAATATGTTTATTTCTAATTTCTTTACTCTATTATATAGAAACTCAAATGTTTTAATTCTTGGCTTTTTTTCAAGTGCATCAATCGTTGCAAGTTATGCGATTGCAGAAAAAATTATCAAGGCTATTCAATCCATACAAATGATTTTTGGTACTGCATGCTATCCATATCTGGCTAAAAAATTCAATAATGATCATAGTTCGTTTTATGAAATTAGCAAAAAATATTGGTTAATTATTTTGCTTGCGTACTTTTTATTAACCTTAATTGTCTATTTTTTATCTCCAGTAGCTATTTATTATTCAACTGGGTATAATGATTTTATGGCAATTCAATTAATGAAAATAATGTCTTTCCTCATTTTATTCGGTGGACTAAATTACACATTAGGTGTGTTAGGGCTCATCCCTATGGGATATTCAAAATACTTCTCTAATAGTGTAGTTATCACGGGCATATTCAGTATTACATTGAGTGCATTACTTTCAAAATATTATGGCGGTTATGGGGCTAGTATTTCTATTGTTTTATGTGAAGTGTTACTTTTAGTTGCTCTATCTCTAAAAATAAAATCTCTATACTTAAGTAGGGGAAGGAAATAAAATGCCATATATAGTTATATCTTTAAGCCCTTTTTTAGCTGCTCCAAGTTTTTTATCTACCTTTGGCACTCTGTCTTTTTTTTCATTAATCATTGCAAATTTGTATTTTTATTTTAAAATGTCGACATCTGCGGTATTACCCAGAACAATAATACCGATGATATGCATTTCATTTTTATTTATAATATACCTTATTTTTTCAGTTTTATATCATGATGTTGCATCAAAAACCATAAACTATTTTTTCTTTTACGTTTTCATGATAAGTTGTATTATTGCAATAAGTTTCATATCCTATACGAAATTTATAGATATAAAAAGAATAAATAAACTAACGTTATATATATTGATATTTCTATTTATTTTCGCATTCATTGAATATTATTATATTTTCACGAATAATGGATATATCTCATGGGTACCTAGATTTGAGCGGCCAGACTATGCGTCGAATTCATTTTCTGGTTTATATCGCATTCGATTATTTACTTATGAGTCATCTAGTGCAGGAGCGTTACTTAATTCATTGTATCTGATTTTTTTTATAACAACATCAAAATCACATATCAAAAAGAATATCTTTGTATTACTAATAAGTTTTGCACTACACCTGATGATTTTTTCTTCAACACAATTTGTGTTTTTCATGATTATAATAATCGCTCAATTTTTTTCCAGTAATCTAATTTCAAGAAAAGCAAAGATTTTTCTTTTAATTTTAGTTCTCGTTGGAATAGTGGTTGCAAGTCATGAAGTTGGAATATTAATAAATTATATATCAAATAAACTAGATGGATTTATAACAGGAAATGCATCGAATGCGTCAGCTTCAGAACGAAATAAGCTATTATTGATAGGGGTAAATGCATTTTTAGAGAACCCTGTTTTTGGGGGAGGTTTAGCATCATTTTATAATTATGTGGATACTGGATTAGTTAATTTTCATTTACAGACCTTACAGCAATTGGGAATTTTTGGTTATTTACTATTTGTAGCCTTTCTTTTATACCCTTTGCTATTTTTTAAACGATACACACTGGAAATAAAATTATTATTTATACTGACATGGTTCACTCTTTTCTTTTCTGGTTCTATTTGGGATTCTAATTTATATTTACCATACTTATTCATAGCGGGAAAATCAAATGAAAGATAAAAGCTTTATAATGCTCTGCACCCCTGGGTATATTAAAAAAACCGGATATTATTTCCGAGCCGAAAGAGATAAAGACGTATTACAGAGCTTAAACTTTAAAGAAAAGGGCACAATAGTTATAAATAGCTTAAAAAAGATCATAAATACTGTATTACTTATAAAAAAAAATAAAAATACCTTATTTATTTGTGAGAACATTGCGGCAGCTTTACCAATCGCGCTATTCTTTCTCATGTATAAAAAAACAAGTTTAAAAGTAATTTTAGTATATCATGGTAGTTTGGAGGATTTAAAAGCATTTAAATTTTATAAGTTAAAACGTTTTATTTATGAGAAAATAGAACGTATTATGATTCATAGGGAAACAACAGTTTTGTTTGTTTCAAATGAAATGAAAGAGTATTATAATATTAAATATGGTAACTTGGAAAGTTTTCATGTATCGCCGAATATACCTAGCGATATATTTTTTGAATCCATAAACGATGCTAAAAATAAGGAGAAAAATGAATTAAGAAACCTCCTGAGCTTACCTGAAGAAAAAAAAATAGTATGTTACTGTGGAAATTCTCAATCTTGGCAAAAAGTTGAGTTGCTTACCAAAATAATAAATTTTAATACAGATGGCGATTTGTTTTTCTTGATATTGACCCGAGACACTGATTACTTCATAAAAAACATATCTAAAAGTAAAGTAAATAATACAATTATTAAAACTGTCCCAAACGATGAAGTTCCTTATTATCTGGTTGCATCGGATATGCTTTATATATTACGAGATAATAATGAAACTAATAGATTTTCCTGCCCAACGAAACTTGTTGAATATCTTTGGTCTCAAAAGCCTGTTTTAATTTCAGAAAATATAGGTGATTTTTCTCAAAAAATAAAATTTTATAACTCTGGAATAGTTCTAAATAGTAATCATTATAATGACATTGATTTAATTACCTCTTTAATTAAATGCTTTAATGGGGCTGCTTTTCCAGATGATGAGCTAGACAACTATACATTCAGCTTTCAACATAATCTCTTTAAAGCGATTTTATCTGATACTTAGTGGAAAGGATTTTTATGATAAAGATACTATTTGGAATTGTTTTATATTCTTACACACCTAAAAAATCTCCAACATATAGTCACTTAATAAACAATAACATTAATCCTGATGATATATATCTTCATGATAATAGAGAGGAAAATATAAAATTAAGTACCGTTTATAATGATTTTTTAAATTTTGCAAATGAAAACAGTTATGATTATCTAGTGATTTTAGATGATGATACCTTCCTGTCTGGCGAGTACCTCAAATCATTACATTCAAATCTTAATTGTTCAGTCCTTATTCCTAACTTAACCTACGAGCATAAAATAATCAGCCCCTTAAAATTCAAAGGCATACTTAGATTTTGTATGAGTGGAATTAGACTTCACTTATCAAAACTCAATTCTCTTAAATTTTCTGAAAATTATTCACTGTATGGCATTGATGATTATTTGGTTATTTTTCTAATAAAGAATAAAATAAAAGTAAAAATAAGCGGTGCATATATTGAGCATGAACTATCAACTATTCGTGGGATACAAGGAACTAACTCATACTCTGATTTTAAGTGTATTGAACTTCTTCGTGCGCATATATTAAACTTCAAAGTGGCACCACTTTTTTTGAAAATCTTTTATTTCAAGAAAATATCATTTTTTTTATTTCTTTTATTTAAAAGACGAAATTTCTTAGAACCCATGAAAATATTTTTCTCTCCTGCTCAACGTTCAATGTATATTCAAGAAAAAGATTAAATATGAAAATAATATTTCTGTCTTCTTATGATCCTCAAGATAATAAAAGCTGGTCGGGTACTCCTAAAAGGATGCTCGATGCTTTAAAAAGTATGGATGCTGAAATTATAATCATTGGCCCATATAATTCTAAGATAAAAAAATTTCTCAAGTATATGTCTTTTGCAGTGAAGAAAATACTTAAATATAATTATGCACATTCTATTCTTGCATCTTTAGAATATAAATTCTTTTTTCAATCAGTAATCAAAAAACATTCTGACGCTAATTTCATTTTTGCTCCTGCTTCATCAACTGAGATTGCTTTATTAAATACCAGTATTCCTATAATTTATTCATCTGATGCCACATTTGCACTTATCGATAGTTACTATGATAATTTTTCAAATTTGCTTAAGATATCAAGAAAAGAATCTAACTTCATAGAAAAAAAAGCTCTAGATGTCAGCAAGTTCATAATTTATCCATCTGTTTGGGCAAAAGAATCAGCCATTAATGATTATTTAATAGATAAAGATAAAATTAAAGTTATACCTTGGGGAGCTAATTTTGATTATATTGAAAATACATTTAATGAAAAAAAAATCACAAAATCAGGAAAAATTAAAATTCTTTTTGTTGGGGTGGACTGGTACAGAAAAGGTGGTGATATTGTTTATAAAACCTGTGAAAATATTAGAGAAAAGTATAATTTAAATATTGAATTGCTTATTTGTGGTTGTACCCCTATCGGAGTTGACTCTAACGTTAATTGGATAAAGTGTTTCGGACGGTTAAACAAAAACTTAAAAGAAGATTTAGATATGCTTATAGATTTATATTCAAATGCACATCTTTTATTTGTTCCCTCAAGAAATGAATGTTATGGGATGGTTTTTTGTGAAGCAAGTGCTTATTCATTGCCTATAATCTCCCATAACACAGGTGGAATAGGTTCTGTAGTATCTCATAATGTAAATGGCTATTTGCTAGATGTCGACTCTCCTTTACAGGAATATGAAGCCAAAATTATGTATCTAGTAAATAATCCTGATATATACCGGTTCTTCTCTATTAACTCAAGAAATATTTATGAAAAAAAATTGAATTGGCGAGCATGGGTCAAAGATTTATTCTCATACATTAATAATTATTAAAAATAAAATTTAAAAATGCAAACATTATTTTCTTGGTTTTGTTCCTCTAGTTAAATAGCTTTTAAATTTTTAATTACTGGCTATGTAGGGAAAGAGCACTGTGTGCCGTAGGCACAAAGATGCAAAACGGAACTTTTTGCATGCAGGGAAAGATCATCAGAAGTATTCTTTTTGTACTAAATAATTAGCATTTTTATGTTTAAAATTGAGATATTCCTCATTATCTAAAGCTGTTTTTTATTGATTATACATGATCACATACTCCTTACATAATTAAGGAGAACAAAAATGGAACTTAAAAAATTGATGGAACATATTTCTGTTATTCCCGATTACAGACAAGCCTGGAAAGTGGAACATAAATTGTCAAATATTCTACTGTTGACTATTTGTGCCGTGATTTCTGGTGCAGAAGGTTGGGAAGATATAGAGGATTTTGGGGAAACACATAGCGATTTTTTAAAACAATATGGTGATTTTGAAAATGGTATTCCTGTTCACGATACCATCGCCAGAGTTGTATCCTGTATCAGTCCTTCAAAATTTCAAGAGTGTTTTATTAACTGGATGCGAGATTGCCATACTTTAGATGATAAAGACGTCATTGCAATTGATGGAAAAACGCTCCGGCACTCTTATGACAAGAGTCGCCGCAGGGGAGCGATTCATGTCATTAGTGCGTTCTCAACAATGCACAGTCTGGTCATCGGACAGATCAAGACGGATGAGAAATCTAATGAGATTACAGCTATCGCAGAACTTCTTAACATGCTGGATATTAAAGGAAAAATCATCACAACTGATGCGATGGGTTGCCAGAAAGATATTGCAGAAAAGATACAAAAACAGGGAGGTGATTATTTATTCGCTGTAAAGGGAAATCAGGGGCGACTAAATAAAGCCTTTGAGGAAAAATTCCCGCTGAAAGAATTAAATAATCCAAAGCATGACAGTTACGAAATAAGTGAAAAGAGTCACGGCAGAGAAGAAACCCGTCTTCATATTGTTTGCGATGTCCCTGATGAACTTATTGATTTCACGTTTGAATGGAAAGGGCTGAAGAAATTATGCGTGGCAGTCTCCTTTCGGTCAATAATAGCAGAACAAAAGAAAGAGCCCGAAATGACGGTCAGATATTATATCAGCTCTGCTGATTTAACTGCAGAGAAGTTCGCCACAGCGATCCGGAATCACTGGCACGTGGAAAATAAGCTGCACTGGCGCCTGGACGTGATAATGAATGAAGACGACTGCAGAATAAGAAGAGGAAATGCAGCAGAATTATTTTCAGGGATAAGGCATATCACTATTAATATTTTGACGAATGATAAGGTATTCAAGGCAGGGCTAAGACGTAAGATGAGAAAAGCAGCCATGGACAGAAACTACCTCGCGTCAGTCCTTGCGGGGTGCGGGCTTTCGTAATCTTGCCCTGTTTTCGGGGCGGCTCCTATATAACTAATGTGAGGTTTTATGAATATCCGACATCAATATAATGAAGCTTTAAATAAGCTGGAAGTAGATGTTAATGATGGTTTGCGAGATTTAATAAACATATATTGTGCTGCTATTGATTCTTTTGAGAATGATATCGTTGATTCGATTGCTTTATACGTACTTGATATGGGAAATAAAGAGACTTGTCGATATCTACAAGAAATATTATCAAAGAATGAAGATCCTTATTTAGTAAAGGAATTTAAAATATGGATAAGTGAAATTAATAAAAAATCATAAAATAAAAACCGGGATGATTATTAAATCTTCCCAGCTTTTTATTATTTAACTCTCGCTCAGCATACTAAACATCCCTTTCTGAATTCCCCGCCCTAAACACAGCACCTACTCACCGTAACCTAAACTCATCCGCATCCTGCCATGCCGGAAACTTTTCTCTATATTCCCGCAATGCCGCCATCGACAGCTCCGCATCAATGCGCGTTGCCTGATGCGCGTCGGCAGTAGCGATAATCTCGCCCTGTGGATTAATCACCCGGCTGTCACCGCGATAATGGCAGCCGTTGCCATCGCTGCCGACGCGATTACATCCCGCCACATACGCCTGATTCTCAATCGCGCGGGCCGTCAGCAATGCCTGCCAGTGCAGAGAGCGCGGAGCAGGCCAGTTGGCGACGTACAGGGCGAGGTCGTAATCGTTGAGATTGCGCGACCACACCGGAAAACGTAAGTCGTAGCACACCAGCGGCAAAATACGCCAGTCGCGCCATTCCACAATCACTCGCGCATTGCCCGCTTTATAATGCAGATGCTCATCTGCCATGCGGAACAGATGACGCTTATCATAAAAATGTACCGTGCCGCCCGGCTCAACCAGCAAAAAGCGGTTAACCGAACCAGACTCCGTTTGTAATGCAACACTGCCTGCAATCAGCGCATTGCACTGCTGCGCCTTAGCTGTCATCCAGTTCACTACGTCATCTTGTGCTAGCGACGAAGCTGCCGCTTCCATGGCAAAGCCGCTGGTAAACATCTCCGGTAGAACGATCACATCGCGCCCGGTAATACCTTCCAGTTGACGATCAAAATGACGCAGGTTGGCAGGACCATCCATCCACACCAACGGTTGCTGCAAAAGCGTAATCTTCAAACCAGGCACGGTGTACAACTCCTTTATGCGAAGGGTTTTATAACTTTAACACCTTATCAGGCAGTTGCCTTAGCGCAGAATAAATTGATAACAAATGCTGATATTGGAAATATCTGATTTGCAAATTATCGTGTTATCGCCAGGCTTTAGGAGGTTAATAACATGGGCAGGATAAGCTCGGGAGGAATGATGTTTAAGGCAATAACGACAGTCGCCGCACTGGTCATCGCCACCAGTGCAATGGCGCAGGATGATTTAACCATTAGCAGCCTGGCAAAGGGCGAAACCACCAAAGCTGCGTTTAATCAGATGGTGCAAGGGCATAAGCTACCTGCATGGGTGATGAAAGGCGGTACTTATACTCCCGCACAAACCGTAACGTTGGGAGATGAGACGTATCAGGTGATGAGCGCGTGCAAACCGCATGACTGTGGCTCGCAACGTATCGCTGTGATGTGGTCCGAGAAATCTAATCAGATGACGGGGCTGTTCTCGACTATTGATGAGAAAACGTCGCAAGAGAAACTCACCTGGCTGAATGTGAACGATGCGCTTTCGATTGATGGTAAAACGGTGCTGTTCGCGGCGTTGACCGGCAGCCTGGAAAACCATCCGGATGGCTTTAATTTTAAATAATTAGCGGATAAAGAAACGGAGCCTTTCGGCTCCGTTATTCAATTACGCGGCTTCAACTTTCCGCACTTTCTCCGGCAACTTTACCGGCTTCGTCGCCAGCTCTTCCGGATCAAAGTCATCAACGTTAATACTGCGCAGACGGCTTTCTTCCGCTTTCACCAGAATAGCGGCTTCATCTTTATCAATCAGCCCCTTCGCCAGCGCGTTGTGCGCCAGTTCATCCAGACGGGTAAATGGCAGATTTTTACCCAGCTCTTTACAGATCCGCTGATGAATCGGGTCGGCGGCAATCACATCCACCAACGCCTCTTCCAGTAAACCAACCGGGTTATGCTCGCTTGGCGTCAGGTACTGACCGCGACCAATACGTGAACGAGTGGCGTTCGGCACTTGTAAAATCTTCGCCACTTTATGATCCAGCTTGTCAGACGGTGCCAGATAATGACGTCCGGTCGGGAAGATCACCACATTCAGCAGCCCGGCAACCACGCGGTTCGGGAAGTTTTGCAGTAAGTCGTCCATCGCCTGTTCTGCCTGATACAGCGCATCCTGTACGCCCCAGTGCACCAGCGGCAGATCGGCTTCATTACGGCCTTCGTCGTCATAACGCTTCAGAACGGCAGAGGCGAGGTAAAGCTGGCTTAAAATATCCCCCAGACGTGCCGAGATACGCTCACGACGTTTCAGGCTGCCGCCCAGCACTGCCATCGAGACATCAGAAAGCAGGGCGAGGTTGGCGCTCAGGCGGTTAAGATGCTGATAGTAGCGTTTAGTGGCATCGCCGGTTGGCGTGCTGCTGGTTAAACCGCGCGTCAGGCCCAGCCAGAAGCTGCGAACTTTGTTGCTACCGACGTGACCGATATGTTTGAACAACAGTTTATCGAACGCGTTAACGTCATTGTTCTTCGCCGCTTCCATCTCTTCCAGCACGTACGGATGGCAACGAATCGCTCCTTGTCCGAAGATCATCATGCTGCGGGTCAGAATGTTAGCCCCTTCAACGGTGATGGCAATCGGTGCGCCCTGGTAAGCACGCGCCAGGAAGTTGCTTTGCCCGAGCATAATGCCTTTACCGCCGGTAATATCCATCGCATCAATAATCGACTGCTGCCCGCGGTGGGTACAGTGATACTTAACGATAGCCGACAGCACGGCAGGTTTTTCGCCGAGCATAATGCCGTAGGTAATCAGCGATGCCGCAGCATCCATTACATAAGCGTTCCCGGCAATACGCGCCAGCGGCTCTTCAATCCCTTCCATCTTACCAATAGAAATTTTGAACTGACGACGAATGTGCGCATACGCACCCGTTGCCAGCGCTACTGATTTCACGCCGCCGGTTGAGTTGGAAGGCAGTGTGATGCCGCGGCCTACCGAGAGGCACTCCACCAGCATCCGCCAGCCTTGCCCGGCCATTTTCGGCCCGCCGATGATGTAATCGATCGGCACGAAGACATCTTTACCGCGCGTCGGTCCGTTCTGGAACGGTACGTTCAGCGGGAAGTGGCGACGACCAATTTCCACGCCCGGCGTGGTGGTCGGGATCAGCGCACAGGTAATGCCTAAATCTTCTGCACCGCCGAGTAATTTTTCCGGGTCGGAGAGTTTAAACGCCAGACCCAGCACGGTCGCAATCGGTGCCAGCGTAATGTAGCGTTTGTTCCAGGTCAGTCGCATGCCCAGCACCTGCTGGCCCTGCCATTCACCCATGCAGACAATCCCGGTGTCCGGAATCGCGCCCGCATCGGAACCCGCTTCCGGGCTGGTTAGCGCAAAACAAGGGATTTCCTGACCACGCGCCAGACGCGGCAGATAGTGATCTTTCTGCTCGTCAGTGCCGTAATGTTGCAGCAGCTCGCCCGGGCCTAATGAGTTCGGCACGCCGACGGTAATCGCCAGGATCCCGCTCACGCCGGAGAGTTTTTGCAGCACACGAGACTGGGCATAAGCCGAGAACTCCAGCCCGCCGTACTCTTTTTTGATGATCATCGCGAAGAAGCGATGCTCTTTAAGGTACGCCCACAACTCTGGCGGCAGATCCGCCAGTTCATGGGTGATCTGGAAATCATTCGCCATCCGGCAGGCTTCTTCTACCGGGCCGTCGAGAAACGCTTGCTCTTCAGCCGTCAGGCGCGGCTGCGGATAGTTATGCAGCTTTTTCCAGTCCGGCTTGCCCTGGAACAAGTCGCCCTCCCACCAGGTGGTGCCCGCATCAATCGCTTCTTTCTCAGTGCGCGACATCGGCGGCATCACCTTACGGAAACCGCGAAATACCGGCGCGGAAATCATCGACTTACGCATAGGCGCAAAGTTAAATGGCACGAGGATAATGGCCAGAGGCACCAGTACCCACGCCGACCACAGATCAGCAACGCCGAGGGCGGCTGTCCAGGCGAGCAAAATCAGACTGCTGATAAATAAGCTCACGCGGTGATAGAACAACGCGCCGAGCAGGACAACCGTAGCGAGAATACTCAAAATCATCATAACGAAAAGCCCCTTACTTGTAGGAGGTCTGACCACTTGTGATGATATGGTTGTAGTGGATGTAAAAACATTTAGCAATGTGTTTACAATATAATTACAACAAAGCTCACATTGTTGCTGTTTTTATCCGCACTTCAGGTCAAAAAGTCCTGGTCATAGCACCTGCCCGTACTTCTCGCTTTTGGCGGTATCCGGTACACTGCATTTTGTCTATTACATTTATGCTGAAGGATATCCTCATGTACCAGGATCTTATTCGTAACGAACTGAACGAAGCGGCGGAAACGCTGGCTAACTTTTTAAAAGATGACGCCAATATTCACGCCATTCAGCGCGCGGCGGTCCTGTTAGCAGACAGCTTTAAAGCCGGTGGCAAAGTGCTTTCCTGCGGCAACGGCGGTTCCCATTGCGACGCTATGCACTTTGCCGAAGAGTTGACCGGTCGCTACCGTGAAAACCGTCCGGGCTACCCGGCGATTGCTATTTCTGACGTTAGTCATATTTCCTGCGTCGGTAACGATTTCGGTTTCAATGATATTTTCTCCCGTTACGTTGAAGCGGTAGGTCGCGAAGGCGATGTACTGCTGGGGATCTCCACCTCCGGTAACTCTGCAAACGTGATCAAAGCGATCGCAGCGGCGCGTGAGAAGGGAATGAAAGTGATCACCCTGACCGGTAAAGACGGCGGCAAAATGGCTGGCACGGCGGATATCGAAATTCGCGTACCGCACTTTGGTTATGCCGACCGCATTCAGGAGATTCACATTAAAGTGATCCATATCCTGATCCAGTTGATTGAAAAAGAGATGGTTAAGTAAGTCTGGCGTAGGCCGGATAAGACGTTTACGCCGCATCCGGCAATTGTGCACCGATGCCTGATGCGACGCTGACGCGTCTTATCATGCCTACAAATCTGTACGCGAACCGTAGGCCGAATAATGCGTTCACGCCGCATCCGACCTGAAAATTCTTAAATCAATCTTCGCCGGGGGCCATGCGCTCCCGCTGTTGTGGAGGTTACCCATGTGCGAATTGCTCGGGATGAGCGCCAACGTCCCTACCGATATCTGCTTTAGTTTCACCGGTCTGGTGCAGCGTGGTGGTGGAACCGGGCCACATAAAGATGGCTGGGGCATTACCTTTTACGAAGGTAAAGGCTGTCGCACATTTAAAGATCCGCAACCCAGCTTTAACTCACCTATCGCCAAACTGGTCCAGGACTACCCGATAAAATCCTGTTCGGTGGTGGCTCATATTCGCCAGGCTAATCGGGGCGAGGTGGCGCTGGAAAATACTCACCCGTTTACCCGCGAGTTATGGGGGCGTAACTGGACTTATGCCCATAACGGGCAACTGACGGGCTACAAATCACTGGAAACCGGCAACTTCCGCCCGGTCGGTGAAACCGACAGCGAAAAAGCCTTTTGCTGGCTCCTGCATAAATTAACGCAGCGTTACCCGCGCACGCCGGGCAACATGGCGGCAGTGTTTAAATATATCGCCTCACTGGCGGATGAACTGCGGGCGAAGGGCGTTTTCAACATGCTGCTTTCGGACGGTCGCTATGTAATGGCGTATTGCTCGACTAATTTACACTGGATCACCCGCCGCGCGCCGTTTGGCGTGGCAACGTTGCTGGATCAGGATGTAGAAATCGACTTCAGCTCGCAGACCACACCGAATGATGTGGTCACGGTGATTGCGACACAGCCGCTGACGGGCAATGAAACCTGGCAAAAGATTATGCCAGGCGAATGGCGCTTATTTTGCCTCGGGGAGCGTGTAGTTTGATGCCAGTTGTGGTTGCACAACTTCGTGGCTTAACGGCTTGCTGACCACGTAACGGCCATTGACCACAGAAACGGTCGGTGGCTTACGGGTTTGCTCAAAGTAGTCGTAGCCTGGCTTCAGTTGCTCCCAGAAGTCCTTAAAGTTGGAATATTTGTGGCGCTTCATATTAGCGTCGGTCATGCGGAACGGGTAAATACTCACTTGCACGCTCGGCTGACCAAACACCAGCGCACCAGTAACGAACTGGAAGATCTCATCAATACCCTGATTGGTCATTGCGTAGCAGCCGATGGAAACACAATCGCCGTGGATCATCAGGTATTTCCCTTCATAACCATGCGCACGGTCATAGGCATTGGGGAAACCAATATTAATCGCTTTGTAGTAACGGCTGTCTGGTTTTAACTGATTACGCTGGACGCTATAAAACCCTTCCGGGCTTTTGAAATCGCCCTGACGCTGTTTTGGCCCTAAGCCGCCGGAATATTTACAGATTTTATAGCTGTCGAGCAGTTGATATTGCTCACCCATTTTGACGTAGAGATCGAGCGTACGTTCTTCCTTGAAGATCTGGATGTAGACAGGGGATCCCATCAACTGCTGCTTATACTCTTTGCTCACTGGCGTGGTCGAGCTACTGCTGCCCAGCAAACCGGCAAACGAAACGCACGGGATCAACAACATCGCAAGAATTAATGCGATTTTACGCATACTGCTTATTCCTTGATAAAACGGTTACACACGCCAGGACGGCAAAATGGATCCCAAATCGGAATAGTCTGGATTTGGAAGGCTCACATTATCACCAAAAGAGTTTTACGCAAGCCTGTCGGCGCAGGGTTTACAAATTTCATCGGCAGCGGGCTTTACCCAAAGAGCGCCGCGTGAGTTCCAGTTCTCTCAAATCGTAAAAGTTTATCGGTAAGTTTGTAAATCAGGAGCCAGTCCGGTTCGACATGAGCATCGCGATAACCTTTCCATGAACCTTGCAGCGGGTGGTCTTTATAAACAGCTGGAAGCGGTAAAGTATTATTGATAAGAAGCGTCATAAGATATTTCAATTTATTCATATCCTTATGACGCTTTTGTGCAAGTTTTACATCCTTTGAAAATTGTCCCGAGTATTCAATATCCCTTTGAATCATATTTAAATTCCTAATTTATCAAATAAATCATCGGCGTCTTTGGCCTTATGAACACCAACGCCAGCTTCGCTGTTTTTGATTGATTGAATGGTTAATTGATTAGGCTCGCGTAAATCAAACGGCAATGCCTTTTCACGCGCGACCTTTGTGAGGGTTATGCGAACCAGGTCAGAGATGGTCAGCCCCATCCCGGCCAGTACGTCCGCCGCCTGATTCTTCAGATCTTCATCGATTCGGGCGCGAACAAATGCATTTGCAGCCATTGGGGTATCTCCTGTGCTGTATATATATTCAGCTTGAATTGTAGCTCAATTGAGCAACAGCGGCAATTTATGAGCAATTCAATAAACTGATGTATTTACATAATTCACTGAAATATATATGTTAATTTTATAATAATGGTTTATTAAGTTTGTTCAGAAACGATCCGGGATACACTGCAACATTAAAGCATGACCAGCCATTATTGAGTATGTCCTTGCCGTCGATTCCATCCTTTGTATTGTCGGGATTACTGTTGATTTGTTTGCCGTTTTCTTCATTTGCCAGCGCCACCACATCACATATCTCTTTCAGCTACGCCGCCCGCCAGCGGATGCAAAACCGTGCGCGTTTATTAAAACAGTACCAAACCCATCTGAAAAAACAGGCCAGCTATATTGTGGAAGGCAATGCCGAAAGCAGAAGGGCGCTGCGCCAGCACAACCGCGAACAGATAAAACAGCATCCAGAATGGTTTCCTGCGCTGCTCAAGGCGAGTGACAGACGCTGGCAGGCGCTGGCGGAAAACAACCACTTTTTAAGCAGCAACCATCTGCATAACATTACCGAAGTGGCGATTCACCGCCTGGAGCAGCAGCTTGGCAAGCCTTACGTCTGGGGCGGCACGCGGCCTGATAAAGGCTTTGACTGTAGCGGGTTGGTTTTTTATGCCTACAACAAGATCCTCGAGGCGAAGCTCCCGCGTACGGCTAATGAGATGTATCACTACCATCGGGCAACGATTGTGGCGAATAACGACCTGCGCCGGGGAGATTTGCTGTTTTTCCATATCCACAGCCGCGAGATTGCCGACCATATGGGGGTGTATCTGGGCGACGGTCAGTTTATTGAGTCACCGCGCACCGGGGAAACCATTCGGGTAAGCCGGTTAGCTGAACCTTTCTGGCAGGATCATTTTTTGGGCGCGCGGCGGATATTGACGGAAGAGACGATCTTGTAGGACGGATAAGGCGTTTACGCCGCATCCGGCGGTTGTGCACGGATGCCTGATGCGACGCTGACGCGTCTTATCATGCCTACAAATCTGTGCGTTTTTGCGAGCCGCTTTCCCGATATAAAACAACCTCATTGCCAACCTTTCCTTTTCTTCTTACCGTTGAGAAAAAGGAGTCGCTATGTCTGAATATCGTCGTTATTACCTCAAGGGGGGAAGCTGGTTTTTCACGGTGAATTTACGGAATCGTCGAAGCCAACTTTTGACTACCCAGTACCAGACGCTCCGTAACGCCATTATTAACGTTAAGCGAGCCAGACCTTTTGAAATTAATGCCTGGGTAGTTTTGCCGGAGCATATGCACTGTATCTGGACATTACCTGAAAGCGATGATGATTTTTCCTCTCGCTGGCGGGAGATTAAAAAGCAATTCACCCATGCTTGTGGATTGAAAAATATCTGGCAACCGCGTTTTTGGGAGCATGCCATTCGTAATACAAAAGACTATCGCCATCATGTTGATTATATTTATATAAATCCAGTGAAACATGGTTGGGTAAAGCAGGTGAGTGATTGGCCATTCTCAACGTTCCATCGCGATGTAGCGCGAGGGTTATATCCCATCAATTGGGCGGGAGACATAACGGATTTAAATGCAGGGGAGCGTATCATTTTATAATTGTGCGCTGGTGCCGGATGCGCTTACGCTTATCCGGCCTACGAATCGTGCTTTAAGGGTAGGCCGGATAAGGCGTTCACGCCGCATCCGGCAATTGTGCACCAATGCCGGATGCGCCCCTTAAAGGCCAATCAACTCAACGCCCCCATAATCTTCAACTCCAGCTCATCCGGCACTTCGTTATACGACAGCACATGCAGTCCCGGCGCAAACAATCTCGCATAGCGCGCCAGCAAAGGGCGAAGCTGCGGCGGCACCAGCAGCACCGGGTCTTTCCCCGCCGCTTTCATCTGCTCTTTCACCTGCGGCATCGTGCTCTGGAACTGGTTGAGCATATTCGGGTCGACCGGCACGCTGTCTAGCATCACTTTGCCGCCCTGTTGCGCCTGATTCACCACGTTGGTCAGCAGATTTTCCAACTCATTATTCAGCGTATATACCGCCAGTTCTTGTTTGCGAACGAACGGATGGGTAATGCTGCGCCGCAGCGCCAGGCGTACATCGGCTGCCAGCAGAATATGATCTTTGGTCACCGCGCTACTGGCGACCAGCACGGTGGCGATGGTGACGATATCGCGCAGGGAAACGCCTTCAGTCAGCAGCGCCCGGTACACTTTCAGCAACTGGCTGTAATTGAGCGCCGCGCTCAAATCTTCCGCCAGGCGCGGTGCCATTGACGACAAACGATTATGCAACTGCGTAATATCATCATAGTTAAACAAATCAGGAATATAGCTGCGCACAATCTTGTTCACATGCGTGGCAATCACGCTGGCGCTGTCGATCACCTGATACCCCATATTCAGCGCCTTCGCTTTCTGCGCGGGCTGGATCCAGGTCACCGGCATCCCGTACGCCGGGTCGTTCCCCAGCACGCCGTCAATCTCGCCGTAGGTTTCGCTGGAGGGCAGGGCCATCAGTTTATCCGCCGGAATATCCGCTTCATCAGCCTTAATGCCGTTGATGAAAATAGCGTACTGGCTGGGCTTAAGGCGGAAGTTTTCCCGAATGCGGATCTCCGGCAGCAGCACGCCGTTGCCGTCGGATATCACCTGTCGCACGCCGCGAATACGCTGGGTGAGCGGGTTGCCCTGGGCTTTGTCCACCAGCGCCACCAGCTTGTAGCCGAGGCTTAAACTGATAGGCTCGATAAGCGGAATGGTTTCCCAACTGACCTGTTGCTCGCTGGTTTCGGTGATGGTGCGGGTCAGCGTTTCGAGACTTTTCTCCTCCGCCTCCGCCGCCTGCGGGCGTTTGCTCATCCGCCAGCCGGTAAAGCCAAGCAGGGCGCTGAACAGCAAAAACGGCAGGTGCGGCATCCCCGGCACCACCGCCAGCACAAACATAATCCCGGTGGCGGTGTAGAGTACCGACGGGCTTGCCAGCAACTGGTGGCGCACGTCATGGGCGATATCGCCGTTGTCGCTGACGCGGGTGACGATAATCGCCGCCGCGGTGGAGAGCAGCAGGGAAGGGATCTGCGCCACCAGCCCGTCGCCGATGGTCATCAGCACATATTGCTGGAAGGCGGCATCGGCGCTCAGATTGTATTTGAAGATCCCGATACAGACGCCGCCGATCAGGTTGATCGCCAGAATCATCATCCCGGCGATGGCGTCTCCGCGCACAAACTTCGATGCCCCGTCCATCGCGCCGTAGAAATCGGCCTCGCTGGCGACATCTTTACGCCGGGTTTGCGCCTGCGCCTGATTGATCAATCCGGCATTAAGATCGGCGTCAATTGCCATCTGCTTACCAGGCATCGCGTCCAGGGTAAAGCGGGCCGAAACCTCGGAAATACGCTCGGCCCCTTTGGTGACGACGATAAAGTTGATTGTCAACAGCGTCAGTAAATCCGAGCGTGAAAGCATTATCGCCGCGCTGCACGGGCAGTCGATTTTCAACGGCGGCGGGCTGTCACCGTTAAATAAAATCAGCCCGACTCTTCCGCCAAAACCTGCCACCGTAGCGGTGCCGGAAGAGACGGAGAAAAAAGCGCGCGACGTGAATGAGAAAACGGCGCTGTTGAAGAAGAAATCCGCCTCTGAGCTTGGCGAGCTGGCGACCAGTATCAACACTATCGCCCGTGATGCGCATATGGAAGCCAATCTGGAGATGGAGATTGTCCCGCAGGGATTACGCGTGCTGATTAAAGACGACCAGAACCGCAATATGTTTGAACGCGGCAGCGCGCAGATTATGCCGTTCTTTAAAACTTTGCTGGTGGAGCTCGCGCCAGTGTTCGACTCGCTCGATAACAAAATTATTATTACCGGGCATACCGATGCGATGGCCTACAAAAACAATATCTACAACAACTGGAACCTTTCGGGCGATCGCGCGCTTTCAGCTCGTCGGGTGCTGGAAGAGGCCGGAATGCCGGAAGATAAAGTGATGCAGGTAAGCGCAATGGCGGACCAGATGCTGCTGGATGCCAAAAATCCGCAAAGCGCGGGCAATAGGCGTATTGAGATTATGGTGCTGACCAAAAGTGCGTCCGATACGCTGTATCAATACTTTGGTCAGCATGGGGATAAAGTGGTGCAGCCGCTGGTGCAAAAGCTGGATAAGCAGCAGGTGCTTTCGCAGCGAATGCGCTAAATGCTGAATCTTTACGCATTTCTCAAACCCTGAAATCACTGTATACTTTACCAGTGTTGAGAGGTGAGCAATGCGTAAAATCATTCATGTGGATATGGACTGCTTTTTCGCAGCGGTGGAGATGCGCGACAATCCCGCCCTGCGCGATATCCCTATTGCTATTGGCGGTAGCCGCGAACGTCGGGGGGTGATCAGCACCGCCAATTATCCCGCGCGTAAATTTGGCGTACGTAGCGCTATGCCGACAGGGATGGCGCTCAAATTATGCCCACATCTCACCTTGCTTCCGGGGCGCTTTGACGCCTACAAAGAAGCCTCAAATCATATCCGTGAAATCTTCTCGCGCTACACCTCGCGTATTGAACCGTTGTCACTGGATGAAGCCTATCTCGATGTCACTGATAGCGTCCATTGCCACGGTTCTGCGACCCTCATTGCCCAGGAAATCCGCCAGACGATTTTCAACGAGCTGCAACTGACGGCGTCTGCGGGCGTGGCACCAGTAAAGTTTCTCGCCAAAATCGCCTCCGACATGAATAAACCCAACGGCCAGTTTGTGATTACGCCGGCAGAAGTTCCGGCATTTCTGCAAACCTTACCACTGGCAAAAATCCCCGGCGTCGGCAAAGTCTCGGCGGCAAAACTGGAAGCGATGGGGCTGCGGACCTGCGGTGATGTACAAAAGTGTGATCTGGTGATTCTGCTTAAACGCTTTGGCAAATTTGGCCGCATTTTGTGGGAGCGTAGTCAGGGGATTGACGAGCGCGACGTTAACAGCGAACGGTTACGAAAATCCGTCGGCGTGGAACGCACGATGGCGGAAGATATTCATCACTGGTCTGAATGTGAAGCGATTATCGAGCGGCTGTATCCGGAACTTGAACGCCGTCTGGCAAAGGTGAAACCTGATTTACTGATTGCTCGCCAGGGGGTGAAATTAAAGTTCGACGATTTTCAGCAAACCACTCAGGAGCACGTCTGGCCGCGACTGAATAAAGCTGACTTAATCGCCACCGCGCGTAAAACCTGGGATGAACGTCGCGGCGGGCGAGGTGTGCGACTGGTGGGGCTGCATGTGACGTTGCTGGATCCGCAAATGGAAAGACAACTGGTGCTGGGATTATGAATAACATACAAATAAGAAACTATCAGCCTGGCGATTTTCAGCAACTATGCGCTATTTTCATTAGAGCGGTTACGATGACCGCCAGTCAGCATTATTCACCACAACAAATTGCCGCCTGGGCGCAGATTGACGAATCTCGCTGGAAGGAGAAACTCGCGAAATCACAAGTGCGGGTTGCAGTCATTAATGCACAACCGGTTGGTTTTATTTCCCGCATTGAACATTATATCGATATGTTATTTGTTGACCCTGAATACACCCGCCGTGGGGTTGCCAGCGCTTTGTTAAAACCTTTGATTAAGTCTGAATCCGAACTTACGGTGGACGCCAGCATAACCGCAAAACCCTTTTTTGAACGTTATGGTTTTCAGACAGTTAAGCAGCAGCGCGTTGAATGCCGTGGAGCTTGGTTTACTAATTTTTATATGCGATATAAACCGCAACATTAAATCCAGCTTGCAATGAAAATAACGCCCGCCTGGTATGTGCGCGTTTTCTTATTCCACAAACTGCAAGGAGGTAAATCATGACAAATCCTTTATCAATGACTCTTTGCAGACCTTTCCAGGATTAATTCTTTTTTTCTTGCCCTGGATTCGTCTGCCATTTCCTGATTTTTATATTTATATACTCTAAATAATTCGAGTTGCAGGAAGGCGACAAGCGAGTGAATCCCCAGGAGCTTACATAAGTAAGTGACTGGGGTGAACGAACGCAGTCGCAGTTCATGCAACTTGAAGTATGACGAGTATAAATGGAATGGTACATGGGCAAATATATTCGTCCCTTATCCGATGCGGTATTTACCATCGCATCTAATGACCTGTGGATCGAGAGTTTAGCGATCCAACAATTACACACCACGGCAAATTTACCCAACATGCAGCGCGTAGTGGGGATGCCAGATTTACACCCCGGACGCGGCTACCCGATTGGCGCAGCGTTCTTCTCTGTTGGTCGTTTTTACCCGGCAAGACGTCGCGGTAACGGTGCTGGAAACCGAAGCCGGGCGTTATCCTGACACGCTGCGTTCGTCGGGGCCGGGCGGTCAACATGTCAATAAAACCGACTCGGCGGTACGCGCCACGCATCTGGCATCCGGTATTAGCGTGAAGGTTCAGTCAGAGCGCAGCCAGCATGCTAACAAACGGCTGGCGCGATTGCTGATTGCCTGGAAGTTGGAGCAACAGCAACAGGAAAATAGCGCGGCGCTGAAATCGCAGCGGCGAATGTTCCATCACCAGATTGAACGTGGCAACCCGCGACGGACATTTACAGGGATGGCTTTTATCGAAGGATAATGAAGGATGAAACTGCCGGAAGGTGATTGAACGCCATCCGGCAGCAAATCAAATAATTACTTCGTCGGAATTTCTTTCAGCAGTTCAGTCAGCAGTGTCCAGTAATGACCTACGCTTTCGATGTGAACTTGCTCATCCGGAGAGTGTGGACCGGTGATTGTTGGCCCGATAGAAACCATGTCCATTTCCGGATACGGTTTTTTGAACAGACCACATTCCAGGCCCGCGTGGATAATCTGGATGTTCGGCGTCTTGTTGAACAGGCGCTGATAGGTTTCACGTACCAGATGCATCACCGGAGAATTAGCGTCCGGCTGCCAGCCAGGATATGCGCCTTTCGCTTCGGTTTTCGCGCCAGCCAGTTTACCCAGCGAATCCAGCATGCTCACCACGTAGTCTTTACCGCTGTCGATCAGAGAACGGATCAGGCAGTGAATTTCTACGTTATTGTCAGTCATGGTCACCACACCGACGTTCAGGGAGGTTTCGACCACACCTTTTGCCACGTCGGAATTGCGGATCACACCGTTCGGGGTGGCGTTCAGCAGACGAATAAAGGTATCGCGAGATTTCGCAATCAGGGCAGCTTTATCGTTCGCAACAGAGTCCAGCAGCAATGCCAGATTCTTCTCTTTTTCTGCCAGCTCGTTTTTCAGGATCTCCTGATAGGTATTCACCAGAGATTTCAGTGCGTCGACTTTATCAGCTGCGACAGCAATGGTCGCAAAGGCTTCACGCGGGATGGCGTTACGCAGTGTACCGCCGTTGAAATCGATAAGGCGCAGATCCAGTTCTTCTGCATGACCCGCCAGGAAGCGCACCAGCAGTTTGTTGGCATTACCGAGGCCAACGTGGATTTCACCGCCGGAGTGACCGCCTTTCAGACCTTTTAAGGTTAACTTGAAGGTTTCAAAACCAGCTGGAACCGCTTCACGATCTAAATGCAGGTTGGAGGTGAAGTCGATACCCCCCGCGCAACCCATGTAGATTTCACCTTCTTCTTCGGAGTCGGTGTTAATCAGAATATCAGCCTGCAACCAGTTGCTCTGTAAGCCAAAAGCACCGTCCATACCGGCTTCTTCGGTCATGGTCAGCAGCACTTCCAGCGGACCGTGAACCACGTTTTCGTCAGCCAGAACCGCCAGTGCAGAGGCCATACCAATGCCGTTATCCGCACCCAGCGTGGTGCCGCGCGCTTTAACCCATTCGCCATCAATATAAGGCTGGATAGGATCTTTCGTGAAGTCATGCACGGTGTCGTTATTTTTCTGCGGCACCATATCGAGGTGGGCCTGCAAGACGACCGGTTTACGATTTTCCATACCTGCTGTAGCAGGTTTACGAATCAGGATATTACCTACCTGATCGCGTTCGACATGGAAACCTTTCTCTTTTGCCCAACCAACAATGTATTCAGCGAGTTGCTCTTCATGATAGGACGGGTGAGGAATAGAACAGATTTTGGCAAAAATATCCCACAGCGGCTGTGGAGATAATTGAGACAGTTCAGACACGTTAAGTCTCCTTGTCGATCACCCGCAAAACAGTATTGCAGGTCACAGGGTTAGCAGAAAATGTTGTCAACACAAGACAGGCTTGCGAGATATGTTTGAGAATACCACTTTATCCCGCGTCAGGGAGAGGCAGTGCGTAAAAAGACGCGGACTCATGTGAAATACTGGTTTTTAGTGCGCCAGATCTCTATAATCTCGCGCAACCTATTTTCCCCTCGAACACTTTTTAAGCCGTAGATAAACAGGCTGGGACACTTCACATGAGCGAAAAATACATCGTCACCTGGGACATGTTGCAGATCCATGCACGTAAACTCGCAAGCCGACTGATGCCTTCTGAACAATGGAAAGGCATTATTGCCGTAAGCCGTGGCGGTCTGGTACCGGGTGCGTTACTGGCGCGTGAACTGGGTATTCGTCATGTCGATACCGTTTGTATTTCCAGCTACGATCACGACAACCAGCGCGAGCTTAAAGTGCTGAAACGCGCAGAAGGCGATGGCGAAGGCTTCATCGTTATTGATGACCTGGTGGATACCGGTGGTACTGCGGTTGCGATTCGTGAAATGTATCCAAAAGCGCACTTTGTCACCATCTTTGCAAAACCGGCTGGTCGTCCGCTGGTTGATGATTATGTTGTTGATATCCCGCAAGATACCTGGATCGAACAGCCGTGGGATATGGGCGTCGTATTCGTCCCGCCAATCTCCGGTCGCTAATCTTTTCAACGCCTGGCACTGCCGGGCGTTGTTCTTTTTAACTTCAGGCGGGTTACAATAGTTTCCAGTAAGTATTCTGGAGGCTGCATCCATGACACAGGCAAACCTGAGCGAAACCCTGTTCAAACCCCGCTTTAAACATCCTGAAACCTCGACGCTAGTCCGCCGCTTTAATCACGGCGCACAACCGCCTGTGCAGTCGGCCCTTGATGGTAAAACCATCCCTCACTGGTATCGCATGATTAACCGTCTGATGTGGATCTGGCGCGGCATTGACCCACGCGAAATCCTCGACGTCCAGGCACGTATTGTGATGAGCGATGCCGAACGTACCGACGATGATTTATACGATACGGTGATTGGCTACCGTGGCGGCAACTGGATTTATGAGTGGGCCACCCAGGCGATGGTGTGGCAACAAAAAGCCTGTGCGGAAGAAGATCCGCAACTCAGTGGTCGTCACTGGCTGCATGCGGCTACGTTGTACAACATTGCCGCCTATCCTCATCTGAAAGGAGATGACCTGGCCGAGCAAGCGCAGGCTTTGTCAAACCGCGCCTATGAAGAGGCCGCTCAGCGTCTACCGGGCACGATGCGGCAGATGGAGTTTACCGTACCCGGCGGTGCGCCCATCACCGGCTTTTTGCATATGCCGAAAGGCGATGGCCCGTTCCCGACGGTATTAATGTGTGGTGGTCTGGATGCGATGCAGACGGACTATTACAGCCTGTATGAACGTTATTTTGCGCCGCGCGGCATTGCGATGCTGACTATTGATATGCCGTCGGTGGGCTTTTCTTCAAAATGGAAGCTCACCCAGGACTCCAGCCTGTTGCATCAGCACGTCTTAAAGGCACTGCCTAACGTACCGTGGGTGGATCACACTCGCGTCGCGGCCTTTGGTTTCCGTTTCGGCGCTAACGTTGCCGTGCGTCTGGCATACCTTGAATCGCCGCGTCTGAAAGCGGTTGCCTGTCTTGGTCCGGTAGTTCATACCCTGTTGAGTGATTTTAACTGCCAGCAACAGGTGCCGGAAATGTATCTTGACGTTCTGGCCAGTCGTTTGGGGATGCATGATGCTTCCGACGAAGCGTTGCGCGTGGAGCTGAATCGCTATTCATTAAAAGTGCAAGGATTGCTGGGACGTCGCTGCCCAACGCCAATGTTATCAGGCTACTGGAAGAACGATCCGTTCAGCCCGGAAGAGGACTCACGCTTAATCACCTCATCATCTGCTGACGGTAAATTATTAGAGATCCCATTTAACCCGGTGTATCGGAATTTTGACAAAGGTCTTCAGGAAATCACAGAATGGATCGAAAAACGTTTGTGTTAAAAATTTGCTAAATTTTGCCAATTTGGTAAAACAGTTGCATCACAACAGGAGATAGCAATGACGTTACCGAGTGGACACCCGAAGAGCAGATTGATCAAAAAATTTACCGCACTAGGCCCGTATATTCGTGAAGGTAAGTGCGAAGATAATCGATTCTTTTTCGATTGTCTGGCTGTATGCGTCAACGTGAAACCGGCACCGGAAGTGCGTGAATTCTGGGGCTGGTGGATGGAGCTGGAAGCGCAGGAATCCCGTTTTACCTACAGCTACCAGTTTGGTCTGTTCGATAAAGCAGGCGACTGGAAGAGTGTTCCGGTAAAAGATACTGAAGTGGTTGAACGACTGGAGCACACCCTGCGTGAGTTTCACGAGAAGCTGCGTGAACTGCTGACGACGCTGAATCTGAAGCTGGAACCGGCGGATGATTTTCGTGACGAGCCGGTGAAGTTAACGGCGTGAGTGAAATGTGCCGGATGCATCACATCCGGCAATAATCATTAAAACTGATAGGTCATGCCAACCGCGACAATATCATCATTATTAATATTCAATTTGTTATCGCTATCCAGTTGGTTGATTTTATAATCAACAAACGCTGACATATTTTTGTTGAAATAATATGTAGCCCCGACATCGATATAATTGACCAGATCTTCATCACCGATACCTTCAATATCTTTCCCTTTCGATAAGACATAACCCAGCGATGGACGCAGACCAAAGTCAAACTGGTATTGAGCGACCGCTTCAAAGTTCTGTGTCTTATTGGCAAAGCCGCCAGTTATTGGCGTCATCTTGCGTGTTTCAGAATAAAAAGTTGCCAGATAAATATTATTGGCATCGTATTTCAGACCTGTAGCCCATGCTTCTGCACGCTTGCCTGTGCCACGGCTTTGCAGGTTCTGTTCGTTGGTGCGATCTGAGTTGGTATAGGCCCCACTAATGGCGAAATCGCTGCCGCCAAAGTCATATGTCAATGACGTGCCGAAGCCATCGCCGTTTTGCTTTTTAACGTCGCGGTTTTCGTTTTTCCCTTGATATTGCAGGGTTAAGTTCAGGCCATCGATAACGCCGAAGAAGTCGGTGTTCCGATACGTCGCCAGACCGCTGGCGCGTTTGGTCATAAAGTTGTCGGTCTGCGCCGAGGAGTCGCCACCAAATTCCGGGAACATATCGGTCCAGGCTTCCACGTCATACAACGCGCCCAGGTTACGACCATAATCGAAAGAACCCAAATCTTTATATTTCAACCCGGCAAAAGCGAGACGCGTTTTTTGCTGTGCAGTATCACTCTCTGCTTTATTACCGGCAAACTCTGCTTCCCAACGACCATAACCAGTCAGTTGATCGTTAATTTGTGTTTCGCCTTTAAAACCAAAACGGATATAACTCTGGTCGCCATCTTTACTGTCGTTATCACTCATATAATGCATGGCTTTAACTTTGCCATAGACATCCAGTTTATTACCGTCTTTGTTATATATTTCTGCGGCCTGTACGGATGCAGATGCCACAATGCCCATCACCACTAATGCCAGAGTGCTCTTTTTCATTTTCATTCCTGATTTTAATTAACGCGCGAATATTCAGCGGGAGAGTCCCGTTGAAAACAGGAAAGTTTTTAACCTGAGATTGTTAAAGATATATTACAGATTAATAATATTCTTAAAATGTGGTAATTTATTAAATCTGTAATGAAAGCGTAAACAACTGCCGCTACGCTTGCTGATCCCGCGCAACAAAACACCATGCTTTGCTCGCAGATGGTTGGCAACCGACGACAGTCCTGCTAAAACGTTCGTTTGATATCATTTTTCCTAAAATTGAATGGCAGAGAATCATGAGTGACAGCCAGACGCTGGTGGTAAAACTCGGCACCAGTGTGCTAACAGGCGGATCGCGCCGCCTGAACCGTGCCCATATCGTTGAACTTGTTCGCCAGTGCGCGCAGTTACATGCCGCCGGGCATCGGATTGTTATTGTGACGTCGGGCGCGATCGCCGCCGGACGTGAGCACCTGGGTTACCCGGAACTGCCAGCGACTATCGCCTCGAAACAACTGCTGGCGGCGGTAGGGCAGAGTCGACTGATTCAACTGTGGGAACAGCTGTTTTCGATTTATGGCATTCACGTCGGGCAAATGCTGCTGACTCGTGCTGATATGGAAGACCGTGAACGCTTCCTGAACGCCCGCGACACCCTGCGTGCGTTGCTCGATAACAATATCGTTCCGGTAATCAATGAGAACGATGCTGTCGCTACGGCAGAGATTAAAGTCGGCGATAACGACAACCTTTCTGCACTGGCGGCGATTCTGGCGGGTGCCGATAAACTGTTGCTGCTGACCGATCAAAAAGGTTTGTATACCGCTGATCCGCGCAGCAATCCGCAGGCAGAACTGATTAAAGATGTTTACGGCATTGATGACGCACTGCGCGCGATTGCCGGTGACAGCGTTTCAGGCCTCGGAACTGGCGGCATGAGTACCAAATTGCAGGCCGCTGACGTGGCTTGCCGTGCGGGTATCGACACCATTATTGCCGCGGGCAGCAAGCCGGGCGTTATTGGTGATGTGATGGAAGGCATTTCCGTCGGTACGCTGTTCCATGCCCAGGCGACTCCGCTTGAAAACCGTAAACGCTGGATTTTCGGTGCGCCGCCTGCGGGTGAAATCACGGTAGATGAAGGGGCAACCGCCGCCATTCTTGAACGCGGCAGCTCCCTGTTGCCGAAAGGCATTAAAAGCGTGACTGGCAACTTCTCGCGTGGTGAAGTCATCCGCATTTGCAACCTTGAAGGTCGCGATATCGCCCACGGTGTCAGTCGTTACAACAGCGATGCATTACGCCGTATTGCCGGACACCACTCGCAAGAAATTGATGCAATACTGGGATATGAATACGGCCCGGTTGCCGTTCACCGTGATGACATGATTACCCGTTAAGGAGCTGGCCGATGCTGGAACAAATGGGCATTGCCGCGAAGCAAGCCTCGTATAAATTAGCGCAACTCTCCAGCCGCGAAAAAAATCGCGTGCTGGAAAAAATCGCCGATGAACTGGAAGCACAAAGCGAAATCATCCTCAACGCTAACGCCCAGGATGTTGCTGACGCGCGAGCCAATGGCCTTAGCGAAGCGATGCTTGACCGTCTGGCACTGACGCCCGCACGGCTGAAAGGCATTGCCGACGATGTACGTCAGGTGTGCAACCTCGCCGATCCGGTGGGGCAGGTAATCGATGGCGGCGTACTGGACAGCGGCCTGCGTCTTGAGCGTCGTCGCGTACCGCTGGGGGTTATTGGCGTGATTTATGAAGCGCGCCCGAACGTGACGGTTGATGTCGCTTCGCTGTGCCTGAAAACCGGTAACGCAGTGATTCTGCGTGGCGGTAAAGAAACCTGTCGCACTAACGCGGCAACGGTGGCGGTGATTCAGGACGCCCTGAAATCCTGTGGCTTACCGGCGGGTGCCGTGCAGGCGATTGATAATCCTGACCGTGCGCTGGTCAGTGAAATGCTGCGTATGGATAAATACATCGACATGCTGATCCCGCGTGGTGGCGCTGGTTTGCATAAACTGTGCCGTGAACAGTCGACAATCCCGGTGATCACAGGTGGTATAGGCGTATGCCATATTTACGTTGATGAAAGTGCAAAGATCGCTGAAGCATTAAAAGTGATCGTCAACGCGAAAACTCAGCGTCCGAGCACATGTAATACGGTAGAAACGTTGCTGGTGAATAAAAACATCGCCGATAGCTTCCTGCCCGCATTAAGCAAACAAATGGCGGAAAGCGGCGTGACATTACACGCAGATGCAGCTGCGCTGACACAGTTGCAGGCAGGCCCCGCGAAGGTGGTGGCGGTTAAAGCCGAAGAGTATGACGATGAGTTTCTGTCATTAGATTTGAACGTCAAAATCGTCAGCGATCTTGACGATGCCATCGCCCATATTCGTGAACACGGCACACAACACTCCGATGCGATCCTGACCCGCGATATGCGCAACGCCCAGCGTTTTGTTAACGAAGTGGATTCGTCCGCTGTTTACGTTAACGCCTCTACGCGTTTTACCGACGGCGGCCAGTTTGGACTGGGTGCGGAAGTGGCGGTAAGCACACAAAAACTCCACGCGCGTGGCCCAATGGGGCTGGAAGCACTGACCACTTACAAGTGGATCGGCATTGGTGATTACACCATTCGTGCGTAAATAAAATCGGGTGATGCAAAAGTAGCCATTTGATTCACAAGGCCATTGACGCATCGCCCGGTTAGTTTTAACCTTGTCCACCGTGATTCACGTTCGTGAACATGTCCTTTCAGGGCCGATATAGCTCAGTTGGTAGAGCAGCGCATTCGTAATGCGAAGGTCGTAGGTTCGACTCCTATTATCGGCACCATTCTAACGTTTCCCCAAGTCTACTAAAGTTCACTGAAACCCCTTATACTCTGCGCTTTACAGCCCCTTTTAGTATTTCTACGTCTACTAAAGTTCCCTGAAATCTACGGTCGTTTGGGGGTACTTATGGGGGTATTTGTTGTTCGGTCTATAGGAGGTACCCCCAAGTGAAACTAAACGCCCGCCAGGTGGACACCGTCAAACCTAAAGATAAGCCTTACAAGCTGGCTGATGGTGGTGGTTTGTATCTCTTGATTAAACCTAATGGCGGCAAATACTGGCGGCTCAAGTATCGTGTAGCAGGCAAAGAGAAGCTGTTAGCGCTTGGCGTGTATCCTGAAGTCACATTGGCCGATGCTCGGGCAAAACGTGAAGAAGCCAAAAGGGGGATCGCTGGGGGTATCGATCCTATGGAAGCGAAACGGGAAGAAAAGATTGCCCGTGAAACTCAGTTAAACAATACATTCAAAGATATTGCCCTTGAGTGGCACAGCAGCAAACTAAAAAAATGGTCTGCTGGGTATGCTTCAGACATCCTGGAGGCTTTCAACAAAGATGTGTTCCCTTACATTGGCAAAAAACCAATAGCTGATATCAAACCGCTTGAACTGTTGAATGTGCTACGGCGCATTGAGGGGCGCGGCGCTACAGAAAAGGCCAAAAAGGTTAGGCAGCGCTGCGGGGAAGTTTTCCGTTACGCAATAGTCACCGGCCGTGCTGAGTATAACCCTGCTCCGGATCTCACCAGTGCGATGCAAGGGCATGACTCCAATCATTATCCTTTCCTCACACCAAAGGAATTGCCTGATTTCTTCAAGGCTTTGTCAGGATATACAGGAAGCGCGTTAGTAGTTTTAGCCGCTCGTCTGCTGATTATAACCGGCTTGCGTACCGGCGAACTCCGCGGGGCATTTTGGGATGAAATCAATATCAATAAGGCGGTCTGGGAAATACCAGCCTCACGCATGAAAATGCGTCGCCCTCATATAGTGCCATTGTCTGAGCAGGCTCTTTCGCTTATTGGGCAGATTAAAGAACTAACTGGCAATTATCCGCTTATGTTTCCTGGTCGTAATGATCCAAGAAAAACAATGAGTGAGGCCAGCATAAACCAAGTATTTAAGCGCATTGGTTATAACGGAAAGGTTACTGGCCACGGTTTCCGACACACTATGAGCACCATTTTGCATGAGCAGGGCTATAACACTGCGTGGATAGAAACGCAGCTCGCGCACGTCGATAAAAACTCAATTCGTGGCACATACAACCATGCGCAATATCTGGATGGGCGGCGGGAAATGCTTCAGTGGTACGCTGATTATATGGATTCGCTCGAGCATGGCGGAAATGTGGTGCATTGTGAGTTCGGAAAATGCGGGTGACTGGTTGAGTATACAGTAGTAGACTTTGAGCGATTAAGAAAAGGCTGTGTCTAGGGTCGCTCCCGAAAATCCGTACACCTCGGCGGACTGGCACAGCCACTACGGTAGAGGGCGCAGAGGTGTGCGTATGGTTGATATTCATGCCGAATTAAATGAATACAAAAAAGAGTTTATTTATTTACGTGATTTTCTTGATGATGTATTTAAAGTTGTTGATGCTAATATTTCAGAAGTCATTACCTGGATACTCAAGAGAATAAATACAGTAAATCCAGGCATTACCCTGTACACAGTAAATTCATTAAATGAGGTGGAGCTTTATTCTTCGGATCCGTTTGAGTGGAGATCTGATTTTAACTTTCTTTATGCAAAACTGGATACGGTTAGGGAGCGTGGTTGTTTACCTTGTGAGAGGGATGAGAGTGGTTTTCTGGTATCTGGTTATTGGGAAGATGCCGAATTTGAGGCAATGGGATTCAGAAGAAATGAAATTTTCGAAATTTTCCCAGAAATCCTTGACGGGTTAATGAATCTGGAATGTGCTGACTCTTCTGAAAATAACGAGGCGCAAGGAAGCAATATTGAACATAAAGAGTTGCGTACAGATGATGATTTTTTATCCCGAATTGCAATGCTGGAAAAAGAAAATGAATCGTTAAGGGCGCGGGTAAATCAGTTAGAAAAGGAGCGCCCGATTTTGCTAAAGGCGTATCGTGATGATGACCCATTGTATCTGGCTATCGATATTAGAAACAGAGAGTGGGCCAATTACGACCCAGAGAATGATCGCGCAACTAGGGGAAACCAGGGCGCGATTACTACTGAGCTTGAAAAACGAGGTTTTACCTCCCGACAGGCCGCATCTATTGAGCTTGTCGCCTGTCCTATCAAACGATGAAGCCTTACCCTAGTGGTATCTCATGTTTTGTTCGCGTCTCACCCTAAGGGTAATCAGACCTCACCCTTAGGGTATTTTTGTATGCTTTCCCATCAATTTTACTATTACCCTTAGGGTAAAAATATTCCCGATTACCATTAGACCTGAGAGCATTAAAATATTCGTTATTTCTGTGCCATGATTACCTCGTCAAATTGAGTAGACGTTATGAGGTAAATATATGTCAAATACGCTTATTCGTTTAACGGAAGTTCAGCGTAGAACTGGATATAGCAAGGCATGGATTTATCGCCTTATGGGGCAAGGTAAATTTCCTGCATCAGTTAAAATTGGCTCGCGAGCGATTGCTTTCGTTGAGAGTGAAATTGACGAGTGGATTAATCAGCGTATTGCGGAATCACGCGGAACAGCTACCTGATTAAATGGCTACGGGGCCAGAAGTCCCAGCTATCCACCAGCAAATAAAAAGTAACTTAATTCGATAGCAGGAGTTTTTATGAAACTGCGAAAAACGCCCGTACAGGGGCAGGGCTTCGTTCGGCCTGAAAACCAGAGCCAACAAAATTTCTGCGAAATTATCCCGGTTAGTTCCGGCGTTATTGGCGGGCGTGAAACCAATATTGTTAGCGCCAGAGCGTTGCATAAGGTGCTGGGTGTGAAGCGTGATTTCACAACTTGGATTAAAGGACGCATTGATGAGTACGGATTTAAAAAGGGCGTGGATTTTGAATTCGTAGAAAATTTGACCTCCCCCAATCCGGTGAGCGCAAAATCTCGCCAACGTGTAGAGCACGACTACCTGAGCACTATCAACATGGCGAAAGAACTGGCGATGGTCGAGCGCACCGAACAGGGGCGCGCCGTTCGTCAGTACTTTATCAAATGCGAGGAGGAGCTACACAAGGTAGCGCCAGTGCGTTCCGCAGTGTTACGCCGGGAACTGAAAGCCCGTATCACAGTTGCCAGCTACTTTAAGCCAATGTGTGCCGCGCTGGAGGCGTACCGGGCTGAGCTGGGTAAAAACACTCTACAGCACCACTACACCACGGAAGCCAATATGCTGGCGCGTATCGTGCTGGGTGGCATGACTGCAAAACAGTGGGCGCAGGCGAACGGCATCACAGGCGAACCACGCGACCACATGAGCACGTTGCAGCTTGAGCATCTTTCTTACCTTAAGCAGAGCAATATCACGCTGATTGAGTTAGGCCAGGACTACCACCAGCGGAAAGCTGAATTAATTCGTCTTTCGCAGCGTTGGTTAGCCCGTCGCATGGAGGAAAACAGCCATGTGTAACGCTCTGACCGTTACAAAAAGAAAAAGCGCCCCGTTGCCGGAGCGCCTTTGTGAACAAGTCGCTTACTGCGCCATATTGCTTACTGTCTACGAGGCAGATTATAGCGTTGTGGTCGTACAGAGTGAAGGCGCTGATCACTGTTATCACAGTAAGCCAGAAATGCAGAATATTTTGCTGCAAAATGCAGTTGGCCAAGCTGTCCGGAAAGCAAAAAATACTGCTGGTGGCGCGACTGATGCAATTTTTTCTGGTCGTTCAGTGCTGAATAATCTGACATTTGATGCCGTTCTGGAGAAAACTAAGGCGACCGCAAAGTGGCACCGGTGGGTATTACGACAAATCAAACTTGAACATATTGCCAACAGCGGTGTATTTGCGGTCGGTGGGAAAAGCGTAACCGGAAGAAAATTCCGGTGGGGCTATTCCTGCTCTTTAATATCGCTATGTCGCGATGTTTTCCAGGTATGTGGCCCTAATTTTGTGCGCCTGTACTCTTTAAGGAACGTCTCAAGGACAAACGCACACGGCGCGAATTTGTCTGATTCATGCTCGTGCGTCATATTTTTGCGACGTCTCTTTCGGGTTTGTGATGGTATTTTTGTTAACTTTTTATTGTTCATAATGGCCTCCTGCATAGCAATGCGCCGTAGTTCCTCACATCACGGCACTGATAGTGGTTATTCCTACTCTTTGGCCTTGCGCAGCTGGCGGTATTCAACTTCTCGCTTTAATGCTGCTGTAACAAACTGCCCTGTACTTTCACCTGGCATTTTTACCGCCTCAACATTGTTCATTACTTCATGCGGAACTCTTGCCGCAACGGTTTGTGATTTCGCGTTTACTGCTTTTGTCGCCATGTTGTGTACCCCTCATGAAAAACAAATGCAGTATGCAGAAAAAAAAATAAGTGTTCAACACTTGACGTGTTTAACACCTGAAATTAGATTGGTGTTCAACACCTTGTTGAAGCAAGGTGCAGAAACGACGAAACCCGGCAGTGCGTCAACACTAACCGGGCTTCTAACCACCAACGATAACGAGAGTATCGAGGTAGCTATGAGAAATCATACCACACACCCGCAAGGGCGGGACTCGCACAACCTGAATAAACCCGATGTAAAAAACCTGTTGCTCGCCACTGCCAGCCAGGGCTATGATTTATACGCACCAGCAAAATCTGGTGCCGGGATTGGCGTCCTGGTATTTAACGAAGCGCACAACACGCGCCCTGCGTGTTTTTTTGTGCCGGATAGTCACACCTTATCAATGGTGGGCTGTATGGGGGCGGAGCAATCCGCGCCGGGTTCTTCGTTAACCGGTTACGCCAACCCCGTACAGTCCACCGCCAGCGAAATTGGCGTTTCCTGCGGTGGGTTTATTAACCCTAACGAAGAGGCTGCCAATATGGCTACAGTCCCTACCCTTGTACATTCCCAAACTGCCTTTATCTGGCGCTTTATCATCTTTGGCGCGTCAGAATCCCAAATCATCCACGTCACCGCCTGGACGGAACGCGAAGCGCGTAACCATTGCCCGTCCGGTTGTGTCGCTGTATTCGCCGCCCGTATTCGTCAGGAGGTGCGCCATGATTAATCTGTCAATCTCTGACCTTAACCGCATTCAGTATGACGAGAAATTTACCGGGAGCGTAAAAGCATTGAGGAAGCAGGCTGGATGTGCACGACTTATTAAGCCGTTAAGGTGTCATCATGATGATGATCCGCACTTTACCGGACGTATGGTGAATCACTACAAAAAAGGCGTTGAGGTATCCTCTGAACAGCTACGAGCTGGTTGCTGTTTCGGCACACCACCGGAATTTAGCGAACTGCTGACCCGTTGCGATTACCGGATCATTCAGGGGGAAAGTCATGGGTAATCAGCCAGCAACAATGACAATTACCCTGAATGTGCCAGATGATTTCACCGGGCGCGTACTGGTTTACCTGGATAAAGGGAAAGTGAAATCACAATGCCGACTGCGAAATAATGAAATAGTAAGTACGGTAGAAGGCTTTTCTGAACTCTGTATTCGTGCAGGAATAAAACCGGAACTGCTGACAGGAAAATAAAACCATGAAAAAGAAAAATTCTGGCTTTACTGCCAGCGGCCTCTCTCGGTCTGCAATTCGCTCTGGCGATATTTACCGCGACACCAGACGTGGGGGACGAGTGGTTATTCGTCACGTTACGCCAGGAAATATCACCTACCGCCGTGAGGCTTACGAATATGACTGCGTAATGCCGCGCCGTCAGTTTGAGCGTGATTTTATTCTAGTGGAAAACAAAGAACAGGCAGTAGCGAGACGTGCAGCCTCGAGTATTAAAAAAATCCGGGCAATGTTGGTAGCTGGGGGTAAGAAGTGAAAAACGCGCCGAATTTAAAATATCAGCCGAAGGATAAATTCACTGAGGCAATCATTTTTGCCGGGATGGATGCTTACGCTCACGCTCAACACTGGATTGAAAGCGAAGGACGGAAATATGGCGATAGCGTGCCGCCTGTTTACCTGGGGCCAAAGCAACTGGCAGATCTGGCTAATATCCGCATTGTCGACGATGAACGTCGTTTTGCGCGCGTCTATCTCGCGGGGGAGATCGAACCAATCCAGATTAATGCTATCGCTGAAAGGCTGGCGCTGGCTGGCGTAAAGGATGCGAAATTATACAAAGGTATCCCTGACCAGGATCCGGAGAACTGGCGCGACTACCTGCAACGGATCCGTGAACAGGCAGAGCGCGGGGAAACCCTGACTGAAGGAATCGGAATAGCTGGTGGCTCACCCGGTAAAACAGGCCCCATGAAACCGCATATTACCGAAAAAGACGGGGCGCTCTGGTATATCGAGCCAATCCCCAACACCAGGGCAGAGGAGATGAATTATAAAGAAACCTGGCTGAGTGACCGGATGCGCACGGCAGGTATTGGTAATGACGGAAGGGAGGCGTATCTGATTATTGAAATGATCCCGGAAGGGACACAAAAAATTATTTACGAAGCGATGCCGCGCAATGAAATCGGTATGCCCGCAGGATGGGCGCGATTACGTGGGCGGGGAGTTGCAATCACTACCAGCGCCCATTTATTGAACAAACTGGCGGAATACCTGCAACGTCATGGAGATCGCACGGTGTGGGAGGTCACATCAACAGCAGGTTGGCATTGTGGAGCCTATGTTATGCCTGATGGCGAGGTGATTGGTGTGCCTGATCGTCCCGTAGCATTCTGCGGCGGATCTGCCGCCATCAAAGGCTATATTGTCAGGGGCACGGTGCATGAATGGCGAAATAATGTTGCTTCTCTGATGCGTGGCAATCACTCAATGATGCTTGGGGTGCTGGTCGGGCTGGCAGCCCCGCTAAATTCCCTTGTGGGGGGTAGTTGTTTTGGTATTCATCTTTTCGCGCAGTCGTCAGCGGGGAAAACCACGACTGTGGAGGCCGCCACCAGCCTTTATGGCGACCCTGAAATGCTTAAACTCTCGTGGGATGCCACCCGGCACGGGTTGACAGTGGAAGCAGCTGCACGTAATGACGGTTTTATCCCTATTGATGAAATTGGTCAGGGAGGAAGGGTTAATGACATTGCGCAATCCGCCTACAGCCTGTTTAACGGTGTGGGCAGGATTCAGGGGCGCAAGGACGGCGGCAATCGTGCGGTAATGCGCTGGAAAATAGCGGCACTAAGCACCGGAGAAGAAGATTTTGAAACCTTCCTGTTAAAAGGGGGAATTGCCCCAAAGGCAGGGCAACTGGTGCGACTGCTAAGCATTCCCTTTACCGATACAACGGTGTTTAACGGTTATGACGATGGTGATCAACATGCCAGGGCCATAAAGCGACTTTCATCAAATTATTGTGGCGCTGCGGGACGTGAGTGGGTGCGCTGGTTATCCGCTCACAAGGAGTTGGCTATCAACACCACTTCAGATAAAGAAAATGCCTGGCTGGGAAATCTGCCTGAAAATGCCTCGTCACAGGTAAGGCGAGTGGCATCGCGATTCGCCATGCTGGATGCAGCCGGAGAGCTTGCTACCGCAATTACTGGCTGGACAGCTGAAGAATGCCGGGAAGCAACGCAACGGGCTTTTGATGACTGGCTACAGGATTTCGGGCTGGAAAACCGGGAAAAATATCAGGTCATCAGTCGCGCCCGTGACTTTATTCAGCGCCATGCCCTGAGTCGTTTTCAGCCTTATACCTACGGGAAAAGCAATGGGGATATGGATAACCACTATGCATCCCGTATAAGCAATCTTGCAGGCTATCTTGTCAGCGGTAAGCGTGAGGATGGAAAACCCGAATATCACATTATCCCGTCAGTGTTTGATAGCGAAATTTTATGCGGTATATCCAGGAACTTTGGGTGTCAGGCGCTGGAAGAAGCCGGAATGCTGGTTTGTGCAGAACCTGGTCGCTGGACATCGAAAACAGTGAAGATTAACGGAACACAGCAGCGATTTATCGTGCTGATTGATCAGGCAGAAGACGAATAGCATAACCTACGCTCGCAGAGGGTCAAAAATCGCGGGATATGCGGGATATCGGGATATGAAAAATATATTGCAGAAATATCAGTTATTTATGTGTTGTTGTCGTATCCCGCTGTATCCCGCCGTATCCCGGTATTTAGGTTTACGAGTGGTTGTAAAACAAACAAAATAACCCTATCCCGGAATGTATCCCGCAATATCTTATTGATGCATAAGCAAAAAAAAACTTACCGGGATATGGCGGGATATGAAAAATCACATAACACCATGAAATAAATAAGTTTTTTTGTTCATATCCCGATATCCCGGTAAAAAATGTTTTTTTACGCCTTATAGAGTACAGAAAAAAGATTGTTCAAATTTTGTATTACGATTGACTACTGTCAGCCATCCCACCCGGAAAAGGCATAAAAGCTGACAGGTAACTGACAATGAGACAGTTTTATTTTTACGTGCCGATATGACGGCAACAATGATGGGGCAGAGCATGACAAAACTGACCATTAACAGAAAACCGAAAGGTATTTACGGCACGCCGCAGAAAACGACGCAGGCGGCACAGAAGCAGGATAAAACCACATCGGCACATAAAGTGATGCCCGGTAACCAGAAAGCGCAGCAGAAGCCCACAGGGGCGACACCGTGGCGGCATATGACCAAACGCCAGCGCAAAAACCGCAGGCGCGTTAACCGCCTCACTGAGTTGTGGCCTGACTTATTCTGCAGGGAAGCACCGAAGCCACTTAAGGTGGGGATATTCAATGACCTGGTGCAGGATATCGCCGTCAGGGAGCTGGCATTCGGTCCAGGGGCATTACGTGCGTCACTGGCATCTTATGCGCAGTCACCGCGCTATTACCGAGCCCTGGTTGCTGGTGGGGTGCGCTATGACCTGAAAGGCCAGCCGTGCGGCGAGGTGACACCACAGAAACAGAACGAGGCAGAAATGCGGCTGATGGCGCTGAATGAGAAGCGCAAACGTCAGCGCCGGGCAGCAAAGGAGAAAACAGGCGCATGATTCACGACAGCAAAGCGGAAGCACTGGAAGCGCGTGGTCTGTACCGGAGAGCGGCGGAAAGATGGGCAGAAGTCATAATGCGAGTGGATGGTGATAAGGCTCGGGAGGAGGCGGCAAAACGTCGCGCGGAATGTATCCGCAAGGCAGCCCGCCCACCAGCAAAGCTGGATAATTTCGAAGAGATGCGCGAAACCATCAGCCAGGCACATGCTGGTATGGGATTACATCAGCCCAATGGTAAGGCATTCAGGAAATACCCCGGGGCAAAAAATTACAATCCATGAGAGAGGCCGGGATTTTACCCGGCTTTTTTGTGTCAGCAAAAAAGCCCACAGACAGCAGTGTTGCGGGGGGTGTTTTCAGGTGGTTGAAGTCATTGGGAAGAACGTGAACATTACGCGCAAATGTTTCACAAATTGCAATAAAATGGATTGTTATTTCAGTTTATGCAATCATGAGCATTGCTTTGATCAGGAGAGATGATTATGAGAAAAGCCAGCGTAAAACCCGTTTTACTCGCTCGTGAGCAGATTGAAGCATTACAGCGCATCCAGGACGAAGAGCGTCAAAAATCTGTGCTTGGTGTGGCCCCGTCGATTCATGTTATTGCCAGGCAACTGATGGACAAGGCACTTAAAGAGGTGAAACTGTGAAATTAAATATCAGAGTGGATAAACGCCAGCTATGGCAGAAAAAAGAGAACAGTGAGGCATTCAGGGATTTGCTGGTGGAAAATCTTCAGCACCGTTTCAGTGGAGAGCTGCCAGACGCGCTGGGGAAAAAACTGGAATCTCTGACGGTGGAAATTGGCGATTATGGTTTTGTTGATGTTGAAAGCACGACTGCCAACACAGAAATCGTAAAACAGGTCGTCAACGATGTAATGAAAACCACGCTTAGCCAGCCATCCTGGCGTAACTGAATCCGCAAGGGGCGGTGATTGCCCCTCTCCGCCATACCCACAACGAATTCCTTTTTCGCATGAAGTGAATGTTTATCGTATATGCATGAGGTGAGCCACATGTTGATGAGTAAAGCCGAATACGCCAAATACAAAGGTGTAAGCCGCCAGACAGTTTACGACTGGATCGAGAAAGGCGAGGTGGTCATGTCGGGTAAAAAAATTGATATGGAGGCTACAGAGTGGCGAAACAGCCCATCATCACAGGGAAAAGACACTGTTTCTGAAATGTGGCCTGAGAGAACGCTGGAAATGACGTGGGGCGAGTTCTGGAAAGCTGTCAGGGACAGAGACGGTAAAATTCCTGCGCCAGTAACGGACGATGACATAAAGCAGCGTGTGCAGGATGCAGCCGGGGAATTAGGCTGGGAAGCACACTTTCTTGATGATGGTGCTATCTGCCTTGAGGATGATGAAGGACAGCATTACTTTGAACAATACAATTTGCGGGGTAATGCCAGGCTGGCAATTCGTATGCTGCGCTGTGAACTCTGCTATGTTGCAGGTGATTATCCTGATGAACTTGAATCATGGAGCGAGGCAGGACTAAACGCCCTGGCTGAATGGGAGAAAACAGGTCATTAACGGCCGCAAAAAGTGTCAAGTTGAGCAGCTTGCAAGGTTGACACTTTACACTCTGAACACGAAAAAGTGTCAACCTCGCTGTAAGCCCCGCCATTACTGGTCTTGCGCCATGTTTGCCACATCAAAAGGCCGAAAAAATCGCGAAAAGTGTCAAGTTGCCATGCTTAGAAATGCTAAGTTTTGTTAAGGTTTTTCGCGGAAAAGTGTCAACTCAACCTAACGGATCTTAACGCTCACGCACAACAGCTGCAGCCAACGTGTAAAGGACTGATGCGAAGCAGGGCAGCTGTCAGCCTGTTATGGTTTGTTATGCCTTACCTGGGGAAAGTGTCAACCGCTACCGTTTCAGAAAGCTTCAATTGCAGAGCGTTGGCAGCACCTGTCAAAACTTGTCACCCGCCGGCACAGCCAGCGGGAATTTTTTGCTCTAAACGCTCTAAGTTACAGTTGATGTGATCTGTAAACTGCGGTTGCAACTAGTAATCGTATAAAACCATCAGTTGCAGTTTTACCTAACTATAATCACAATGATAGTTTATATAATTATACATTGTATGCGAGGTAATCATATAATGCTAAAAGTTTCCGATAATCAGTATGAGATTTGTCCTTAAACTCCCGGACATGTTTTTCTAAATCTTCTAAGGGTATATGTTCATCATGAGCATTGAAGAAAATAATATTTTGTAATTTGCTATAACTATCAGAATGTTTAGCGTAAATATCTTCAATGGTATGTTCTACTATTCTTTGATTCTTGGGTAACCTTGAATAGTTTAGATTTATTAATCTTTTTTGATTTTTCATTAATAATGTTAAGCATTTAACACCTGGGCTGAATTTATGAAAAGCATAAGCTGGGAAATATGATCTTTTATTGATGGTGAACTTGTCAAGCAACTCGACAACATGTGATTCCTTATTTGAAATTAGATCAAAATAGTTTTCCATCATCTCCTGAGGTGTTTGCATGTATATTTTTATAGAGTTAACAGAACCGACGGCTAGAACAAGCTCATCATTTCTGAGTGTCTCCAAATCCCCAACAAGTTTTACTTTTATGTCTCCACCTTCCTTTATTTTACCAAAGATACTCTCTACTCTGCGTATATCCATTACCGAAACTGGTAAGTGGAGTTGAGCAAGTTCTTTATATATATCTGAGAAGTTATCTGTAACGATTTTATTAATGCTAATTAACCCTGCATCTTCTACTTCGAGATCGTGAGAGACAATGTTTAAATTATCAATACCTTCTTCTCTTTCAATAAGAAGGAAGTTGTTTTTTATTTTTTCTGCAATTTTAGAACGAGGTGGTATGTATGAGAATATTGTTTTTAATACTTTTTTTATATTCGGATCACCTATTCTATATCCCATAAATATAATCGGATTATGTATAAACAAGGATAGGAGTTGAGCACGAATTAATTCATATTTTTTATCAAAATGAATATAGTCATCACTGGTTATTATTATGGATTCTGGTTTGCTAACGCATCCGTGAATTTTATAAACAGAACCATAAGGATTGCTTAAAAGTATATCATTTCCAATAACAGGATTATAACCAATTGCACTTTCGATAAAATTATCATAGTTTGTCGTAATCACAGAGGCAATGTTTTTTGAGGCCTTTACTAATTCAGATATTTCATCTTGAACTCCTAATTTTAAATCTGTGATATTAACCACCTGTGAAAGATAGATTTTAAATCTGCTGATATTTGAGGATATATCTTCCGACTCGTAGTATAAGTCATTGATATATTTGAACTTTCCATTCCTGTCTGCTTTTAGTGTTGCATCAAAAATTTGCTCTAATTGCGTTGCTACTTTTGGAAGGTCTACAATACCATCTTTATTGCTGTTTTCTCTGACAAGATCTTTATAGAGTTCATTAGAATTTGTCAGGTCAATACTAATTTTCTCTAAGAGTGCCGGCCAGCTATAAGAAATTGATAAGTATCTCATGCTGAAACCTGCTCCAACAAATAATATTGGGTGGTTTCTGTAGCCTTTTAGAAAATCCGTTATATTCATTTGACCTCCGAGATATATTAGCGGTAATCATTAAAATTTGTAAGAACACAGCTCAAGTATGTATTTAGCTGTAGAGATAAGAATTTACTTGTTATTGACCATTTGGATAGTAAATTTTCATAAGCCTCTCTTTTTCTTTGTTGAATTCTTTATCAAAATCAATTTTTTTGTCTAAATTAGAATGTAAGTCATTTAACGCTTTAACAAGAACCCAAGCGCTGTGGTGGATGAATGGGTTTAATCCAATAATGTTTCCTGCAGAATTATCGTCAACTTTCTCAACTGCTAAAATCGCTTGGATTTTTTTACAGCTTTCCTGAATATTCCAATCTGAAACATGTAGTAATAATGCAGATAAAGCCATGAGTGGGTTGTTTGCTTTAATAGATGTAGGGGTGTAACTAATAATCATACGGAGTCGAGGGTGGTAGTCTCGAATCAGTCTCGCCATTCGAGTAGCTATCTCATATTTTTCGTTGAGAATTGATCTGTCAAATGTTGACGTCCCAGAGTCTTTAATTAATATAGTTCTTGCTTTTTTGACTACTGATTTAAGTCTTACATTCCAAAGCTCAGGATTCTCATGACGGTCTAGATAGAATTGAGGATGCTTGAAATAAAGAGATTGATATACTTCCTCGTTGATATCGAACCAACTTTTGTTTATGGCGCTGAGATCGACAACATAATTATCATTGTTTCTCTTATATCTAATCAATGAGGCCTTTGCAAGGTAGATTATGTGAGGGCTTAAATTAAATGTAAAAGTGCCTTTTTCTCTTAAATCTAAGAACCATTGGCGCATGTTACGTATATCTTCTTGCGTAAAAATCTTCTCCTGAATTCCCGCACAGACCATAAGACCTATTAAGCGTGTCGCTTCAGAACCCGAGCGCATAAAATCAATTTGGCCTTCATTTGAAACAACGTTCAACTTATCATCGCCAGTATAAAAATCACAAAATGGGAGGTGAGAGTCTTTACCTAGATTGTCTCGAAATGCAAAGTGTGCTTGCTTTACAACTTTGCCGTTACTGAGAGATCTTCCTTCCGAAACGTAATAACCACCAGAAACATTGCATGCCGGGCATTCAACATCCTCTTTAACAAAATCTCTAAAACTTAGAGAAGGATCTGAGTTGCTACGTTCGAAAAGGTTTTCCAACTGCTTAGCATCCAGCTCACGCTTAAATTTTCTAGAATAGGCCGTTATCGTCATTTCGGTCTCCTTTCGAAGGGAGCTTAACTTTATCATAGGATGATCATAAAGGGAGCTGTACGGCAAACATCACTAAGGTTGGGCCTGAAACACAAATTCCCTAAGTGCAATTTTGACGTCTAACTTACTTGATGTGCTTCAAGGCGGTTCTTACATTGTGGTATCAACAACAATAGAATGTTTTTTAAACAATTTAGATAGCAACAAGCAAGTCTGGGGGTACTTTTGGGGGTATCTAATGATTGCGTAATAGTTTTTTTATATACATATCAATGTGTTGATTTCTACAATTTGTTCCTATTATCGCACCATTTAAATCAAGTAGTTACCCCATATTTAAATACACCACGTTTCCTCCTGTGCCGTATTTATGCCATTGTAACCCTGGCAATTAATCAAAATACTGTTCTGACATCAGGCAATGCAGGTGCAGACATTTAAGCCAATTGCTGCCGCCATTCCTTGACGTGGTCAATCAGGGCGCGGAGCTTTGGTGCAATATTGCGACGCTGTGGGAAATACAGATAGAAGCCCGGAAATTGTGGAAGAAAGTCATCAAGCAGAGATACAAGCTTACCGCTTTCAATATATGGCCTGAAAGTTTCCTGAGTGGCAATTGTTATTCCTCCGCCGGCAAGAGCCAGCCTCAACATCAGACGCAGATCATTAGTCGTAATCTGTGGTTCAATCGCAAGGTCGAAAGCTCTCCCGTTTTCTTCAAATGGCCAGCGATAAGGCGCAACATCCGGGGATTGACGCCAGCCGATACACTTATGATTCACAAGTTCACGCGGATGAACAGGTGTGCTGTTGGCTGCGAGATAGGAGGGAGAGGCAACGACCATTTCACGCTGCCTGCCGGTAAGGGGCACAGCAATCATGTCTTTTTCAATGACCTCTCCGAGCCTTACGCCAGCATCGTAACCTGCGGCAACGATATCGAATTCCTCATCCGTGACAACAATATCAAGCGTAACGGCTGGATTGGCAGCTGCAAACGAAGCGATTAGCGGACCTGAAAGAAATTCTTCTGCTATCGACGTCACCGCGATTCTGAGATGTCCACGTGGTACATGGTCAGAGACCATCTCTTCGAACGCTGCCTCAATACCGGATAAAGGTAATGACAACGATTTATGCAGCCGTTCTCCCGCTTCCGTCAAATTAACTGAGCGCGTGGTCCGCATTACAAGCATTGTCCCGAATGCATCTTCAAGACGTCTTATTCCCTGACTGACCGCTGAACGGGTAACGCCCAGTCGTGCGGCGGCTTTACTGAAATTACTCTCTTCTGCTACCGCGATAAAAATGGGTAAAAGATTAAGATCGATTTTCATTGTTTAATGCCGCTAACCACTGAGTACATTGAAAGCAGGATACTGGAACCAATCATAAAGTTCTATTCTCTCTCCGAACACATTTGAAGGAGAACGTAATGGATAAGGTCATATTAATCACCGGCGCATCAAGTGGTATTGGGGAAGGTATTGCCAGAGAGCTGGGAACGACAGGTGCAAAGACTTTACTGGGAGCACGCAGAGTTGAGCGTATCGAAGCCATTGCAACCGAAATTTGCCGCGCAGGAGGAATTGCTAAAGCTCGGGAGTTGGATGTCACAGACCGACAGTCCATGGCAGATTTCGTGCAAGTAGCGCTGGATAGCTGGGGGCGAGTTGATGTTCTTATCAATAATGCGGGCGTTATGCCGCTTTCACCGCTTGCAGCAGGAAAACAGGATGAATGGGAGCTCACTATTGACGTGAATATCAAAGGTGTACTGTGGGGAATTGGCGCTGTACTTCCGGTGATGGAAGCACAGGGTTCCGGTCAGATAATCAATCTTGGTTCTATTGGTGCCCTTTCTGTTGTGCCCACAGGCGCAGTCTATTGTGCATCCAAATTTGCAGTACGGGCTATTTCTGATGGCTTACGGCAGGAAAGCTCGAAAATCCGTGTGACCTGCGTAAATCCTGGCGTTGTCGAAAGTGAACTGGCTTCAACCATTACCCATGTGGAAACCATGAAGGCAATGGACGCCTACCGTTCTGTTGCACTTCAACCTGCGGATATTGCCCGTGCGGTAAGGCATATTATTGAATCTCCCGAAAGCGTTGATACAACCGAAATTACCATCAGACCCACTGCATCTGCAAACTGAAGAATAACTTTTACATTCACGTTTTATTAAATAGGTCAGAAGGAAGATTTATATATCCCTGTGTTTTTCATAGCAAGATGCATTATGTATTGCTCACCCCGAAGGAGATGAAGGTTTAATTACAGAAAGATTATTTTCACAGGAAGTAAACATGACTCATGTTTAATGCCTTTATATATAAAACTCATCCTCTCAATTGTCAGGAGAATTAGCGTGAATACTATCTGTTCTTTAATTGTTGTGGTTGCACTGTCTTTATTATCATTCAGTAGCGTCGCCAAAACGATTACTGCCGTCGGTTCAACCATTGACAGCACTGAAAAAGAAATTTCTTTACAGGCAGAAAAACAAGGGAAATCATATAAAATTCTGGGCGCGTTTTTTAAGAACAGAGTTTATATGATAGCAAAGTTAACACCAGTCAGTAAAAATGATGCTTCATAAGGCTCATGGTATGATTTTAAGACATGATCAAGAAGCACGTCTATTGATTCAAAATTATCATTATGATGGCAATGGAATGCCCGACAAATGACGCTATACCCACCTTCTGTACCAGTCGTTCTGCTAATTCTACCGATGCTTCGGTCTGGAGTAGTAAAGTAATATTGGACACAGTTTTATTTTCTCTCTTTTTCGAGGGCTGTATATCAACAGGAAGAATACATCCCTAAGCGGTTAATGCTGGCGTAATCAAAAGACCAGCATTAATCACAGATGATTACCAATCAGACAGAAATGGTTAAATCGTCGAATTCATATTTAATACGTTTTCTTACGCCACTGAACAACTTGAAAAGCAGGAAAAGGATGCATATTTTAAATATCAGTGAAATGAACAGTTTATTGCCGTTATTAATAGAAATGGAGGGATAAATACGCGTATTCTACTATTGCAACAAAAACAACGATATTGATCGGTTTTCATAATGAAGTAACCTGACAGATATAAAAATGTTGATTGAGGCTAAATTCCCGGATGAAGGTTGTTGAGGGAGCCAGGTAGTTTTTTCTTTTGGGTGATCTCCATTGCTGGATAGTCCCCTTGTACAGATAAGTCTGCTCTTTCTCGCTCAAAGCGGCCCCTGGAATTGAACGCAGAGTGACTACCTGACACAATATTGCACAGTGAAGAGTCGGTCGTTGTTAACGTTCAGATTTTCAATGTATCAATGACCATCCGCAGGGCGGGGGAGACGTTGCGATGAGGGTAATAGAGAAACAATCCCTCCATTCGCAGGCTGTAACGCTGCAACACTCTGATAAGCTTACCGTGTTCTAAATCATCCGCGACCAGTTCAACAGGAACATAGGCCAACCCGAGGCCCAGCCGGGCTGCTTCTGCTTCCATATAGCTGTCGGATAGGGCCCATTGCCCTTCAGGGCGATGAGTGATTTTTTTATCATCCTGATTGAGTTCCCACTGGTATACGCTGCCGTCGGCAAACTGATAGGCGATACAGGGATGCGCCTTTAAATCCGCCGGGGTTTGCGGAAAACCATAGCGACGAAAATGTTCCGGAGTCCCCACAATTGCCATCTCCATACCGGGCGTGATGCGTACCGCGACCATGCCCTGGCCGACTTCAGGCCCCAGGCGGACACCTGCATCGAATCTTTCCTCGATGATATCGACGAACCGGCTCTCATTTATCAGTTCAAGCCGGATATCAGGATATCGCTGTTTAAATACCGCCAGCTTTGGCAGCAGGCATTTATCAATCGCGTGCTGGCTGGCATTGATACGCACCGTGCCGGAGGGCGTCTCTCGATAGTGCGCCAGCGTGGCAAGCCCAAGATCTAACATTTCAAATCCAGATGCCGTCTTCTGGTAGAGCTGCTCGCCTGCTTGCGTCAGAGACAGTTTACGCGTGGTGCGCACCAGCAGCTGGACGCCCAGCCTTTCTTCAAGCTCGCGAACAGAACGGCTGACTCCTGACTGAGCAAGACCCAGCCGCTTAGCCGCTGCGGTAAAGCTGCCTTCCCGCACCACCTGCATAAACAGGTATAGCTCGTTGTAGTTCTCCCTTTTTGCCATTGAAACATTCCCCTTCATGCCGGCAATCTCAGCATTAATTTATAACAATATGGTATTAATCTTAGCATTAATCGCCCCCTAATCAGCACTAATTCTGCTCACTATAATGACCCCATCAAAGTAAAGCACCGCAGCGTTGTCCGTCGGAAACCTGTATCTCTCTGTTGTTTTTTATGGGGATTTTTATGAAAGCCTTCACCCGAACGCTAAAAACCGCGATGCCGACCATGCTGCTTTTCGCATCATTAAGTGGAGTCACGACAATGAGTTATGCTGATTCAACCAATCCTAATGCCCCTGTGTCCATGACAGATAAATGGGATAAAACGTTCGCCGAGAGCCAGAAAGTCGATCACCGTAAAGTCTCGTTCCCAAACCGATATGGCATCACCTTAGTGGGCGATCTTTACCTGCCTAAAGACCGTGGCGATTGCAAGCTGGCGGCGATTGCGGTCAGTGGGCCATTTGGCGCGGTGAAAGAGCAATCCAGCGGCCTGTATGCGCAGACGCTGGCGGAACGAGGGTTTGTTACCCTGGCGTTCGATCCTTCTTACACCGGGGAAAGCGGCGGCTATCCGCGAAACGTCGCCTCACCGGATATCAACACTGAAGATTTCAGCGCGGCGGTGGATTTCTTAGGGCTGCAAAAAGAGGTAGATCGCAACCGTATCGGGCTGCTCGGTATTTGTGGCTGGGGTGGCATGGCGCTGAACGACGTGGCGATGGATACCCGCGTTAAAGCGGTTGCTACCAGCGTGATGTATGACATGAGCCGGGCGATGGGCCATGGTGTGGGGGATGGCGAAGACCGTTATTCTACCGCCGACCGTCGTGCTGTTCTGCAATATCTGAATGAACAGCGCTGGAAGGATGCGCAGAGCGGAACGTTCGCTCACGGTGGTCATGATATTAATGTCGATAGCAACGGCAAGGTCAGTGCGGGCGAGCGCATTCTGCCAGAAACGCTGCCGGCAAATCCTCATCCGGTACTGAAAGAGTTCTTTGACTACTATCGCATGCCGCGCGGCTTCCACGAACGTTCCGTTAACTCTACCGGGGCGTGGACGGCAACGATGCCGCTGTCATTTATGAATATGCCGCTGTTGAGCTACGCCAGTGAAATAACCATTCCGACGCTGATTGTGACCGGTGAGAAAGCACATTCACGCTATTTTGCTGAAGATGCTTACAAGGCGGTTGGCAGTAAAGACAAAGAGTTGGTGGTGGTACCAGGGGCAAATCACGTGGACCTGTACGATAACGTGGCCGGAAAAATACCTTTCGCAAAGTTCGAACAATTTTTCCAGACCAAACTGAAATAAACCCTCTCCTGAATTGATGCAAAGCCACCGGCCTCTGGCTGGTGGCTTTTATCCTGGCTTTCGTGAAATTTCACTATGTCGACGCTAAACCAAACACCATCACCTCATCATCAGCGCGCATACTGGGGCGGTATTTTTGCCATGACCCTGTGCGTGTTTGTGCTGATTGCTTCTGAATTTATGCCCGTCAGCCTGCTCACGCCGATTACCCGCGATTTAGGCGTGACGGAGGGGCTTGCAGGGCAGGGGATTGCTATCTCCGGCGCGCTGGCGGTTCTGACCAGCCTGACGCTTTCAACGCTAGCTGGAAAGATGAATCGTAAGTTCCTGCTGCTGGGGATGACGGTTCTGATGGCCGTATCGGGGCTTATTATTGCGCTGGCTTCCAATTATCTGATGTATATGGTCGGTCGTGCGATGATTGGTGTGGCCATTGGCGGATTCTGGTCGATGTCAGCGGCAACGGCGATTCGTCTGGTGCCGCAGCATCAGGTCACGCGTGCGCTGGCGATTTTCAACGCCGGTAATGCGCTGGCAACGGTCGTGGCCGCACCGCTGGGAAGCTATCTGGGGGCTACGGTCGGATGGCGAGGCGCTTTCTTGTGCCTGGTGCCTATCGCGGTTGTCGCCTTTATCTGGCAGTGTATTAGTCTGCCCAGCATGGATGCGAATAAAAGCCACGCGTCATTTGGCGCGGTATTCCGCTTATTTAGCCGCCGCATGGTCGTGGTCGGCATGATAGCTTGTGGCCTGTTTTTCATGGGGCAGTTTGCGCTATTCACCTATGTGCGCCCATTTCTGGAGTCGGTGACACGGGTTAATTCCTTAGGCTTGTCGTTGATTTTGCTGATTATCGGCGTGGCCGGTTTTATTGGCACGCTGGTTGTTTCGACATTTCTCAACAGAAAATTCTACCCCACGCTGATGGCCATACCCGGACTGATGGCCGTCATTGCCATCGGTCTGATGCTTACCGGGCATCACGTCTGGACGGTCTCGCTGCTGTTAGGACTCTGGGGCATGCTGGCCACCGCCGCGCCAACCGGATGGTGGACATGGATTGCGCGTACGTTGCCTGACAACGCCGAAGCCGGAGGCGGGCTCATGGTCGCGGTGATTCAGCTCTCAATCGCCCTTGGATCAACGGCAGGAGGCATCGTGTTTGACCGCCTTGGCTGGCAGAGTACGTTTGCCATGAGTAGTGTGCTGCTCCTTTGCGCGGGCGTACTGACCTTTGTTACCGCACGCCAGAAGGCCGGTGCGCTTTAGTCCGGCGAGGGCGCGCGTTGCTGAATAAGTTACACAAGGCGATGAGCACCCACTATGGGTAGGGCGCTCTTTTAAACGATTTAGGTGATTTTCTAAAACGGCTACTGCAGATTTTTCTCTTAATTTATGGTATTTCCCCCGGAGGTGAGAAAGCGCTTCCCACGCCCGGCCGCAAGGATCAGGACGACGGGGGCAGGTATGAATCCTCCTCCTGATGGAGACGTACAGAGGCGACTTCTGCCAGCACGGAGAGGGCCAGTGTATGCGCATCCCGGGCTTTGGGAAATATCCCGACGGGTGCCCGGATTTGCGCTGTCTCCTCCCTGGACCATCCCAGCTCGTGGAGCTTTTGCAGACGTAAAGTGTGGGTTCGATAGCTGCCCAATGCGCCGAGATAAAAGGGTTTTGCTTCTCGCGCGGCCTGCAACACTGGCAGCTCCCGGTTGAGATCATGGCACAGCAAAATGACCGCCGTATCGGTATCGATCTGAGCGCTGGCTGAGGCCGGAAAAAGATCGAAGATATGGCTGTCATAGCCTGTGGCTGCTGCAAGACTCGCGGTTGCCTGCGCTTCAAGAGAACGCCCGTAAATCATCAGACTGACGCATGGCCTGAACCCCACCTCAAAGCCATTGAGATTCCAGCCCGTCCGGGTTTGCGTGGGCAGGCACACCAACGATTGTGCTTGCGGATCGTAGCGCAGACCCGCCGGTTTTCTCTGTTCCAGGCGGTTCAGCACGGCGAGCAGAGGCTGTGCCGTGTGTAGTTTATGGAGCATCAGCGTGATCCCTCCGCCGCAGGGCAGAACGATGTCAAACCACGGCGAACCTTCGCCATAGCGAATTTCGCGATCGCGGCCTGAGCCCATCATCTCCAGCGCTTCAAAAGCGGCAGCGGCCTCCACGCAGCCGCCAGAGACAAAACCGCAGTAACGACCATCTTCGCGCACCACCATCTGCGCCCCGAGCGGGCGCGCCGCGCCGCCGCGTATCTCCACCAGCGTCACCAGCACCGCTCCTTTACCGGACATTAGCGCCTCTACGGCGAAGCGCAGAATGGTCCGGTGGTCATCGGTGAGAAACGCCTGCTCTGGCTTATGCCAGTGTTCGTCTTTATCAAAAAGCGGGTATGACATTGTTCCTCCTTAAACCACATCCGGCAGCTTATCGAGCAGCTTATCCAGAGTGATGGGATAATCGCGTACCCGAATACCGGTGGCGTTATACACCGCGTTGGCGATAGCCGCGCTCACGCCGCACAGGCCCAGCTCACCGACACCTTTGGCCTTCATCGGGGAGGATATGGGGTCGGTATCATCCAGGAAAATCACTTCCTGTTTTGGGATATCCGCATGGACCGGCACCTCATACCCCGCCATATCGTGATTAACGAAGTAGCCCAAACGGTCATCCACCGCCAGCTCCTCCATCAGTGCCGCGCCCATGCCCATAGTCATTGCGCCAATGACCTGGCTGCGTGCAGTTTTCGGATTCAGGATGCGTCCTGCAGCACACACAGCGAGCATACGCCGGACCCGAACTTCTCCCGTCGCGCTATGCACGCCGACCTCCACAAAATGCCCGGCAAAGGTCGACTGCTGGTACTCCTTGCTCAGTGTTCCGAATTCAATGCTCTCTTCCGCTGTCAGTCTGCCGCCTGCGGTGGCCTCATTTAGCGTGGCGCTTCGGGTACCGTTGGTAATCTTGCCGTCGGCAAACTGCGACTGCTCAGGATCAAACCCGACTGCCGAGGCAATCATTTCGCGAAGCTTCACACAGGCGGCGTAAACGCCGGAGGTGGAGGTATTCGCGCCCCATTGTCCACCAGAACCCGCAGAAACCGGGAAACTGGAATCGCCGAGGTGAACCGCAACCTGCTCCAGCGGTACGCCAAGCATTTCCGCTGCCGTCTGGGCCAGAATGGTGTAGCTGCCGGTGCCAATGTCGGTCATGTCCGTTTCCACGGTAACGGTGCCGTTTGGTTCGAGGTGAACCCGAGCCCCCGATTTTTCCAGCAGATTATTGCGAAAGCCCGCCGCGACGCCGTGGCCGACTAGCCACTCTCCGTCGCGTACCTGTCCGGGTGTGGCGTTGCGCTGCTTCCAGCCAAATTTATCCGCTCCGGTGCGCAAGCACTCGATAAGCTGACGGCGAGAGAAGCGGCGCGTCGGGTCGGCGGGGTCAACCTGAGTGTCATTCAGGATGCGAAACTCGACGGGATCGATGCCCGCTTTTTCCGCCAGTTCGTCGATCGCGATTTCGAGCGCCATCAGACCGGGGGCTTCGCCGGGCGCACGCATGGCGTTCCCTTCCGGCAAATCAAGCGTGGCGAGCCGCAGGCCGGTATGACGGTTTGCCCCGGCGTAGAGTAATTCGCTTTGCTGTACCGCCGTTTCCGGCGTGCCGCCGGGCAGGTTTCCAGACCAGCTTTCATGTGAGATAGCGGTGATTTTCCCGCTCTGGTCGGCACCGATACGCAAGTGCTGAAGGGTGGCGGGGCGGTGCGTGGTGTTATTGGGAATAGAGGGGCGGGGAAGCATCACTTTAACCGGACGTTTCACCGCTCGGGCGGCGAGGGCCGCCAGCAGCGCATCGCTTCTCAGGAACAGCTTGCCGCCAAACCCTCCGCCGATATACGGGGAGATAATACGCACATTCTCCACGGGCACTTTTAGCGTTTTTGCCAGATCGGTGCGGCACCAGTCAATCATCTGATTTGAGGTCCAGAGAGTAAGCTTATTTCCATCCCAGACGGCCATCGAGGCATGCGGCTCCATCGCCATATGGCTCTGGTCCGGGGTCGTGTAGGTAGCATCAATCTTCACCGCAGCGGAGGTGAATGCCCCGTCAAAGTCACCGACGTTTTTGTCGGGCGTGTCTTCCGGCGGCTGACTGACGGCCTGTTTTTCGTCCGCCAGGGAGTAAGCTCCTTTATTACGGCGATAGTGCGCCTGCACCAGCGAGGCCGCCGCTCGCGCCTGTTCGAAGGTCTCGGCCACTACCAGCGCAATGGCCTGATGATAGTGCTCAATAGTGGGGCCGCCTAACAGCCTGGCGGTGTTTTTGTCGCCTTTGCCGAGTGCCCCGGCGTTACTGGCGGTAATGACAGCCAGTACGCCCGGCGCTTTTTGCGCGGCGTCCGTATCAAGGGCGGTGAGGCGTCCTTTGGCAATGGCGGAACCGACGATATAGCCATAGGAGGCGTTGGGGGCTTCTTCATGCCATTCGTAGGCGTAGCGTGCCGTGCCGGTAGTTTTAAGCGGTCCGTCGATGCGGTCATGGGGACGACCTACAACCTTCAGCTGATCGATCGGGTTTTCCCCTGCGGGTTTATCAAATTTCATGCCTGTGCCCTCGCTTCAGCCAGTACGGAGGCAAGCGTTCGCTTCGCCAACAGGAGTTTAAAGGTGTTTTCAGCGGTGGGATGGGCGCTGGAGAACAGCGCGTCATATACGGCCTGCGCCCCCTGGGATAGCTGAGCATCCGCAGCCTCAATGCGCCAGGGCTTATGTGCTACTCCGCCCAGCGCGACGCGCCCGCTGCCGTCAGGCTGAATAATCGCCGCGACCGATACCAGGGCAAAGGCGTAGGAGGCGCGATCGCGCACCTTACGGTAAATATGTTTTCCGCCGAGCGGCGGAGGTAACGTCACCGCAACGATAAGCTCACCGGGAAGCAGGGCGGTTTCAATGTGCGGCGTTTTCCCCGGTGGGTGATAAAAATCAGCCAGTGTGATACTGCGAGTCTTTCCCTCCGGCGTGATGGTTTCCACCACCGCATCCAGCAACCGCATTGCGACCGCCATATCGCTCGGATGGGTGGCAATGCAGGCTTCGCTTACGCCTACCACCGCGTGCTGACGGCTAAAGCCTTCAAGCGCCGCGCAGCCGCTCCCGGGCAGGCGCTTATTGCAGGGCTGATTGGTGTCGTAAAAATAGGGGCAGCGCGTGCGCTGGAGCAGATTACCTGCGGTGGTTGCCTGATTGCGTAACTGACCAGACGCGCCAGCGAGCAGGGCGCGGGAGAGTACCGCGTAATCACGACGCACGCGCTCGTGAGCCGCCAGGTCGGTGTTCCGTACCAGTGCGCCGATGCGCAGCCCACCCGCGTCGGTCACTTCAATCTTATCGAGCCCGAGCCCGTTCACATCGATAAGGTGGGTGGGCGTTTCAATTTCCAGCTTCATCAGGTCCAGCAGATTGGTCCCGCCCGCAATAAATTTTGCGCCGGGTACGCGCTGAGCGCTAAGTGCCGCCTCGGCCGGGGTGTTCACTCGTTCATAGGTAAACGCCTTCATGATTTTATCTCCCCCGCAGCGTCTTCAATGGCGGCAAGGATGTTAGCGTATGCACCACAGCGACAGATGTTGCCGCTCATACGTTCACGGATCTCATCGGCAGTTGTTTCTGGAGCGGAAACCAAATCGACCGTGACGTGACTGGGAATGCCATCCTGAATCTCTTTTAGCACCGCTACTGATGAGCAAATTTGCCCGGAGGTGCAGTAGCCGCACTGGAAGCCATCATGCTTGATAAAGGCCGCCTGCATGGGGTGAAGATTATCTGGTGAACCCAGGCCTTCAATGGTGGTGATCTCGGCCCCCTGATGCATGACTGCAAGCGTCAGGCAGGCATTAAGCCTGCGACCATTGACCAGCACGGTACAGGCTCCGCACTGTCCGTGATCGCAACCTTTCTTGGTACCGCTCAAATGCAGATTTTCACGCAAAGCGTCCAGTAGCGTGGTTCGGGTATCCACCTCAAGCTGCTCCGTTTTGCCGTTCACCTTAAGTGTCAGGGGCATTATCTCTGGTGCGGGTGTAGCTGCCGGAACGCTTGCCGCAAGCGTAGAATGAGGATAAGCCACGGCGGTCGCCGCCGTTGCGGCGCTCACTTTAATCAGATCGCGACGGGTCAAACTAAAATCGTGCGGCTCGTGCTTCCCAACCCGATTATCTTCGGGGTATTCGACTTGGTTGCTCATACCAGGCCTCCGGTATTCTAAAGGGGAAAATAAGAGTGCGTTGCGAGAGTGCTGATGCTTTTTTAAACGTTAAGCATAGTCGGCGACAGCAGGAGGATTATTCTTAAAACGCGAATGCAGCTATGAGCCCGGCTAATAAATTCATGTTCGCCGGGATGTTGGTGATGATGGGAGCTGGTTTATTGCTTTAGTTGTACGATGCAAAACCGATAAGGAAACCTGTGATTGTCAGCTCTGCATCACCCTGCAAATCTATGTCACTTCTAATATAAAAATAGGGAGAAATGATGGTGCTTATATTCTTTGGCGATTAGACAACCATCTTGTTATACAAAACAATACAGTTCTTTACATTTACCTTGTTTTATGAATACTCCTAAAGAGGTGTATAACATAATGGTACAAGCAGGGTAGATATGAATATATTTGAACAAACTCCTCCGAACCGCAGACGTTATGGTCTTGCTGCATTCATTGGGCTGATTGCTGGCGTTGTTTCCGCATTTGTGAAGTGGGGGGCTGAAGTTCCATTGCCGCCACGTAGCCCGGTGGATATGTTTAATGCAGCGTGTGGCCCGGAATCATTAATCAGGGCTGCTGGGCAAATTGATTGCTCGCGTAATTTTCTCAATCCTCCGTATATTTTTCTTCGAGACTGGCTGGGGCTGACAGATCCCAATGCGGCTGTTTATACCTTTGCCGGGCATGTCTTTAACTGGGTTGGTGTTACGCACATTATCTTTTCGATAGTGTTTGCTGTCGGTTATTGTGTGGTCGCTGAAGTATTTCCAAAAATTAAACTCTGGCAGGGCTTACTGGCAGGTGCTTTAGCCCAACTTTTTGTTCATATGATTTCATTTCCTCTCATGGGACTGACACCACCTCTTTTTGATCTCCCGTGGTATGAGAATGTTTCTGAAATTTTTGGACATTTAGTCTGGTTCTGGTCCATTGAAATTATTCGCAGAGATTTACGAAACAGAATTACTCATGAGCCAGACCCTGAGATCCCTTTAGGCTCAAACAGATAATGCATTGAATGATAAAAATGGCGCAAATACAGCGCCATTTTTATAGGTTAAAAACATTGCTTTTTATATTCTGATTCAGATAGTCAGTGAGTATATCGCGCTACTTCAGGATGATGTAGATCCGAAGAACGCTACAGACGAGAGGCATTGTTGCTGGCAAATACAAGAAGTTTCGGGTTTTGTTGTCCCTGAAAACGAAGCCCCGCTATTATCGCTGGCGGGGCAGTGCAATTAATTATTGTATGTTTATAACGGTGTCAGCCCGTATTTAGCCCTTGCACGATTGCAAGCCTCATTGACGACTCCGTTCTCACCAGACATGGCGAATTCTCTGCATGTGGACGATCGATTTTTATATATCGTGCAGCAGGCATTTTTGCCCGGGGTTCCTGCAAGGGCAATACATCGGGGGTTTTTCTGATTAGTTCCGCTCATGCATCGGTGAAAAGGGGATATTTGTTCAGTGAGCCTGGCGGGAATGGTACCACCAGCATCGTCGGCTTCGGCCCAGTAAAAAGAGACGCGGAAAAATGCACAACAGGCACCACACGTCATGCATGGATTCAGATTGCTCATAATTCACCAGTACAGCTATAAATCGTAAAGAGAACAGCAGTATATCGTATGTAAGAACGTACCGCGGTTGGCTGGGGAACTTTCGATAGTGTGAGTATTGAATGATTTCCAGCCGTTACCGATTTTACGTACTAATTCGTGAATAAACCACTCGTTAGCAGGCTGCCTGATACCTTTCCGTGTCTCCTGAACACTATGGTGTGCATATGAGAAAGCCCATCGTTACAGGTGATATTGACGATCGCTTCCACATCATTTAAACGATTTTTGGGGCTCTGAAGTGGAATTCTTCTATCGACCGATGGATAAGTCTTAGTCCGCCGAAGGGGGCTTAGCCGGACAGGAATCGCTAATCTTAATGAATTTGTCGTTATAGACCAGATAATGATTCCCCGGCTGACGTAACCCAGGCTGATGAACCACGTCTCCCGGACGTAGATACCAGGCATCGCCTTCCTCTTCGGTCGAATCACATCCTGGTTTAATCAGTAGCTTAAACCACGTGTTGCCGGTGTTACTTACCGTTCCGGTCACCTGATCGAAGGACCATTTAAACTGAACCTGACGTGGTCGTACTACCAGAATGGTATCCATCACCACCACCGGCTCCGTGCTGACCTCACCGCCGGTAGGGCTGCGTTTTGTCAGGTTACGAGTGGGGACCTCGCGAAATGAGACCCGGTAGTAGCGCTCGCGGTTATCCTGTGGACCATGATAGTAAAATTTAAAATACTCGCTCTCACCAGCCTGCAACGCCAGCTGGCGGGGGGCGAAAAGCAGTTCACCATCCACCGGTCGGGTGCGCAATTCACTGCTGCCCGGGCTATCAATAGCACTGATGGCAATACGGTATATCCGTGCGCTTTTGTTGTTATTCACTACACGTTTGCTGACAAAGTCAGTCTCGGACGGCAGCGAAAATGTCAGATTGCCGACCGAAATCGCCTGTGTCAAAGGTGCCGCCAGCATACAGACCGCTGTCAGCAGGGCCTTAGTTAATGTTACGCCACGTCGCCTGAACATGAATTTCTCCTGAAGCGCTGACTTCGCCAAACCAGCCGTTATCATCTACCGTACGCAGAGAAATGGCGTTATCCATTGGAATCGAAAATTTGACTGTGGTCTTATCCATCTGCCCCACTTCGCCAGAGATATCAGTCCACGGTGTGGTCAACCACAGCGCATCGGTCATATCCCGCCAGCTATCATCGCACCCGGCATCGTAGGTTTTTGTAGCTCCGTTGCGGGTAATAAAGGAAAGTGTCGCCGGGAACGGTACTTTCGCCTTACCGTCATCGGAGCTGAAGACACAATAGGAGCGCCCGCCAATCACCTGCGCGGGTCCGGTCACCTTGATCAGCACTTCGTCGGCAGCTGTTTTACCGCTGGTGGTTACGATATAGCCGAAATCGAGTGCCGACTCGCCGCTGCCAACATATCCCTCCCGCGACGGTGTCTGAGTATATTCATCGGAGATAATACTGATGCTGAAATCACGGGGTTTGATAATCAGCGTGTTGGAGGTAGAAAATTCATACCAGCCAGACTCCGGTGATGTGGTGTTCTGAAAGCGAAAGTTGAATAGATCTTTGGTGTTGATATCGCTGATCCCGAGGTTCACCATCTGCTTAAAGAAGTTGCTCGAGAAGAAAACATAGATCGAGTCTGCGCTCTTCATCTCGTTGAAGGTGTAGTAATAGGCGGTATTGCTCACCGGTTTCCATGAACTGCCATTCAGACTGAACTGCATATCGTACGCCCCGACGGCCGAGGCTAACGACGAGTTGGCGATCGCCGGGAATATATGGATTGAGGTGTTGCTGAGTCCGTTTGTTTGCAGGGTATAGTTAACCATCTTACAACTTAATCCTGAACGGCTGCCGATGGTTTGCGTCCGGCAGTCGGCGTTCCCTTCGCCCAGAGTCGGTACTCCGTCGCTGTTGATAAATACTTCCGCCAGCGAGTGGGTATTTATCAACCGTAGATTTGCTGCTTTCGTATGGGTGACGTTGCGAACATACCAGTTGCCGGAGGCCTGATCCTTACAGCGTGCGCCGCTGCTGGCGTCATAGTTCACAGAGGTCTGGCAGGCATTGATGGTCATTGTAAAGCTGCTGCCGACGGGCATTTGTTGCAGATACTGGTAAAACGCGTCTGACAACATGCCGTGCATCCACTTCGCGCCGCCGCTGGTCACCGTCGCGCCATAAAATCCACTGGCGTCGGTGGTTTGCGGCAGGATAAGACTGGTGGTCATATTACACCCAGCGTACCAGTTGATGCAGCGCAAGCCAGTTAAAGGAGATGAAACTGGTGAATTTTCCAGCCACATATCAAACTTCCAGTTGGTATAAAGGCCGGTGTTGTAACCGTTATCAATGTAGCCGAGGCTTTGCTGATAGATGGTTCCTGAACCATTGTATTTTAAACCGGTCCAGCGGTTGGCACCGGTCAGGCGCGGATCCAGCGCCCCGCCAGGCGTGACGAAAAAGTTGTCGTCTGAGTTGTTTTCGACAAACACAAACTCGCGTGCCGGTGCATCCGCCCAGGTTGTTTTGCTCACTGCCGCTCTGAGCGCAGTTACTGGCCAGATTAGCGCAAAGATTATCATCGCTATCAGTAGGTTAACTCTCATTCTCTTCTCCTGTCTGCGTCACCGCCGCCCACGATGAGAGGCCGCTGCAGACCACATCACCGACCCAGACGGCACCGCGCGCCTGGTTGAGTTCCAGTGCCACTTCGCAGGTTTTATTGCCACTGTAGCGAAAATCGATAGTGGGGTATTTCTTATCCACGTCCATGACAAACTCGCCGTTTTCATCGGTTCGGGTTCGGCCGATATGGTTGTTAATCCGTGCGTTAGCCAGCAGTGTGCCGTCTTCCGCACGGATACGACCGGAGACGGTAACCATCTGCTTCACCTCTGGCTCAATGACAGCGACATTGCCTGGATAGAGAGTCAGATGACTTTTGCGACCGCTGACGATATCGTAACTGTCGAGTGAGTTTTTGCTGTTCTGTAACTCCACCTCATATCTTCCATAGGGAGAGAGCGGGAGATAGTTACGCTTGCCGTTAAGCGGGAAAATCCGCCCGTTGATTTTGGCGCTGATCTGACCGTCGTCCTCCAGCCCGGTGTTGAATATCACCCCAGCGTTGCCATCAGTCCGCCCGCTGGCAGCAATGTTTTTACCCTGCCAGCCGACGCTGCCATTGGCGGTTAAATTGGTATTGACGTAGCCGTCCGCCGCGCTATTGACGTTCAGCGTTCCGCTGGCGTAGCGAGCGTCGAACTGTGCATACGCCCCACCACTGAGAGTTTTGTCATCACCGGTATCGCCGGAGATGGCTCGTGACAGATTGGCACCAACAGTGCGAATGGTCCCTTCATCAAACTGCTTGCGTGCTGACAGGTTTGCCATGGTGTAGCCGTTTTGATGAGTCATCCCTGCGCTAAACCAGTTGCCCAGTGGTAGCGAGAGATCGAGAGCGATATATTTCCCTGTATTGGCGTTGCTGTCGCCGTTGTTATAGCGCTGAATACCGGCCCGCAGGCCAAGCGAACCAAAGGGACCGCTGTAGACATTTTGATAGTAATCTGCCGTGTAATAATGGCTGTTGTAACGGCGGTCATCATTGTAGCTGATGCTGAATGTGCCCAGCTTCGACCACAGTGAGTTCAGGTTGAGTGTGCCGCCGATTGCACGGTTGTCGGCATCGCTACGTCGCAATTGATTGCCAATGCGGGTTTTTTCCTGGTTAACCCACAGCGAACTAAAGCCTCCCGGTAGAGTGGCGCTGATGCTGGCGATGTTGCTCCATGAGCTGTCACTGGCCAGCATATTTTGCAGGTTAACGTTGATCGCTCCCCCAAGCGGCAGCGTCAGACGGGTTTCACCCACCGCCTGATTATCGTATCCATATCCCGTTGCCGCCCAGCTAAGCGTACTCAGTGAGCCGGAGGTCGAGGCACCTGCCAGCCAACTCTCTTTAGCTGGTCGCGTCTTTTTCCCGTTTTCCGACCAGCGATCCATATGAAAGCTACCGCCCCATATCTGCCACGCCAGTGGTGCACCGACGCCGCGCCCCCGGCTAAACAGCTTATTGACCCGTTGAGTGCGTTTGCTGATCACGCGACCGTTAACGATCACCTCAACTTCCACATCGTAAATACCGTACGGTAGACCCCGGGTATCCACTTCATGATTGCCCATGGTGAAGTTCTGAACGCTTAGTAACCGCCCATCACGGGTGAGATGTACTTCACCCGCCGCCGGTAAAAAGGCGATCACTGGCGTGGCTGACTGGCTGCTGTCGAAGATGGTGGAGCTGGCCTGGTTTCCCCAGGAAAGGCCGTAAATCTTCCCTGCTGAAATGGCGGTCATCGGCCCTAAGGACTGCAAGTTCCAGGTGTCGAGCATTCCACCGGCAAATCGGTGACCGGCAAAATCGCGTTCATACATCGCTTTATATAATTCACTGTCCTGTTGACCGCTACCGATTCCGTACAGCGAGCCGTCGAGCACCACATGATGTTCGCGCAGTGCAGTAACGTTATTCAGCGACAGATAGCTGGATGTGTTGCTCCCGCCGTTACGCAACTGGTTGTTATAGATGCCGAAGTTATAGCTCAGATTACTGCTGAGGGTGTTAACACTGGACTGCCCGATGTCTTCGCTACGTGAGCGTAGTACAGTGCCCAGCGCTTCGCGCTTGACCACCAGCTGCAGCAGCAGTTGGCGCAAGCTGAGATCCAGCTGCGCGTTGTCAGTCAGGGGGATGGTAAGGGCCTCATTGAACGGGGCGTTCGCCAGAGCCATCAGCTGCTGTCGAGTTTGTTCGCTGACACTGGCGTTATCTTCACTCTCTTCCAGCTGTATTTTCCGGATGCGTAGCTGTCCATCATCCAACCAGATAAAAGCGCTGCCGATTCGCTGATCGTCCTGGCGACCCTGGCTACCGGCGAGATGAATATAAAGCGGGACGCTCATGCCGTCCTGGAGCGCCTGACTGAAGGCCTGCGGAATAATCACCCCACCTATTTGCTGCGCACTTATGTCAGCAGCGCTGGCATCGGGCTGAACGAACAAAAAGACCATGCCGAAGGCAAACTGGGCTTTCAGTCCTGGGGAGAACCGTCGTAAAGGCATTGTCGTTATCCATCTGCACAGCTATCTATTTCACGGGAATGAACTTATCACCCTGCCAAAGTGCAACCCGTCCTTTGTTATCCGCCGTGTCCACGCGGGTAAAACGACGCGACTTGCCCGGCATCAGGTAGTAATTCTCTTTACACTCTTTACCATTGGCGGCTTTCAGGCAGGGGCCGTAGGCGAGGATCCGCAGCGTCGCATTTCCTGTATTTGTCAGGGTGCCGTTGGCGTACTGAAAGTGGTAGTTTGCCTGGCGGGGGGCGACGACCAGAATGGTGCCGATGCGGGCGGAAGCAGTGGCCACAGCGCTGCGGTTGGCATTATCGCGCTGCGCATCACTGAGGGCCTGATCAAACCAGACAATGCGGTAGTAGCGCTCTTTTTCATCTGCTGGTCCCTTATAGAAGAAGCGGATCACTTCGCTGGCTTGGGCGGGTAGCAGCAAGCTGGCGGGAGTGAGTAGCAACTCGTCCGGCTTGTCCATTGAGATAACCTGCCCGTCGTCAAGCGGTGAAGAGAGCCGTTCGAGACGGATATTGATAAGGCGACCACTGTCGGTACTGTTTTTGATCGTTTTGCTCAGCGTGCTGCTGTCACTGTTCATAAACGATGATATATCGCCGACATCCAGCGCCTGGGCCGGAGATATTCCGGATAACAGCAGAGCGAGAAGCAGAAGGTGCTTTTTCATAACAATTCCGTCCAGGAATAAAGCAGGGGGGCTACCCCTGCTGGTACATCAGAGAGATTAACTGGTCCAGGTCGCGTCGAACTGTACGCTAACGTCGCCGCTCCAGATGCCTTCCGGTAGAGTGCTGTAATCGGTTACTGCGGTGGTACCATTGGTGGTGCCGCTGATGATGGAGAAAGTGAAACCATCCTGTGCGGTGGTACGATTGCTGGCATTGTAACCGTTTGCCAGCGGGCTAAGGTTGCCGCCCAGTACGCCGTTGGCGGTATCGATCATCACGGTATCGCCAGTTTTTTCGACTGCCGCGCCGTTATAATCCACGCCCACATTCAGTGTGGAACCTGAGGTATCCAACTGGGTTAATGTGTTGGTGATAAGACGTGAGGTCAGTTTAAAGGCGGTAGCCGTTGAGTCACCCTCGATAGCCACGTCAAATAGACCTTTCTGTGAGTTAAAACCTTTAATGCCTTCGGCATACTGGAACGCCAGGCTACCGAGTGGCGTCACAACCAGCTTACTGGTGGTGTCTTTTTTGGCTGTTGCCGACCAGGTCGCTACAGCCTGAGCTGTTACGTCAGCAGCCTGCGCCACACCCATGCCGGTAAACACCGTTACCAGAGCTATTGCCAGAACCTTTTTTTTCATTGTATTTCTTCCCGAGTTGAATTGAGGACGTGATGTCCCAGTGAGTCATTTTTTAAAACTAACTTGCCTGGAGTTTACTGAACCAACTTATATAATTTTGAGTACAGCTTGGCCTCTGCATTACGCCGATGGGTATACACTGTCTTTACACTACAATTTTCAATTCTGGCAATCGATTTAGGCAGCATTCCCTGAGCCGTCATGCGGATAATTTCCATTTCCCGGTCAGTGATTTTATCTTTCTTAATATCTTTTCTCAGGAACCTGCCATTAATCACATAGGCCAGTTCTTTTCTAATATCACGACTCAGTCCAGCGTATACCACGCCCCTAATATTGCTGTTGTAATACCAATAATTTGCTAAGGCTTCTGACTTTCTGGCCGCAATCAATACGACCTGTTTCCCCTTTACCGCGGATAACCACTCATTATCACGGTTTATAAATTCAGTTAAAGAATCCGTATTGAGATTGATAAACACGAAATCTTTTCTGATTTTCTCCAGCGATAGATAAATTAATCTGTCGATATCCACAATCAGTTCAGATAGTCCTTTATAGAAGTAGGCGTCATGGGGAGACCAGATGTATTTATCAGAACGGTTTTGACATTCCATATGGTTTTTAACCTCATAGTCCCTGCTGTAATCATTTTGCCATGTCACTACTTTCCAAACCTGTAATTTTTACAGGTACATTCAGTTTCTTTAGTAAATCGGAAGTAAATAAGATACGTAGCACATATCAATATAGGTTAAACGAGATTAAGTTTTAATTATTTCGATTAGGTTTAAATTTATGTTTTTTTCCTGATGAGTGTCAATATGTGAACAGAAAATGAATTCCATGGTTAAGTCAATATTTACAAAAAATGAAAATATTGCTTTTTTGATAAGAAGAAAAAGACATTCAGTTTCATAAGGTTATTGGCAATATAACGTTCAATTCTTACTTGCATTTTATATTAGCCAGGAACTTTGCCCTGAGGTGTTAGGAATAGTCTTAATGTGTTGTGTAATGGACTAGTAAAAAAACAAGTCTAAATGATAAGAAATAGAATATAAAACTATCATGAGTCATAATTAAAGATGATTTGCCAATCAGTAAGGTGTTTTAATGGATTAACATGCCGCACAAAATGGTTATGGGTGTTCATCCCAATAAGTGATGAAAAATTAAACAGGTGTAAGTACGTCATCTGTCCGGTAAGCCCCCTAAGAGCCAGATTAAGTGAAGTTAAACGAAGACTGCCAGTTGTCACCGGAACGATGGCCTCTTTGCCAGGGCACTGCATTCAGTCATCTGTGCGCGTTACTCTAACTGGCACTCGAACGTCGGCGACGGGGTTACCGGTGGATCAGGCCGTTCCTGTGGCGTAAACGTTTTTATGTCAGTACCAACAGATTTACCACATTTATCATCTTAACAGTTTGAGTGTAAATGCAGGCTGCGTCGCAAAGGGAGGAAACTGAGTGGCGTGTTCAGTCTAAAAGAGGGTTGATGCCAGCATACAGGGGCGAAGCTGGTCAACAAGTCAACATTAATATAATGGAATATTCGGAGAGAAACGTCAGGCAGTTGACCTTAAATGAACAGGAAGATACATCCCCAGGAAAATTAATGCTGGTGTAATAAATACACCAACATTAATCCGGTCTGATTATTAATCAGACAAATATCGTTAATTCGTCGAATTTTAAATCAACGTTTTTTCTTACGACCCTGAACGGCCTTAAAACGTGGATTAGATTTACAAATCACATACAGCCGTCCTTTTCGCTTCACAATCTGACAGTCTGGATGGCGTTCTTTTGCGGTACGCAGAGAGTTAAGGACTTTCATCATGCCCCCTTTTTCGTGCTAACAAAACGACCAAAACGTTGGGTGAACCGTGCAACATTTCCTTCTGATGCCACTGTTCTCAGCTTCCCTGTATAGAACGGATGCGATTTCGAAGAGACATCAATTGTTACGTACGGATACGTTACGCCATCCAGCTCAATCTCACGGTCTGTTTTGATAGTCGAGCCGATTTTAAAGTACTCATCAACACTGGTGTCGTGGAACACCACAGTACGATACTCAGGATGGATATTGGGCTTCATCATTTTTACCTGTTATGTTATAACATAACCATAAAGATACATGCTCATCCGGATCATTTCAACACCCAATCCCTGTGACCATTAGTGGTATGTGGAATTTCCTCAACGGGGAAGTCTGGCATTGTTAACAGCCATTGGCGACGCTCCCATAAACGCCTGGATGAGTGATTGATGATAGTTTCGCTGAGAGTATGGATTTTTCGAGAATGGAGGTTATCTCCACTTTACTGGCCGATGATTTATCGCAGTATGATTGATTACCTGACAGCGTGTATTCCTCTCCCACGGATATAATAATTACTTACAAAAAGGGAGAGGATGCATATTTTAAATATCACTGAAGTGAACAGTTTATTGCCGTTATTAATAGAAATGGAGAAATAAATAGGCGTATTCTACAATTGCGACAAAAACAACGATATTAATCAGTTTATGACTGATTTGTTGTACTTTATTCTCTTTCATTGGTACTTCCTCGCTTTAAAAAAGAGCGCACTTCGTAAGTGCCCTTATATAAATAACGAGTTTGGTCAACCAATTTTTTGACATGTATCACAAATTTGAATAGATGTATTACATCGGCTATCTTTTATTGCCCCAACGTCATTGATATATGTCGCCTGAAGTCAGTTCCGGGAATGAGTCTGATCTCAAGACTGGCCCAGTCCGGGCGTTGATTGGCGCTGAGGAGCATATCGCATCTCATCATAATGTCGTATCTCCTGGGGTGTTATACAAGATATCGTTGTTGGTAACCTGGGCGAGGAATTGAGCTCTATTAAACCGTCAACTATGCCGGATACATACTGGATTACACTGCAGGCACGCCTTATGAGAGAACGTGCCGCAGTGACGGGTTAATTATCTGAAAGAATTTGTGAGGCTGTATCGGTTACTCATTGATTTGATAGTTTTACTCTCGGGAGAGTAATAGATATTTAATCCATTAACGGAAACCAGCCAGTTCCTTTCGATGCCTGAATTTGATTCCATAGTTTATCCGGAATGGTTAATTCAGGAACAAGTTGTGGATTAAGGGTTGTTTGAATTTCATGGCCTCTACCTGATTCAGCTAAAGTCACCCATTCTGGATTTATCACCAGCCCTTTACCGATCGCAACAAGTGGCAGGCCAGTGGAAATTGCTTCTTGAGCCTGAGACGGTGTGCGTATTTTACCTGCAGCGATTACCGGCACTCTGCCTGCAATATGATTTAAAATCAATTCAATAGTTCGGGGGCCATTTGGCGACTCAACAGGGTAGCTATCGTTAATACTGACCAGCGAGGTATGTATATACGAAATACCGGATGAAATGAGCCGATCAAGGAGTTTATAAGTATCCTCTATCCGCAGCCCCCCTGTTGCAGATTCTTCAGGAGATATTCTGTAACCGATGGCAAAGGGCTTTGTCGCATATTCATAGACTACATTTTTTACTTCCTGTAATACGGCCAGCGGGAAGCGCATACGTCCTTCGAGATCTCCTCCCCATCGGTCATTACGCTGGTTAAATAGAGGGGAGAAGAAATTCTGTAGAAGGAATCCGTGCGCACCATGAAGTTCAATGCCATCAAAACCTGCTTTAATCGCCCTTTTTGTGACATCTCCGAATGCTCTAATGGTTTCCTGAATTTCGTTTTCAGTCATTTCCCTGCTTTGTACCACTCTCTTCATAAAGTCACCAGTTTTTACGCTTGATGCGCTGGCACTAATAACATCGTTATTTGGTACAAGCTCCGGGATGGCTTTATTACCGGCGTGGAAAACCTGCAAAATAGCCGGAGCACCCCCACTTTTGGCTGCCGCTGCTAACTTTTCAAGGCTGTTAATGAAACGGTCGTCATACGCGGCAAATTCATGAGTAAACCCAATGCCGCTTGGCGTGACATAGGTACATCCTGTTATTACTAAACCAACATTTTGTGAGCGGCGTTTATAAAATTCGAGTTCTTGCTCAGAGATGGTTCCATCAGGATTCGCTGACCAGGTCGTCATAGGAGCCATAACGATACGATTACGTAGCTTTATTTTTTCTGTCAGCATAAAAGGAGAAAACAATGATGGGTGTTTATTTGTCATAACAATACCTTAAATGTTTATCTGATTTTGATGCGTATGTTTTAACTGGTTAGTTGTTGCCAGCTTTGGAATCAAGATTTCTGGCTTTATTTATAATCCCTTCAAAGGGTTTCTAATAATCTTAATAATTGAGTTGCTGCTTTTTTGTTTCTTTAATGAAATTTCTTTTTGAGTAATTTTATTATTGTTGTGTAGTCAGTAAAGGATAAATGTCAGGGAGATAAGGAATCTCCCTGTAAGATTATTACAAATGTGTTTTATAAAAAGGAATTAATTTATCGAGTGCCTGTTTCACAGGTTCTGGCTTATCATACAGGTCGTAATGTGAATAACCTTCAACCACGACCAGCTCTTTATGTTTTGAAGCAGCGCGGCCAATAATTTCGCAGCCGTCACGGTAGGCACCAAATGCGCCCACTCTATCGCCCACCACAACCATTATTGGTTGAGTTAACAGCACTTCTGCAAGATGAAATGCATCCCAACCCACGGCAACAGTCTGATGTGAGAATAGCGAACGATTTACCCCATTAGGTGCACAGCCTCGTGGCGAACGATAATATTCTGTGGCTTCAAAAAGGTCTATTTCTGTTAATCCCGCTTCAAGAGCTGCATCCGGAGAAGAGGGGAGTAAATCATCTACGCGAAGTTTTGCGCCGTTAGCTTCGTCTGTTCTTTGTTGCGCCATTGCTTCGAGTGCTCCGATAGGATTAAACGCTGTAAATCCCTCACGCATAAGACGCCCGTAGTTTGCACCCGTGACAGTACCAATAGCTTTAATTCGACGTTCTGTCATTGCGGCATTAATGGCATATCCACCTCCACCACAAATACCCAGTACACCAATACGCCCGGCATCAACGTAAGGTAAGCTGGTAAGGTAATCAACGACAATGCTGAAGTCTTTTACTCGCATTGTTGGATCTTCCAGATAACGCGGTTCCCCACCGCTGCTTCCCTGAAAACTGGCATCAAAAGCAATGACGATAAAGCCAGCTTTTGCCAGGGCGGCACCATACACACTACCCGATGTCTGTTCTTTGCAGCTTCCAATTGGATGGGCGCTGATAATGGCAGGATACTTTTTTTCACTATTAAAATCGTCAGGGAAATAGATATCAGCAGCTATATCCCAGTAAGTGTGTTTTATCGAAACAGTTTTCATTTCAAGCTCCGGGGATTTGCCTAAACAGATTTAAATATCATTTCTATTATCCGCAACTGGCATTCGTGTTCATATCGAGAACGGCGTAATAGTATGACTTGTATTGGTTATCATCAATGGTCTAATATCTATCACAGTGTTAAGTTAAGGTTTACAATGATGAAAATAGAGCCTTCAATTTTGCCTTCTCTTGCCTGGTTTGCGCTGATTGTTCGTGCCGGCAGTTTTTCCAGAGCCGCTTCTGAAATGGGTATTACGCGGGCCGCATTGTCCCAGAATTTAAAATCTCTAGAGGAACGTCTTAACACCAAGCTGATATACCGTACGACCCGCAATATGTCGCTTACTGAGGAAGGACAGCGTCTGTATGAAGTGCTGGTGTCGGCTTTAGGGCAAATTGATGATGCTTTGAAAGATGTTGGTGATACCCAACTTGAACCTACAGGCTTGTTGAGAATAAATTCCTCCCGTGTTGCAGCACGGATGCTTGTTGAGCCTCATATTGGCGAGTTTCTTACTCGTTACCCCAAAACAAAGATAGAACTCATTATGGATGACGGTTTATCTAACATTATTGCGGACGGCTGTGATGTGGGCATACGTCTTGAGCAAGGACTGGATGAGCATATGACTGCCGTTCCTGTTTCTCCGCTTATTAAACTGGTTACTGTGGCATCGCCAGATTATTTAAAAGAACACGGTATTCCTGAAACGCCTCAGGAACTGAGTAACCATAATTGCCTTCGGTTGCGGCATAAAAGTAGCGGTGCACTCTCTGCATGGGAGTTTTCTAATGTTGCGGGCGGGAATGAAGAGTTCGAAATAGAGGTTTCAGGTAAGTATATTTCTAATGATGACGAAAGCATGATACGAATGGCGCTGAATGGAACGGGTATCATTCAACATCTGGATTTTGCAATCGCTGAACATATCAATGCGGGCAAGTTACAGCCGATTCTTGAGGATTGGGCTGTTTCATTTCCTGGGTTTTATATTTATGTTTCATCACGGGTGAGAATGCCCTCTAAAGTTCGTGCTTTTATTGATTTTATGGTGGAGAAAAGAGTAAAACTCGAAAATTGATGATATGTGTCAGAATATCGGTAAGAAGAATGGCACAATCGTGAGGATACGTTTATTCATAATAAATCTCCTGAAAGTTTAGAATTATTTTCGATACAGCCAGATTATCATTGTTACTAATAATGTGGCTAAAATAATAGCATCTATGCCCCCCTTCATGAGTGTCTGTGAAGAGGATGTTTCTAAAAGGAAATCGCCAATGCTCAAAGAAAACTTCAACGAACTGCAAATCTTTCTTGTGGTGGCAAGAGAGCGAAGTTTTACCAAAGCAGCGGGCAAACTCGGCGTCTCTCAGTCTGCACTTAGCCATGCAATGAAGGCTCTGGAGGAAAGGCTCAATATCCGCCTCCTGACACGGACTACCCGCAGTGTGGCTCCCACAGAAGCGGGGGAGAGAATCATTGCCTGCCTTGAACCGCGTATTGACGAGCTTGAACAGGAACTGGAGTCACTTATTCAACAGAACGGCACGCCCTCCGGGAATATTCGTTTATCTGCCGGGGAACATGCCGCGCGAAGTCTGGTCTGGCCGAAGCTAAAACCTTTTCTCAGAAAGTATCCCGAAATCAGTGTCGAACTGGTGGTGGATAACGGTTTTGTCGATATTGTTGAAGGCCGTTTTGATGCCGGGATACGACTGGGTGAAAATGTTGATAAAGATATGGTTGCGGTCAGAATTGGACCAGATATGCGGATGGCTGTGGTGGGGGCACCGGCGTATTTTGCTGCAAACCCTGCGCCTGAAACGCCTCACGAGCTACAAAACCATCGCTGCATCAACATACGTTTGCCAACTGCCGGTGGACTTTACCACTGGGAATTCGAGCGAGAAGGGAAAGCGCTTCGCGTTAAGGTTGATGGGCAGCTGACGTGTAGTCCATTGCCAGAAAGAATTGATGCCGCGTTATCAGGGTTTGGGATCGCTTGTGTCCCTGAAGACATGGTTCAGGAGTATATAACGTCAGGCAAGCTTATTCAGGTGTTACAGGAGTGGTGTCCAACTTTTCCCGGATATTATCTCTACTACCCCAGCCGCAAGCAGCATCCGCCTGCTTTTGCGCTGTTGATCGATGCGCTTCGCTACACCGAATAACGGGTCCTTTGTCCAGGACCCGTGTGGGCATTAGCGGCCTACGCGTGCCTGGTGTTCAGGCGAGTAACGTTCACCGATGATTTTAATTGTTTCCAGCGCCTCGGTTATCTGCTGCGTATCTTTCTGCGAAAGAACAATGTCAGCAGCGGCCAGGTTTTCTTCCAGCCGGTGCAGTTTAGTGGTGCCAGGGATGGGAACAATCCACGGCTTTTGTGCTAACAGCCATGCCAGTGCGATTTGTGCAGACGTTACCCCTTTCTCCGCAGCCAGTTCACCTAATAAGGTGACCAGTTTTTCATTAGCTTCAATGGCTTGTGCTGCGAAACGCGGTACGGTGCTGCGGTAATCATCTTTGCCGAAAGTGGTTCCCGGCTTAATCGACCCGGTCAGGAAACCTTTACCTAGTGGGCTGAAGGGGACAAAACCAATCCCCAGTTCCTCCAGCAACGGCAGAATTTCCTGTTCAGGCTCACGCCACCACATGGAATATTCGCTTTGCAGGGCGGTGACAGGTTGTACCGCATGCGCACGACGAATGGTTTGTGCTCCCGCTTCAGACAGGCCGAAATGTTTGACCTTACCTTCTGCGATGAGGTCTTTCACCGTTCCTGCAACATCTTCAATAGGAACATCCGGATCAACACGATGTTGGTACAGCAGATCAATAACATCTGTCTTCAGACGACGTAATGATCCTTCAACGGCTTCACGGATATGTTCCGGACGGCTGTTTAAAATCTGCTGCTTATTATCATCGCCGAAGGTAAAACCGAATTTAGTGGCGATCACCACGCGGTCACGAAACGGTTTTAAGGCTTCGCCGACCACTTCTTCATTCAGATACGGACCATACACTTCGGCGGTATCGAAGAAGGTGACGCCACGTTCAACCGCAGCACGAATAAGTTCGATAGCCTGACGGGTATCGGTCGCCGGGCCGTAGCCGTGGCTTAAGCCCATGCAACCGAGCCCAAGGGCGGAGACTTCGAGTCCGGATTTACCCAGATAACGTTTTTGCATTGAATGAATACCTCTTTTATCGCGGCTTAAACATCAAGTTTGCGGCCAGTCAGCCATTCCACCATTGCCGGGTCGCGGTGAGAGAAGAACGCACTGGTTGCGGTATCCAGGGCGGTAATTTGCAGCATATCTTCAGGACTGAGTTCAAAATCGAGAATGTTGATGTTCTCTTCCATGCGTTCTTTGCGTACCGATTTTGCCAGTGAAACAATGCCTCGTTGGTAGATCCAGCGCAGAACAACCTGGCCTACGCTTTTGCCATACTTCCCGCCAATTGCCGTGAGAACAGGATGCTGGAACAGACCATTTTTCCCTTCCGCAAACGGTGCCCAGGCTTCTGGCTGAATACCACGGCTTTGCATCCACGGAACGGCGTGTAGCTGCTGATTGAAAGGGTTAACTTCAACCTGGTTTACCGCTGGAACGACGTTATTAAAGGCGATAAGGTCAGCCAGTCGGTCAGGATGGAAGTTACTGACGCCAATAGCGCGAATTTTACCGGCCTGTTGCAGCTCCTCCATGGCACGCCAGGCACCGTGGACATCACCGTAAGGCTGATGAATCAAATACAGGTCAACGTAATCAAGTTGCAGTCGATTCAGAGAGCGTTCGAACTGGGCTTTGGCCCCTTCGTAACTGGTATCCTGCAACCAGAGTTTCGTGGTGACAAAGAGTTCGTTACGGGCAATACCGCTTTGTTTCAGTGCGTTCCCGACCTGGGTTTCATTTTGATAGGAGGCGGCGGTGTCAATCAGTCGATAACCGGTGTTAATAGCGTCAATGACCGCTCTTTCGCATTCGGCGGCATCGGTCATCTGAAATACACCAAAGCCCAGCAGGGGCATTTCAATACCGTTATTCAGTTTTACTTTTTGCATGGTGTTATCCTTCCGTTATCGTTCATGAGAAGCATAACGTAAAGAGAAGAGCTCGATTAGACGGCAGGATTTGTCAGGGGTTATGAACGAAATTCATAAATCTGTTTGAGTGTTGCGATGGGTAGTGCAAGTTCGATATCTCCGCAATTTACAGTCCGATGAAGGAAAATGAATATCCATAAAAAATATATCGGTTTATCCTGGCGTATATACCTACTTCGACGTATTTCCAATAGTTGTTAATTAAAGGCAGGCCATTATTATTCACTCTGAATAATGAATTATTCACTGTCCGCAGAGTAAAAAATATAACTTAAGTATCTATTTAATGACTTGCACAAAAAGCTAAATTTTCACCCATAAATAAAAATATAATCCCGCGCCCAACCACCTGATGAGTGGCTACAGACACTGGATATATTAGGTGGCGGTGCACTTTCTTACATAAAGGTATTTCCTTTTCTGCGGAAAAGGAAATCGGGAAATCCCCGGTTTTTCTGACAAGCAGACGCCATTATTTGTGTCTGCCTATGTTCGTTAATTCGTTCATCAGGAAATTATCTCAATGTCACGTTATAAAACAGGTCATAAACAACCACGATTTCGTTATTCAGTTCTGGCCCGCTGCGTGGCGTGGGCAAATATCTCTGTTCAGGTTCTTTTTCCACTCGCAGTCACTTTTACCCCAGTAATGGCGGCACGTGCGCAGCATGCGGTTCAGCCACGGTTGAGCATGGGAAATACTACGGTAACTGCTGATAATAACGTGGAGAAAAATGTCGCGTCGTTTGCCGCAAATGCCGGGACATTTTTAAGCAGTCAGCCAGATAGCGATGCGACACGTAATTTTATTACCGGAATGGCCACAGCTAAAGCTAACCAGGAAATACAGGAGTGGCTCGGGAAATATGGTACAGCGCGCGTCAAACTGAATGTCGATAAAGATTTCTCGCTGAAGGATTCTTCGCTGGAAATGCTTTATCCGATTTATGATACGCCGACAAATATGTTGTTCACTCAGGGGGCAATACATCGTACAGACGATCGTACTCAGTCAAATATTGGTTTTGGCTGGCGTCATTTTTCAGGAAATGACTGGATGGCGGGGGTGAACACCTTTATCGACCATGATTTATCCCGTAGTCATACCCGCATTGGTGTTGGTGCGGAATACTGGCGCGATTATCTGAAACTGAGCGCCAATGGTTATATTCGGGCTTCTGGCTGGAAAAAATCGCCGGATGTTGAGGATTATCAGGAACGCCCGGCGAATGGCTGGGATATTCGTGCTGAGGGCTATTTACCCGCCTGGCCGCAGCTTGGCGCAAGCCTGATGTATGAGCAGTATTATGGCGATGAAGTCGGGCTGTTTGGCAAAGATAAACGCCAGAAAGATCCACATGCGATTACCGCTGAAGTGAATTACACGCCAGTACCTCTTCTGACCCTGAGTGCCGGGCATAAGCAGGGCAAGAGTGGTGAGAATGACACTCGCTTTGGCCTGGAAGTTAATTATCGGATTGGCGAACCTCTGGAGAAACAACTCGATACAGACAGCATTCGCGAGCGTCGAATGCTGGCAGGCAGCCGCTATGACCTGGTTGAGCGTAATAACAACATCGTTCTTGAGTACCGCAAATCTGAAGTGATCCGTATTGCTCTGCCTGAACGTATTGAAGGCAAGGGCGGTCAGACACTTTCCCTGGGGCTTGTGGTCAGCAAAGCAACTCACGGACTGAAAAATGTGCAGTGGGAAGCGCCGTCATTACTGGCTGAAGGTGGCAAAATTACCGGTCAGGGTAGTCAGTGGCAAGTAACGCTCCCGGCTTATCGTCCAGGCAAAGACAATTATTATGCGATTTCTGCGGTTGCCTACGATAACAAAGACAATGCCTCAAAACGCGTGCAGACAGAGGTGGTCATTACCGGAGCAGGTATGAGCGCCGATCGCACGGCGTTAACGCTTGACGGTCAGAGCCGTATTCAAATGCTTGCTAACGGTAATGAGCAAAAACCGCTGGTGCTGTCTCTGCGCGACGCCGAGGGCCAGCCAGTCACGGGCATGAAAGATCAGATCAAGACTGAACTAACTTTCAAACCGGCTGGAAATATTGTGACTCGTACCCTGAAGGCCACTAAATCACAGGCAAAGCCAACACTGGGTGAGTTCACCGAAACTGAAGCAGGGGTGTATCAGTCTGTCTTTACTACCGGAACGCAGTCAGGTGAGGCAACGATTACTGTTAGCGTTGATGGCATGAGCAAAACCGTCACTGCAGAACTGCGGGCCACGATGATGGATGTGGCAAACTCCACCCTCAGCGCTAACGAGCCGTCAGGTGACGTGGTTGCTGATGGTCAGCAAGCCTATACGTTGACGTTGACTGCGGTGGACTCCGAGGGTAATCCGGTGACGGGAGAAGCCAGCCGCTTGCGATTTGTTCCGCAAGACACTAATGGTGTAACCGTTGGTGCCATTTCGGAAATAAAACCAGGCGTTTACAGCGCCACGGTTTCTTCGACCCGTGCCGGAAACGTTGTTGTGCGTGCTTTCAGCGAGCAGTATCAGCTGGGCACATTACAACAAACGCTGAAGTTTGTTGCCGGGCCGCTTGATGCAGCACATTCGTCCATCACCCTGAATCCTGATAAACCGGTGGTTGGGGGTACAGTTACGGCAATCTGGACGGTAAAAGATGCCTATGACAACCCTGTGACCAGCCTCACGCCGGAAGCGCCGTCATTAGCGGGTGCCGCTGCTGTAGGTTCTACGGCATCGGGCTGGACAAATAATGGTGATGGGACGTGGACTGCGCAGATTACTCTCGGTTCTACGGCGGGTGAATTAGAAGTTATGCCGAAGCTAAATGGACAGGATGCGGCAGCAAATGCGGCAAAAGTAACCGTGGTGGCTGATGCGTTATCTTCAAACCAGTCGAAAGTCTCTGTCGCAGAAGATCACGTAAAAGCCGGCGAAAGTACAACCGTGACGCTGGTGGCGAAAGATGCGCATGGCAACGCTATCAGTGGTCTTGCGTTGTCGGCAAGTTTGACGGGGACCGCCTCTGAAGGGGCGACCGTTTCCAGTTGGACCGAAAAAGGTAACGGTTCCTATGTTGCTACGTTGACTACAGGTGGAAAGACGGGCGAGCTTCGCGTCATGCCTCTCTTCAACGGCCAGCCAGCAGCCACCGAAGCCGCGCAGTTGACGGTCATCGCCGGAGAGATGTCATCAGCGAACTCTACGCTTGTTGCGGACAATAAGGCTCCGACCGTCAAAACGACGACGGAACTCACCTTCACCGTGAAGGATGCGTACGGGAACCCGGTCACCGGGCTGAAGCCAGATGCACCAGTGTTTAGCGGTGCCGCCAGCACGGGGAGTGAGCGTCCTTCAGCAGGAAACTGGACAGAGAAAGGTAATGGGGTCTACGTGTCGACCTTAACGCTGGGATCTGCCGCGGGTCAGTTGTCTGTGATGCCGCGAGTGAACGGCCAAAATGCCGTTGCTCAGCCACTGGTGCTGAACGTTGCAGGTGACGCATCTAAGGCTGAGATTCGTGATATGACAGTGAAGGTTAATAACCAACTGGCTAATGGACAGTCTGCTAACCAGATAACCCTGACCGTCGTGGACAGCTATGGTAACCCGTTGCAGGGGCAAGAAGTTACGCTGACTTTACCGCAGGGTGTGACCAGCAAGACGGGGAATACAGTAACAACCAATGCGGCAGGGAAAGTGGACATTGAGCTTATGTCAACGGTTGCCGGGGAACACAGCATCACGGCCTCAGTGAATAATGCTCAGAAGACGGTTACGGTGAAATTCAAGGCGGATTTCAGTACCGGTCAGGCGACCCTGGAGGTTGATGGCAGCACGCCAAAAGTGGCAAACGACAATGATGCCTTTACGCTGACGGCAACGGTTAAGGATCAATACGGCAACCTTCTGCCTGGCGCTGTGGTCGTCTTTAATCTGCCTCGGGGCGTCAAACCGCTTGCAGACGGTAATATCATGGTGAACGCCGACAAGGAGGGTAAAGCGGAACTGAAAGTGGTCTCCGTGACTGCCGGAACGTATGAGATCACGGCGTCGGCAGGAAATGACCAGCCTTCAAATGCGCAGTCTGTAACGTTTGTGGCCGATAAGACTACGGCGACCATCTCCAGTATTGAGGTGATTGGCAACCGTGCAGTGGCGGATGGCAAAACCAAACAAACGTATAAAGTTACGGTGACTGATGCCAATAACAACCTGTTGAAGGATAGCGACGTGACGCTGACTGCCAGCTCGGAAAATTTAGTTCTGGATCCTAAAGGGACGGCGAAAACTAATGAGCAAGGACAGGCTGTTTTCACCGGCTCTACCACTATCGCAGCGACATATACACTCACGGCGAAAGTGGAACAGGCCAACGGTCAGGTATCGACGAAAACTGCTGAATCTAAATTCGTCGCGGATGATAAAAACGCGGTGCTCGCCGCATCTCCAGAACGTGTAGATTCTCTGGTGGCGGACGGGAAGACTACTGCAACAATGACGGTTACCCTGATGGCGGGAGTCAATCCCGTAGGAGGAAGTATGTGGGTCGACATTGAGGCTCCGGAAGGAGTGACGGAGAAGGATTATCAATTCCTGCCGTCGAAGGCTGACCATTTCTCAGGTGGGAAAATCACGCGTACATTTAGTACCAGCAAGCCAGGTGTCTATACGTTCACATTCAACGCACTGACGTATGGCGGGTACGAAATGACGCCTGTGAAGGTGACAATTAACGCCGTTGCTGCAGAGACTGAAGACGCGGAGGAGAAATAAAAGCGACGATGTAATAAATAATAATGGCGTTGACATGCGCAGCGCCATTATTTACTGAATACCTACCCTGCTACCGATTAGACGGTGGCAGGGTAGGGTAAATCTCATGTGATGGAGTTACAGGCTAAAGAGGACGAACGGGGATAAAAATTTCGCAAACAACATCATTGCAATCCTTTTCTACGAAATCTTCATTGTAATAAAAGCGCTCAATATCGCTGCCGTTCACTCTGGCTAACCCTCTTGCAGGCAACTCTATTAGATAGATGTTCCGCACCCAGTCAGAGTAATGTTTCCAGTTTCCTTCATAACGGAAAGAGGCATAAAGTCCTCGGGTCGTTGTCCACTCTTTCGGCATGTCAGCATGTTCACATACCGTACCAGCAAAGCTTTCAACTGTGAGTAAATCGACCGACTTTGTTGATGGTTTAAACGTTGAGACGAAATAGATATCCGTCTTAAAATTCTTCATATATCTGGCTAAATAATGACGTCGCAGTTTAACTTCTTCATCCGGTGATTTATTCGATATTTCAACATCATATTTAAATGCATTGCCAAAAATACGTGTTTCTGGGAAATGGATTAATGTGCAATCAGTTTTTTGATGTTGGCGTGCTAAAAATGGAGGGAAGATATTTTCCAGATCCCAATAATCACGGAGCCGGTATTCTCGGGGAGTGCATCCGAATAATTTTTTAAATTCACGACTGAATGACTGCTGTGAATCAAAATGCAAAGATAGTGCAATATCAAGCATAGATTTCGCTGTCAGTCGGACAAGAATAGCTGCCCGGCAAAGTCTTCGTTTGCGAATGTATTCTCCCAGCGGCACATGCATGAAGTTTCTGAACAGGAGCTGGATATTGCGTCTACTGTAGCCAGATTTCTGTGCGATATCTTCGATTGAGATAGGGTGCTCGAGATTGCACTCAATCCACTCCAGGAGTTGCTGCAAAATCTTCTGCCTGATCATAACATTCTCCATTTACCCTTCGCCATTTCGCACATTTTTCGTATGACAAAGGCTATAAGTGTATCAAAAACAGAAAGGTCCGAGGCCAGGCGACTGACAGTATCTCAGATTTTTGACAAACGCTGGTTGTGCATGCTGGAACTTATCTCGCCTAAAAAATAGCGAAAATTCAATATATTGCGATTCTCTGGTCGGCATGATAATCATAGCGCATCGGGCAATTTTGTGCTTGTCATTAATCTCATTGTGTCTGCTTCATTTTTCCCATAATAGAGAAATTACAGTCCCCTATTATTAATGAAATTTTTGCATAAGTGATATCAAAATCCACATACTAATTTGAGGTTACGTTTTAACGTAGACTCATTGTTCATGCCTAATGGAGGGACTGACAGTGGAATTTTCCGTATTAAGTAACAATCTGAAAATGCCGATGATGGGATTTGGTGTTTTTCAGGTTACCGATAAAAACGTGTGCAAACAGTCAGTGTTGAACGCTATCCGCACGGGGTATCGACTCATCGACACTGCAGCGGTATACGGTAATGAAGATGCCGTCGGTGAAGCCGTTCGTGAAGCTATATCTGAAGGTTTATGTACCCGAGAAGAGTTATTTATAACGTCTAAATTGTGGGTGCAGGATATGTTGAATCAGGATACGGCAGCAGCAGGTATTGAAGCATCATTAAAAAAATCGGGACTAGAATACTTCGACCTCTATTTATTGCATCAGGCTATGCGCGATTATTTCAGTGCGTGGCGTGCACTCGAAGATGCCTATGAAGAGGGCAAATTAAAAGCGATTGGGGTTTCCAATTTCTATCCTCATGTTCTGGCGAACTTTTGTGAAACTGTAAGAGTTAAACCGATGGTCAACCAGGTCGAGTTGCATCCCTATTTTGCCCAACCAGAGGCGCTGGCAACCATGAAGTATTATAACGTGCAGCCTGAAGCATGGGCTCCGTTAGGTGGTGGACGACATAAACCCTTTGAAAATAATCTGCTTCAGAGTATTGCAGATGCCCATCAAAAATCGATTTCTCAAGTCATTCTGCGTTGGAATATTCAACGGGGAGTGGTCGTTATTCCGAAATCGACACATCAACAGCGTATCGAAGAAAATTTTGCTATCTGGGATTTCTCACTGACAGAGAAAGAAATGGCACAAATTAGTTCGCTTGATTTGGGTTATGTTGGGGAGTCGGTAAAACATTTTAATCCTGAATTTGTTCGTGGTTGTCTTGCTGTAAAAATACATGATTGATATTAATCATGTATTTTACCTGAGACGACAAGAATCTTTTAACAGGGGAGTGATATTGATCTTCACTCTGTCATATCTCAGGTAATATGGCGTCAGGCTTCATCATCAGAAAGGGGGCCTGACGCCTGAAAAAGTGAACAACAGACAGTGTTCGGATTATCAATATTCAGTTTTTAAAGTTGAACTGGATTCATTACTGCGTTGTTTAAGAATTTCCCGCGCCGAATCTGCCATTATCATGACAGCACCTGCCAGCATCAGAGTATCTTTCAATACCAAGCGACCAGCACCGGATAAATAAGGGAAACCATGATGAGCGTCACCCAATGCGGGTACCCATGCCTCCGGGGTGGTGATTAAAAATGAGAGTGTTACCAACGGTGTGGTAAATGCCATCAGCCCTCCCAATAAACCTAACCAGCGATTGACAGGATTAGCCAAAACCAGCAGAGCAATAATCACCTCCACGACGCCAAGACCGTTGGAAAAACCATAGGTATTATTGGCCGATTGCCATGCCCTTGCTTCTGGTTTGTATTCGCCTTCGTGAGTCAGATACTGTTTATAGTCTTCCGGGTGTTCATAAAAGAACGACATTAGTGGACTGTTTGCGACGAATGGTGTAATGCTGTCTGCCTCGTAAGGGACAAACTTTAATAACCCAATCCACATAAAAACAATCGCAATACTCAGACGAATCAATGTCAGGCCAATTTTATCTCCCCGACTTAACAGGTGCAGGTATTTTTCCATTGTGAACATCCTTATTTATACAATACTGCTGTTGCGGTTGAATTATTATCAATTCGCATCGATGTGACTTTCCAGGATGAAGCATTATATTTTCTGGCTATATCAGCAATGGCATCCTCCAGAACTGTCGGTGATGCTGATACTGACGAGACGCTGATATGTTTCAGAATTATTTTATCATCTGCATTGGTGGAAAATGCCATAACGCCAGATAATAGTGTTGCAAATAAAACGGATTTTTTAAACATATAAAATACCATCAATGAAGTGATTAAGAAGTTATAGAGTAACAGGGAATTAATAAGATTCTTTTCTCTGAGACGCCAGAATATTTGTTCTGGCGTCTGATTTTGAGTTTATTTGACTAATGAAAATAGATCATTGAGTGATTCGCTCATCGACGGATGAGTAAATATCTGATCGCGTAATATGCTATAAGGCAGCCCGGCATCCATCACCATTTTCACTATATTAATCATCTCGTGGGAGTCAACACACAGCAGTGATGCCCCTAATATACGTTGGGTTTTATTATCAACAATCGCTTTTAATACCCCACGGGTATCGTTCATCACTCTGGCGCGCGGAATTGCAGCTACAGGCAATGTCACCACCTGAATATCAGCACCACTCTCTCTGGCTTGTTCTTCTGTCATACCAACCCTGGACAGGGGCGGTGTCATAAATACGGAATAAGGCACATTTTTCCGATCATCAGTACTACGTTTGCCTTCACCCAGTAACTCATCACGTACAATGCGGTAATCATCCAGTGATATGTAAGTAAATTGCAGCCCGCCGGTAACATCTCCCATCGCCCAAATATTGTCTGCGGTGGTATGTAATCGCTTGTCAACGACAATTGCCCCGCGCTCGTTTACTGCGATACCGGCATTTTCTGGATGTAACGAAGCGGTAGCCGGTTGACGACCGGAAGCTATTAACAGTGCATCCACCGCCAGTTGGGCGTGCTCGCTATGCACTTGCACTTGATTTTCATGGTGACTGATTCGCTCCACATGGGCATTGAGGATAATATCGACGCCCTGTTCGCGTAAAATCGTCGCGATATTATCAGCAATATCCCGTTCTTCCCGAGGCAAAAACAGCGAAGCTGCTTCTAAAATGGTTACCTTGCTGCCAAAATTAGCGAACATAGAGGCGAACTCAACGCCAATATATCCGCCGCCCAAAATACCTAAATGCCCAGGCAATTCTTTTAGATTAAGTAATCCGGTGCTGTCATATACTCCTGGCGTGGTGGTAACTCCAGGAATTGGCGGAACCACGGTTTGTGCACCGGTATTAATAAAAATTTTCTCGCCATGAATTTCCAGATTTCCCTCAGGCCGATGAACACGCAGGCTATGATTATTGATAAACTCCGCCTGGCCGTCGATCACGTCGATATTGGGCATATCCGCAAGATTATGAAAATTCTTATTACGTAAAAAATTAACCACTTCATTTTTACGCTGTATGGCACGGACAAAATCTGTGTGCTGCTGTGCGTCATGAACCAATGTTTTGGTTGGGATGCAGCCGATATTAATACAGGTCCCGCCATACATTGCATTTGATTGTTCGATGAGAGCCACACGCCAACCTGCTTTTGCCAGCGTGACGGCTAATGTTTTTCCAGCCTTGCCAAAACCAATAATCACTGCCTGATATTTATTCATGATGATTTCCTGTCGAAACGCGTTCATTTGACATCATGACTATAGACGCAAAAGAGCAAATAACATTTCTTCACAACGCTTGATATTTTGTCTTATCGTCTGGTATTTTCTTTTTCTTAATCAGAATCACAAAACAAAAATCATGATTAACCATTTGATGGTATTAGATTAGTTATTTACTAAGATTGTTGGGGTTTGTAATCAAAAACCACTCAGGAGTCTGATATGGATGCCCTTAGCCGTTTGTTGATGCTTAACGCTCCACAAGGAACGATCGATAAGAATTGCGTGTTAGGAAGTGACTGGCAGCTTCCACATGGTGCCGGGGAATTATCGGTTATTCGTTGGCATGCGTTAACGCAAGGAGCGGCGAAGCTGGAAATGCCGACGGGAGAGATTTTTACATTACGCCCGGGAAATGTGGTCCTGCTACCACAAAATTCAGCTCATCGCCTGAGTCATGTCGATAATGAATCGACCTGTATTGTCTGTGGTACTCTTCGGCTGCAACATTCGGCACGTTATTTTTTAACGTCTTTGCCGGAAACGCTGTTTTTAGCACCGGTTAACCACAGCGTGGAATATAACTGGCTGAGGGAGGCGATCCCGTTTTTACAACAGGAATCCAGATCGGCAATGCCGGGAGTGGATGCACTGTGTAGCCAGATCTGCGCTACATTCTTTACCCTCGCGGTGCGTGAGTGGATTGCACAGGTTAATACTGAGAAAAACATTCTCAGTTTGCTTCTGCATCCACGTCTTGGTGCGGTAATACAGCAAATGCTGGAAATGCCAGGACATGCCTGGACCGTCGAATCGCTGGCCAGCATCGCCCACATGTCCCGGGCAAGTTTTGCCCAGCTTTTCCGTGATGTTTCCGGAACCACGCCGCTGGCTGTATTAACAAAGTTGCGTCTACAAATAGCGGCCCAGATGTTTTCCCGGGAAACGCTCCCTGTTGTGGTGATCGCTGAGTCAGTGGGCTATGCCAGTGAATCATCTTTTCACAAGGCGTTTGTTCGCGAGTTTGGTTGTACCCCGGGAGAATATCGGGAAAGGGTCAGACAGCTTGCACCCTGAATAAAACCGCCAGAAATCAGGGCAAAGATAATCCGCATTCCGGGAGTTGTGAGCCTTTCAACTATTTCTATTTCCAACGGTGGTTTGGGCTTTATATATTTTTTTCTGATGGACTCTAGCTCAGTTTTTAAATAAAAATGCAAACTAAATTGCTTCATTTAAATAAAATCCCGACTATTACTTGATACGTGATTATTGTCGGTGATTTTTTTGTACACCATCAGTGTATATCTCAATAACCCCTGAATAAGTAGCTCTGAATAGGTATAAGGGATGTAGCCATTTTAAAATGGATTTCTTATGCAAAAAATGATCGTCGATTTCCCCATAAAATGTGAGCGATGCCGAAAGAAATAAAATTAGTTATTGCATTTGAAGTTTGGATGAAAGATTATCATTTGTCATACAAATAAGGGGTGGTATGTTGCTAGCCAATTAAAAAAGAACGCCATATTTATTGATGATTGCTCCCCCGGTGGGGGGGAAACATCGGGCATAAATGGGCATGAAGTAATGGAGTATTAGTTGTGAATGTCAATTTCTTTGTCACCTGTATTGGTGACGCCCTGAAATCAAGAATGGCACGAGACTCCGTGCTGCTACTGGAAAAACTCGGCTGTCGCGTAAATTTCCCGGAGAAACAGGGATGCTGCGGTCAGCCTGCGATCAATAGCGGTTATATCAAAGAAGCGATTCCAGGGATGAAAAATCTGATCGCCGCACTGGAGGATAACGATGATCCCATTATTTCACCGGCTGGCTCCTGCACCTATGCCGTAAAAAGTTACCCGATGTATCTGGCGGATGAACCTGAATGGGCATCACGTGCCGCAAAGGTTGCCGCGCGTATGCAGGATCTCACCTCTTTTATTGTTAATAAATTAGGGGTAGTCGATGTAGGTGCCAGTTTGCAAGGGAGAGCGGTGTATCACCCATCTTGTAGCCTGGCCCGTAAGCTGGGGGTGAAGGACGAGCCACTTACGCTGCTGAAAAATGTGCGTGGACTGGAGCTGTTGACCTTTGCTGAACAGGATACCTGCTGCGGATTTGGCGGCACGTTCTCGGTCAAAATGGCCGAAATATCCGGCGAGATGGTGAAAGAAAAGGTTGCGCACCTGATGGAAGTCCGCCCTGAGTATTTAGTTGGTGCTGACGTGAGTTGCCTGCTGAACATCAGTGGACGATTACAACGGGAAGGGCAGAAAGTCAAAGTGATGCATATTGCTGAAGTGCTGATGAGCCGCTGAGGATATAAAGATGTCGATCAAAACCAGTAATACAGATTTTAAGACACGCATCCGTCAGCAAATTGAAGATCCGATCATGCGCAAAGCGGTGGCAAACGCGCAGCAGCGTATTGGGGCAAATCGGCAAAAAATGGTTGATGAATTGGGGCACTGGGAGGAGTGGCGCGATCGGGCCGCCCAGATACGTGATCATGTTCTGAGTAATCTCGACGCTTATCTGTACCAGCTCTCAGAAAAAGTGACGCAAAACGGCGGTCACGTCTATTTTGCAAGAACCAAAGAAGACGCTACCCGCTACATTTTACAGGTTGCCCAACGCAAAAATGCCCGGAAGGTGGTGAAATCTAAATCGATGGTGACCGAAGAGATTGGTGTCAATCATGTGTTGCAGGATGCTGGCATTCAGGTGATTGAAACCGATCTGGGTGAATATATTCTCCAGCTGGATCAAGATCCGCCATCTCATGTTGTGGTCCCGGCAATTCATAAAGATCGCCATCAGATCCGTCGAGTGCTACACGAACGTCTGGGCTATGAGGGGCCGGAAACGCCTGAAGCGATGACCTTATTCATCCGGCAAAAAATCCGCGAAGATTTCCTCAGTGCTGAAATAGGTATTACCGGCTGTAATTTCGCGGTGGCAGAGACAGGTTCGGTATGCCTGGTGACCAATGAAGGTAATGCGCGAATGTGTACCACGCTGCCTAAAACGCATATTGCAGTGATGGGAATGGAGCGTATTGCCCCCACGTTTGCCGAGGTAGATGTATTGATCACCATGCTGGCGCGCAGTGCCGTTGGTGCACGTTTGACGGGATACAACACCTGGCTGACAGGACCGCGCGAAGCGGGGCACGTTGATGGTCCTGAAGAGTTTCATCTGGTTATTGTCGATAACGGGCGTTCTGAGGTGCTGGCCTCTGAATTTCGGGATGTGCTGCGCTGTATTCGCTGCGGGGCTTGTATGAATACTTGTCCGGCATATCGCCATATTGGCGGTCATGGATATGGCTCTATTTATCCAGGGCCAATTGGTGCGGTGATTTCTCCGCTACTTGGCGGCTATAAAGATTTTAAAGATTTACCCTACGCCTGCTCTTTATGCACAGCTTGTGACAACGTGTGTCCAGTGCGTATTCCGCTGTCAAAACTGATTTTGCGTCATCGTCGGGTGATGGCTGAAAAAGGGATCACCGCAAAAGCAGAGCAACGGGCGATAAAAATGTTCGCTTATGCCAATAGTCATCCAGGATTGTGGAAAGTCGGGATGATGGCCGGCGCTCATGCGGCAAGCTGGTTTATCAATGGCGGCAAAACACCACTCAAATTTGGCGCGATTAGCGACTGGATGGAAGCACGCGATCTTCCTGAAGCTGACGGAGAGAGTTTCCGTAGTTGGTTTAAGAAACATCAGGCGCAGGAGAAAAAGAATGGATAATCGAGGCGAATTTTTGAATAACGTTGCTCAGGCACTGGGTCGCCCGTTGCGACTTGAACCGCAAGCAGAAGATGCGCCGCTTAACAACTATGCTAACGAGCGGCTTACCCAACTTAACCAACAGCAGCGCTGTGACGCGTTTATTCAGTTTGCCAGCGATGTTATGTTGACGCGCTGTGAGCTGACCAGCGAGGCGAAGGCGGCAGAAGCTGCAATACGTCTGTGTAAAGAGCTGGGAGATCAGTCGGTCGTGATTAGCGGTGACACGAGGCTGGAGGAATTGGGGATTAGCGAACGTTTGCAGCAGGAATGCAATGCCGTTGTTTGGGATCCGGCGAAAGGTGCCGAGAATATCTCGCAGGCAGAGCAGGCTAAAGTGGGTGTCGTGTATGCTGAATATGGTTTAACCGAATCGGGAGGCGTGGTTCTTTTTTCCGCCGCCGAGCGCGGGCGTTCATTGAGCCTGCTCCCGGAATCTTCTCTTTTTATCCTGCGTAAAAGCACAATCCTGCCGCGTGTAGCGCAACTCGCAGAAAAATTGCATCAGAAAGCGCAGGCCGGTGAACGCATGCCGTCCTGCATTAACATCATTAGCGGCCCTAGTTCAACGGCGGATATTGAGCTTATCAAAGTCGTCGGGGTTCATGGTCCGGTGAAAGCGGTGTATCTGATTATTGAGGATTGCTGAGAGAGATATGAAGTCTGGACATAAACCTGAAGGCGGCACGAGGTTGCGAATAGCGCTAAGGACAACCTGACTTAACCCCGTTCCGTCATGGTTATGCTCCTCTTCTGTAAATATCCTGGCATTAGTAATGCCAGGATATTTACAGTGAAAAAGACAGGCATCCATTCCTGAAAACGGGTTCCCTTCCCGGTCATTGTCACTTCAGCTTTATACAGGCACTCTCTATCAGAATGCTGTTTATTACTGCCCAGAGTTTTGTTGGTATTCATCTACCATTTTTTTGACAAGGCAAAACATTACAGAAATTACAATGCTTATAAAAAATCCCAGAGCCAGGTAAATGGCAGCAGGGTATTTATTTTTTATTTCTGGTGAGCTTATAGTTACACAGCCATCACCGTTCGGATACAATGACCAGTTCCTGGTCAGGTATATCATTTTTGTATAAAGCTCACTGTTAATTGCTGAAGGCGTTTGTATCTCATCGAGAACTTGCCTGCCATTATGGTATTCTGACGCATACCATTTGATAATAGACGCCTGCACGTGAGATATTTCCGCTTCAGCAGTTGGTAAATCTCTCTTATCTCCTGACCATTCCAGCTTTATTTCTCTGTTCTTGACATCTGGGCTGGTGTGAAAAAATGTAGTAATTCGCTGAATAACATCTTCAGTCATTGTGGTCTGACAGGCAAAGTTATTATTGCTATCACAGTTAACAAGTATGCCGGGTGTTGTCTGGTTTATTTTTAGGCTGTAAATCACTTTTATATTGTCTTTATTGATATACAGAAACAACAGCACCATTGCCATACAGATAGCCATAATAAAAAGGATAACACGAATCTTTTTCTTCAGATAAAATAAAATCTCAATCAGATCGATATCCTGTTTGATTTGTTCACTCATAATATATCCAGAAAATAAAATCTGCCGCAGATAAGGTTGTATTAATAGTCTGTATCAGGAATGTTCGGGGTAAATATCAGCAAAAAACCAGCATCATGAATACTGGATATGAAGCATGAGAGTTACCCCTATGTTTTATATAACGATTCTGTCCCCATACCTGGAACGGTAACTCTCAATCTGATCGGTTCCTGAGTCAGTTCAAATCACGACTCATTTTTTTCGCTCTCACCGGCATCCCATTTGCCACAAAATATCCCGCCGTGCTCCTCGGCAGCGATTCTTGCCCGCGAATCATGTCCGCTATTTTCTCGCCAATCATAATTGTCGTGGCGTTCAAATTCCCGGTGATAATCTGCGGCATAATTGACGCATCCACCACGCGCAGGCCTTCCAGCCCATGCACGCGGCCTTCGCCGTCAACCACTGCCATCTCGTCATAACCCATTTTGCAGGTACCGCACGGATGGAAGGCGGTTTCGGCGTGATTACGCACGAACTCATCGAGCTGCTCATCCGTCTGACATTCCGTGCCGGGGCTGATTTCGCGGCCACGATACTGATCCAGCGCCGGTTGATGCATGATCTCGCGGGTAATGCGAATTGCGTCGCGGAACTCCTGCCAGTCCTGCTCGTGCGACATGTAGTTAAACAGAATCGCCGGATGCTGGTGCGGGTTGCGGGATTTAATCCGCACATGCCCACGGCTTGGCGAGCGCATCGATCCGACGTGGCACTGGAAGCCGTGCTCTTTCACTGCATTCGAGCCGTTATAGTTAATCGCTACTGGCAGGAAATGGTACTGAATATTCGGCCACGCAAATTCCTCTCGGCTGCGAATAAATCCGCCTGCTTCAAAGTGGTTGCTGGCACCAACGCCGGTGCCGCCAAACAGCCACTCCGCACCGATTTTCGGCTGATTCCACCACTGCAGGGCAGGGTAGAGGGAAACCGGTTCTTTGCACTCATATTGCAGATACATCTCCAGATGATCCTGAAGATTTTCGCCGACGCCGGGTAATTCATGCACCAGCGGAATATCAAACTCCGCCAGCAGTTCAGCGCTACCCACGCCGGAACGTTGCAGGATCTGCGGAGAGGCGATCGCACCTGCACATAACAGCACCTCTTTATTCGCTGTCGCGCGGGTTGGAATGGTGCTATCGCCTTCCAGCCACTCGACGCCCACCGCGCGTTTGCCGTCAAAAATGATGTGATCGGTCAAAGCGTGAGTACGAATGGTCAGGTTAGGGCGCGATTTGGCCTGATCGAGATAACCGCGCGCGGTACTGGCGCGACGGCCCTGCGGCGTGACGGTGCGATCCATCGGGCCAAAACCTTCCTGCTGATAGCCGTTGAGATCGTCCGTGCGCGGGTAGCCTGCCTGCACGCCCGCTTCAATCATCGCTTCAAACAGCGGATTGACGCCGGGTTTGGAGGTAGTGACGCTCACCGGGCCATCGCCACCGTGGTAGTCGTTCTCGCCCACATCGCGAGTCTCGGCCTTGCGGTAGTAGGGCAGGCAGTCGAGATAACTCCAGTTCTCCAGACCGGGTTCTTTCGCCCAGTTATCGAGATCCAGCGCGTTGCCACGGATGTAGCACATGCCGTTGATCAGCGACGATCCACCCAGGCCTTTACCGCGTCCGCACTCCATGCGTCGGTGGTTCATAAATGGTTCGGGTTCCGTCTCATAGGCCCAGTTGTAGCGTTTGCCCTGTAGCGGGAATGCCAGGGCAGCGGGCATCTGGGTGCGGAAGTCAAAGCGATAGTCCGGGCCGCCCGCTTCAAGCAGCAGCACGGAGGTATTCGGATCTTCAGTCAGACGGGTAGCGAGAACGTTGCCGGCTGAGCCGGCACCAATAATGATGTAGTCAAATTGCAAATAAACCTCCTGGTTAGAATATGGACTGGAATTTAGCCATCTCAACCTGGATGGACTTCACCTGGGTGTAACTCTGGAGCGTCATCACGCCGTTCTCGCGACCAATGCCGGAGTGTTTGTAGCCGCCAACGGGCATCTCTGCCGGGGATTCGCCCCAGGTGTTGATCCAGCAAATACCCGCTTCCAGCTGATGAATGACGCGATGCGCGCGGTTCAGGTCCGCCGTCACGATGCCCGCCGCCAGGCCGTAGTCGGTATCGTTAGCGCGGCGAATGACTTCGTCTTCCGACTCGTAGGTCAGAATGGACATCACCGGCCCGAAGATCTCTTCACGCACGATGGTCATCTCGTCGCTGCAATCGGTGAACACGGTCGGTGCAACCCATGCGCCGTTATCGAGGCCATCGCCTTTCAGTACATCGCCGCCGCACAGTACGCGCGCGCCTTCCTCTTTGCCTTTGGCGATATAGCGCAGCACGTTATCGCGATGCGGGAAGCTGACCAGCGGGCCGAAGTTAGTTTGCGGATCGAAAACGTCGCCCGCGCGAATGCGCTCAACGCGCGCCAGAATTTTCTGCTCAAATGCGGCTTTGCATTTCGCCGGAACGAAGACGCGGGTGCCATTGGTACACACCTGACCGGAGCTGAAGAAGTTTGCCATCATGGCGATATCGGCGGCGAGATCGAGATCCGCATCATCGAAAACGATCAGCGGTGATTTACCGCCCAGTTCCATGGTCACTTCTTTCAGGGAAGAGGCCGCCGAGTTAGCCATCACTTTTTTGCCGCTGGCGACACCGCCGGTAAATGAAACTTTGGCAATGCCCGGATGCTCGGTCAGATATTGCCCGGTCTCCGCGCCCACGCCCGGCAACACGTTAAATACGCCGTCCGGCAGGCCCGCTTCGCTGTAAATTTCAGCCAGCTTTAACGCGGTAAGCGGGGTGACTTCGCTCGGTTTGAAAATCATTGCGTTGCCTGCCGCCAGCGCCGGGGCGGATTTCCACAGGGCAATCTGGATCGGGTAGTTCCATGCGCCAATCCCCGCCACCACGCCCAGCGGTTCGCGGCGGGTATAAACAAATGACGTCTCACGCAACGGGATCTGGCTGCCTTCCAGCGCCGGGATCAGCCCGGCGTAGTACTCCAGCACGTCCGCACCGGTAACGATATCGACGGTTGAGGTTTCCGAATATGCTTTTCCGGTGTCGAGGGTTTCCAGTTTTGCGAGTTCGTCATTGCGTTCACGCAGAATATCAACGGCCCGACGCAGAATACGCGAGCGTTCCATAGCGGTCATCGCCGCCCAGATTTTTTGCCCCTGTTGGGCACTCTTCACGGCGCGATCGACATCCTCACGCCCGGCGGCCTGCACGGTCGCCAGCACGTTACCGTTGGCCGGGTTAATGGTCTCGAAAGTGCGACCGCTGGTGGCGGAGGTATAACCACCATGTATATAAAGCTGCTGTTCTGCCATTCGGGACATCACGTCTCCTCGGTTAATCGGTGGGTAAATGCTGAGTAATAAAGTGACGGGTCAGCGAGTGTGCGAGAGGTTTATCCAGCGGTTTGCCGCTCAGTGCCGCGCGCAGCCATAATCCGTCAATCAGCGCGGCAAGGCCGTAGCCCGCTTCCTGTGCCTGGTGGCGCGGCAATTCGCGGCGAAACTCGCTCACCAGATTCGACAGCAAGCGGCGGCTGCTGACCTGCTGTAAACGATAGAGCATCGGCTGATGCATACTGCTGGCCCAGAACGCCAGCCAGGCTTTCATCGCCGCACTGCTCACCTGCGTTTCATCGAAGTTTCCGCCAACAATCGCCTGTAATCGCTGCTCAGCACTGCCCTGCGGAAGTGCATGTAATCGATTCAAAACCGCGTCACGCAGCTGACTGGTGATATCGCGCATGGTTGCTTCCAGCAGACCATTTTTGTCCCTGAAATAGTGGCTGATGATCCCCGTAGAAACGCCTGCACGGCGGGCGATCTGCGCGATCGTTGCATCGTGCATGCCCACTTCATTTATTGCTTCCAGCGTGGCGTCGATCAGTTGTCTGCGCCGGATCGACTGCATCCCCAATTTGGGCATTTTCGCCACTCCATTCATCAGCGTTGTTTATCTATTAAAGCGGTTATTGATTGGACGTTCAATATAAAATGTGTCTTAATTGTTACGAATTTGATTTTAAATGGTAACAATAACAGTGGGGATACTGGATGACAGACCTTTCACACAGCAGGGAAAAGGACAAAATCAATCCGGTGGTGTTTTACACCTCCGCCGGACTGATTTTGTTGTTTTCCCTGACAACGATCCTGTTTCGCGACTTCTCGGCCCTGTGGATTGGCCGCACGCTGGACTGGGTTTCTAAAACCTTCGGTTGGTACTATCTGCTGGCGGCAACGCTCTATATTGTCTTTGTGGTCTGTATCGCTTGTTCGCGTTTTGGTTCGGTGAAGCTCGGGCCAGAACAATCCAAACCGGAATTCAGCCTGCTGAGTTGGGCGGCGATGCTGTTTGCTGCCGGGATCGGTATCGATCTGATGTTCTTTTCCGTAGCCGAACCGGTAACGCAGTATATGCAGCCGCCGGAAGGCGCGGGACAGACGATTGAGGCCGCGCGTCAGGCGATGGTCTGGACGCTGTTTCACTACGGCTTAACCGGCTGGTCGATGTATGCGCTGATGGGCATGGCGCTCGGATACTTTAGCTATCGTTATAATTTGCCGCTCACCATCCGCTCGGCGCTGTACCCGATCTTCGGTAAACGGATTAACGGGCCGATAGGTCACTCAGTGGATATTGCAGCGGTGATCGGCACTATCTTCGGTATTGCCACTACGCTCGGTATCGGTGTGGTGCAGCTTAACTATGGCTTGAGCGTACTGTTTGATATTCCCGATTCGATGGCGGCAAAAGCGGCACTGATCGCCTTGTCGGTGATAATCGCCACTATCTCGGTGACATCCGGTGTCGATAAGGGCATTCGCGTGTTATCGGAGCTTAATGTCGCGCTGGCGCTGGGATTGATCCTGTTCGTGTTGTTTATGGGCGACACTTCGTTCCTGCTTAATGCACTGGTGCTGAATGTTGGCGACTATGTGAATCGCTTTATGGGCATGACGCTCAACAGTTTTGCCTTCGACCGTCCAGTTGAGTGGATGAATAACTGGACGCTCTTCTTCTGGGCATGGTGGGTGGCATGGTCGCCGTTTGTCGGCTTGTTCCTGGCGCGTATCTCGCGTGGGCGTACCATTCGCCAGTTCGTGCTGGGCACGTTGATTATTCCGTTTACCTTCACGCTGTTATGGCTCTCGGTGTTCGGCAATAGCGCGCTGTATGAAATCATCCACGGCGGCGCGGCATTTGCAGAGGAAGCGATGGTCCATCCGGAGCGCGGCTTCTACAGCCTGCTGGCGCAGTATCCGGCGTTTACCTTTAGCGCCTCCGTCGCCACCATTACTGGCCTGCTGTTTTATGTGACCTCGGCGGACTCCGGGGCGCTGGTGCTGGGGAATTTCACCTCGCAGCTTAAAGATATCAACAGCGACGCCCCCGGCTGGCTGCGCGTCTTCTGGTCGGTGGCGATTGGCCTGCTGACGCTCGGCATGCTGATGACCAACGGGATATCCGCGCTGCAAAACACCACGGTGATTATGGGGCTGCCGTTCAGCTTTGTGATTTTCTTCGTGATGGCGGGGTTGTATAAATCTCTGAAAGTAGAAGATTACCGCCGTGAAAGTGCCAACCGCGATACCGCGCCGCGACCGCTGGGGCTTCAGGATCGCCTGAGTTGGAAAAAACGTCTCTCGCGCCTGATGAATTATCCGGGCACGCGTTACACTAAACAGATGATGGAGACGGTCTGTTACCCGGCAATGGAAGAAGTGGCGCAGGAGCTGCGGTTGCGCGGCGCGTACGTGGAGCTAAAAAGCCTGCCGCCGGAAGAGGGACAACAGTTGGGGCATCTGGATTTGTTGGTGCATATGGGCGAAGAGCAAAACTTTGTCTATCAGATTTGGCCGCAGCAATATTCGGTGCCGGGCTTTACCTACCGCGCACGTAGCGGTAAATCGACTTACTACCGGCTGGAAACTTTCCTGTTAGAAGGCAGCCAGGGCAACGACCTGATGGACTACAGCAAAGAGCAGGTGATCACCGATATTCTTGACCAGTACGAGCGGCACCTTAACTTTATTCATCTCCATCGTGAAGCGCCGGGCCATAGCGTGATGTTCCCGGACGCGTGATTGTTATTGCATAAAACCGCGCCATGTCTGCATATGGCGCGGTTTCTCTTACCTCTTGATACGTTATATCTGTACGGTTAAGCCCTTAGTATCGATTGATGATTGCCAGGCAACAGATAATAAAAAAGAAAAGAACTATTGAAGCCCAAAACCTACATTTGGACTGTTGTGAATGTTCAATAAGCTTAGTCTTATTTAATGTAAATATTGGTGCTAATTTGAAATGACGATTTATTCATGGGGAACGCGTAGCGCAAATCAACTAAAATCAATGTAACCGTTTGTTGTTTAAGGTTTAATTGTCTGTGTCTGATATTTTATTGATTGTTTTAAATATTGTTTTTATTGTCATTGTTATAATGTTGGCTATCTATTGCTGAATGGATTCAGTCTTAAAAGGCAGGTTGTTAAGGGATAGGCATAGAGTAATGACGTGTATGCATAACCAACATCTTTACTCATTATGTCATTGAATGTTGACGCTATGCGTTTATGAGGTTGAGGTATTTTCAGTTGATCTGGATTGTTAAATTCATATAATGCGCCTTTACTCATGAGTGGGCATCAATACGTAGTGGGAAATTATAAATATCGAAATAGTCCAACTACTTCTTTATTACCAAAAATGAGTATCTGAATTTTAATATTGCATTCTTGCGTGATTATCTCCTGAGTTTGACTTGTGATTACCTTTTTAAGGTATTTAGCGTAACTGTTTTTGAGCGAGCATCAGAGGTAAAGATAATCTTCTTGATAGTGATGTGGGATGTTATACGTATGGCATCGCTAATGTTTATGGTTACCCCTTATGTGTGCTCAGGAATCCACAGGTAATCACTCATACTGAACAGCGATAAAAGATAAAAGGTGTGTTCATGAATTCATGTGATTTTCGTGTTTTTCTGCAAGAGTTCGGTACAACGGTTCATTTGTCATTGCCTGGTAGCGTATCCGAGAAAGAACGACTGCTACTCAAGCTGCTGATGCAGGGAATGTCTGTAACAGAAATATCACAGTACAGAAATCGCAGTGCAAAGACAATTTCACATCAAAAGAAACAGCTCTTTGAGAAACTGGGGATTCAGAGCGATATTACTTTCTGGCGCGATATTTTCTTTCAGTACAATCCGGAGATCATATCCGCCACGGGTAGTAATAGTCATAGATATATTAATGATAATCACTATCACCATATCGTCACGCCTGAAGCCATCAGTCTGGCGTTGGAAAACCACGAGTTCAAACCGTGGATCCAACCGGTTTTCTGCGCGCAGACTGGGGTACTGACGGGCTGTGAGGTGCTTGTCCGCTGGGAACATCCACAAACGGGAATTATCCCACCGGATCAGTTTATTCCTCTGGCGGAGTCATCCGGTCTTATTGTCATAATGACCCGCCAACTGATGAAACAGACTGCGGATATTCTGATGCCGGTAAAACATTTGCTGCCGGATAATTTCCATATTGGTATCAACGTCTCGGCGGGTTGTTTTTTGGCCGCGGGATTTGAAAAAGAGTGTCTGAACCTGGTTAAGAAATTAGGTAACGATAAAATCAAGCTGGTTCTTGAGCTGACGGAACGTAATCCTATACCGGTAACCCCAGAAGCCAGAGCGATATTTGATAGCCTTCATCAGCACAATATTACCTTTGCGCTGGATGACTTTGGTACGGGTTATGCGACCTATCGTTACTTGCAGGCGTTCCCGGTCGATTTTATTAAGATCGATAAGTCATTTGTGCAAATGGCGAGTGTCGACGAAATCTCCGGTCATATTGTGGACAATATTGTCGAACTGGCGCGTAAGCCTGGTCTGAGTATCGTGGCGGAAGGGGTAGAAACCCAGGAGCAGGCGGATTTAATGATCGGTAAAGGCGTTCACTTTTTGCAGGGCTATTTGTACTCTCCGCCAGTACCGGGTAATAAATTTGTTTCTGAATGGGTAATGAAAGCTGGTGGTTGATGTAAACCGCTATTCACAGCGCATCGGGAGGTTGGCAGCGATTAATTCTCCCGATGCAGTAAATCCTGATAGATCCCCGTTAATATGCCATTTGGCGCAAATTGCTTTTTAATCCACTGCGTCACCTGACCCGTAGCAGAATGCTGAGTCGCCAGTAACATGCGCGAATCCTGGCGCGGATTATGGATTTGTCGGGTAACCAGCAGGGATTGCGTCATCGCCTCACGGACCATGTAATCCGGCAAAAAACCAATCCCTTCACCTAAAATCTGGCACTGACATTTGGTGTTGAAATCTGGCACCAGAATTGACTCCTGCCCGTGCAGCAACCAGCCCACTTTTTTATTAATCGTATGCGCGGTGTCCTCCACCATAATATTAGGGTAGAGACGCAGTTGGCTTTCGGCGATGGGTTCCGGCACAAAGGCTAACGGGTGATCCGGGGCGATAGCAAAAGCCCAGCGAATCGCGCCAATTTCAGTGTAATCAATACCGCCGCCGTCCAGTAGTGTATCGGGTGCGCCGATGGCGATATTGGCCTGATTATTAATAATCGCATCCCAGACGCCGTTATACACTTCGGTCGTCACGGTAATCTGGCAGGTAGGAAACTGCTTTTTCAGCACCTGTAATAAGCGCGCGGTGTGTTTGGGCGTATAAAGCAGCTGATTAATACAAATGCGCACACGCGCTTCTATGCCCTGCGAAATAGTATCTATGCTACGTTTGATGGCATAAAAATCATTCAGCAGGTCGGTAGCTTTGCGGAAAAAATAACGCCCGGACTCCGTTAACTCAATGCTGCGGGTACTGCGAGTGAACAGCACCACATCCAGCCCCGTCTCCATACGCTTGATGGTGTAGCTAATGGCGGAAGTGGTTAAACCCAACTCTTCTGCGGCTTTACTGAAGCTGCCAAAACGCGCAGCGGTAGTAAATGCCAACAGATTCTCTTCGGTAAAAATTGAGTTCATTAAACCATTCTCGCCATTATCTACTATGAATTTCTCCAGCTATGACTGTAGAGGTATCGGTTAAAGATAGATAATCATTTTTGAATAACTTTTAATACCCGTCGCGTTTAGTCGTCGCTTCGCTTAATTTTTGTCCACCATATTCTGAAATTATCCCCACGCAGTTACCCGCCAGAAAACCCAGTAACGTCACCGTCCAGTTCATCCCGCTGGCAAAAAACAGCGTCATGCCGAGAAAGCCACCGGGAATAAATGACAGTAACCAGAAACGCCCTTGCCAGACCACCACCGCCGAGAAGGGGACGGTAGTAATTACGCTCGCCCAGAACGCGGACAGTCCACTTACAGTGGCCAGCCAACCGGCAGTCAGCGCGGCGAAAAACGCCCACACCATCCCGGAATAATTAACCGCCAGACTTCTGATAAACCCCGATTTACCGCCGCCTGCGGCATAAAAACTGCAAAAGGCGACGAAGCCTGTCGTTCCTAATAATTCCCATCCCTGAGAGAGCCCGACATGTGAAGACACTAACTGCCAAAGCCCTGCACAAATACCGACGGTGACACCCGTTGCCGTGAGTCCGTTCATCTTGTTCCCCTCTGGTTAGACATGGACGAAAGCTGCGCTTATATGTGCAGACTATAGAGAAATAAAACCTGATTGAGTGAAAGGGTATCTGGTCAAAGAAATAAATATTGCACTATCGCACACTGCGAAAAGATTGTTGAACATCATTCAACAAAAAGGCGAAATACGGCGAATTAAATTTAAGCGGGTTCTTTTATCAGATTATCGTTGCTATTCTCAATTCATCGAAAACAGCCACAAAAACCAGGGGAATGTGAATGAGTATAAAAAATCTACCTGCCGACTATTTATTGGCTGCACAACAGGGTGATATCGATAAAGTAAAAACCTGCCTTGCGCTGGGTGTCGATATTAATACCTGCGATCGTCAGGGGAAAACGGCAATTACGCTGGCAAGTTTATATCAGCAATATGCTTGCGTTCAGGTATTAATTGACGCCGGAGCGGATATTAATAAACAAGATCATACCTGTTTAAATCCTTTTTTAATTAGCTGTCTGAACGATGATTTAACGCTACTACGAATTATTTTACCGGCTAAACCCGATCTTAATTGCGTAACCCGTTTTGGCGGTGTCGGCCTGACGCCTGCCTGTGAAAAAGGCCATTTAAGTATTGTAAAAGAGCTTTTGGCACATACGGAGATTAACGTTAACCAGACCAACCATGTAGGCTGGACGCCGCTACTGGAAGCGATTGTGCTTAATGATGGTGGTATTAAACAGCAGGCGATTGTCCAGTTATTGCTGGAACACGGGGCCAGCCCGCACATGACGGATAAATATGGCAAAACGCCGCTGGAACTGGCGCGGGAACGGGGCTTTGAAGAGATTGCGCAGTTACTGATTGCCGCAGGTGCATAAACCGGGAGGCTTGCTATCAACACACCAGAAAAACGGTGTGTGTGGGCGCTAACTGCGGATGCGGATTTTCTGGCGCAGCGGGGGCAAGGACAGGTTGAACAGGTCTTTGCCAGAGCGGTAAATATCGCACTCCCGGCTCGCCAGCAGTTGCTGACGCTGCTTTGTGAAGAGCACGACAATGCGCCAAACAGTTGTCGGTTGGCACTCACTCACTTTGATGATCTGTTCCGGCATGGTGATAAGGTTCAGTTTGACGATCAAGGTATTACGGTTGGTCAACATCTTCATATAGAGATGAGTCGTTGTCGGCGTTGGCTGTCCCCAACCTTGCAAATGACCGCTGTGAATTTTCGCCTTATCGCCTGGCAACAGTGGCACGACATCATTCATCAGCACCTGGGGGAAAATGAAACCCTGTTTAATTATCGCGGCGATAATCCGTTTTATCAGGCGTTAAATAAAGAATTACATATTAAACGACGGGCAGTTATACAGGCAGTAATCGATAAACAAAATATCGCCTCAGCGGTCGCCAGTATGATGGGCTTAGGGATTGGCCTTACGCCATCAGCCGATGATTATTTAACAGGTCTGGCACTTATTTTATTTATTTCCGGGCATCCGGCGGGAAAATACAAAGAGGAATTTTATCTCGGCTTGCAACGCGGCAGAAATAATACCACGTTATTAAGTGCCATAACGCTGGAAGCCGCATTACAACAACGCTGCCGGGAAAATATTCATCGTTTTATTCACAACATTATTTATGACATCCCTGGGAACGCAACTCAGGCAATAGAAAAAATTAAACATATTGGCTCCAGTTCCGGCTGCGACATGCTGTATGGCATGGCCGATGGTTGTGCGCTGAGCCAAACCTACGGAGGGAATTATGTCAGTTAAAATAGTCATTAAACCGAATACCTATTTTGATTCTGTCTCGCTGATGTCTATCTCCACGCGTGCAAATAAACTCGACGGCGTCGAGCAGGCATTTGTGGCGATGGCGACCGAAATGAACAAAGGTGTGCTGAAAAATTTAGGACTGCTGACGCCGGAGCTGGAGCAGGCGAAAAACGGCGACCTGATGATTGTCATCAATGGTAAATCGGGGGCGGACAACGAGCAGTTGCTGGTGGAGATTGAAGAACTGTTCAACACCAAAGCGCAAAGCGGCTCGCACGAGGCGCGTTACGCCACTATTGCCAGCGCCAAAAAGCATATCCCGGAAAGTAACCTGGCGGTGATTTCGGTCAACGGTCTGTTTGCCGCGCGCGAAGCGCGTCAGGCGCTGCAAAACGATCTTAACGTGATGCTGTTTTCCGATAACGTCTCGGTTGAAGATGAACTGGCGCTCAAACAGTTGGCCCACGAAAAAGGGCTGCTGATGATGGGGCCAGACTGTGGCACGGCGATTATCAACGGCGCGGCGCTCTGTTTTGGTAACGCCGTGCGTCGCGGCAACATCGGTATTGTTGGCGCATCCGGCACCGGCAGCCAGGAGCTGAGCGTCCGCATTCATGAATTTGGTGGCGGCGTTTCGCAACTCATCGGCACCGGCGGGCGCGACCTGAGCGAGAAAATCGGCGGCCTGATGATGCTCGACGCCATCGGGATGCTGGAAAACGATCCGCAAACTGAAATTATCGCGCTGATTTCAAAACCTCCCGCGCCTGCGGTGGCCCGTAAAGTGCTGGAACGCGCCCGCGCCTGCCGCAAGCCGGTGGTGGTCTGCTTCCTCGGTCGTGGCGAAACGCCGGTTGACGAGCAGGGGCTACAGTTTGCTCGCGGCACCAAAGAAGCGGCGCTAAAAGCGGTGATGCTCTCCGGCGTGAAACAGGAAAATCTCGACCTGCATACGCTTAACCAGCCGTTGATTGCGGATGTGCGTGCGCGTCTGCAACCGCAGCAGAAATACATTCGTGGCCTGTTCTGCGGCGGCACGTTGTGCGACGAAACCATGTTCGCGGTGATGGAAAAACATGGCGATGTCTACAGCAACATTCAGCCCGATCCGGAATTCCGCCTGAAAGATATCAACCGCAGCATCAAACACACCTTCCTCGACTTTGGCGATGACGACTTCACCAACGGCAAGCCGCATCCAATGATTGACCCCACCAACCGCATCAGTCGCTTGATCGAAGAGGCGCGCGATCCAGAAGTGGCGGTGATCGTGATGGATTTTGTGCTCGGATTTGGATCGCATGAAGATCCGGTCGGCTCCACCATCGAGGCGATCAAAGAAGCGAAAGCGATCGCCGCTGCCGAAGGACGCGAGTTGATCATTCTCGCCTATGTGCTGGGTACCGATCTTGATACGCCATCGTTAGAACAACAAAGCCAGATGCTGCTTGATGCCGGAGTGATTCTGGCGAGCAGCAGCACCAATACCGGATTGCTGGCGCGTGAATTTATCTGCAAAGGGGAGGAAGCCTGATGAGCCAGTCACTGTTTAGCCAACCATTGAACGTTATTAACGTCGGCATCGCCATGTTTAGCGATGACCTGAAAAAGCAGCATGTAGAAGTGACTCAACTCGACTGGACGCCGCCGGGGCAGGGCAATATGCAGGTGGTGCAGGCGCTGGATAACATTGCCGATTCGCCGCTGGCAGACAAAATCGCCGCCGCTAACCAGCAGGCGCTGGAACGCATTATCCAGTCGCATCCGGTGCTAATTGGTTTTGATCAGGCGATTAACGTGGTGCCGGGCATGACGCCGAAAACCATTCTTCACGCCGGGCCGCCGATCACCTGGGAAAAAATGTGCGGCGCGATGAAAGGCGCGGTCACCGGAGCGCTGGTGTTCGAAGGACTGGCGAAAGATCTCGACGAGGCGGCTGAACTGGCGGCTTCCGGGGAGATCACCTTCTCGCCGTGTCACGAGCACGACTGCGTGGGATCGATGGCGGGTATTACCTCGGCCTCGATGTTTATGCACATCGTAAAAAACAAAACCTACGGCAACATCGCTTATACCAACATGAGCGAGCAGATGGCGAAGATTTTGCGTATGGGCGCTAACGACCAGAGCGTGATTGACCGCCTGAACTGGATGCGTGATGTGCAGGGACCAATACTGCGCGACGCGATGAAAATTATCGGCGAGATCGATCTGCGCTTAATGCTGGCGCAGGCGCTGCATATGGGCGATGAGTGCCATAACCGCAATAACGCCGGGACGACGCTGCTGATTCAGGCGCTGACGCCGGGGATTATTCAGGCGGGCTACTCCGTCGAGCAACAGCGCGAAGTGTTTGAGTTTGTCGCCAGCAGCGACTACTTCTCCGGCCCGACGTGGATGGCGATGTGTAAAGCGGCGATGGATGCGGCGCACGGCATCGAATACAGCACCGTCGTTACCACCATGGCGCGTAACGGCGTCGAGTTCGGCCTGCGGGTCAGCGGCCTGCCGGGGCATTGGTTTACCGGCCCAGCGCAGCAGGTGATCGGCCCGATGTTTGCTGGTTATAAGCCGGAAGATTCGGGGCTGGATATCGGCGACAGCGCCATCACAGAAACCTACGGTATTGGCGGGTTTGCCATGGCGACCGCACCTGCAATCGTCGCGCTGGTGGGTGGCACGGTGGAAGAGGCTATCGATTTCTCCCGTCAGATGCGCGAAATCACCCTTGGCGAAAACCCCAACGTCACCATTCCGCTGCTCGGTTTTATGGGCGTGCCGTCGGCAATCGACATCACCCGCGTGGGTAGCAGCGGCATTCTGCCAGTGATCAACACCGCCATCGCCCATAAAGATGCGGGCGTCGGCATGATTGGCGCGGGCATTGTGCATCCACCATTCGCCTGCTTCGAGAAAGCCATTCTCGGCTGGTGCGAACGTTACGGCGTCTGACCTACATGTTCATGCCGGATGCGGCGTGAACGCCTTATCCGGCCTACAAGTGGCGCGAGAATCTGTAGGCCTGATAAGCGTAGCGCATCAGGCATTTGTCACCATTGCCGGATGCGGCGTGAACGCCTTATCCGGCCTACGAATGGCACGAGAATTTGTAGGCCTGATAAGCGTAGCGCATCAGGCATTTGTCACCATTGCCGGATGCGGC